>Ga0073934_10000018_pt1 | contig 511196 bp, 470 predicted proteins | sample LarsenN4metaG_FD_76834 | JGI IMG/M metagenome (GOLD analysis project Ga0073934, IMG submission 76834) | Hot spring sediment bacterial and archeal communities from British Columbia, Canada, to study Microbial Dark Matter (Phase II) - Larsen... ... | reverse complement strand
TTTCTCCGCTTCATCCGGTTCCGCGTCCGTTTCTCCGCTTCATCCGGTTCCGCGTCCGTTTCTCCGCTTCATCCGGTTCCGCGTCCGTTTCTCCGCTTCATCCGGTTCCGCGTCCGTTTCTCCACTTCATCCGGTTCCGCGTCCGTTTCTCCGCTTCATCCGGTTCCGCGTCCGTTTCTCCGCTTCATCCGTTGTCCAATCCGTTTACCTGTTCCCTGTCCGTTGTTAGCCGCCTCCCACCGCCGGGAAGACATCCAGTTTATCACTGCGCGCAACTTTGGTTTCCAGAACATCCGGCAGATACGGCACATCGCGCCCGTTGACGAAAAAATGAACATGTCCGAGCATTTCCTGTTCGTTTTTCATCAACTCCGCCCGCAGAGCCGGATAGAGCTTGAAGCACTCCTCCAGCACTTCGCGGACGGTGACCCCATCCGGCAGGTGGTCGAGGCTGACAGTTTTCTTTCCGGTAATCAACCGCAGGGTGGCATAAAAATTCACGTTCATTGCGCTTTCTCCTGAAATTAGACTGGATGTATCGCAATTGTATCATGCCGCTGTCAGTCAGGAATCGAATCCCAACCCCAGCGCATCGAGCAGTTTGAGCCAGGCATTGCGGCGGCCCTCGTTGCGGTCAGCCTGGTCGAGCGAGGCGCGCGTCAGGTGGATGACCAGAGAGCGAAACGGCTCTGGCGGGAAGGGGATTGGCTTGTAGCGCGCCATCATCAGACGAGTGCGTTCCGTTTCGCGGCGTTCCAGCAAATCGAGCAACACTTTCGCACCAAAACGGGAAGCGCCCACCCCCAATCCGGTGTAGCCCAGGCTGTAAGCCACTCGTCCACCAAGTGCCGTCCCCCAAAAAGCGCTGAAGCGCGAACAGGTATCAATCGCCCCGCCCCAGCCGTGCGTAAAATGCACCCCCCGCAATTGCGGAAAGGTTTGGAAGAAATGCTCAGCCAGCCGCTCAAACGACTCTTGATTGACCTCGAATTGCGGCCCCACGCCATTGTTGGGGTAATAAATGGCATCGTAACCGCCCCACAGAATACGCCCATCTGCCGTGCGACGATAATAATGGAACTGATTGCCCGAATCGCCCACGCCCTCGCGCCCCTGCCAGCCAATTTGCTGCCATTGCGTCGCTGAAAGCGGTTCGGTGACCAGGACGTAATCGTAGACCGGCACAATGTAGAGCGAAAGACGCTTGAGCAGCGGCGGAAACGCATTGGTCGCCAACGCCACCCGCGCCGCCAGCGTATCTCCATGCGGGGTACGCAAGCGGACGCCTGCTTTTTCAGCGTGCATTGAGAGAACCGGCGTCTGTTCGTAAAGCCGAACTCCGACCTGCAAACAGGCCGCCCGCAAGCCCCAGGCCATTTGCGCGGGGTTAACCATCGCCACGTTATGGTCAAGATACGCGCCCAGATAAGTTGGGGAATTGACCAGATTCCGCGTCTGTTCAGATTCCAGCCATTCGACCTGCTCCCCCACCCGGCGGCCTGCTTCCACTGCCTGACGCAGTTCCGCTACCTGATACGGTTCTGTTGCTACATGCAGTTCACCGGAGCGAACCCAATCGCAGACAATTCCCCACCGTTGCAGGTCGGCTTCCATCTCGTTCAGGTTACGGTGACCAAGCGCCACCAGGCAGGGCATCTCCTGCGGCCAGCGCGTCAGCCCGTTCTCGAAGCCGTGCGTCAACGAGGCGGAGACAAAGCCCCCATTCCGTCCGCTGGCGGCGCAAGCAGTCGTCTCGCGCTCCAACAGAACGACATCCCATTCAGGGTGAGACTGTTTGGCAAGCAGGGCAGCCCATAAACCCGTAAAGCCGGCCCCCACAATGGCGAGGTCGGCAGTCGTCTGGCGAGAGAGCGGTTCGGCGGGGTCGGGCCGGGCGGGGTCATCCAGCCAGAAGGGCGTGAAGGAAAGGTCAGTGAGGGAACGGCGGGTTTCGGGTTGGGCAAAGCGGGCAAATGGCATGCCCCGATTCTACCCGATTCAGGGGCATTGAATCACGCCTTGCGCCCACAAACACCCGCCGCAGACCGGGGCGATGGTGTTGCCCAGGCAGTCTTCTTCATTCGATTCCGACAAATCGCAGCCACCACAGAAGGTGCAGGGCGCAAAAGCGAAGTTATGCAGCCGCTCCCGATAGGCGATATAGTCAGGATCGAGCCATAAATCTTGTAAGTTGCGTTCGCGTACATTGCCGATAACGTGTTTTTTCGCCAGGCGCGGTTTACCGTGCAGGTAACTGGTATGCGTGTGCATCAACGGCCAGCATGGGCTGACATCACCCGTCCAGGCAATCGACATCGTTCCCCCTTCAACAAAATTGCAGACATCGTTTGCGCCGCCCCAGTTGTTCCCGGCATAACTGACGTTGCAGCCGCTGTTGAAAGCCTCCACCAGCGCTTCGCGGGTGGTTTCGTCGAAGTCCATTTTGGGCAGGCTCAGGCGCGGCAGGTGCGGAGCGGGCAAATAGGCAATGTTATTGGTCACTCTGGTATAGAGCCGTTCGGCCTGCATCTCCGCAGTGGCAGGCTGGACGTTGCTGACCGAGAAATATTGGGCGCGCAGCGAGCGCCCCAGTTTGATGACCTGCGGCAGGTCGGCGATGTTGCGCTTCATGGCAACGAAGGCAATTCCCAATTCCGGCTTGGGGTAATGCCCTGGGGGGCGCATCCGTATCAGACGACGCAGGTTGTTCAGGATGGTCGGCAGTTCGGCTCCCAGGCGCACATCGGCATAGGTTTCAGGGGATGCCCCGTCAATCGAGACCCACAAAATATCCAGCCCACTTTCCACCAGTTTGCGGGAGATTTTTTCGGTGAGAGTTGTCCCATTGGTAATTAACTCCACCTTGACTCCCAATTCCTTCACCCGCGCCACCCATTCCACCGTTTTGGGATGAAAGAGCGGCTCGCCAATGCCGCCAAAATAGACGCTTGGGATGGGGTCGAGCGCCTTCAAACCGGTCAGAATACTTTCAAAAGTTTCCTCGCTCATGCGCCCGATAGGCTGCTCCCAGGCATTGCGGAAACAGGTGATGCAATCGAGATTGCAAGCCACCGTCGGCTCGATGTAGACTTTGGTCAGATGCGTAACGGGACGGTGCATGCGCACGAAGTTGTTGCCCTCATCCAGGCGCACTCTGGCCCCTGGCAACAAGCCATATGCTCTGGCAATCTCCGCCGGGATAACCAGTCTCCCCTGCTCATCCACCTCGGCCCAGGCAGTTGTTTGCTTTCCAGAAATCATGCCTTGCTCCTTACCAATCAAACCCAGCCTGCGCTGGCAATTAATACTAATCTTACCCAAATTCGGTGGCATGGGTAGTAACAAAAGTTACAGGATTGGTGGCGAGATGTAATCATCGACCTGTGGAGATGAACAACACTTTGATGACTTAATACAATACAAACCTGGAGAGTGCCTGAAGCATCGGTTCAAAGAAGCATTTGACGTGCCAGAACTTCGTACAAACAGAGCAAAACCGCTCGATAAATTGAGAGATTTGTAAAGAATTTGGCGATAAAAAAGTTGGATAATTTGTGTACTCGATTTTTTACGCACAGGAGAGAGTCTATGGCTAACTTATTCACCATGAAGCCCGATGAAAAGTACCGTCTGACGCTGTTCCTGTTACTGGCGGCTTCATCAGTTATGTCGATTGCCGTGCTGGCAGCGCGCGCTTTCACCAGCGAGAGTTACCGTTACCTGTTCCTGGTCTGGAATCTCATCCTGGCCTGGATTCCCTTCCTGATGGCCTGGGTCGCTTATGTTTCCACGCGCCTGCCTAAAATCCTGATGCTTCTCCTAACCAGTGGTAGCGCTATCCTGTGGCTCCTGTTTTTGCCCAATGCGCCCTACATCCTGACCGACTTCCAACACCTGGCACATCCCGACGCGCTCGTGCCAGTCTGGTACGATGTTATCATGCTCATCTGGTTTGGCTGGAATGGTCTGTTGCTTGGTATTATCTCTTTATATTTTATGCAGGAAATAGTGGTGCGAATGTTGGGAACAATCGCCGGTTGGATTTTTGTGACCCTCGTTACTGCAATGAGCAGCCTGGGAATGTACATTGGGCGCTTCCTGCGCTGGAACAGTTGGGACGTGGTCGGCAATCCACTCCCGTTAGCCAGCGATATTCTCGACCGGATAATCCACCCTTTTAGCCACCCTCGCACCCTGACCTTTACCATTTTATTTACTATATTTTTCCTGTTCCTTTATGTTACCCTGTATGTGTTCGGGCATCTTATGAACGCAAGCCAGGAGCACTCAATCAAACGGAGCAGTTAGCCATGCAAACCTTACTAAAATTCACATCTGAGCAGCAGCTGAGATTGAGAATATTCGTACTTCTGGTCTTCATGTCAACCGTTGCAATTTCAATGTTAGTGTACCGAAATGCAACCATGGACAGCCGTGAATACAGGTTCCTCGTTTTTAACTTGAATTTGGCCTGGATGCCATTGATTCTGTCCACCATTATTTACGCATCTCAGTCTTTGCCCAAACCGCTCAACTTGCTGATTGCCCTGGGCGGCGCATTACTTTGGTTATTTTTTCTTCCTAACGCCCCTTACATGCTCACAGATTTTGAAAACCTGCTTAAAAATAATGATGCACCCATCTGGTATGATGTTTTGATGATTGCCTGGTTTGCCTGGACTGCTCTCCTCGTAGGAATTTATTCCATCTACCAAATGCAAGAACTGGTCACAACCTATTTTGGAACGGTGACTGGCTGGCTATTCACGAGTAGCATTATTATCTTAAGCAGTTTAGGCGTGTACCTGGGCAGATTTCTACGCTGGTATAGTTGGGATATTCTTCGCAGGCCAGAAAAAATCGTGACGAACGTTTTTGAACACCTGGCAAGCCCCCAAAATCAACGTAACTTTTTCCTTTATATCGGCCTCTTAAGCCTGCTCTCTCTGACGGTTTATGTCACTTTTTTCCTGTTTGGTCAGTTAGTGAATGCCAACAAGAAGGATACAACCCCAAAATAACCTGCCGCTGGATAAATCCAGCGGCAGGAATTTGCACATTCGGCAGTGTGGCAATCTTGCCCAGCCATAAAATAAACTTGCGCCGGGTTTAGACCCATCACTTTGCGTCGCCGGTTTTCACCGGGTTTGCTTTTCGGCAGCCGGGCGATCCTGGTCAACTTGCCGGACTTTAGACCCGCTGGCTTTGTGCCGCCGGGTTTCCCCGGTTTTGCTCTTTTCGGCAGCCTGGCCATCCTGGAGCATTGCTGCTCGTTAGACCCTTTGGCTTTGCGTCACCAGGTTTCCCTGGTTTTGCCTTTTATCGTGTGCAATTGTATTTTGGCACATGGAAAAGCGAAATTCAAGTCGTCTGGACCAATTTTAAGATGTATTTAAGTTGATTGTAAGGTAAAAATAAAGGTGCTGCCCTGACCCTCACCCGCCGATTCGGCCCAAATTTGGCCGCCGTGCGCTTCGATGATGGCCCTGGCAATCGTCAGGCCAATGCCCGAGCCGCCACCCGCGTTGCGGGAGCGCGATTTATCAACACGGTAGAAGCGGTCGAAGATGTGGGGCAGGCTCTCCGCCGGGATGCCAATGCCAGTATCTTTAACGGAAACCCGCACTTCGCCGCCACTTTGCGCGGCGGTAACGGTCACTGTTCCAGACGGGGGGGTATACATCAGCGCGTTGCCCAGCAGGTTGGTGAGGACCTGTATCAGCCGGTCTTCGTCAGCCAGGACGCGCGGAAGGTCAGCGGGCAGGTTCCAGCGAAGTTCGACTCCTTTTTTCTCGTAAGCAGGTAAAAGCCGCTTGACAGTGGTCTGCACAAGGTCAGAAAGGCGCACCGGGTGGATATCCAAAATAAAAGCGCCCGCCTCAACCCGGCTGAGTTCCTGCAAATCGTCCACCAGGCGGCTGAGACGGTCGGCCTCGCGGTGAACTTGCTCGTAAGTTTCGGCGTTGGCGGGCAAGACGCCATCGAGCAGGCCTTCCATGTAGCCTTTGATGGCGGTGAGCGGGGTGCGCAGTTCGTGGCTCACATCGCCAATCAGACGGCGGCGCATGGTTTCGGTGTTTTCGAGTTTTTCGGCCATCTGGTTGAAGCGCGTTCCTAATTCGGAAATTTCATCTGAGCCTTCTACGGCAACCCGCTCGTCGTAATGTCCGGCGGCAATGCGCTCGGAGGCGGCGGCCATCCGCTCCAGCGGCGAGACGATGCGGCGGCTGAGCAGGATGCTCACCCCAACTGCGGCCAGCAGGGCCGCGCCAATGGCGTAGCCGAGGGCCTCGAACATGCCGGCGCGGAAGTTCGACAGCCCGGCCCCGCCGGGCCCCATGCCGCGCCCCATGCCCATGCCGGGCATTTCGCCCATCATGTGACGCGAGTAGGCGCTGGGAGCAATTACTTGCGCGGCCAGCAGCAAAACGACAACGCCAATCAGCAACACGGCCAGGTACGAAAGCAACAATTTGAACTGGATGGATTTCACAGCGGTTCGTCCTCAAAGCGGTAGCCTACGCCGCGCACCGTGGTAATCAGGCTTTCGTCGCCCAGTTTTTGGCGCACATGACCGAGATGAACATCCACCACGCGCATTTCGCCGTAGTAACTGCCGCCCCAGACTTTATCGAGCAGTTGCTCGCGGGTCAGCACGCGCCCCCGATTTTCGGCCAGGGCTTTGAGCAGGTCGAATTCGATGGCGGTCAATTCGATGGGAATATCATTTACGGTAACAATACGCGCTCCCACGTCAATGCGTACGCGCCGGAACGACAGGATTTCATCGCCGCTGGAGCCTGCCGCCGTTTTGAGACGGCGCAGCGCGGCTTTGATGCGCGCCACCAACTCGCGTGGGCTGAACGGTTTGGTGACGTAATCATCAGCCCCAACCGATAAACCAACGATTTTATCGGTTTCCTCGGTGCGGGCGGTGAGCAGGATGACATAGACATCCGATTCGCGGCGCAGGCGGCTGAGCAGTTCCAGCCCATCCATGCCGGGGAGCATGATGTCGAGCACCACCAGGTCGGGTTTGTAGGCTTTTGCCGCTTTCAGGCCCGAGGGGCCATCGGAGGCGGTGTAAACCTCGTAGCCTTCCGGTTTGAGATAGGCCGAAACGAGGTTGACAATGGATGGTTCATCGTCAATCACGAGGATTTTAGACATAGGATTTAGATGTACGAGTGATAATTTACGATGATTTTGATTATAGAACGGTGAAACAAAGCCAGGATAAACTCTTTGTAAAGATTTGGTAAAGTATCCCTGGAACAAGTATAATGACTTTATGCCTGAAGAACAAATATCATCTTTAACAAGACACAAAATTGCCATGCTCATCGATGGCGATAACGCCCAGGCCAGCCTGTTCCCGCAAATGCTGGTGGAGGCGGGCAAGTACGGCATGGTAACGGTACGGCGCATCTACGGCGATTGGACTACGCCCAGCATGAACTCGTGGAAAGACATCCTCAACTACCACGCCGTCCAGCCTATCCAGCAGTTCCGCTACACCATCGGCAAAAACGCCACGGATAGCGCGATGATTATTGACGCGATGGACATCCTGCACAGCGGGGTAGTGAACGGCTTTTGCCTGGTCTCCTCCGATAGCGACTACACCCGCCTGGCCACCCGCATCCGCGAGACGGGCGTCTTTGTGATGGGCATTGGCGAAAAGAAAACGCCCAAGCCCTTCGTCAATGCCTGCGATGTGTTCGTCTACACCGAGAATCTGACCACAGAGACCAGAAAGCAAAAAGAACGGGTGCGTAAACCCGCTGTAGAGAAAAAGAAGAATGACAAAGAAGAAAAGGATGAACCTGACCCTCTGCCGATTCTCGAAAAAGCCTACGACATTGCCGTCCAGGAAGACGGCTGGGCGCGGCTCGACCACATGGGCAACGCCCTCTACCAGCTCGACCCCGGATTCGACCCGCGCACCTATGGACAAAAACAGCTCTCGCGGCTGGTGAGCAGTCTTAAGGATGCCTTCGAGATGAAGACCCAGGAGATTGATGGTTCGACGCTGTTTTATGTCAAAATGAAGGACAGCTGACGCCCTATATCTTCGCCATTCAGCCACCCTCCGCAGCCATCCAGACTTCGGAGGGTTTTTATTTGCCCTTGCCATTTGAAAATCTCTCGACTATACTCCCTCACCTGAAACAATGAGGAGAGAATAAAAACCCATGACCAAACAGCGCATCCTGCTGGTAGATGACCACGAAGTTGTCCGATTGGGATTAAAAGCCTTACTTGACCGACATCCTCACTTTGAAGTAGTCGGAGAGGCTGCCTCAGCGCGTGAAGCCATCGAACTGGTAGGAACATTACAACCCGCCGTAGTCGTCATGGACATTCGCCTGCCCGGTACTTCAGGAATTGAAGCCTGCGAGGAAATTGTGCAGCGCTTTCCTGATACCAAAGTATTGATGTTGACCTCCTACGCTGAAGACGAAATGCTCTTTTCAGCCATTCGCGCCGGGGCCTCAGGCTACGTTCTCAAGCAGATTGGCGGCGAAGAACTGGTACGCGCCCTCGAAGCCGTAGGGCGCGGCGAAGCCCTGCTCGACCCCGCCGTCACGCAGCGCGTCTTTCAGGAAGTGCGCAAGGCCGTTAAAGAAGAAGAAGCTTCGGCCTTTTCACACCTTAGCCAGCAAGAAAAACACGTTCTCCTGCTCGTTTCGGAGGGCAAAACCAACCGCGAAATCGCGAAAGCCCTCTTCCTGGGCGAAGGTACGGTGCGTAACTACGTCAGCAGCATTCTCTCCAAATTGGGCGTGAACAACCGCGCCGAAGCCGCCGCCTACGCAGTGGAACACAACCTTCGGGAATACATCTAACCCTGAACTCCGGCGCGGAATCGATGGTCGAGCACGGTCCGCGCTCTTTGTACGCTTCCCCGTGAACAAAAAAAATCTTTTTCCCCCGCTTGTGACAGCCGTTTCTGGTCTGTTGATTGCCGCTTATGTTGTCTGGCACGTCAACTACCACTACCCGCTGGTGGGTTGGGACCATAAATACTTCTTCACCCGGCTCATTGATACCCATCTGCACTACCGCATCAACGGGTTCACCATCCAGTGGTACACGCCCAGTTTTGGCGGCGGCTTGCCTGGCTACCCACACCCCCTCAACGCTCAATTTTCTTTGCCCCAAATTCTGGCGCTTTTCATTGAACCCTGGGGCGCGGTACGCGCCTCGTATTTCATCTACGTCCTCATTGGCTACACAGGCGCGTATCTTTTTCTTCGGCATTCCCTTCAGTTCGGCTGGATGCCCGCCACCCTGGGCGCGGTTCTGTTTAGCGCCAACGGTTTTTACCTGCAACATCTCGCCAATGGACACTTCAACTTCCAGGCCTTTCCCATCCTGCCGCTTTTTCTGATTGCCCTGTTTGAAAAACGCCTGTCCATCCCCCGCGCCGCTGGCCTCATCGCCCTGGGCGGCGGCCTGCTCATCTATTCCGCCAGCACCTACCCGGCCGTTTTTATCGGTCTCTCGCTGCTCATGACCCTGCCGCTGGCCTGGCTCATCCGCCCGGAAATGTTCGATTGGCTGCGCCTGGGCAAAATTGCCACCCTGGGCGGCCTGCTTGCGCTTGGCCTCGTTCTCTCCAAACTCTATGCCGTTGCCTCATTCATGCGCTTCTTCCCGCGCGATATGCCCGATGTCTATGACATCCCGCTCAAACTGGCCCCGGTTGGGCTGTTCCTGCAACTGTTCGGCGTAATGGGGCTGGCCCCCATCTATGCCCTGACCGGCCAGAAAGTGACCGCCATTCGCGAGCTGCTCCAGGCTTACACCGGCGCCTATGCCGGATTATGGGAATTGGACCTATCGCTCAGCCCGGTCGTCTGGATTTTGCTCTTCGGCGGAATTCTGACCCTCGGCCATCGCCTCCTGGCGAAACGCCTCGCGATTTCCCAGTTAAAAAGGCGGCTTCTGGCTCTGGCGTTGCTGGCCCTGGCCATTTACCTGGCGCTGGAGTTCACCTTCGCGCGCGGGTACATCTACCCGCTCCTGCGCGAATTGCCATTTTTACGCGCCCTGCACGTCAACCCGCGCTTTGGCTCGGCTTTTCTCTTTCCCATCGCTCTTTTCAGTGCCTACACCCTGCATCTCTGGACTCGCCCGCTGCCAAAATTGCGCGCGCTGGCCCTTTTTCTGCCTTTTCAAATCCTGGCTCTGCTCTCGCTGGGCGCCTACCTGCTGATTCCGCTCGATAAGCTGCAAGAGCGCACGTTTTTTATTGGCGGTTTGCAAGAGGTATATCGCAAAATTGAACAGGGCCAAACCTTCCCCATTGAGCGCGTAGATGACATCAATGACCAGCGCGTGTTCGATGACCAGGCCAGCAACCTGAAGCCTTATGAAGTCTTGTTTGGCTACAATCTGGAGAAATTTCATTCCACCGTTCAAGTTGGCCCGGCGCGGCAAATTCAGAATGGCTACTTCAACATGACGCATCCCGCCGGGTTGGTTTACCCCGAAGCCAACCACGTATCTCCCTGGGAGCGCATCCCCGCCGACCAGCAGGAACAACTCGAAGATTTTCTGGCGCGCCGTCAGCCAGATTGGAACATTCCAGCCGCGCAAAAAGCCGCCAACGCGGTATCACTCGTCAGCCTGGTTATCCTGCTTGGGGTGTTTCTCCCATTCCCAAAATCACTGCTTCCAACGCATCGAGGCGCGGCGGAACGATAGTCGGCTTTTCCATCCCCTTTGTGACAATCTCCGGGTCCTTCAGCCCGTGACCAGTGCAAATGGCGACAATCCGCTTGCCGCCGGGGTTGAACTTTCCGGCGGCAATTTCATGCGCCAGCCCGGCCAGCCCGGCTGCCGAGGCTGGTTCGACCCAGATTCCCTCCAGTTTAGCAAGCGTTTTCTGCATGTGGACGATTTCATCATCGCTGACGGCGATGATGCGGCCATCCGATTCATCGGCAGCCTCCAACGCCTGCTCGCCCCGCGCCGGTTTGCCAATGCGAATGGCCGTTGCCACCGTTTCGGGCTTTTCCACCGGATGCCCCAGCACGAGCGGAGCTGCTCCCTCGGCCTGTACGCCCAAAATGCGCGGCAGACCCGTCCATTGCAGGTTGTTATACTGCTTAAACCCGGCCCAATAAGCGGTAATGTTGCCCGCGTTGCCCACCGGCAGGCATAGCCAGTCGGGAGCATGACCGAGCGCATCGCAAATCTCGAAAGCGGAGGTCTTTTGCCCCTCGATACGGTAGGGATTGATGGAATTGACCAGCGCAATGGGGTGTCTGTTCGAGATTTCGACCACCATCGAGAGCGCGTCATCGAAAGACCCGTCAATTTGGACGACCTGCGCCCCATAGGCAATGGCTCCGGCCAGTTTTCCGGCGGCCACTTTACCCTGTGGAATCAGAACAATCGACCTCATTCCGGCCCGCGATGCGTAAGCGGCAGCCGAAGCGGCGGTATTGCCGGTGCTGGCGCAGATGACAGTCTTTACCCCGCGCCCGGCAGCCTCGCTGATGGCGGCGGTCATGCCCCGGTCTTTGAACGAACCGGTTGGGTTGAGTCCCTCATATTTGATGTACAACTCGAACCCGCCGCCCAGCTGGCGGGATAATTTTTCAGCCGGAATTAAAGGAGTGTTACCCTCAAGCAAGGTAACAGGGCGAGTGTGGGCAGGCAAATCGAGCAGGCGGCCATATTTTTCGAGCAATCCACGATACAGCATGGCGGAACTCCATATTTTCAAAAAAATTTCGGCAAGTCTATCACAAAAGCGGGAGAGAACAGCCAGGCAGAGGAAAAATCGCCCGAATTTATCAAGATTTGCTCTTGACTTTTATTTTCCTTACCCATAGAATGAGCATGATAATCGAACAGTGGCAGGGAAGAGACCAACAGACCAGCAAACTCACAGCGCAAAATGGTCTGGCGGCGCCGAAGGTGCAAACCCGTTTCCGGCCGGAGCGGGCGAAACTCTCAGGCAAAAGGACTCTGCGCTGAAACACTCTGGAAAATGCCGCTGACGCGGCTACCGACGGGGCAAACGCTGAACAAAGGGCCAGGCAGGCCTGAAGTTAAAGCGTGAATCTCTCAGGTCTGATTACAGAGGGCGCGCGATTCAATTCGCGTGCCTTTTTTCATTTTCATAAACTCAAGGAGCACAACCCATGTCTAACACCCCCTCCACCCTCAAATATGCCAAATCCGATGAATGGTTCGACCCGGCGACCGGCAAGGTCGGCATTAGCGACTACGCCCAGGAACAACTCTCGGACATCGTCTTCATGGAAATTACCGTCAGCGAAGGAGACGAAGTGCAGGCTGGCAGTCAGATTGGTTCGGTCGAATCGGTTAAGGCAGCCTCCGAAGTGCTGGCCCCGGTGAGCGGCAAAGTCGTGGCGGTGAATGAAGACCTGACCAACCGCCCCGAAGCCATCAACAGCGACCCCTACGGCTCATGGTTCATCCAAATCGAAGGCGGCAACCCCTCCGACCTGCTCGATGCGGCGGCTTATGAAAAGCATTGCGAGGAACGGGCGCATTAGTTATCAGTGAACAGTAATCAGTTATCAGTGATCAGTTTTAGCAATCACTGAACTGATTACTGATAACTGAACACTGGACAACCTATGACCTACATCCCCATCTCCCCCACCGAACGAGAGGCGATGCTCAAAACCATCGGCGTCGAAAGCCTGGAGGCGCTCTTCGAGGCCGTGCCTGCCAGATATCGCTTCCCCAAACTCAACCTGCCCCCGGCCCTGACCGAAATGGAAGCCGCCAGCCTGCTGACCGAAATTGCCGCCAGCAACGAAAACACGCGCGGCGACCTGGTTTCCTTCCTCGGCGCGGGCATGTATAATCACTACATCCCCTCGGTCGTTGACCACATCCTGCGGCGCGGCGAGTTTTATACCGCTTACACCCCCTATCAGCCCGAAATTTCACAAGGCACGCTTCAGGCCATTTTTGAATACCAAAGCCTGATGGCCGCCCTGACCGGCATGGAACTCTCCAACGCCAGCCACTACGACGGCGCGACTGCTGCCGCCGAATCCGTCAACATGGCCTTTGCCAACTTTCGCGGCAAGCGCCGCAAGGTGGTCATTTCGCCCACCGTCCACCCGCAATATCGAGAAACGATTCGCACTTACACCCAGGGGATGGAACTGACTCTGGTTGGAGATGACGCGACAGCCGATTTGCAGGCTGCGCCGGAAGCCCTGATTCCGTGGATTGACCTGGATACCGCCCTGGTCATCGTACAGTACCCGGACTTTTTTGGCCGTATCTTCGACTATACCCGGCTGATAGATGCCGCCCACGCCCAGGGCGCGCTGGTTTGCGTGGTGGCGAATCCCATTGCCCTGGCGTTATTCAAGACCCCTGGCGCCATGGGCGCGGATATCGTCGTCGGCGAGGGCCAGCCGCTGGGCATCCCCATGTGGTTTGGCGGCCCATCGCTGGGCTTCTTCACCACCCGCAAGCAATACGTTCACAAAATGGCAGGGCGACTGGTCGGCGAGACGGTCGATTCGCGCGGACAGCGCGGCTATGTATTGACCCTGACCGCCCGCGAACAACACATCAAGCGCGAGAAAGCCACCTCCAACATCTGCACCAACCAGGGCCTGCTGGCGCTGGCTTCGGCAGTTTATCTGGCTACTGTTGGCAAAACCGGCTTAAAGCAGGTAGCAAATCTGTGCTATCAAAAGGCGCACTATGCCGCCGAAGAACTGAGCAAAATTCCGGGCGTTGGCTTATGCTTCCCCCAGCCCTTCTTCCATGAGTTCGCGGTCTGCTTCCCCAAACCGGTCGCCGAAATCAACGAACACCTGCTCGAATACGGAATTCTCGGTGGTTACGACTTGGGCCAGGATTACCCCGCGCTCAAAGACCATGCCCTGATTGCCGTGACCGAAATGAACAGCCGGGATGAAATTGACCTGCTGGTTGAGGTGGTCAAGGAGGCGCTATCATGACCGAACCCACTCTTTTTGAACTGTCCTCGCCCGGACGCGCTGGTGTCACCTTCCCCCAGCCAGACGTACCGCATTTTGACCTGCCCGACGAAAGCCTGCTGCGCGATGACCTGCCCCTGCCCGAACTGGCCGAAGTGGATGTTGTTCGTCACTACATGGCGCTTTCGCGCTACAACTATAGCGTGGACAGCGGCTTTTACCCGCTTGGCTCGTGTACGATGAAGTACAACCCCAAAGTTAACGAAGACGCCTGCCGCCTGCCTGGCTTCCTGTTCACACACCCGCTCCAGCCCATTGAGACCGTGCAGGGCAACCTGCTCTTGATGTACCAGATGCAGGAATGGCTGAAAGAAATCAGCGGCTTCGCGGCGGTCACGCTTCAGCCTGCGGCTGGCGCGCACGGCGAGTTTACCGGCGTCCTGATGATGCGCGCCTACCACAAAGCGCGCGGCGACCACAAACGAGTCAAGATGCTCATTCCCGATGCGGCGCACGGCACCAATCCCGCCTCGGCGGGCATGTTGGGCATGACGGTCAAGGTCATCCCCTCCGACTCGCGTGGCAATGTGGATTTGGACGCGCTGAGAGCCGAATGCGATGAGACCGTCGTCGGCATGATGTTGACCAACCCCAACACGCTTGGCCTGTTCGATGAACATATCGAGGAAGTCATCAAACTGGTGCGCGATTGCGGCGGCCTGATGTACGGCGACGGCGCCAACCTGAATGCCCTGCTTGGAATCGTCCGCCCTGGCGACCTGGGCTTCGACGTGATGCACTTCAACCTGCACAAGACTTTTGCCGTGCCTCATGGCGGCGGCGGCCCCGGCTCTGGCCCGGTCGGCGTGAGCCAACGCCTGGCCGATTTCCTCCCCTCTCCGCTGGTGGGAATCGTGGAAGAAGCCGACGGCGAGACCCCGCCCCTGTACGGGTTCATAACGCCAAAACACTCCATCGGACGCATGAAAGCCTTTCATGGTCACTTTGGCGGCGGCCTGGTGCGTGCTTACACTTACATCGCCATGCACGGCGCGGACGGGCTGAAAGATGTTTCGCAATATGCCGTGCTGAATGCCAACTACCTGGCGGCGCGCCTGCGCAATACCTTCAAAATCCCCTTCGACCGAATCTGCATGCACGAGTTTGTCATGGAAGGCCGCGTCGAAGGCTCGGACGTGCGCGCGCTCGACATTTCCAAACGGCTGATGGATTACAACTTCCACCCGCCCACCAACTACTTCCCGCTGATTGTGCGCGAAGCCCTGATGATTGAGCCGACCGAAACCGAGAACAAAAATACCCTCGATGCCTTCGCCGAGGCTCTCCTCAAAATTGCCGAAGAAGCCAAAACCGACCCGGAACTGGTCAAAACCGCGCCGCACACTACCCCCTTTGGGCGTATGGACGAAGTGAAAGCCGCGCGCGAACTGGTGCTCTGCTGCTGGCTGCCAGAAGGGTACGACAGTAATCAGTAATCAGTAAGCAGCGTTCAGTCATCAGCAACAGAAGGTGACAGTCATTAAGCGGATGGCTGTCACCTTTTTCTATAATCGTGTTAAGATAGGGGAATGAACCAATTTCGAGGAGGCGCTATGTACTTCTTTGTACGCTATACTGGCTATGTGCTGATACTCTTCGGGATTTTTCTGATGCTGGCCGGGCTGAGCGGGACAATTTACGGCTTTGTCCAGCACCAGGCGCTTCTGGCCCGTATCAACGAAGCCTTACAGGCCAGCAATTCCCTGTGGCGCGTGGCAGAGATGCGCTTCCTGACCTCCCTGCTCGGCCTTTCGATGTTCGTAGCAGGCATGGTAGTGGCGGCTTTGGGCCAACTGCTGCTGGTCTTTGCCGACCTTGCCAACCATGCCCGCGAAACCAACCTCCTCCTGCGCTCGTTCCGTTCCCGTCAGCGGCGATTTGCTCCACGGCGGACAAAAACCACCAGATACGAAGACGATGAGCCAGTGGGGTGAAATGTGAACATTGATATCCATTCTCCATGAAAAAACTCACAACACCTTTTATCCTTGCCAGTCTCCTGGTGATTCTGGCCTTCGGCGCGTTCCTGGCATGGGGCATCCCATATTTCTTTCAAACGCCTGTCATCAATAACATCAACGCTTCGCTTGGCTCGCAAACCTACCGCGCTCGCGTGACCGACATCCTCGAATCTGGCCCCATTGACCTGGGCGGCACGGCGCAGACCTATCAACGGGCGCGCGTTGAAATCCTGGAGGGCGAATATCGCGGCCTGCCAATGGAAATCGACTACGGCAGGTACCGCATCCTGCTGCAAGGCCAACTGCTGCACCCCGGCGACGACATCTTTGTCTTGATAGGGAAACGTCCCGACGGCGTGGTTGAAGCCTTCTTTGTGGATTTCGTGCGCGAAAAAGCCCTGCTCATCCTTCTGGCAACGTTCGTAACCGCCATTCTCCTGATGAGCCGCTGGAAAGGCCTCCGCAGCCTGCTGGCCCTGGCTTTTAGTCTGTTTATCATCATTTACTACATCATCCCGCACATTCTGGCGGGAGAAGACCCGCTGCGCGTCAGCCTGATTGGTTCCGGCATCCTGTTGGGCATCTCCCTCTATCTCACTTATGGCTGGACCTGGAAAACGCACGCCTCGGTATTGAGCATGATTCTCGTCCTGGTCATCACCGGCACGCTGGCTGTGATTTTCGTGCAGGTGACGCGCCTGACTGGCTCGGGGAGTGAAGAATCCCTGTTCCTGACTCAGATGTCGAATGTCAACATCAACCTGCGTGGACTGCTTTTGGGCGGCATCCTCATCGGCGCGCTGGGCGTACTGGATGACCTGGTGACCACCCAATCGGCGGCGGTGTTTGAATTGCATCACACTGACCCGCGCCTGGGTTTTCGCGCCCTCTTTGAGAAAGCCATGCGCATCGGGCAAGACCATGTGGCCGCCACTGTCAATACCCTGGTGCTGGCTTATGCCGGGACTTCGCTGCCACTTCTGCTCTTGTTCACGTTAGGAAGCGGGAATTATGGCTACTTCATCAACGTTGAATTCGTAACCGAGGAGATTGTGCGTACCCTGGTCGGTTCATTAGGACTGGTGGCTGCCGTTCCGCTCACCACGAGCATTGCCGCGCTGATAGCCCTCTACCGCCACCGCATTCCCGAAGACTGGCGCGCCCTGTTTGGCCCGGAGGGAAATGGACGTCACCATCATCACTGACCCAACAGCAGGCCATCTTTCCGCAATCCGGTTATAATGCCCATGCTCAATTAAAGGCTTTCGGACGTTGAACTTGAAAATCTCCCAATTCGATGGAGGCAGAATGGAATACTCAGTTGCCCCTTCTGATGATGGAAAATACATCACCCTGAAAGTTGTCGGTCAGTTTGGCCGCCAGCAGGCGCTGGCCTGGCATCTCGAAGCCCATAGAATGGGGCGCGAGATGGGCATTGACCGCTTCCTGCTCGATTTTTACGAGGGCCGTAACACAGACACAGTCATGCGTAACTACACCTTTGTCAGCCAGGATATGCGTAACCCTGGTATCAATCTTGCCGCGCGGATTGCAATGCTGGTCAGCCCCTATGACCATTCGCACGACTTTATTGAAGCCATGCTGAAGCAAGAAGGCGTAGACGTAGCCCTGTTTTATGACCTAGAATCTGCAATTATGTTCTTAAATAAACCCTGAAGCGGGTTGGGGCAATGATTAAGATTTGGATTGGGGCGGCTGTTGAACGGCCGCCCCAATCGTTTTGGTCAAATGGCTTTCTCTCGGCCCGCGCCTGCTCTCAGGGGATGGCCCAACCACCCTGCCCGGGCGGGTGGTACAATTTCTGTAACGCGGAATTTCTCCCGTCAACCGATGCATCAGAAACCCTACCCTGGAGGTCGCATGTCTGACGTTGTGATTGTAGATGCCATTCGCACGCCCATCGGCGCGCTGGGGGGCGCGCTGGCCAAAATTCGCCCCGATGACCTGGCCGCATTTGTCCTGAAAGCCATCCTGGAGCGCAATGCGCTCGACCCAACCCTGGTTGAGGAAGTCTACCTGGGCTGCGCCAACCAGGCCGGAGAGGACAATCGAAATGTGGCGCGCATGTCCCTGCTTCTGGCCGGATTCCCCGCCAGCGTGCCGGGCGTCACCATCAACCGGCTTTGCGCATCGGGGCTGGCAGCGGTCAATCTTGCGGCGCGCGCCATTCGCGCCGGGGATGGGGATGTTTACATTGCGGGCGGCGTTGAATCCATGTCGCGCGCTCCTTACTCGTTGCCCAAAGCAGAGGAGGGGTTCAGTTTCGGCAATCTGACCGCTTACGATACCGCCCTGGGCTGGCGCTACCCCAACCCTAAAATGAAAGAGATGTACGGAATTGACTCGATGGGCGAAACTGCCGAAAACATTGCTGCTCTACGTCCACACCTCACCCGCGAGAAACAGGATGCCTTTGCCGCCCGCTCGCACCAACGCGCCATTGACGCCATTGATAGCGGAAAATTTGCCGAGGAAGTTCTCCCCATCCCTGTACCACAGCGAAAAGGCGACCCCATTCTGGTGACGACCGACGAGCGCCCGCGCCGCGATACTACGCTGGAGAGCCTATCGCGCCTGAAACCAGCCTTCAAAAAGAAAGGCGGAACCGTTACGGCAGGGAATTCGTCTGGGTTAAACGACGGCGCTGCAGCCCTGTTGCTGATGAGCGCCCAAAAAGCCACCGCGCTCGGACTCAAGCCGCTGGCGCGCTTCGTCTCTGCCGCCGCGGCAGGGGTCGAGCCACGCATCATGGGCATTGGCCCTGTTCCGGCTACCCAAAAGGCCTTGCAGCGCGCCGGTTTAACGGTAGCAGACCTGGGCCTGGTGGAGGTCAATGAAGCTTTTGCAGTGCAATCGCTGGCCGTCCTCGAAGATTTGGGGCTGGATGAATCGATAGTCAATATCAATGGAGGGGCGATTGCGCTTGGGCATCCGCTCGGTTGCTCAGGCGCGCGCATTCTCACCACCTTGCTCTACGAGATGCGGCGGCGTGGCACGCACTACGGCCTGGCTACGCTATGCGTAGGCGTTGGTCAGGGCGAAGCGACGATTGTGGAACTCGCATAACGCGGAGAATCCATCCGCGCCATGAAATCGGAGAGAACCATGCGAAAACCTGTTTCGGCATTCATGATTCTTCTGGTAGGCCTCTTGCTGGCTGCCTGCGGCAATACAATCGTGACTCCGCCCGCGCCGCCCGACCTGCCCACCTGGACCCCCTCCGCCACCCCGCCACCACCAACGCCAACCGCTACGCTGACCCCTACCATTACGCCTACCCCGCCGCTCAACGCGCAAAATGGCCCGCCTCTCCTATCAATTCACATGTTTACGCCTATGCGTGGTTGGGGCATAATGGAAAACCAGTTGCTGGCTACCAATGACGGCGGCTTTACCTGGGCCAGCGTGCCAGTGCCAGGAGGAAAGTTCAATGGCTACAATGGGGCTTTCTTCATCAACGAAAGAGAGGCTTTCATCCTGGTTGCATCGCCAGATGGCAGCAACAGCGGGACGTTAAATTACACGGCCGATGGCGGTCAAACATGGGAGAGCATCCCTGTGCCAATGTCAAACGGCAGCATACAGTTCCTGCCCAACACCAATCTGGAGGGGTTCATCTTCCAAACCCTGGGCGGGGCTGCCGGTTCAATGCCAGTGGCCGTCTATCAGACTCTTGACCGGGTAAGTTGGCTGCGCACTTTTGCTCATGACCGCGCAGAGGAAATTGAAGGGTTGCCTTTTGCAGGGGTCAAGAATGGAGCGGTATTCATCAATCCTAGCACAGGGTATATTACCGGCTCTGAACCGGTCGAAAATTCGATGTACTTCTTCCGTACCAGTAATGCAGGTCGTTCCTGGCAACGACTTTCTCTGCCCCTGCCCGAAGAAATTCAAAACTACATGGCCGAAACCCGGCCTCCCATCTTTTTCCAAGACGGCAAAGGCTTCCTGCCGGTCGACTTTTTGATGGGTGATAAACAAATCCGCGTTTTTTATTACACCGAGGATGGCGGTTCGAACTGGACTCCACGAGGCTCGCTCCCGCGCGGCTCGGCGTATGAATTTGTCAATGACAGCACTGGCTGGGCCTGGGCCGAACGTTCTCTGTTTTATACCACCGATGGCGCAATCACCTGGACTGCGCTGCCCGTTTCTTTTGCGGCGCGCGAAGTTGCCACCTGCCTGAATTTCATTGACCCTCGCAATGGCTGGCTGGTGACGGTGGATGACCGTTCGCGCGTCCGCCTGTACCGCACCAACGATGCTGGCGGCACATGGACCGTAGTGATACCATAAGTTAATACTGGTACGCAATGAGTGAGATTGGTTGTTCAATTACCAGACAACGAATCTTGAAAGGACAATGAAGGGATGAAACGAACAGCAACTTTATTGGTCGTATTGACGCTGGCAACGCTGAGTTGTCGCATTTCCATCGATGCGTTCGACCCGCCCCCGCTGGCAACGCCCATCCCCAACCTGCCTGCTTCAGCCACCCCACGCATTGTCCAGCCGACCTTCACCCCGGTCGTTGTCTTGCCTCCGGCGACGCCAACGCCCTTCGTCGATACCCCTGCGCTGACGGTAGAGCAGTTAAAAAACGGACAGTTCGATTTGCCCGGCATAGATGGAGTTTTGCATCCAGTACAATTCGAGGCTGGAGTCTTCCAGCAGGGCAGTGACCCTGCCCAACCGGGCTATGTTTCAATCGTCATGACCGACCCGGTTGCCCTGGGCGACCTGGATGGTGATGGGGCTGACGATGCCGCCGCCGTCATTGTTGAAAACTATGGCGGGACGGGGCAATTTGTCTCGGTAGTGGCTTTCCTCAACCGGGGCGGGGCGCCAGTCTATGCCGCTTCGCACTTTGTAGATGACCGCGCGCTGGTCAATGCGTTTGCTATTTACCATCAAGAAATTTACCTCGATGCCATTATTCACGGTTTCGAGGACCCTGGGTGCTGTCCTAACTTTTCCACCCGGCGCACTCTGCGCCTGTGGGAAAACACGCTTGCCCTGGCAAGTTTCTCCAGCCAGACCCCAACAGGCGCGCAACGGAGTATCAACATCGAATCTCCTGCCAACGGCGCTGAAGTCGATAAAGTTTTCACGCTGCAAGGCAACATCAGCATTGCGCCTTTTGAGAACAACCTTCTGTACGAGGTGTATATTCCTGGCATGAATGAACCGCTTACATCTGGCCCACTGATGGTCAGCGCGCCAGACATCGGGGCGCCCGGCACATTCGAGCTACCACTCAATTTCAGCGCGTCAGGCTACATCGGCCCGGTACGCATCACCATCTCCGACCTGTCCGCTGCTGATGGTTCGTTGCTGGCAATGGACGCGCTTTTTGTCGATGTGAAATGACACTCTTCTCGATTAAGTTCCACTACCTGGAATTTAAGGGAGACCAGATGATGGTGGCATTGAAAAAACTCATCGCCTTTCTCTTCCTCATTTTTGTTTTTCTCGTCATCCTGGCCGCCGACCAGGGAATCATCCCTCCCTTAATTCGCGCGCTCTACCGTTTCTATGGCGGTGACCTGGTTGGGCATTTCCTTTTGTATTGCATTTTGGCCTTGCTTCTGGCCCGCGCCTTTCCCCGCCGCCTGGCAGGGGGCGGCTTTTCTCTGGCAGTTTCTTCGCTCTGGACGGTTGGGTTGGCGCTGATAGAGGAAATCAGCCAGTTCTTCTTCCCTTTGCGCACCCCCAACCTGCTTGACCTGGCATGCGGCGTGTCCGGAATCCTGCTTGCCGACCGCCTGGCTGAGCGTTGGGAAGGGTAAGAGAAACATCAGAGGGACCGCCCAAAAAGCCCATCAAAGCAGACGGCGACCGCCATATCTGGCGGTCGCCGTTTCTGATTGGCTGTTGGTTGGCGGGTTACCGGGGATTGTTCTTTACCCACCCCAGTCCAATTCGCCCTCGCTCTGGCTCGATTTTGAGAATTTCGACCTCAATAATATCGCCCACTTTCAGGACGGTGCCAAAGGGAATCTGGCTTTTGTGCAGCAGGCCGTCTTGTTTGACGCCGATATCGACAAAGGCGCCGAAATCGACCACGTTGCGGACGGTGCCTTTCAACTGGAATCCGACGGACAGGTCTTCCATTTTCAGCACGTCGGAGCGCAGGATGGGAGCGGGGGCTTCTTCGCGCGGGTCGCGGCCAGGGCGCACGAGCTGTTCGAGGATGTCTTTGAGCGTTGGCAGGCCGCAGCCGAGTTCAACGGCGAGTTTTTCGGGTTGGAGTTTTTCAAGGGCGGCTTTGCGCTCGTTTAACGGCGAGGCAGGAGTCAGCCCGGCGCGTTCTAAAACGGCCAGCGCAATCGGGTAGGATTCGGGATGGATGGCGGAGGCATCCAGCGGGTTGATTCCGTCTCGAATCCGCATGAAGCCCGCCGATTGTTCGTAGGCCCTCGGCCCCAGGCCGGAAACTTTTTTCAGTTCCTCGCGGCTTTTGAAGGGGCCATTGGCGTCGCGCCAGGCGACGATGGAGGCGGCCAGTTTGGGGCCGATTCCGGCAACGTGCGTGAGCAGGGCGGGCGAGGCGGTGTTGGCGTCTACGCCAACGTTGTTGACCACGCTTTCGACCACGCCATCCAGCGCGTGGCTGAGGGCGGTCTGGTCTACATCGTGCTGGTAGAGGCCGACTCCGATGGATTTGGGGTCAATTTTGACCAGTTCGGCCAGGGGGTCCTGAGCGCGGCGGGCAATGGAAACTGCGCCGCGAATGGACACATCGAGGTCGGGGAATTCGGCGCGGGCGAGCGGGGAGGCGCTATAGACGGACGCTCCGGCTTCGTTGACGATGAGGTATTTGACGGCGGGGGTGTTACGGGTGAGTTCGGCGGCCAGTTTTTCGGTCTCGCGCGAGGCGGTGCCGTTTCCAATCACAATGAGCGTGACGTGGTGGCGGTTAATCATGTCTTGAAGCGCGTCTATGGCTTCGGCCCAGCGGTTTTGCGGCTCGTGGGGGTAGATGGTGCCGGTATCGAGCAGTTTGCCGGTGGGGTCCACGACGGCTACTTTGCAGCCGGTGCGGTAGCCGGGGTCGAGGCCCAGCACGGTGTGGTTGGCGAGCGGCGGCTGGCTGAGCAGGGCGCGCAGGTTGGTGGCAAAGACGTTGATGGCGTGGCCGTCGGCGGTTTCAGTCAGGGCGCGTCGCACGTCGCGCTCGATGGAGGGCAGGAGCAAGCGTTCGGCGGCGTCTTCGATGGCGAGGGTCAGCTGGTCGCTGAAGGGGGAGAGGATGTCTTCCTCGAATTCGGCTTCAATGGGGGCGCGCCAGTCGCGTTCTTCGATGTGGACGCGCAATTTGAGAATGCCTTCTTTTTCACCGCGATTGAGAGCCAGGATTTGGTGCGGCTGGAGGCGGCTGACGATGGCCGAAAAGTCGTAATAGGATTCGTAGACTCTTTTTTCGTCAACGGCATCCTCGATTTTGGAGGCCTCGAGTTTGGCGAACTTGAGGCCTTTTTCGCGCACGGCCTGGCGAACGTTGGCGTTGTCGCTGATGGTTTCGGCCACAATATCGCGCGCGCCCTCGAGGGCTTCCTGCCAGGTGGTCACTTGCTCGTTCAGGAATTCGGCGGCGATTTCTTCGAGCGGGCGCCTGTCTTTGGTCTGGGCGAGGATTTTTTCGGCCAGGGGCTGCAAGCCCTTTTCTCTGGCAATCATGGCGCGGGTGCGGCGCTTGGGCTTGTAGGGGGCGTAGAGGTCTTCGAGCGCGGTCATGCTCTCGGCGGCCTCGATGGCGGCTTTCAGTTCGTCCGTCAGTTTGCCCTGTTCCTGGATGGAGGCCAGGATGGTGGCGCGGCGCTCGTCGATGGCGCGCAGTCGGGCGATTTCGTCGGCAACGATGCGCACTTGTTCGTCATCGAGCGCGCCGGTCATTTCTTTGCGGTAGCGCGCGATGAACGGGACGGTGTTGCCTTCATCCAGCAGTTGGATGGCGGCTTGAACCTGAGAAGGTTTGACTTTGAGCAGGGATGCAATGGTTTCGGCGTGAGACATGGGCGCGATTTTATCACAACAACCGCGCAAGACCCTATGTGGTCTTGCGCGGTCGATTTTTTACTGGGCAAACCAGAAAGATTTCAGGAACTCTTTTCCCAATCTTTAATGGCTGCTTTAATCATCGTCTGAATCTCCAGGTCTGGAACGGCATCCACCCCGGCATAGCGGGTCTTACCAACGAATACAATCACTTCACCGAGCGAACCTTCTTCCAGGTGAATGTCGCGGTTTGCCAGCGGAGAGTTGGCCAGCCGCTTTTGAAGGAAATCGTCAATCATCGAAACAATCGAAGGCGGTCTGGTATTTTCTATCACCTTCAAGTCGTTTGCCATCAGGCTGCGGAATCCACGGCCGATGCTGATTTTGGTTTTGTTTTTGTCGGCTTCATCAGCAGGCTTTGCAGCCACAGCGGCCGCTGGGGTTAGAGTCACTTCAGGGGCAACCACAGGCGCAGGGGCCGGGTTGGCTGGCGCCGGGCTCGTCTTCCCGTCAATCCAGGGTCGAAGTTGCACGATGATGTTGACCAGCCGGGCGCGCTGTTCAGGAGTTAATTGATTGGGCGCAACGCGCGCGCCATCCACTTCGAGATTCCAGGCCATGTTTTTATCGAACGTGACCTTAAGGGCAATGTGTTCTTCTGGGAGGGAGGGGTTTTCTGCCTCCGACAGGCTGACAGATGGGGCTTCGGGTTTTTGTCGTTCCTCGAAGATGCGCGCGGCGTATCCCGCGATGAGCGAGATGAGGACGGTGACGGCGAGGATAATCAGGAATGTGCCGGGAGAAATTGTAGCGGTTGGTTGCATTTCATTTTACCTGACACTGTGAGCAAATATGCGTACTGCGCTGTCCTACGATAAGCCGTTCGATGGGCGCGCCGCAACGGGGGCAGGGTTTGCCTTCCCGGCCATAGGCCCGGAAGTGGTTTTGGAAATTCCCACCCCGATACACCCAGTCAATGCTCGCGCCATTATGCTCGATTCCGGCCATCAAAACAGTTTGAATTGCGTGATAAAGCCGCGCAGATTCATCAAGAGTGATTGTATCTGAAATTCGCATCGGGTGCAGCCCCGCCAAATGTAATGCTTCGTCGGCATAAATGTTCCCCAGCCCGGCCAAAAACGATTGGTCGAGTAGAAGCGGCTTGAGTTGACGGCGGTATCGCAACAGACGGTTATACAGTTCCTGCGGCGTAAAGGCCGGGTCAAACGGTTCAGGGCCAAGGCTGCCAATTACATCTTCTGGGCGCGCGGTTAACCAGACACGCCCGAATTTGCGGGGGTCGTTGAAAACCAGCGCGCACCCATCAGAGAGTTCCAACACGAGCCGGTCGTGTTTTTCGGGCAGGTAAGGCAAAGGGCGCATGTACAGGTCGCCGCTCATGCGCAGATGAATGAAAAGATGCAAGTCAGAAAGTTGAATATCCAAATATTTGGCGCGCCGCTCAACGCCAATAATTTCACGCCCATCGATTTGTCTGGCAAAATCTTCGGGGGAGGGAATCACCAGAGTTCGTCGCCATAGCAAACGGGCAGACTGAATTGCGCGGCTGGTTAATTCCGGGCGCAAGGAGCGGGCAATTGTCTCTACTTCCGGCAGTTCAGGCATGTTTTTTCAGTATTTTGCGCAGGTTTTTCCAACCGTAGGCCACTTCCAACAATTTCTGTCCGTGAATTTCAACATCTTGCTCCCGCACATACACGCCGCCAATGGCTTCGTAAAATCGGCGCGAGGGGTTATCGCGCAGGACCCATATCAGCATCGTTTCCCAACCATTCGCCAGCAAGGAGATGATGCTGGCTTCCACCAGCATCCGCCCGATGCCCTGGCGCTGGTATTCTTTTAGGAGGTAAAGCGCGTAAATTTCGCCTTTATAAACAGGGTCGCCGCTTCGCTCCGGACCGCCAGAAGCAAAACCGAGAATATTACCATCCTGCTCAGCAAGGTAGGTGAAACAGCCAGGCTGTGGGGCTTCCAGCTGTCGCTGCCACCGGATGGCGCGCTCTTCCACCGAGAGATTGGCGAGAATTTCATCGTTCACAATCCCCTGGTAGGAGGTACGCCAACTGGCAATATGTACGCAGGCAATTCCGTTTGCATCTGCGGCGAGCGCAGGGCGAATACTGGCTTTCATCGGATTCTACTCGTTGAACATTTCGCCAACGCTTCGGCCCTGGTGAGCGCGCAAGATAACCTCGCCAATCAAGCCGCTGACGGTAATAATTGTCAACCGGTCTCTGAAAAGCACCTGTTTTTCTGTTGGGATGGGAACGGTATCTGTGGTAATAAACTGTTTTACTGGCAAAGTTGCCAGGCGGTCGACCGCATTCGACGAGAAAATAGGATGCACACACACCACATACACATCGCGCGCGCCCTTCTCCTTGACGAGATTAACAGCCTGAATAATGGAACCGCCCGTGTCAATTTCATCATCCACCAGGATGACATCCCGATTTTCCACGTCTCCAATGACAGTCAATGCCTGGGCTTTGGCATCGTTTGCCACGCGCCGTTTCTCAATGAAAGCGATTGGCGCTTCGATGTTGGCGGCAATATTGCGGCCTTTTTTGGCAAATCCCAGGTCAACCGTGACCACAACCGGGTCCTTCATCTTGACGCGTTCAGTGCGCAAATAGTCGGAAATGAGATAAAACCCGGTCAACACATCGCCGGGAATCGAGAAAAACCCTTGCACCTGCCCGGCATGCGGGTCAATCAGGATGTAGCGGTCTGCCCCGGCCACTTCAATCATATCTGCCATCAGGCGGGCGGTGATTGGCACACGCGGCTGGTCTTTTTTATCTGAGCGGGCATAGGCCAGGTAAGGGATAACCGCTGTGACCCGTCCCGCCGAATCAAGCTTCAGTGTCTGTAACAGAATGAGCAATTCCATCAGGTTGCGGTGCACCGGAGACGAGGTCGTTTGCACCACATATACATCTTGCCCACGGACACTGGAATGCAGTTTGATGAACAAGTTTTCATTGGGGAACTGAATAATATCCCGACCACAGAGCGGCGCTTTGACATAATCGGCGATTTTTTGCGCCAACTCTGGCGAACCGGTGCCGGCATACAATTTAATGCCGCCAAAGACTTTCATATTGTGTTGGTCAAAACGAGCCATTTATCGAGCCTTTCAATCTTTGTTCTCATTCAATAACTGATATACTGCTTCTCGTGGTGATGTTTTCCTGGTTTGAATGGATTCAAGCAGAGAATCCAGGCTTGTGGATGGAATTTTAGAGATGAAGCGGCTGACAAGTGTTTCCTGGAGCAACAGGTCAAATTCGGCTTCCAGCCGGGCCCGCTCCCGACGAACCCAATCACCGCTAGAGCGCAAGTGCGCTACATGCTGTTCAATTGCTTTTAACAACTCAGGGATTCCCTTGCCTTCAGTCGCTACCACGCGCTGTACAGGTGGAATCCACAACCTGGAGTCGGGAGTCTCAGCCCCGCTCAACTCCATCACTTGCCCATGATGCCGGAATACCTTGCGAACGGGGTGCGCTAATTCGAGCATCGTTTTGAGGGCGCGCTCCGTCAATTCCACGCCAGGGCGGTCAGCCTTGTTGATAACCAGCAGGTCAGCAATCTCTAAGATTCCGGCCTTAATTGCCTGAATATCATCTCCCAACCCGGGTGCTTCGACAACGATGGTGGTATGCGCCAACCGGGCAATATCTATCTCACTCTGGCCTGCGCCAACCGTTTCGATGAGAATGACATCAAAACCAGCTGCATCGAAAACCTGGGTCACAGCGGCGGTAGTGGCAGCCAGCCCACCCAACGACCCGCGCGAAGCCATCGAACGAATAAACACGCCAGGGTCCCCGGCCAGGTCGCGCATCCGCACCCGGTCACCCAGCACGGCCCCGCCCGTAAACGGGCTGGAGGGGTCCACCGCAACAATAGCCACCCGCTTTCCCTGCTTGCGAAGGTGGAAAGCAAGCTGGTTGACCAGTGACGATTTTCCGGTGCCGGGCGCGCCAGTCACACCAATCAAATGCGCCCTCCCGGTGTGCGGAAAGAGCGCATCCAGGGCCAGGCGGCCCTCAGGGGTATCATTTTCAACGCGAGAAAGCAGGCGCGCCAGCGCCAGCCGGTCGCCATTAAGAACAGGTTGTGCCAGTTCCATGCGCAAAATCGGAATACGGTTCAGGCTGCCACGCCAGAAATAGCGGCACGAATATCTGCAATAATTTGTTCGGTTGGCGCGCCCGGGCCATAGACGCCAGCCACCCCCAATTCTTTCAGTCGGGGCGTGTCTTCATCAGGAATAATGCCGCCGATAAATACCCGCACATGTTCTTGCCCGTTGGCTTTGAGAAGTTCCAACACGCGCGGTACCAGCGCCATATGCGCGCCAGAAAGGATGGAAAGACCTACCACATCCACATCTTCTTGCAATGCAGCTTCAGCAATCATTTCGGGCGTCTGGCGCAAGCCAGTATAAATCACTTCCATTCCTGCATCACGCAGAGCGCGGGCAACCACTTTTGCGCCCCGGTCATGTCCGTCGAGGCCGGGCTTGGCGACCAGAACACGGATTTTTTGTTCCATTCTTCCTCCGTTAAACGGGAATTCTTCCATAGAGATTATACTATGCCAAATCCACCTAATGTACCGCTTGCCTGCTGTAATGCAGGCGAAATACAATTTTATGACGCTTGTTCTATAACTTATGCTATACTTTATTCATGGGCTCAACACAAGCGGATTGGCCTGCCTGGATGGATTTTTTGCGTCGTCAAAAAATAGACGGACTTGCCATCTGGCTGCTTGAAGCTGCTGCTCCCTTGCGCATCATCGCCGCGCAGATTCTTTATCTGGGACAGCCCCTCGCCTCGCCCCGGGCAGGGTTGCAGATACATGCCATTGCGCGCCTGCTGGAGCAGGGAGACGAGGCCCAAACCTTTGCCGCCTATCTGAAAGGACAGCAACAGTGACTCCACCGTCTGCCGGGATGCTCGGAATTGGCATCGTCATCTTTGCAGGATTGTTCTTGACGTTGCTGACATTGCTTTATAGGCGTTACCCGCTATCCTTCAGAAATATCACCGCATTTATGCGCACGCGCCGTGCCGCCAGCATGGTCGTGGAAGAAGGAACGCGCCTGCACGTTTCGATTGGCAACGCCAATCTGCTCACCCCTTCGGCCGCTTCGGCCCTGGCCGGGTTGGCGCTTATCCGCCACCTTGGAGAACTGACCTCGCTCAGTGACTATCCACCCATCACCACCACGGGCAGCCCTACCATCAACTTGCTCGCGCAAGATACCCTGCGAACGGCACATGAAGCAGTTGCTACAGAACAGACTTTTGACCTAAATAATGGCCGCCTGACCGGGCTAACCCCGCTTTCTTATGTAGCAGGCGTTATGCCCACCATCCGGGACGAGAAAATTTCGACCAATGTCCTCATCGGTAATTTTGGCCCCGAAGTAGGGTTACTCACTGAAGCCGCTGACCGGCAAAGAACCCCTATCCTTGCAGCCAGTGATAGCCTTCCGGCCCAGGCGGTTTTGTATGCGGCAACTCAGGAACCGCTCATCGGCGAGGAACTGTTCGCCGCTGGGGCTTATACCCAGGCCGGGCCAGGCCACGCCGCCAGCCTGCTGGTACAAGACACCCTGCGCTGGTTCATCATTCTGGCCTTAATCGGCGGCGCGCTTCTAACAATATTTGGTGAATTCCTTCCATGAGACGCATTTTCCCCATCATCAACGCTGTGATTGCGATTGGCGCCGGGCTGATTGTCCTGATAGGTTACTTTGTCGATGTACGGGGCATGATGGAGTTTCGCCTGCTGCTCTTCCAATGGGCGGTTATTGTCGGCGGGGTCGCCGTTTTGATAGGAATCTGGAACCTGTTCTCGGTGCATCTCCAAAAAATTCGAGCCAGGAAGCGCGAGTCTGTGTATAGTCTCGTTTTGCTATTCTTTTTACTGCTCACGCTGTTCCTGGTCTACTTTCCCATTCTGTTACAGGGCATTGTGTCCAATGACCTCGCTCAAGTAAATACCGTCAACTCGGTAAATGCAATCATCCTGGACGGAATCATCATCCCGGTCGAAGTCAGCCTTATGGCCGTGCTGGCGGTTACATTAACGGTTGCCACCATCCGCATGTTGCGCGCCCGTACAGACCTCTCTGCCATGGTATTTCTGATAACAGCATTTCTGACGCTGTTTGGAATTGGGTTGCGCTCTTTCTTTGGACAAATCCCTGTTATCAGTGAATTTGCCCAATCGCAGGTTATCACGAATGTTCTGGCAGCGGGCGGCGCGCGTGGTATCTTGATTGGAGTAGCGCTTGGCACTCTCACCACCGGCCTGCGCATCCTGCTTGGCATCGACCGCCCATACGGAGGCAAGTAGTGGCCGACGTCAAATGCCCATCCTGTGGAAAGGCCAATCCTGCAGAATTGGAAATCTGCCAATTCTGTGGAACCCTGCTCAGGCAAACCCGTACCGAACCACTTGCCCCCATCTTGCCGGGGCAGTTCCCAGAGAAAAAAGCCACTTCTGAACTGGAACGCACCTTACCCGGCTGGTTGCGCGACGCCCGCCGGGCCGGAAACGAACCTGTGACATCCCCCATTCCACAGGCGAAGGTTCCACAAGAACCCCCGCCAGCCGCGCCACCCCCACCTTCGTCCAAAGTCCCACAGTCACCCCTTGATTTACTGGCCGGTCTATCGCAAGCTGGCGAAGAAGAGGAGGATATTCCTGAATGGCTGAAAAGCCTGCAAGGTGAAACGCCCGCTCCAGCGGCTCCTGCCCCCGCGGCCTCGGTCGAGTCACAAGAGATTCCCAGCTGGCTGACAGAAATACAGCAAAAACCTGCCCAAACAGAAGAACCAGCACCCCAACCCGAAGCCTGGGGATTTTCCAGCGAAGCAGCGACCTTCAATTTCAACGAAACTGAAGAGCCTGCCCAATCTTTTGGGGACACGCCCGATTGGTTGGCGGCGCTTGAAGCGCAAGAAACGGCCTCGCAACCGCCCCAACCACCGGCCCAGGAGTTTCCTCCTGCCTCGTCCGGCGCAGATTCTGGCGATACGCCCGACTGGCTCGCATCGCTAACAAGCATTGGCGCCGCGCAGCCGCAAAACGCGCCAGTGGAGCCGGCCCAGCCAGAAGGCACAGAAACACCCGACTGGCTCTCTTCCTTGAGCGAACTAGAACCCCCCGCCCAGCCCCAGACAGAAAGCGCGCCCGCCACCGACCTGCCAGACTGGCTGGCAGATTTACAAAGCCCCGCGCCAACGCCACTGGCAACTTCCCCCGAACCCACCTCGGCTGAATCCGCGGCTGGCATGGAAATCGCCTCTGCAGACTTACCCGACTGGCTAAGCAGTTTGCAGGAAACCGCGCCGGCGAATATGCCATCGATGGAAATTGCCGCCGCCGAACTCCCCGCCGACGCACTGCCTGACTGGATGAGCAGCCTGCAGGAAACCGCCTCCACCGAAAAGGCAGAAGAGACTGTTCTGCCTGCTGAGATTTCATCCAGCGACCTGCCAGATTGGCTGACCTCCACGACAGGCGAGTCGCCGGCCCAACCCGCTCCGCCTCCCGAAACATCAGCCAACCGCCCCTATAAGCCCTTTCCAACCGGCGCGCTCAATGAATTAAGGAGCCTGGCGGAAAGCGAACCTGTTCCAGACTTTTTGAGTGGACTTGTTTCAGACGCCGGGCAGAAAAAATCAGAACCTGCCACTGAAGCCGAAACTGGCGCATTGCCCGATTGGCTGACAGACGTGACTGCCGGAGCCGTGGCTTCTGTCCAAACCGAATCCGTGCCTCCAGCAGCGCCCGAAATACCCCCAAAAACGCAACCAGGCGACTTCTCCTTCCCAGAGTTCGAAGCCGAATCGCTTTCGCCTGCATCCTCTTCTGCGGGATCTCAAACTCTCCCCCCCATGCAAGAGGGGGTTGACTCGCTTTTGCTGGATGTGCCTGATTGGCTATCCGGCTTTACGCCAGAAGCAGAGGCCAAACAGCCAGCCGAGTCTGTCGCATCTCAAGACGCTGACTTGCAGCCTGTTGAACTCCCCTCATGGGTACAGGCCATGCGTCCGGTGGAGTCCATGCTCACCGGAACTGCACCGGTGGACACCAGCGATGAAGAAGTAGAACGACAGGGGCCGCTGGCTGGTTTGCGCAGCGTTCTGCCAATTCCAGCAAATGCGCTTGAAATTCGCAAGCCCAAACCCTATGCGCTAAAACTCCAGACAGATGAGAACCAACGCGGACAGGCAGCCTTGCTAGAGCAGTTGCTGGCTTCAGAAAATGCGGCCAAATCAGCCCCGCATCCCCCCAAAGTATCCTTGTTACGCCCTTTGCGGTGGGCTTTGTTTGGTATCTTAACCCTATCAGTGCTTATCCCAGCCATTTTGGGCACCCACATCCTGCCTGCGCCCGAACTTCCGACCGATGCAAATGCCCCCTTCAACAAATTTTATGACACCCTGGCCAATTTCGTCCCAGATGGCGCTCCGGTATTGGTGGTGACAGACTACCAACCAGGTTTTGCCGGAGAGATGGAACAAGCCGCCGTTCCAGTCATTGCACACCTGATGCGCAAAAATGCGCAGATGGCTTTTCTCTCCACCTCTCCCATGAGCATAGAAATGGGAGAGCGCCTGTTGCAAAAGGGTCGAGCATTTTACGATAAGAACGGACAACAAGTGCCTTCTTACCAGTTAGGCCAACAATATTTATTCCTTGGATACCTGCCCGGCGGAGCAGCTGGTGTGAAAGCCTTTGCCGAACAGCCACAGAGAATGACCGGGATTGACTCGCTCAATGGCGACTTGTGGCAAACAGACATGTTGCGCAACAAGATGAGCGACATCTCCGGCTTTGCAGCAATCCTCGTTATCACCGATGACCCAGATAATGGTCGTCTTTGGATTGAACAGACCGCTACACGCCTCGGAAATACCCCCATGTTGATGGTCACCAGCGCCCAGGCCGGGCCCATGATTCAACCGTATTCCGCTTCGGGACAGTTGAGCGGACTGGTGGTGGGGCTAGAAGGTGGTGCGCTCTACGAGAAACGAGACGCCCAGCCTGGCAATTTATATCCCGGCCATATCAAGCAACTTTACTGGGATGGTTTTGGCGCAGCACTGAGCGTAACCTTGCTGGCGATTTTCTTCGGCGCGGTTTGGAGTGTCGTGGAACGCTTGCGAAGTGGCAAAGAAGTCATGGAACAGGACGAGACATAGCATGGAAGAATTGATTGTCGGCTTGCTGAGCTTCCTGTTTACGGTGTTGGTTTTGAGCTACATCATCGGCGACAACCCGGCCTTTCGGCTGGCTGTCCATGCTTTTGTGGGCGTAGCCGCCGGATATGTGGCCGCAACCGTCTTTCGCCAGGTGGTGGTCGATAAACTGGTGATGCCACTAATATCTCACCCAGACCCCACCATGCGCGCTTCACTGATTTTCCCGCTTGTGATGAGCCTGATGTTGCTGACAAAAATGTCCCCGCAATTAGAGTGGGTCGGACGCCCGATTGTAGCATTTCTGGTGGGCGTTGGAACAGCAACCGCCGTTGCAGGCGCGGTGCTTGGCACAATCTTCCCCCAGGTTGAGGCATCTTCGGCCATGTTTGAACATGGACTGGGGGGAATTGCCTCCGGTGTACTGATTCTGATTGGCACGATTACAACGATTGCTTATTTCCAGTTTACAGTACCCAAAGCCAATGCCGGCAAACGCGGAAAAATCATGTCGTTCCTGGCCCTTCCAGGCCAGGTCTTTATTGCTATCACCCTGGGCGCAATCTTTGCCGGGGTGCTGGCTGCCACACTGACTGCTTTTGTTGACCGCATTCAATCAATGGTATTGTTTTTCGATTCGCTGATTCCAAAATAGAACTCTATGCCTGCATCCCTCATTGATGGCAACTCCCTGCTAGCAGTCGACGTGGGCTCGGTCACAACGCGCGCCGCATATTTCGATGTGGTCGAAGGCCAATACCGCCTCATTGGCATGGGACACTGCCCCACCACCAATTACAGCGCAATGCGCAACCTTGTGTTGGGCGTGCAACTGGCTGTCGAAAACCTGCAAAGCCTGACCGGCAAACAGCTGATGGATGACGATGGACGGTTACTCATTCCATCACAGCCGGATGGCTCAGGCGTAGATGCCATGGTGACCACTTTTTCCGTTGGCGCACCTATCAAGACACTCGTCGTCGGCTTATTGCCAGAAATATCACTTAAATCTGCCGAGAAACTGGCGCACGCTACTTATGCGCGCATCGTAGACAGCCTCAGCCTGAATGACCCCCGGCGACTGGATGAGCAGGTCAACACTATCGTTCGTTATAGCCCTGAACTGGTGTTAATTGCTGGGGGCCTGGATGGCGGCGCATCTTACTCCATCAAAAACATTATTGAAACCGTCGGCCTCTCCGCTTACCTGATGCCCGAAGAACAGCGCCCAGCCATGCTTTATGCCGGAAATCGCGCTCTGGCAGACAGCATCAAAACAACATTGTCCAAAATCGCATCTGAACTGGTGATTTGTCCCAACGTACGCCCGGCCCTGGAGGTGGAAACGCCAGGCCCAGCCCAACGCCAACTTGCCAATCTGACCACCAATATCCGCCAGCGGCAAATGCCAGAATTGGAAGAATTGCGCACCCTGTCGGGAGGTGTTATCCTGCCTTCGGCCTATGCCCAGGGCCGCATGGTACGATTCCTATCCAGTTATTATGGTGGGAACAAATACGTCCTGAGTGTGGATGTTGGCGCCTCCGCCATTTCGCTCGCTGCCTCATTTGGAGAAGACCTGCACCTGAACGTCTTGCCCCATTTTGGGCTGGGTGAGCCGCTTTCGGGATTGCTCAAACACACCACGCTCGATGAGATTGCCCGCTGGCTGCCGGTGGAAATTCCCCTGGAAACAGTGCGTGATTACCTGTACCAGAAATCGCTCTACCCGCAGTGTGTTCCGGCTACCCATGAAGAACTCTTTATCGAGCAAGCCATCGTTCGTCAGAGTTTGTTGCTCTCTGCGCAAACGATGATACAACGTCTGCCCGGGCGTTATCGAAAACCAGGCGGCTTACTGCCCTCTTTTGAGCCTATCCTTGCGGGTGGAGCCGTGTTGACCCATGCCCCCTCGCTTGGTCAAAAACTGCTCATGCTTTTAGATGGCTTGCAACCTGTTGGGATTACGACCCTGGTTTTAGACCACAACAACCTGCTGGCCATGCTGGGCGTAGCCGCCGAAGTCAACAGTCTGTTGCCTGTTCAGGTAATGGATGCAGGCGCACTGGCCTATCTTGCAACAATTATCGCGCCAGTGAGTGACGCGGCCTATGGAACGCCAATTGTGCGCGCCAAACTCATCCGTGAAGATGGAACTACCATGACCAGTGAAGTCAATATGGGCAACTTACAAATTTTGCCGCTTGACAGCGGTCAAACAGCCCGACTGGAACTTCGTCCTTTGCGCAACGCAGATGTTGGCCTCGGCCCCGGGCGCGCCGGGGCAGTGGAGGTCATTGGCTCCTCGCTGGGGGTAGTCATTGACGCGCGTGGGCGGCCCTTGCGCCTGCCCCCCAATACAGGCGAGCGCGTCAAACTGCTCAAAAAATGGCTTAAAACGGTAGGAGGCTGACTATGCTTGCGCCGTTGATTCACATCCTCCCCCTGGCAACCGTCACGCGCACGCGCCTGATGCCTGTTGAAGGTAAAATCATCGCTGGAGTGGGGCAAAAAGTTAACCCCACCGATACGGTTGCTGAAGCCATCGTAGGACGTAAACATCTCGTCATCGATGTAGCCCAGAAACTGGATATTCCTCAGCGCGAGATTCTCAAATGCATCAAAGTAAAAAAAGGACAATCGGTTGCCAAAAACGACTTGTTGGCCGAATCGAAAGGGTTGTTTGGAAAGGAAATCGTTGCGCCCGCGAATGGAACAGTCGTTGCTACTGGCAGTGGCAAAATTGTCCTTGAAACCGGCGGCGCTGTTTTCGAACTTCGGGCAGGCATTCCTGGCGTAGTGACCCAAACTATTGGCTTGCGTGGAGTCGTCATCCGCGCCACAGGCGGGGTCATTCAGGGAGTATGGGGCAACGGCAAGTTAGATTATGGCACCATGCAAAGCCTGATGGAAGGCCCTGAAGACCTTTTTGAACCTGCACGAATTGACGTCAGCCTGCGCGGCACAATTTTGCTCGGCGGTCATGTGGAATCTCAGAAAGTATTCCAAAACGCGGCAGAACTGGCGGTGCGCGGATTGATTATTACCAGCCTGAACCCAGCCCTGCTTCAGATAGCCAGCCAAATGCCTTTCCCTGTGCTGGTGCTGGAAGGATTTGGCCGTCGTCCAATGAATGCAAATGCTTACAAACTGCTCAGCACCAACATCAAACGGGATGTTTCGCTGAATGCCGAAACACCCAACCGCCAAAACAACGCGCGTCCCGAAGTATTCATCCCTCTTCCCGTTTCGCAAGAACCGCCTGAACCGCGCGAAGCCGAGACTTTTGCCCCCGGTCAGTTGGTGCGCGTTGTTTTTCTATCGAAACCAGGACGTCTGGGAACCATCCTCCAGTTGCGCCCGATGGCATCTTTGCCCAACGGAATTAAAACCAACGCTGCTGAAGTGCGCCTGGAGAACGGGGAACAAATTCTGGCCCCGCTCACCAATTTGGAAGTGCTGGGGTAAAATATACAGACCTACGCGAGGAGAATGAACATGGCCAACACATTTATTTTCGACGACGAAGAAGAGCCGCAGTCCACGATGGAATCGCCGCAGGAATACCCTTCCGAAGAAATAGATGAGGACGATAGCGAAGAGGAAAGTGAAGGCAGTAATCGCACATTCCTTATCATTGCCATTGTACTGGGCGTCATCATCCTGCTGACCCTGATTTGCGGCACCATCCTGGCGTTTACGGTCTTTATCCCCGCTCAAAACGCAACCAGGGCCACTGAGACCGAACAGGCGATGTTGGCTTTCAGCATGACACAGGCGGCTGAGCAGACTGTTATAGTTCAGTCATTTACCCCCACCCCCACCATGACCGAAACGCCTACTTTGGAGCCGACCGCAACGCCTGTCGTCCTGTTCCCAACAGACACTCCCACTGTTCAGGCAGTTGACCCGGCAACCGCCACTGTTCAGGCGCTTGAAACACGATTGGCCCAGGTTAATCAGACAACCACCGCGCAGGCGACGGCGGGAACCACCACGCCCACCGCTGGCGCAGGAACCCCCTCGCCGACCGCGCTCTCCCAAACCGGCTTTGCCGACGAAGTTGGGTTACCCGGCCTTTTCATTGCTGCCATCGTTTTACTGGCAGTCATTCTGCTGGCGCGCCGCTTGCGCCAGACTCCCAGTGCGCGCTAAGCCAGGCATTTTGAAATCCCCCGGGTGGTAAATCACCTGGGGGATTTATGATTCTGCCAATTGGGGTCTAACGGTTTTCCGCTTTGCGTTCTTTTGGCTGTCTAAGCGGCACCTGCAAAAAGAAGGTACTGCCCTTGCCCAACTGACTTTCGAGCCAAACCTTGCCGCCGTGTCGCTCGGCAATCGAGCGGACGATAGCCAGCCCTAAACCAGAACCTTTTTGCTCACGCGCCTCGCGTTGCCCACCCCGGTAAAATTTCTCGAACAAGCGTGGCTGGTCAATAGGCGCAATACCAATACCGTTATCCTCTACCTCGAATTGAATCCCATCGCCGATGATTTTCAGCCTGACACTGACCCGGCCTTCTTGCGGGGTATATTTGATGGCATTCTCTACCAGGTTATACATGGCCTGTTCGAGCAAAGCCGAGTCGGCTTCCACCAATGGCATGGTATTTTGAGGCAGTTGCAACATGAGGGTGATATTTTTCTGTGCCGCCTGCGGTTGGAGGGTATTGACGACTCGTTCGGCTGTATCGGTCACAGGAACCATTTGCAGGTTCAAGCCCACGCCAGCATCGATTCGTCCCAGGTCAAGCAGGTTATTGACCATGCGTGACATATTCTCAACGCCAAACACAATTTTCTTAACATAGCCCTGTTGTTGTTCATTGAGCGCGCCAACCATCTCAAGCATGGTTGCGTATCCGCGCATGAGCGTTAAAGGAGAGCGCAGGTCGTGACTGACGGTGCTGACAAATTCTGTTTTCAGGGTATCCAGTTGTTTGAAATGAGTGATATCGCGCAAGATACACACGCGCCCAACCGAATGTCCATCGGCAACGACTGGCGAGGCCGTAGCCAGGTAAACCTGATTGTTGAGCAGGGTCACCTCCGCCGAAAGCTTATCAGGGGGCGCATTAATACTCATAATGTCAATCAGCGGCTGGTGAGTCAGGAGTTTTTCAATCGGCTGACCTTCTCCCGTTCCTACCGCCGGGCCCAGGGCCTGCCAGGCTGCCGGGTTTGAGAGCAGGAGACGGTTATATTGGTCTGTCACCAGTACCGGGTCGGGCGTAGAAGCCAGGATAGCGGCCAGTCGCTGCCGCCCCACTTCCGCAGTGCGAAACAGATGGTTGTTCGATGCGGCCAGCGCCGCCTGCCCGGCCAGCGTAGTCAGGAAACGCACATCCGTTTCTGAGAACAGCCGCGGCTGGTCAAACCCGGCCCACAAAACACCGTAGTGACGATTCTCATGACGCAGCAAGATAGCCATCAAAGAAGCCGGAATAGGACGCCCGGTGCTGAGTTCCAGCCCACGGGCGCGAAGGACGTTCGTCAGGACGAGCCGCTCCTGTTGCTGTGCAAGCCTGATAATCTGGTCATCCAGATAGGCATATTTTTCTTTTGAAGGGCCAAGCGCAAAGACAACTCCCTTTCCCTGCTCGGCATCTTCTTCTTGATGCGGCATAACCACCCGCACTGCATTTGCGCCGGTTGCGAGTACCGCCTCCATCACCGGCTGGATGGCGTCCTGCAAATCGAGACTGGATGCCACTCCCTGACTGACGAGTAACAGGCGATTTAACTCCTCCAGGCGTGATTGCAAGCTAACACGCATTTGCTCAAAAGCGCGCCGTAACTGACCGACCTCATCCACCCCATCCACCGTCATGGCATGGTCAAGTTGTCCCTGGGCAATCCGCACGGCTTCGCTCGACAGACTTTGCAATGAAGTGGTCACGGCTTTCAGACCAATCCGCAGGGAGATGAGCGCAACCACCGCCAATATCAGAATCATGCCTGAAAGAGGAGTGGCAATATCCAGGGCAAGTTGCTGAGCCTGCTGGGCCGGGACCGTTAGAACCACCGACCATGACCGCCCGGCAACCGGTTGATAATAAACCAGATTACGCGTTCCTCCACGCGCAGTGTCGTCGAAGAACCCGGCTTGCGCAGAGGTGCGACCCGAATACGGGCTCATGATTTGCTGCGCGGCAGAGTGATAAAGAATGCGGCCACTTTCGTCCAGCAATATTCCCTCGCCGCCCAACTCTTCCATTGATTTCAGACTTTTGAGCAGAGGCTGGGAGAATGGATTGCTATCGAGTTCCGTGCGCGCCACGAGAACGCGCGCAGGCCGACCATTGCTGTCCACTATCGCAACAATGAACGAGAGACGAGCAGGTTTCCCTAAAGAGGCTGGAGGAATGCTGTAGGTTTGGCTCATGACGCCGTTCAGAGCCAACTCAATGGCGGTATTTTCTTCCGGGTACAGGTTAAGCGGAAGGGCCGATGCAGCGGGATAACTCCCCACAATTTGCTTATCCCGGTCAAACACCAGGAGATGGTGGAAAAACGGGATAGCGCGTATCTGTTCGCTCAACAAGTTAGACAGCATTTCCCCCGAATCGGTCCCCATCTGTGGAACTTGGGCCAATTGGGCAACCAGGCTTTGTCCGGTCTCCATAAAAGACGGCACGCTTTGAGCAGCCAGTTCTGCCGTCCCTTTCATTCGTTTACTCAACATCTCGCGTGCAGAATTTCCGGCTACAACCCAATTCCCAACCAGCAGCGACAAGAGCAACAGGATGGTGAGCGCGCCAGTGCCAAACAGGAAGCGCGCTTCAAGACTGCGCTCGGTGGGGGAGGGTTGGAGCGGCAGCCGGCGTCCAAAAGAAGCCGGGAAAGCAATGGCCAAAACTTGCGTAAAAACACCGCCAATGAGCAATTCAGAGGCAATTGCCAGCGTTGCGCCTGGAGCACTGGAAATCGCATAAATCAGGCTATCTGCAATAGAAAGAGTAGTGGGGTCTACAACTGCCAGAAAAGAATCAATGACATAGACAGGCACATAGAGAATGGCAAGCACCGTGGATGCGATAAGCGGTTGGCTGAGCAAGCGGAAGGAGCGCGTACGGTAACGCTGGCGCACCGCAATACTGAACAAACTGCCAAGCAGCGCAAATTCAAGGGGGGTAAAAATGCTGTGCGAATCCCACAGGAAACGCAGCAATCCCGCGCTCAAACCAATGAGAGCCGCCGCAAGCGGGCCAAGCATCCCCCCGGCCAACATCCATGGCAGCGCCGAAAACAGCATCAGCGCGGGGCCTTTTAACTCCTGGGGCGAGTTGGGAATAAGCAGAGCGGGTTCTGCTGGGAGCCGAAGCCCGGCCGACAGCGCAAAGATGACTTGCAGAAGCAACAGCACCGTGAATATCCCCCACGCGCGGCCCTGCCAGACAGGCTGAAAGTGCCTCCACGACCAGATATTCCAGGCAAGGAAAGTTGCCAGCAACAACCATCCTACTATCCCCACCAGAGATGGGAACAACAGGACGGGGTAGGAATCGGGCAGCCAGAGAAAAATGTCCATAACCGGGAACGTTGCAAGAAACATACCGCAACGAAATGATTATAGCATGAGCAAGTCAGATTTTTCCTGCAATGGGCCAGCAGCCAAGGTAATTTCTGGGTTTCGGCAAAAATAACCCGAACCTTGACACCACCCCTATTTTGACGATAATTACCCCAACAGGCGAGCCTTTCCAACGGCAATGACCGGGGAAAGTAGATTGGCAGAAGTTGCCAGAGATGCGCCGCCCTGGCTGAGAACGGCGCTCAACCCAACCCAATCGAAGTTCCCCCGCGAGCCGCTCCGGTGAACGTAACGCAAGATAATATCTTGCGCCACAAATAGTCAGAGCCGTCCGCCCGACGTTACCGGGACAGCCGATGCTGGTCGGCGTAAAGCGGGTTGTCCTGAGCAAGGTGGAAGGACGGCCAAATTGGGTGGTACCGCGAGATTCCCTCTCGTCCCAAACCGGGCGGGAGGTTTTTTATTGGGTGATTGATGCATTGTGTGATTTGACGATTTCCCGCCGCCACCAATCACCCAATCACAAAATCAACAAATCACAAATTGTGATGGAGGTACAAATGCTCGAAAAATTAGCGCAAATCGAAAAAGAAGCCCTCGAGTCGCTGGCAAAACTCGAAGACGAAGCCGCGTTGGAGGCCTGGCGGGTGGCGAATATTGGCCGTTCCTCGCCGGTGATGAATGTCTTTAGCCAGATGGGGACGCTTTCCAAAGAGGAACGCCCGCTGGTGGGTCAGCGCGCCAACCAGGTCAAGGTTACGCTGGAAAAGGCCTTTGCCGACAAACAGGAAACCCTCAAACAAGCTGCCCTGGCACGTTCTCTGGCGACCGAAAAACTCGATGTAACTTTGCCTGGCCGCCCCGCCCGGCGCGGACGCCTGCATCCGGCCACCCAAAACCTGCGCCGAATCTTGAGCATTCTGGCCGAGATGGGCTTTCAGGTTTATACCGCCCGCGATGTGGAAACGGACGAGTACAACTTCCAATTGCTCAATATGCCCCCCCATCACCCGGCGCGCGAAATGCAAGACACCTTCTACCTCGACACCGGCGAAACCGATGAAGCCCACAAACAGGTTCTGCGCACTCAGACTTCGCCAGGACAAATTCGCGCCATGCGCGAGTTTTCTGCCGAAAACCCCGCCAATCCGCCTGAAATTCGCATTGCGCTGCCAGGCATGGTCTATCGCTTCGAGCAAATTACCGCCCGTTCAGAAGTACAATTCAATCAGGTGGAAGGGCTGGTGGTTGGCAAAAACATCACCTTTGGCGACCTGAAAGGCACGCTGGCCGAGTTTGTGCGCCGCATGTTTGGGCGCGAGACCAAAACCCGCTTCCGCGCCGACCACTTCCCGTTCACCGAACCCAGCGCCGAAATGGACGTGGAATGCTTCGTCTGTGGCGGAAAGGGCTGCCCGGTCTGTAAAAAATCGGGCTGGCTCGAAATCCTCGGCTGTGGCATGGTTCACCCGACAGTTTTAGCCAATGGCGGCTACGACCCAACCCGTTACACTGGCTTTGCCTTTGGCATGGGCCCCGAACGTCAGTTAATGCTGCGCCACAAGATTAACGATATCCGCTACATCTGGGGCAACGATATTCGTTTCCTCGAACAATTTTAGGGAGCGATGTTCGCTATTCGATAATTGGATAACTCGCAGGAGATTTTTATGAAACTACCCATCTCATGGTTAAAAGATTTCGTCGCCCTGGACGGTTTGGAAGTCGTTGAAATTGCCCGCCTGCTGACAATGGCCGGACTGGAAGTGGAAGACATCACCTTTGCCGGGCTGCCCCTGCCCAGCCGCGAGGACCACGGCTTCAAAACTTCGGGCATTGCCTGGGATAAAGAAAAAATCGTGGTGGCCGAAATCCGCGCTGTAAACCCGCATCCCAACGCCGACCGGCTGACGCTGTGTGATTTGTTCGATGGTCAGGTTCAGCACACCGTCCTGACCGGCGCGCCGAACCTGTATCCATATAAGGGACTTGGCAAACTCGAAACGCCGATTAAAGTGGCCTACGCCAAAGAGGGCGCGCAGATTTACGATGGTCATGCTGAAGGCCAGGTGCTGACCACCCTCAAGCGCGCCAAAATTCGCGGCGTGGAATCGTACTCGATGGTTTGCTCCGAAAAAGAACTCGGCATCAGCCAGGAACACGAAGGCGTGATTTTCCTCGATGATGACGCCCCGGTGGGCATGCCGCTGGCCGACTACATGGGCGACGCGATTTTGGAAGTCAAAATCAACCCCAACATGGCCCGCAACGCCAACGTGCTGGGCATTGCCCGCGAGGTGGCCGCCCTGACCGGGCGCAAACTGAAAAAGCCAGACTACGCGCTGCAAACCTCCGGCGAATCCATTGAAGGCAAGGTCAAAATCGAAATCGCCAACCCCGAACTTAACCCGCGCTTCACCCTGGCGCTCATTCGGCAGGTCGAAATCGCACCCAGCCCCTACTGGGTACAGCGCCGATTGCGCGCCGCCGGAATGCGCCCCATCAACAATATTGTGGACGCGACCAACTACACCATGCTTGAAATCGGCGAGCCGCTGCACGCCTTTGATTATGACGTGCTTGTGGGGCGGGTTGCCAACCCGTCTGAACCGGTAGTCATCAGTACCCGTCCCGCCCGCCCCGGCGAAAATCTGACCACCCTCGATGGCGTAGAACGCGCGCTCACCGAAAACAACGTCCTGGTTTGTGATTCGGCTGGCCCGCTCTCGCTGGCAGGCGTGATGGGCGGCGCAGAAAGCGAAGTGAGCGAAAAGACGAAAAACATCCTGCTCGAAGCCGCGGCCTGGAACTTCATCAACATTCGCCGCACCGCCAACCAGCACAATCTGCCCTCCGAAGCCTCCTACCGCTTCTCGCGCGGCGTGCATCCCAACCTGGCGGTTGAAGGCCTCAAACGCTGTTTATACTGGATGAGCCAGTGGAGCGGCGGCAAAATTGCTCCCGGAATCGTGGACAACTACCCCCTGCCGCCCAAAACGCCAGTGGTCGAAATTCGAGCGAGCGACATCCGCCGCGCCCTGGGCATCGAAATCCCGCTTGCAGAAGCAAAAGCTTTGCTCGAACGCCTCGAATTCACCTGCCAGCTGATGACTGATGACTGTTTACAAGTCACCGCTCCCCCCTTCCGCATGGACATCGGCGAAGGCGTGGTTGGCGTGGCCGACATTATGGAAGAAATCGCCCGGCTCTACGGCTACGACAACATTCCCGAAACGCGCATGGCCGACCCGCTCCCGCCCCAGCGCGGCAACCCCGCGCTGGAGGCTGAAGAGCGCATCCGTGACCTGATGGTTTCGCTTGGCTTGCAGGAAATCATCACCCACCGCCTGACCGCGCCCGAAATCGAAGCCAGACTGCTTCCTTCGAATATCGAAGCATCGAATATCGAATACGTCAAACTCGTTAACCCCATTGCCCCCGAAAAGCGCGTCCTGCGCCGCAGCCTGCTCAGTTCCGTCCTGAACGTGGCCGAGCGCAACGCCCGCCTGCGTGAAACCCTGGCGTTGTTCGAGGTTGGTTCGGTGTACATCCCCAAAGCCAACGCCTTGCCCGAGGAACCGCGCCGCCTGGCCTTCGCCATCACCGGCAAACGCTACGAAAGCGCCTGGGATGCCAAAGTAGGCGTTCGGCTCGATTTCTACGACCTCAAGGGGATTGTCGAAGCCCTGATGGACTCCCTGCATCTGGACGTGACCTACGTCCCAGCGGAACACCCCTCCTTCCACCCCGGAAAATGCGCTTCCGTTCTTTTGAGTGGTACGCCCCTCGGCGTTTTTGGCGAGTTGCATCCGCTGGTGGCCGAAAACTACGACTTCCTGGCCCCCGTTCTGGCGGCAGAGTTCGACCTCGAAGCGGTTCTCAACGCCATTCCAGCCGGATACCCCATCCGCCCGGTGAGTGAATTCCCGCCCGTGCTGGAAGACATCGCCGTGGTTGTAGATGAAGCCCTGCCCGCCGACCGGGTGGAATCGCTCATCAAGCAGACCGGCGGCAAGCTGCTCGAAAGCGTCCGGCTGTTCGACGTGTTCCGCGGCGAACAGATTGGCGCAAGCAAGAAATCTCTGGCCTATGCGCTCACCTATCGCTCACAAGAAGGCACCCTGACCGATAAAGACGCGGCGGGCATTCGCAACCGCATTGTCCGGCGGCTGGAAAATGAATTGGGCGCAAAACTGCGCAGTTAGGCACGGCCTGGCGTCCCGAAGGCTCAAACAGCCTTCGGGACGTTCCAATCCACACCACCGCTTTGGGGGAAAGCGGTTTTTTATTGTTATACGACCCTTTGCGGGATATAATGAATCTGGAGAATAAAACGCCGATACTCTCTCCAAAAAGGTGGAATTATGAAGAGAATACTGTTCGCCCTTACCTTCATGCTGGCGGCTTGCAGCAACGCCGCAACCGAACCAACTGCCACGCCTATTGATGTCAATGCCATCCAGACCGCCGTTGTAGAAACCATCATGGCTCAGGCCACTCAAACCGCCCAGGCCGTTCCAACCAACACGTTCGAGCCAAGCCCACAACCCACCGAAACGCCCACCGAAACGCCTATCCCGCAACCTACGCTAAGCCCTACGCCGGGTTTATGTGATGACGCCATCTATGTCGCGGATGTCTCCGTACCGGATGGAACGCAGATGAACCCCGGCCAGGAATTTGTCAAAACCTGGCGGGTGAAAAACACCGGTACCTGCACCTGGACGCGCGGCTACCAAATCATGTGGTCGTATGGCGATAACCGCATGGGTGGACAGGCAACCGCCCTCACCAGCGACGTGCTGCCTGGCGAAGAAGTGGAAATCTCGCTCACCCTCAAAGCCCCTCTGACTTCTGGCACCTATAGCGGTTATTGGGTCCTGCGAAACAACAACGGCTTCACCTTCGGCGAACGGCTTTCTGTCATCATCACCGTTCCATGAACCGCGCTCAACTTGCAGATGCCATCAAAGAATATGCCCGCCAGTTGGGATTTTCCCTGGCGGGCATCACGACTCCTGACCCGCCCGCACATTTCGACGACTACCAGCGCTGGCTGAAAGCAGGACACCACGGACAAATGGCCTACCTGGAGGAAGAACGCGCTCTGGCGCGCCGCGCCGACCCACGCCGTATTCTGCCCGAATGCCGTTCCATCCTCGTTTTGGGGATTCCGTATCAGAACCCTGCATCTGTTTCGCCGTCAAAAGAGCAACTCCCCAGCGGACGCATCGCCGCCTACGCCTGGGGTGATGATTACCACCTTGTCATTCCGCCGCGTCTTGAAGCCATCGTTCGCTTCATCGAGGAAAAAGTGGGGCATTCAATTCCCAACCGCTGGTACACCGATACTGGCCCGCTCCTGGAACGCGACCTGGCTCAGCGCGCCGGGCTGGGATGGATTGGCAAAAACACCTGTCTCATCTCGCCCAGAAACGGTTCCTATTTCCTGTTGGCTGAAATCCTGCTCGGCCTCGACCTGCCGCCCAACCCGCCCTTTACTGCCGACCATTGCGGCGCCTGTACCCGCTGCATGGAAGCCTGCCCCACGCAGTGCATCCGCCCTGACCGAACCCTCGATGCCCGACGCTGTATTTCCTACCTGACTATCGAAAACAAGGCTGAAATCCCGGTCGAACTGCGCCCACAGATTGGCAATTGGGTCTTCGGCTGCGACCTTTGCCAGATGGTTTGTCCCTGGAACATCCGTTTTGCGCATCAGCGCAGCGACCCGGCCTTTGCGCCACGCGAGGGCGTTCCGCTACCGGTTTTGGCGCAAGAATTAACCTTGACCGCCGAAGAATTCAACCGGAAATTCAGGAACAGCCCGGTCAAGCGCGCCAAACGGCGCGGATATTTGCGCAACCTTGCCGTTGCCGCTGGAAATTTGCAGAGCATGGATTCTCTGCCCGCGTTAACAGAACACGCCCAAAGCCAGGATGAGCCGCTCGTGCGTGAACACGCTGCATGGGCGCTGACGCAAATCAACGAATAAAATATTTTTGGGAGACGCCATGCCACAGATTCTTATTGCCACCGGCAACAAAGGGAAAGTTAAAGAAATTCAGGCCCTGCTTGATGGTCTGGAGGTAGAGTTAGTGACCCCAAAAGACCTGGGGCTGGAGATGGAGGTCGAGGAAGACGGCACTACTTACGAGGAAAATGCCGGAAAAAAAGCGCGCGCTTACAGCCAGGCCAGCGGGCTGATTGCCCTGGCCGATGATTCCGGGCTGGAGGTGGATGTCCTGGGCGGCGAGCCAGGACTGTATTCCGCGCGATATTCCGGACAGCCGGGCGCTTCTGATGCCGACCGGCGCGTCTTTCTGCTCTCAAAACTGGCCGAGAAGCCGCGCCCCTGGACAGCCCATTTCCACGCCACAGTTGCGGTGGCAGCGCCGAATGGCCTGGTACAGTTTGCAACAGGAAATTGTTACGGAGAAATCATCCCTGAAGAACGCGGCAATGGCGGATTCGGGTATGACCCAATTTTCTTCATCCCAGAGATGAATCGCACCATGGCAGAACTCTCGCTGGAAGAAAAAAACCGCCTGAGCCATCGCGCTCTGGCGGTCAGGCATGCTCTGCCCATTTTGCAAAAACTTATCCGGCGTTGAGAGTTTCCCCCGGACGGTAATCAATCGTATTCAGGAACAAATCCAGCATGCGCGCCACTACCAGCGGCTGCTCCAGCATGACCATGTGTCCCGCTCCATTGATGGCGTGAAACAGCGAGCCCTTGATGCGCTCGCGCATGGCTTCAGAAAGGAAAACTGGCGTCATCTTGTCTTCTGTGCCGCATAAAATGAGCGTTGGAGCCTTGATGCGCCCCAGAAGATTGCTTTCATCATAGGCAGCGCAGGCCAAAAAATCGCCATGCAGCACCGAGAACCGCACTTCAGACATGCGCTTTGCGGCAAGTTCCTTCAGGCGCGCATCGGTTGATTCACAAAAGGACCATTCCACAATCATTTTCACCGCCAAGGGGCAGGTGACGGGGTTCGAGGTATTCTCCAACAGTTCCGGCGAAACCCGTAAGCGCGGCGCGGTGGCGATTAATCCCAGGCCAAGCGTTCGCGCAGGGCGGTGAATCCCCATCCACAGGGCAATTGCCCCACCCATAGAATGCCCCACGAAAACCGCCTTACGCAGTTTAAGCGAATCCATGAAATGCAACACAGATTCGGCATAATCGCTGATAGATTGCCGCCCAATGCCTTCCGATTTGCCATGACTGGGCAAATCCAGAGCATAAATGCGCTGCCCTGCCAGGTGGCGTATCTCTGGCGGCCAGAACAGGTGATTTCCCCCCGCGCCGTGCAATAGAATCACCGCCGGGCGGGTCCAATTCTCTTCTTCATGGGCGAAATAGTAAGTTCCATTGGCAAGTGGCATGGTTCGCACCAAAAACGGTCTAAAAGGCTGGTCGGCCCAAAGGCAACTCAGGCTGCTTTTTCCTGTTGCCGCTCGCGGGCATGATGCAACATATCGGCGGCTTCTTCTGTCAGCGGAATATAAACCTGGACTTTTGTACCCCGTCCGGGGGCGGATTCGATGTTGAGCAGGCCATTGACCAGTTCGGTGCGCTCGCGCAGGTTAATCATCCCCAAACTGCCGCGCTTGTCGTAAGATTTCATTGTCGCATTTACATCGAAGCCAACCCCATCATCCGCAATTTCGAGTTGGACAATATCGGGCTGGCGGCGCAGGGCGTTTAAGCGCACCCAAATATGAGAGGCCTGGGCATGTTTACGGGCATTGTTCACTGCCTCTTCGGCAATGTAGAAGATGACGCCACTTTTTCCCATTTCCAGCTGTTCGGCTAGCTTTTCATCGACCTGGATGATGACATCCTGCCCATAAGTTTCTTTCATTTTATCTGCCATTGCCTGAAGAGCTGCTTTCAAACCCTGTGACTCTAACACCAACGGACGCAGGGTGAAGAGCATGTGACGAATTTCTTTGGTGGTTCGCCGCGCCAGTTCCTCAATTTTCTCCAGTTCTTCTTTGGCAGCATTGGCGTCGCGGTCAATCATGCGGCGCGCCAGGTTAACACGCATGGCCATGGCCGCCACTGATTGGGTTGGGCCGTCGTGCAGGTCTCGCGCCAGTTTTTTGCGGGCTTCTTCCTGCACTTCGGTAATTCGTTCTTTTTCATCAGCCAGGTCCTGGTACAGGCGCGCGTTCTGAATAGCAATCACTGCCTGACGTCCAACAATGCCCAGGATGTCCGACCGTTCGCGGTTGAAGTAAGCCGGGTCAGGATGGCCGGTAATCATCACGCCGTAGGCATTAAAACCACTGCTCAAAGGAAAAAAGTGGATAGATTTACAGTGCGAAAGTCCAACAATGCGCCCCAACTCAGGGTCCGATGCAATGGAGTTGACCGTGATGGCGGTTCCCTCTTCGATAACTTTGGCCAGCAGGCCACTTTTGGCAGGGAAGGTGGCGCGCATATCGGCCTGTGTAAAGCGGCGGGCCGAGCCAACGGTTAACTCCTCGCCCCGGAACAACAGAATCGCGCTGACAATCCGGTCATCCCCCGGAATCGATGGGTCTTCGGGGTCACTTTCTTCGACATGCAGAGCGCTGACGCTCAAGTCTAAGGCACGGTCGAGCACGCGTTTGTAACTCAGGGTACTGGTGAGGGCTGAAGACAGGTTGTAAATGGCGCGCAGGCGGTCGTTTTCCACCTTCTGCTGTTTTTCGCGCGCCGCAATTTGTTTGGCGCGTTCCTCTTGCCAGCGTTTATATAATTGCTGGCTGATAAACCCAAACACAATTCCCAGGAAAATAGTAAGGACTACGCCAACCGCCGTCACGAGCAGATTCATCTGGCCAGAAATCAACCCGCCCGCCACCTCCACGAGCGAAAGACACAAGGCGATGAGGACGCCGCCTTTAAAGTTGTAGTATAAACTTCCACTGACCAGGGGAATCATCATTACCCAGGCTGCCGGGCCAATGAAAGTACCTTCTACCAGGAAAAACCCGGTGGCGCAAGCGATATCAATGCTGACGCTGAATAAACGATGGTACTTCAACCGCCGATTTTGCCCGGCCATCCAGGAAAGGAATAAATTCCAGAGGGTCAAGCCCACCAGCAACGCGCTGCTGGCAACGGTGCTAAACGAAAAAGGATTTTCGCGCACAGCAATCGATAAAGCCATTCCCATTAAGACAAACCAGCGCAGGGAAACAACATACCAGTCGGTAACAAACGGGGAATCGGCGCGTTGCATACCCTTTAATCATAACTCATCTTTACATGGTATGCGCAAAATTCTCATTTGTTATTAAAATTGATAAGAGTTTCTGTCATGCCCCGTATCATCTTGCACCTTGACCTGGATGCTTTTTTCTGTGCCGTTGAAGAGTTACGCGACCCTTCGCTGCGCGCCAGGCCGTTTGCCGTTGGCGGCAAGCCCAACGAGCGCGGGGTAGTGGCTTCTTGCTCTTACGCAGCGCGCGCCCTGGGCGTGCGCTCAGCCATGCCCATGAGCCAGGCTCTGCGCCTGTGTCCGCACCTGCTGATTGTCCCGCCACATCGCACCGCTTACGAGGAAGTATCGGCGCAGGTGATGGCCCGCCTGCGAAACCTATCGCCGCTGGTCGAGCAAATTTCCATTGACGAAGCCTTTCTTGACATCAGCGACATTCAGAGACCGGAAATCGAAATTGCGCGCAGTCTGCAAACGCAAATGATGGATGAATTGCGCTTACCATGCTCGGTGGGCGTGGCCTCCAACAAACTGGTTGCCAAAATTGCCACAGAACTCGGTAAAAAAGCTGCGCATGGGGCCGATTATCCGCGCGCCATCACCATTGTCCCATTCGGAGAAGAAGCAACCTTCCTGGCTCCGTTACCCGTTGCCATGCTGTGGGGGGTCGGCGCCAAGACCGAACAGAAACTTGCCAGTTTGGGCATTTATACCATCGGCCAACTGGCCGCCCGCGATGAGCGTGAACTGGCAACACGCTTCGGCATTCATGGCCGTGCAATGGCGCGCCACGCACGAGGTATCGACGAGCGCCCGGTCGTGACCGAACATGCCGTCAAATCCATCTCTCAGGAAACCACTTTCTCCCGCGATGTTTCGGACGACAAAACCCTTGAACACACCCTGAAAGAACTCTCTGCACAGATAGGAAAAAGCCTGCGCCGCGAGCACCTGGCCGCATCTACCGTGAAAATCAAACTGCGCTGGCCCAATTTCACCACGCTCACCCGGCAAATGGCATTACCCTCGTCCACCGACCTGGACGAAGAAATTTACAGCACTGCGCTCAACCTCATCCGCAAAATTCGCGCGCCGGGGCAATCTGTGCGCCTCATTGGAGTCGGCGTGAGCGGGCTAAGCGCCCCCATCCGCCAGATACCGCTGTGGGGCGGAGCCGGGAACGAAAAAGCCCGCAAGCTGCGTTACGTTCTCGACGAATTGCAAGAAAAATATGGCGAACAGGTTGTTAAAAAAGGTTCACTCCCCAACTAATCACCCATTCCCCATTACAATCATCCCATGCCCTCTCTCGCCCAAACCCTCCCTGCTAAGGACCTCGGCTTTCTGCGCATCGTTGCCTCACTGTGGGGTATCGAACTGCATACTTCGGCCCCTGCCGAGGCTGCGCTCGAACTGACCGAAGCCATGCTCGACGCCGAATTGATGGAAGAAGTCGTCGCAGCGCTGGCCGACCCGGCTCGTGAAGCCCTGCAAACTCTGTTCAGCGCAGGGGGGCGCCTCCCCTGGGCGCAATTTGCGCGCCGGTTTGGCGACCTCCGCGAGATGGGCCCCGGCAAACGGGACCGCGAACAGCCGCATGCCCGCCCCAACTCCGCCGCAGAGACGCTCTACTACCGCGCGCTGATTGGAAAAGCCTTCTTCGAAACCCCCGCCGGCCCGCAAGAATTTGCCTTCATTCCCGATGACCTGATGCAAGCCCTGGAATTCATCGGCTTCGAACCAGGCAAAGCGCCCGCCCCAGAGCCACAACCAGAACCCCCTGGTGAACTAACCTCTAATGTCCCAGAGCCAGAATATACCGACTTATCCGAGCCGGAATACGCTGACCTCGACGAAATTATGACCGAAAACGAACCGGAAGCCGTCATCATTCCCACCGTCAGCGCGCGTAAACCACCCATCCTAACCCAGCCATCCCCTCCGTCACCCACCCCCGCAGACAAAGCCATCGGACGCGCCGCCACCCCGGTCGAAAAATCCCACATCCTGCCTGCAACCGACCATATTTTGGATGATTTGACCACGCTGTTGGCCGCTCTGCGTCTCGGAATTGAACCTCCCGCGCTGGCAATTCCCACCCCAGTCCTGACTGGGCTGTTAGCGGCATCCCACTTAACCAGCGGAAACACGCTACAACCGGAAGCCGTCAAAACCTTTCTCGAAGCGCCGCGCGAGACAGCCCTGGCTTCCCTGGTCGAAGCCTGGCAAGCCAGTGAGACGTTCAACGAACTGCGCCTGCTGCCCGGCCTGGCCTTTGAGGGCGCCTGGGAAAACCAGCCGCTCGTCACCCGCGAATTTCTGCTCAACCTGCTCGAGGCCATTCCCGAAGGCGTGTGGTGGAGCATTCCATCCTTTATCCGTGACATCAAGCAAAAATACCCCGACTTCCAGCGACCCGCCGGAGATTACGACACCTGGTTTATCAAACGACTTTCCGACGGAGAATACTTACGCGGGTTTGCTCATTGGGACGAAGTGGATGGCCTGCTCATTCGCTATTTCTTCCAAATGCTACACTGGCTAGGCCAACTGGACCTGGCCGCGCCGGATAAAACTGCCGCACCCACCGCCTTCCGCATTACGAATAACGAATTACGAATTACGCCCCCCGAAACCGCCAGAATCACGATTTTCTCACACGGCCTTATCACCATCCCCCGCCTGAGCCCCCGCGACATCCGTTATCAGGTGGCGCGATTCTGCGAATGGGGCAATTCAACCCACTCTGACGAATATCATTACCACGTCACCCCCGCCTCTCTCAAACGCGCTGCCGGGCAGGGGCTCAAGGTCAATCACCTGCTCAGTCTGCTGGCAAAACAAACCGGCGGACAAGTTCCGCCAGTGCTTATCAGGGCGCTCCAGCGCTGGGAAGCAAATGGCACCGAGGCCCGCATCGAAACCCTGACCGTGCTTAAGGTCAGCAAACCCGAAGTCCTGGCCGAACTGCGCACCTCGAAAGCCGCCCGTTTCCTGGGCGAAATCATTGGCCCAACCACCATCGCCATTCAGCGCGGAGCCGAAGCCAAAATTGCGGCAACCCTGGCCGAGTTGGGCTTGCTGGCAGAAACAGAAGCAGGTGACAGTCACTCCGAGAAATAACTGCCACGCTCATTCACCCTATTCCAAACCCGCCGTCACATTCTCAAAATGCTCGATGCGCGGCGGAACTCCAGGAATTCCTTCCACAGAAATCGCGTCACACTGCCATGTATCAATTTCATGCTCGGCGGCATAATGCCCGGCGGCGGCGAACATGCGTTTCAATTTGCGGGGTGTAAGCGCTTCTTCGGGCAGGCCAAAGCTGCGCGATGTGCGGGCTTTGACCTCTACAAAAATGGTCACATCGTCCATCCTGGCCACAATGTCAATTTCGCCGTATGGAGTGCGGACGTTTCTCTCTACAATTCGATATGCTTTTTCCACCAGATAGGCGGTGGCAGCTTCTTCGCCCCACCTGCCGATTTTCTGGTTATGGTTCATCATCGGAACTTCTCCAGAAAACTGCGAAAACGAAACCCAACCCCATGCCGGCGGGAGTGGCCCTGGCTTGCAAGCCGCTCATAATGCTTGAGCATCTCCGCAGTGGTATGTTGGATGTCATATCGTTCAGATTCCTTGCGCGCCTGCTTGCCCATGCGGCGGCGAGCCGATTCATCCAGGCAGAGACGGGTCAATTTGGCGGTAAAAGCGGCCAGGTCCTGGCTGGAAAGATATCCGCTGATGCCATCCTTCACAGTATCTCCCACCCCTACCGATTGAATTCCCATCACCGGCAACCCGGCGGCCATGGCCTCGATGACCGAAAGCGGATGAACTTCGCTCACCGAGGCAGTGACGAAGATGTCGCACATCGCCAGGTAATCGGGCAGGTCATCATATGGAACGCGCCCGGCAAAGTGAATATGCTCTCCGCCATCCCTTTCGCTGGCCTGCTCCTCCAGTTTTTCACGCTCGGGCCCATCACCGACCAACAGGAGATGGGCGTTTGGAACGGCCTCAATCAACCCGCGAAATGCTCTAAGTAAGAAGAGCAGGTTTTTTTCAGGAGCAAGGCGCCCCGTGTATATCAACAACAAATCATCGGCGTTCAGTCCGTAGCGTTGCCTTTGCTCGCTGCCGTTCGACTTGTAAAAACGATTTAATTCTACGCCATTGGGAATGATGGTAATGGGGGCAGTCACTTTGAAACGGCGCAACACACCAGCCATGCCTGGCGACGGTGAAATGACCATGTCTACCGCTGCGCAGAAATCGGGCATGTACGTTTCGAGTAAGCCCTCGCTGATTTCTGCCGGAATGCCGGGCAGGTAAGTCTGAGCATAGATGTCATAACGGGTATGGTTGGTAAAAATGACCGGGATATTGAGCGGTCGGCAATAGCGCAGGGCCAGACGTCCACTCAGAAAGGGATGGTGAACGTGAACGACATCCATCGTTTGCAACAATTTTTTCGCCTGGCGGCTATGTTGAAAGGACAGATAATAACCCGTATCCACCAGCGGAAGGCCAGGAGAGCGGATAATATGTGGCTCGTCATCCTGATATTCTTCGTTTCCAAAGGTAAAAACAAAGACATCATGCCCGGCTTGCTCCAGATAGCGTTTATTTAACTCGATATAGTTGGTAATTCCACTGATGTGGGGTTTATAGGCGTCAGCCATCATTCCGATACGCATAAGTGAGCAACTCCATTCAAACTTCAGAAACAAAATTTTTTAAAAAAACATATTAATTTCATGATTAAGTCGCATAGACCTATTTACAAATTTGTAACTGCTTTTCAATATTTTTAGTACCGAAGTCATATTCTGGATTATATCGTTTTATCCCATAATGAGAACGTCCAAAGGAGTTGAAACGCACGCACCGATTTTACCCAGGACAGGTAAATTCATTTCGTAACCGCCGCCCCAGCGATTGCGAATCATCTGCGCCAGAGGCTCATCGTTCCAACGATTTCTCAACCTTCTTTTTTCATCGGGTGAATTTCATTTTCCTCCATGCCTGGTTTTGGGCAACCCCCTTGCCGCCAGGGATGGAGTCAGAATGAGATTGCCTGAACGCGAAGGCACTGCACTCTTATTGGTAAAGCAGTCATGTAGCTCTGTTTTGAGCCGCATGGCCTATTATCGGAAAGGAAGGTTGTTATGTTCAAAAAAGCACATCGGTTTGCTGTTATGCTGGTGATATTGTCTTTGGCCTGGGGAGGATTCCGGCCCGCGCTGGCGGCCCCGCAAGAGCAGACGTCTGCCTCTTTCAGTTTCGCCAATCGCGTGCTTTCCATCAGCACCAACAGTCTGGATATCCGTATTGAGAACGGCGCCATTAACTACATCAAAGATAAAGCATCTGGCGAGGTTCTGGTCAACGGCAGTTCGACTCAAAATCGTCCCTCTGTCACCCAGGGGTTCATCGGGTTCTCATCGAAAGACGCCAGCGGAAGTTACTACCTGCGCTGGCCGACAGAATCTTCAACGGTGACGTTCTCTCTGCTGCAGCCAAATGCCGGGCGATTAACATATTCCACGCTATATTACAATGGCTCGCCTGCGCCTGGCAGTACGCTGGTTTATGATATTACCATCGACTCGAGCGGCGAAATCCTGGTTCAAATGACCGCCACCGAAGGCGCAGCAGGGCTTCAACCCTTCCGCGTTGATGTACCAATCATGAACTCTGTCACACAATCGGTCATTCTCGGTAGCGGGGCAAAATACTTCCGTTCGGATGCTGCCAAAGACGACCAGGTTTCGTTTCCTGGCTATGGTCTCTATTCGCCCACCATGGCGGTCATTCAGGGAAATCAATCCGTCGTTGGCGTTTGGTCCGAATCGACGCGCTACGCGCCGGACAACATCGAACTGCTCCACCGTCCGGCCTACGACCATCTCGTTTTGTATGCGGGGCAGGATATGGCGGCGGCGAACAAACAGCAAATCATTTCTCCAGTCTGGCGCATTGGAACCTACCCGGCCTGGTACGAAGCCGCCCGCCGCTGGAAGACTGTTTTCGAGACCCGCACCGGCGCAAAGCCGCTTTGGCAACATACCGCGCCCTGGGTTCGCAACATCCATGCTGTCTTTGAGGCCGCGAATAATGACTACAGCGAAAAGCCACACAAATTCGCCGAGTTGGCATCCATTACACCACCGCAAAAAACCCTTTATTACGAGTGGAATGGTGACCGCATCGTTCTGTTTGGAGACCCTTCCCTGGTGCGCAACAGCGACCGCCCAACTGCAGTCGAAATGCAGTATATCCGCCAATATGGCTGGCCGATGATTCTCTATCATCCTTACACCCTGATTTTCAACGAACAGGGCGCGTCGCGCCGTTTGAATATGTTGAGCGGGATGGGCTGGCTGCCTCCTGGCTACCAATTTACGCCAGATTACGCGGGAACGCCCGCTAACTGGCAAAACTATTGGGCCGATACGCGCGGAACGTATGATTCAGAACTTCACCTGCTGCATCCAGCCTCCGATAAATTCAGAAATTACCTGCCCCGCAACCTGAATAATTACCTGAACAAATATGGAGCAGTCGGCGCGTATATGGATACTCTCGGCATGGATGCTGGTGACTGGTTCCCGGCAGACAGGCAGGTGCAAAACGGCAATAGTTTTGTGTTGGGCGAAATGAGCGTCATCGCCCTGGCCCGCCAGTCCAACCCTAACCTGGCAATTATGAGCGAATATTCCGCACCCTGGCTGCTGCCACACATCTTCTTTACGTACGAAGGTACCGAAACCTTCTTGCGTCAAAACCAGTACGCAAAAACCCGCCTTAACCACCCCCTCAAAGTAGCCCTGACGGGCAGTTATCGCTGGGCCAAAGAAGACAACAGCGAGGCAATTGACGATAACATCTCGGCTTTACTTGGTACCCTGCCCCAGATTTCGCTGGTGGGTGATTGGGATATATCAAATGAGCGCGCGATTTGGAGCCAGGCCCGCGCAAAGCTGTTTACCGAAAACGACCTGTTTAACGACATCCCGCCGGTTTGGAAGGATGGCGTTCTGGCTTACTACCGCAGCAACAGCGGCAACTGGTTTGCTTATAAAAAAATAGGCGCTGTGTATGGATATGTCGAAATCCTGCCCGACGGCAGCGAAATCGTGCGGCTAACGAAAGACAATATCCCGGCCATCACTGCCACCCCCCAGCCAACGAAAACGCCACAGGCAACCTCCACGCTTACGCCGCAACCCACGCGCTCCCTCCCTGCGGAGCCTTATGGGTATGCCGAAATCACACCCCTGCGGATTGCGCCAAACGAGACCGCGCTGGTGATGCTTGGCCTGAACAACGTTCCAGAACAGGGCTATTCTGGCGTCGAATTTTCCTGCTCATTTGCCGAAGGCGCGCTTGAAATCAGCGAAATGTCTGTGACCAATCTCTTTGGCGACGACCCGGTGCTTGCGCTCAACGGTCCCCAAAACGGCTCCTTCATTGTTGCGATAGCAGCCAGCGGAGAGAATCGAGCCAACCAGAGCGGAGCGGCGTTGACCTTCCGGGCAAAAGCGCTTAAGGCTGGTCCAGCAAACTTGCAATGTCAGGCGCGCGTTATCAGCGACGACAACACCCTCTCCAGCCTGCTGTTCCTGAACGTCGACCTGTCCATCATCGAATCTACTGCATATCCCACCCCCACGCTGGAGCCAACGGTTACGCCAACCTTCCCGCCAACTTCCACCTCCGGGCCACGCCCCAGCCCAACGGTTCCGCCCCCCACCACCGGCACGGTCGCTGGACAAATTCAGGTGAGCAAGCCCGCAACGGTCACATTCTACGCCATGGATGGTAGTCCGGTGACCTCGCTTACTGCAACAGACAATGGCGCATTCAGTCTCGAACTCTTACCCGGAACGTATCTTGTCGGAATCACTGCCAGCGGTTTCCTTTCCGCGCAGGGACAGGTAAATCTGAATGCTGGACAAAGGATAGAAATCCCTTCCATCATACTTCCGGCGGGCGACCTGGATGGCAACAACGTGATTGACCAGTTCGATGCCCTGACGATTGGCATGAACTATAACGCCAATGCCCCCGCTGAAGCAGATTTGAATGCCGATGGAGTCATCAACCTGCTCGATTTACGACTGATGGCGCGTAACTATCGCAAATCAGGGCCAATCAGCTGGTAATCCAATATGAAATTGCCCCCCCATTCTCACAGTAAGGTAAGAATGGGGGGGGTTCGATTCCGAAGGTTGCCAGCCGCCCGCATCTACTTTATACTCTGCGCAAAGAAATTATTCTGAGGAGGGCCAATGAATAACGATTCTGCCCAGGTGGCCGTTTTCATTGACTACGACAACATCGAAATCAGCGTAACTGATACCCTCGGCAAAGATGCCGAAGTTGAGTGGGATAAAGTGTTGGAAACCGCCAGCCGGATTGGGCGGACCGTGCTGCGACGGGCCTACGCCGATTGGTCAGAACAACGCAGCGTTCAGCGTGATTTGCTGGGGCTGGGGATTGACCTGGTGCATGTCTCCAGCAAACGCGGCAAAAACGCCGCCGACATTCGGATCGTCATCGATGCGTTGGAGATGGTTTATAACCCCAATAGCCATATTACCCATGTTTTGCTGGTTTCAGGAGATGGCGATTTTACTGAACTGGTGCACCGATTGCGCGAACATGGCAAAGTGGTCATTGGAATTGGCATCAGCGGCACGAGCGCCGAATATCTGGTCAACGCTTGCGACGAATTTATCTTCTACGACAAGCTGCTTGCCCCGCCGCCTGCCCCGGCCAAACCGAAAAAGGTTTCACCCAGCGAAGCGCCCGCCCCTTCCTTCGATATCACCGAAGCCCGGCTGCTCCTGCGCCGGGTACTGGAGGCCTGGGAAGGAGAATGGATGCCCGCTTCAGAGTTGAAAAAATCGATGTTGCGGCTGAATCCCTCCTTCAGCGAGCGAAATTACGACTTTGCCAGCTTCAAAGACTTTCTCCAGGCCCAGCAGGAGATGATTAACCTGCGTACCAGCGGCGACCAACTCGAAGCCCAACTCATCCCAGAAGCCCCCCCCTCGCCAGAAACAGTTCTTGAAAACTATTTGCAAATTCTCGCCGCCCAAAAAATCCGCATGACGCCCAACGAATACCGCCCGGCAATCATTTTTAAATTCCACGAATTTGGTAAGGTAGGCGGGCTCTCGCTTACTCAACTCAAGGATAAAGTCCATGCCCATTTCGAGGAGAACGCCCCGCATGTGACCGGCGGCTATATCACTGAAACCGCCCACCAATTATTCCACACCTATTGTTTCACCTTTGACAAAGAGGGCAACAACCCGCCCTCTGAGATGAAACTTTGGGACCGGCGCGTGACTTTTGCTCCTGAAATCAACCGCGCTACCGAACTGCTCGACCGTTGCGACCGGGGCATTTTGCAAAAAATTGGCAAAGCAGTTGGCTCGCCTGAGAAAATCGATAAAGAAGTTGCCGCTCGACTGCTGTATGGCAGCTTTCGCGGTCAACGCATGTTAGACCACGTTAGCCAATTGATTGCCGGACTCAAGTAAAGCGTGAAGAAAAACAAATTCTACGTCGTCTGGAAAGGCCGTCAGACCGGGATTTTCCACTCCTGGGAGGAATGTTCCGCGCAGGTCTCTGGCTACCCTGGCGCCAGATACAAAGCCTTCGAGAGTCTCCCGGCTGCCAAAGTCGCGCTGCGCGGCAGTGATGAGCAAAACCACGTCAAGCCAGATTCCAGCCAGGTCTGGTTGCTTGCTCCTACTCAGCCTTTGCTGCCCTCTGTGTGCGTGGATGCGGCTTGCAGCGGTATGCCCGGGCCGGTCGAATGGCGCGGCGTGCAAACCGAAAGCGGGGAGCAAATTTTTCACCAGGGGCCATATCCTGATGGAACCAACAACGTCGGTGAATTTCTGGCGCTCGTCCATGCCCTGGCATGGATGGAAAAACACAACGCATCCATGCCGATTTATTCTGACAGCAAAACCGCCCTCGCGTGGATTCGGGCGGGAAAATGCCGCACGGAACTGCAACGAACGGAACGAAACGCGGAACTGTTTGCGCTCATCGAACGCGCCGAAGCCTGGCTGGCGAAACAGAAACCGCGCGTGAAACTTCTGAAATGGGATACGAATGCCTGGGGTGAAATTCCTGCCGATTTTGGCCGAAAGTAACCTGAAACCGGATATTCATCGCGCGGCTTGATGATTTCTGTCTCTTTGAGACCGCTCAAAAGCAAAGGGGTTTACGATATAATTTCAACATGAGCCGCACCTGTTTAATGATATTTTTGGATTGCCCCGCTGCGCCCAATGCTGCGGCGCTTGGGCTTCCACCTGACGGCTGACTCACGACCTGACTCCCCCAGGCCGGTTTTCCGTTTTTTGGGGAGAAACTCAACCCACTTTCCATGACCGCCCGTTGCACCCCATCTGCGGGAGCCCGCACCTTCGTCTGATTTGGCCGTCTTGCGGTCAGACGCGTTCAACCATCCTGAATACCCAATATCTTCTCTCTTCTAAAAAAGGAGTCTGCATGAAACCCATGAATCTACCCGGTCCCAAAGCCCGTGCGCTGGTCGAGCGCGATGGGGCGGTCATTTCCCCCTCTTACCCGCGTGATTACCCCTTTGTCATGGATTATGGCAAAGGCGCGTGGCTGTGGGACGTGGACGGCAACCGCTTTCTTGATTTCATGGCAGGAATTGCCGTCAATTCCACCGGCCACAGCCATCCTGAGGTGGTCAAAGCCATCCAGGAACAGGCCGAAAAATTTCTGCACATCTCATCCGACTTTTATCATATCAAAATGATTGAGATGGCTGAAAAACTGGATGAAATTGCGCCGATGCAGGAACAAGCGGTCACTTTTCTGACCAATTCTGGCACCGAATCGGTCGAAACGGCCATCAAATTAGCGCGTTACCACACCGAACGCACGAACTTTATTGGCTTCACGGGTGGCTTTCACGGGCGGACGATGGGCGCCGTCACCTTTACCGCCAGCAAATCAACGTATCACCGCGGTTTTTACCCGTTGATGAATGGCGTCACGCATGCTCCCTTCCCCAATCCATATCGGCCTATCCTTGAATGCAAGCCAGGCGAAGATTATGGCGAGGCAGTGGTACGCTACATTGAAGACCAGATTTTCCGTCAGATTGTGCCCGCCGAAGAAGTGGCCGGGATTTTGGTAGAACCTATTCAGGGAGAGGGCGGGTATATCGTCCCGCCGCCGGGGTTTTTCCCAGCCTTGCGCCAACTGTGCGACAAATATGGCATTCTCCTCATTGCAGATGAAGTCCAAAGCGGCATGGGACGCACCGGCAAGTGGTGGGCCATTGAACACTTTGGCGTCGAACCCGATATCGTAACCAGCGCCAAAGGCATTGCCAGCGGCGTCCCACTCGGAGCCTGCATTGCGCGCAAAAGCATCATGACCTGGGAGCGCGGCTCGCATGGCAATACCTATGGCGGCAACCCCCTGTCTTGCGCGGCAGGCGTCAAGACTATCGAGTTAATTCAGCGTGAATATCTCCAAAATGCGGCTGAAGTTGGTCAGTACACCCTGCAGGCCTTACAAGAAATGGCCATGCGCCACCCATCCATGGGCGATGTACGCGGTATCGGTCTGATGATTGGCGTAGAATTTGTGAAGAACAAAGAGACGAAAGAATATGCCCCCGAACTGCGCGATTCGGTTGTCCATCATGGCTTCGAGCGCGGCCTGCTGCTTTTGGGTTGTTCAAAATCGGTCATCCGCATTGCGCCACCGCTCTGCATCTCGAAATCGGAAATCGACGAAGGGCTGGAAGTTTTTGAGGAAGCGATTACACTCGCTGAGCAAGAATTTTTGCAAACCGCGTAAGTCCATCCCTCCACATCCTGCAACCAATCGACCGCCTTCAGATTTTTCTGGGGGCGGTCGATTTCATTCCAGGACCAGACCACAAAGGCGAGGAGATTCAATGCGATATACGCCTTTCCAATCAGGGTTCTGACGTAGATGCCAGTTTTCCCTGCTGGCCCGGCGTAAAGTTGTCAGGGATAGCCTGAGCGCCCTCCTGAAAAGCAGCGTGAATGCCCTCGCGAACAGCCCGCCAGTAGTCGCGGGCGGCTGTGAATTTATCGGCGCGGAAGCGCTCCAGCCAGCCGAGCAGGTCGGGGTCACGCAGCCCGTCGGCTTCCCATTGCTCCAGGAATCCCATCACCAGGTCAATCACCCGCTCGCTCTCCCAATAAACGATTTTGGGGGCTTCACGCTCATAGATTTCGCGCGCCAGACGAAACTGATGCGCCTTGTAGTCAGTTTGTAGCCCATAATGCGCCTGGAGAATTTCGTCGGTGATGGCCTCCGCCCATTTGCGGTGGAAACGGCAAATGCCGCTGTTCTCATTGAACAATTCATAGGTCATGCGTTCTACATTCTTGCGTCCCAGCGCCGTGGGCGGCAGAAATTCCACGCCATAATGCACAAAATATTTGCCCATCATGGGCATGGGGCTGAGCATGCCCGGCACCCAATACTGATTGGGAACCATGCAGCCCTCATCCCCATGCGAGATGAACACGGCCCGGTCCATGCTGCGAATGCCCAGGCGTTTGTCGATTTTACGGGCCGCCACCCGGATGCCGTACTGAAAGACCTCGGCCTTCGGCTCGAACAGAATGGCCTGAAGGACATTCATCGCGTAGCGGGCGTTTTTCATGCTGTCGGCGGCCAGGTCGAAATCTGCCGGGGTATCGGCCCAGCCAAAGCGCATTTCGCTGGCCGGAGGCAGACCAAACTCCAGCGGGTCGATGAGTCCATCGTGTACCAGTTCCATTATCCAGGCCAGTGTCCCACCGGTTTGGATAGAGTCGAATCCCATTGCATCGGTGAAATCATTGAGCAATTCCGCCGCGCGCTGGTCGAAGACCCCCACCTGCGGGCCAAGAACGTGATACGGCTCATAGTCCTTTTTATAACGCCCGAACATTTTTTTGCAAACCACCGGACAGGGTTCGCCGCAGTTCTGGAACTTTTTCGGTTGGATAGTTTCCTCGTTGAACTGGGCCAGGTAGTGCTTGAGGATGAAATTTTCGTGCTGGCGCAGCCGCGCTTCCACCGGCTGATAAATTGAAGTGTAGTTGAAACTCAGGATGCGCTCATTCAGATCGCGCATGTTGACGCCAAAAGTGCCGCCGGTCTCAAATGCTGGCACATAGCGATATTTTTCGGTCAGACCCAGGCTGGTCTGGATGGTTTTTTTGCCAAAATGCTCCAGGAAATAGGCATCAATTTCGGCGGAGTCGCGCAGGTCAGGGTCTTCCCAATCGCCGCCGAACACGATGGCGGCCACATTATGCCGCCGCAACAGGCGGCTGCCCAATCCGCCGCGCCCGGCCCAATCGACAACCGGCGTCAACTGCCCGCCGCGCACCGTGCTGGAGCCGATAGCCCCCTCGCGGGTATATTTGGCCGCCGGGCCAACCGCGCAGATGCGGACTTTTTTGTCGGTATATTCCCCCGCGTAGCGGTCGAATAAGGCTTGCTGGAGGGCATAGAAGCCAATCAGCGGTTCGCCTTCGGGGCTGGCGTACCCAGCCCATAGCGCATCAACATTGACCGGCTCGATGCGCACCTGGATTTCTCCTGCCTTGTGATTGAGCAAGACTACGCACGGTTCAGGGGACATGCCGCGCAGGGCGACATAATTAACACCCACCCCATGAAACGTATAAGCCGCGCCCCCCATGCTGGAGACGTAGAACCCATCCCATTGGGTACTCCACGAGCAAAAAACCAGCCGCCGCGAGCCAGGAATCGAACTCCCGGAAAGCAGTCCTTCGCCAAAGGTAAAACTATCGGGATAAATATTAAAACGATACCAACCGTAATCGACCGGACCAAGGATGCGCTCCTCGTCTTCGATGGGGCGCAGGTACCAGTTGCCGTTGTGCAAATGGATGGTCAGTTCGCGCTGAATGATGGGATAAGTCATTGGATATCCTTTGAGAATCAACGTTCGATGCCAGGATTGTACAACACTTTTGAGAAAGCATTGGTCAGCAAAATGACCAGCACTCAGGCATCTGTTGCCGTCCATACGCTGGCACACACAGCCAGAACGATTGGCAATAACAGAATGTTAAGGGTGTAAGAAATAGAATTACCTTGCCTTATCCCCAAAAAGGTTGTATTATCGAAATTGCAAGTTTGCCAACTTGCAATGTATCAGTCAAATTTCAACGAGGAGAAGAAACAAGTATGAAACGCTCACTTTATCTCTTGCTGGCGCTTTTGGCGCTCGCAGCAATGGCGCTATCTGCCTGCGGTCCGGCCGCTACACCGGTTCCCACAGAAGTGCCCCAGCCCACCGATGTTCCGCAACCGACGGAAGAACCCAAACCAACAGAAGTTCCTCCTACGCCGGAACCAACTGCGGCGCCGGAACTTGGCACCGCCGATAACCCGCTCATCATGGCGCTGGCTCCCTCCGCCACCACTCAGGAACTCCAGACCGGTGGCGAGGCGATTGCCGCCAAACTGAGCGAGATGACCGGCTACACCATCAAGACTGTTGTGCCGACCAACTACGCCGCCATGATTGAAGCCATGGGCGCCGGGCAGGCTCACATCGGCTGGCTGGCTCCCACGCAGTATGTGGTTGCGCACGGCAAGGGTTACGCTGATGTGGCGCTTGCCACCATCCGCTTTGGCTCCGACCACTATGGCTTCCAGTATGTTGCCAACGCCGAGGCTGGTTTCACTTCCTATTACGATGCCGCGACTGGCAAATCCACCGCCGATGCCGCCACCGCCCTGGCGCAGTTTGCCGACAAGAAACCCTGCTGGACCGACCCGCTTTCTTCCTCCGGCTACGTGCTTCCCTCTGGCGTGCTGGCGCAGAACGGCATCAAGGTCAAGACTGGCGCTTTCGTTCAGGGTCACCCCACCGTTATCAAGTCCATCTACCTCAGCCCGAAGGGCGAAATCTGCGACTTCGGCGCCACCTTCATTGACGCCCGCTCCAACGTCGTCAACGACTTCCCGGATGTAAACGACAAAGTTGTCATCATCTGGGTTTCCGAGCCGTTCATCCCCAACGATAACGTCTCCTTTGCCACCAGCGTCCCCGCGGAAATCCGCGAAAAACTCACCCAGGCGCTGCTCGACCTGGCCGGCACCGAAGATGGCCGCGCCCTGCTCAAGAGCGGCGGCTACAGCATCGAAGGTCTCAAGGTCGTGGACGATACCTTCTATGATGAGTATCGCCTCTACCTCGAAGCCTCTGGCATTGACCCGACCACGCTCTTCAAGTAAACCATCCCCAAAACGAGAGGGAGGACGAAACGTCCTCCCTCTTTTTTGCCCTCACCCCTGTCATCCTCTCCCTGTGGCAGAGGGGATGGGGTGAGGCGCACGAGGGCTTTCCATGCTGAAAATCCAAAATCTCTCCAAAACCTATCCCAACGGCACACAGGCGCTCAAGAACGTTTCCTTCGATGTGAAGGACGGCGAATTTCTGGTGGTCATCGGTCTTTCGGGTTCGGGCAAATCCACCCTGTTGCGCTGCATCAACCGGCTGATTGACCCCACCGAGGGCAAAATTTTCTGGGACAATGTGGACATCACCGCCGCGCCGCCCGCCGAACTGCGCCGTATCCGCCGCAAAATCGGCATGGTCTTTCAGCAATTCAATCTGGTCAAACGCTCCAGCGTGATGACCAACGTGCTTTCCGGGCGGCTGGGCTACGTCAACCCCTGGACGAGTTTGCTGGGCATTTGGGCGCAGGAGGACAAACAGCGCGCTTTGCAGGCTCTGGAACGCGTGGGCATCGCCGACAAAGCCTACAACCGCGCCGACGCCCTCTCCGGCGGACAGCAACAGCGTGTGGGCATTGCGCGCGCGCTCATGCAGGACCCCAAACTGATTCTCGCCGACGAGCCGGTTGCCAGCCTCGACCCGGTTCTCTCGCATTCCATTTTGCAATATCTCGAGCAACTCAACAAAGAGGGGATTACCGTCATCTGCTCCCTGCACTTTTTGGACCTCGTTCATCGCTACGCCACGCGCGTGGTGGCGCTCAAAGACGGCGTGAAAGTCTTTGAAGGCTCGGCAAAGGAAATTGACCGCGCCAAGTTCAAGGAAATCTACGGCGAAGAGGCGCAGGAAGTACGCGCCGCTTCGCTGTGAGGGCGGAGGATATGTCCAACGAAACAGCAACCCGCCGTCCCGTCGTGCGAAGCGGAGTCGCGTCTGCGTTCATCCCCGGCCTGGGGCAGTTCCTGTTGGGCGAACGCTATCGCGGAGTCGGCATCCTGTTTGGCTTTTTGGTCATTCTTGCAACGGTCATCTGGTATGGCAAGCCGCTGTGGTATGCTTCACCGATTTTGATTTGGCTGTGGAATGTTTGGGATGCCGTCAGCCTGGCGGGCGGGCGGGCGCGTTCCATCCTTCTGCCGCTTTTCTTCGGGCTTGCCGCCGCCTACGGCATCGGCTGGCAGGTGGTGGAGATTGACTTCAGCAAAGCCAACATGGACCGCGCCTTGGCGATTCTGCGCCCCATGGCGCGCCCCGATTTCGTCCAGCCGCGCCGCGAGGTCAACCAGATGTGGGTGCCAGTGGAAGTGCCGTGTTCCAGCCAGCCGCCCGCTGCCCGCCGCGAAGACGCCGGGCGCGTGGCGATGGTCATCCCCGATTGCGGCGGCGTGGGCGAAACGCTCATCGTCAACGTAACGGGGATGTGGCCCAATGCCGAGACCAACGTCTTCTGGCAGAATCCCATCGGCAACCCGCTTATGCTGGGCGAGGGCGAAATTACCATGTTGACGCTGACCGCCGATGAGAGCGGCTCGCTGACCACCACCATTCGCGTCCCCTCCACTGCGTTGGTGGCTGCGCCCGACCCCACCCTGCCGCAGTTCCACCGCGTCTATTTCGAGCAGTATCGCCCGGTTGGCGGTTACGAACTCTCCTTCATCGGGAACGAAGTGCTGAAAGGCGCGCTGGCAACCATTTCAATGGCGCTCATGGCAACAGGGCTGGCGATGCTCTTTGCCATTCCGCTTTCGTTCCTGGCGGCGCGCAACCTGATGAGCGGCAACCCCGTCACCTATGCCGTGTATGTCGTCGTCCGCACACTGCTCAACATTCTGCGTTCGATTGAATCGCTCATCATCGCCATCATCTTCGTCGTCATCGTGGGGCTGGGACCGTTCGCGGGCATGTTGGCGCTCGCCCTGCACTCGGTGGCGGCGCTGGGCAAACTCTACTCTGAAGTCATTGAAGGGATTGACCCCGGTCCCATCGAAGCAATCCGCGCCACCGGCGCCAACTGGCTCCAGGTGGTGCGCTATGCCGTTATTCCGCAAATTGTCCCGCCCTTCACCGCCTTCACCATCTACCGCTGGGACATCAACGTGCGCTCCGCCACTGTCATCGGTCTGGTGGGCGGCGGCGGTATCGGCTACCTGCTCATCGAACTCATCCGCGTCAACAACATGCGCGGCGTGAGCGCGGTCTTCATCGCCATCGCCTTCATCGTCATCGTGCTCGATTACGTCAGCGCGAAACTGCGCGAAAGGCTGGTGTGACATGCCCATCGCGCGCATCGTTCGCAACACACTCATCACTGCGCTGGTGATTGCCGCCTTCGCCGTTTCGTACCGCGTTACCGAAGCGGACTTCCCGCGCCTGTTCCGCGACCTGCCCAAAGGCAAAGAACTGCTGACTGCTTTCCTGACGCCCGATGTGTTCACGCGCGAGGTAGAGACGCGCACCATCTCCATCGTCTTCCCCATCCCGTGCGGTTCCGCCCCGACCGAGGAGTCGCTTCCGTCCGAGGGACCGCGTCTCGTCCCCAGCGTTTTATGCGCCGCACCGCTCGAGAAGTTCACCCTCGAAGGCTTCGCCCTCCAGCCCAATTCCGAGGTGGTCATCCGTTGGCGTCTGCCCGACGGGCGCACCATGACCGCCATCCGCACGCAGACCGACGCGAACGGCTACTTCACCTACGAAGTGCAGGCGCGTCCCATCCAGTCCACGGTGGATGGCGTCGCCAGCCGCATCGAAGTGGATACCCTCACCCCGGTCGGCGGGTTGAAGCCCAGCCAGGCGCTGAAAGACGTGCTGGACAACATGTTCGTCACGATTTTCATGGCGCTGCTTTCCACCACGCTTGCCACCATCATCGCCGCGCCGCTCAGTTTCTTTGCCGCCAGCAACATCACCCGCAAAGGCTGCCTCGGCACAACCGTGTACTACATCTTCCGTTCCTTCTTCAACCTGATGCGCTCCTACGACCCGCTGGTGATGGCGACCGTCTTCGGCTTCTGGCTAAGTTTCGGACCTTTCCCCGGCTTCCTGGCGCTCACGGTGGTGACGATTGCCTCGCTCGGCAAGTTGTTTTCAGAGGCGGTGGAGAACATCGACCCCGGTCCGGTGGAGGCGCTCAACGGCACCGGCGCGCCGCCCCTGCACACCGTGCGCTACGGCGTCGTTCCGCAGGTCGTCCCCGATTTCATCTCCTATATCATCTACCACTGGGACATCAACGTCCGCATCTCCACCATCATCGGTTTTGTGGGCGGCGGCGGCATCGGCTACTACCTCAACCTGAGCATCAACGACTTCAAGTGGCATCAGGCTGGCACAGCCATCTGGGCAATCGTCATTGTCGTCTGGGCGATGGATTTCCTCAGTTCCGAAATCCGCAAGCGGTTGACCTGATATTTATCCCACGAAATCTATGCGTTTCCTTAACGCCGGAGAAATCCGGCGTTGTTTTTGGTACAATCCCGCTCATGTTCAAAAAACGGTTCAAAACCTTTGCGAAATTTGTTTTTTACCTGACCCTGGGCGGGCTAGGGCTGCTCGTCCTCCCGCGGCTTTTGACCGGTTTCGTTGGCTGGGCGCGCACCTACAGCGAAAGCAATGTCCCCGCCAAACCAGTGGCGATTGTCTTTGGCGCGGGTCTCACCCGCAGCGGCAACGCTTCAGTTGTGTTGCGTGACCGCATTCAAACAGCCGCCAACCTGTACTTTGCAGGAAAAGTAAAAAAACTGCTCATGACCGGCGATAACAGCACCGTAGAATACAATGAGCCTGCTGCCATGCGCGCCTATGCCCTGTCTTTAGGCATTCCAACTGACGATATCGTCCTGGACTATGCTGGCCGCCGCACTTACGATTCTTGTTATCGCGCCAGGGTCATCTTTGGCGTTCAAGAGGCCATTCTTATCACGCAAGACTTTCACCTGCCACGCGCTCTTTACTTGTGCAATGCGCTTGGCATAGATGGCGTGGGGGTAGCCGCCGCGAATGTCCGTTATCGCCGGATGTCCTTACTCTTTTGGAACGCCCGCGAACTGGCCGCCACCATCACTGCCCTGGTAGATGTCCATATCACCCGGCCTCTGCCCATCCTGGGTGAGCCAGAGCCGATTTTTCCCTACCGGGCGCAGTAAAACGAACGCCGAAACTGGTGGTTGACGTTTTAGAACAAAGATGATAACATAAAGTCCTAAGGATACCAGTTGGTTCGCGTTTGTAAAATGATGTGGCTCACGGTTGAAATCCGTGAGTTTTTTTATTCTACCTTCTCGAACAAGTCAGGCATCCCAAACCGATTTCCGTTTTTTGCAACAAGGAGCAAATAAAATGTCTGAACGTATTACCGGCACAGTCAAGTGGTTCAATGGGAGCAAAGGCTACGGCTTCATCTCCCGCGATGGCGGCGAAGATGTCTTCGTGCATTTCTCAGCCATCCAGGGCGATGGCTTCCGCAATCTCGATGAAGGCCAAAAGGTCGAATTCTCGGTGGAACGCGGCCCCAAAGGGCTGCAAGCCAGCAACGTGGTTGTTGCGCGCTAAAAACAGATTGCACTGACCCCCACAAAGACCTCCACGTTCTCAAGGAACGCGGAGGTCTTTGATAAAATACAGGCATGAAAATCCTGATTGCCGGACTTGGCTCCATCGGACGCCGCCACTTTCGCAACCTGATTGCGCTCGGCGAACATGACCTGATTCTTTACCGTACCCGCAAATCCACCCTGCCCGAGGAGGAACTGGCGGGCTATCCCGTCGAAACGGATTTGGCCGATGCGCTGCAAAAGCACCATCCGCAAGCCGTCATCGTTGCCAACCCAACGGCCCTCCATCTCGATGTCGCCCTCCCCGCCGCCGAGGCAGGCTGCGCCATCCTCCTCGAAAAACCCATCGCCGAGGACTTGTCACGGGTAGATGAACTTCAACGGGCCGCCCAAAAGAACGGGGGGCGCATCCTGGTCGGATTCCAGTTCCGATATCACCCCACCCTCAACCAGGCCAGAGAACTCATTCAGTCTGGTGCTGTGGGCAAAATCCTGACTGTTCACGCGCACTGGGGCGAGTACTTACCCAACTGGCATCCCTGGGAAGACTATCGCGCCAGTTACGCAGCCCGCGAGGAGCTGGGGGGGGGCGTAATTCGGACACTCACTCACCCCCTTGACTACTTGCGTTTCCTGCTAGGAGAAATCGAATCGCTCCATGCGTTTCAGGGGCATATTTCTCCGCTGGAACTCACCGGCGTGGAGGACGCAGCCGAAATTGCGTTGAAATTCAACAACGGCGCCCTTGGCGGCCTGCACCTGAACTACTTCCAACGCCCTCCGGCTCACCGACTGGAAATTGTCGGCACAACCGGCACGCTTCGCTGGGACAATGCCGATGGCGCGCTGATTCACTATCACGTCCCCGATGCATTCGGCGGCATCTATCCACAGCCCACTCCGGCAATCGAAACCCGCTACGCTCCTCCCACCGGATTCGAGCGCAATGACCTGTTCCTGGCGCAAACCCGGCATTTTCTGGAGGTCGCTTCTGGCCGGGCCGCCCCTCTCTGCACGCTGGAAGACGGCATCCGCGCGCTGGAACTGGCCCTGGCCGCGCGAAGATAGCCTTATGCAAAAACTCCCTGCTGAAAAGATTCTTCCCAGCCTGTTTTACGCCCTACTCCTGGTAAGTATCGGCATAACTGGCTACATTGGCATGTCGCGCCGGGCAAATATGCCAATCTCCCAACTCGCTCCCGGCGAAACTACAGAAGCAGCCAGTGTCATTTCCTTGACCAACTGCGAAGCTGGGAGAGGGAAAATCTGCATCCTGGCTACCGGCTATGATGCGCAAGGCAACCTGCTGATTAGTCTCAAAACAACATTGCGTCCCATGCCACCCATCTATGCCCACCTGACCGATGCCCGCCAGAGCATTCGATTTGATTGCCATACCGTAAATTATTCTCCCCACCTGCTCTATTGTCTAAGCCCGTTTAAAGGTGATTCTGCCACAACCACGCTCAAAATTTATACCGTGGAGGGCGACCGTCTCCTGGCTGCTGGTCTGCTCGTTTTCGATGGAATAGCGCAGATTCCCGAATCGGTCGGCATACCAGAACAGCCTACCCCTATGCCAGTCTCCTATCCCAGCCAGACGGCTACTTCTTATCCATCTTATCCATCTTATCCAACTTACCCCGCTTATCCATAGTTGCTCCATGCCCTGGATTTCAGACGCTCTAGCCGTCCTCGCCAGCCAGGGGAACGCTCTCCTGCGCTTGCTGGCCCTGTTTAGCATAGGGGGATTATTGACCTTTGGCCTGCTGCGGCGGATGCTCCAGGAACGTCTCGATTCTACCGAGACCTTCCTGCTGGCACTGGCAGGTTGGCCGTTATGGTGGGTGTTATCTGCATTCCTGGGCTTTTTCATCGCGCGCCACCTGGACTTCGGCCCGGGCTGGACGACTTTTTTGCTGTCGATATCTGGCCTGCTGTTCCTCCCTGGCTGGAAAAACATCCCCGCACCTTTCGGGAGGTTCTCCTGGCTGCTGCTGATGTCTGGGCTCCTCTTCATACTCGCCCTTTTCACCCGGCTGGCTTTCCTGGCTGATTTGCTGGTACCCTCTTACTTTGACGGCGCGTTCCACTACCAAATCAGCCAGCACCTGTTGACGCATTTTGGCCAATGGCCGTGGGATGCCTCGCATCCCCTGGTGAATGGTTACTATCACATTGGGTTTCACCTGCTGACCGCCTCCGCCGCTTTCGTGACCAATCTCGAAACCGTGCAGGTAATTCTCATCCTGGGGCAGGTCATGCTGGCTGTAATGCCGTTCCCTGTCTTCCTGCTAACAAAGCATGAAACTGGTTCGCCACTGGCAGCGTTCTTTGCGTTCAGCCTGGCTGGCTGGGGCTGGAACATGCCAGCGCACGCCCTGAATTGGGGCAAATATCCGGCACTGGCCGGATTGCTGGCCTTGCAATTTGCGCTGATGATTGCATTTATGGCAGCCCGGAAGGACTCGCGTCGTATAAAAATATCCTGGCTTGCGCTTTTCCTGTTGGGGGGAGTGGTTTCGGGACTGATGCACACCCGTTCGCTGGTGGTGATTTTTGTCTTCATTTTTAGTTTCTTTGCCGCGGGGTTTTTGAAAAACCTGCCAGGCAGGTTCAAATGGAGCATGGTGGCCTTTCTCCTTGCCGGGCTTGGCGGTCTGGTCATTTACATTGAGTCTCGCAGCATCCTGACCCTGGTCTTCGACCCGTATCTGCGGGCGGGGTTGTGGGTGTCCCTGTTGGTGGCTGCGCTCAGCCCATTTGCCTTCCGGCGTTTCGAGCAATTGTCTCTGACCAGCCTGCTGGCCTTGTTCTTGTTGCTGGTCTGCCTGGTGCTTCCCCTGCCAGGAGAGTCGTTTCAGACCCCGCTCGACCGGCCTTTCGTTCAGATGACGCTCTACTTGCCGCTTGCGTTGCTGGGCGGGCTGGGATTAGCGGGGCAACGCGCCGAATCCTTCAGAGGCTGGCAAACTGGGCTGGCAACGGTGGCAGTGTTCAGCGCGCTGTTTGTTTCGATTGCGCGGGAGTACAGCTTTGCGCCCTCCCCTTGTTGCACCCTATTCAAAGACCATGACGCCGTTGCATTCGACTGGATGGATAAACATCTCCCCAAAGATGCCCACATCCTGATTGCCGGAAATACGCTGAATGTGTTCGATATCGAAAATCCTGCCGAGTTGCGCGGTACGGATGCAGGCATTTGGATACCTTTGTTGATAGGTCGTCAGGTGTCCATGGAGCATTTAGGGGTAGATTTCAACGTGGAAGAGACGCTCAACCATCTTTGTGAGCGGAATGTTACTCATATCTATCTCGGCGGGTCCCCAGAGCGGTTCAACGCAATGGGTTTGCAAGCCAGGCCAGGGTGGTATGCGCGGCAGTTGAGCCTGCCCGAAGCGCAAGTTTTCGAGATTATCGGTTGTCCGTAAAGTGAGAAAGAACAGGCGCTTATGGTTGAGCGCGGCGCAACGCAGGCATAATCACCTCGCGAACATTCGGGAAAAACAAGGGAGGCAATTTGATAGGCTGAAACTTTGTTCCTGCGCCAATTTGTTCGACCGGAATGTAATACAGCATCGTCTCGCTTTCTGCGCCCTGACGCACATCCTGAAAGACGACCAGAATGTAGTTTCCATCGGGGCTGAAGCGGGCATCACGGTAACAACAGGTGTTTTCTACCGGGTTAATGAGTTGAGATTCCCCGGTGTTCATGTTGTAAAGATACAGGTCGCCGTAACCGGCGTTACGCACAAACGTGTTGAATAGGAAGAGTTCGCTGCCATCCCAGTCATAGGCTGGAATGACCGGAGAGGTTTCATACCCCTTGGGCAAGAAATTTTTGTTGGGAAATTCTTCTAAAATGAGTGGTTTGGCGTCTTTACACCGACTAATATCAATCACCCGCACCAGGTCTGCAAAGCGTTGACCGCGAATATCCTGGTGCAAAATGGCCAGCTTTTTGCTGTCGGCAGACCATACGGCGAACTTGGCCGAAACAGCAGAGTAATCCAGACAGGTACCTGGCAGGTTTTGCAGGTCAAAGGGATTCTTGACTTTCGCAAGCAAATCGTGGTCAAAGGGAATAACGATAACGCGCCGTTCAATGGTAACGGCGGCTCGCTTGCCATCGGGAGAAAGACGGAAACCGGTAAAATTGGAGCCTTCCAAACAAAACAAGCTGGTAGTCGCAAAAGTATTTACGTCAACGACCTTGATACATTTGCCTTCGCCATAAGCAATCTGGCTACTTTCTTCTGGAAGCCACTGCACATCAAACTTAGGCTGGTCACTATTTGTGACCTGCAACAGTCCACTGCCATCCATTTCCATAACCCAGATGTCTTTATTCGTGATGAGGGCGATTTTGTCAGCCCCGCCAATGCCAGGCACGAGGGTAGCTGTGGGTGTTAAGGTCGCAGTAGGCGGTGGGAGCGTGGGCAAAAGAGTAGGGGCTGGCGTGTCACTCGGCGATGGCGGAACAACCACAACACTGGTTTGTGAAAGGGCAGCGGTTAAATTTGGGGTTGGAGAGGGGGTTGCGCGGCTGCCAAAAATTTGCCAACCGGCCAGCATGAGAAACGCCACAAACAGGAGCAAGAAGCTGACCAGCCAGAGGCGCGGCAGGGGAACTTTCTGCTTGGGAGACGGAGCAACATTGTGCGGAGAAACACGCCTGTTCACAGGAATCGTATATTCCGGATTCTGCGGTATCCCATTGGGGAATAATTTAGCAATATCATTTACCATCTCTGATGCGGTAGCATAGCGCAAGCCCCGGTTTTTTGCCATCGCTTTTTCAAGCACACTTTCGATGCCTGCAGGAAGATTGGGGTTGATATCGAGAATGTGAGGGATAGGTTCGTTGGTATGCTTAATGACCATGGCTAGCGGAGTGGTGGCCTCGTAGGGCAGTTTACCGCTCAGCATTTCGAACAAGATGACGCCTAACGAATAGATGTCGCTGCGCCCGTCAACATTGTCGCCAACCGCCTGCTCCGGACTCATATAGGAGGGTGTGCCAATAATCCCCGACGAAGTCAGCCTGGTTTGCCCAGAAGCAAGTTTGGCAATTCCAAAATCTGAAATGAAGGCGTTGCCTTCGTCATCGAACAGAATATTGCCGGGTTTCAGGTCGCGATGTATGACTCCCCTGGCATGGGCATAATCGAGCGCGCTGGCAATGCGCTGGATAATGCGAATAGATTCTTCGAGGGAGAGCGTGGTTGTCATGCGGTCGGAGAGCGACCCGCCAGTCATGTAGCGCATAACGTAAAACATCTGGTCATTGTCTTTGCCAACATCATGGACTGGTACAATGGCCGGATGTTCGAGTTTAGCGATAATTTTAGTTTCGCGTTCGAAGCGTTCACGCACCTGAGCATCATCGAGCAGGTCTCGTTTCAGGAGTTTAAGCGCCACTTCGCGCTCGAAGAGTGGGTCGTATGCAAGGTAGACCGTGGCCATACCTCCACGACCCAATTCTTTCCTGATTTCGTACCGGCTAAATTTCTCTGGTTGCATAGAATGAAGTATAACTATGGATGGGATGGGTGAAAAGTGCATTTTTATTGCAGAATGTTTTTGGGTTATCCCCACCTGTTGGGGACACCGGGTTCCCCACAGTTTCACATTTCTTTAACAATTTTACCACTTTGCCAGGTTCCTACCGCTGTGGTCGGTGAAAAGTCCAAAAAGTGTTGAATTGCACAAAAATTACTTTTATGGTAGATTATTAGAAAATTTGTCTGTTCTCTTATGGAGGCTTCATCCATGAACGCTGCCAGAGTCCCAGATATTATTGTCAGCCGTTTACCCGTATACTTGCGCGCTTTGCAGCGGCTAGCCGATGCAGGGATGACCACCACATCTTCACAGGAATTGGGAGAAAAAGTTGGAATTTCGGCAGCCCAAATTCGAAAAGATTTGTCTCAATTTGGTGAATTTGGCAAGCAGGGCACCGGATATTACATCCCGTATCTGATTGAGCGATTGAGTAAAATCTTGAAAATTGAACGGGTTTGGGACCTGGCAGTAGTGGGCATGGGCGAAATTGGTCATGCTGTGGTGCGTTACCAGGGGTTTGGCAATCGCGGTTTCCGCGTGGCGATGTGTTTTGATAATGACCCGAGCAAAGTAGGCCAACAAGTCTGCGCAGATGTACCCAATTGTTCATTCGTTATTCGAGATTCAAAGAATATGGTCCATGACATCAGGGAGGCGGGCATTAAGCTTGCCATGCTTTGTACCCCTGCGTCGGCAGCGCAGGAGGTCGCTGATAGGTTAGTGGAAGCAGGCGTTCGCGGCATCCTGAACTATGCGCCGTTACGGCTGATTGTGCCAGCCGGGGTCAAAGTTCAACATATTGACCCTGCGATTTATCTGCAGCGGATGACCTACTACATCGAACCATAATTATTTTCGTTTCCCCAACCATTTCCTCCATTTTCCTAAAACCAGAGAAATGGGGGATGTTTATTTTTATATGACCATAGCGCCTGAGTGGTTCGCCTACTTGGGGATACTCGAATTGTCGTATCCCTTTGACATTCTGAAGACGTGCGGCTAAAATGATGATGGTGAGTTAATTATGAACCCATCTGGCAGGTTGCTTCAAGGAGTTGTATGTGAGCACCAAATGGCCTGAAAAATATGTCATCGGTCTAACCGGCAATATTGCCACAGGCAAAAGTGTCGTGCGCAAAATGCTCGAACATTTGGGGGCGTATGGAATTGATGCGGATGCACTTTCTCATCGTGCCACCGCCAAAGGCGCGCCAGGATACCAGGCCACAGTAGATGCTTTTGGCAAATGGATTCTTGCGCCCGATGGTGAAATTGACCGCGCCAAGTTAGGGCGGTTGGTGTTCAACGACGCAGAAGCAATGGCCCGGCTCGAAGACATTGTACATCCTCTGGTATCACAAGCGATTGATGTGATGGTCAAACGCGCTTCGCAGAAGGTCATCGTCATCGAAGCCATCAAATTGTTGGAAAGCGAACTCCGTAATGTATGTGATACGGTCTGGGTGGTCAACGCGCCAGAAGAATTACAAATTCAACGTCTGGTGGAAAAACGCGGCATGAGCCGAGACGAGGCCGCGCAGCGCATTCATTTCCAGAGCGCGCAACACCAAAAGCTGGCTGCTGCTCATGTGGTCATTCAGAACACAGGCAGTTTCGAACAAACCTGGCAAAATGTGACAGCCGCCTGGAAACAGACCAACCCGCAAACCGACACTGTGCAAATGGTCGCCAAGCCAGCAGAAGGCGAGTTCACCGTTGCGCGAGGCCGCCCACGAGATTCGGCTTCCATTGCCGAACTGGTCACGCGCCTGAGTGGTGGAGCAAAGACCATGTCACAGGAAGACGTCATGGCTGCTTTTGGCGAAAAAGCCTTCCTGCTTTTACAATCGAACGGCCAAAATGTTGGCGTGGCTGGCTGGCAAGTGGAAAACCTGGTAGCGCGCACGACCGAATTCTTCATCGACCCATCTGTCCCGGTAGAAGCAGGCCTGAAAACGCTGATGGACGAAGTGGAACGTGCCTCGAGCGAACTTCAATGCGAGGCTTCGTTGCTCTTTCTGCCTCCCAACCTGGCCGCCTTACAGGGAACCTGGAAACAACTGGGCTATGAGCCGCGCTCACCGCAATCATTGGGTGTACAAGCCTGGAGCGATGCGGCCATTGAATCTGCCCAGCCTAGCACAACGCTATTCTTCAAACAATTGCGGCAAGACCGTGTCCTGCGCCCGATTTAACACAAGTCAGCGGGACAACAGGTAACCAGGGACCCGGTAAGCAGGCCAGAACCCTGTTTACTTGCTATTGACTGGTTATCGTGACTGAACTTATCAACGACCTTTTTTTTATCTTTCAACGCCTCAACTGGCTGAGCGTCATCGATATTTTGCTGGTGGCGCTGGTCTTTTTTTTGCTGTTATACCTCGTGCGCGATACCCAGGCGATGGTGTTGTTGCGCGGGGCAATCTTTCTGGTTGTCTTGCTGGCTCTGTTGACCGGCGTGGTGGAACTCCCGGCTTTTTCCTGGCTGGTGCGCACCACTCTGCCTGCTTTATTGCTCGCCATCCCAGTCATTTTTGCTCCCGAGATTCGGCGCGGACTGGAACGGATTGGGCGTGCCGGAACGTATATCCCTGGCAAATCGGAAAAAGAAGACCGCGACATTCAAGCAGCCATCCAGGCCATCGTCAGCGCGTGCGCGCGGCTATCGGCCCGACAGCATGGCGCGTTGATTGTGCTACAGAGACTGGACAACCTGGATGAATATGTGCGGACCGGCGTAAGCATGGATGCCCGCCTGACCCCTGAACTGCTTTTGCAAGTATTCTATCCAAACACGCCCCTGCGTGACGGCGCAGTGATTGCTCACAAGGCGCGCATCATTGCCGGAGCCTGCGTAATGCCACTCTCGGCCAGCGGCATCCTGGCGCGCTCTCCCGAACGCCAAATGGGGCTGCGCCACCGCGCCGCCCTTGGCATTTCGGAAGTTTCTGATGCGATTGCGGTCGTTGTTTCGGAAGAGACCGGTTCTATTTCAATTGCTCACGCAGGCCGCATGATTCGACGGCTCGACCCCGACCGGCTGGAAAATATTCTCGGCGCCTTCTACCGTCCTGAGCAAAAGCGTAAGGGTTTTTTCCAGCGGCACTTTCCTTATCTGTTTCGTTCAGAAGAGTAAAAAAACAGGAGACGACCGTCCCCTTAAAGCATCAAAAAAACTGTCATCTCTTCTGCAAAGTCAAACGATATGCTCAACTGGCTTATCAGTAACCTGAAAACATTTCTCCTGGCGTGCATCATGGCAATTGCCGTCTGGGTTTCAGCGGTGACGACCGCAGACCCCGACGAGGTGCGCGTTTTTCCACGCGCCATCCCCCTCGAAGTGCTGGGGCAAGACCCACGCCTGATTATTGTGGGTAGCCTGCCAGAGCGGGTCAATGTCACCATGCGCGCGCCGCGTTCCGTTTGGGAGCAGTTAACCTCCACGGATGGGCAGGTGCGTGCCTTGCTCGACCTATCGGGCCTCGAAGCAGGTGAACACATCCTGCAAATACAATTACAAGTCATTGCGCAACCGGTGCGCGTAATTTCTCTTACGCCGCAAACCGTAAACATCAAACTGGAATTGCTCGCTACCAAGGTGCTACCTATCCAACTCTCGCTACGAGGCGAGCCAGCCATTGGGTATGAGGCTGGAACGATGCGCATCACGCCCCAAGAAGTGACTCTCTCCGGTCCACAGTCTAAAGTGGAACAAGTGATGGATGTACGCTCCGACTTGAGCATTGCAGGCGTGCGGCAGGATGTTCAAAACACGTTGACGCTGCGCTTACTCGATGCAAATGGCCTGCCCGTCAATGGTCTGACTGTTAAGCCCGAAACTGCCCAGGTGTTCATCCCCATTACCCAACAGGGCGGATATCGTGATATTGCGGTCAAGGTCAACGTGCGTGGACAGGTAGCAGCGGGCTACCGCCTGACCACAGTCTCGGTCTTTCCACCCGTGCTAACCGTTTATTCCCAAAACCCCGCTCTGGTCAAAGACCTGCCAGGGTTTGTAGAAACCGAGCCGCTCAACCTGAACGGCGCTTCGCAGGATATTGATATGCGCCTTTCGCTGGTCCTGCCAAACGGTATTTCAATTGTCGGCGAACAAACAGTACAGGTGCAGGTTGGTATTGACGCCATCGAGGGCAGCCTGAGTCTGAATGATATTGTGATTGCGGTTACAGGATTGTCGCCCGGGCTGGAAGCGGTCATCTCCCCTGAACGACTGGATGTTATCCTGACCGGGCCGCTGCCCTTGCTCGATAAACTTACCGCTGGAGATGTGCGGTTCTTCGTCGATTTGACCGGTCTCCCCATCGGTACGCATCAGGTCGTGCCACAGGCAGAAATCTTTACCACGGATATTGAAGTTCAATCCCTCAATCCCGCGACGGTTGAAGTGACCATTCGCGCGGCTGAAGTATTGACTCAAACTCCTGGCCCTACCCCTTAGGAAACTATGTCGAAACCCGTTGTTGCTCTGGTTGGACGCCCCAACGTGGGCAAAAGCACGCTTTTCAACCGCCTTGCCGGAGAACGCCTGGCGATTGTGGATGACACTCCCGGCACCACCCGCGACCGAATCTTTGCCGATTCGGAATGGAACGGCATTCCGTTTACGATTGTGGATACAGGCGGAATCGACCCTTCACACGGCGGGCGCACCCCCCTCTCCATTGGTTCTGCCGATTTCATTGAGCAAATTCGCGCCCAGGCAGGGGTCGCCATTCGCGATGCGGATGTGGTTTTATTGTTGGTCGATGGAGAAACTGGCCCCACCCCCGCAGACCAGGAAGTGGCAAATATCCTGCGCCGCAGCCAGAAAATGAATAATGGACAGCTCACTCCACCAGTATTCGTGGTCGTCAACAAGTGCGAGAGCGCAAGAACCCGTCAGGAAGCAGTGGCCTTCTATGAGCTGGGATTGGGCGAGCCTTATGCGGTATCTGCCATTCATGGCACAGATGTTGGCGACTTACTCGATGACGTCGTCAAGGCCTTTCCTCATCAAGAGGAAGAAGCCGAAGACGAATCCGTCAAAATTGCGATTGTGGGCAAGCCCAATGCGGGAAAATCCAGCCTGCTCAACCGACTGGTTGGGCATGAACGCGCTATCGTAAGCCCGATTGCCGGAACCACGCGTGATGCGGTTGACACGAAAATTAAATTTAATGGCATTGACATCACGCTCATCGATACAGCGGGCATTCGCAGGCGCGGGAAAATTGAGCGCGGCGTAGAGCAATACAGCGTCTTGCGCTCGTTCAAAGCCATCGAGCGCGCCGACGTGGTCCTGCTGATGATTGACGCGGTGGAAGGCCTCAGTTCGCAAGACGCGCACATTGCCGGGTATATTCTGGATGAATGGAAGAGTTGCGTAGTGCTGGTCAATAAATGGGACGCGCTGGAAAAAGACACATATACGATGGAAAACTACACCCAAATTGTGCGCCGGGAACTGAATTTCATGGACTATGTGCCAATGCTGTTCATTTCCGCCAAAACCGGGCAACGCGTCGACCAGGTATTGCCAATGGCCTTGCGCGTGCAGGAGGAGCGACTGGCGCGCTTGAGTACGTCGAAAATCAATGACATCATCCAAAAAGCGGTCGATTACCAGCCGCCGCCCTCGCATGCTGGCCGTCAACTGAAAATCTACTACGGCACGCAGGTGCGTTCCGACCCGCCGACTTTTATCTTGTTCGTCAACGACCCTACCCTGTTACATTTTTCTTATATGCGCTTCCTGGAAAATCGCATTCGCGCCGAGTATGGTTTCCTCGGCACGCCCATCAAACTGGCAGCCAAGGGGCATAAAGACAAGTAAATGCCACAGATGAAATTCGCGCCGCAGCGAGACTGCGGCGCGAATTTTGAGTTGCAGAGGAATTTCTTTGCTACGGGGTTGCCGTTGCAGTTGGCTCTGGGGTGGCGGTGCTGGGAATCGGCGTCCCCGTAGGCGGAATAGCAGTCGCCGCGCCTCCTGCGCGAACAATGCGCGGGTTGACCCACACGGCCCGGTCGCTGGCAGCCGGCCCAGCAGCAAGCACCTTCAGGATAAACTTGACATCCTTCCCGGCCAGCGCCGAAAGGTCAAGGTTAACGTTATAGACCAATCCTTCATATTTCTCATTGAAGGCCCACAAAACTTTGACCGGGTCGTTGCCAATCTGATATTCCAACCGGTAGGTGACGTAACAATTCGTGGCTCCTTGCTCGCAACCAATCGTGGCCTGGAAACGGTCGCCTTGTTGCACTTTGACCGGCAGGTATACGCCCTGAATATAACCATTGTTAACATTTTGCGGAACAGTGAGCAGTGCTGGACGACCATCGGTTTGGCCAGTTTCCATGTTGACGCCACTGGGTTTGACAATTACAAAGCCTTTGGCGTCTCCATCTGTGCCTGGTAAAGTCAGCGCGCCAGCCCCGCTTGACCAGGTGGCAGCCGAACCGGAATATTCAACAAAATCGAAGTTGGTGGTTTGCGAGATAGGAGTAATGGTCGGTCCAACTGGCGTGGTTGGGACGGGCGTTACCCCGCCAGAAACTTTGATTTCGACCCAAAAAGGTTTATCATATTTTGCGCCGATGCCAAACAACTGGCCTTTATCATTCTTCAACTGCCAGTAGCCGCGATAGGTGCCATTGGCGGCAGGAGAAGTCAGATTGACAGACAGGTCGAAGGTGGTGTTGGGCGCAATCGTCGAAGTGAATTTCACCTGTTCGGTGGTTCCCAATTTATCGCCGCTGACATACACCAGGTAGTAGTTGATGTTGAACGTGCAAGTACCAACGTTTTTAACGCGCCAGGTCTTGCTAAAGTTGGTATTGGGCGCAAAAGTGGCGCCATCGGGTACGGTCACATCGACAACGAAGACGATTCGGTCAGTACATGCGCCAGGAACGGGGGTAGAGGTGGAGGTGGGAGATGGGCCTGGCGTCACGGTCGGCGGTGTCGGCCCGCTGCCTCGCACAATTTGGGGTGAACCCCATAAGGCGCGGTCGCCTGCGGCAGCCCCGGCAGCGTTGATGCGCAAGATGAACTTGACATCCTGCCCGGCCAGGCGGCTCAAATCGATGTTGGCGCGATAAACCAGCCCTTCATGCTTTTCATTGAACGACCACAGGGTTTGAACGGCGCCAGCGCCGATTTGATATTGCAGGCGGAAGTTGACCCAGCACGAGGTCGCGCCATGTTCACAGCCAATGGTGGCCTGGAAACGGTCGCCGCGCTCCACGCGGAAGGCTGGGAACACACCCTGGATGTAGCCATCGGTCACGTTTTGTGGAACCATCAGCAAGCCGGGCAGAGTGGCGGTTGCGCCGGTTTCTAGTTTAGGGGCGTCTATTTTGCGAGCAAAGCCTTTTGCGTCGCCATCAGTGCCAGGGAAAGTGAGTGAACCTGCTCCACTCGTCCAGGCAGCCGAAGCGGCGTTTTCAGCAAAGTTATACCCTGTTGCGCCGGGGGCTCCGCTGACTTTGATTTCGACCCAAAACGACTTATCCGCATTGGGGCCAATGCCAAATAACACGCCGCTGGCATTCTTGAGTTGCCAGTTACCACGGTGCGTTCCGGCAGCGTTGGGCGCGGTCATGCTTACCGTCAGGTCAATCGTCTGGCCCGGGGCCACGCTCTTTGGTAATTTGACCGAAGCCGGAGCATTCATCTGCGCGCCGTTCACGAAAACCAGGCTGTAATCGGTCGTCCAGGTACAGGTACCAATGTTTTTAACGCGCCAGGTTTTGTTGAACGAGTCGCCCGCTTTGTAGGTTGTCCCATCTGGTACAGTGACATCTGAAACGAACTGCACCCAGTCGCATTTTGTGGCCGCGGCGACGGGATGGGATGCGGGCAAAACCCCAAACAGGATGACCATCACCAGGAAAAGGGCAACCAGGGTTGATTTCTTCATAGCAAACTCCTCCATAAATTGAACCATCTACGAATGGATAGACGATTTGGCAGTCGAGCGTGTTCCGGCTATTCATTACAAAAACATTGCATGCTTTTATAAGTATATACCCGGTTGGCGTTACACGAAAATCGCAGAAGTATTACAATTGTGACACAAAAAGGAAAATAAATAAAGTGCTCGTTAGTATCCCGCCAGAGATTTTTTTAATATTGAGAAAACAAAACCCAGCCAGGTTGATGGCAAAAAAGCGATGCGCTGCACAACTTTGACATTTCGTAAAACGTGGTGAAACCAAAATCAAGTAAAAATGTTCCGGAGACCCGTACGATGCAATGGAGCTGGCGCAATTACTTTTCCTGGCGAGCAAAAACGCCTGCCAGGATGCCCAAATTGAGCCACAATTCGGGCATGGCAAAGGAATCTACGGAAATGGTATAGAAACCAAGCGCCGTCAACGTAAAAATTGCCGCGGCGCCCAAAAAACGCATCGATTGCGACGAATGCCGCGCAGCGGCCAAGCCCTCCGCCCAAAAAAACAGCCAGAAGGCCATAAAAAGCACCAGCCCGACCAGCCCGGTCTCAGCCAGTAAGCGGGCATATAAATTTTTCGGGTTGGGGAACAACGTCGAAGTGGGAGCAAGCGTCTCGGCAATTTCCGGTTCTCCCATCAACAACTCATTGGGGATATTCTGGTAAATCCAAAAGCCGCTTGCGCCCAGCCCAACACCGGTCAGAGGGTTGGCGTCAAATGCAGACATGGCCCCCACCACATATCCTATCCTGGGTCCCATTGAGGCATTTGAAAGGTATTTCCAAACATCGCTCAGGTCGGATGCCCATAGACTGCTGATATAGTTCCGGTTTGCTAAAAAAATGCCTGCCCCGCTCAGACTCGCCACGGTCAAGAGGATTAAGAGCAAGCGCAATACGATTGCCTGAATATAGGTCCAGGAACCTCTTTCTACTCTCCGGCGAAATCCAAGCCAAAACCAGTTCCAGGCCGAGCGCGCAACCCCGCGCCCCGCTGCCAGCACCGTCACGGCCATTGCAATCGCTACTGTGACCAGGCCAGTGCGCGAATAGGTTGCCAACAGCGTTGCCAGCGCGCCCAATAGCAAAATGGGCGCGACCAACAGGCGCAGACGGTCTGCGAGGGAAGTTTTTAGCCGCTGAAAATCATCACTGGTTAATATCTGGGCCACCAGCCAGGGCAAATACAAAACGGCCAACTGCCCCGCCAGCCAGGATGGCTCGAAAGCGAAGCCGGAAACCCGCCGGTTCCGAACCAATCCTCGTATTGAAAACAATTCTTGAATCTCGCGCAGTTCAGCGCGGTAGCCGTAATTCAAACCATATAACTGAATCGCGCCCCAAACAATATGTCCGACCAGGCCGACCATGAGCCAGCGAACGGAAAACCGAACCTGCGTTTCATCCTGATTCATCCAGGCCGCTGCCAGGAAAAATGAAAGACCAATGGCCAGGGTGACAAAGGCGCGAACAGCCCGGTCCCAATATTCTACGCCGCGCAGTTCAACCGGGGCAAAGGTTGCACCGATGGCGGTAGAGGCCATTGCGACCAGGATAAACGCTGCCAAAACGGTCAGGCTTCTCAGGCGCGGAAAGCCAATTTCGCGCCGCAAAAGCATGATGAACAAAACCAGCAACAGAGCGGCGAGCGGGTACAATGCCAGCGGGCGCACCAACGTCCCAGCTCCCATAAAAGGCATGTAGCGGAAACTGGTAATCGGCAGACTCACAAGGGTGATTGCCCAAAGCAAGCGGGAGAGACGATACATTGCGAGATTAACGACTGGACGTTTTGGTCATGGGCGAGAACAAGACAAACATTGCCAACAAAGCCATGCCCAGTCCGGCTCCGGCCAATGCATACGTGCCAATTGAGACGGAACGTGTTACGGGCAGGTCTTGAATTTGCGTGGGGGTGATAACCAGGTAAGGAGTGAACTGGTCTGCCGACGCTGCGACTTTGGCGGTGAAGGCTTTGGCCCAGGCTGAGGCCAGTTGAACGGCCAGGACGGCATCCGCTGAGTCTGCGTAGAAGTGCCAACCACCATCGGATGGCTGGGAAAGAGTTAAAACTCCAGAACGGAGAGTTGTCACATCCACGCCGGTCTGTCCGGCAACGGTTTGCAGGGTGTCATCGGCCCAGGCCAGTTCGACCAGTTTTCGGGTTTCGCGCTCGAGGAAATAGAAAACTTCGCGGTCTGGTATTTCGGCCCAGGATTGCTCAACATTGAAATCAACCATGACAGTGGCGCGGGCGCGATAGGCAGGCGTGAACAAGACATACACGGCCATGCCAATCAGCCCGCCGAGGAGCGCGCCGACGAGCCATAGGCGCCAGGCACGCAGCAGGCGGTACAGGTCGTCGAAGGTGGGAGGGGAGAAAAGGAGGTTCATTGCTATTTCTGTATTTTACGCCGGCGATTCCAGTTAATCAGCGGAGCGGCTAACTTGCGAAGATAGTATTTGGCGACAATCGGCGCGATGAGGGAGCCGCCATCCCGATAGTGAATGCGCAACATTTCGGGCCAACAGCGGTCATCGGCGGTGATGGTTTTTCCGCTGGAATGCAGGCGGAAGTTGGCCCAGACTGGTCCTGGCAGATAGCAAATCTGGCTGATGCGCGCCAACCGCAACCACAAGTCATAATCCATTGCGAAGTAGAAGGAAGGGTCAAGCGGGCCAACTTGTTGCCACAGGTTAGCGCGCCAGAATGCAGCCTGTTGGGGAATGTGGACATATCCACGCTGGAGGCGGGCCAGGTCGGTTTGGGCGGCGGGAAAGCGGCCAATGATGCGGTCATGTTCGTCGATGAAGTTCGTTTCGGCGTAGACCAGGCCAATGGACGGGTTGTCTTGCAAAAACTTGACCGCCGCTGAAATTGCGCCAGGATTGTAGGTATCGTCTGAATTGAGCCAGGCCAGAATTTCGCCAGTGGCGCGGGCAAAGCCTTTGTTGATGGCATCGGTCTGGCCTTTATCTGGTTCGGAGACCCACCAGGCAAGGCGGTCGGCATATTTTTGGATGATTTCGCGCGAACCGTCGGTTGAGCCGCCATCAACGATGATATATTCGATGTCAGGGTAGTCCTGTTCCAGTACGGAAAGGATGGTGCGCTCAAGGTAACGAGCCTGGTTAAACGATGGGGTGACGATGGATACTTTCATTAACGGATGGTTTGCGACAAAACAGAAGAACAGAGAGATATAACGGATGATGCGAAGATGAGAAGGGCAGGAAAAAAGAGAAAAAGATTACAAATGCGCCATGATGTACTATGGCTGGAGCGGATTCGTAAGGTCAAAGATGATGAATCCTTTTCCCTCTGCATGGATAGGATAGTTATTGTACAGGGATTCACGGAGAGCGGTATCACTTTCCAGCTCAGAGAGGCGCGTTATCACAAAAAAACGTTTTCCAGCGATAAATTCAGGAAAGCGGTCAGCAAGCTGGATGTCACGTCCGGCAGCCTGGCGCAAGTCCAGTTGACTTTCATCATACCATGCAACATTGGGCTGCCAGCCCCAATAGGCCAATCGGCCACCATAATCTTGGGAGAGGCTGGCAACCGGTTCGAGGGTGTGTCCGGTCAGGTTGCCAATCATGGCGAAATATTCGGCGTCGGGGCGATAGTTGTTGCGAACGAGTTCAACGCGCGCGGTCCAGATTTGAATGGCTGCAACGAGTATCAACCCCAACCCGGCGACAATGCGGAGAATGAGAAGGTTTCGCAGCTTGGCGGCGTGTTCTGCCAGGGTTTGCGCTATCGGCGCAAGCGAAAACGCCACTATCGGGATGAATGGCAACTGGTAGTAGTCGTGAGTGGAGATGTGATAGGCAAAAGTCATTCCGTAAACGAAGTACCCAACCCACAAACCTGTCAGGAAGAGAAATGCGCGACGGTTGGCAAGGAATATCCCTGCCAGCGCAAGAAGCACAACGCTGAAGCCGAATACACCCTCGAGCTGGCCCTTCCAACGCAGATAGAACGCCGGGTCGTTCCACATTTGGGGGAAGAATCGAAAGTCGAATTGACCGCCTAAGTAACCCGCAATGGCTACGCCATAAAAGGTGTACAAACCGACCGGCAGGATTGAAAGGGCGGCGACGAACCAGGTCTGGCGGTCTCTAAACGCGAGGATAAATCCTCGTTCGAGAATCAGAGCAACAGCGGCAAAGGCCAGGGGAAAAACAGCCACGTTTTTGATGAAAATTGCCATCCCGTTGAGCAACCCGGCAAGAATTGCCCAGCGCCAGGTTGGTTTTTCACGCCAGTTCCACATGGCCCAGGCAGCAGCAATGATGAGGGAGACCATCAAAGGGTCGGGTTGGAAACTTCGGCTGGCATAAATGCCAAAGGGCAGGAACAGGTAAAAAAGCAGGGAGAAGAAAGCGCCGTTGGTATCCGTCAAATTTCGGGCAAGCAGAAACAAGAAAATTCCACCGATGAGCCAAAAAAGGATGGAATAAAGGCGCGGGATGGCAAGATTTTCTCCAAAAGCGCGGTAAGAAACGGCCACCAACCCCTCCAACAGGGGCGGCTCAATAACAGGCGACTCTTTCCACTGTTGGATGGCAATCTCGCGCTGCCATGCGGGCAATTGGGGTGACATGGCGTAATACATGCCGCGAGCTTTAAACATGGAAAACAACTGGCGCGCGGGATTAAAGTCGAGCGGCAGGTCGTCCAGGTCATACAGACGGATGCCCAGGGCAAGAACAAAGGCCAGAATAATGGAGAAGAGCAGGGCTTTGCGGGAGCCAAAAAGCCAGAATTCAGTCATCAATATCCCGTAATCAGTGTTTAGTGTTGAGTGAGTGTTTTCTCAAAATGGAGCGAACATGGGTATAGAGCGGACGAAGGCGGTTCAACCCAAGTGGGGCTAGAAAGGCGTAGAGGACGCGGTGCATTTCGGGGAGAACAACGCCAGGATTATACCGAAAAGCACGGGCATAGGCGACCAGGCTGCGGGCGTAAAATCCGCCGTCGAGCAGGTAGAAGGCATCCAGCCGGTGCGCGCCTGCCAGGATGCGGCGATAATGTTGCCGAAATAACGAGGAAAAACGCGAGTCGGTTGCCATCCAATCTACCATCCGAAAGGCTTCACGGCCAAATTCAAGGGTGTGAGCCAGGTTTTTTGCTTCGGCGTGGTAGCGGGCGGCAGCCAGGGTCTGTGGAACGTACGCGCTGGGGGCATGTTGTACCATGCGCAGCCACAGATGATGGTCGAGCAGGTAGTGGTAAGAAAGGTCGAGCAGTCCCACTTGTTCCAACACGGTGCGGCGCATGAAAACGGCTGGCTGGCTGATGATGCGGAAGGACATCAAATCTTTCAGGGTATAGGGTTGGAAGGTTTGCAGGTTGAATGGACGCGCGTTTTCATCGATAGAGATGACGTTTCCATACACCAAACCGGCTTCGGGATGCTGCTGGAAGATTTGAACTGCTTTTTGGATGGCGCCGGGCAGGTAAATGTCATCAGAATTAAGCCAGGCAACGATTTCCCCGCTGGAAGCCCGTATTCCCTTATTGATGGCTTCGGCCTGACCCCGGTCTTTTTCGGAGACCCAGCCCGCGAGTTTTTCCTCGTATTTTCGGATAATTTCTACGCTGGAATCGGTAGAACCGCCATCAATAATGAAATATTCCAGGTCCGGGTAATCCTGTTGTAACACCGAGCGGATGGTTTGCTCAAGATAGCGAGATTGGTTGAAGGAGGGGGTAATGATGGAAACTTTCATCAACGGATTGAAGAACGGACGACCTGTATCAAGGCGAATGAACGGGTGCAGCAAGCGGATGAAGCAAAATATCGAATTAAGGGCGCAGGGTTTTTAAGTCATAGATGGTGTAGCCGTTTTTTTGCGCCAGAATATTGTACCTGCTCAGTTTATCGCTGAGCTGTGGCTGGCGGGCGAATTCATCAAAGTCTGTGACCAGGAAAAAGGCCTTTTCATGGGTTTGGGCCGCAAAAGATGATTCAAATTCATCGGCGAGGGGTTGAATCCACAGGCTGACATTTTGCCAGCCATAGTAAAACAAGGGGTAACCATAATCATTGGTCAGCGCAACGACCCCAGGCTGATGCTGGAGGGTTTCTCCAATTTCAGTGTACATTTGGGCGAGGGGACGGTTGTCGTTACGGCGCAGGGCCAGGTAATCTTGCGCGGTGATGAGCAAGAGGGAGAAAATTATCAGAAGAAACAATTCGGTTCGCTCCCGTCGAGTGCCGACGCGAGCCAAAATTTGTTTGACAAACACTTGCGCAAATGGGGCCAGGCCGAGAGCCGCCATGGGAACAACCGGCAGGCTATAATAATCATGCCTGGCGATGTGGAGGGTTTGAATCAGACCAAAGAGGATGTAAAAAACGCTCAGGGTGGTCAACAAACGACGGATTGGGTGATTGGCAAAGGTCAAGAGGCTGATAAGTGTCAGGACAACCAACCACAAAGGAAGAATGTTATCCAGCTTGTCAAGCCAGCGCAGGTAAAACACAGGATTAAGCCACAAGGAAGGGATGGTACGGCCGCCAAATTCATCAGACAAGAATCCGCGTCCGAACAGGCCATCGTAAACATACAGACCACCCGGTAGAATGCCAAGCGCCACCAACAACCAGGTTTGCGGACGCTTAATGACAGGGATGAGAATGTTATGCGCCAACAGCAACCCAATGGCCGCGCCAATAACGAAAAAGACCGCCGTGAGTTTGATGTAAATGGTGAGCCCGCCCAGCAAACCGGCCATGACCGCCCAAAGCCAATTGGCAGGGCGACGGCTCCAATGGTCAAAGGCCCACCAAAAAGCGAGCAGGAATAAGACCATGAGCGGGTCCGGCTGGAAAGAACGACTGGCTGAAATTGCGTAGGGCAGGAACAGATAAAAAAGCAGGGCCGCCAGAGCCGCGTAATGCGCTTCGGCGGCGTGATGCGATTCAAGAATCAGCAGGCTGTATGACAGTCGGAAGAGAAAGAATCCACCCAGAACCCAGAACAAGCCTGAAAGGGCGCGCGGTACAGCCAGGTTTTCACCCGTCCAACGGTAAAGAAAGGCGGCGATGTGTTCCAAAATCAGCGGTTCAAGCTGGGCTTCACGAGCCATGAATCGCGCGGAAAGGTCGCGCTGCCATTCCGGGACATTGGGGGCGGTCTGCTGGTAAATGGCGCGAGCGCGAATGGCGCCGAAAAACTGTCGGGTCGGATGGAAGTCGAGCGGGGGATTGGTAAGGTCAGCAAGACGCAGGAACAGCCCAAGGGCAAAGGTGAGCGCGACGAGAAAGGGAAACACTCGGTTGAGAGAGAGGGGAAGAGGAAATGGGCGGCGCAAGGCAGAAATTATCAGGTCAGAATAAGGAATTGTAGTCCACTTTTTCGAAGATGGTCAGTTTCCCGCCAACCGTGGCATCGATGATACGTCGTCCGGCCTGTTCATAGGCTTTGCGCGCCATGCGATAGGCAATTTCGGAGGTTTCAAGGTCGGGCAGTTGCCAGCGAAAGCCTTTGCCAAAGTAAGCCGGGTTGAAATGGTTGGGGTCATCGCCATCGGAGGTGACGGTGGTGTTGGGCTTGCCTTTGGTATTGTAGTTGTGGTCGACGCCAATGAGAATCGCTTCGGTAATGCCCATGTGGAAGGCCAGCTGCATGGTGACGTAGGTGACGGTTGCGCCTTCCCAAATGCGTCCTCTCACATCGCGGGAGAAACCAGGCGAGTCGTAGGCGGTATAAAGAAAAGTGGGGAGGGTGGATGGTGAAAATTGAACATTCCGAAAGAAACCACGCGAACGCCAGGTAAGAAATTTGGGGATTTCGAGGGCGGCCAGGTCACTGGCGGTTTGTTCAATAACCAGGTCGTTGACCACGCTCAAGTAGGTGGTCTTGAACCCAAGTTCGGGAAACATCAGATAAATGCGGTTCATCCCAAAGGTGATTTCACCCTTGAGTTTAGACATGTCGGTATTTTTTAAGCTGGGCCCGTTACCGATGATAAAAGCGCGCTGACCCTTATGGATGTCCTTGAGTTCGGTCAACCGCTCAATGGCCGCCCTCCGCCAGGGGTGGAGATAGGCTGCGGGCAACTGCGGCAAATCGCGCAACCCGATGTAGGTATCACGAAGGAGGGGGTAGATGAAAGATGACTTAATGAGTTTCATGAGTTGTGATTGGGGAGGCGGACAATTCTATTCCGTGCTTAATCTTGCGGTTGCCCCGCCATCCACCACCAGCGCCTGGCCGGTCATGAAGGAGGATTGGGCGTTATCGGCCAGGAAGTAGATGGCGCTGGCGATTTCGGCGGGCTGGCCGACGCGCCCGTTGACGGTTTTGCGGGCCAGGTTGTCGAGGCGGCTCTGAATGTCGCCGTGTCCCACATGGCCACGGTCGAGACCGGCGCGCAGCATGGGAGTATCCACCGCCCCGGGCAGGATGGCGTTGACGCGAATGTTATCGGGGGCAAATTCAATCGCCATGGCGCGGGTGAGGGCCAAAATTCCGCCTTTGCTGGCGGCATAAGCGGCAATATTGGCCGAGGTTTGTACAGCATGAACCGAGGAGACGTTTACAATCGCGCCGCCGCCTGCCGCCTTGAAGAGCGGATAGGCCAGTTTGGCAAACAGGAAGACCGGGCGCAGGTTGGATGCCATCACGGCATCCCACTCTTCAACAGTGGTTTCGACCAATGGTTTGGCAACCTGCACCGCAGCGTTGTTGACCAGCGCATCGAGGGTGGGGCTAAAGGCGCTGGCCTGCTCAAAAATTTGCGCGGCGGTTTCGGGATGGGAGATATCGGCCTGGATGAAATGCCCATTGGCAGGAAAATCGCTGTTGAGGGGGGAGCGGTCGACGCCGATGACGCGCCAGCCTTTTTGGGTGAAATGCTCCAGCGTGGCGCGGCCAATGCCGCCGCCAACGCCAGTAATCAGGACTGTTTTCTGAGAAGACATCGTGTACCTTTCGGGGGTTCGTTAATCGATATTGGCTATTCGATACTCGAATAACGACTTCGAATAGCGAATTACAAAGTACGGAACCTGTCCAAATCGCTGCTATCCAATCCCAGCCCGTCCAACAAATTCTTGATGGTATTCCAGTGAACGCGTTCCCAGGCAGCGGGGCTGGAGTTGGCGTTGTGTGGGGCGAGCAGAACGTTCTCCATTTTGAGCAGCGGGCTTTCGCGTGGGAGTGGCTCGACTTCAAAGACATCCAGCGCTGCGCCGCCCAGCTGACCAGATTGGAGGGCGGCAATCAGGGCAGGTTCATCTACAATGGGGCCGCGGGCGGTGTTGATGAGGATGGCGCCAGGCCTGGCAAGCGAGAGGGTTTGGGCGTTGATGAGATGATGCGAGGTAGGGTTCAGGTCGCAGTTGATGGAGATGAAATCGGAATTGGAGAGGAGATGTTCGAGATTGGTAATGCGGATTCCTGTTTCGGCGATGAAAACGTGGTCAATTTCGACGATGTCGTTGCCGAGGACATTCATGCCAAAGGCGCGGGCGCGGCGGGCAAGCGCTTTGCCAATGGCCCCAACGCCAATGATACCAAGAGTCATCTCATGCAGGGCTTTGCCGGGGATTTTGTCCCAAATGCCGGATTTGATGGCTTTGTCCATCCAGGGCTGGCGGCGCGCAAAGGCGAGCATGTATCCCATTACGGTATCGGCGACCGGCAGGGTGAAGGCGTTGGGGGTGCGGCCCAATTTGATTCCCAAACGGGAACAGGCCTGTGCGTCAATCGAGTCCACGCCGGTGCCCCATTTGGAGATGACTTTCAGGCGCGGAGAGCAGGCTTCCAGCACGGAAGCGGTATAGCGGTCATCCCCACAAATGGCGCCGTCGAATTGACCGGCAAATTTCAGGATGTCAGCAGCCTCGAGCCGCTCGTGAACTTCGGGGAGAATCAGTTCGAGGCCGTAGTGGTCAAAGACCGGACGGAAGCGGTCCACAAAGGGAATCATGTAGGGAGCAGAAAACAGGACAGTGGGCATAGTTATTTACAAAAGGATTCTTTGATGTAAGCGAGCGTAGCCGGGTCGGTTGCGCTTGCGGATAGAATAGCACAAGCCTGGCTTTGAATATAAGGGCTTTCGGCCAGGATACTGACGAAACGGCGCAGATTTTGTGGCTGCCCCAGTGTAGCGTAGGCTTGCATGAACGGCATCCATTCGATTTTATCCGAAGGGTAATAGCCTTCGGCGAGGGCTTTTTCGCCCAGTTGAATGACTTTTTCCCAATCTCCTTGCTGACGAGCCAGGTCGGCTTTCTGATAATAATAACACCACCCATGAGGAGGTTCGGGGCCAAAATAAGCGGCAGGCGGCTGATGCCCGGCAACATTCAAGACGATACTATCGAGGCGTGAAGCAGAGGCGGTCAGCCTGATTTCAAGACGGTCGTTTTGAGAAAATTCGGGAGAATCGCCATCCATGACCCGCACGCAGGCGTTGGCGGCGGGCTGGGTCAGAAACAGCGCGCGGCGATAATCAACCAGGGTGTAGATGCCGCGCCGCACCTGTTCTGTTTGTCCGCGCCGCAGGCTCAGTTTGGGCAGGGTTTCAGCATTCAGCACCAGGGCCGGGAGCGGCACATTCACCTGTTCGCCACCCTGATTTTGGGGTTCGGGGAAATAAATCTGATTGGCGGGTCCCCAGATGAAATAATCTTCCTGGATGGAGATATTCGGGTAATCGGCCACCAGGGTTGTGCCGGGTTGCAAGCCGGGGATGCGCCAGGCCACCTGCCACCAAAAGTTACGGGTGGCGGCAGCCTCCTGCGCGGCAATCACCGAATTGGCAGAATGGGTCATCACGGCGCTGGCAATCAGGAAACCAATCAGCACGCCGCGCGCCGTTTGGGATTTGAAGAGCGCCAGCCAGGCGACTGTGACCAGCATGGCCCCGGCCAGGGCAGGCAGGGTGTAGCGCGAATAATCGCTGAAGTTAACATGCCGGTTGGCGAGGATGACCGGGAACAGCCCTCCCGCAATGGAAAAGAAACCGGCCACGAACGCTTCGACCTGCCAATCAGAGTTCTCATCCTCGGCTGGCAACTGTTTCCAGACCAGCAGCACAATCCCCGCTGAAAACAATCCCAGCAGCAAGGCGGGCAGAAAATCGCGCAGGCGCAGAGTAAAGGCCAGGTTGTAGAGCGGAATCACCCAGGCCGCGAGCAACACATTGACAGTATCCTGCAAAAGATAAATCAGCCACCACAACCCGGTGGTCGGCGAGAAAAATAACGCGCTCAACTGCGCGCCCACATCGGTGGCGCGGCGCTCGCTTTCAAAGATAAACAGCCGCCAGATCAAAAAGCCGAGCGGAGCCAAGAGCAACGGCCAGGCTGAACGGAAAAAAGCGTTTGCCTTACGGCGCAGGCTTGCCTCTGTGCGCCAGGCCAAAATGCCAATTAGCGCGAAGCGCAAGACTTCAATGCCGATGAAATATTCCATCAGCCCGAGATACACCCAGGCGGTCAGGGCGGCAAAAACAATCAGCCCGATTCGCGCGCCGTTTCGTTTTTCGATGACCGAACGGGTGCTGGCAGCCAGCGAGAGCATGGCGGTCATCAGGCTGAAGAGATGAGCCTGAAAATCAACCGCGTTGACTTGCGAGAGAAAGCCGGGGTAAATCAGAAAAAGGGTGGCAATTAACAGGCTGAAACGCTTGCGAGCAGGCCAGAGCATATCCACCGTTAACCAGAGCGCAAGCGCGCCAATCACCCGGTATGTATAAGCGCTCAGATGATACAAAAGCAGGTTTTCGCCAAACAGCGTGTAAAGCACATACTGAAGTGGAGCGCGGGCGGGCCGGTCTCCGGCAAAGATGACGGTAAAAAAATCTGGCCCGTTCACGCGGGCGGCGTACATCAGATACCAATCGTCTTTATAGAAGCCAAACCCGCCCAGGTTGGGGAGATAGGCAAGGGCGGCCAGAATCAACAGAAGCAGCGCAGCCGCCAGCAGGGGGTGTTTTTCAAGCCGGCGCAACATAGGCAACTTTAAGCCAGCCCCAGGCGGCGGCGCATAAGCAGGTCGGCGATTTCAAAATCGGCTTCTTCGTCGATATCAACGGCTTCCAGGCGCGGTATCTCGAACATGAGCGGGCGTTCGCCCATCCGGTTGCGGCGCGCCAGCAGGTTGGGGCGTGTGAACAGGTAAAAGCAGGAGTTTTCTTCATAAACCGGCGGCAAATCCTGGGTTTGGAGCAGGATGGCCGGGTTGTGGTTAATGGGGCGGGTCAGCTGGTCATAGAGCCGGGTTTGCCAGCGGGTGACAGAGAACATTGAATCGAAGGCCGGGTACACCGCCAGGAATTTTTGGATGGCGCGGGAGATGGTTTCGGCTTTCAGCAGCGGGTTGGTGCTGTGGGTTTGCAGGTAAAAATCGGCTTCGACCTGCGCCGTGTCATAAGCCAGGATTTCGTTCATCGGGATTTCGGGCGCGCGCAGGGCTTCAGGGCGGCGGATGATTTGCACCCGGGGAAAATTTTGGCGCAGTCCATCCATGACTGGCTCCGAATCCGTATCTACCATGATGGAGGTGATTTCTGGCACGTTCAGCAGGGTTTCGATGATGTGCTGGTAGAGCGGTTTGCCCGCCAGCGAGCGGTAGTTTTTTCCCGGCACGCGCTGGGAATGATGACGCATGGGAACAAGGGCGGCAATGGTCGGCATGGGTCAATCCTGACAGTTCAATTTTTCTTTAACATCTACAAAAACAGGTTCATTGGCGGGCAAAAGAAGACCTTCCTGATGGTACGCTCGCCAGGTGGTACAAAGCAGGTCGGTTGGACGCGGCGCAAGAGTATTGGCCCAAACGGTAAGCTCATACGCTTGTTGCCACTGCCCAGACCGCGCATAGGCTTCGATGAAGGGCAATAATTCGATGCTGACGGAAGGGCGCAATTGATTGGATATGGCTGCTTCCCAAAGACGGAGAACTTGCGGCCAATCGCCCAATTGCGCGGCCAGGTCGGCTTTTTGGTAATGATAACACCAGTTTTGAGGCGGCTCTTCGCCAAAAATGTCGGCAGGCGGCGCGCCTTCTCCGGGTTGGGCGCGGGAAATATCAGAATACGCCATCCAGCGATAGGCTTCTTCGGTCAAAGAACGCACCTCACGATAGGCCGGGCGCAGCAGCCACAGGCATTGTCCCTGTTGCGGCTCAAAGGTCATTGCCAATACCTGGCCCGACGAGGCGGTAAAGGCGCTGCTATACTTGCTCATTTGCAGCGGTTGCCCCTGCTCAAAAGGCAGCATGTGAATGTTGGTCGACCCCGGATTGAACCAGTAATCTACCTGCGGGGGTTGGGTGGTTTTGGGATAGAGCAGGTTGATGGCATAGGCAGTGGGAGAATCGCCCATGAAAAACAGGATTTCATTATCAGCCACCAGGAACGTGCCAGGCTGCAGAACAGGCGCGCGCCAATACAACTGCCAATAAAATTGACGCTGTTTTTCCCATGAATCCTGAAACGCGCGCGCCGTTTGTAAATGAGAACCAACCGCAACGCCCAGCAAAATGCTCAAAAATAGATTGCGCCGCGCCGGGGTTGACATGAAAAAATAGGCCAACCCCACCAGCATCAGACTGGCTCCTGGCATGGCCGGCAGAGCCAGGCGGCTGCTCCACAATGGGTTTTTTTCAGCAATTTCAAAACCAACGAACCAGGAGGGGAGCAAAGCCAGTAAAAGCATCAGAAATCCGAATGCCGCCATGGTTAATGGCAGGTGGTTCGTTGCGGTTTGCTGGCAATTTGTTGAAGCAGGAAAGCGCGAAATGATAAAAAACAACATCAGCGCAGAGAACGCGCTTGCCCCCAGCATATACCAGATGAAGGGGCGCATCAGGTTAAAGACGGATGGTTCGATGGCCGTATACCAGGGCGAGACCAGGATGTGTATCGAATCTTTAAGGATGTTTTGTAAGAGCAGAAGCAGAGTAGTGAATGGACTGCTTTTCAGACTACTTAAGAGAGCAGGTTCAAAACGGTCATAGCCAAATAGTTCGCTGTAGGAAAGCCGGTAGACAACATACAATACCAAGATGAACAGATACGGCAGCCAAAGCCGGAGTGCCTGTTTTGTCCGTTCGATAAACGGCAGCCGGGGGAGCGCCAGCCAGAGAAGTAGCGCGCGAACAAGTTCCAGGCCTGAAAAATACTCCATCATTGCCAGGTGATACATTTGTAAAGCCAGCGATAATCCTGAGAAAATCCAGTACCTTTTGCCACCTTTTTGAACCGCGAACAACATAAAAACAAACGAAAACATAACCGCCAGATACGATACCCAATGCAGCATGTATGCAACCGCAAGGGGTTGCAAGGTATAAACCGGATGCAGCGCAAAAAAAAGTGCAAGCCAGGTCGTCAGTTCATCTTCACCCCGCCAGAGCAAACGTACCACCAGCAGGAATGCGAGCGCGGTCAGAAAGCGCAGGAACATCAAAGACCAGTGCCAGCGCGCCGGGTCGAATCCTAAAATGCGAAAGAGTAACCCATAAAGCCCATAAGCCAACGGGCGGCTGTCGGCGTAGAAAAAATTCTTGAGTCCTTCCGTTCCCTCATGATAGGCATAGTAAACGTGATGCCAATCGTCTTGAAAATAACCCAGGTTCGAGAGCCAGATACCAAACAGAAAAAAGCAGCCCAGGAATATCAAGATGGGCGCCATCAGAGATGGTGAAAAATGGGTCGTCTTAATCTGGTGAATCAACGAGCAATATCTTTCTGTCTTCATGGGTGGTTGATATAAAGACTGAAGCGAGAAGGGCTAACCATTTTAGCGTTCTCTGCGCGGTCTGCAAGTTACAATCGGGCCTGAGTATAATTACATGGTCAACGCTGACCCGGCGCCCAAAGCGCGGATTGCCAGTAACGGCTGACCTTCTTCGTCTGCGCGCTTTTCATGATAGATCTGCTGATATAGCCAGACTGGCGGCATTTTGTGGCTGCCCTGTTGCGAAATCAATTGCGCCTACGGATTTCTTGATGAAACTTGACCTCGCCCGCATTCAAGCACTTTGTTTCGATGTAGATGGCACGCTCAGCGATACCGACGACCTGTACGTCGAAAAATTCTTGCCGTTTTTTCGCTTTTCGCGCAACCCGGCTCATGCTGCCCGCCGTTTTGTAATGTGGGCCGAAGCCCCCGGCAACCTGCTGATGGGCATTCCTGACTATTTCGGAGTAGATGACGAGTTGAATCGCCTGCAAGATTGGCTGAATCGTCGTTTCCCGCGCCCGTTTAAGCATTTTCGGCTCATTCGCGGCGCGCGGGAAATGCTCGAGCAGCTGGCGCCGCATTACCCAATGGCCATCATCAGCGCGCGCGATGACCGGTCCACGCGCGCCTTCCTCGACCATTTCGGTCTGACGCCTTTCTTTCAGGTCATCGTCACGGCCATCACCGCCGAACACACCAAGCCGTATCCTGACCCGCTCTATTTTGCCGCCCGGCAAATGGGCGTTCAGCCTGAACACTGCCTGATGATTGGCGATACCACCGTTGATATTCGCGCCGGAAAACGCGCCGGGGCGCAAACCATCGGCGTATTATGTGGCTTTGGGGAACGCCCCGAATTGGAAAAAGCGGGCGCCGACCTGATAGTGGAACAAACGCCTGATCTGGCCAGCGTATTAAAAATCTAGCGAATTACTCCTCAGCCTTTGGTTTCGAGCCAATTTCGACCAACTGCACCTGCACCTGATAGCGCTTTTCGCCAATCGCTATTTTGCCATTTCCATAAAAGCCGCGCGAGCCGGTCTTAAAGGTCTTCTCTTCGGCCATCATCATGCCAACGACCTGTCCATCTTGTTTGATTTCGACGGTAATCATCCATCTCTCCTTTCGGAGACAGGTCTCTGCCCTGTCTCAGTTTTTAAATTCTTATCGCTCCACAATCTGCTCCCGCTCCGGGCCAACGCTGACCAGCCGCACCGGAACCCCTGCCAGCTGGCTGATGGCAGCCAGATAGTCACGCGCCGCCTGGGGCAGGTCATTCCATTGGCGAATTCCGCTCACATCCCCGCTCCAGCCGGGGAAATTTTCATAGACTGGCTGATAACCTTCCAGTTCGGTCGGGCCGAAAGGCAGGTCGTTATACGTCTTGCCCTCTTTTTGATAGGCAACGCACAGTTTGAGAGACTCGAAGCCGGAGAGAATATCGAGTTTAGTGATGACCAGTTCGGTGCACCCGTTAATGCGCACAGCATAGCGCAACAAAACACCATCCAGCCAGCCCACGCGGCGCGGGCGTCCGGTGGTCGTGCCGTATTCGTCCCAGGGGTTGGCGCCCGTCCCGCGCAGGCGCAGAGCCAGGTCATCGAAGACTTCCGTCGGGAAGGGGCCGCTGCCAACGCGCGTCTGGAAGGATTTGCAGACCCCGGTTATGACTGCATCACGCGCGGCGGTGATTCCGATTCCCAGCCCGCTGAATACGCCCGCCGCCACAGTGGCCGAAGATGTAACGAAGGGATATGTGCCGTGGTCAATATCCAGCAGGGTTCCCTGCGCACCTTCGGCCAGAACGGCCCCGCCGCGCGAGAGAACTTCGCAGGTTTCGGCAGAGGTATCGGCGATGTATGGTGATATTCGTAAGGCATACTGCCGAAACTGGTCGAGAATGGGTTGGATTTCCAGGGGCGGCGCATCCAGCGAAGCCAGAGTCCGATTGGCCGATTCGATGTGAGCAGCGAGTTTCTCCAAAAAATTGGAAGAAAGCATATCGCCCACGCGCAGGTTGGTGCGGGCGGCCTTGTCGGTATAGGCCGGGCCAATGCCGCGCCCGGTGGTGCCAATGCTGCCTTTGCCGCGCCGCACTTCCAGCGCGGCATCCAGGGCGCGATGCGCGGGCGTAATCCAATGCGCGGCATGAGAAACGCGCAGGCGGCGGGGGGAAACGTCCACGCCCAGGGCGGCGAGCATGTCCATTTCTTTGAGCAGTGATTCGGGGTTGATGACCATCCCGTTCCCCAAAACCGCCACTGGTTTCGGGTGGATGATGCCCGAGGGAACGAGATGCAGTTTGAATAACTGCTCTCCAACCGTTACCGAATGCCCGGCGTTGTCGCCGCCGTTATAGCGGGCTACGATATCGGCATCGGCAGCGAACCAATCCACAATCCGGCCTTTGCCTTCATCGCCCCATTGCGCGCCAACGATAATTTGAAGCGGCATGAGTGCCTCCATGAATAAGATGACAGGGGGATTATACAGCAACCAGCAGGGTTATCTACAGGTTGCGCGGAGCAGTTTCCTCTCTAAAAATCTCGCCGGAAAAAGCGCAGAGAAATGCGTTGAATTAAATTGCCCGCGCCACTGACCAGGCGAGATGGTCAGGGCGCGGGTTGAGGGCGTGGTACAAAGAAAGGGCGGAAAAGCAGAGTTCTACAAGCGTTCGAAACGGGCCTGGAAGAAGCGCAGGTACTTTGGCTCGTAGACCATTTTCAGTCCGCGCGTGGTTTCGCGAGCGTCATAAACGGCTTTGACCGCTTCAGCCACCACATCCATGTGAGCCTGGGTATAAACGCGGCGTGGGATGGTCAGGCGAGTGAGTTCCAACTTGGGATAGTAGTGGTCGCCAGTTTTGGGGTCGCGCCCGGCGGAGGCAATACCGCGTTCCATAGAGCGGATGCCCGAATCAAGATAAAGTTCAGCAGCCAGGGTTTGCGCCGGGAATTCGACCTGTTTCAGGTGCGGGTAGAAGGCTTTTGCATCCAGAAAAATGGCATGTCCGCCAATCGGCTGGACAATGGGAATGCCCCAGTCTTTGAGCAATTCACCCAGGTAAAGTACCTGCCCAATGCGCGAGCGGATGTGCTGGTCATTGACCGATTCTTCGATGCCAATCGCAAGCGCTTCCATATCGCGCCCGGCCAGGCCGCCGTAGGTATGCAGGCCTTCGTACACGACCACCAGGTTGCGCAACTCCTCAAACAACGCCCAGTCGTTGACCGCCAGCCAGCCGCCAATGTTGACCAGGTTGTCTTTTTTAGCGCTCATCCAGGCCGCATCGGTGTAACTACAAAATTCTTTCAGGATTTCGGCAATCGATTTGTCGGCGTAGCCTTCTTCTCGCTGCTGAATGAAGTAGGCATTTTCCATCATGCGCGTGGCATCGAGGTAGATTTTTATGCCGTGCCTGTCGCACAATTGGCGCAGGGCCTTAATGTTCGCCATGCTCACCGGCTGTCCGCCTGCCATGTTGACCGTTCCGGCAATGCTGATGTAAGCAATATTCTCTGCGCCGTGCTTATCAATAATAGCCTGCACTTTGTCCAGGTCTACGTTGCCTTTGAAGGGATGCAGATTGGCCGGGTCGTGGGCTTCGTCAATGATGACATCCTGGAAAGTGCCGCCCGCGAGTTCCTGGTGCAGACGAGTGGTGGTGAAATACATGTTGCCCGGAACAATTTGCCCTTTTTTGATAACAGCCTGGCTGATGAGATGCTCCGCGCCGCGTCCCTGATGGGTTGGGACGATATATTTGTAGCCATATACGTTCTGAATGGCCTGTTCGAGATGGTAGAAATTGCGGCTTCCGGCGTAGGCCTCATCACCGAGCATCAATCCGGCCCATTGACGGTCACTCATTGCGCTGGTGCCGCTGTCTGTGAGCAGGTCAATGTACACATCTTCCGATTTGAGCAAAAAAGTGTTGTAACCGGCTTCTTCAAGCGCCTTTTGGCGATGCTCGCGGGTGGTGACGGTTAGCGGTTCGACCATCTTGATTTTCCATGGTTCGGCCCACGAACGACGGCCAAACTGTTGTCCCATGGTTTTGGGTGTATTTTCGGACATGGTTTACTCTCCTGTGGGTGAATAGATGGGCTACTCCAAAGGCAAGGCCATCGTTGCCTTGACCTCGGTCAACACCAGACTGGTATGGATGCGCCCCACGCCAGGGATGGGCGTCAGGCGGTCGACCAGGAAGCGCTCCAGGTCTTTGCGGTTGCGCAATGCCACCTTGAGCAGATAATCATATTCGCCAGTGATGTGGTGACATTCCAGTACTTCGGGCATCTGGCGGGTGGATTCGCGAAATTTCTCAACCTGTTCTAACTGATGCATTTGCAGGCTAACGTGAATAAAACATAACAGGTCATAACCGGTCTTTTCGCGGTCCAGCACCGCCGCATACTGACGAATGTAACCGTCCTTCTCCAACCGCCGTAGACGGGCATGCGTGGCGGGCGGAGACAGGTGCGCCGCTTGCGCCAATTCCACATTGCTCATACGGCCATTCAATTGCAGGCTGCGCAAAAGGCGCTTATCCACGTCGTCGAGCATCGGTTCTTGCGTATCTTTTATCATAAAAAACATCCTTATCCAGTTTATTTTTTGATTTTCTGGAAAGTTGAAATTAAAACAAACTTAAAGCAACTTCAGATGAATTATATTCTGTATTCACGGTTGATTTCATCCACTTGCAAAATAAGGTAAACTCCGCCTGGCGCGAGGGATGCGGCTTCAAGGCGGTTCATCGGCCATCAGGCCCATAAGGTATACTTGAACCATGCAAAGTGCCTCGATGAGTTTCGAATTCACCGGCAAAATCTGGCATTGGCGCGGCCCGGCTCCCTACTATTTCGTGACCGTCCCGGCGGAGGAGAGCAGCGAAATCAAAGCCATCGCAAGCCTCGTGACCTATGGCTGGGGCGTAATTCCCGTCCTGGCGCAGATTGGCGAGACTCAATGGCAAACCTCCCTGTTTCCCCAAAAGGGCCTATACCTGGTACCACTCAAAGATGCCATTCGCAAAGCAGAAGAACTGGCCGAAGGTGATGAAGTGACCCTTCGACTCGAAATTCGGTGGTAAACAGACGGCATCTCATTTCCTCGACAACAAGGTTTTTCATTAGAGTTTCATAAAGGGGGGCAATCTATCCTTGACAATCGTTAAGTTCCGCATATATTTAAGTTTTCTTAATAAAAAAGCAGACTTAACCGATGACAAATTCTCTCCTCCCTCCCGAAATCATCCGCCAGGGCATAGACCAGATGACGCACCACGTCTTTCACGAGCATATCCGCTTTGTGAAAGCCAGCGGGCTGACCATGCCGCAGTTCAATATCCTGATGCAGCTGCACTACCAGCGGGAATGCGGCGTCTCGGATATCAGCGCCCGCATGGACATCACCAATGCCGCAGCCAGCCAACTGGTGGACAAACTCGTTCAGGCCGGTCTGTTGGAGCGCGCCGAAGACCCCCATGACCGGCGTGTTAAGCAATTGCGGTTGAGCGCCCAGGGCCTGGAACTGGTGGAGGCAGGCCTGGCCGCGCGCTACCGCTGGGTGAATGAACTCATCGAACGCCTTGAACCCGCCGAGCGTGAAGTGCTCGCCCAGGCAATGAGCATTCTGCTCTTGCGCTTGCCCCCCATCACCCATCACCGTTAATTCCCAATCACCCTTTACCCATTTCAGGAGTTTTATGCAAGCAACTCTCTCCCGCCCCCGCGTGCAACATAGCGAGCGTAAGCAAGATAACGCCTCACTCAGCCGCGCGCTTAAGTACCTGACACGATACCGAAGCCAGGCCATTATTCCCTATCTTTTTTTGATAATTTCCGCGCTCTCGCAACTGGCCGTTCCCACCCTCATCCGGCGCGTGATTGACGCTGTGACCAGCGGCTATGTAGCCGACCAGGTTTTGCAGGCGCTCGATAAAATCCCCTCGGCCATGGCCTCCGCCGCCCTGCCGCGCATTCTGACCGCGCTCAACTACCCGGCAGAGACCACGCTCGAGGACCTCAAGGCCGCCCTGACCGCCGAAAAAACAGGCGCGCCGACCGCGCTGGTCAATGCCCTGCTCTTCATGGTCGGGTTTGCCGTTCTGCGCGGCGTATTCGGCTTTTTACAGGCTTACTGGGCTGAAAAGAATTCCCAGGCGGTGGCTTATGACCTGCGCAACGACCTGTACGCCAAAATTCAGAAACTCTCGTTCTCGTATCACGACCGCAATCAGACCGGGCAACTGATGATTCGCGCCACCGATGATGTGGAAAAAGTGCGCCTGTTTATTGGGCAGGGGTTGTTGCAGTTGGTTGGCGCGGCCATTCTGCTGGGCGGCACGCTGATTATCCTGTTCAGCACCAACGTCCCGCTGGCCTGGACAACCATGCCGTTGCTGCCCGCCGCCGCTGTTATCTTTGTTGTCTTTAGTTCGCTGGCGCGCCCCATGTTCACGCTTGTTCAGCAAAAACTCTCGCGGCTCAACACCCTCTTGCAGGAGAACCTGGCTGGCATCAAAGTCATCAAAGCCTTCACCCGAGAAAAAGAGCAAAAAGCCAAATTCGAGGCATCTGCCGACGACGTAATGAACCAGCAAATTAAACTGGCGCGCTTGTTCACCTTCCTGTTCCCCTTCGTGTTTCTGATTGCCAACCTGGGACAGGCGGGCATCCTGTACGTTGGCGGCAAGCAAATCATCGCTGGAACGCTCACCCTGGGCGAGTGGCAACAATTTTCGATGTACATCATGTACCTGTTCTTCCCAATCGCCATGTTTGGCATGATTATCACCCAGATGAGCCAGGCCGCCGCTTCGGCCCAACGCATCTTCGAGATTCTTGATGCCAAAAGCGACATCACCGACCAGCCTGGCGCGACGGCCCTGCCGCCTGTAAAAGGCCATGTTAAATTTGAGAATGTCACCTTCCGCTACTTCAGCGGCGGCGAACCGGTGCTGGATAAGGTCAGTTTCGAGGCCCTGCCCGGCGAGACAATTGCCCTGCTCGGCGCGACCGGCTCCGGCAAAACATCCATCATCAACCTCTTGCCGCGCTTTTATGACCCCACCGAAGGCCGCGTGACGATTGACGGCCACGACCTGCGCGAGGTGACGCTCTCCTCCCTGCGTTCGCAAATCGGGATTGTGCTTCAGGAAACCACCCTGTTCAGCGGCACCATCCGCGAGAACATTGCCTTTGGCAAACCCGAAGCCTCCGATGAAGAAATCATCGCCGCCGCGCAGGCCGCCCAGGCGCACGACTTCATCCTGTCTTTCCCCGACGGCTACAACACCCATGTTGGCGAACGCGGCCAAACCCTGAGCGGCGGTCAAAAACAGCGCATCGCCATCGCCCGCGCGCTGCTGCTCAACCCGCGCATTCTCATCCTGGATGACTCCACCTCCAGCGTAGACCTTGCCACCGAATCGGCCATTCAGCAGGCGCTCGATGGACTGATGAAAGGCCGCACCTCCTTTGTCATCGCTCAGCGCATCAGCACCGTCATGAACGCCGATAAAATCATCGTACTCGATAAAGGCCGGGTGGCTGCCATTGGCAAACACGCCGAACTGATGGAGGAAAACCCCATTTACGCCGAAATCTACAACTCGCAAATCCTTGCCCACCAGCCGGAGGCCGCCCTATGATGCACGGAGGACGTTTTCGTGACCTGCTCGACCAGGAAACCAGCAAACCCCGCAACGTGGGGCAAACCCTGGCGCGTCTGTTGAATTATTTCGGGCGATTCTGGTACATGATTGCCCTGGCAGTGCTGTTCGTCTTCCTCGCTACCTGGACTCAAGTGACCTCGCCCGAATTGCTCGGCCAGGCGACCGACTGTTTCCTGGTCCCCTCCAACGCCGGAAGTGGATTTTCGATGTTCCCCACTGACTCCGCCTCGCAGCCCGAAGAGCAGGCGGCTGGCTGTTGGCTGGTTCAAGACCCCGCCACCCAGAGCGGTTCGCGCAAAATCATTGCATCGCTTTACCATCTGGGCAATTTCGACCCAGCCGGAGACCGCGTGGCCGGGCTGGTGCGCCTGATTCTCATCGTGATTGGCTTATTCGTGGCTGGGGCGCTGCTCAATGGCCTGACCTTCTTCTCCATGAGTTGGGCCGGGCAACACGTCTTGCGCGAAATGCGCGTGCGGGTCTTTGGCAAACTGCACGACCTGTCGCTCAGTTACTATGCCGAACGCGAAGCAGGCGACCTGATGAGCCGCATCACCAATGATGCCAGCGCCATCGAACAGACTTTTTCCTTTGCGTTGGTTCAGGTCTTCAGCGGCGCGTTGCTGCTGGTTTGGGTGGCCTATAACATGCTCGTCACCAACTGGCAGTTTGCGCTGCTCTCGCTGCTGGTTGCCCCGCTCATGTTTTTGGTGACGGTCTTCTTCAGCGAACAGGCCCGCAAAGCCTTTCGGGTGGCGCGCAAAGAAATCGGCTCGGTCAATGCCGAATTGCAGGAAAGCATCGCGGCGGTTCGCGAAGTGCAGGCCTTCAACCGCGCCGATGAAAACATTCAACAATTCCGCGAGGTGAACGCCGCCAACCGCGACGCCAACGTGCGGGCAGTGGCCTTTACCTCGGCCCTGGCCCCCACGCTGGAAGCCCTTTCGTACCTGGCGCTGGCAATTGTAACCGGCGTGGGCGGATGGGCGCTCCTGCGCGGCGGCGATTTCATGGGGACGACCGTCACGCTCGGTCTGGTCGTCACCTTCCTGGCCTACGTCCAGCGCTTCAACCAGCCCATCCAGCAAATTGCGACCCTGTGGGGCAACATCCAGAACGCCATCGCCGGGGCAGAGAGAATCTTCGGCATCCTGGACGAACGACCGGCAGTCAGCGACCGGCCCGGAGCGAGGGAAATGCCCGAAATCCGGGGGCAGGTTGAGTTCCAGAACGTCTCGCACGAGTACGAGGACGGCGTGGCGGTGCTGAAAAATGTATCCTTCCAGGTCCAGCCCGGTCAAACCGTCGCCATTGTTGGCCCCACCGGCGCAGGAAAGACCACCATCATCAACCTGCTGCCCCGTTTTTGGGATGTGACCGGCGGCTCGGTCAAAATTGATGGGATGGACGTGCGCGAGGTGACGATGGAATCATTGCGCAGGCAAATCGGCATCGTCTTGCAGGATACCTTCCTGTTCAATGATACGGTGATGAACAACGTGCGCTTTGGCCGCCCCGGCGCAACCGATGGCGAGGTGATGGCCGCCATCAAACTTGCCAATGCCGATAGTTTCATCGAGCGGCTGCCCGAAAAATATGACACGCTGCTGGGCGAACGCGGCGCCGGTCTCTCGCAGGGACAGCGTCAGCTGCTCTCCATCGCCCGCGCCGCCCTGGCAGACCCGCGCATCCTGATTTTGGATGAAGCCACCTCCAGCGTCGATACCCGCACCGAGCGGCTCATCCAGAAAGCCTTCGACGAACTACTGACGGGGCGCACCGCCTTTGTGATTGCCCACCGCCTCAGTACCATCCGCAACGCCGACCTGATTCTCGTCCTGAAAGCAGGCGAAATCATCGAGCGCGGCCGGCACGAGGAATTGCTGGCGCGCCAGGGCTTCTATTACGACCTGTATATGAGCCAGTTCAAGAAGCAGGAGAGCCTGGCAGCAGTGAGCAGTGCTCAGTAATCAGTAACCAGTAAGCAGTGAAACAGAAGAGATTGTCTAAAAAGTGAGGCGAAATAATATTTTCGCCCCACATTTGGCGGCAACTAAAAACAGCGACCACCATATCCGGCGGTCGCTGTCTGCTTTGATGGGCTTTTTGGACAGCCTCTGTTAGTTTTAGCCATTGCCTCAATCTTTGTGGCTGGTTCTCTGGCCGCTGCCGGGCATCTGCCTCCCGCCGAATGCCAAACCGCGTTTTATGCGCAGTCTCGGCAAAATGCGCCACGAAGCCGAGCGTTCCATTATGGCAGATGAAAGGAAACGCTGGATGATGAAATTCGAGCAGAGATAAGTTTGCCTGATGGCGGGATGTATAATTGATTTTCAAAGCGATTCACAAATCACTCACCCCTGGAGGAACCCATGTCCAAACTGACCGATTTCCTGGCCGGGTCGGGCATCCTGGTGGCCGACGGCGCGACCGGGACCCAGTTGCAGAAGGCCGGTCTCAAGCCTGGCGCATCGCCCGAACGCTGGAATCTGGAAAACCCCGATTCCATCCGCGCCCTCCATCGCAGCTACATCGAAGCAGGCGCAAACGTAGTGCTGACCAACACCTTCGGCGGCACGCGCTTCCGCCTGGCGCGGCATGGCCTGGAAAGCCAGGCGCGCGAAATCAACGCCGCCGCCGCCAACCTGGCGCGCGAGGTGGCTGGGGATTCGGTCTTCGTTTTTGGCGACATCGGCCCCAGCGGTGAACTGCTCAAGCCGCTGGGCAAACTGACCTACGAAGACGCCGTAACCGGGTTCGCCGAACAGGCCAGGGGCCTGCTGGCGGGTGGCGTAGATGCCATTCTCATCGAAACGATGAGCGACATTAACGAAGCCAAAGCCGCCGTTGAGGGCGTGCGCCAGGTCAGCGCCGATCTCCCGCTGCTGGTCACATTCAGTTTCGATACGCATGGCCGCACCATGATGGGAGCCAGACCCGAAAAAGTTGCCAAAGAAATCTGGGCGCTGGGCGTCACGGCCATCGGCGCCAACTGTGGCCGCACCCTCACCGAAACCCTGACTGCCATCGAACAAATGCGCGCCGCCGTGCCAGAAGCCATCCTGATGGCCAAACCAAACGCCGGGCTGCCGCACGCCAGCGGCAGCGACATGGTCTATGATGTGACCCCCGAAGTGATGGCGGAATACGCCCACAAATTCGCCGCGCAAAAGGTCAAAATCTTCGGCGGATGTTGCGGCTCCACGCCCGAACACATCCGCGCGATTGCCAAGGCGCTCCAGGGATAAATGCCCAAAGGATTTACGCAAACAGCGCAACCGCTTTCAGCCACCCTTTGGAATGATTTCACAGATGGACGCTCTCCGCTCCCTGACCAGCATCAACCTCGACGACCTGGCGACCTCCTTTGGCTGGCAAAACGCGCCGCTGCTGGCTTCCGTTTTACGCGCCGCCTTCCACGCTCCGGCGCGGAAATTTGCCCGGCAAATGCTCGCCTTCGATGCGCAGGTTGCCGCTGATGGTTTAGCCGCCGCCGCGCAGGATTTGTTCCATCAGTACGCCCAAACCCTGACCGTGCTTGGCGCCGAACACCTGCCCGCCAGCGGCCCGGCGCTGTTTCTCTCCAACCACCCCGGCATGGTCGATACCCTGGCGCTCTTCATCGCCATCCAGCGCCCCGATTTGCGCATCATCGCCATAGAGCGGCCTTTTCTCCAATCCCTGAAAAACACCAGCCAGCAATTGATTTTCATCAGCGATGACCCGACCCGCCGCATGGCAGCCGTGCGGCAGGCCGCCGCCCATCTGAAAGCAGGTGGCGCGGCCCTCACCTTCCCCGCCGGGAAAATCGAACCAGATGCCAACGTCTACCCTGGCGCGCTCGAAGCATTGGAAACCTGGAGCGAATCGGCTGGCGTCTTCCTGCGCTTCGCGCCCCAAACCCCCATTATTCCGACCTTCGTGCGCGGAGTTTTGTGGGAAAAAGCCGTCAGGCACCCGCTGACGCGCCTGAAAAAAGACCGTATTGAACGCGAGCGCCTCGGCGCAGCCTTCCAACTTCTGGCGCACATCCTGTTTAACCAGAAGCCGCTGCATGTCACCATCCAGTTTGCCCCACCAGTGACCATCGCCGAAGCCGGCTCCAGCGACCCGGCGGCCATCCACGCCCGGGTCATCGAGCGCATGAAAAACATGACTATGGCGTGCGGAAGATCTGCTTCCGCCGTCGAAGCAGAGTTTCGACACTCAGGAGTCCAGGCATGAAAAACTGGCTCCTGCGCGGGCTGGTTTTCGTCATTCTGGCCGCGTTGCTGTATTGGGCGCTGCGCAACGCCCCACTGGCCGACATCCTGTCCCTGTTGCGGCAACTCACCCCGACGCAAATCGCCTGGCTGCTGGCGCTCAACAGCCTCATCTTTCTGCTCATCACCGCCCGCTGGTGGCTCATCCTGCGCGCCGAAAACCCGCGCATACCTTTCCTGCCGCTGGTCAGATACCGCCTGGCCGCGTTTGGCATGAGTTACTTCACGCCCGGCCCACAGGTTGGCGGCGAACCCCTCCAAATCATCTACCTGCAAAAAAACTACCGTCTCACCTTCGCCCGCGCCACATCCGCCGTCATCATGGATAAGCTGCTCGAATTCCTGGCAAATTTCCTCTTCCTGGCCATTGGTTTTTTGGCAGTTGCCCGTTCGGGCATGTTATCGAGATACATGCCTCCCGCCTGGCTGGTTCTGGCGCTGGTTTTACTCCTGCTCTGGCCGCTGGCGCACATCCTGCTGATGTACTTCGGCAAACACCCGCTCAGTGAGTTGTTGTTGCCACTTTTACGCCTGAGCAAATCGGGCCGCAAACATCGGCGCGGCGTGTTGAACTTTTTTCGCCTGGTGATTGTCAGCGAACACCTGGCCGGTCTTTTTTGCCGCCGGCATTTGACGTATCTGTTCCTCTCGCTGGCCGCCTCCCTGCTGGTTTGGGTTGGGATGGTCTATGAATACCTGTACATGCTAACCTGTCTGAACGCCAGCCTCGACTTCAACCAGTCCCTGGCCTCGCTCACCCTTGTGCGTCTCTCTTTCCTCATGCCCATGCCTGCCGGACTGGGAACGCTCGAAGCCAGCCAGGTGCTGGCTCTCAGCGCCTTTGGCCTGCCCGCCGCGCTCGGAATCAGCCTGAGCCTGCTCATGCGCGCCCGCGACTTGCTGCTGGGAGGCCTCGGCTTGTTAATTGCCGCAACCCAACAATGAAAGCCCAAACCCTAACCTTCATTGCCCCCCGCCAAGTCGAAATCATCGAGCGCAAACTCCCCCCCCTGCGCGCCGGGGAAGTCCTCGTCCAAACCCTGGTCTCCGCCATCAGCCCCGGCACCGAAATGCTCATCTATCGCGGACAGTTCCCGCAGAATGTTCCCGTTGATGAATGCTTCCCCGGCATGGAAGGCGCGTTCCACTACCCCCTGGCCTACGGCTACGCCTGCGTGGGACAGGTGCTGGCAACAGGAAAACAGGCAAACACGGAATTTCTCGGCAAACTGGTCTTCGCCTTCCAACCCCACGCATCCCACTTCATCGCAAAACCCAACGCCCTGCTCCCCATTCCCGCTTCCCTGCCTCCTGAAACTGCCTGCTTCCTGCCCAACATGGAAACCGCCGTCAACCTGGCGCAGGATGCCGCGCCCATTCTCGGCGAGCGCGCCCTGGTCCTGGGGCAGGGCGTGGTTGGCCTGCTGGCGGCGGCGCTCCTGCGCCAATTCCCGCTCGAAACCCTCGTCACCACCGATTTCTACCCCCTGCGGCGCGCCGCCTCGCAATCCCTGGGGGTCAATTTTTCTCTGGATGCCGGACGCCCCGACCTGGATGCCGCCATCCGGCAGATTCTCCCCTCCGGCGCCGACCTGACCCTCGAAGTGAGCGGCTCCCCGCTGGCGCTGGATACCGCCATCGAACATACTACCTTCTCAGGCCGAATCGTCCTCGGCTCATGGTACGGCCAAAAAACGGCGGCCATCCCCCTCGGCGGCAAATTCCACCGCAGCCGAATCCAGATTCTCTCCAGCCAGGTCAGCACCATCCGCCCGGAGTTGAGCGGGCGCTGGGACAAATCCCGCCGCTTCCGCGTGGCCTGGGAAGCCCTCGCCAGAATCCGGCCCGAACAATGGATAACGCACCGTTTCCCGCTCCAAAAAGCGCATGACGCTTATCGCCTGCTGGATGAACATCCACAGGACGCGATTCAAGTCTTACTGGAGTATCCAGTCTGACCCCCTGACCCATCCCACCTGATACCTGACACCTTCTACTGAAACCGGAGCAACCCATGTACACCCTCGCCGTAAAACGTGACTTCATTGCCCGCCACTACCTGATTGGCGGCGATTGGGGCCCTGAAAACTTCCCCAACTCCCATCACTACGTCATCGAATTGCAGTTGAGCGGTGAAACGCTCGACCAGCACGGCTACCTGGTGGATATTGTCGAAGTGGAACGTCATCTCGACGAAACGGTGGCCCATTACCGCGAGAAAATGCTCAATGACCTGCCCGAATTCGCCGGGCTGAACCCCTCCATTGAGCATTTCGCCCGGATTCTCGCGGAGCAATTCAACGCCAAACTCCGCGCCGGAAACATCATGGCGCTCACCGTGCGTTTGTGGGAAAACGAAATTGCCTGGGTTTCCTACACCATCACCAAATCGCCCAATCAGCAAATCCATCCATGAAAATCGGCCTTATCATCTACGGTTCACTCGATACGCTGAGCGGCGGCTACCTCTACGACCGCAAACTGGTGGAGTACCTGCATAAACAGGGCGATGCGGTCGAGGTCATTTCGCTCCCCTGGCGTAATTACGCCGCGCATCTGATGGATAACTTCACCTTCCGCCTGCCACCCGGCCTCGACCTGCTCATCCAGGACGAACTCAACCACCCTTCGCTAATTGGCGCGAACCAGGGGCAACACCCCTACCCCGTCATCAGCCTCGTCCACCATCTGCGCTGTTCCGAGCAGCGTCCCGCCTGGCAAAACTGGCTCTATCGCCTGGTCGAAACCCGCTACCTGCGCGCGGTGGATGGGTTTATTTTCAACTCGCAGACCACCAGGGAAGTCGTAGAAAAGTTAATCGGAGATGGAAAGCCATCGATGGCGGCCTACCCGCCCACCGACCGCTTTGGGGAGGGACTTTCGGAGCGGGAGGTTGTTGAGCGCGCCCAAAGCGGCCCGCTGCGGATTTTGTTCCTGGGCAATGTCATTCCCCGCAAGGGGCTGCATACGCTGCTCGAGGCGCTTGCCAACCTTCAGCCTTCAGCGTTTCAACTGGATGTCATCGGTTCGCTGACCACTGACCCGGCTTACGCCCGCGCCATGCAACAGCGGTCAGTGGTCAATGGTCTATCGTCCGTTGTCACATTTCACGGCTCGCTGGATAACGCCCCTCTGGTCGAAAAGTTGACCCAGGCGCATGTGTTGGCCGTGCCGTCTTCCTACGAAGGCTTTGGGATTGTCTATCTCGAAGGGATGGCCTTTGGCCTGCCCGCCATCGGCTCAACCACCGGGGCGGCGGGAGAAATCATCCGCGAGGGCGAAACCGGCTTCCTGGTGGCGCCCGATGACGCCCCAACGCTGGCCGCGCGGCTGGAACAGCTCGCCACTGACCGCGCCCTGCTCACCCGGCTGTCGCTGAATGCGCTGAAACGCTACCGCCAGCAGCCCAAATGGGAGCAAACGGCGGGGAAAATCAGAAAGTTTTTGGCGGACATGATAGAAAAACGTGGAAAGTAGTTTTTCGCTACTTTCCACGTTTGGCCCGGTTTACGAATTCATCGCGCCTGCTGTAATTTTTCTGCCAGCCAGATTTTTATCACCGATTGCCGGGTGATACCCAGGCGGCGCGCTTCACGGTCGAGGGCGGTAATCATCCAGACCGGAATATCCAGGTTGATGCGTTTTTGCTCCTCGCCAGGACGGCGCGCGCGCGCAAGGTCGAGCATTTCAATCACGCTTTGCCGTCATCAAATTTTTTGTTGAAATCAGAGGCTTTCATAAAGTTCAATCTCATCATCCCTGGCCCGGCACGCTGATATGATGCGGATGTTCTCGCCGCGATAAGTAATGACTGCCGACCAGAATTTTTCGCCGATTTTACCAATCACCAACCAGCGCGGCTCATCGATAGTTTTGGCAGGGATTTCGAACCGGTTGATATCCTTCCAAAGCACCTGGGCTTCGTCAAAATCAATCCCGTGCTTGTCTTTATTGGAAATACTTTTCGGCGAATCCTATTCAAACATAATGGTATAGAAATTACACTCTTTTTGAATAATAAATCAATCGTTCCTTCTTTTTCTTAACGCCTTACGCAAATGTTCCCAAACTTCCTTCACCCGGCTGGCTTTTTCGGGTTGCACCGGGCGCGGAGTGTAGCGGGCTTCGATGAAGGCGGCGGTGAGCGCTTCGATGTCGGGTTCGGCTTCAGGGAGGGCGCGGTCGAGGCGGGAGGCAAATTCGAGGGGCGTTTGCGACAGGCTGCGGGGGAGGCCGCTCTCGCCGCTGCGGCGGAGGAAGGCCTGGTAAAAGAAAAAGACTCGCTGGCGCGGGTCCAGATTTCGCAGGTTTATCCATCCCCCCGCCCTGCGCGGCAGGCTTTGGCGAGAACGAATGCGCTCCAACCCGGCAGAGACCATTCCCGCCATGCCCTTTTGGGCCGCCTGCCAGAAGACGCGCAGCCAGTCCCACAACCTGCCCAGCCAGGCCAGGCCGCGCCGCTTGCGCAGGACAGCGATGACTTCTTCGTGCTGGCGCAGGTATTGGACAAGGGCAAACAGCAACACCGCGATAAACAGCCCCCAAAACAGGAGCGATTTTGCCACTTCGAGCCAGGGCAGGGGCGTGGAGGCCGCTTCCACCGGCACGGGCGGCAGGATGGGCGGCTGAAAGGAGGGCAAGTCGGGCGTTTCGGTGGGCGGTTCGCGTCCAAACAGCATGGCAAGCAGGCCAAACAGGAGCAAAACCAGCGCCACCAGCAGTTGGACGAAGGAAAAGAGAAGATAGACGACCAGGTTGAGGGCATATCCCAGCGAGGCCAGCAACCCCAGGCTGTAACTGGTCGGCAGCAGGCTGGAAATCACCGTAAGAATGACCAGGAACGCCAGGCTGTAGAAGGCCCAGCGCCCAACAATGGCCGCGTTGACCGGCACGCGGTTGATGCTCCAGCGGTTGTGCAGGTCAATGAATTGGGTCTGGCTGAAGAGCGCCAGGCCGAGCAGGAAATACAAAAGGGTGCTGGCCCCGCCATTGGAAAGGGGCGGCACATCCAGCGCCGCGCCCGCCCAGTTCCCGCCCAACGCGGCGCGGAAATCAAGCCGCATGAGCGCGGTGAACACGACCAGCGCGCTTCCCAGGCCAAAAACCAGGCCAAGCAGCCGTTCGCGCGGCGGACGGGTTTCACCGGGGGTGACGGCGTAGCCGTCCATGCGAATCAGTTCGGCGTCCAACCCCATTTCGTCAAACAGCCCGGCAAAGCCCAGGCTGAACAGCCAGGCCAGCACGCACATCCCCAACCCAATCAGGTATTCGACGCTCAGGAACGAGGTCAGGAAAGCAAACCAGCCCGCAGTCAGTTCCTGGAGGAAGGCTTCCAGCCCGTGAGAGAGGCCAATCACGGCCCGCAGCGCAGCCAGCAAAACGACCACCTGCGTTCCCGCCGCCTGAAACCATTCGAGCGAGAACAGGTCTATTTTTTTGAATTTGCCGTAGTTGTAGAACGTATCGAGCGCAACGATGAAACAAAATGCCACCAGATACCAGGGCTGCCAGTCTGGCGCGATGCGCGTCAGCAGGCTGACCACTGTGGCGACGGCGCAGGCCAGCATGAGCGCGGCCAGCAGAGAACTGACCAGCCGGAAGGTTCGCTCATTGGCGCGGGTCTCTGGCGTAATGTCGGAGGGCTTCATCACTTCTTCCAGATGTCCAGTCCGCGTTCGTTCTGGATGGAAACCAGCGGGATGCCGTACAGCCCCGCCAGGGTTTGGGTTTCGCGCGAATACGTCACCGCCCCGGCCTGAATCAGCAGCACTTCCTGCCCGGCCTTGCGCGATTGGTACAACTCGGTCAGAAGGGCTTCGTCCACTTGCCCGGTAATGACAATCAGGGTGGTTCCCCAGGGCAGTTGGGCGCGCTGGCGTTGCAGCAGCGGCAGGAAGGGAGATTCGCGGGTCGCGCCCGCCCGCGCCAGAATCTCCAACAGGCGAATCAGATGCGCGCCGCCCTTGCGCGGCGGCAGGGAGCGCGGCGTTTCGCCGCCTGGCAGGTCGAGACCGTTGAGCAGCAGGCCAAATGCCTGGCGCTTCTCCGAAATCCACGCGGCCAGCGAGGCGGCAATCACAATCGCCAGTTCCATCGAGTCAATCCGCTGGCGAAAGGGGTAATCGTCCTCGTTCAGGTTCAGGCACAGGATTGTTTCGAGCGCCATCGAAGGCTCAAACATTTTGACCTGCATTCGTCCGGTGGCGGCGGTGGCTTTCCAGTCCACCCGGCGCAGCGAATCCCCGGCCACATAATCGCGTTTGCCCCTCACGCGGGTTGGGTCCTCGAACAAGGGCTGGGTGTGGCGCAAAGTTCCCTGTGGGGAGCGAGAGGGAATTTTTACGGAAGCGAGGGGAATGATTTTGGGATAGACGGTGAGATACTGCGCCGGAGCATTTTTCTGGAGGGGCGGATTCAGACCGAGAATGTCTCCCGTTAAAAGGGCCAGCGGCCCCACCGGGTAGTATCCGCGTTTGCGGGCCTCAAGCGTATACTCGAACCTGGACGTGGACTTCGGCCCCAGCGTGGTGACGCGCGCGAAGGTCGGCGCGGTGCTCAGTCCCACCGGCAAGCCCTCCTGAATTTCAACCCAGGGGAGCGGCAGCCAGCCGGGGTTTTTGACCTGAATCTCGAATTTGACCTTTTCCCCCAAAAAGGCGCGCTCGTTGAAGGAGCGCTCCGCTTTCAGCCGGGAGAGTGAACGGCGAGTCCACCACACTCCGGCCCCCAACGCGCCGACAAAGAGGTAAATGAGCGTCAGCGCAAAGTCATCCCGCAGCGCGGCGGCGAGGACGAGCAGGAGAATGAGGAGGGGAAGAAAACTCATCGAGTCAGGAGGCTGATGCTTTCGATGTGATAGGTCTGTGGGAACAGGTCGAAGGGCGTGACCTGCCGCAACTGGTAGCCACGTTCAGACATCCGCTTCAGGTCGCGCGCTAGGGTAGAAGGGTCGCAGGAAACGTAGATTATCATGGGCGGCTGAAGCGCCATCAGCGCATCGAGGGCGGCCCGGTCAAGACCAGCGCGGGGCGGGTCGAGCAAAACGATATCCGGTTTGACATCCAGCGCGGGCAGGACGGCTTCGGCGGGTGCTTCGTAGAGTTCGACGTTCTCGAATTCGTCCAGGTTGACCTCAAAATCGGCGCAGGCCGAGGGCGAAAGTTCGATGCCGATTATCCGCTCACAGCGCGGAGCCAGGAAAGCGGAAAAGAGGCCGACTCCGCAGTAAACGTCGAAAATCGTAATTGGTAAATGATGATTGGGGATGAGCTCGAGGACGTGATTGACCATCTTCTCTGCCATCGGCGTATTGACCTGGAAGAATGAACCAGCAGAGACTTTGAACGGTCGGCCCAACACTTCGATGACTAGATGGTCATCCCCGGCGAGGACGAGAGCATCATCTTCGGTGAGATGCACAACTGAAAGTTCGGCTTCGATTTCAATTTCCGGGGCTTCGGGGGAATCGGATTCGAGGATGAGCATTAACTCTTCCCCGGCGCGCAGCGAGACGCGCTCCAGATGCGAATCTGGCTCGAAGCGCAGGTTCGGCCACAGGGCGTTGAGCGGTTCTTCAGGCAGGTGGCATTCCGATATCGGAAGCATACCCGCCCCCCTCGACCCTCTCCCAGTGGAGAAGGGGGAGTCGGAAACGTCTGCCGCAATAAACCCCAGGCGGCCTTGTTCGTCCAGATGGAATTGAATGTGGTTGCGGTAATTCCACCCGGCAGGCGAGGGGATGATTTCCTGCACGGGCGGGTTTTCGATTTTGCCAATGCGGGTCAACTGCTCGCGCAGAATTTCGGTTTTGACAGCCAGTTGGTCAGGGTAAGAAAGATGCTGGTAGTGGCAGCCGCCACACTGGCCGAAATGAGCGCAACGCGAGGCAATCCGTTTGGGTGAAGGGTGCAGGATTTCGACCAGCTCGGCGCGGGCAAAGCGTTTGCGCTCCTCCAACAGACGAACGCGCACGGTCTCGCCGGGCAAACCAAAGGGGACGAAGACCGCGCGGCCCAAAGAATCGCGTCCCATCGCTTCGCCGCCATAGGTCAGGTTGGTGAGGGTGAGTTCAATAAGTTCAGGTGACATAGAAAAAAATTCGTAATTCGTAACCCGTCGGTGTCGAATTACGAATTACGAATTACCCGTTGCGCCGCTTGCCTATCGCAGTAAGAACGACAGGGCGACCAGGATGACGAAGAAGCTGCCAGCCAGAATGCCGATGCGCTTCAGGTCCATTTTGACCTGGCTGTAGTCGGGGTTGAATTCGACCGGGGCCGAGGACAGGGTCTTGCTTTTTTTTGCCATTTTCTAACTCCTAGGGGTTCTGTAACACGGCGGATACGACTATCCGCTGGTTATCGATGAGATAGGGGTAGCACGAAATGAGCGTGACGGTGGCGTTAGGGGTGGGGGCCATGACTTCTACCCGGGTTGGCTCAACAACTTGCGTGCCGGTGACGACGTAATTGTACTGGCGCTGGGCGGTGTAAAGAATGACGACATCGCCCGGCCGGAGCTTATCCAGTTCGCGGAAAATTTCACCGAAGATGTCATTATGCGCCGAAAGGACGAGATTGCCATTTTCGCCGGGGTTGGGGGTTCCGATATGTTGGCCGACGCCTTTCTTGAGTTGTTCCCACGAATCGCCCTGCACAATGGGCGCGTCCACGTTGATGGCCGGAATCTGGATGCGAATGCCCTGGGCAGGGCTGGCTGTGGGAAGCGGCACATTGGCGATAGATTGGGCAATGGGCCGAAGGTGTTCAGGGATTTCGGCGTCGTTGAACTGCGCGTCGTTCCCGGCATTGGGCGGCGTATGGCCTGAGGGCAGAACCACGGCAGTTATCAGCGGGGTTGGCGCGGCGGTTGGCAGTTCCATCGCAGCGGCCACTTCCTGGTTGAGAGTCCGCCAGATGGAGAAAGCATTCAATACGACCCCAACCAGCGCTACCACTGCCAACACTTCCACAAACAGGAGCAGGTTGTCTGTCCAGGCACGGCGACTGCTGCGGAGCGGCATAAAGCCGGCAGGCGTCTCCATCACCTGCTCATTTTCGTTGCCATCCAGGGGCGATTCGGTCTCTGCAGCCAGGTCAATCACCCGCCCGGTACGTTTGAAACGTTCCAGCCGGTCATGGCGATTAACCCGACGCTTTTCCAGCAGCAGGCGGCGCAATTCTTCCACCGATAAATCTTCCGGGCGCTTTTCGGGCATAACGAGGTGATTATACCATCCTGACTTTTTCAAACAAGTGGGGTTACACAGGTAGCCGTGAAACGCGCTGAAAACTTTACCCCATCACATCCCTGGGCCGGTATTGCAGTGCTTCGGCGACATGAGCGGTCTGAATCTGGTCACTCCCGGCCAAATCGGCAATGGTGCGGGCCAGTTTCAAAATCCGATGATAGCTGCGTGCTGAGAGATTGAGCTGGCTCATTGCGGCGCGTACCAGACGGTCTCCGGCTTCATTCAATTTGCAAAACTGACGCACTTCGGCCACCCGCATATCGGCGTTGCAGACCACATGCGCTGCTCGATGATTCGAAAATCGATGTGTTTGCAGGTCTCTCGCAGCTTGTACGCGGGCGCGAATTTTTTCGGATGGCTCGCCCAGCCGGTCGCTGGAGAGTTTGTCGTAATCTACGCGTGGTACTTCGATGTGGATGTCGATACGGTCGAGCATGGGGCCGGAGATGCGCTTCTGGTACTTGGTCACCGTTGCGGGAACGCAGGTACAAGACTTTTGGCTATCTCCATACCAGCCGCAAGGGCAGGGATTCATGGCAGCCACCAATTGAAAATTGGCCAAAAAAGTGAGCGAGCCTTGCGCCCGGCTGATGGTGACGACTTTATCTTCCATTGGCTGGCGCAGGACTTCAATGGCGCGTGGGCTGAATTCGGGGAACTCATCGAGGAACAAGACTCCGCGATGGGCAAGGGAAATTTCACCGGGGTGGGGGAGATTGCCGCCGCCAACCAGCCCGGCATGGCTGATGGTGTGATGCGGCGCCCGGAACGGACGTTGACGGATGAGCGGCGTCCCTGGCGGAAGGGCATCAGCCACTGAGTAAATTTTGGTGACTTCGAGCGATTCTTCGAGGGACATTTCCGGCAGGATACCGGGCAGGGCGCGGGCGAGCAGAGTTTTTCCAGCGCCAGGGCTGCCGGTCATCAGGACGTTATGCCCCCCAGCGGCGGCTACTTCCAGCGCGCGTTTGACGTGTTCCTGCCCCTTGACTTCCGCGAAATCGGTTGGGATAAAAAGCGGCGGAGGTTCCTCGCCAGAGGGCTGGTATGGCTCAATGACCTGGCGGCCCGCCAGGTGCCGGTACAGGTCTGCCAGGGTTTTGACGGGGATAATTTCCAAATCAGGGATAAGCGCTGCTTCGGCGGCGTCCGATTCAGGCACGAACATCCGTTTGAAACCGTTTTGCCGGGCAGCCGCGGCCATGGGCAGCACCCCGCGCGCATGGCGAACAATGCCATCCAGCGAAAGTTCGCCCACCACCATCGTATCCTGCACGCTTTCCTGCGGCAAATGCCCGCTCAGCAGGATGACGCCCAGCGCGATGGGCAGGTCATAGGCCGGGCCTTCTTTGCGAACGGTGGCAGGAGCAAGATTGACCACAATGCGGTGGCGGGGGAAGTGCAGCCCGGCGTTTTTGATGGCGGTCTGGACGCGCTCCCGGCTTTCCTGCACGGCGGCATCGGGCAGCCCAACGATGGTCACTCCGGGCTGGCCGTTGCTGTAATCCACTTCGACTTCGACGATGACCCCATCCAGGCCAACCACTGCGCAAGAGTAGATGCGTGAGAGCATGGATGAAGTTTAGAAGATGTCAGGGGAAATGTCAATCAAAAAAGCGCCCTGCAGATAAATTGGGGCGCTTTGGATTGTTGAAGGAATTCCACATCAGGCTTTCACCTGTAGCCTCTTCCGGCTCTCCTGCGCCAGGTCGCGGATGTGCTGCATGACAGTTTCAGCAATCGTTCTGACCAGTAGCTTGTCGTTCGCATCGCCATGAAACCAGAGCGGCTTGCCAATGGTGACGGCATACGGTCCCCGCAGGTACCAGGTGATGATGTCGGGTTCGCCTTCCAGCATGGTGGGAATACGCTTGCAGTTTTCCTCGCGCAAAGAAATGCCAAGCGGCACAACGGGGACGCCGGTTTTGAGAGCCAGCCGGGCCACGCCAGAGCGGGGAGCATGGAATTCACCGGGCGGGCTGATGAGTCCTTCGGGAAAAATCATCACCGAGCGGCCTTTTTCCAAAGTCTGGCGGGCTTCTTCCAGCACGCGCTCGCCCTGCCCAGGCACAACTGAAATCTGCTGCATCTGACGCATGTACGCGCCCAAGACAGGAATGGAAAAGACTTTCGAGGTAATCATCACGCTGATAGGCTGGGACGAAACCAGGTGCATGAAAATCGGGTCGGTGGTGCTGGGATGGTTGGCGGCGTAAAGCACAGGGCCTGAAGGCAGTTCAGTTTGGCGGTGAATATCCATTTTAAGCATTAATTTTGCGTAGGATTTGATGAGAATCTCACCGGCTTTGTAGAGCATGGCAGAAAACATGACTGTTTGTATCTCCTTTTATCGATAAAACACGCTCGCGCGCGAAAAGTTCACATAGGAGATGTTACAGAACTGTCAGGTTTTTTGCCTATCGGCTGGCTAACCATTGGCTATGAATCAGGCAATCCAGCGCAAAAAAAACACCCCGAAGGTGATTCGACCGCCGGGATGCTTTTTCACTGGTTGATGTTCAGGGTCCTAGTTCCTTATACCAGAATCCCCTTGCGCCAGAAAACCAGGGAATCAGGCCACACAACGTCCACGCGGTGTTGAACTCTAGAGAATTGTTCGTAGAACGCGGCGGGGCTGAGAGCCACATGCCTCGCAGCCAGGGCAGGCGTCCGCCATCACTGGCAATCATGCGTTGTCCCATGCAAAATTCGGCTACGAAGGAACTTTTCAGCCAGGCGCGCGGAATGAAGGCTTCGGCCAGGACAGAAAGTAGCAACAGGAATACCAGCGCGATGATAACCAGCGCAAGCAGATTGGAGATGCGGACAGTATGGAGCTGTGAACTTCCCATCGTTTTTATTATAGGACGGCGACGAAAATTTTGTATAATCGAATCATGGTCAATAACGTCACCCGTTTTCTGGATGCAAAAAAAATCAAATACACAGCGTTTGAGACGCCCGCGGAAAAACTAGGCGCGCTCGAAACCGCCCAGTTCCTGAGCGTTCCGCCAGAACAGGTCTTCAAAACGATAGTGTCCACACGAAACCGACCGGGCAAGCCCGTTTTGGCAGTCATCCCTGGCCCTCATCACCTTGACTTGAAGTTGTTGGCGGCGGCCCTGGGAGAGAAAAAGATGACCCTGCCAACCGAGCGCGAGGCCGAGCAGTTGACTGGCTTACAAGCAGGCGGAATTTCGCCCCTGGCGCTCATCAACAAGGGTTTCCAGGTCGTCATTGATTCTGCCGCGCAAGACTTTGCCGAAATCCATGTCTCCAGCGGTCAACGCGGGCTGAACATCCGCTTGCCGGTTAAGGATTTAGCGGCGCTGACCAACGCCCGATTTGCGGTGGTTAGTCATTTGTAATTGATTCTCGTTTTCCACGTTTATTGGGGTCAAGAATACTGAATTGGCTCAACCTCGCGCCGGGGGGCATCGACCGCATCCGTGCCGCGCGGGTAGTAAAAGGTCTGGCGCAGGTTCCAGGTCAGTTCTGCCGACTTGCGGTAGCCGAGGTAGGTTCCCCAAAACTGGTTAAAGCGGAACCAGAAGATGCTGGCAAAATGCCTGCGCAAAACTCCCTTGCGCGCCGCATGCCACAAATCGTTAAAGATATTGCTGCTGGTCATGCGAAGAAAGTCATAAACGTTGAAGTGCGCTTCGGGGTAAATGCGCTTGAAAGCCATTGCCTCGCGCCGATAGCGGTTGCGCACCGCGCGGGGCGTTTCATTATGGATGTGGATAATCTCCGCTTCGGCAGCGTAGGCGATGCCCCAGCCTTGCTCCTGCGCCCATTTGGCCCAGGCCAGGTCTTCCAGACCGGTGAGAGTTTCATCGTAGGGGTGAATCTGCCACAGCGAGCGGCGGACGGCGGCGTTGGCGTTGTTGCAAAACGGGTGGGGTTGACGCGGCGTTGAGACATCTGGAAACCAGCGGGCAAAAATCTCGTGTTCAGAGAACTTACTCGTCTCCGCGCCGCGCTGCTTGCCATAGGTCAGGCCAATGGTGGCATCGGCGAAAGGTTCGAGCAGACGCTCCAGCCAGTCGGGATAGACCGGGTAAACGTGCGCCGAGGCGATGACGACCAGGTCGCGGGTGGCGGCGGCTATCCCCAGGTTGAGCGAGCGCCCAAACGTAAATTCCTGTGGGGCAATATGGACGATTTTCGCGCCAAACGATTCGGCAATCGCCACGCTATCATCGGTGGAGCCGGAATCGACCAGGATGATTTCGACGTCTCGAACCGTTTGACGCCGAATTCCTTCCAGCAAGCGCGGCAGATGACGGGCCTCGTTATATGCGCGGATGACGATGGAGCAGTTCATGGCTTGCGTTTGTACACCCGCCCTTCAGAATCTTCATAAACCAATTCCCAGTTTTGCGCAAATTCCGGCTGGGAAATCATTGCGGGATAACCTGCCTGGCGGCCTTTGACCCAGGCGGTTTGGAAGGCGACGAAATAATCAGCATCTCGTGAGCGCGTGACGGTGTTGGTTAGATTTTCATCGTAAAGATAATACGGAAGGCCATTTTCGACGATGACGGTTGCATTGTGAACATTTTTCTGAACGTAATCGTAGGCGCTGAAATAGCCATCTACGCCGACCGGCTGTTCGAACTGGTCGCGCAGCACCAAATCGCCATCAGGTTTGTGTTTCAGCAGTCTACGGTTGCTCCACGCGCCAAACGCGCTCATTCCCACAGCAAGCGCGAGAATCAACGTGGCAAAAGCCCATCTTGGAGAAACCCAGGCATACACTTTGCGAATGACTGGCCCAAGCAGAATGAGCAACAAGATGGCCTGATAGGCCAACAGCCCAACCGCAAAGCGCCAGGCAATTTGCGTGGGCTGCTGGTTGTTACCCAGAAAGGCCGAAGCCGGGGTCAGGGCAAAGGTCAACAGCAGAATTAACCCTGTCAGAGCAGGCAAGCGGATTTTTTCACAGAACAGTGCGGCAAGAGCGGCGATGAGCGCAATGCCCAAAACCAGGTAAAGTTGCATGGGGATATGCTCATAAAAGTAGGGGTTGGTCAGGTTGGCGGCAATGCTCCAACTGTTAAGCCGGGCCGCGTTTTGTTTGAACAGGCTGTTGATGGCAATCAGGTTTCGGAATGACCAAAGAAGTCCCGGTATCACCAGCAAGGCATATCCTGCATGAATTTTGAAGGCAGAGTTGATGCCGTGCCGCCGCGCCATAAAAAATAACCCTGTGCTCCAGGCAAAAACTACCATGAGGGCCGCATTGGGTTTGACGCTCAAGGCCAACATGCTGGCAACCGCCAGGCCGGGCAGGTATGCTGTCTGACGTTGTTCACCGTCATCGGGGGTGAACAGCGCAACCGCCAGCAGGAGCGCGCCGAGGAGCAAATCATTTTTGCCAATCAGGATGACCTGAGTCCAGAGAATCCACCAGAGGTTGTTGTCGTTTTTGGGCAAATACAGGCGGCTGAGGGTGAGAATGGCGGTCAGGAAGATAAGCACGCCATTCGGCAGACGGGTAAAACGCGCCATCGCCAGCCACCAGGCCAGGAAAAAGTAGAGCGCAATCAGGGCATGGGTGAGGCCCAGCAAATATCCATCATGGTTCAGGCCAAAAGCCAGCGCCAGCAACGACTCGTATCCGAACGGATATTCTCCATAGTCAATCGTCATATCCCAGGCTGAGGCGGTGGAGAGCATCTCTATGGCTTTGGGAAAGTGATACAGCCCGGCGTCCCAGTTCAAAGCCTGCGAAATGGGCGAGAAAGGCCAGCGCGCCAGCGGGTAGAGGGCAAGAACGATGAACAAAGCCAGGCCGAGCGAGGCCAGCAAACCATTCAATAATTTTTGGGAGAAGTTTGCTGAAACGGCGTCTTCCGCATCGAGGAACGCGAACCAGCGAAGATTGGCGGCCAACAAAGAAAAGACCAGACCGCCGCACAGCAGACTGACCAGCACCGCCAGGCCAACGCTGTAAAGGTTCAGCAATCCCAGCACCTGCCCGGCGAAAATGACGCCATAAAACAGGGCTGTAAGAAGGATGAAAACCCAGAGCAAAACGCGGGACAGCGGCATATCAGTCCGTTTGGCTATTCGTCCAGCAGAAAATCCCCACCCTCCAACAGCCCCCTGGTGACCGTTTGAATGGCAGGAGAGCGCAGCAGTTGAGCGGGGTCGAACATCTTCATCCGCGCATTGACCGGCAGAACCCCGCGCTCCAGGAATTCCCCGAAGGGCAGCGAGGTGCGGAACAACTGGTAATACAGAAAGCGCCGGGAATGGCGGCGGAAATCAGCGGGAACGTCGATTTTTTCAGCCGCCAGGAAGTTTTCCAGCGTGGCGCAGTATTCCGCGATGGATTGCGGGAAAAATACGGTGGGATAACGGGTGAAGCGTGCTTTACCCGCGCACAAGACCGGCGCGCCTAAAATAGAGGCTTCCAGCCCGATGGTGGAGTTGTAAATCAGGACGAATTTGGCGCGCGCAATCAGTTCATACGAACTCAGGTATTCGTGAGATGGCACGAAAACGAGGTTCGGCAGGTCAGTGGCACGGCGCTGCGCCACCCATTCGGCCACGCTTTCCTGACTTTCTTTGCCGGGGCGGGTTTCATCAGGATGAGCGCGGATGACGAAGAGCGTTTCGGGGTGAGCGCGCGCGGTCTCCAGTACCAGGTCGAGCCAGGCGAACATATCGGGGAAGATGGTGTTGGCGTGCGGCTGGCTGGTGTCGAAGATGACGTTGGTGAAGACCGGCACGATGTGCTTAAACCCGGCGGCTTTTTGCAGGAAGGCTTCATCCAGTCCGCGCATATCGGGCCAAAATTTGATTCCGGCCATGCTGAAGTTGCCCTGAAAACGATTCTGGAGATAAGCATCCAGCCGGGCGTTTTGGGCTTCGTTCATCTCGAACGATTCGGGGATTTCGATGGGGTAGATGGTGGCTTCGCCGTCGGTGAAGAAGCCCGTCATGGGCATCAGTCCGACTTCATGGCTAATCACCCGCAGGCCGCGCTGCTTCGCCACCCATTTGGCCGTCGCTTCGGGGTAGAACTGCCCGTTAAACACGACCACCGCCTGCGGGTTGACTGCATCCAGAAATCGCTCAAAGCGTTGCGCCACGTTGAACGCGGAGAGGATGTATTCGCGGTAGAAAAAGCGAGTCGCGTCATCTTCGACCAGATGATGGCGGCGTAAAATCCAGCGTAGCCCTGGCAGGCATAGCTCGCCAAGCGGAATGCCCTGCCAGGTAAAAACCATCAGTTCGGCCAGTGAAAGATGTTTGAGCGCAATTTCAATCTGAGCATTTCGTTCCAAACCGAACCAGTGTGCCTGCGCCCCTGCATATAACGCGCGCGCCTGGAAGACGCACGAGCGGCAGGGCGGGTTTTGAGAGGGGTCATTGCGGTTCGTCCCTAATACGCAGCGGCTCATGCCCCGGTTGCAGGCAAAATAGGCAACCGGAATCCCCTGCAAACGCAACCCCCAGGATGTGAGCAGGTGGAAGGCGCTGTTCCACGAAAGGTCATCCAGCCCGCTGGATGCTTTGAAGAAGGCGATGGGGCGCATGTCACGCGGAGCGAGAGCGGCGCGGGTAACGCGCTGGGCCATGCGAACGATACGTCCGTTGTTCAGCAGGCGGGCAAGACGGCGGTAAACCCTGAAATAGAAAGCAGTGAGCGGGAAGGTTGATGTAGTCATTATTCTATTTTATCCAATACTACTTTGCCCTCTTCATAAAATCAACCCATCATTTTCAAAACTTTACTGTTCATCTTGTGTTTTTTATGCTGACGTTATATAATAGAATAAATGTTCTAAAAAAGGAGGTCGAAATGAATGTGGGTATGCTGTGGCTCGACAGCGAAAAAACATCAACGGTTCCAACGATGATTGCCAACGCGGCCGCCTATTACCGGAAAAAGTATGGTCAAACGCCCAACCTGTGCTTTGTTCACCCCAGCATGCTGGAGACGGCAGGGAACGACCACGAAAATGTGAAAATCGCCGTCAAATCGGATAAAGCCATTCTCCCTGGTTTGCTCTGGATTGGCGTGGAGGACCAATTAACCACCGGGGCTGAATGAAAGAATCGCCAGGTCGGGAAAAGGAAAAAACCCGAACATAGACCCCTCGCGCCGGAAACTCCCATCCCAGTGGATGGGACTCCGTATCGCCGAGGCCGGGTATTTTGACTGACACGCCCGACTCCACCAACGGCATTGCGCCATGCAGGGGGACTCGCGCAGCGCCTGAAACTGGCATCATGCAAGGGCAGCCTTTCAGGCTGCCCTTGCTCAGTAGAACGATTGGAATAACCAGGCAGTTAGCCGCGCGATTTTGGCGCTCGCGTTTTGGGGCTCTTTGCGTGTTCATAACCACCCATTCGTTTAAGCGAAACAGGCGGCGTTTCGCGCGGCGCCACCATGCCCCAACGGCTGGCGCCCAGGTACAAAATATCCAGAATTAAGTCTTCGTAGGAAATCCCTTCCGCGGCGGCTTCCAGGCACAGGTCACTGTAGCCAGGAGTCAGGCCAGGCAGGGTGTTAATTTCGATGAGCATTGGCTCGCCGGCGGCGTTGAGGCGGATATCGGCGCGTGAGACATCAATGGCTTTAATGGCCATGTGCGCCCGCACAGCAAGATTTTGTAGTTTTTTGGTGAGTTCGGGCGAAATGTCTGCCGGGCAGATATAGCCGGGCGCCCCTTCTTCGCCGACCGATTTCGATTTGGAAGCCTGGCTGTAAATGCCGGGCGTGATTGAACGGCTGCTATCCAGTTCCAGTACCGGGAAAATGTGGTACCCGTGTTTCTCATCATACCATTCCGGGTGGCGGGAATACTTCCAGGCGTCCCAGCGACCAATCAGTCCACAGGTAAATTCGCGTCCGGAGAGAAAACTTTCGACCAGGGCTGGCTGACGATAAGTTTGAATAATGTAGTTAACGCGCTCGCGCAATTCAGAGGCGTTATTGACCACGGCTTTTGTATCAACACCCATGCCTGTCCCTTCGCGGGCCGGCTTGACGAAGAGCGGGAAGCGCAATTCGGGACGCAGCGGCTCGTCGCCGACGATGAATTCCTGAAAAGGCGCCACTGGCAGGCGGCGGTCGCGCCAGATGCGCTTGGTGAGGGTTTTATCCAATGAAATGGCATTCGCCATCACGCGCGAATGGGTGTACGGGATGCGCAACATCTCCAACAGGGCCGGCACTTGCGCCTCGCGCGCATCGCCGCCCAACCCTTCGGCGATGTTGAAGCAAATATCCGGTTTGATTTCGCGCAGAGCATAGGGAAGTTCACGGTCAGCCTGAAGGAAGACGGTTTTATGTCCGTCCGTTTCGATGGCGGCGCGGATGCAGTCAATGGTCTCGATGTGGTCGTAATCGGCCAGGGCATCGGCGGCCACATCCGGCGGCAGAGGGATGTTCTCGTCTTTTATGTTGGCAAGCACAGCCACCAGCCAGGGTTTTTCGGGTTTCAGCCGACTGGGAGGCTTTTCTTCGGTGGGCAAAGAATCTTCGGACATGGCGTTCTCCTTAAAAGTCAAAAAAATGTACAGGCGTTATCTTATAACATTTGGCGCTCACAATCAAGCAACAAATTGTAAACAAAATCGCGGTAACTCATGTTATCATTTTTACATGCCCAGGACTCAGTCTCGCACCCTGCCGCGCGTTGTCGAACTTTCTGAAACAGAATTGGAACCGTTGTACCGGGTCATCATTCACAACGATGACGTAACACCGATGGATTTCGTCGTGTACATTCTGGAGCGGATTTTCTTTGTGACCGGGCCCGATGCCGTGAACATCATGCTGACCGCCCACTACAAGGGCAGCGCTTATGTGCAAACTTTACCCAAAAACGAGGCGCAGGCGCGGGTGAACAAGGCGCACTTTGCCGCCGGGCTGGAGGGCTATCCACTGCATTTTTCCATCGAGCCGGAGTAATCTGAATACGCCATGAAATTTGAAACCGTACACGGCATCACGCTCCCCAAAATTGGCTTTGGGTGTTGGGGCATTGGCGGTCAGGAAACCGCCGACCCATCTCAGGAGGAACGTTCGCTGACGGCTCTGCGCTCTGCGCTTGCGCTGGGCTACACCCATTTTGACACCGCCGAATATTACGCCGCCGGGCATTCTGAAGAATTGGTGGGGCGCGCCATCCGCGAGGCGGGCATTGCGCGGGAAAGCGTCTTTATCACTTCCAAAGTCAGCCCCAACCATTTGAAATATGAAGATGTGCTGCGCTCCTGCGAAAACAGCCTGCGCCGATTGGGGATGGAGTATTTTGACCTGTACCTGATTCACTGGCCAGAACGGAATATGAACCTGCCGGAGACCTTCCGCGCATTGAACCGACTCGCGCGCGATGGCAGGGTCAAAAACCTGGGCGTCAGCAACTTCAGCCTGAAACTGCTCCAGCAAGCGCAGGCGCTCTCTGAAACGCCGCTGCTGACCAATCAGGTTCCCTACAGCATTCCCGACCGTTCTTATGTCAAGAATGGCGTGCTGGCCTACTGCCAGGCGAACGATATTTTGCTCACCGCCTATTCACCCGTCAAAAGCCGTTTCTTTAAAGGCAAAAAACTGGCCGAATTTGCCCGCCAGCGCGGGGTGACGCCCTTTCAGGTGGGGTTGGCCTGGCTCATTCGCCAACCGCGTGTCATCACCATCCCGGCTTCGTTCAACCCGCAACACCAGGCCGAAAATCTGGCTGCCGCTAACCTGATATTGAACGATGAAGAAACCGCCTTCCTTGACAACCTGGCTTGAGACAGGATAAGCAAGAAACCTTACAGGCAAGCAGCAACCGGGTTCTCAGTTTTTTTCACGGCCGTATGCCAGGCTGAAATCGAACCGGCGGCTCGTCTGGCGAGAGATTTGATTTTTACGCGCCTGCCGATTTCTCCGGCTGCTAAAAGCGCCGGATGGGGACAAAATTGGAGGCGACTACTTCACCTGCTGGAGAACAACATGCACGCTGGCGGTTGGTTTGCCTATATCCGTTCGGGAGATGAAAAACCCCAAAAAGTAACCAGAGAACTGCTCCTGCGCGTTTTGGCGTATGCCCGCCCCTACTGGGGGCGCATCGCCGGAATGCTTGGGATGATTTTGTTGAGTACCGGCCTGGGGCTGGTTTCACCGCTCATTTTTCGACATCTGATTGACACGGCCCTGCCCAACCAAGACCTGAATCAGTTGACCATGCTTTCGCTGGCGCTGCTGTTCCTCCCAATTTTGAGCGGGGCCATTGGCGTTTTCCAGCGGTGGTTAAACGCCAGCGTGGGCGAGGGCGTCATCTACGACCTGCGCGTGGCGCTCTTTTCGCGCTTGCAGCGCATGAGCCTGCGTTTTTTCACCAACACCAAAGTTGGCGAATTGATGAGCCGACTGAACAACGATGTGGTTGGGGCGCAGAATGCCATCAGCAACACCATCGTCGGAATTGCCACGAATCTCATTCAGGCGGCGGCGCTGTTGGCGGTGATGCTCACCCTGCAATGGCAGTTGACGCTGGTCAGCGTGGTTATTCTGCCGCTCTTCATCCTGGCTGCCCGCAAATTGGGCGACCGTCTGCGGGAAATTGCCCGGCGGGCGATGGAAGTCAACGCACAAATGAACGCCCACATGAATGAAACTCTCAACATTGGCGGGGCGCTGCTGGTCAAACTGTTTGGGCGCGCCAGAGAAGAAGAACAACGCTTCAGGCAGCGGGCCGCCAGCGTGCGTGAAATGGGCATTGAGCGCGCCGTCACCGGCTCGGCTTTTTTCGTCATCATGGGGCTGGTCAGCGCGGTGGGTACGGCCCTGGTGTACGGGCTGGGCGGCTATTTTGTAATTACCGATGTCTTTACGGTTGGCACGATTGTGGCCTTTGGCGCATACCTGGGCCAGCTTTATGGGGCATTGCAAGGATTGGCCGGAGCGCCGGTTGAATTCAGTACCAGCATGGTCAGCTTCGAGCGCGTCTTCGAGGTCCTCGACCTGCCGCAGGACATGGTTGACCCCCCCAACCCCTACAAACCCGAAGAAGTCATGGGCGACCTGGTGTTCGAGAATGTCAGTTTCCGTTATGACCTGGACGAATCTAAACTGCTCAGCGAGGTCAAACGCTATGGGAGCATGGAGAATGTCAAAGCAGTCATGAGCGGCCAGACATCCAATGAAAACGAAAAGGCTGGAAATGGCAAAAAGGCCCCATCTGCCAAAGACTGGGAAGAGGACGATGATGCTTCGTTTCTGTCCCGCTCTCAGGCGCGCGAAGTCGCCCTGTCCAACATCTCCTTTCACGCCGCGCCGGGGCAGTTGGTGGCGCTGGTGGGCCGCTCTGGAGCGGGCAAAACTACCCTGACCTATCTCATCCCGCGCCTGTATGACCCGACCAGCGGCAGCATCCGTCTCGACGGCCACGACCTGCGCGAATATCGTCTCGACTTCCTGGCGGCTCAGATTGGGATGGTCACGCAAGAGACCTACCTGTTCCACGACACCATTCGCACCAACCTGACTTACTCCAGGCCAGAGGCCGCTCCGGAGGAAATCGAAGCGGCAGCCCGCGCGGCCAACATCCACGATTTCATCATGGGGCTGCCCGATGGATATGAAACCATCGTCGGCGAGCGCGGCTACCGCTTGAGCGGCGGTGAAAAGCAGCGCATTGCCCTTGCGCGGGTCATTCTGAAAAATCCCAGAATTCTGGTGCTGGATGAAGCCACCAGCCACCTCGACAGCGAATCTGAAGCGCTCATTCAGGAAGCCCTTAAGCACGTCATGGCCGGACGTACCAGCATTGTGATTGCGCACCGCCTTTCAACCATTCTCTCCGCCGACCTGATTCTCGTCCTCGACCGGGGACGCATCGAAGAATATGGCACGCACGATGAATTGTTGCGGATTGGCGGCATTTACACGGAGTTGTACGAAACTCAGTTTTTCAAGGCATAACATGCCTGATGACCTGACACCTGTCACTGGAATTCGCCCTGATTCTGATGTAAACTTTTTGCATGAATACAACCTCCCGCAGGATTTTGCAAGGCCATGAGCGCGCAAACAGCCTGCGGGAGAATTCTTAAGTTCAGCATTTACGAGGCTGGCCATGAGAGAAAACATCTCGCGTTACCGCTGGTTTGTAGTGGCTGTGTTTTTCTTTTTCATGCTCATGCACCAAACCGACCGCCTGATGATTGGTTCGATGCAGGAACCGGTGATGCAAGAGTTTGGCATTACCGACCTGCAATGGGGTCTTATCAACACCGGCGCGCTGGTCGTCAGTACCATCTTGTATCCCATCTGGGGCTATCTTTACGACCGCTATGCGCGCGCCAAACTGCTGGCGCTGGCCTCTTTCATTTGGGGCGCAACGACCTGGCTGAGCGCCATTGTACGCACCTACCCACAATTCCTCGTCACCCGCGCATCAACCGGCGTTGATGACTCGTCCTACCCTGGCCTCTATTCTCTGGTAGCCGATTATTTCGGCCCCCACTTGCGCGGCAAAGTGTATGGCTTGCTGCAATTGGCACAGCCTATCGGCTACCTGGTTGGCATGCTTCTGGCGCTCATGGTCGCGCCGCTGATTGGCGGCTGGCGCAGTGTCTTTTACATCACCGGCACGCTGGGGCTGGTCATCGCTGTGCTGATTTATCTTGGAGTCAAAGAGATGCCGCGCGGCAAAGCCGAACCGGAGTTCGAAGGGATGACAGAGATAGGCCAGTTTCATTTCAACTGGCGCGAAGCACGCGAAATTTTCAAGAAGAAGACGATGTGGTTCATCTTTCTGCAAGGATTCGCGGGCGTCTTTCCCTGGAATGTCATCACCTATTTCTTTTTCGGCTACCTGATGCGCGAACGCGGCTACGACAACAACGCCGTCCTCGTAACAATGGCCCCAGTGATTCTCGTGCTGGCATTTGGCACGTTTTTGGGCGGCTGGTTGGGCGACTGGGCCTTCCGACGCACCTGTAAAGGACGCCTGATTGTTTCCAGCGCAGGGGTACTTTTAGGCGCAGTGTTTCTGGGCCTGGCGATTCAAACACCCACGACTGAGCGAGGTCTATTTTTCCTGCTCATGATGTTGACTGCGCTGTTCATGCCCTTTGCCGCCCCCAACACCGTTGCCATTGTTCACGATGTCACGGTTCCTGAAGTGCGCTCCACCGCGCAGTCGGTCGAATACTTTCTCGAAAATTTCGGCGCAGCCAGCGCTCCGCTCCTGGCCGGTCTCATTGCCACAGCCTATGACCTGAAAACCGCTATCTTGTGGATAAGCACCCTTGCCTGGGGACTCTGTTTTCTTTTGTATTTGGGCGCGTTCTTCACCATCGACCACGACGTGAACGACCTGCGCGCCCAAATGAAATCCCGCGCTGAAGCGATGCGGTAGAGCAAAATTGTACCTTGCGCCGTCTTATGCACATCCTTTCGGTTGACCTCGCCAACCAAAAACAGGTTCAGTCTTTTGTGAGCCTGCCCTTTCATATTTATAAAGACATTCCACAATGGGTGCCCCCTTTGGAAGGGGATGTCAGGCACATTCTCAACCCGAAACGCCACCCGTTTTACCGGCACTCGCAGGCTGCCTTTTTTCTGGCGGAGCGGAACGGGCGCATCGTGGGCCGTCTTGGGGTTTTTGAAAACAGGCGTTACAACACCTACAACCGGACCCGCGCCGGGTTTTTCACCCTGTTTGAGTGCGAGAACGACCCTGAAGCCGCTTGTGGCCTGTTCGAGGCTGCCTGGGCCTGGGCAGGCCAGCGGGGGCTGACCGAACTGATTGGCCCGAAGGGATTCACGGTGTTGGATGGCTTTGGGATGCTGGTGAAAGGTTTTGAACATCGCCCCGCATTTGGTATTTCGTACAACCCGCCCTATTATCCAGATATTCTGGAGCAGCTGGGATTTCAAATGGTTAGCGAGGCCGTTTCCGGGTATTTAAATCCGCTGGCCGAATTCCCAGAGCGGATTCACCAGATTTCCGCAAAAATCCAGCAGCGGCGCGGCCTCCACATCGCCCGCTACCAAACGCGAAGTGACCTGCAAGCGCTGATTCCACGTTTGAAAGAGCTCTATAACGGCGCGTTGGAAGGCACCAGTGGGACGTATCCGCTCGAGGACGATGAAGTCAAGACGATGGCAGACCAATTGTTATGGTTCGCCGACCCCAAACTGGTCAAAGTGGTCATGAAAGGCGAAAAGCCGGTGGGATTCCTGCTGGCCTACCCCGATATTTCCGCCGCTTTGCAAAAAACGCGCGGCAGGTTACTGCCGTTTGGCTGGCTGACACTGCTGCGCGCGATGAAAACAACCGACTGGATTAACATCAACGGCGCAGGTATGATTGAAGAATATCGTGGGCTGGGCGGCACGGCTATCCTGTTCAGCGAAATGTACAAAACCATCCGCGAAAGCGGCCAATTCCGGCACGCCGAGCTGGTGCAAATTGGCCTTGAAAACGACCGTATGCAGCGCGAACTGCGTGATTTGGGCGTAGATTTTTATAAAACGCACCGGGTTTATCGGAAAGAGTTGTAAATTACTATGGATAACCAATTTGACGAACTCACCGGCAAGTTGCTCAAAGCCATTCATTTTTCTGCCTTCAAGCACCGCGACCAGCGCCGCAAAGACCAGGCGCTTTCGCCCTATATCAACCATCCGCTTGAAGTGGCGCGCCTGCTGTGGGAGATAGGCGGCGTGCGCGATGAAGCCACTCTCGCAGCGGCCATCCTGCACGATACCATCGAAGATACCGACACCACTGCCGAGGAAATTCGGAGCCTCTTTGGGGATGACGTGTTAGGGCTGGTGTTGGAAGTCACCGATGACAAATCACTTCCCAAAATGCACCGCAAACGACTGCAAATCGAACACGCCCCATATATTTCGTTCAAAGCCAAATTAATTAAGCTGGCTGACAAAATCAGTAATCTCAGTGACCTGCTCTATTCTCCGCCGCGCCATTGGTCGTTTTCGCGCAAACAGCAATATCTCCTGTGGACAGAGCAAGTGGTAGCCGGATTACGTGGCACAAACCCGGCCCTGGAAGAATGCTATGACAAGTTGTTGATTGAGGGGAAAACACTCTTAAACCTTGACAAGGAGACACCATGATTCGAATTGTGACCGATACCCTGACCGGCTTTCCGCTCGAAACCATGCGCGCGCGCGACATCCCGGTCATTCCGCAAATTGTGACCTTTGGCGAAACCTCTTACCGCGATGACACCGAAATCGACACCGCCACCTTTCTGCAAAAATTAAAAGCTGCGCGGGTCAATCCTAAAACTGCCGCGCCCCCTCCACATCTTTACAACCCTATTTTTTCGCAGGCCGCCCAAAATGGCGATACCGTTTTGGTGATTGCCCCCTCCGCAAAAGTGAGCGGCACAGTGCGCTCTGCCCAAACCGCCAAAACCGACTTCCCCAATGCAGATATCCGCATTGTTGATACGCAAACGCTGGCCTGCAACCAGGGAACGCTCACGCTCATCGCCGACAATCTGCGAAAAGCGGGGAAAAGCGCGGACGAAATTGAATCCCACATCCGCGAGATGGCCCCGCGTGGACACATCTATTTTGTTCTCGACACGCTCGAATATCTCAAACGAGGCGGCAGAATTGGGGCAGCCAAAGCCCTGCTTGGTGAGTTGCTGCAGGTAAAACCAATTTTGCAGATTAAGGATGGACAGGTCGCGCCCTTCGACCAGGAGCGTACCAAAAAACGAGCGGTGGGGCGGCTGATTGAGATTGTGACCGAGCAGGTACGAGACCGCGCCGATTGTTATTTGTGCGTTATCCACATCGACGCCGCAGACGAAGCAGAATCTTTGCGCGCCGAACTCGCCGCGCGAACCGGGCTCAAAGACATTCCCGTCTACCTGCTGCCGCCTGCCATTGTCGTCCATGCCGGGCCCAAAGCGATTGGCGTTGGCTTCTTCGCATAAAGCCGTGTGATATAATTCTCTCGCTTAATCACCAAAAATCCCCATGCAAACGGGTTTTTTATAAGAAGGAGAACGGTTTTATGTCTGGTCACAGCCATTGGGCTACCATTCGCCGCAAAAAAGGCGCGGCAGACGCCAAGCGGGGCGCCATTTTTACCCGCCTGGCGCGTGAAATTGTAATGGCCGCGCGCCTGGGCGGCGGTGACATCGGTTCCAACGTGCGTTTGCAACTGGCAGTGGAAAAAGCGCGCGCCCAAAATATGCCAAAGGACAACATCGAACGCGCCATCCGACGCGGCACCGGAGAAGATAAGGAAGGCAGCGCGCTCGAAGAATTGGTCATGGAAGGCTACGGCCCGCACGGCTCGGCCCTGATGGTCGAATGCGTGACCGATAACCGCAACCGCACGGTTGCTGATATGCGCCACGCCTTCAACAAAAATGGCGGTAACATGGCCGAACCCGGCGCAGTTGGCTGGCAGTTTGAGCGCAAAGCCTACTTTGCCTTTCCCGCCAGCCAGTTATCGTACGACAAAGCCTTTGAGCTCGCCATCGAAGCTGGCGCCGATGACGTGCAGGAAGACGGCGAGAATGTCGAAATTATCGGGCCGGTAGATGCCTTCAAAACCATCAGCGATGCCCTGCATGCGGCCAAAGTCAACCCCGAAGAAGCCGGTCTGCGCCTGATTGCCAAACAAGACCTCGAACTGGGCGTCGAAGAGACCTTGCAAGTGCTGAAGTTCGTCGAAGCCATCGAAGAACTGGATGATGTGCAGAACGTTTATCACAATCTGAAGATTTCAGACGAGGCCCTGGCGGCGCTCGAAGCAGAATAAATGGCGAGGGCGGGTCAGAAACCCGCCCTTTTGATTAACTCATGACCCTCACCCTCGGTCTCGACCCTGGAACGGCCACCACAGGCTACGGCTTAATACGGCAACACCCTGACGGTTCGCTTGAAGCCGTCCATTATGGCGTGATTCTCACCCCCAAAGACCTGCCCGCCCCCGAGCGGCTGGATTTGCTCTACCGCGAACTCTTGCAACTGCTGGAAACCTACCGCCCTCAAACCGCCGCGGTCGAAAAACTCTTCTTTCAAAAAAACGTCAGCACGGCCATTACCGTCGGGCAGGCGCGCGGCGTACTGCTGCTGGCATTGGCGCAAAACGGCCTGGAAGTGGCCGAATACACCCCCAACGAGGTTAAGCAGGCAGTGGCTGGTTATGGCTCTGCCGAAAAGCGCCAGGTGCAGGAGATGGTGCGAGTCCTGCTCTCCCTGCCACAAATTCCCAGGCCCGATGACGCCGCCGACGCGCTGGCGATAGCAATTTGCCATCTGAACACTCACCGATATTAAGAATTTACAATTTTTTTACATCCTCCACACATCTGCCTAACTCGCCTCCCCTACAATAGAAACATCAAACCCAAATGGAGGCAAATATGAAAACCAAACTGCAAAAACTGTTTCTTTTATGCACCCTGCTGGCGCTGGTCTTGCTGGCCATGCCAACCCAAAACGCGCTGGCGGCAGGCCGCAACGAACCCCCTGCTCCCACCGCCACGCCCGACCCCGAACGCGCCAAAACCCGCCTGGAATGGGCCTTTGCCAACCTGAAACTCACCGTCCAGCGAATTGAACTCAACCAGGAATATCAAGATGAGTTCATCGCCCGCATCGAAGAATTGATTGCGAAGGCCAAAGAAAATGGCAAAGACGTTTCCACCCTTGAAGCTGCGCTGTCGGACTATAAAAATGCAGTCGCAGCGAGCCAGCCGCTTTACGAACAGGCTGCCCAACTGGTCGAGACTCACACAGGGTTCGACGCCAATGGCAAAGTGACCGACCTGGAAAAGGCACGCGAAACCGTCAAAACCTTAGGCGAAACGCTCAAACAGCACCGCGAAGTGATGGGCGAAGCCGCCAAAGCCCTGAACGAGGCGCTCAAAGCCTTCCGCGAGGCCAACCCACGTTCACCCAAACCGTAAATCAGCAGACAGGAGACAGTCATCAACAAAGTGACTGTCTCCTGTTACAATCGGGGTGTCTCACACGAACGCGGATTTCTTTCCGCAGCCAGGCGCTCTTGCAAGCGCTCAATGCGATTGTTGCAAAGTCATTCTTCAAGGAGACCCCCATGCGAAACGTTGTCACCGCTGAAAACGCCCCCAAAGCAATTGGCCCTTACTCGGTTGCCATTCAGACCGAAAACCTTGTCTTTTGCTCCGGTCAGCTGGGGCTGCACCCGGACACCGGCGAGCTGGTTTCTGGCGATGTGGCCGAGCAAACCCGCCAGGCGCTCACCAACCTGAAGAACGTCCTGGAATCTGCCGGTTCCAGCCTGGACAAAGTGGTCAAAACAACTGTGTTTCTCAAAGATATGGCCGATTTTCCCAAAATGAACACCGTGTACGGCGAGTTCTTCCCGGCCAACGCCCCGGCGCGTTCCACCATTGCCGTTGCCGGTCTGCCTAAAGGCGGATTGGTCGAAATTGAAGCCATCGCCTTGCGTTAAACTTCCTCATGGAAACCATCCTGCTGGTCGATGATGAACCCTCCATCGTCTCGCTCGCCAAACTATATCTGGAGCGGGATGGTTTCCATGCCGAATCGGCAGGAGATGGACTGAAGGCCCTCGAGGCGATTGAACGCCTGCGGCCCGGTCTGGTTGTTTTAGATGTCATGCTGCCGGGGCTGGACGGATTCGAGGTCTGCCGCCGCCTGCGCGGGGCCGGGAACGAAGTCCCCATCCTCATGCTCACCGCGCGCGATGAAGACATCGACAAAATCCTCGGTCTGGAACTTGGCGCTGACGATTACCTGACCAAACCGTTCAACCCGCGTGAACTGGTGGCGCGCGTCAAGGCCATCTTACGGCGCATGGACAAAAAAACGGATGCGGCCTCCGCGCCCCTGCGGCTCGGCGACCTGGAAATTGACCCTGCCCGCCGGGTAATGACCGTGAACGGCCTCCCCGTCAGCCTGCGCGCCCAGGAATTCGACCTGTTACTCACCCTGGCAGACCAGCCGGGGCGTGTGTTTACCCGCGAACAACTGCTCGAAAAAGCCTGGGGCTTCGATTTCTATGGTCAGACCCGCACCGTAGATGTCCACATTGCCCAATTGCGTAAGAAAATCGCCGCCAGCCAGGCCAGAATCGAAACAGTGACCGGAGTGGGATACAAATTCGTCACTCACAATTCTTGACTCTCCCCTCCTTCATCATTTATCACTCATCATTCCCTTGTTCTCCTCCATCCGCTCTCGCCTGTGGTTAACGTACGCCTTTTTGATTGCCGCCGCTCTGTTTGTTGTAGCGGTTGTTTTTCTCATTTATGTCATTCGTAATCCATTTGCTTATCGGCAAGCAGTGATTAAATTGGCTGCAGTAGAGGCAGTATTGGTTGCGCGCCAGGAAGACTGGCTCAACTTACCACCAGAGCGGCTCCAAAAGATGTTTTCCCGCCAGGCCGAGTCGCTCAATGCGCGCCTGCTCCTGCTCGATGAAAACCGTCAAATCCTCATCGATTCTTCTCCCTTTGCCCCTGCGCTTAATCTGCGCCGGCTGACGCGCCTGAATCAGACGACATACGATGCCGAAGGAAACCCATGGCTATTTCAAGCGCATACACTTAAGAACGGCACAATCCTCATAACAGCGGTTCCCCGTCCACAACCAGCGCTATTCACTCTTTTGACCGATGAACTGATGCCGCCTCTGCTGGTAGGCGGCTCGGTGGCTCTGGTTTTGGCGCTGTTTCTGGCATTTGGGGTGGCGCGCTGGGTAGCCGACCCGCTCCAGCGGCTGGTGAACGCCGCCCGAACGTTTTCTGGCGAAACCATGCGCCCCTTGCCTTTGGAAGGCCCGCGCGAGGTGCGAGAGTTAGTCGGCGCTTTCAACCAGATGACTGCCCGCGTACAGGCCGGGCAAACCGCGCAGCGCGAATTCGTAGCGAACGTTTCGCACGAGTTGAAAACCCCGCTCACTTCCATTCAGGGCTTTGCCCAGGCAATTTTAGACGGTACGGCAAACACACCTGAACAACAAAAACAAGCCGCGCAAATCATCTACGACGAAGCCGGGCGAATGCACCGGCTGGCGCTCGACCTGCTGGATTTGGCGCGGCTCGACGCAGGAATTGCCGACCTGAAGCGCGACCCGCTCGACCTGAACGCCCTGGTCAAGAGCATCGCCGAACGCTTTATGCCCCAGGCGCGCGCCGCCGGAGTGACGCTGGACGTGCGTTTCGTTCCTCTGCCAGCAATCACAGGCGATGGCGACCGACTGGCTCAGGTGTTCACCAACCTGGTGGACAATGCTCTAAAGTTTACCCCCTCCGGCGGACAAATTGGATTGCGAACCGTTGCTCTGGAAACGGGAGTTGAAGTGCATGTGCAAGACAGCGGCGCGGGCATTCCGCCTGAATCTTTACCGCACATCTTTGACCGTTTTTACCAGGCCGACCCGGCCCGCCAGGGCGGGAAAAAACACGGCGCGGGGCTGGGGCTGGCCATTGCGCGCGAAATAGTTGCGGCGCATGGTGGTAAAATTAGCGTTCGAAGCACGCAGGGCCAGGGAAGTCTGTTCATAGTGCATCTCCCGCTGACAAACCCGGATGCTTCAACCATCGTCCAACGCAAGTAGCGCCATGCCGCCTACCGTTTCCATTGTTGTTCCATGTTTTAATGAGGAAAAACGCATCCACATTTTGCTGGATGCGATTTTTGCGCAAACCTATCCGCGTCATTGCATGGATGTGACCATCGCTGATGGCCATTCCACCGACCGCACGCGCGAGGTGATTGCGGCTTTTCAACAGGAGCATCCCGGCCTGGCCATTAAGGTAATTGACAACGATGCCCGCACCATTCCGGCGGGCATCAACCGGGCAATTGCCGCCTCGCAAGGCGAAATCATCATCCGCCTGGATGGGCACTCCAGTCCATATCCTGATTACGTTGAGCGAATTGTGACGGCGCTGGAAGAGGAAAAAGGTCAAAACGTAGGCGGGGTATGGGAAATCCACCCCGGCGCGGATACATGGGTGGCGCGCGCGATTGCCATCGCGGCGGCGCATCCGCTGGGGGTGGGCGATGCGCTTTACCGTCACGCGAAACAGGCTGCGGTGGTGGATACCGTCCCCTTTGGCGCGTGGAAACGTTCACTGGTCAATGAAATCGGCGGGTACGATGAATCCCTGCTTTCCAACGAAGATTACGAATTGAATGCCCGTATTCGCCAACGCGGCGGCAAAATCTGGCTTGACCCGGCCATCCGTTCGGTTTATTTTGCCCGCCCGACATTCTCGGCATTGGCCCGGCAATATGGGCGTTATGGATTTTGGAAGTTTCAAATGCTGCGCCGTTACCCTGGCACGTTGCGCTGGCGGCAGGCGCTTCCGCCGCTTTTTGTGTTGAGTCTGTTGGGTAATTTGCTTCTTGCTCCCGCCTGGCCGGTTTTTGGCTGGCTCTTGGCCTTTGAACTTCTGGCATATTTTGGTATATTGAGCCTGGCAGGGCTGCGTTCTACAATCCAACACAGGGGGGCTTTCCTCCTGTTCGGCTTGCCGCTCGCCATCACCGTCATGCATATTGCGTGGGGCAGCGGATTTTTGTGGAGCATTCTGGCAGGAGCAAAGAAAGCGTAAATCATGGCCGATATTACCAGACCAAGATTCCGATTGACGCCTGGCGAACAGCGCATCATTTTGATTCTTGGCGATTTATTCGTGGGTATCGTTGCTCTGCTCGGGGGGATTTATTTCTGGTTTATCGTTGACCCCGATTTTTTTAATTTCTTCGAATTCTTTATCGCGCGCGCGCCATTCTGGTTTTACATTCTGCCCCCCGCCTGGATGCTGCTATTGATTGACTTATACGATTTGCACCGGGCCTCAAACTGGCAACGCACCGTGCGCGGGGTAACCATTGCCGCCATCGTCGGCGGTGTGGCCTACCTGGTTGTGTTTTTTGTGCAAGATGACCCTCGTTTTGTCAATCGTCGTACATTTGCCGCATTCTTGCTGGCAGTCTTTGCTTTAACGCTGCTGTGGCGCTGGGTCTACATCCGCATGTATACTGCTCAGGGCATGGGGCGTCGTGTGCTGGTGGTGGGAGCAGGCGCCAATGGACAGACCCTGGCGCGAATGTATGCGGAGCTGAAGCCACCGCCTTTCAACCTGGTGGGGTTTATTGATGACGACCCGCAAAAAGTCGGAAAAACCATTGAGGGATTCCGGGTTTTTGGTGGCAGTCACCAGCTAACGCAGTGGATTGAAGAATTAAACATTGCAGAGGTGGTGGTCTCCATCACCGGCGAAATGCGCGGTCAGACCTTTCAAATCCTGCTGGATGTGCAGGAAAAAGGAATTGAAGTCACGCGAATGCAAACGCTGTACGAGAGTTTGTTCGGGCGCGTCCCGATTCATCATCTGGAATCGGACTGGGTTTTGCGCTCATTTATTGACGAAGCCCGCGTGAGCAGTTTCTACCTGATTGGTTCGCGCGCCATAGACATCCTCGGCTCGCTGGTAGGCATGACAATTTTCCTGGCTCTTTTACCGTTCCTGGCAATTGCTATCTTGCTGGATGACGGCTGGCCAATTTTTTATACTCAGCCGCGTCTGGGCAAGGGCGGAGTCCCGTTCAAAATGCTCAAACTGCGCACAATGGTCAAAAATGCCGAGGCCGATGGCCAGGCCCGCATGGCGCAAGAAAACGACCCGCGCGTAACGCGCGTGGGAAATTTCCTGCGCATGACCCGTCTCGATGAACTTCCTCAATTTTGGAACGTGCTGCGCGGCGAGATGAGTCTCGTTGGGCCGCGCGCCGAACGAGAAGAGATGGTCAACAAATTCCAAAAACAAATTCCGTTCTACCGGGCGCGACTGTTAGCAAAACCAGGCCTCACCGGCTGGGCGCAAATCAATTATGGGTATGCTGCAACGGTTGAAGACACCGGGGTAAAGCTAGAATATGATTTATACTACATCAAACACCGCTCCATCCTGATGGACATCGTCATCATGTTACGCACAGTGGGTACCGTATTGGGAAGAAAAGGGAGATGAAAAAATGAAAAAATATCTCGTGACCGGCGGCGCCGGGTTTATTGGCTCACACATCGTCCGCGCCCTGCTCGAGCAGGGCGGTTTTGTGCGCGTGCTGGATAATTTTTCCACCGGCAAACGCGAAAACGTGGCAAAGATGGATAATCTATTGTTTGAACTGCTCGAAGGCGATATTCGTGACCAGGCGGCGCTGGCCGAAGCCGTAAAAGGAATCGACATCATCTTCCACCAGGCGGCTTTTATCTCCGTGCCGCAATCGATGGAAGACCCGTTGCCATGCTTTGAGATTAACCAACGTGGGACCGAGTTCGTGCTGGAGGCAGCGCGTAAGGCCGGAGTCAAACGGGTGGTGTTAGCCTCCTCTGCCGCAGTGTATGGAGACTCAGAAGCGCTGCCACTCGATGAGCAGACCCCGCTCAACCCGCTCTCGCCGTATGCGGTTTCCAAACGCGTCAATGAACTCTACGCGGAAATGTACACCCGCTCTTTTGGGCTGGAGGTGGTGGCCCTGCGCTATTTCAATGTCTATGGGCCTCGTCAGCGGCCCGATAGTATGTACGCCGCCGCCGTACCGATTTTCACCCGCCGCCTGCTGGATGGCAAACCCATTACCATCTACGGCGATGGCCGGCAGACCCGCGACCTGGTCTATGTAGGCGATATTGTACGCGCCAATCTGGTCGCCAGTGAACATTCCGCCGCGCCAGGACAGGTCTTCAATATATGCACTGGCAATGAAATCCAGGTCATTGACCTGGTCGAAACACTGAGAGAGTTGTTCCCTAACGCACCTGCACCACAGTTTGCGCCGCCCCGCGCCGGGGATATATACCGCTCGGTGGGTAATCCCCAAAAAGCCGCCAATCTGCTCCAATTCCGCGCCCAAACATCGCTGGCTGAGGGCCTGAAGGCGGTTGTAAACTGGATGAAAGACGCGTAATGCATCATATTCAGCGGTCCTTGCTCCTTTGTCATTTCCCATGCGTTTGCCATCTCGTAACCGTTTTGTCTTCCTGGCCGACTTGCTGTTGATTGTCATTGCGGCATTTGGCAGTTATGCCCTGCGCCTGGAACTGACGGCGGATTTTTTCCGCTTTTACTGGCAGGCCGGGTTATGGTTGGTTGGGAGTGCGCTGGTCATCAAACCTGTCATCTACTCCATGTTTGGGCTGTATCGCCGCCTGTGGGTGTATGCCAGCGTCAGCGAGTTGAAACTGGTGGTAGCAGCGGTGACGACGGCTTCGCTGGCCGTTTCGGCATTGAATATTGGCTTGTTTTCGCTGAATGCTTTCGGACCAGGCTTTTCACGCTCGGCGCTGGCCATTGACTGGCTGCTCTCGCTGGTCTTCGTGGGCGGGACACGCTTCACCCTGCGCATTTTGGCCGAATCGAACCAGGCGCGCGGTCAGGGCAAACGCAAAAAGATTCTGGTGATTGGCGCCGGTTCTGCTGGGGCGCTGGTAGTCAAAGAATTGCAGAAGAACCGCCAGATGAATATGGAAGTCATCGGCTTCCTGGATGATGACCCGGCCAAACAGCGCCATAATTTAATGGGCGTGCCTGTCATTGGCAAAATGACCGACCTGGCGCGCGCGCTGGATGCGCGCCCCGTGGACGAGGTCATTATCGCCATCCCCTCCGCGCCAGGGCGGGTGGTGCGCCTGGTGGCGGACATCTGCCGACTGAAGGGCGTGACGTTCCGCACCATGCCAGGGATTTTCGAGTTATTGGGCGGCAAGGTCAGCGTGAGCCGCTTACGCGAGGTAGATATCACCGACCTGTTGCGGCGCGAACCTATTCGCCTGAACGACGAATCCATCGGGACGACCATTGCGGAAAAAACCGTGCTTGTCACCGGGGCAGGCGGTTCGATTGGGCGGGAGTTATGCCGCCAAATTGGAAGGTGGAATCCGCGTTGTTTACTCCTGCTGGGGCATGGCGAAAACTCCATTTTCGAGACGCTGCTCGAGTTGAATGAAAATTTTCCTCATCTAAACATCCGACCGCTGATTGCAGATGTGCGCGATGCCCGGCGACTGGAAGCGATTTTCGCCGAATATCGACCACAGGTTGTTTTTCATGCAGCGGCGCACAAGCATGTGCCGCTCATGGAGGTCAACCCGGCGGAGGCCGTCACCAACAACGTCCTCGGCACGAAAAACATGGTTGACGTGGCCGACCAGTTTGATGTGGAACGGTTTGTTTTGATTTCAACCGACAAGGCGGTAGCACCCTCAAACGTATATGGCGCAACCAAGCGGCTCTCAGAAATGCTGGTGCTGGATGCGGCGCAACGAACCGGGAAACTGTTTACAGTGGTGCGCTTCGGCAATGTGCTGGGCAGCCGTGGCAGCATCATCCCAAAATTCAAACGCCAGATTGCCGCAGGCGGCCCGCTCACGGTTACTCATCCCGATATGGAACGGTTTTTCATGACCATCCCCGAAGCGGTGTACCTGGTATTGCAGGCTTCGGCTTTTGGCAGGGGGGGGGAGGTTTTTGTGTTGAATATGGGGAAGCAGGTGCGAATTGTGGACCTGGCCGAAGACCTGATTCGCCTTTCAGGACTGGAGCCGGGCCGCGATATTGAGATTGTGTTCACAGGCATTCGCCCTGGCGAGAAGTTGAGCGAGGCGCTTTGGGACCCTGGTACACTCCTCGAACCGACTGCTCACCCCGATATCTTCCGGCTCGGCAATGGGCGAGAGGACACTTCATCGCTCGACGTCTGGGTCGCCCATTTGCTGGCATTGGCGCAGGCCAATGATGAGGAAGCAATTGCAAAATTTTTGGATGAAATCATCCCCGGCGCGGCTATCGTTGGGACGAAGATGGATTTGATGGATGTGGTGTGAGACGAACGAGTAATCGAGGCAGGTATGTCCCTGGTTTCCTTCAACGAGTGGCGCGAATTCATTAAAAAGCAGGCCAACCCTCACATCTTGCAAACAGCGGAATGGGGAGAGTTAAAACGCGCCTTCGGTTGGGAAGTGGAGCGGATGGTATCTGGCGATTTGGGGGCGCAGATTCTTTTTCGCAAATTGCCGCTGGGGTTTACGGCAGCATATGCGCCGAAGCCCGTGTTCAGTCATCCGTATTCAGCAGACCGCCAACATTGGTCCGTGATGATTGAACCATTCCTGGCCGAGATGGATGCGGTTTGCCGGAAAAAGCGGGCGGTATTTCTCAAAATTGAACCCGACTGCTGGTCAGACAACCCCTCCGCCCTTCATTATCCATCTTTCATCGTGAGCAAGCACAACATCCAACCGCCTCGAACCATCCTTGTCTCGTTAGAGGGAACGGACGATGATGTCCTGGCGCGCATGAAGCAGAAATGCCGCTACAACGTGCGCCTGGCAGAGAAGAAGGGCATTACCGTGCGCGCCTGGGATGACCTGGAGGGTTTTCACCGTATGATGACGGTGACTGGAGCACGGGATGGGTTCGGAGTGCATTCGCTGGAATACTACCGAAAATCTTATGAACTGTTCCACCCTGCCGGAATGGCTGACCTGCTGGTGGCAGAGTTTGAATCTCGGCCATTGGCGGCGCTGATGGTGTTTGCCCTGGGAAAGCGCGCTTACTATCTTTACGGCGCATCCACAGACGAGGAGCGCAACCGAATGCCAACCTACCTGCTGCAATGGCGAGCAATGCAGTGGGCCAAAGCGCGCGGATGCGTGGAATATGACCTGTGGGGCGTACCAGATGCCGATGAACAGACGCTCGAGGCCCAATTTGAGACCCGTCACGACGGTCTGTGGGGCGTCTACCGCTTCAAGCGTGGTTTTGGCGGTCAGGTGCTGCGGGCAGCGCAGGCAATGGATAGAGTGTATATGCCGTTGCTCTATCAGTTATACTTATGGCGATATGCCGGAAGAGAACGATAGAAAAAGGACAGCCGTGACGGCTGTCCTTTTTGATTTCACTTTGCTCTCGACCACTTATTCGTATCGAGCCGGCGTAACTCCCGCATAGCGATACCGCTCAAGACGGCGGGCGGCGCGCAGGGCGTCGATTTTGCGCTGGACGTGCGGCGCAAAATAACCAGCATAGCGCTTTTGCAGTTCGGGCAACTGCCAGTCGAGGCCGGTGACGTAGTGGCGGCACTCAGGCGAGCCGCAATCACAGGGGAATTCATCATACGGGCGGGTGTCACTCATGGCGTAGTCGAAGCAAATTTCTTCGCCGGGTTGAATGTCTCGCATGGCTACGAGCGCTATCTGTCCCGAAAGCCCGGCATTTGGTGAGCAGCAGTGATTGACATAATCTCCATCCCCAATTGGGCGCGGCACCAGAAAGTGGTTTTCTTCGACCTGAATGCACAGGCTGCGCTCTCGTTCAGGGAGGTGGATGAAGGCGTCCCATTCATAAACGACGCCCCCGAAAACGGCAAGGAGTTCACCTTTCTTAAGAGGTTCCTGGGCGAAAATGCCGTTCCCATTGCCATTGGCTTTCGGGCGGGCCTTAATCTTAGGCGACAGATACGAGCTCGGCTGTTCGTACATTCATAAAACATCCTTTCGACGGGTTAAAATTTATCAGCGTCCCCCGGTTTGGAAAAAACCAGAAAACGCCAACGAGGGTGAATGATACAACAAACCTCCAGTCTGTAAAGGGCTGGAGGGAATCAAGTTTCGAGGAGAATCATTAATCAAATCACATTGCAGGACGTCTGCGCATTATTTTCGTCAAAATTATCAACAGTTTATTACCAAATCGTCATTAGCAGCCACTCCTGACTGGAAAAAGGGTTTTAATTATCTTCCAATTTTATCGGCAGGGCTGCCGCTTCGGCAGATTCTGACGGCAGGCACAATACCAGACACCAGGCGGCAACCAGCACATACAATCCGGTCCATATGCTCCACATATCACGCTGGATAGTTAGCGCATCGCGGTCAGGATTCATCCAGAACAGAATGAGACCCGCCAGCGCCAACGCGCTGAGAACAAGCAGGAACAACGTGGCATAGAGATAGGTTTTCTTTCGGCGCACCAGTTCAAAGGCAACATAGGCAACTGGAATGACAAGCAGGGTATAGTCATATGACCAGAGGTAGGGTGGCAGGAGCAGGCCGAGCGGAATCGCCAGACTGAAGACCTGCAACGGCTTTAGTCGAGAATGCGTTTTCCAAAGAATCACAGCAAACACCGCCACGAGTAAAAACGCAATGAGCGCGTACCAGGTCATGGCGCAAACCAGGTCGCCCGCGCACATGAGCCGGGTATAACTAAGAATGGTCGGCTGATGTCCAAGCCGCATCTCCAGCAAACTATCGCCTGTGCCGAGGAATTTTTGCAACCACTGAGGGTCTTGCAGAAAACCAATCAGCAGCAACGACAAGCCTCCAAGCAACATGCCGCCGATGACACGCCAATGGCGGGCGAAAATTAGCCATAAACCCAATAGGATAAGGATGGTGACGAGCGGCGGCTTGAGAATGACCAGGGCCAGGAAAAAACCTGCCAGCAAGTAGCGTTTTTTCTCCATGAGCCATAAAGCCAGGGTTAGGAAGACCAAAAAAAGCACGACTACCGTCCCGGTCATTAACCCCAGGTAGATATTCCCGTTGAGGGTGGCGGCGACAAGCAGGAATAAGACATATAGGCGGCGGTTCAAACCGTCCCAATGGGTAGCCAGCCAAAGCAGACATCCTGCAAGCAGGATTTGGGCCAGGAAATCCCATAAAATATAGGCGGTTTCTATGGGCAACAGACCAAGCGGAGAGACAATCAGCGCCAGCGGCAAGGGATAGGCGAAGCGTTTTTCGTCCATCCAGGTTGCGCCGAATTGCTTGTGACCGGCGTTCCAATCTTCCAGCGAGTAGGGATGTTCAGGCGTCCAGGTCATGCGGCCTGCCAGCCAGAACTTGAAAAAACCGTTGTTGATGTAATCCACGCGCTGTTCGTTGAGAACGGCAATGTTCCAATAGACCGGCAACATGACCAGCAGGGCCAGCGCCATCCAGTACCGTTCGAGGAAGTGGGTCAGTTTGGCTTTCATCCCGCGCCCCCAAAAAGTGATTTTGGAGATATTCTGCCCGCCGCCCCGGCCAGAATTGCCAGCCCCAGCATGAGCAGGTACACGCCCGCCTCGCGGAAGGGCGTCAGGTGAATGATGGCCAGGTAGAGCGATTCAGCCATCAGCAAGAAGGCCGCCTGCCAGGGCGTGAGCCGCCCGGCGACAGTAAACGCCAGCAGCAGGCCCAGCGTGGGGATGAGCAGGAAACTGACATCGTGATAGTGCAGATGCGGCGAGGCGAACAGGCTGAGGCTGACGGCCAGGCTGACGTGCGGGAAGCCTATCTGCTCCGCGCGCGCCCACCACCAGCACAGGATAGCCAGAACCAGGGCAAAAGCCGCCCACGAAATGCCCGAAGCCGCCTCGATGCTCATTGCGGGCAGCAGGCGCAGGAGCAGGCCTTTCAGGTTGTACATATCGGCGTGATGAATCAGGACGGTTTCGCCGCTCGATGTAAGGGCTAAAAGATGCAGGAAATCGGTCACGCCCTTCCATCCCACCATCAGGACGCTATAGATGACCAGGAGGGCGGCAAACCCCGCAAACCACCATTCAATTTGCCGCTGACGAAACAGAAACGGAACTGCCAACGGCATGGCAAACTGCGGGCGCAGGGTCAGCAGAGCCAGCCCCAGCCCGGAGAGCCGCTCTTGCCCGGCCTGCAAACCGAGCAGCAGAATCGTCAGCCCAATGAGCGCAAAGAGCGTATCCTGTCCCTTGTTGATGCTGACCCAAACCGGATAGAACAAAAACGCTTGCGCCGCAAGCAGAGCGGCAGGCAATGCTGGCCAATCCGCGCCCCGCGCCAGCCGCCAGACCAACCCACCGTTCAACAGGCTGAAAAAAGCCAAAACGCCTGCCCAGAGCAGGTAGGCAGTGGAGTAAGGCAGGAAAGCAATCAGCCATTGCAGGGGGAGCAGGGTGGGCGGATGATTGAAAGGAAGCACATCGGCCTGTTCCAGCGCGCGACCAGTAATTTGCTCTTGCGTTCGATGCTGACGCTCGAGGTCATAGATAGCGTTCCAATCCCCTTCCCGCGCAATCTGCCCGGCAGTATAAATGATGCGAAAATCAATATCTTTGAGAAACTCCTGCGCCCCGGCAGTTTGCGCCAGCAGCAGGCCATGCCAGAGCAGTTGTAACAACAGCCCCAACGCGAGAACCAGAGCAGGCCATTTTTCAGGGGATGTCTTCATGCCGTCAGACCTTTTTCCAAACCTGGTAGAGCGCCAGTCGTCCGTTTTTGCCATCGGAAAGGAACGATTCTTGCACGCCGAAGCCGGTTTCGGCGGCCAATTGGGAGAGTTCTTCGGCTGAAAAGTGATGCGCATAACGCAGCCCGCTGCCGCCTGCCCGCCAATCAAGCAGGTAGTCCCCGTCGTCTACATCGGCCGCTGAGAGTCCAATGGTTTTCCATGGCTGAATGCGCCCCTTCAGTTTTTCGCTGTTGAGGAATTGCCAGTTTGAGTGAATAAACCGCCCGCCGGATGAAAGCAGGTTGTGAACCTGTCTCAGAAGATTCAGACGCAGTTCGCGCGAGGGGATGTGGTGAAGGACGGCAAAGGCGGTGACCAGGGAACAGTAATCAGCGGAGAGCGACCAGTTGGGGGAGGTCAGGTCAACGGCGCGGAAGTTGACGGGGAAGTCTCCGGGCTGGGCCTCTGCGTCTCGAAGCAGAGGCAGGCTGAAATCCAGGCCGAGATATTCGCCGTGGAATCCGCTCCGGGCGAGAGCGCGCGCCAGTTCGCCGTTGCCGCATCCAAGGTCAAGAATCCGCTCACTTCCATCCAATTTTGAGAGAATGGCACGCGCCCCCGGTTGAATATGCTGGCGCGTGGATGAGAAATTCTTTCCGAATTCAGTATAGAAACGACGGTTGAGTTCAATGAGAGTTTGCGCAACGGAAGGAATCATGGCTGAAAAATATCCCGAAGGGCAAGCCTTCGGGATGTTTTTTTACTTGTTATACATGGGTTTGCGCCCGTAGAAGCGCCAGGCAAAAACCCCCAGCCCCAACCCGGCCAACAAGAAGCCAATTCCTAAAATGCCAAGCAGGCTGCCCGGGCCGGCGCTGGTTTCTCCTGGTTCAGCGGGCAATTCGGCCACCGCTTGCTGCGCGCCGAAGATGATTTCGACCTGTTCACCGGCGTTGACGACCAGGGTGTGGTTGAGTTGGGTGGTAGGGTTGTAGTTGTCTGGTGCGGCTATCGAGATGTTATAAGTGCCTTCGGGAACGCGCTCGAAGCAAAGCGGGTCAGTTCCACCGGGCGTGGTGGCGGATTGCGAAAACTGACCTGACGCGCCGCTGATGCTCAATGCGCCGCCCGCCAGCAAGGTCTCAGTATCCTGGCGAAGTGAATCTCCATTGACATCGTCGTAGAGTACCACGCAAATGCGCGCCTGGCCAGGCGGAGGGGTGGCCGTGGGCGGAGCGCCAACCGTCGGGGTCGATTCTACTTGCGGGGTTGGAGTTGCCCCAGAAGGGCCGCCAATACCAAGCAACAGTTCCTGGCCTTCGCTCAGGGCGCAGTCTTCGCTAAGACGGTTAAGCGAACGCAATTGCTCTATCGGAATGCCAGTAAGCGCTGAGATGCGAAAACAACTATCGCCAGATTGGACAATGTAGATGATACGGCCATCGGGCAGGGGCGTGGGGGTGGAAAAAGCACTTCCCTGAGCAGGGGTGGAGGCCTGCGCCGTGAAAGAGTAACTGGCAAGGAACAAAATAGTCAGCAGGAAGGTGGTCAATGCAATTGGTCGTTTCATGGTGAAAAAATTATATCATGCCCGACAGGCTGCCCCAAAACAGGGAGCGACAGGCAGGATGCCTGTTTTTCCGTCTCGGTAGAAGTGGTACAATCGTCACAATCACCATGCAGGTTTTCATGCCCGGAGGAATCATGAGCGCAAAAATTCCCCCTTTCATTGATGAAGATGCAGAACGAATCATCCAGCAGACGCAGCGGAAGATTGGCAGCACAATTGTGATGGCCTTTGGATGGATGCTGTTGACGGCGGCTCTGATAGGCGGCGCCTACCTGGCCTATCGCTACCTGACCGATAAGCCGGAAAGCCACTTTGCCATTGAAGCACCGCTGATTATCCTGGGCTTCACTTATCTGGCAGGATGGTTGGTTTCGCTGTTCAGCATTCGCGTTTTGTACAACCTGGTGATGCCGGTTGTGGTGAAGATATATACTTTTAGCGTGCTGGGCGGCATTTTGCTGGTGTACTTTCGGGCAATTTACAAAATCTTTGTTTTCCCGGAGAACGGGGAAGAAAACATGCTTCCAGGAAACGCCAACTTTTTCGTCTTGCTGGCGGGTTTCCTTTTGCTCCTCACCCTTTCTCTTTTGGTGGAAAAGTTTTATTTGAAAACCCATTCTATCATTTTGCTGATTGCAGCCTCCCTTCACCTGATGGCGGCCGTGTATCATTATGTGTTTATCGGCGGGCAAAGGGAGGGGCTGGTCAGTTTTGATGTGTATTACCTGCTCGTCATCCTGGCAATGGCTTTTTTCCTGAATCGCCGATACAGGGTGCTTCGGCAACTAATCAGGCAGGCGTTTCGGCCCCAACAAAAGGCTGGCGCGGCCTGAAAGGTGGTTGGCAGTTCGTTGCCAAAACCAAGTTGTTGATTTTATAAAAGCGGAATTTGTTTACGTCCTATGTTGAGTCCAATCGTTATTCCTGAAGCCACACCCGCAAGAAAAGTAAAAGGCTATAAAATGCCTGAAACAAAGGAAAATCTTGTTTCCTGGAATTTTGTATCTGACCAAATGTCACAATCTCGACATTATTGGATTAGTACTGTATTTCCCGATAGCCGTCCTCATGTCGTTCCTGTTTGGGGAATCTGGTTTGAAAATCGCCTGTATTTCGAAGGAAGTATGCAAACTGCTTGGGGTAAAAACATTTTAAACAATCCAAATATTGCCGTTCATTTGCCTGACGCAGATAAGGTAGTCATCATAGAAGGCACGGCGCATATTATTCAAGATGACGAAATTAACAATGAGACATGGAATATTCTGGATGGTACTTTCCAGAAAAAATACCAGGTAGATACAGGTTCGCCTTATATTTATGTTAATCCGAAACGAGTTTTAGCATGGAATGGCGAAGGCTTGACCACGATGACCCGCTGGGTATTTCGGTGAACGTATTTAAAAGGCAAAAAAGGCTTCAGGCCAAAAACTACCCAACATTGCAAGCACCGAACAAGCGGGGGTGTTGCCCCGCTTGTTCAGGCTCGAATCATGGTGAGGAGCATTTTGAATCGCCGGGTGGCGCGCAGGGCATGCGGCTCACCCGCTGGCATGATAATAGCCTCGCCTGCCGAGAGTAGATGGGGCTGGCCAGAAATGCGGATTTCGGCTTCGCCTTCCAGTACATGAACGAGCGCATCGAAGGGAGCAGTGTGTTCGCTGAGTTCCTGCCCGGCATCGAAGGCAAACAGGGTCACATTTCCTGCATCCGCTTTGGTAATCTGGCGGCTGACGACCGACCCTTCTTGATAAGAAACCAGTTCAAGCAGGGATAATTTTTGAGACTTGGGAGCGGTGGACATAGAAATTTTTTTCCTTTCAGGTGAATTTTAGCCCCAAACTGCGGCCTGGTCTGTGACTTTGGATACGCTGCTGGCAAAAATGGATTACAACCGGCGGTTGTGAGTATAATAAATCGTGATGAAAATCCTTGCCATTGAATACGAATCGCCTGCTGCCGACCCGGACTTGATGGAGGCCTACCTGGCCGCCCAGGCCCGGCGAGTGCTGGAATTGACCCAAGCCGGTATCATCCGCGAGATTTATTTCCGCGCCGAACAACGCGAAACGGTGCTGATGATTGAATGCGCCAATGCTCAGGAGGCGCGCGAGGTGTTGCAAACCCTGCCGCTGGTGCAGGCCGGGCTGATTGCTTTTGAAGTCATCCCGCTTGTACCGTATGATGGGTTTTCCAGATTGATAGAAAGATAAAAAGGCCCCGGTGACGGGGCCTTTGATTTTTTAACTAAAACAGTTTCATGACCGCCTGTTCCGCCCACTCGAACAGCGGGAAGGGCCAAAGGCTGACAAGCACCGTCAGGGCCGCTGCCGCGCCAATGGCAAATTCCAGCCACCACTCTCGTTCCACTTGCGGCTGGCCTTCGCGCATGAACAGATTGACCACAATTCGCAAGTAATAGAACGCTGAAATAACGGAGGTGAGCGCGCCAATGACGGCCAGCCAGACCATACCGCCCTCGATGACGGCGCGGAATAGATAGATTTTGCCAATCAGCCCCAGGGTGGGCGGCAGACCGGTGAGCGAGAGCATGAATACGGCCATTGCCGTGCCCAACAGCGGGTATTTTCGTCCCAGCCCATTGTAATCGGCAATTTGCAGACCCGCATCTTCCTCTTTTTCGAGCGCAATCACCACGCCCCACGAGCCAAACGAGGCCAGGGTGTAAGCAACCAGATAAAACAGGCCGCCCGCTACCGCCATCGCCCGGGCCGATTCATCACCAAAGGGCGCGAAGGCCATCAGAATATACCCGGCCTGCGCAATGCTGGAATAGGCCAGCATTCGTTTGATATCGGTCTGAGCGAGGGCAACCACGTTGCCGAAAATCATGGTCAGGGCTGCAAGAACTGCAAGAACGGGCGTCAGGTCTTCGGCAAGCGAGGGAAAGGCCGCGCCGAACACGCGCAGCAGGGCGGCAAACCCGGCGGCCTTTGCGCCCGCCGTCATGAAAGCCGTCACCGAAGTCGGCGCGCCCTGGTAAACATCGGGGGTCCACAGGTGAAAGGGAACCGCCGCCACTTTGAACCCAAACCCAACCAGGATAAGCCCTGCCCCGGCGGTCAGAAGCGGCAGGCTGGCAGCGCCCGTCGAAACAGCAGCCAGGATTTGAGCCAGGTCGGTGGAGCCGGTCGCGCCGAAAGTCAGAGCAATGCCATAGACCACAAATCCACTCGAAAATGCGCCGAGCAGGAAATATTTGAGACCGGCTTCCTCAGATTGGAGTTTGGGATAAGCAAACGCCGCCATGACATACAGCGGAAAGGAAAGCAATTCCAGCGCCAGGAAGACGACAATCAGGTTCGTGGCCTGCGCCATCAACATCATGCCGACCACGCTGAACAGCATGAGAGGGTAATATTCGCCGCGCTCGATCCCCATCCGGCGGTTGTAGCCATGCGAAATGGCAATCCCCAGCAGGCCAGTCAGCAAAAACAGGACGCTGAGGAAAGAAGAGAAACCATCCCGCACAATCATCCCGCCAAAGCCGGGGGCAAATTGCTCGCCCATTTGCGCCAGGGTAATTCCCATCGTCAGCGCCAATCCCAGAGCGGCTAGCAGGGCTGTCCAACTTTTGCGTTCGCGGGGCAGAAATAAATCTGCCAGGAGCAGCAGGCTGGCCCAGGCCGTCAGGATGGTGACGGGGAGGATGGTGGAAAAATCGGTTTGAGTCATAAGTTCATGCTTCCCCCTCTCCGCGAGGGAGAGGGCCAGGGTGAGGAAAGGTCAATGCGCCGCCGCCAGAAGGGTTTGAAACGGCACGAGCAGGTTCTCAATGGCAGGCATCATCAGGTTGAAGAACGGCTTGGGATACAACCCAATCCAGAAAATCAGCACTACGATAGGTAGCAGGGTGAAGATTTCGCGCCAGTTCAGGTCGTTCAGGGGGTGGTGATGGATGATTTCACCCGCTGGGCCGAGGAACATCTTCTGGAACATGTACAGGATGTAAATGGCGGCCAGAATAACGCCCACCGCTGCCAGGCCAGCCAGCCAAAAGCCGCCCGCCCCGGCGAAGACTCCACCCTTCACCCCCGCGCCGAACGCGCCGAGCAGGATGGTGAACTCACCCACAAAGCCGTTCAGGCCAGGCAAGCCCATCGAGGAGAGCGAAACAATCAGCATCAGCGTTCCGAAAATGGGGGTGATTTTCCACAGCCCGCCATACAGCCTGATTTCGCGGGTGTGGGTCTGTTCGTAAATCATGCCCACCAGCAAGAACAGCGCGCCTGTGCTGAGGCCGTGATTGACCATCTGTAAAATCGCCCCTGCCACGCCCTGCGCGTTGAGGGCAAACATGCCGAGCATGACGAAACCAAGATGGCTGACCGAAGAGTAGGCGACCAGTTTCTTGACATCTTTCTGCGCGAAAGAAACCGCCGCGCCGTAGAGAATGCCAATCACCGCCAACCAGCCGATGAGCGGCGCAAACTGAACGGCGGCCTGCGGGAACAGCGGCAAATTGAAACGCAGGAAGCCATAGGTCCCCATTTTGAGCAGGACGCCCGCCAGGATGACTGAACCAGCCGTTGGGGCTTCCACGTGAGCATCGGGCAGCCAGGAATGCAGCGGCCACATGGGGACTTTGATGGCGAAAGCCGCCGCAAAGGCGATGAACAGCCACATTTGGACATCCGCCGGAATGCCCCCCTGCGCAACCAAATCCGGCACGGAGAAGGTTCCGCCATTAATTCCCAGCCACAGGATAGCAAGCAGCATCAGAATCGAGCCTGCCATTGTGTAAAGGAAGAACTTGACCGCCGCGTAGAGCCGGTTGGGGCCGCCCCAAATGCCAATCAGAAAATACATCGGGATAAGGGTAAATTCCCAGAAGATGTAGAACAGGAACAAATCCTGCGCCACAAAGACGCCCGTCATGCCGACTTCAAGCAAAAGGAAGAACAGCATGAAGTCCTTGACGCGCTCTTCCACTGCCGTCCAGGTGGAGAGGATGGCGATGGGCGTCAGGAAGGTGGTCAGCAGGATGAGCAGGATAGAGAGACCATCGGCGGCGAGGTAGTAGCGGATGTCCCACCCGGCGACGTTAATCCAGTCATATTTGGCGACCAGTTGCAGGCCGCCGCTGGCCGGGTTGTACAGGCCGCTCAAGAAAAACGCCCACAGCGAAATGAGGAACGTCGCCAGCGAAGTGACCAGTGCCGTCCAGCGCAGGGCGGTTTTTTGTTCCGATTTCAAGAACAAAAGCACCAGCACGCCCAGCAAGGGAAAGAAGGTCACGATGGAAAGGGGTTCAAGAAGGAAGTTCATGGAAAGATACCTCAGTCGGTGTTCGTTATTCGTTATTCGAGTATTCGAATTTCGAGTATCGAATATCTACTTCAACAACAAATATCCCAAAATTGCCACCACGCCCAGTACAACCGAGAGCGCGTAGGAGCGAACAAAGCCATTTTGCAATTTGCGCAAACTCTCGGCAGAGGCGCGGAGGGCATCGCTCAGCCAGTAAGAAACCCGGTCAATGATGCCCAGGTCAATCGGGTCAGCCAGGACGCGCGCCAGGCCAATGAAGCCCTTCGCCAGCACCGAATCATGAAACCACTCGTGCCAGAAATCCCAATCCACTTTCCAGGCTAAAAAGCCTGCCAGTGCGCGGTAAGGTTGAACGAACATAAACTGATAAGCCTCGTCCATAAACCACTTGTTCTCCATGCCGACAAAGGCGAGGCCGAGCGGCTTCGCCAGCGGGTCAGGCTGACCGTGTTCGAGCGGTTTGCGCTGGTAGAGGAACCAGGAGAGCGCAATCGCGCCCAGCGCCAGCGCGGTGGAGACGCCTGCCACCCCAAAATCGAAGGGCGGGAACTCTATCGCGCCGAGGGTGTGTTCGAGCCAGTGACCAAACTGGTGAAAGCCCTTAAAAGGCAGGTTGATAAAACCACCCAATGCTGAAAGCGCGGCCAGGATGATGAGCGGGATGGTGATGACCAGCGGCGATTCATCGGCGTGTTCGGCGGCCTCGTGCCGCGCCTTGCCAAAGAAGACCATCCACACCTGCCGCCCCATATAGAAGGCGGTCAGGAAGGCGGCTGCGGTCAGGAGCCAATAAACGTGCGGGAAGTGGAGCGAGGCATCCAGCAGGATTTCATCCTTCGACCAGAACCCGGCAAAGGGGAAAATACCCGCCAGAGCCAGCGTGCCAACCATGTAAACCCAAAACGTGACCGGCATCCGCTCGCGCAGGCCGCCCATATTGCGCATGTCGCCGGGGTCGAATGCTTCGACATGCTCAGCATCTTTGTGATGGTTCTCAGCGTGTGAGCCGTGTCTATGAGGGTGAGCGGCGTGATGGTGGCCGCGTTCAAGCCCTAAAATCACCGACCCCGCCGAGAGGAACAACAACGCCTTGAAAAAGGCGTGCGTGACCAGGTGGAACATCCCGGCCACATACGCGCCCATGCCGACCGCCGCGACCATGAAGCCAAGCTGGCTGATGGTGGAGTAGGCCAGCACTTTCTTGATGTCGTATTGCCCGACGGCAATCGTGGCGGCGAACAGGGCTGTGACCGCGCCAACGGTGGCAACAATGTACTGAGAATCGTGCAGCAGGCCAAAAATGGGCGCGGAACGGGCAATCAGGTACACGCCCGCCGTGACCATTGTGGCGGCATGGATGAGAGCCGAAACCGGGGTCGGGCCAGCCATCGCATCGGGCAGCCAGACGTAGAGCGGAATCTGCGCCGATTTGCCTGCCACACCTATCAGCATGAAAACGGTGATGAGCAGGATGATTTCAGGGTGCAGTTCAACCAGGCCAGGCGCGCCCGCAAAGACGGCATCAAACTGGAACGAGCCGAGATACCAGAACATCAGGAAGCCAGCAATCAGAAAGCCAAAATCGCCAACGCGATTGGTGATGAAGGCTTTTTTGGCCGCGTTGGAGTTGGCCCAGGAGGGACGCCCCAGCGTGTCCATGTCGTACCAGAAGCCGATGAGTAGAAAAGAACACAGCCCCACGCCTTCCCAACCGACGAACAGCATCAGGTAGTTATCGGCGCTGACCAGAATCATCATGGCGGCGATGAACAGGTTCAGGAAGACGAAAAAGCGAGGGAAACGCGCCGGGTCGTTTTTGAAACGCACGTCTTCGCGCATGTAGCCGATGGCGTAGATGTGAATCAGCGTGCCAACGCCGCTGACAACGAGCATCATCGTCACCGATAGGGTATCCACGCGGAAGGCCCAATCCAGAGACAACTGGCCGATGTGAATCCACTCGCCCAATTTGACAATCGCGCCTTCGGGGTGTTGCGCCAGCGAAACGGCCTGCAAGACAGAAAACACAAAAGCCGCGCCCGAAGCCAGGCAGGCAACCAGCCCCACGCCCACCTCGCCCAGCCGCCTCCCCAAAAAGGCATTGATAAGCAGGCCAATCACCGGGGCAAAGACCATCCACGGCACGAGGCCAAAAAATCCGTTTGCGCTCGTTGCTTCACTCAATAGCATACCTGCTCCTTCAAATTTCCTTCGGCTTCAGGCTTGCGCGCTGATTACTGCTGACTGAATACTGATGACTGCTCACTGCCTACCCCTTCAAACTACTCATCTGGTCAATATCCACGCTCTGGCGCGAGCGGTAAATCGCCACCACCAGCGCCAGGCCAACCGCCACTTCGGCAGCGGCGACGGCCATCACGAGGAAGACGAAAATCTGCCCGCTGAAGGTTTCGTGAACGCGAGTAAATGCAACGAAAGCCAGGTTGGCGGCGTTAAGCATCAACTCGATAGACATGAAAATCACCAGCGAGTTGCGCCGAATCAGGACGCCCAGCGCGCCCAGCGAGAACAAAATGGCCGAAAGAACAAGATAATAACTGACAGGCACCATCGGCTCAGGCTTCCTTTCCTTGATTCGGCAAGGCGGGTTTCTCGCGCTTGCTCAGGACAATTGCGCCAATCATCGCCACTAAAAGCAATACAGCGGTAATCTGGAACGGCAGGACGTAATCAGTGAACAGGACTTTTGCCATCAGTGAGGGGTCGGAAAGTTGCGTGCCGGTTTGACCAATATACACATCTCGTCCGACGCGCTGAATGACCAGGAACACGCCCTGCGCGAGCAGGATGACGCCCATTGCCAGCGGCCAGGCCAACTGCCGCCAGTTCAGTTCACCCGCCAGGTTTTCCAGCCCAATCAACATGATGACGAACAGGAACAGGACCATAATCGCGCCCGCATAGACCGCAATTTGCGAGAGCGCGATAAAAGGCGCATCGAGCAGCAGGTAGAAAATTGCCACCGAAACGAAGTTGACCACCAGGTATAGGGCGGCATAGACTGCGCTGCGGCTAAGCAACATGCCAATCGCGGTCGCAATCGCAATTGCCGCCAGGATGAAAAAGAGAAGCAGTTCGAGGGACATAGAGTACCTTTTTTGCCCCCTCTCCCGGCGGGGAGGGGCCGGGGGTGAGGGAGGGCAGTTATCACAATCAATCCGCCGGGTCTTTCATCTCCGGCACGGAGCGGGTGTAAACGCCGGGCGGCGTGACCTGCGGAGTGGGCTTGCCGCCTTCGGGAACCGGCACAATCAACATCTCTTTGGTGTAAATAGCATCACGCCGGGCGGTAAAAGAAAGTTCGTAGTTGTCGCCCATCGTAATTGCTTCGGTCGGGCAGGCGTCTTCGCAAAAGCCGCAGTAGATACAGCGCAGCATGTTGATTTCATAGGTGCTGGCGTAACGTTCGCCGGGGGAATAGCGCGCCTCATCGGTGTTTTCTGCCGATTCGACAAAAATCGCATCCGAAGGGCAGGCCGCCGCGCACAGCGAACAACCAATACATTTTTCCAACCCATTCTCATAGCGGTGGAGAACGTGTCGCCCGCGAAAACGCTGCTTAACCGGCTTTTTCTCCTCCGGGTATTGCACCGTCACTTTTTTCTCAAAAAACAAGGCGCGGAGGGTAGTCCACATGCCGCGCGCCAATTCCACAATCATTGGCCTACCTCCTGTACAACTTCTTCATCAGCGAGCGATTGACCAGGTAAACGAAGAAAGCCCCAATCGCCAGCGAAACCATCGGGATGAGCCACACCATTTCAGCCAGGATTCCAACTGCCGTCACAAAGACCAGCGCCAGGGCGAGCGGCAGCATCACCTTCCAGCCAAAGGCCATCAGCCGGTCGTAGCGCATGCGCGGCAGGGTGGCGCGAATCCAGACCATGAAGAACAACAGCACCAGCACTTTGGCGAACATATACAGCGGGCCAAGCCACCAGTTTACATCCACGCTCAGCCAGGTTCCAGTCAGAAACCAGGGTTCGCGGTAACCGCCAAAGAACAACATGGCCGCAATTGCCGAAATGGCAATCATCTTGATGTATTCGGCCATGAAAAAGAGCGCAAACTTCATCCCGGCGTATTCCGAGTGATAGCCGGCGGTCAGTTCCTGCTCGGCTTCGGGCATATCAAACGGGGCGCGGTTGACCTCAGCCAGGGTGGCAATCAGGAAAATCATCCCGCCGACCGGCTGGAGGACGATAAACCACAATCCGCGCTGGGCCTCGATAATCTCGCGGGGGTGCATGGTGCCGGCCATCAGCGTCACCAGGACGAAGCACAGCGCCAGGCTCAACTCATACGAAATGACCTGCGCCGAAGAGCGCAAACCGCCCAGCATGGCATACTTGTTGTTCGATGACCAGCCCGCCAGCACAATTCCATAGACTGCAATCGAAGCCACCGCCGCAATGTAAAGCGTTCCCAGGTTGATGTCGGCCACCGAGAGTTTAATCGTGCGCCCAAACAGTTCCACATCTGGCCCCCACGGCACAACCGCCGCAATCACCACTGCCGGAATGACCGTAATAATCGGCGCCAGCGTAAAAAGTGGCTGAAACACCTGCCCCGGCGTCAGTTCCTCTTTAAAAATCAGTTTCACCGCGTCGGCAATCGGCTGTAAAATGCCCTGCCAGCCCGCCCGGTTTGGTCCAATGCGCACCTGCATAAAGGCCAGTACGCGCCGCTCGAACAGCGTCAGATAAGCAAACCCGGCCAGCAAAATAAGCACCAGCGCCACGCTCTTGATGAACCACTCCAAAACCAGCCACCAATCCATTTCAGGCCTCCTGCGCTTTCTCCAGGGCGGTCAACTTCACAGCCACCGGCTCCTGGATAGGGATTGCGAAACTGCGCGGGATGAGGACGACGCCGGTGGAGATGGATTCGTCCAGCAACACTTTGGCCGCATACAACGTCCCATTCAGACTCACCTCAACCTGGCTACCGTTTTCAAGGCCATGCTTCGCCGCTGTAGCCGGGTTGACGAACGCCCCGTTAAAGCGGGCGATGTGCGCCGCCAGCAATTGGGCCGGGGCAACGGTCGTGCCGTTATCGTAAAGTCTGGTAACAGGAACAGCAAATAACTCGTCTTCTTTGGGACGAATCGGCGAGTATCGAATCTCGCGCATTGTGGTTTTTGGGGCCCACGAAAGCGTCACGCCCAATCCCTGTTTATTCTCATATCCCGTTCCGCCATAGAACAGGTCACTGCGCCCAATGATGGGCCACTGCGGGGTCACTTCGGCCAGCCGGGCATAGGTGATTCCGCGGAAAGCGGGTTCGCCCGCCGAAATCTGATTCATGACCAGCAGCGGAGAGCGCCCTTCCAGTTCGATACCACAGCGTTGGGCAAGTTCCGCTATCATCGCAAAATCTGCCCTGGTGCCAGGCCGCGCCGGAACCGCCGGGTAGAAGCGCTGCACGCGCCGCTCGCCGCTGGTAAACGTCCCTTCGCGCTCGGTATAAGCCGCGGCGGGGAGGACGACATCCGCCAATTGGGTCGTTTTGGTTTCGAGGATATCCTGCGCAATCACAAATTTTGCGGCTTTCAAGGCTTCGGCCAGGGCCGGGTCATCCCCCGCCGGGTCGGCAGCCAGGATGTAAACGGTTTTGTCTTTGAGTTCAGAGACTAAATCCGGGCAGGGAGAAAAGCCCAGTTCAAGGGCACCCTGCTGGTTGGGGGTAGGCCAGACGCCAATGAGTCCGTGGTTTGGTTGGGGGGCAGGTTGAGCAACCGGTAAACTGGTCCACAGGTCGGCGCAGGCTTTCGCCAGAGCAGATGTGCCTGTCAGGCCAAGTCCGTCAGAACCATAGAAAATAACGAAATGGTTGGCGTTCTTAATCGCCTCGCCAATTTTTTCTTTTCCTAAAAGCCCCTGGACGGTTTCAATCTCATCGCCATACGAATACCGAATCACGAATTTCGAATACTCGTCGAGTTTCGTAGCGCGGGCGTTGGCAACGATGAGAGTCGCGCCACGTTTGGCGGCAGCCTTCAGGCGCAGGTGCCAGAGGGGGGCTTCGTTGTAGAGGTCCGAAGCGACGACCAAAACGGTATCACCTTTGCCCAGGTCGCCCAGGTTCGAGCCAGCCGTCAGCCCGTAGGCGGTGGTGTATTCGCCGCCGCCGTGCCGGGTGTAGAGATAGGCCTTCGCGCCAAGTTTGGCGGCGAACTGCTTGAGATTGTAGAAATCTTCGTTGCTGAGTCGGCCACCAGCCAGGAAAACGGCCTGAGATGCGGATTCGGCCAGTTTCGCGGCGGCCAGGCTGAGCGCCGAGTTGAGTTCGGCGAAATCCAGTTTGAGGCGCGAATCCGCCTCCGTGTACTGGTATCCCGCGAAGCGGCCTTTGTCGCACATCCAAATCTCATTGACCTGTTCGTTCTGGCGCGGCATGGCGCGTTTGATGGCGTATCCGCCACCGCTCTTGACCTCGCGCCGCACGTTGAAGGTCACATTGCAACCAACCGGGCACTGCGAGCAGACCGAGGCGGCCTGTTTCAATTCCCAGGGTCGCGCGCCAAAGCGGAAATCGGCGGTGGTCAACGCGCCAACCGGGCAAATATCGGTGGTATTGCCGCTGAAGACCGAGTCGAAGCCAGGGTCGGAATAAGTCACGATGTCGGTGTGGCGTCCGCGCTGGTAGAAGCCGAGGACGGGTTCGCCCGCGATGTCGTCCTGGAAGCGGATACAGCGCGCGCATTGGATGCAGCGTTCGCGGTCGAGGAAAATCAAATCGCCAAGCGGGACGTGTTTTTCGCCGTGGTGTTTTTCGTCAAAGAGAAAGCGGCTTTCTTTGGGGCCAAATTTCATCGTCAGATTTTGCAGAGGGCATTCGCCGCCCTTGTCGCAGACCGGGCAGTCGAGCGGGTGCGAGGTGAGCAAGAGTTCGATGATTTCTTTTTGGCCGTTTCTGGCTTTTTCGCTGTCGGTGATGACAAACATGCCCTCCGAAACCGGGGTGGTGCAGGAGGTTTCGAGTTTGGGGCCGAATTGCAGTTTGGGCTGGCCGTGTTCATCGAGGACAGGCTGGCCGGTAGCGCGGTCTATCATCGGGCGGCCAATTTCGACCAGGCACTGACGGCACATGCCGACCGGTTCCATTTTGGGGTGGTAGCAAAAGACCGGGATGTCTATTCCGGCCGTTTTGGCGGCGTTGACAATCAGCGTGCCTTCGGGGACGCTGACGGGTTTTCCGTTGATTTTCAGGTTGACCATTTTGGGCATAATTGCTCCTGTAGGACAGGCTTAAGCCTGTCCTACTTTGAAATCTTCCGGGAAGCGCTCAATCGCCGAGCGCACGGCCATGGTGGAGAAATCGCCCAGCGCGCACAGGCATTTGCCATAGACCTGGGCGGCCACGCTGTCGAGCAGTTTAACATCGGCGGTGCTGGCCTGGCCCGCGTGAATGCGGGCGGTCAGGTGTTTCATCCAGTAGTTTCCATCGCGGCAGGGGGTGCATTTGCCGCACGATTCGTGCTTGAAGAAGTCAATCGTCTTGTTGATGACCCAATCCATGCGGTGACTGTCGTCAATGATGATGACCGAGGCCGAGCCAAGCATGGAACCGAGCGCCGGAACGCTTTCGTAGTCCATTGGCGTATCCATCACCCGGTCAAAACTCGCGTCATCTACGCGGATGATGGACGAGGAGGCTCCAGCGGGCATGATGGCGCGGACTTTGCGTCCGTTGGGAATGCCGCCGCCGTGCGTGAAAATCAACTCGCGGAAGGTTGTTCCGAGCGGCAGTTCGTAGTTGCCGGGACGTTCCACGTTACCCGAAAGCGAGAAAATCTTGACGCCGGGGCTTTTTTCCGTGCCAAGTTCGCGAAAGGCCGCCGCGCCGCGCTCCACGATGAAGGGCAGGTTGGTGAGCGTTTCGACGTTGTTGATGACAGTCGGCTTGCCATACAGCCCCACCACCGCCGGGAAGGGCGGACGCAGGCGCGGCTGTCCGCGTTTGCCTTCGAGCGATTCGAGCAGGGCGGTTTCTTCGCCGCAGATGTAGGCCCCCGCGCCCAGGTGGGTTTTCAGGCGGATGGAAGTTTCCGTGCCAAACAATTTATCGCCCAGGTAGCCCTGTTTCTCCATTTCGGCAATGCAGGATTCGATTTGCTTTGCGATGGGGTAATACTCGCCGCGAATGTAGATGTAGCCTTCCGTTGCGCCGACGGCGAAACAGGAAATAGCCACGCCCTCCAGGAACTGATAGGGGTTGCCTTCCATGATTTCGCGGTCTTTGAACGTGCCAGGCTCCGATTCATCGGCATTGCAGACGACATAATGCGGCCAGATGGTCTCGGGCAGGAAGGACCACTTGACGCCGGTCGGGAAACCTGCCCCTCCGCGCCCGCGCAGGCCAGAGGCTTTCACTTCCTCCACGACCTGTTTGGGCTGCATGGTGGTTATGGCCTTTTCGAGCGCGCGAAAACCGCCGTTTTGTTGATAGACTTCGATATTATTCAGGCCGGGAATGTCCCGGTGACGAAGAAGGATATGGGGCATAGTATCAGTTTTCCAGAGAGACAACGCTTGTCGTAACAGGTACGCAGGGAAACAGGGAAACGAGTAGACAAGGAAACAGGGAACATCCCCTGTGTACCTGTCTACTTGTCTACTTTTTCCCCTGACTTTCTCAACGCTTCCACCAACTCCATCGTCTTATCCACCGTCATATTCTCGTAGAAAGCAACTTTATCGCCTTCTTGAATTTGAAACAACGGAGCGCGGTGGCAGCCGCCCAGGCATTTGACTTCCTCGAGCGTTATCAGGCCATCGGGCGTGGTTTCGCCCACGCGGATTCCCAGGTTATCGCACAGGTTTTCCATAAACTTATCCGCGCCGCGCAAGGCGCAGGGCAGGTCGGTGCAGACTTGCATACGGTACTTGCCGGCTTTTTCATCGTGATACATGGTGTAAAAGCCAACAATCGCTGCTACTTCGGTCACGTCCAACTCAAGCATGTCGGCAATTTCCTGCATGGATTGTTTGTGGATGTAACCTTCCTGGCGCTGAGCCAGGTACAAGAGCGGCATAACCGCCGAGCGTTTGACAGGGTATTTGGCGAAAATCGCCTCAATTTCATTGGGATATTTCTCTGCCAGCATGGATTCTCCGATGGAACGTTGGTCTCGATAGGTCCTGCAAACACCACGCGGGACTACTCGGCCGCCGCCTGAACACTGATGACTGATAACTGCTCACTGCCTCACCGGTCAATATCGCCCAGCACGATGTCAATCGAGCCAATAATCGCAATCAGGTCGGCCACAAAGTGACCTTTCGCCAGTTTGGGCAAGACCTGGAGATTATCAAACGACGGGGCGCGGAAGTGGACGCGATAGGGTTTGGGGCCGCCGTCGCCTTCCAGGAAACACCCCAACTCGCCGCGCGGCGACTCAGTCGCCACATACACCGAGCCTTTGGGAGCGTTGAACCCCTCCGTCCACAATTTGAAGTGGTGAATCAGGGCTTCCATGCTGGTTCCGATTTCGGAGCGCGGCGGCGGAACGAATTTGTAGTTGTTTGAGCGCACCGGGCCGAGCGGCATTTTCTTCAACGCTTGCTGAATAATCCGAATAGATTGGCGCATTTCCTCGATGTGCAGGATGTAGCGGGCATAAACATCGCCTTCGGTGCGGGTTGGCACTTCAAAATCGTACTGCTCATAGCCGGAATAAGGCGCGAACTTGCGGACATCGTAATCTGGGCCAGAGGCGCGCAGCGTGGCGCCGGTCAGCCCCCAGTTGATGGCTTCCTCGGCGGAGATTTTGCCAATTCCCAGCGTGCGGTCGAGAAAGAGCGGGTTTTTCGTCAGCATCGACTCGTATTCGTCAATGCGCCGGGGGATAATGTTCAGGAAATTACGCACTGCCGATTCGAACTCGACGGGCACATCGCGCCAGACCCCGCCGGGGCGGATGTAGGTGGTCATCATGCGCTGGCCAGAAACGAGTTCCATGATGTCGAGGATGTCCTCGCGTTCGCGGAAGCAGTACAAAAAGACCGACATGGCCGCCACATCCAGCGCCGCCGTGCCCAGCCAGACCAGGTGCGACTGAATACGGGTCAGTTCCGCCAGGATGACGCGAATGGCCTGGGCGCGCGGGGGAACATCCAGCCCGACCAGTTTCTCAATCGCCAGGCAGTAGGTGAAGTTGTTGCCAACCGTGTTCATGTAATCCATGCGGTCGGTCATCACTTCGGCCTTCTGGTAGGTTTTGGCTTCCATGTTTTTTTCAATGCCGGTGTGCAGGAAGCCGATATCGGGAATGCAGTTGATGATGTTTTCGCCATCCAGTTCCAGCAAGAGCCGCAAAACGCCGTGCGTGGAGGGATGCTGCGGCCCCATGTTCAGCAGCATGGTCTCGCCTGCCAGGGCGCGCTCCGAAACCAGGTGGCGGATTTCATCGAGGGTGACTTCTTGAATCTGCGTCATAGCGGCTATTCTTTGGGGGCAGGTTTGCGAGCCTTAATTTCATCAAAGTTGAAGGAATACTGCGGCTCTTCGTAGCCGAGCGGATAATCTTTGCGTTGCGGGTGACCGACCCAATCGGCAGGCATGAGAATCCGGCGCAGGTCGGGGTGGCCCTCAAAGCGGATTCCGAACATATCGTAGACTTCGCGCTCCTGCCAGTTGGCGTTCTTGTACACCGATTCGATGCTTGGCAGCGAGGGTTCAATGCCCGGCACCAGAACACGCAGCTGCAAAGTGAGTTTTTGCTTTAGCGAGCGAAAGACATAAGCCACATGAAAACGGGGATTTTCCTCCGGCCAGTAGTCAACGGCGGTAATGCAGGCCAGAAAGTCGAAACCCAGTTCATCGTGAATCATCTGCGCGCCCTGCAGAATTTTTTCGGCGGGCAGGATGAGGGTCACTTCTCCGGCATGTTCGCTGGTGGAACCGCCAAAGGTCTCCAACAGTCGCTGTTGGTAAGTGTGCAAAACATCGCTCATGTTTTAAGCCCAGTCCTTGAACTTTTCCCCGCGCACCTTCTCGTGCAAAGTCAGGATTCCATGAATCAGCGCATCGGGGCGGGGCGGACAGCCAGCCACATACACATCCACCGGCACGACTTCATCCACGCCCTGCACCACCGCATAATTGTTGAACACGCCACCGCACGAAGCGCAGTCGCCCATTGCAATCACCCACTTCGGGTCGGGCATCTGGTCATACAGACGGCGCACTACCGGGGCCATTTTGCGCGTTACGCGCCCGGCCACAATCATCAGGTCGCTCTGACGCGGGCTGGCGCGCATTAGTTCCATCCCAAAACGACTCATATCGTAGTGCGAAGCCTGCGCCGACATCATCTCAATGGCGCAACAGGCCAGCCCAAACAGCATTGGCCACATGGCGTTGGCGCGGCTCCAGTTCACCAGTTCTTCCAGCTTAGCGGTAACCACCCCCAGGTTGCCCAGTTTTTGCTCTACTCCCATTCCAGGCCTCCTTTCTTCCACTCATAAATAAAACCAATCAAAATAGGAACGTTGAATACAACCATTGCCCAAAAACCGTACCATCCCAGGTCACGGAAAGCAATTGCCCAGGGCAGAAAAAAGACGACTTCAATGTCAAATAAGATGAAGAGAACCGCAATCAGGTAAAAACGCACCGGGATACGGCGCGTTCCAGGCCCAATGGGGGTCATGCCCGATTCGTAGGGCATAAGTTTTTTGGCCGTCGGGCGTTTGGGGCCAAACAACCCGCCCAAAACAATCGCAATCACTGCCACCAGGGCAGTGACCAGAATCATCGTGGCAATCGCAGCATATTCGAGCAGCATGGGCGTCTCCGGGTTCGTGACTAAACGAACAAAGTATAACATAGGGGATGTGACGTTTGTAGGGTCAAAGTATGACAAATATCACTATAAAAGTGTCATTTTTCACTGTGAGACGATTGCGCGAAAGAATAGAATACGGAGAGATTATAACTATCGCAAATAAGAAAGACATCAGAGCCGCCCCGGCGGCAGATGGAGGCAACCCCGTGTTTCATGCGCTTGTGAGTATCAAACAAGTCCCCGATACGACCAATATTCGTATTGACCCGGAAACGAACAATCTGATTCGGCAAGGCGTCCCGACCATTCTCAATCCCTATGATGCCCACGCGGTTGCTGCAGCAGTGGAGTGGAAACGCAAGTTGGGCGGCAAAGTTACCATCATCACGATGGGACCGGCCTCGGCGGTCACCTCCTTGCGCGAGTGCATTGAGATGGGCGCCGACCGCGCCATCCTGATTTCGGACCGCAAATTTGCCGGGGCCGATACCTGGGCCACCTCGTATGTGCTGTCGGAAGTTATCAAATCCATTCACGCCCAGGACCCCATAGACCTGGTCTTCTTTGGGAAACAGGCCATTGACGGCGACACTGCGCAGGTGGGGCCAGGCGTGGCTGTGCGGCTTGACCTGCCCGTCATCACCTACGCGGTCAAAATCCACGCAGTGGACCTGGAAAACCGCAAAGTGGTCATCGAACGCAAAACCGAAAGCCGCAACGAAGTCATTAAGGCTTCGCTGCCTGCCGCCCTGACCTGCGAAAAAGAGATTGCCGAAATTCCTTACGCATCCCTGCCTGACCTGGTCTATTCCCTGCGCTACGAACCAGAACTGTGGACAACCGAAGGGCCAATCACCTTCGACCCGGCCCAACTCGGCCTGAAAGGTTCGCCGACGACCGTCTTCAAGACCGGCACGCCGGAGAAGCACAAAGCCGGAGAAATCATCAAAGCGTCTGAACTGGGCGTGGATGGGGCGGTCAAAACTGCGCTCGATAAAATCCTGGCCGTCGAAGGCATGGCCGCCCTTTTAGGAGTATCGAAATGACAAGGCGTTTTTGGGTTTACATCGAACAAGAAGAAGGCAAGCCCCACCAGGTTTCCTGGGAGTTGCTGGGCGTTGCCCGCCGCCTGGCGGAAGAAATCAAAGACGAGTTGGAAAAATCCGGAGATACGGCGCTGGTGGAGGGCGTACTGGTCGGTCACCATGTTGAACACATCGCCCGCGAGGCCCTGCACTATGGCGCGGATACCGTGTACTATGTGGATGACCCGGCAGTCAAGCACTACCTCAACAAGCCCTACACCACTGTGCTGACCATGCTGGTCAAAAAATATGAGCCGGAAGTCATGCTGGTTGGCGCAACCACCCTGGGGCGAGACCTGGCCGGAGCGGTGGCAACCAGCATCGGCACTGGTCTAACCGCCGACACCACCCATCTGGCGATGGGCTCTCCTAAAGAGGGCGAGAAAAAACTGCTCATGGCAACCCGCCCGGCCTTCGGCGGCAACGTCATCGCTACCATTCTGTGCCGCAATCACCGCCCGCAAATGGCAACCGTCCGTCCGCGCGTGTTCTCGATGCCAGAGCGGATTGCAGAGCCAAAAGGACAGGTTATCCGCGAGAACATTACAATCACTCCGGAGATGATTAACGCCGAAATTGTGGAATTTCTGACCGATAAGGCCTCTACCGTCAACATCGAATACGCTGACATCATTGTCTCTGGCGGACGCGGACTGGGCAGCCCAAAAGGCTTTGAACTCATCAAAGAACTGGCCGATGAACTGGGCGGCGTGGTGGGCGCCAGCCGCGCCTGCGTAGATGCACACTGGATTGGCTACGAACATCAGGTCGGGCAGACCGGCAAAACAGTGCGCCCTAAACTGTACATCGCTGCCGGAATTTCCGGCGCTATTCAACACAAAGTTGGTATGCAGGAATCCGATTTCATCCTGGCAATCAACCGCGACCCCAATGCTCCCATTTTTGAAGTTGCCACCCTGGGCATTGTCGGCGATTTATACGAAGTTATCCCGGCGCTGATTAAAGAAATCCGGGCGCGCAAAGAGGCAGCAGCATGACAAACAAAGAAAAACTCAGTTTTGATGTAATTGTCGTTGGGGCCGGGCTGGCCGGTTCAACGGCGGCGGTGATGGCCGCGCGCGGCGGCTTGAAGGTTGTGATGGTCGAGCGCGGTGTGACCCCTGGCAGCAAAAACTACTTCGGCGGCGCGCTCTACACTCATTCGCTGGTGGATATTTACCCCGATTTCTTCAACCGCAAACCGCCGCTGGAACGCCCCGTCACCGAAACCGGCTTCTGGTTCCTCTCCAAAGACGGCATGGTTCGCATGACCGTGCAGGGCGGCAAGGTCAACAACAACCCGATTGATGCGTACGTGGCTCAGCGCGCCAAATTCGATGCCTGGTGGGCCGAGCAGGCCAAAAAAGAGGGCGTCTTCCTGATTCCCAAAACCGTTGTGGTAGATTTCATCCGCGAGAACGGCAAGGTGGTCGGGGTGATGACCGACCGGCCCGATGGCGCCATCTACGCCCCGGTAGTTATCGTCTGCGAGGGCGTCAACAACCTGCTGACCCAAAAACTCGGACTGATTAAGCACGACTTCAAAGGCAACGCCACTGCCCTGGCCGTCAAACAGTTGATTTCCCTGCCTGCCGAAACCATCAATACCCGCCTGGGGCTGACCGGCTCCGATAAAGGCCTGGCAATTTCGGTGGTCGGCGATGTCTCGATGGGCTTGCCCGGCCTGGGCTTCCTCTACACCGGCAACGACTCTATCTCAGTTGGCGTGGGCGTGACCCTTGACGCGCTCTCCGCCGCTCAAATCAAGCCCTACGAACTCTTACAGCGCTACCTGAACCATCCAATGATTGCCCCACTGATTGCAGGCGGTCAACTGATGGAATATGGCGCGCACCTCATCCCCGAAGGCGGCTGGAGTACCATGCCGCAACTCTACACCGACGGCGTAATGGTGGCCGGAGACGCCGCCTCGATGGTCAATGCCATGCACTGGGAAGGCACCAACATGGCCATTACTGCTGGCAAAGCCGCCGGAGAAACCGCTGTCGAAGCCCACAAGAAGGGCGACTTCTCAGCGGCCACGCTCTCAGCCTACCGCAAGCGGCTCGAAAACACCTTCGTCCTCAAGGACTTGCACCAATACCGCAACATGTCGCGCTTCCTGCACAACCATCCTGAATTTATGGATGTTTATCCCAATTTCCTGAACGACGCGCTCGGCATGTTCTTCACCGGCTTTGGCAAGCCCAAGAAACAACTTTACAGTGATATTCTCAAATCTCTCACCAACCGCCGCCCCCTGCTGAAAGCGGTTGGCGATATTGTTGCCTTCGGCAGGACTGTGATGGGTATTTAGCGGAAAGGAAAAGACCATGACCACCAAAACCATTGACCGCAGTGATTTGCCCGAAGTGTACATTGACGACATTCTGATGTCGCTCAAATACTTCGCCGATGAACACGAAGCGCATCTGAAAATCATTGACCCGCAGGTCTGCATTGCCTGCAAAGACAAACCCTGCCTCAAGTTCTGTCCGGTAGGCGCATACCGCACCCAGGATGGTGGCACCGTCCAAATTGCTTTTCAGGCCTGCGTGGAGTGCGGCACCTGCCGGGTGATGTGCCCGCCCAAAAACGTCTCCTGGAAATTGCCGCGCGGCGGGTATGGCGTGGCGTATAAATTCGGCTAATCTGGGTTGAGTACAACAATTCTTGCAACGCGCTGCGCGCCAAAAAGTGCGCAGCGCGTATAATTTTAGAAACACCCTGACCAATTTCCTAATCTCTTATCCACGCTGTGAAGTGAATCTTCCATCACTTATGGTATGATTTACCTTGTTTACAGGAAAAATGCCATGGAAGACCGAATCACCATTATCGAAGGCCCTACTCCCCTGCTCGAACCCGTGCAGGATGGCTGGGCGCTGGGACTGAACGAAACTCGCCGCTTTTCGCATACGGCCCTCACCCGCCTGCGCACCTTCAACGGCCCTGCGCTGGTGGAACGCTGCTACCGCCGCTGGCGCGCTAAAGAACCCATCAATCTGCACTACCGCGATGAACTTGGCCTCGAAGCGACTGCTCCCATCCTGGCGGCGCGCTCCATCGAGACGGACGAAGGCCAGGTGTTGTTGCTCTGGCTGCACATTGAACGCAACGACATGGAACTCGAAATCGACTCGCACGACGATGACGGAGCGGATGACGATTTGGACTTGCTAGAGTAAAACGTATCAGGAAATTCATCATGCGTAATCCGTTGTCGCGGATTACGCATTTTTTGTAAGTAAAGTGGAATTTATTCCCCCAGTGGAGACTGCGATGACCTTCCTGAAGACCGACCTGCTCGACGGAATCGTGACTCTCACCATTGACCGCCCCCCAGCGAACGCATTCAACCTGGCGCTGATTGGCGAACTGCAGAACGCTTTTCGGCAGGCCGCCCGCGACGCTCAGACGCGCGTCATCGTGCTGACCGGAGCAGGGCGCGTTTTCGGCGCGGGGCAAGACATCACGGAGATGAAGGCGAATGGCGAGAGCCTTTCCTACCGTCAACACCTGCTCGAAACCTACAATCCGCTCATTTTGCAGATTCGGCGCATCGAAAAGCCGGTCATTGCCGCCATCCATGGGGCCTGCGCCGGGGCTTCGCTCGGAATCGCGCTCGCCTGTGACCTGCGCCTGGCGGCGGATTCGGCCAGATTCGTGGTTGGGTTCACAGGAATCGGCCTCGCGCCTGATTCGGGCGTCTCGTTGCTGCTCCCGGCGCTGATTGGCCTGGGGCGGGCCGCCGAGTTCGCCTTCAGCAACCAGCCCATTTCCGCCGAAAAAGCGCTCGAATGGGGAATGGTCAACCGGGTCGTTTCGCTGGATAATTTGATGGCCGAAACCCAACACACCGCCGCGCAGCTGGCCGCCGGGCCGGTGGGCGCGTTTGGGCTATCGAAGCGCCTGTTCAACCGCGCCGTGCTGCCCAACCTGGAAGAAATGCTCGATTACGAAGCGCACATTCAAGAAATTGCCGGAAAGGGCGCGGAACACAAAGAAGGCGTGGCGGCGTTTCTGGAAAAGAGGCTGCCGAAGTTTTAGTTGCCTGGTTATTCAGTTATCCGGTTGTTCTGTTGTTCATTTGTTCAATCGCAAATCCGAAAATCATCAATCGCCAATCACGCAATGACCTACGAACCCGTCATCGGCCTGGAAGTTCACATCGAATTACAGACGCAATCAAAGATGTTTTGCGCCTGTCCGGTGGTCGATTCAGTATCCGCCGAGCCGAACACCGCCGTTTGCCCCACCTGCGCCGGACATCCCGGCACGCTACCAGTCGTCAACGAGCAGGCGGTCGAATATGCCCTGCGCGTGGCAATGGCGCTGGAATGCGTCATCAACCCCATCAGCATTTTTGCGCGCAAGAATTATTTTTATCCCGATATTCCTAAAGGCTACCAGATTTCGCAATATGAACAGCCGTTAGCTGTGAACGGCAAAATTACCGTCGAAACGTCCCAGGGCGAGAAGGTGATTCGGATTCGGCGCGTCCATTTGGAAGAAGATACAGGCAAATTGACGCACATGGGAACGGAATGGACAACGGAAGAAGCGGATAAACGGATAAACGAAAAAGCCGGAAAACCGGAAAACCGCTCAGTCAGAGAACCAAAAAAAGGCTACAGCCTGGTGGATTTGAATCGGGCCGGGGTGCCACTGCTGGAAATTGTCACCGAGCCAGATTTTCGCTCTGCCGAGGAAGTGCGTTCGTATGCTGAGCGTCTGCGGGCGCTGGTGCGCTACCTGGACGTGAACAGCGGCGACCTGGAGAAGGGCGTGATGCGCATTGAGCCAAATATCTCGGTGCGGCGCGTGGGCGCAACCGAACTGGGAACGAAGGTTGAAATCAAGAACCTGAACAGTTTCCGCGCGTTGGAGCGGGGCGTGGCCTATGAAATCAAACGCCACATTGCCATACTGAAAGCAGGCGGACGAGTGGCTCAGGAAACCGTCGGCTGGGACGAGGCCCGCCAGACCACCTTCAGCCAGCGCAGCAAAGAAGATGCCCACGATTACCGCTACTTCCCAGAGCCGGACCTGCCGCCGCTGGTGATAAGCAAGGCCTGGATGGATTCTATCCGCGATGAATTGCCGGAACTGCCCTGGCAGGTTTATCGGCGATTTGTAGATGAGTATGGCCTGAAGCCTGCCGAAGCCTGGGGGCTGGCAGCGGAAAAGGCCGCCGCCGCGTATTTCGAATCGGTGTTGCAGGCAGGTTCCAGTGGAGTCCGAGCCGTGTACGCCTGGGTGACAGGAGAACTCCTATCGCTTCTTAACAGCGCCGGAAAGGGCTTCGAGTCATCCCCCATTTCCCCCAAAGAACTGGCGGCCCTGCTCGGCCTGATGGCGGAGGGAAAAATCAACCAGCAGACCGGCAAGGCGGTGCTGGCCGAAATGTTTGAGAGCGGAAAACCAGCGGCGGCGATTGTGGCCGAAAAGGGCCTGACCCAGGTTTCGGACGCGGATTTACTCTCGAAACTGGTGGCCGAGACCTTGAACGAAAATCCCGGCGAGGTAGCGAGTTACCGCGCCGGGAAAGTGACAGTGGCGAACTGGCTATTCGGCCAGGTAATGCGCAAGGCGGGTGGGCGCGCCAACCCACAAATGGTAAGGGCGGAACTGGAACGGCAGTTAGGCTGATTAGCCCGGCCACAGCCCAAAAAACCTGAGGCCCGCCAGCGCGCTAAAAATGGCAAACACCAGCGCAAAAGCCGCATAGACCGCGCCAGTATCGCGCCCGTCTTCGAGTCGGAAGTAAGGATAAAGCCCCTCCATTCTCAAAAGCGGCCCGCCAAACCAGGCAAAGAGCAGCCCGCCCAATAAACCACCTAGATGTCCCCAATTGTCAATACCCGGATTCAATCCAATCAGCAGATTGATGCCCGCAACCTGCGCAATGTTTATCAGCGCGGCACGCGCCTGTTGCCCAAACAAATCGCGGTGACGGTATAGAAAGACCGCCTCCGCGCCAAGCAGGCCAAAGATGGCGGTTGATGCGCCCAGGGATGGGTTATCGGTCAACAGGAACGAGAAGACGTTACCCGCAAAAGCCCCCGAAAGGTACAGCAGAAGAAATCGGAGATGCCCGAAGCGCTTTTCGAGCGGCAGGCCGATGATGACCAGCGCGTACATGTTGAAGCCAATATGCAAAAGCGAACCGTGCAGGAACATGGGCGTCACGAATCGCCATAACTGACCAGCCAGAATGTATTCGTTGACTTTCATTCCCAGGAGGGCTGGCAGGTCATAGCCCAGCAGAAACTCTGCTCCCATCTGTAATACATAAACAATCACTGTCACCGCAAGAAGGACGTATCCCAGAACTGGCGTAACAAGTTTTTCGCTCACCATCACCGGCTGGGCAGGCGGCGGGGCGGAATAATCGTTGGATTGTCCAAACTGGTTCATAATGTCACCGCCTTTTGATGCACGCGGGCATGTTCGGCGGTGATGATGGCCTGGATGGTATCCACCGCCTGGTCAAGATGGTCATCGGCATTGACCACGATGTAGTCGAAAGCGTCCACGCGCTGCAATTCTTTGCGGGCGGTGGCAATCCGCAAGGCCAGTTCCTCGGCAGTTTCGGTCTTGCGCTCACGCAAGCGGCGTTCCAATTCCTGCTCATTATCTACGGTCATGAAAATCATGATGGCGTTCGGGGCCAGTTTGCGCACGGTTTCCGCGCCTTGCACGTCAATCCGCATGACCACATCCTGACCGCTGGCAAGCGCCTCGCGCACTTGTTGTTTGGGGATGCCCTTGTAATCGCCATAGACGATGGCATATTCAATCAGTTCATCCTGTTCAATCATGCGCGCAAACTCTTCCTTGCTGACGAAGAAGTAATCACGCCCATGCACTTCGTTCTCGCGGCGCGGGCGGGTGGTGGCCGTCACCACGAAATGGAACGGCATGCCGCGCTCTTTCATGCGCTGCATGATGGTATCTTTGCCCGCGCCCGAAGGCCCAGAAATGACAATCAGCAACGGTTGAGGGTCAATCACTTTGAAATTCGGTTCAGTCATAACCCTATTTTACTTCACGAAAGTTCGTTAAAATTGAAATATGCCCACTTACGATTACATCTGCCTCGATTGCCGCAAACGCTTTGAGATTTTCCTGACCTACCAGGAATATGGAGTCAAGCCGGTTGCCTGCTCCCATTGTGGAAGCAGCAACGTCACCCGCAGAGTACCCCGCGTCCGCGTCTTAAAAGGCGACGAAGCCCGCCTGGCGGCCTTCTCCGACCCATCCAAGTTCGCCGGGCTGGAAGACGACCCGCGCGCCATGGGCCGCATGTTCCGTGAAATGGGCGGCGCGCTCGGCGAGGAAATGCCCCCGCAATTCAACGAAATCGTAGACCGGCTGGAAGCGGGGCAAAGCCCCGATGAAATTGAAAAAAACATGCCCGATTGGGGCGAGAGCATGGAAACGCAGGAATTTGGCGGCCACACGCACAGCCACGAGGATGGAGAGTAGTCATCCACGCTTTTTTCATGGTCACAAACGCCGGGGCTTTCATCACTCCCTGGCGTTTTCTGGCATGGGTTCCCATTTTCCAGAAAAATCATCACTTTCCCATTTTCACCCCATCGCTTGCTGTTAGCAGATGGATAGGTAAAAATAAGCATCCGGGGGTAAGATAACCGCAAGAAGAACGGAGCAGCCCGCAATGGCAAACACGCTGGAAGGTCAAACGCTTGGCAAATATCGCATCCTCCAGGCCCTTGGACGCGGCGGCATGGCACAGGTTTATCGCGCCTACCACCCACCGCTCGACCGCTACGTGGCCATCAAAGTGTTGCGCTCTGACCTGGTCGAACAGGATGAATTCCTGAGCCGCTTTCGCCGCGAAGCGCACGCCGTCTCCAGGCTGCGGCATCCCGCCATTGTGCAGGTCTTCGACTTCGATGTCCAGGACGACATCTACTACATGGTCATGGAACTGCTTGAAGGCGACACCCTGCGCGCCCGCCTGAACCAGTACCGGGGGAAAGGCGAGCGCATGCCACTGCCCGAAATCCTGCGCATCTTGAAAGACGTGCTGGGGGGCCTGCAATACGCCCACAGCGAAGGCGTCATCCACCGCGACCTGAAGCCCGCCAACATCATGCTCACCCAACGCGGGCAGGCCGTGCTGACCGATTTCGGCATTGCCCAAATCGTCGGCGCCACTCAGTACACCGTCTCGGGTGCGCTGATGGGCACCCTCAACTACATGGCTCCCGAACAGGGCCTCAAAGGCGCGTGCGATGCCCGCTCGGACCTCTACTCGCTCGGCATCGTCTTCTACGAAATGCTAACCGGCTACACCCCCTTCGACGCCGACACGCCGCTCGCCATCCTGCTCAAGCACCTCAACGACCCCTTGCCGCTTCCCAGCCAGGTGGACCCCACGCTGCCAGCCGCTCTGGAGCAGATTGTCTTGAAGGCCCTCGCCAAAGAACCCGCCGACCGCTTTCAGAGCGCCGGGGAGATGCTGTCCGCCCTCGAAAAAGTTCTCGAAGGCGAACTCCCGCAGGAGAAACGGCGCGTGGTCGCGCCGCCAGGCGGCATTTCGCCAGATGCGGTTTTTTCGGGAAAAGCCCGCCAGCAGATTTTTGGACAACGCTTCACCGAGGAAGATACCGCCATTGAAATGCCTGCCCCAACGCCTGAAGGGTCGGCAGAGCGGACTCCCCTGGGCCCGCCTTTCGTCATCGAGAAATTTCTACCCCGTATCCGTCCAATAAGCCCGGTCTCGGCGGCGTTCATCAGCCTGACACTTTTCACGGTCATCAACCTGTTCGCCGCCATCTTAAGCAACATCAGTGGACACAGTGTCTTCCACGCTGGCTGGGCCTTCGAGATTTTCCTCATTTCCGCCTTGCTGGCCTTCATTGGCTGGGGAACCCAAACCCCCTGGCTGCTGACGCCCGGCATCCTTCTCTTTGCCAACGCCGCCCTGCTGGGGTATTCCGCCATTACCGGGCGTTGGGCCGATTGGGCCTTCCTGTGGATGTTCGAGCCGCTGATTATCGGCTTTGCCATCTACCTGCCTCACAAGATGACCCGCCGCTCTGAGTCCGAAGCACAGGCCTGGGGCCGCTTAAGCGGATTGACGCTGGCCGTTCTTGCCATTCTCATGGCCTGCTTCACCTGCTTGCTCTCGTTTATCGCCTCTATCTTCAGCAAAACGTAAAACTCGCGCTACAAGCACCGGTTGCGCTCTTATGCCAACCGCCTGCGGCTTTATGGGTCTGGCCCACCGCGCATTTAGCCGCCTTCTTCATCGCCGCATCTACCCTGCGCTTGCAACCATCACTTCATGCGGCGGCCACAGAAACCGCCCAAGCACAGTAATCCGAATACTTTTTTGTGGAATCTGAAAAAAGACGAAAGCGGTCATTAATTCCACAGGATAATACCCCTATGAAACTTGCCACCCTCTGTTACGTCAAGCATAACCGGCATACCCTGATGATTCACCGCATCAAAAAAGCGGGCGACATCCACGAAGGCAAGTGGAACGGCCTGGGCGGCAAACTGGAGCCGGGCGAATCGCCGGAGCAGTGCGTCATCCGCGAGGTGCGCGAGGAATCGGGGCTGGAGATTGAGAATCCGCGCTATCACGGTCTGTTGGTTTTTGTCGATTTTAAGGGAGACGACTGGTACGTGTGGGTTTTCACAGCGGAGAAATTTAGCGGGGAACTGACTGAATCGGGGGAGGGCCGCCTGGAATGGATTCCCAACGAGGACATCCCCTCCCTGCGGTTGTGGCCCTCCGACCTGGTCTTTTTGCCCTGGCTGGAAAATGGGAAAATCTTCTCGGCGCGCTTCCAGTATCACGGCGAGGAAATGTTGGAGCATGAAGTGGTGTTTTATTGAGCATAGCGTGGCGCGGGATGGTATCCCGCGCATTGCCAAAGAGAGAGAAGGTGGTTAGCGACGGATGGAAGGGGGGTTAGCAACCCGCCCCCACGACCAGGCCAAAAGTTGGGAGACTTTCGACTCCGTTGCCAATATCAATAACGAATTTGTAGGGGGAGTCTGAATTGTTGGCAGTATAATCAAGAAATATGGCGGTCTTTGAAGGGAAACACATCATCCTCGGCGTCACCGGCTCCATCGCGGCCTACAAAGCCGCCGATTTGGCTTCCAAACTCACCCAACAAGGCGCACTGGTCGATGTGATTTTCTCCGCCGGGGCCGAACAGTTCATTACCCCGCTCACTTTCCAATCTGTAACAGGCCGCCGCGCCTATACCGACTCCGATTTGTGGGGCGGCGAGGCGCACATCCTGCACGTTGGGCTGGGACACAGCGCCGATTTGCTGGTGATTGCGCCCTGCACCGCCAATACCCTTGCCAAACTGGCCCATGGAATTGCCGATAACCTGCTGACCGTCACGGCGCTCGCCGCAGGCGGTTCGCCTTTGCTCGCCACAAGCATCCTGGTTGCCCCGGCAATGGATGCGGGCATGTACGAACACCCCGCTACGCAAGAGAACGTCCGAATTCTGAAGGAGCGCGGTGTGACGTTCATTGGCCCAGCACAGGGGCGCATGGCCTCTGGCCTGGTGGGGCTGGGACGAATGGTGGAACCGATGGAAATTTTGGGTCACATCCGCCTGGCGCTGGGGCGTAAGGGCAAACTGGCTGGCAAACGACTGGTGGTGACGGCAGGCGGTTCGCAAGAACCGATTGACCCGGTGCGCTACATCACCAATCGCTCGTCGGGCAAGCAGGGCTATGCCCTGGCGCAGGCCGCGCTGGACGAGGGCGCGGCGGTGACGCTGGTGACGCACCCGACTGGGCTGACCCCGCCGGTCGGCGCGCAGGTGGTCGAAGTCCGCACGGCGCAGGAGATGCTGGATGCGGTGCTGAAGGCGGTTGAAAACGCCGATGGGCTGGTGATGGCGGCGGCGGTGGCGGACTTCCGGGTGAAGCATGTTTCGGAACACAAGTTGAAAAAACAGGACGGCATTCCGCAGGTGGAACTCGAAGCCGCGCCCGATGTTTTGGGTGCGGTAGCAAGCCTGAGGCCCGGCTTGAATCGCCTGAAAACGGTGGTCGGTTTCGCCGCCGAAAGCCGCGATTTGACGGAGAATGCCATCGCCAAGTTAAAATCCAAAAAATTAAATTTAATTGCCGCGAATGATATTTCCGCAACCGACGCCGGGTTTGGCGTGGATACCAACCGAATCACCCTCTTGTATGCCGATGGCCGCCGCGAGCCCCTGCCGCTGATGAGCAAGGACGAGGCCGCGCGGGTTATCATCGCACGGGTGGCGACTCTTATGGAGTAATATGCGCGTTTTAGTCGTTTCCGATATTCATGCCAACCTTTCTGCGCTGGAAGCCGTACTGGCCGATGCCGGACCGGTGGACGAAACCTGGTGCCTGGGCGATGTGGTTGGCTACGGCCCCGACCCCAACGAGGTGGTGGAATGCCTGCGCGGTCTGCCCCACCTGACCTGCATGTTGGGCAATCATGATGTAGCCGTGCTGGGGCAGATGGATTATGCCGTATTCAACACAGAGGCGCGGCGCTCCTTGCTCTGGCAAAAGAAGGCGCTTTCGGCGGAAAATGCGGCTTTTTTGGAGAGCCTGCCCCAGGAGACGCTGGTGCGGCGGACAGTTTCGCTGGCGCATGGCAGTCCGCGCGACCCGGTTTGGGAGTACATTCTGAATACGCTGGTGGCGCGCCTGAATTTTGAGGCATTTACCACGTCTTACTGCTTTGTGGGGCATTCGCACATTCAGTGCATGTTCCGGTTAGATATGGAACGCGACCGCGTCTCGCTGGATGTGCTGCGCCCCAACGAGACGTACCAACTGTTCCCGCGCGCCATCCTGAACCCGGGCAGCGTGGGCCAGCCGCGCGACCGCGACCCGCGCGCTTCTTACGCGATTTTTGACCCCGAAGCCGAAACGTGGGAGCCGCGCCGCGTGGCGTATGACATTGAGGCGGTGCAGCAGCGCATTCGCGCCGCCGGGCTGCCCGAAAAACATGCCGCGCGGCTGGCGGAGGGGTGGTAAGGGAAAAAAGAAGATGATGGCTATCAAAAAAGCCCACTTAACCACTTAAAAAGCAAACGACGACCGCCGGAGATAGTGGTCGCTGTTTTTGATTGCCGCCAGATGCGCGGGCAAAATGCCATTTCGCCCTATTTTTGGGGAGGGCCCCCTGTTTTTTCGTTTTTACAGGTCGTCAGACATTTCGGGGATGTGCTTGACCAGCCAGGCCATCGCTTCCTGACGCGAATCGAGTTCCAATTTTTTGAGCAGGCTGGAGACGTGCGATGAAGCGGTGCGCTGCTGAATTTTGAGGGCCTCCGCGATGGCTGAGTCGCTTTTGCCTTCGACGAGCAGGCGGGCAACCTGGCGCTCGCGCTCGGTCAGGCTGTCCCATTTGCGTCCGACCGTTTGCTGCCACTGGAAAGCGCGCTGCAACTGCTCCGGGGTGAGCAAAGCTTCGCCGCGCGCGGCGGCGCGAATGTTCGCCAGCAATCGTTCGGGACGTTCGTTCTTGTCGAGATACCCCGCTGCGCCGGCTTCCACCATGCGCGCGAGATAAAAATCGCGGTCATGGCCGGTGAGGACGAGCGCGGCCATCTCAGGAAAGTTTTCGCGCGCCCATTTTTCGACCTCCCAGGCGCGCGCGCCGGGCATTTTCAGGTCGAGCAGTAACACATTCGGGCGTAGTTGTTCCACGAGCCGCATGGCCTCGTCTCCATCCTGCGCTTCCCCCGCCACTTGCATATCGTCTGCCTGCTCAATCACCGCCCGAATCCCGGCGCGGGCAATCGGATGGTCATCGACAATCAGAACGGTTATCTTGGGCGGCATTGAGTCGGGTTCCTTTCTGGGTTCCTGATGATGGAAAAATCATAACACAAAACATCCCGGCGCGAGGCCGGGATTGTCGCGGCATGTTTGCAGGGTGAGTCGTAAAGCGAAGTCCTACAGAAACAGGCTCAACCAGCTTGTTGCTGTTAACAACAGCAGAAAACTTATCCCGAATATCAACAGGCCCAGCCAATGCGCCATCCCTTTCTTTTTCAAAAACAGCGCCAGGCCTGTCATGGCAAACACGCAGACGACCAGGATGGCAAGAACCGGAGTCCCAAACAGCGCATAGGCTCCAACCAGGGTTACCAAAATAACCACAAGCAATGCCAAGAGGGACTTATACTTCGAAGCAAAATCCATGAGATTCATCACGCGCCTCCTTCGATTAGCCTCCAGCAGTCCCATTGTACGTTCCGTTGCCATACACATTTTGGTTAACGTTTGGATAAAAATACCACCAACATCCTACATTCGGAACAAATTCACAAAAACTGGCCTGGCTGTATGCGTTATAGGATGTTTTCCCCACCCATCCGCTATGGCTATCATTGACCAAGCCATTGTACTGATAGAGTGACCTGTAGACCACAGGAACGTGGCTGTGCGTTACAGAAGTAATTGTAGAACCATTGTAGCACCAATCAATCACCTGCGAATATGACGCCACAAGTTGACCCAGCGCATTGTAAAAATTAGAACCCAAGGTGTACGATTTACAACCGCTCACAGCAGTGGTCTGTGTTCCTACGTTGGTTGTATATTCAAAATTCTTGACATAAATCACTTTTCCGTTTGGGCCATGAATGGCGCCATCATATTTTTCACCGCCTTCCCCTTTCGCAAATGCCGAACCACTTGATGAAAACAGAAGAGAAATAGCCAAAACGAGTATAAACAGTTTTTTATACATGACCTTGTTCTCTTTTTTGAAATTGGATTTGAATCTGACGAACAAAATCCATCATACCCCCTTGCCACAAAATTGTTATCCGTCAAACTACGGAAGTTTTCCTCCGTATTTTTACCAGGTCGTCAGACAATTTAGAAGCGCGCGACCGCAAAAGAGCAAAAAATCCCGGCGCGAGGCCGGGACAGAGACGCAGAAAGTTCTTAATGGGTGGTTATTTCAAAAATCCACGGGCCTGCAACAAGTCCTGCTGTCCGCCAAACCAGTTCTTTAGCGCGCAGCACGGACATCTGACTTCCGATTTTTTCGATTTCAATCTCTGGCGTTTCGCCGTTTTCGATGCATTTCGCTTCGATACCAGCGGCTTGAATCTCTGGCGAGTTCATCCACCGGGATTGATAAAGTTCACAAGCCTTCCCTGGTTCTGGCAGAGGAGACAGGTGAACTGATTCAATTTCCATGGTCAGCGTGATGGGCGCTGCGGTTTCTGAAGTACCCTGATAGATGTTTTCCACGCAGCGCATGGTAGAGGGCAGGGGGCTGGTGACAGGCTCTTGTGAAATTTCCCGGCTTGTTTCAAGACTCAGCTCGCTTCCCTGGGAACGCGCAATCGTTTTTCCCAACTCCCACGCGCCTTCGCCCTCCCAAACATAGCAGACTTTCACAACGATTTTTCCATCCTGCGCAACGGCCTGAGGCGAGAGGAACGTAATTCCGTTGATGGTTTTCGTCTCAGGAATCTCTTGCGTTGGCGCAGCAAGCGATGGAACACTCTGCGCTGGGGTGGCGGTTGGGTTTGAAACCGGAACAGGGGAGGGGGCTGGAGCGCAGGCTGCAATCACCAATGAGAGAAACGCCAAAGCCAAAATGGGGCGCATAGAAACCATCCTTTCTGAAAAGAAGCGCAAAATTCTTAAAAACCCGTTTCGATGAGCGCGAAGTTAGCGCCTGACCACCGTGCTATATTCGTAGACAGGACCACCCAGCCCAACTGCTTTCCAGGTTTGGCTGTAAGTGTTTGCATAACCGCAATCAAACGTGTGCTGAATTTGCCTGGTCTCGCCTGGCTTCCAATTTGAGACCGAAAATGAGCCGCATGAGTCGCCCCAGGTTACAGTCACCTTATAGGTTCCCGACCCACCCTGCAAAGTTACATTCCATACTGCCAACCCGCCTGGAGCAGTTCCAATATTTTGCGAGGCTGGCGAAACGACCAGGTCCGGCGCTGAATATAAAGGGGTTGGTGGCTTGGCCGGGGATGCCTGAACGCTGGTGGTTATCAGTACAAGCGATAACAAAATCGCTAAGACACCGGCAAACACTTTTTTCATGACCTTGTTCTCCTTTTTGGAACTTGGATTTGACGAACAAAGCCAATGCTACCCCTGTGCTGAAAAATTGTCATCCGTAAAACTACGGAATTTTTCCTCCGTATTTTTACCAGGTCGTCAGACAATTTGGAAAGGCGTGAGCGGCGTCTTGGATTGCTGACGTGGCAGCGAGCTTTTGGCTCAAAGCTGCGGATGGGAACCCTTTGTCTTGGGGCGGCGTCTGTGATATAGTAATTTTGGTGATTGGAAAGGAACAGAGATGATGAAACGCATTCCCTTTGTTTTTCTGCTGGCGGTCTTGCTGCTTTCTGCCTGCAGCGCGGCGGCGACCCCTGCCCCGGCGTTCGACGCTTACAGCAGCGCGGCGCCGATGGCTCCTGAGCAGAGAGACTACGAAGTAACGAACACTTCTTCGGGAGACGGGGTGGTCGTCCAGGAGCGCAAAGTTATCGAAAACGCCGAACTGGCCATTGTGGTCGCCGACCCCAAGGCTCGCCTGGCCGAGGTCGCCCAACTGGCGCGCGACCTGGGCGGATTCGTGGTTTCGTCGAAAATCTATGAGCGAAGGATGTCTGACGGCACAAGCGTGCCGGAAGGAAGTATCACCATCCGCGTTCCGGCGGGCAGCCTGGATGAAGCCCTGACTCGCATCAAGGCGGATGTGGTTGAAGTACAATCGGAGAACCGCAGCGGGCAAGACGTAACCAACGAATACGTTGATTTGCAGTCGCGGCTCAAGGCGCGTGAGGCAGCAGAAGAGCAACTGCTGGAAATGATGAAGCAATCGCAAAACGCCGACGATACGCTGGCGATTTTCAACCAGTTGATTGAAATCCAGAGCGAAATCGAAGTGCTAAAGGGGCAAATCAAATACTATGACGAATCCGTCGCCACTTCGGCCATTACGGTGCAGTTGATTGCCGAAGAAAGCATCCAGCCAATTCAAATCGGCGGGTGGAAGCCGCAGGGCGAGGCGCGCGATGCTTTGCAGGCGCTGGTGCGCTTTTTGCAGGGATTTGTCAACTTCGTTATCTGGCTGGTCATCCTCATCATACCAGCAGGCGCGATAATTATCGGAATGCTGGCCCTGCTCTGGCGGTTGCTGCGCTGGTTCTGGCGCAAGGTCTTTCCCAAAAAGAACCCGGCCCCGTCGGTGAAAGCGGATGAGAAATAAAGCAGCGTCCCGAAGGCTTATCACCTTCGGGACGTTTTTTCTACCGGACGGCGTTGATAAAATCGGCCAGCAGCCCATAGGCGGTGGTGTGCGGGCCGGGGTCGTTTTCGATGAGAGTCAGGTTGCCCAGTACATCGGTCTGAAATTCGATGATAGAGGTTGTCCCCTCCACGCTCGCAAACGGCGATGCGAGGGGAACCAGTTCCGGCGCGACCTTGCCCCGCACGAGGTTTCCGTCCTTTTCCGCCGTGCAGATGAGTTTGTAGCGTTTGCCCTCGGCTTTGGCGGCGGCAATCATGGCCGGGGTCACATCGCGGATGCCAGTTCGGTCAACCTGTTGCGGCCTGAGGGGAATATCCATCAGCACGGTGGCGAGCGCAGCAACTTTGATGGCTGCGTCCCAGCCGTCCACGTCGCCGGAAGGGTCAGTCTCAGCAATGCCAATTTGCTGGGCATAGCGTACCGCGCCATCAAAACTGTCACCGTTTTCCATGCGGGTCAGGATGAGATTGGTGGTAGAGTTGAGAATGGCTCTGAAGGCTTTCAACTGCGCCCCGGGCAACGCGCCGCGAAAGAGAGAGAAAATCGGCGCGCCATCCATCACAGTAGACTCGAAGAAGAATTTCCGTCCCTTTTGGGCGGCCAGAGCCTTGAGTTCGTGGTAGGCATGGACCACCGTCCCCTTGTTGGCGGTGGCGACATGCATGCCAGCCTCCAGCGCAGCGCGGACGTGGTCAATGGCGGGCTGACCGGTCTCATAATTGACAGGTGAGTTCTCGAACAGCACGTCGGCTTCGGATTTGCGAATCATATCGAGCGCATCACTGACTGGAATTTTGCTGACCAAACCCAGGTTGCGCCCGGTGCGAAACAGGTCAAGCGCGCCGTCCAGGTCAATTCCGCTGGGGTTGACGGCCAATCCATGCCGCCCGGTGGCAATGCCGGTAACGCTAAAGGTGATATCGTAACGGTTTTTCAGTTCGGCGCGTTTGCGCATCAGCAGTTGCGCCAGGGCGCGGCCTACGTTGCCGAACCCAAGCAGAGCGAGTTTATAGTGGGGCATGCTCAAAGTTCTCCCGTTGGTCGGTGTCTTTATCAAGTGAAACGAGTGTACCATCAATGACACAATTCGAGAACCATATTCTATCAGAGGTGGTTGAGACAGTCTAAGCATACCGATTTGTTCCAAGGCCAATTATTCCCACAATCTGCCGGCGAAACGTATAATAAGAACACCAAAGGAGCATTTCAAAAGGAGGAGCGATGAGCAAGGAAACCGAAGCCGTTATCCTTTCTGCCACGCGCACACCCATTGGAAAATTTCAGGGCGCACTGAGCGCAATTCCGGCAGCTCAATTGGGCGCGTTGGCTGTCAAAGCGGCGGTCGAACGCGCCGGGTTAGAAAACCTGGATGACATTGACGAAGTGTTGATGGGGAATGTTGTTCAGGCCGGGCAAGGGCAAGCCCCCGCCCGCCAGGCAGCCATTTTTGCCGGATTGCCCGCCAGCGTTAGCGCAACCACCCTCAACAAAGTCTGCGGCTCTGGGTTGAAAGCCGTTATGTCTGCCGCACAGGCCATTCGCGCAGGCGATGGGCAGTTGTTCGTTGCCGGGGGCATGGAAAGCATGTCGCGCGCGCCCTACCTTATCCACGGGCGCAACCATGAATTGCGTTATGGTCACTCCCAACTGACCGATGCCCTGCTTCACGATGGCCTGTGGGACCCTTTTGAGAACTGGGGCATGGGCAACGCGGCAGATTTCATTGCCGAAGAGTACGAGGTTTCGCGCGAAGCGATGGATGAGTTTGCGCTGAAGAGTCATCAAAAAGCCGCCGCCGCCATCGAAGCGGGAAAATTCAAATCCGAAATCGTTCCGATAGAATTGAAAGGGCGCAAAGGCGAGGTGACGAGATTTGACACCGACGAAGGCCCCCGCCGCGATGCTTCTCTCGAATCTCTCTCCCGGCTGAAACCTGCCTTTCGTCCCGACGGACGAGTCACGGCTGGGAACTCTTCCACCCTCAATGATGGGGCAGCAGCGCTCGTTATCGCCAGCCGGGCTTATGCCGAATCTCACGGAATCGCGCCCCTAGCGCGCGTCGTCTCTTATGGGCAGGCTGCCGTCGAACCCAAATGGCTGTTCGCTGCCCCGGCCAAAGCCATCCCCAAAGTGCTGGCCAAAGCCGGTTGGACCCTGGCCGAGGTGGATTTAATCGAACTCAACGAGGCTTTCGCCGCGCAGGTGCTGGCCAACGGCTACGAATTGGCCAATCAGGGCTGGGATTGGGAGAAAGTCAACATCAACGGCGGCGGCATCGCGCTGGGGCATCCCATTGGCGCCAGCGGCGCGCGCGTGCTGGTCACGCTCATTTTCGCGCTCAAAGAACGCGGCCTCCAGCGCGGCCTGGCCTCCCTGTGCCTGGGTGGCGGTGAAGCGGTTGCAATGGCAGTCGAAGTTGAGTAAGGCGTATCCCAAATCGGCCTGGTAAGGATATAATGGCACAATCATCGAAAGGAATGCTCCCACTATGCCTAAAATCCATAGCATCAACCACGTTGCCATTGTCGTCGACGACATGGAGAAATCTCTGACCTTCTGGCGCGACGCGCTCGGCATCGAATTGCATGAACTGCGCGAAGTCCCCGCTGAAAAAAGCCAGGTCGCCTTCCTGCCTGTCGCCGGGGCTGAAATTGAACTGGTCAAGCCCACCAGCGACGATTCCGGCCTGGCCAAATACCTGGCCAAGCGCGGCCCCGGAATGCACCACGTCTGCCTGGAAGTGGACGACATTGAGAGCATGATGGCGCAACTCAAAACCAAAGGCATCCGCCTCATCAACGAAGAACCGCGCATCGCTGCCGATGGCAAGCGCTACGCCTTCATCCACCCCGAAAGCACCAGCGGCGTTCTCGTGGAACTGTACCAGATTTAACAAACAGGAACAGCCCCTGTGAAATGATGTTCCCTTTCTTGGAAGCGGGAAAATTACTGGTCGTGGGGGTTTCCGGCGGCCCAGACAGCCTCGCCCTTTTGCATGTCCTGCGCGAAGCGGGCTACCCGCTGCTCGTGGCCTCGTTTAATCATCATCTCCGCCCCGAATCCGATGCGGAGGCGGCCCATGTGCAAAAAATTGCCCAAACCTTGGGCTTGCCCTTCGTGACCGATTCCGCCGATGTGGCGGCGAGCGCCCAAGAGCGAGGACTCTCCATCGAAGAAGCGGCGCGGGAGTTGCGCTACCAGTTCCTGTTCCGCGAAGCGCGTAAAGCGGGAGCGAGAGCGGTGGCGGTTGGTCACACCGCCGATGACCAGGCCGAGACGGTGCTGATGCATTTCCTGCGCGGCGCGGGGCTTTCTGGTCTGAAAGGGATGCTGCCGCGCGTCATCCTGCCCGTTTTCGACGCTGAAATTCCGCTTGTGCGGCCCCTGCTTGGCTGGACGCGCGCCCAAACCGAAGCCTATTGCCGGCAATACAGCCTGCCCTATCTGACCGATTCCAGCAATACGGATACCACCTACTTCCGCAACCGCCTGCGCCACGAACTTCTTCCCCATCTCGAAGCTTACAACCCCCAAATTCGCCAAACCCTGGCAAAAACAGCCCTGGCCTTGCAAGGCGACTATGAACTCCTCAATGAACTGGTTCATTCGGCCTGGGAGAAGGTTTTCCGCGCGGCTGGAAGCGGGTTCGTGGCCTTCGACCTGGCCAAACTCCGTGAAATGTCGCCTGCTCTGCGGCGAAATCTGTTCCGCCGCGCCGCCTTCACTCTGAAGCCCGGCCTGCGCGATGTGGACTTCGACGCGCTCCAGCGAGCCGCCTCCTTGAAATCAACGGAACTGGCCGGAGGGCTGAAAACGCTCATCGAAGGCGAAACGCTATATTTAACAACTGGAAATGAAGCGGCGCTGCCAACGCCCTATCCGCAAATCAGTCATCAGTCATCAGTCATCAGCCATCCGTTAGAGATTGGAAATGGTTGGATATTAACTTGCGAAATTACTGAAAACTGTTCACTGATTACTGACCACTGGTCCGCCTGCTTCGATGCCGATTTCGTGGAAAACCGCCCTTCGACGAATCTCAGAGCAAGGCTCACGGTGCGTCCGTTCCGCGCCGGAGACCGATTCGAGCCGCTGGGAATGCCCGGTCAAACAGTGAAGATTTCCGATTTGTTCATCAATCTCAAAATTCCTCAGCGATTCCGCAAACGCTGGCCGGTGGTATGTGTAGATGATGAAATTGCCTGGGTGCCGGGCTTACGAATGGCGCATCGCTATCGCTGCACGGACTCGACCAGGCGGGTGCTGGCTTTGCGGCTGAGGCGATTGTAAAACTGCTTCATGGCCTCACGAGCGGGGGCTTCCATCCACAAAAACGTGCCAATCGAGACCAGAATGAGCAGGAGCAGGTAAGCGCAAAAATGTGCTTCGTTGCTCCAATTGCTCAGGCGCGGCTCAATGTAGGCTTTATAGAACATATGTACCGGATATTGCAGGATGTAGATGGCATAACTGGCATCGCCCAGCAGGACGAAGCCCGGTTTTTGCAACAAACGGGCCAACCAGGATTGGTCAAGCGCCAGACTGGTGATGAAGACGATGAAAATAGGGGCCAGGATGCCGTTGGTGAGTGCCATACGGATTCCAAAGTTGTCTTTCAGGAAATCTTTCAGGTAGAGCAGAGAGAACATAATCAGGAGCAGGCTGGCAAGGAGTAGGGCAGCATTCAGACGCGGCCTGGCGCGCAGGGTTTGGCCATGTTCCAGCATCCAGCGCCCGGCCAGCGCGCCAAGCAGGAAGGCGTTCAAGTGGAAAACTGGGTTATAGAACAGAACATCGTGCGTGAAAGAAGGGAAACCGGTGTACCAGTTCTTGAGCAGGTAAGAATGCCCAGCCATGCTGGCGCCCCAAAATGAGAACAGCAGGATGGCTGAAACACGCAGCGACAGTCGGCGAGCGATGAACAGAATGAGCGGGAAAAGCAGGTAGAAAAAGGCTTCCACTGAAAGCGACCACCCCGGATAGTTGAGCGAGTTGGGGTAAGGTGGTCGCCAGGCTTGCAGCAGGGTCAGGTTTAGCACAATGGCGGTCGGTTCATGCAGAAACCTGGGGTTGAGCAGGATGGTTAGCGTCAGGCCAAGCAGATAAACCGGATAGATGCGCGCCAACCGAAAGACCCAATAGCGAAGGGGCTGAAATTTTTCTGCGGAGGGCCAATAGGCCAACATCATGATGAAGCCCGAAAGCGTAAAAAAGTAACTGACGAAAATGTGCCCGGTGGGAATGAGTTGACTAAACGGGTAAATATTGAAAGGGAAAATTTTGCTTCCATAGTGGAAGATGACGACCGTCAGGGCGGCGGAAAAGCGAGTGAATGTCAGTTGGCTGGTGTTTGGCATGGCGCGAATTTTACTCGAAAATGCCGGAGGGTAGTTTGATGTATACTCTGGAGCGGAGGCCTTATGGACAAGATAATTATCAAGGATTTACGCGCTCATGGAATCATTGGGATTTACGAGCGTGAGCGGATTACTCCACAGGAAATGGTCATCAATGCGGTTTTGTACGCCGATACCCGCCAAGCGGCAGAATCAGATGAAATTGCCGACTGCGTGGACTACGAAAGAGCCGCCAACCTGCTCAAAGCCCATGCCGAAACAGCCCATCGGCAAACGGTGGAGGCCCTGGCCGAAGACCTGGCAGGTTTGTGCCTGGCTTTGCCAGGTGTTTTTAGGGTTCAAATTCGGGTGGAGAAAACCCAGGCCATCCCGTTTACTGCTTCAGTGGGGGTGGAAATCGAAAGGAGCAAGGAGTAATCTCGTAAGGCGAAATTTATTCCGCAACGAAACCGCTGCGCAATCAGTTTTTCGCCTTGGATGGCAACCCTTTGAACAACCCGGCCCTAAAATCGCAGTTCCGATGCCCCGCGCGCGATGTTTTGAAGGAATTCTTCGCGGGTGGCGAGGTTGGCGCGAAACGCGCCGTGCATGGCCGATGTAACCATGCGGGCATCGTGTTTCCGTACCCCGCGCATCATGGAACAGAGGTGCATGGCCTCGACCACTACAGCAACCCCCTGGGGTTTGAGCAGGTCACGCAGAAAATCGGCAATCTGACGGGTCATGCGCTCCTGGACTTGCAGGCGGCGGGCGTACATATCGACCACGCGCGGGATTTTAGAGAGTCCAAGCACTTTTCCATTAGGGATGTAGGCAACGTGAGCGCGGCCAATGAAAGGCAACATGTGGTGTTCACACAAACTATAAAATTCTATATCGCGAACGATGACCATTTCATCATACTGGACATCAAAGATGGCATCGTTTATCAAAGCCACGGGGTCGATAGAATAGCCTTGTAGTAACTCTTTATACATCCGCGCGACCCGGGCAGGGGTTTTTTGCAAGCCCTCGCGCAATGGGTTTTCGCCAATGGCGGTCAGGATATGGAAAACTGATGTTTCAATGGCCTTGAAATCAATTTTCTCCTGCCCGTTGCGTTTCAGAGCATCCTCGTCAAAGTCCGCATACTCCATAACGTCTCCAAAAAATAGACTGGCCTCGCTGGAGGCCAGTCTATTTTACTCCAGGCTGGTGCGCCTAACGGACATGCGGCTCGATGAGACCGTAAGTTCCATCGCGGCGGCGGTATAAAACATTAATAGCGCTGGCCTTGGCGTTGAAGAAGATGAAGAAATTATCGTGACCAAGCAGCTTCATCTGTTCGATGGCTTCCTCTTCAGCCATCGGAATCAGGTCGAACTTTTTGCGGCGAATGATGACCGGCGGTTCCTCGGTTTCAAGTTCGGGCAGGGGTTCGATATCGGGGGCAAGCGAAGCGGCTGGTTTGCCGTCGCCGCGTCCGCGCTGATGTTTGCCTTTGTAACGAGCAACCTGGCGGGTCAGTTTATCAAGCGCGGTATCGATGGCGGTACGAATGTCATCTGCGCGTTCTTCGGAACGAAGCAACATGCCTTTGCCGCGAATAGTTAACTGGGCCACATAGCGGTCTACTGCGCTACGAGCGGTCTTAACATGGGCAAGGTCGACACGGATTTCATCGATGGCGGCCAGGTAGCGGTCGAGTTTTGCTACCTTTTTGGTGACGTAGTCGCGGATGCGGTCCGTCACTTCAAATTCACGTCCTGTAACCTCCAAATTGTGCGCCATATTGCCTCCTTGTGAAATGGGATAAACGATATACGCTCGTCAATACAGCGAGCGCGAGGGTAATTGCTCTATTCGGTCAAGGCCATATTTGGGAAGCGCTCTGGCAACCGTCAGGGCATATACGCGACTTACTCCAGCAGACATCAGAGCCTGAGAAGCGGAATGGAGGGTTGCGCCAGTCGTAGCAACATCATCGAAGAGCAAGATTGTTTTATTTTGCACCTTTTCAGCATGGGCCATGAACGCCGACCGGACATTTTCACGGCGTTCTACGGCACTTAACCCCACCTGGGAACGAGTGTGCCGGACACGCTGAAGAGCATCAGGAAGATATTTCCATTGCATAATGCGTGACAGCGGGTGAGCAATCAAACCGGCTTGATTATAGCCTCTTTCACGCATTCTTTGTTGGCTGAGAGGAATCGGAAGGATAGCTTCTGCATGCCACCGGAGAGAGTCAAGATAAACGGCGACATCCCATGCCAGGGCTTCTCCCAGTCCGATATCGCGGCCATACTTAAGTTTATGAAGCGCTGGACGCAACGGTTCTTTAAAAACAGCACACGACCTGAGTGCGTAAAAAGCAGGTCGTGTTGTCTTACAATGTTCGCATATCCCTGTTACAGATTGTGGTTCACCGCAAATTTCGCACAGTGGTTCAGGAGGCAAAACAAGTTGCCGCTGGCAATCTGCGCACCAGCGCTGTCCAAGTCTTCCGCAACCTCCACAACGAGGCGGAAAGACCAGGTCCAGGCCGCTCCAGAGAATATGGAAAAAGTGGTAGGACAAACCAGGGCGTATGGTCAAATTTATCCGCCCCCAAATACGTTGGATTCCATAATCCGCAGCACAGCAGGGGTCATCAGCACGATAAAAATGGATGGAAAAATGAATACAATCATCGGGATAAGCATTTTGACAGGCGCCTGGTGAGCCAATTCTTCTGCATATTGGCGGCGGCGCATTCGCATCTGGTCAGCCTGAATTCGCAATACTTTGGCCATACTTACGCCCAGTTGTTCACTCTGAATAATGGCGGCCACAAAGCTGGTCATTTCAGCCAGGTCAATGCGGTCAGCCATGGTTTTCAGCGCCTCACGCCGCACCTTGCCCAGTTGAATTTCCCGAATGGCACGGGCAAAGGCCAGGGAAAGTTCGTTGTCCCATTTTTCGGCGACATTGGACATCGCGGCATCAAAGCCCAATCCTGCTTCTACGCAGATGGTAAGCAGGTCGAGGGCGTCGGGCATGGCTTTACGAATTTCCAGTTGACGTTTCTTTATCTGTTCACTTAACCAGAGCTGAGGGAAGAAGAAACCAAGCGCGGCCGCAATTATGCCATATAAGAAAGAGCGGGCAAAGGTTTGGTCAAATATCGAAAATTTCGCCACGGCAAAGACAAGGATGCCCAGCACGCCTGACGCAACAAAGCGAGAGGCCAAAAACATGGGAGCATCAATAAAACCGGCTTTGCCTGCCAACTCCAGTTTACGGGTTGTTTCCTGTAAAGCGTTCTGGGGAGTATTTTTGGCAGCCATTTCGCCAAGCTGCCGCAAAAGCGGGTAAATTACACGCTCCGTAAAGGGCTGGGAAAGTTCAATTTCATCCAGGCTAACGGCCTCGCCACGTTGCGAGAAATCGGCCAGGCGCTGGCTCAACGGGTCTTCATCTTGTTTCGGCATGCGCTGTCCAACATAAATTAGCGCAACTGCCAGCAAGACCACCGCAATGATAACGATAATGACTATCATCTCCCATGACATATTACACCTCGATATCCGCTATTTTCATCATGACAAAATAACCTACAGCAATCATAATAATCCCAACAACTAACGCAATCCCCCCACAAGCAATATTTTCAAAGAACTCTCCCATGTACTCTTGATTGATGAACCATAACAAAATAAAAACTACAAATGGAACCGCCGAGAGAATGCGCCCAGACATAACCACCTGAGAAGTCATGACGCGGATTTCGCCTTTGATACGAATCCGTTCACGGATGGTAAACGCAATCGTATCCAAAATTTCCGCCAACGGACCACCGACTTCTCGCTGGACATTGATGGCGGTAATGACAAAATCAAGGTCTTCGCTGGGTATGCGGCGCACAAGGTTATCAAGGGCTTTATCCATGGGTAAGCCCAGTTGCATTTCCTGCACGACTCGGCGAAATTCGTCACTAATGGGAGGCGGCATTTCTTTGCTGACGGCTTCCATTGCCTGCATAGTGGAATAACCAGCGCGCAGGCCATTGACCATCAGATTCAACATATCGGGAAGTTGGTCGTTAAATTTTCTGAGGCGCTTTCCTTGTTGAGAGCGTAAGTAAATGATGGGGCCTGCGATTCCGGCAATGACTCCAATCAAAGCTGAAAATGATTTGGCCGGTACTGAACTTCCCCCAAACAGAAAAGCCGCGCCCCCAAGCACAGAGGAAAGTATGAAGATAAAGAAAATGAATTCACCGGCCTTGAACTTCATATCGGCACGGGCCAGATTTTTTGCAATTCGGTCGCCAAAAGACGATTTTTCGACCCGTTTATTGACCCACTCAGTCAGGACGGTCGAGGCTTCTTCTCTTTCCCGGCGGCTGGCAGCCTTTTTATCATCATCGAGAAAACGACCGAGGCGGTCTTCGACCAGATTTCTTTCACTGTTCGAAGAAATGTACACCCCGATGGCAATCAGGATGAGAATAATGATGGCACCAATCAACAATATTGCAAGAGGATTCATGGCGAGCCTTTAAGAAGCGCAAAAACATCAATAACGCCGGCTGCTACCCACGCCAAAAATAGTTGGAGGAAGGTGAATTCCAGTAGCTTCGATTTTATCCATGAACTTGGGCCGCAAACCGGTTGGGCGCAGGCGGCCAATTATTTTTCCACCTTCAAGGCCGGTTTGCTCAAATACAAAAAGGTCCGTCATGGTAATTACATCACCTTCCATGCCACTGACCTCGGTAATATATGTTACTTTACGTGAGCCATCTTTCATGCGCTCTTGCTGGACAATTAAATCTACCGCCGATGAGACTTGTTCACGAATAGCACGAACGGGCAAATCCATACCGGCCATCAGACACATGGTTTCAATACGAGAGAGCGCATCGCGCGGCGAGTTGGCATGCGCCGTTGTCATCGAACCATCATGGCCGGTATTCATGGCCTGTAACATGTCTAAGGCTTCAGCGCCGCGGCATTCACCAACGATGATACGCTCAGGGCGCATACGCAGGGCGTTAATCACCAAATCTCTGATGGTAATCTCACCACGACCTTCAATATTGGCCGGACGGGATTCCAGAATCACCACATGTTCCTGGCGAAGTTGAAGTTCGGCAGCATTTTCAATTGTTAAGATGCGCTCGTCTCCGGGGATAAAACCAGAAAGAACATTAAGCAGGGTTGTTTTACCAGAACCAGTGCCGCCGGAAATGATGATATTCATGCGAGCAATTACACATGCTTTGAGGAATTCGACAGCCTCTGGGGTAATGGAGCCGTATGAAATTAATTGCTCAATGGTGATTGGGTTTTTCGAGAATTTACGAATGGTGAGTGTTGGCCCAACCAATGAAATGGGGGGAATGACTGCGTTTACACGGGACCCATCGGGTAAGCGGGCATCAACATACGGGCTGGATTCGTCAATACGGCGACCTAGCGGGGCAACAATCCGGTCGATAACGCGCATCACATGGTCATTACCTTCAAAGGTCACTGGAACGCGAACAATCTTCCCTTTTCGTTCAACGTACACGTTTTTAGGCCCATTTACCATGATTTCTGTAATCGTATCGTCTTCCAGTAATGGCTGCAAGGGGCCAAATCCCAATATTTCAGCCGTAATCTGTTCAAACAAGCGCTGACGTTCAGGACGAGAAAGAACAATATTCTCTTCGTTTAAGATTTGTTCAAACAGTTCCATAATGGTGCGCCGAACTTCTTCGGTTTTTGTGATATCCATCGAAGGGTCAAGTTCCGCCAGGAGTTTATTCTGGACGCGCGTTTTCAGGTCAAAATAAGTTCCTGCTTGAGGGGTTGTTGCCGGGGCACTGACACGCCGCGCCTGTAACCCTGAAAGGGCCTGGTCGCCTCCCCCGGTGGAAGGTTGCGATGGCAGGGAGGGTCGCTGAGGTTGAGACGAGTCGGAATTTCGCGCTTGTCCTTGTTCAATACGTTTAAGTAAAGACATTGGTTACCTCCTGGGTAAACAGGAAATCACTACTCATTTACCTTGGCAAGCTGGGTGCGAATGGACTCCGCCAGGGCAAAGACTGAACGAGCCACTGTTTTGGTTTTATTATCAATCATAAAAGGAACGCCTCGATTGACAGATGGGATAACAACTGCTTCTTCGAGTGGAATAACGCCAGATACAGGATGCTTCAGATTTTCGCTGATTTTTTCTGGCGTAATCGAAATCCGCTTGTCATATTTGTTCATGACCAAACACAAACGTTCGCGCGGTACACCAATCGTGGTGAGCAAATCAAGAAAAAGGCGAACATTCTTGATGGCCGGAATATCCTGTGTACAAACCAGCACAATCACATCACTGACATCGAGCGCCGCAAGAGTAATATCATTCAGGGTATGCGCTGTGTCAACAACCACATAAGCATACACCTGGCGCAGATATTTCACCAGTTTGCTAAACTGGTCTGCCGAAACATGGTCGGCATGTTCGGGTTTCGCCGGGGCAGCCAATACACGAATTCCAGACGCGGCATGTTTAAGAAGTACGCCATCAATAATATCCAAATCTAACTCGTCGGCGCGAGGAGCAAGGTCCAGAATCGTGTTCTTGCCTTGTTCATTCAGGAAGATAGACACATCTCCAAATTGAAGATTACCATCTACGAGCGCCGCGCGGGTTTCGTCATTGTGCAATGTGATAGCCAGGTTTGTTGCCAGCGTCGTAACGCCGGTGCCGCCTTTTGGACTGTAGACCATAATAACGCGCCCGTTGACAAACCCGCTTCCCAGGGTGGGCTGAGCGGTTGCCGCTGCCACCGAAGCCGCTACCTGAGCCGTTCGCGAGCGTTCAACTTGAGCCATTTGCCCGGCACGACGAACCGCTGAAATCAACTCATCGGCCATGGGCGGTTTGGTCAGGAAGTCATGCGCGCCAGCCTGCATGGCACGGCGCATATAATTGGGGTCGCCTTGCACTGAGAGAAAGACTATCTGGGCGACCGGGTTTCGTTGTCGTATCAGCCCAGTCGCTGTGATACCATCCATATCTGGCATGTTGATATCCATCAGGATGACATCGGGCTTTAACTCATCCGCCAGTTGAACTGCTTCCTTTCCAGAACGGGCTGTGCCAATCACCTCAATGTCCGCTTCAAACTGCAGAAGTTTGCGGACATTTTCACGGGTTTCGGCGATATCATCAACTACGAGGACGCGAATTTTTTCTGGCATGTTGCCAACTCTCCAAAAATAGTGGGGCTATGGAATAGGTGTTGGCGTAACAGGCACAGTAATCGGGTCAGCCAATTTGTCAAGCCGAGGCTGTATCGCGTAAGGGAGTTTGGCTGGCACCGGAATTGCATATTGGCTCAAGATATATTGGAGCGTGGCCGCCTCTGTTTCGGTCCGCGACGCGTCATCTGGCGCGCGCAAAGTAAAGGTAAATTTGGCTCCAGCATACAGCAAATAAGTCAATGCGACGGCATCCTGCGGAGATACGATGAGCGTGATTACTTCAGGAGCCTTAACAACAACAGGGGTCGCTGGCGGCTGTTCTCCGGGGGGTAATTCCTCTGGTTGAGGCGTGGAAACGGTGGAAACTTCAGCCGTTCCAGGATAAGGGAAGTAGCCAACGTGCAAGACTTGTACATCCTGCAAAATTTGCTGCGAAACAAGACGGGGTCGTTGAGCCTCAGAGGGAATCAGGTAAATCGCCTGATTCAAAACGGGGTCCAGTTCCGCCCGGCCAATTGGGCGATTTCCCTCCCCATTGTTCATGCCAAGTGTCACCAGAGTCGAAGCATCGGGCTGCAAACCAGTTGCCACCACTTGCCCAAAATTATTCGGAAGGATGGACTGGAACGTCGAATCGACATCCACAAACAGGGTTGTTGCAATGACATTCACCCGGTCGCCATCTCTGAGCGCAAAGGCCACGCCGCTTTGCCAGTTGAGCGGCAGAGTAACAGCTACAAGACCTGGCTCAATCACTCGAGCCGTTTCTGACACAGGGCGCGTCAAACTGTCAGAAATCATTCCGCGCATCAGTGGTATGCCCTGGTCAAGCGGCATAGCAGCAAACTTGCCTTGCACCTCTTCAAGATTGGTTATCATCTTTTCATTGTACGCTTCCTGAGGAATCATCATGGTGCTAATTGCTTCAGGCTTGATTTCATCATTGAGTTGGAGAGGCTGACCAACAGCAAGAATAGAAACCATTGGCGGTGTCGGTGAGGCTTCTTGCGGAGCTGGGGCAAACAAATTCCCGCCAAAAACCAGAAACACAACAGCTATCAGAATGACGATGATTATCACAAGAAACAGCAAAATGCGACCACCGCGTCTCATAGGATTCTCCTTGATTTCTTGCTTATTTGTTCTACAAGATGATTATACAGTAAAAATAAGGAAAGAAATGATGATAGGATTATCAAATGGTATGGTAGAAAAGTAGGACTCTGCAACAACAAGAGTCCCACCCATCCAGAATATATCTGGCTCATCTGAACTTTATGCGGAGCGAGCAGGAATCACAAAGGTCACACGCGTTCCTTTGCCGATAATCGAATCTATCTCAAATGAACCGCCCAACATTTCCACGCGGTCACGGATTAAGTTGAGGCCCAGGCTGTTTCCTTGCGCCAAAATCTCGGTATTGAAGCCTTTGCCATTATCGTCAACCGTTACTTTCACCCAGGCCTCGCTCATATCAATCATGATTTTAATCATAGTCGCCTGGCTGTGCCGCGAAGCATTTCCCAATAGCTCTTGTAAGGCGCGGAAAATCATTACCTCGATGTAGGATTCTAGCCGTCGTTCTTGCCCAGAAACGGTCACAGCAATATCCATGCTGGTTTGCTCTTTGAACGTGTCGGCATACCGCTTGATGGTTGGCACCAGGCCCAAATCATCGAGCATCATTGGACGCAGTTCAAAGATGAAATTGCGCACTTTCTGGAAGGTGCTCATGGCCGAGGCTTTCAGGCTGTTAAGTTCTTCGCGCGCCTGGGCAGCATCCACGTCCATCAAGCGCATGGCAATTTCTGTCTGAAGTATGAAATTGGAGAGCGCCTGGGCAGGGCCGTCATGCATCTGGCGCGACAAGCGTTGTCGTTCTGATTCCTGCGCCTGAATGATACTCTCGATACTCGCCTGAGCGCTCTTCCCTGCCCCTTTTCCACCTTCGAGGGGTTGTTCAAGCAAGCCAAGCACTTTTTCGAGGGAACTGCGGTACCGCTGTAGATGCGACTGGTCACTTTGCAATTTATCCAGTTGTCCACGCATTACAAACAACCGCTGCTGGGCATCCAGCGCGGAATCGTAAGACATTTTCAGTTCACCCAAAGCAACATTGGCACCCGAAGCCTGAATTTGCTGTAAATGAGCCGTTATGGCTGCATTGCGCTGGGTTAGTTTTGAGGCTTCCACCTGACTTTGCTCAAGCATCAGGGTCACTTCTCGCAAGGACTTTGTCACATCATCCAGTTCTGCCTGGATACTCTTGCGAGCCTCTTCTAATGGATTGGTTTGCTCTTCGGTGACAACCATCGCCTACTCCTGAAAACGAGATTCGTAATTCAACTTAACCCAGCCGCGTTTCAGGGCATAGACCACCGCCTGGGTACGGTCTTCAACACCAAATTTGCGCAGGATAGATGTAATATGGTTCTTAACCGTCTGATGACTGATACCAAGTTGAGCAGCAATTTCTTTGTTGCTTTTCCCTTCAACCACCAATTCCAATACCTCCATTTCACGGTCAGAGAGGGGGTGGAAGGGACTGCCAGGTTCGCTGTACGACCGGCGCGCGGAGTCAAGCTGTCGCGCCAGCCAACCTTCGAACTCAATCTTGGTCATCACCTGCTGACCCATGACATACTTTCCATCTACAATGTGAAAGATGATTTTGGTCAACTCATCGGGCTGGACATCTTTCGAACAAAAGGCTGCCGCACCAGCAATGGCTGCATGGAGCATCTGTTCGGAGTCGTCATAGGCGGTCATCAGAATGACACGGGTCGGAAGCCGACTCGTTGTCACTTCATGCGTAATCTGCTGACCGTTCATGCCCGGCAGGTTGACATCGACTACGGCAATGCGCGGACGAATCGATTGAATCAATTCCAGCCCGCGCTCTCCATGCGATTCTTGTCCTACCACTTTCAGGCGCGGGTCAATGGACAAAGCATCAGCGACACCCTGCCGAAACAATGGATGGTCGTCTATGACAACAAGAGTGATTTGTTCCATGTTTTAAATCCGGTGAATTATTTTTGAGTATAGCATATCTTCTGCTGATAGTGAAATTTCTGACTCATAACATTTAAGGCTCAATACGAAACAAGCGAACTTCGTCAAATTCTCCAAGGTAGGTCAGCCCAGGCTGAGATTGAGGACTTTGGTAAACAGGAATCATGGGGTCGGTGTAGTAAGTTTTTTCCAAAATTAGGAAACGCGCCCCAAACTGGCGGGCGAGTCGGTGGACTGTTTCCAGGTCTTCATCGGGAACAATGATGGCAGGACGGCGATTGACGGCAAAATAACCGGGCGCATTGGCAACAATCACCACATCGGATGGTTGGGCCCCATTCTCGACCAGAATTTGCTCGGCGCGAAGATAGATGCGTTGGAATTCGTTCCAGTCTTTTTCGATGACACTGATATAAACCAACACCAACGTAATCATCCCCATGAAGGCGACCATCGCAAAACGAAAGATGCCAAACGCCTGATGTGTAAACCGGCCCTGCTGACGCGCTTTACCGACCAGAAATTCGACCGCCGGCGCGGCGGCCCACCAGACTGGCTGGAGCGCGGCTGCGGAGTGGAAAAAACTGCCGCGCGACCCCGCAAAGGGGAAGATAAAGGTCAATACGACAAACAATGCCAGCCAGGTAAGCGCAGCCAACCGGGCGCGCAAATCTTTGCGCAACACCCATAGGCCAATCGGCGCAAAGACAGCCAGCAAAACGGCACCCTGCGCAGCAATTGAGTTAATTGCATTAAGTTGGAGCGCGTCTAACCGGCCAGCAATGGCAGAATCCCAACCAGCGGCACGCCAGTTCTCGTAGTTAACCCGCTCAGGCGGCCAGGCAAAAGTTTCGTCATAACGGGTCATCCACAATACGCGGCTGCCGGCCGGGGTGAGCGGCGTTCCCCAAATGAACAGGTTGCGCGCCATCCAGGGGCCCATGATGAGGGTGTAGCCGAGGATAAAAAGCAGAACAGGAAAAAAGAAAGAGGAAAGAAAGTTTTTTTTCTCGTCCAACCAGCGCAGGAACAGCCCAGCACCGCCCACCGCCAGCCATAAAATGCCATCTGAGCGCGCCAGGTTCATTAGCCCGGCAACCAGGCCAAGCAAGAGTGAAGAAAGTATCCCAATGCCGGCGTGAGGGAAAAGCAGAAAGAAAAGCGCCCCTAAAAGCATGAAAATCCCGAAGTTGTCAGTAGTCGGAAGGAAAGGCGCATAATAACCGCAAAAAACCGCCAAAAAGCCAGATGCCAGGGCCAGAATGCGCTTTTGAGTGAAGGAAAATGCCAGGGCGGCGCTGGCGGGCGGAATCAGCGCCGCGACCAGGAGAAACCCCAACCGCGCGGCGAAAAAGGCGTCCGTTCCGGCCAACCACATCCCCGCCGCAGCCAGGATGGAGGCCAGGGGGAACCAGTATCCATGCGAGGGGTGGGGAAGCGCCTGTGGATTATCCAGATAATTCCAAAGATAATTTTCGGTGAATCCATGTCCCTGGAAGAGACGCACCCCGCCTGCATAATAGTAATCGGCATCCATGTAACCGGGAGCCTGTTGAAACCAGGCGATTGCGCTGTTGAAGGCCAGTCCAATGAGCAAGAGCAGGATGTAATCGCGGCGTGTCATATTATCTCCCCGCGGAAAGCATATCCATCCACAGACGCGGTGGACGGGTAGCCCACCAGCGTACCCAGTAGAGAAGGAGGGTCATGGCAAGCGGATATGCAAACAAGAAAATCGAATCAAACCCGGCAAAGTGCGCCGCCCACAATCCGACCAGAATTGCCAGCCCAACGAGAAAGGCAGCCAGGCGGCCCAACAATCCCCAGCGTTGCCCCATGATAGAGAAAACCAGGATGACGGCCGGCAAGGTGAAGGCGGTCCAGGCTGGAGTGAAGCCCGCGCCAAACCAGGGCGTTAGAATGGAGGTCAGGGACATTGTCCAAAAGAGCCAGTGCGTGCCTTTATCACGAGCAGCCTGCCACTCAAAGAACAGGATAACGATGGCGACTGCCCGCAAGCCTTGCGCAAGAGGAATGCCGATGCCAGGGAACCAGTTTTCAAGGGAGCGAAAGGTGGAGGGCAACACCTGGCTGCGCCACTCGATGATGCCTTTGAAGAAGAACTCGCTGAACCAGCCGGGATAAACCAAAAACGAGACGGCCAGCAGTACGCTGAGCGTCATCAAAAAGCCCGCCAGGATGCGGTAGCGGCCAGAGGCAATCATCCAAACTGCCAGCAGGAGCAATGTTAGCCCGGTGACTCGAATATAGACCAGCCCCAAAGCCGCCAACGCCCCAGCCAGTTCGTCCGCGTCTTTTTCAAGGGCGCGCACCGCGCCAAAGACCAGCAGGGACTGCAAGAGGATGAAGTTACCATCCAGCATGGAAAGCGCGCCCGGCTGCCAGAACAGGGCAAAGAATAGCGCAAGTGGCAGCGAGAGCCAGGAGGGCCGCCAGCGGCTTAAGTGCAAGGAAAGAAAGACCAGCCCCGTCAACGCCGCCTGAAGCAAAACCAACCAGAGCGCGCGGGCAACAAAAAAATCTCGAATGGAAGCGAGGGGGAAGAGTAGCAGGGTTACATAGAGCGGCATGCTGAACTGAAACGTGCGTTCACCCGCGCGCGCGACGCGCCCATAGACCAGGCGCTGAACTTCAAGAGTATTGCCCATGTCGTACGGGGAAAAACCTTGCAGCGCAAAATTTTGGGAGGGCTTCCACAACGCGAGGAATTCCGCGCCAACGCGGGCGCTGCGGGCAAATTGCAGGTTGCCCCAAAACAGGCCACCGCCCACAGCAACGACAAAAGAAATAAAAAATAAAACCAGGAAGATGGCGCGAAGATTGTTACGCATTGGTTTTATTTTACCAGCGATAAAAATATAGCAGTAATTTCCCACGCTTGAAATTAAACCGACACGCGCAAACAGCCCGGAATAATGCGATACTCCACTTCCGTCACCGGCTGAGAGAACAGTTCGCCATCGGCATGCGCAGGAGAGGGCCGGTCGAGGCTGATTTTCAGCCAGACGCAATCAATTTCGCGGATACCCTGCTCGTGAACGAAATCCCCCTTTGGATTCATGGTCTTGGGCAGGATGGAGAAAGTGTTCAGGCGGGTAGAACGGTAGCCATAAATAAAGGTCAATTTTCCGTCCGAAGGGTTGGCATGGGGGGCCATGTAGAATAATCCGCCGGTGCGCGGGCCGTTTCCCACCGAAACGAGCGTCAGCGGGCCTTCATAGCGGCCAGCATCCCATTCAACGACCCCATTCCAGGTCGGATGGTCGAGAATTCCTTGCACGGCAGCCACCAGATAGCGTGGGATGCCCTTAATCCAGGTGATGGCGGCCTGTTTCTGGGTGACATACGGCTCCAGCCCAATAGCAGAGTTGTTGGCAAAATACTGGCCGTTGACCTGACCCACATCAATCACCCGCGTTTTTCCGGCGGCGATGACGCGCGCCGCTTCTTGCAAGTCGAGCGGAATACCCAGGTTCGCCACCAAATCGTTGGCAGTACCAAGCGGCAGGATGCCAATCGTTCCTAAATCAGTTTCCGGGCGAACGCGGGCAATTCCGTTAACCACGTCGCCCACCGTTCCATCGCCGCCCGCCGCAATAATGGGAGAAAATCCGTCCCGAGCTGCCTGGGCGGCCAACGCTACTGCGCCTTTCGGGCGCTCGGAAACCGCCAGGTCAAAATCCACCCCGGCAGCGCGCAGGGCAAATTCCGCTTCCGCCCAGCGTTTTTGAGCCTTCCAACGGTTAGAATAGGGATTCAGAATGACTTTAGCCGGCACAATTTCCTCCGTTTGCGTATGGTAGCACCCTTTGGAGCGAAGAGAATATCAACTTGATGACGCTCTATCTGGTTAAAACCCGGTCAAAGCCATATCGAAACGAAGGTCAGGTTAATGAACCAATCCGCATTGCCCAGCGCGTCGGGTGTAAAATATACATCTTTGCAGCCATGCCCAAATTCACCGACTCCAACTACCTCCAAAATGACCAATACCGCAGCGCGGATAATTTAAACGCGCGGATTGCGCTTCACGAGCGTTTCAGCGTTAACCCGCAGGGCTGGTTTGCGTGGCTATGGGACGTGCTGGCAGAACTCCCCGCGCAAGCCAAAGTGCTGGAACTGGGCAGCGGCCCCGGCGCGCTGTGGAAGGCCTGCCCGCAACGGATTCCCGCCGGGTGGAGCATCACCCTCAGCGACTTCTCCGCTGGCATGGTGGATGCCGCCTGGAGGAACCTGGTGACGCTGGGGCGCGGCTTCAAGTTCGAGCAAATCGACGCCCAATCCATCCCCTACCCGGATGAGACTTTCGACATCGTCATCGCCAACTTCATGCTCTATCACATCCCCGACCGACCCAAAGCGTTGGGTGAAATCCGGCGTGTGTTGCGAAGTCCTGATGTAGTGTCGGGAAAACCGGGCGGGCATCTGGTCGCGGCCACAGCAGGCGCGAATCACCTGAAAGAAATGAACGAATGGTTTGCCCGGCTCGACCCAACCGGCGAGATGGCCGCCTTTCGCAATCCATTCACGCTGGAAAACGGCCTGGAGCAGCTGCAACCCTTTTTCAGCCCCATCGAGATTCGCCGCTACCCCGATAGCCTGCGCATCACCGAACTCCCGCCGCTGATGGACTATCTCCGGTCAACCAGCAGTTACGGCTCTGCCGCCGAGGTTCTCTTTACCCAACTGGAACAGGAATTGACCGCCGAACTGCAAGCCAAAGGCGAAATTCACATCACCAAAGATTCCGGGCTGTTTTTGGCGCGAAAACCTGATTGACAACCTTTCTTAAACGAGATAAAATCTAGACAGACTAGACAGATTTTTCAGAAAGGAATGCCCTATGAACAGCGTCTGGCAAATTCAGGATGCAAAAAACAAACTGAGCGAAGTCATCATCCGCGCCCTGACGCAAGGCCCGCAGGTCATCACCAAACATGGCGAAAAAACGGTGGTGGTGATTGCCTATGCTGAGTATGAAAAAATGCGCAAATCGCAGGTGAAACTTTCCGAGTTTTTCCGCCAATCTCCTTTAGCGGGCTCTGACCTTGACTTGTCGCGTGATAAAAGCCTGCCACGAGAGGGGATTGAGTTATGAAAGCCCTGCTCGATACCTGCGTTATCTCCGAATTTGTTGCCAGACAGCCCAATCCAAAAGTTGTCGAGTTTCTCGATGCGCTTGACGCAGATGATGCTTACCTGAGTGTCATTACCATCGGCGAAATTATCAAAGGTATCGAAAAATTGCCCGACTCACGCCGCAAAACCGAACTGCGCGACTGGTTGCAGGACGATTTACTGGCGCGCTTTCAAGGTAAAATCCTGCCTCTCGATACGGACATCATTGTTGAGTGGGGCATGTTGGTTGCGCGGACTGAATTGGCTGGAAAAGCCATGCCCGCCGTCGACTCACTTATCGCCGCAACTGCTCTTGCCAACAAAATGGCCCTGGTCACGCGCAATGCCAGTGATTTTGAAGCGGCTGGGATTGAAATCATTAATCCCTGGCAATGAGCCTGGCGCATTTTCCCCATTTACCATTCACCAATTACCCTTTATGGAGCAATTCATGGACTGGACCAACAAATCTGTCTTAATCACCGGCGGCACTGGCTCGTTTGGCAAAAAATTCACCAAAATCCTGCTGGCCGAAAAGAACCCCAAAAAAATCATCATCTTCAGCCGCGATGAACTCAAACAGCACGAAATGCGCGTGCGCGGCTACGATGACCCGCGCCTGCGCTACTTCATCGGCGACGTGCGCGACCGCGAACGCCTGCTGCGCGCCATGCACGGCGTGGATATTGTCGTTCACGCCGCCGCGCTCAAACAAGTACCGGCCTGCGAATACAACCCGATGGAAGCCGTCAAAACCAACATCCTCGGCACCGCCAACGTCCTCGAAGCCGCGCTCGATGCCGGAGTAGAGAAAGTGCTGGCCCTCAGCACCGACAAAGCCGTCAGCCCGGCCAACCTGTATGGCGGCACCAAACTCGTCGCCGAAAAACTCGTCATCCAATCGAACAACTACGCCGCCGGGTCGGCCACCCGCTACGCCTGCGTGCGCTACGGCAACGTCGTTGGCTCGCGCGGCTCGGTCGTGCCGCTCTTCATCAAACAGCGCGCCAGCGGCAAAATCACCATCACCGATGAGCGCATGACGCGCTTCTGGCTCTCGCTGGAGCAGGGCGTCCACTTCGTCATCAACTGCATCGAACAAATGGAAGGCGGCGAAGTCTTCGTCCCCAAAATCCCCAGCACCAAAGTCATCGATTTAGCCCGCGCCATCGCCCCCGAAGCCGAAATCGAAATCATCGGCATCCGCCCCGGCGAAAAACTGCACGAAGACCTGCTCTCTGAAGACGAAGCCCGCAACGCCGTTGAGCGCAACGGCATGTACATCATCAAACCGCCCGAAACGCTCTGGAACCGCAACCAGCACTACGAAGGCACGCCCCTGCCCGAAGGCTTCAGTTACACCAGCGACAACAACACCGAATGGCTGGATGTTGAAGGCATTCGCAAATACATCGAACCCTTTGAGGAAGCGTTTGCAAATGGAACTCTCGAAGGATAAAGCGTGTCAGGGTTCAGGGGTCACATTTCACGTGCGCCTGCCCTGCCACCTGGAACCTGACACATGACACGAATCCTGGTTACTGGCGCTTCTGGTCTTTTGGGTCTCAATTTCTGTTTGAGAAATTGGGATTCTCATTCCATCCTCGGCGTCGACCGGGGCAAACTGCATGGCACGCCCTTTGAGTTAATCCGCGCGGAATTGACCGGGCCGGGGGCTGCCTCCCGTTTAATTGAGACTGCCCGCCCCGACGCCATCCTCCACGCCGCCGCCAACGCCAATGTCGACTCGTGCGAATCGGACCCCGAAAGCGCCCGCACCTTAAACGCAGAAATTCCCGGCATATTGGCCGAAGCCGCCGCGAAAGCATCTATCCGCTTCCTGCACATCTCCACCGACGCGGTCTTTGACGGAACGAAAGACGGCCTCTACACCGAATCGGATGCCCCCAACCCGCTCTCAGTCTACGCCCAAACCAAACTGCTTGGCGAGCAAAACGTCCTTTCGGCCAACCCCGCCGCCGCCGTTGCCCGTGTCAACTTCTTTGGCTGGAGTCTCTCTGGCACGCGCTCGCTCTCCGAGTTTTTCTACAACAAACTCTCCGCCGGGCAACCCTGCAACGGGTTCACCGATGTCTACTTCTGCCCGATGTTCGTCGGCGATTTGGCGGAGACTTTAGTTCGGATGTTGGACAAAGGCCTTTCGGGGCTGTATCACGTGGTCGGCGCGGAAGCGTTAAGCAAGTACGAGTTCGGGCGGCGTATCGCCCGCCAGTTTGGCTTCGATGAATCGCTGGTACTCCCCAAATCGGTCGAAGAATCCGGCTTAAAAGCCCGCCGTTCCCACAACTTGCGGCTGTCTATACACAAGTTATCCACGGCATTAGGCATGGAAATCCCCGGTGTATCCACCGGAATTGAGAAGTTTTATGCACAGGCTCAACAGGGTTATCCACAGGAAATGCGCAGTTATCAACAGGTGTAATGGCGGATCGCGATCCGCCCCAACTTACGGAGGAACCTATGGAAATTAAAATCGGCAACCGGCTGATTGGCCCCAACCACCCCACCTACTTCATCGCCGACATCGCCGCCAACCACGATGGCGACCTGGAACGCGCCAAAATGCTCATCCGCCTGGCCAAAGAAGCCGGGGCCGATGCGGCCAAGTTCCAGCACTTTCAGGCGCCCAAAATCGTCTCGGAATATGGCTTCAGCCACATGAACAGCAAGGTCAGCCATCAGGCAAAGTGGAAAAAATCGGTCACGGAAGTCTATGCCGCTGCCTCGCTCCCACAAGATTGGACGCCTATTCTGAAAGAAGAATGCGACAAGGTCGGCATTGACTTCTTTACCTCGCCCTACGATTACGATTCCATCGAACACGTTGACCCCTACGTCCCGGCGTATAAGGTCGGCTCCGGCGAAATTGACTGGATTGAAGCCCTCGAACACATGGCAAGCAAAGGCAAGCCGATGATTATCGCCACCGGCGCATCCACCATTGGCGAGGTACAAAAAGCCGTCCACGCCATTTTGCGGCTTAACAAACAGTTGTGCGTGATGCAATGCAACACCAACTACACCGCCAGCCCCGAAAATTACGACTACATCAACCTGAATGTGCTAAAAACCTACGCAACCATGTTCCCCAATGTGGTCTTGGGCCTTTCAGACCACACGCACGGCAACGCCACCGTGCTGGGCGCGGTAACGCTCGGCGCGCGCATGATTGAGCGCCACTTCACCGACAGCAACGACCGCGAAGGGCCTGACCACAAATTTGCTCTCAACCCCCAAGCCTGGGCGCACATGGTCCAAGAAACCCGCCTGCTGGAGCGCGCCCTCGGCTCTGCCGATAAATTCATCGTGGGCAACGAGCAGGATACGCAGGTCGTGCAACGTCGCTGTCTGCGCGCCGCGCGCGACATCAAGGCTGGCGAAGTCTTCACCCGCGAGATGGTTGACGTTCTGCGCCCCGCCACCCCCGGCGCCATTAAGCCCGACCAGATCGAGAATGTCATTGGCACGAAGGCGCTGATCGACATACCTTACGGCAAGGAACTACGCTGGACAGAACTCGGCGCGTAAATTGGTATGGGCGACCCGGCGGGTCGCCCATACTACGTTGGCATTATGAAAATCATTTATTTTTCTTTCGACTACACCCCGCACGACCACCGCTTCCTCACCGCCATTTCGGAGAGCGGGCATCAGGTGTACTACGTCCGGCTTCAACGGGGCGCGCGCCAGGTGGAAAGCCGCCCCGTGCCGCCGAACGTGGACATTGTGCAATGGGCGGGCGGGCAAAAGCCTTTTGAGTGGAGAGATTTGCCGGGGTACGTCCTCGACTTTCGGCGCATTGTTCGCAAAATCAGACCAGATTTAATCCACGCCGGGCCCATCCAGACCTGCGCCTTTATCGCCATCTTGAGTGGCTTCCGCCCCATTCTCACCATGTCGTGGGGTTTCGACCTGATGCGGGATGTGGAACGCGGCTGGGCCTGGCAACAAATTACCCGCTACGTTCTACGCCATACGCAATACTTCACCTCGGACGCTGAAGTAACGCGCCAAAAAGCCCTCGATTATGGAATGAAGCCAGAAAAAACGGTCGTTTTTCCCTGGGGCGTAGATTTAAGTCATTTCACTCCAAAAGACTGGTCGTTGGTCACTGATAACTGCTTCACTGTCTTCTGCAACCGCGCCTGGGAGCCAATCTATGGAGTGGATGTCGTCGCCAGAGCCTTTGCGCGGGTTGCGCAGCAAAAGCCCAATGCCCGTCTGCTCCTTTTGGGGAGCGGGTCGCAAGGCCATTTGATTCGGGACATCCTCGCCAAAGACGGCGCGCTGGAGCAGGTCACATTCGCCGGGCAGGTCAACAACGCCGATTTGCCGCGCTTCTACCACATGGCCGACCTGTACATCTCCGCTTCGCATGTGGACGGCTCGTCCGTTTCGCTCCTGGAAGCCATGGCCTGCGGCCTGCCCTGCCTGGTATCAGATATTCCAGCCAACAAGGAATGGATACAGGATGGATACAACGGCTGGCTATTCCGCGATGGCGATGAGCGGGATTTGGCGGCCAGAATTCTCCAGGCCATCGAAAATCGAAAACTCCTCTCCCAAATTGGCCAAAATGCGCGTATCATTGCAGAAGAACGAGCCGATTGGGTCAAGAATGCCCAAATTTTGATGCAAACTTACCAAAAATTATAAGGAGGCGCGCTCATGGCAACCATTTATTTGATTCTGGCGCTGGTGATTGCCATCATTGCAGTCATCTTTGCATTGCAAAACACCACCGCAATTACCATTTCGTTCTTCCTTTGGCAAGTCAGCGGTTCGCTCGCCCTGGTTGTGCTTATCACGCTGGCGCTGGGCGTGCTGGTAGGCTGGCTGTTCGCAGCCCCCTCGCTCGTGAAAGGCAGTTTTCAAGGCTCCAGCCAGCGCAAACGGATTGCCGCACTCGAAAAAGAAGTGAACGAATACAAAATCAGCCTGGAAAAACTGCAAGCGCAGGCCAGGACGCTGGAAGCGGACCTGGCCGCCGCCCGCGCCGCATCCGCCTCGCCATCCACTTCATCAACTGAGTCCGCTTCCTCATCCGCTTAATTCGCTCCGTTATCCACTCCTCGCCCCCTGCTTCATGAAAACGTTCGCCATCCTCCAGGCTCGCATGGGTTCATCGCGCCTGCCCGGCAAAGTGCTGCTCGACCTTGCCGGCAAGCCGATGCTTCAACGCGTCATCGAACGAGTCCGCCGCGCCCTGACGGCAAACGACCTTTTGGTTGCGACCACCACCAACCCCGCCGATGACCCCATTGCCGCTTTTTGCGCCGCGCAGGGGATAGCGTGCTATCGCGGTTCAACGCACGATGTTCTCGACCGCTACTATCAGGCCGCCCGGCACCTCCAGCCGGATGTCATCATCCGCATCACCGCCGACTGCCCGCTGATTGACCCCGCTGTCATTGACCAGACTGTCCAACTGATGACTGATAACGGCTCACTGATAACTGACTTCGCCTGCAATCGCCTGCCACCGCCCTTTGGCCGGACTTTCCCGATCGGCCTGGATGTAGAAGTCTGTACCTTTGCCGCCCTTGAACGCGCCTGGAAGGACTCAACCGAAACTTTCCACCGCGAACACGTCATGCCGTTTTTGTATGAAAATGTTGCGCTCTCCTCTCCCAAACAGATAACTGATAACTATTTACTGTCCACTGGAATTTCCCCGCGCGGTTTTCGCATTGCCCAACTCCATCACCAGCCCGATTACGGCTCCCTGCGTTGGACGGTAGATACCCCCGAAGACCTGCGCTTCATGCGCGAGATTTTTGCGCGATTGAACGGCAAGCCTGACTTCACATGGTATGATGTGCTGGAAATTATCCACAAAGAACCAGAACTCTCCCACATCAATGCATCGGTGCGCCATAAAACCATGACGGAGGTGGATGAGAGGGTAAACCAGGAAACAGGGAAACAAATCAGGTAAGATAAACCAATTACTGAACAATCATAACTGATGACTGCTCCACTGATAACTGTTTTTTCCGCCCCCAAACCTTTCACCGACCCGCACATTGCCACCATCCAACGCAATGCCATCACCTCGTGGACAAAACTGCCAGATGTGAGCATTATCTTGCTTGGCGATGAACCCGGTCTGGCCGAAACCGCCGCCCAATTAAACCTCACCCACCTCCGCCAGATTCCGCGCAGCGAGAGCGGCGCTCCGCTGATGGATGCCATGTTCCGCCTGGCGCGTGAAGCCAGCCCCACGCCGCTCTATGCCATCGTCAACGCCGATATCATTTTGCTGGATGATTTTGTCGAAGCAGCCAGAAATGTTTCGGCCCGGCTGCAAAAATTCGTTCTGCTTGGTCAGCGTTGGGATGTGGACATCACCGAAACTTTGGATTTTTCCGAAGGCTGGCAAAACCACCTGCGGGCCATCGTTCAGCGTCAGGGTTCTCTTCACCGTCCCGCCGGTTCCGACTACTTCCTTTTTCCAGGTTCTTGCTATACCGATTTACCGGCTTTTATTATTGGCCGCGCCGGTTGGGACAACTGGATGATTTACCACGCCCGCAAAAGCCGCTTTCCGGCTATTGATGCCACGCATGATGTGATGATTATCCATCAGAATCACGACTACTCCCACCTGCCCGGCGGCCAGCCGCACTACAAACACCCCGAAACCGAAATCAACATCCGCCTGGCGGGTGGCCGCCCGATGACCCGTTTCACCCTGCTGGATACCGATAAGCGCCTGGAAAACGGCCAAATCCTGCCCCCAAAAGTCAACTCTGCGCGCCTGTGGCGGCGCATCGAAGCCTGGCCGCTGCTGGCGCTGGGGTCAGTCAGGTTATCGAATGCGCTTTGGAAATTAAGAAAACAAGTAAACAGGTAAACAGGAATGCGCAAAGGCCAAAACCCCGCCAAATTTGTTAAAGAAGTCGCCAAACCCCAGCGGATTACCGTTGCGGTGCTGAACTACATCCCGTTTTTGAGCGGATTCTACGCCGAAGCGCTGGATGTGCTGAAGGTCAGCCTCGAATCGATGCGCAACGAGCCAGGCCTGCCCTTCGACCTGATGGTCTTCGATAACGGCTCCTGCCCCGAGGTGCGCAATTGGCTGGTGGCCGAAAAAGACGCCGGGAGAATACAGTATCTTATTCTCTCTGAAAAAAACATGGGCAAGGGCGGGGCCTGGAACATCATCCTGTCCGGCGCGCCGGGCGAGATTATCGCCTATTCCGACAGCGATATTCTCTACTACCCCGGCTGGCTTTCGCGCTCGGTCGAACTGCTCGAAACCTTCCCCAACGTCGGCATGGTCACAGCGCGGCCTTTTCGCACCAATCCCGAATATCACACCGCCACCCGCGAATGGGCGAAACAAAATGCCACGCTCGAGGCAGGTCAGTTCATTCCCTGGGAGACGTTCTGGGAATTCAACCGCTCGCTTGGTCAGAACGAAGAAGAGAATCGGAAAATCTACACCGAAACGCAGGATTGGAAAATCACCTACCAGGGAAAAACGGCATTCATTGGAGCATCCCACTGGCAATTTACGGCCTGCAAAGCCACGTTGGCGCAGTTCCTGCCCTTCGACATGGACAAACCGATGGGCCAGGTCAAACAGCTCGACCAGCGCATGAACGCCGCCGGATACCTGCGCCTGATGGTCTCTGACCCGCTGGTGATGAATCTCTCGAACACCACCGATTACGTCAGGGGCGCGTATGCCAAAAGCCAGCCCGCCCCCAAACGCCCCGGCCTGGTCAAACGCCTGGTACAATTCCCGCCCATCAAAAAAGCACTGCTGGCGGTTTATGACCAGATTTTCAAGTGGTACTACTCGTGATAAACCGGTGGTCGAGCCGCCCGAGGGTTGAGTAGCCGTGGAGCGGCATATCGAACCCCGCCGCCGTATCGAGACCACCACTCACCTGCAAACGATTGTTTCCCATGAAATATTGGCCTCGATACGTCCCTCGCAAACACCATTCGGGACTACTCGACCAAATTGAAAAGGAATTATGCCCAAACGCATCTTCATCTCCGCCGACCATGGCATGGCGGTTATCTACTTCCTGCAATCCGACCTCGTCCCGGCGCTGCTGGCCGCGGGCATCGAAGTCATCCTGCTCACCGATGACGAAATCAAAACCCAACTCCAGGCTCGTTTTGGCCGTCCCGGATTAACGTTCGAGGGCCTGCGCATCAAGGATGCCAACCGCTATGCAAACACCGTCCAGCCGCGCCTGCAGTGGCTGCTGGCCTACCTGCGGCGCGTTGGCGGCTCGTGGCGCATCAACACCGAAGCCATGGACAGCCACATCTGGGAAGTCTGGGCCGAAAATTCGTGGAAATTTCGCTTGGGAATTTGGATTCCCTCCGCGCTGGCGATTCTGGCCCTGCGCTCCAGCCGCGCCGCCCGCAGGGCATTGGTCAACGCCCAGATGCGCTTCACGCCGCATCTGTATACCGATTTATTTGAAAAATACCACCCTGATATGGTCATCGCTTCGACCCCCGGCTGGAGAATTGACCGTTACCTGCTCCGCGAAGCCGCCCAAAAAGGGATTCCCACCCTGACCGTCATCGTCGGCTGGGATAACTCCTCCAGCTACAACATCTCCGGCGCGCCGGTGCAGTGGGCCACCTGCTGGTCGCAGCTCCAAAAAGATGAACTGGTCAACGGCTCCGACTGGCCCCCCGAAAAAGTCCACATCGGCGGCATTCCTTCCTATGATGGCTATCTCCGCCGCGAGTGGTTAATGCCGCGCGATGAGTACTTCAAACTCCACGGGCTTGACCCCAACCGCAAACTGATTTCCTACGCCAGCAGTTTTGTCCACTTCGCGCCCAACTTCCCCAACATCGAAGCCCTGGCCCGGCTGGTTTCGTCCGATTCGCTGGCCGAACCCTCCCAACTGCTGATTCGCCTGCATCCCAGCCACTTCCAGGATAAACCCAAAATCTTCGCCGACGAGCGCAAGCGTGTTTTTGAGTTGGAAAAGCAGTATCCGCACGTCCATGTCGTCCAACCAGTGCCGCTCGGCGGCTCGCTCGGCTACTATGGCGGCGAGGACATGCCCGAAAAAGCCTCCATGCTGGCCTATTCCGATGTCATGGTGACGGTTTACTCAACCATGCTGGTCGAATGCGCCGTCCATGATACGCCAATGATTGCCGCCGTGATTGACACCCCTGGCGGCTGGAACGTACCTGGCAAGTTCTCACTGGCGCTCAAAGATATTGGCAATTGGCCCACCCACCAGCGTTTTCGCCAGGCCAGAGCCGGCAAGGTCGCCACGGATGAGTCCCAACTGCGCGAAGCGCTGAATGCCTATCTGAAAAATCCCCAACTCAATGCCGCCGAGCGCCGCCGCTTCATCGAAAACGAAATCACCTACACCGATGGCACATCTGGCCAGCGCACAGCAGAATTTATTCTGAACGTCTTGCAAAAAAGAAACACAGATGATTCGTCTCAATCCCCCAGGTAATGTACCGCAACCTCAACACTGCTAATCATTGGAAGAAGCCGGGGCAGGCGATGGGGTCGGCTGCGGCTTGCTAATATCTTCGACATAGCCAATTGCTCCCTGACAGGCCGGGTCAAGGGCCTGCGCGACCAGGTCCCAGCCGAGGGGTGTTTCTGCGCTTGCCGTCTGATAGGCTTGCTGAAACGCCTCGCTCAGGCAACCCGGCCCGGCATTGTAATTCACCAGAGTGAGTTTCCAGAGAGTCTCGTAATCCAACGTTCGCCCGGCAGATTTTCCCGTCACATTCTGGATAATTTTGCCAGTCTGCTCGCAGTTTGCGAGCAAGGTTCGTCCAAAAACCGATACACTAAAATTGGCGCGTGAAAGGTCCAGACCAAGCGGGCATTTGGCGCAAGTGGCGTCCACGCTGGCAACCAGCGCGCCGCGCAATAATTTTTGTTGCGCTTCGCTTAACTGGCTGTACGAGTTGTTAGCGCAGATATTTTTATCCAGTACCAATGGGCAAAAATCATCGAAGAAAGAGCGATTCCACAGCAAGGTGGTATCGGCCCCGTTTTCAGTCAACTGTCCCAGTCCCACATCCTCTCCATTGCGAAATACGCCTGGCCAGAACTGGCTCTCGCGGCTAAACAAGTTCTTAAGCAACTGAGCCGGGACATCGGTCTTAATGGCGATATCGTAAATTAAAGTATCAAACTGGTTCTGCCATTCTTCCACAGCAGGATGGGCAGATTCCAGGCCACAAGGCGAGGCGGATCCCCCGGCAGTCAAACCACCGTCGGCGCAGGCGCGAACATCGACAACGCCCTGAGCAATGAGATTCCCCGCCAGGTAGGCATAGGGGATACTGGAGGTCAGTTCTTCGGATGATTCGGGGGTGGTCAACCAATCTGGTAAGCCCTCGGTGGGCGGAAAAGCGTCCCAACTGATGGCGCACGAGGCAATCCGCGCGCCTGTCCATTGCGTACTCAGGACATCCACATACCAGCGTTTCACCAGCCGCTGTTCATCGTCTTCGCCGCCCTGGGTCAATACGCGCACCAGAGCAGTGAAAGTATCACTTGAATCTCCATAGGTGGAATAGGCCCAAAATTGGAGTTCGACCCCTTCTGAAGTCGTTTTTTCCAGGCTGAATTCACAGCGGCTGCCCTGACACGAAAAGGCATCGCTCCCGGCATAACCCTGGATGCTGGTAATCGACTCGTTGGGCAAGGGTTCTTCGCCGGTTAAGACCAATTTCGGCTGGGTAGAGCACCAGCCATCAGGGTCAGGGTTACAATTTTCGACCAGGACCCACACCTGGGGCGGCGGCAATTTGACGGTGATTTCTTTGGTAGACGATTTGCTGGAGACGTTTTGCAGGTAGTAGCCAGGACAATTGCGAATGTTGTCATCTGCGCAGGGAGCAGAGTAGACTTTCCATTCGTTGTACACCTGCTCATCACAGGCCCAGGCGAGCTCGTTATCAGTCGGCAAGCCTTCGTGGTCTACCCACAAGGCACAGTAGATGTTATTATCTTTCCAGGCAATCATCCACCACTCGTACAGGGTGATGTCTACTGTGATATAGGTGAACCGGTCAGGTCCGGGAGGGGTATTGATGGGAGCAGGGGCGGCCTGAACCAGCCCAGGGTTGGCCATTCCGCTTGATAAGAGGACCAGACTGAGGGCAATGGCGAAAATAACAATCCACCCGATGTATGGTTTCGTCACGACAATCGCTCACCCAAATGATAAAGAGTACGCTATGTAAAATAGTATAGCGTACTCCATTCCAAAATTCTATCTCCCTTTTCGGTTATTTTTCTAATTCTCTTAATGCCAATTCTTCATGCTTAAGGTTATTCCAGCGCATTACCAGGCTGGCGATGTAGACGACCATCACGATAACAAATACAACATGACCCGCAATCATGTAATTGAGCGTGTCTGGGGTGGTTTCCATCTCTTTCTCCTAGTGAGTCAACTTGAGTTTAAGTTGTTCGACTTTTTCGGCAAACTGTCCCAGGCGAATGCGGTGCCAGAACAGAGTAACGAAAATCACCGAGAAAACGGCGATATTAACCAGCATCGTAGCAACCATTTCGCCAGTCATGTTCATTTTTTCACTGCCACCTGCGCCAATAATGACCGGGTGAATGGTGCGGAACAGGCGGATAGAGACGAAAGTCAGTGGGACGCTTAGACCACCGACAATGGTGTAGACTGCCCCAAAACGAGCGCGGCGTTCCGGGTCTTCAATACCCTGGCGCAGAAGCAGGTAGGCCAGGTAAATCATCTCCAGGATAGCAGCGGTTGTCAGGCGCGGCTCCCAGGTCCACCAGGTTCCCCAGGCCGGGCGCGCCCAAATGGAACCAAGCACAATGGCAATGAAGAAGAAGACCAGGCTGATTTCGACAGCCGCCACGTTGATGGTGTCCCACTTCAGGTCCTTGGTCACCAGGTAGATGACAGCGACCGCTGCGGCGATGATGAAGCCTATCATCCCGACCCAGGCAGTGGCGACATGGAAATAAAACACTTTCTGTACCGCGCCCATGACGCGCTCGATAGGAGCGTAGACAAAAACCATCGCAGCGGCAGCAACTAACAGAAAAACAGACAAAACGTTCAGGACTTGCAAAAGGCGAGGTTGGGCAGACATAGAACTCCTTACGGTGTCAGAATCAGGAATTGCAAATAAGAAATGATGACCCTTTGCTTTACTCTTCCACGACAAAATCGAACACCATAAAAGCAACGGCGATAAAAATGACATCGTATACGAGCAAGATATTAACCCACGGCGTGATTTCGACCATTTCGGCGCCGGTCAGAAATCCACTGGATGATTTGACTGCGGCTACCAACACCGGGATGATGACCGGGAAGAGCAAAATGGGCAACAACACATCGCGGGTGCGGCTCTGTACCGACATTGCGGCAAGCAGTGTGCCGACGGCGGCATAACCGACCGAGCCGAGCAGGGTGACACCAAGCAAACCCGGATGAAACAAATTGACGTTGTACATCACGCTGTAAAGTGGTAGGACAATCGCTTCGACCACAAGCATAAAGGCCAGGTTGCTGATGGTTTTTCCGAAATAAATGGCTGAACGGTCAACCGGGGCGAGCAGGAGACCGTCGAGACAGCCCCGGTCTTTCTCAATTGCCATTGAGCGATTCAGGCCAAGCGTCCCGGCAAATGCAAAGGTGACCCATAGCGCCCCGGCGGTGATGTCCATGCGCGCTTTGACATCCAGTTCAAGGGCAAAATAAAAGATAAGCAAAACCAGTACCGAAAAGACCAGCATGGCCGAGAGGAGTTCGCGCGAACGCAGTTCGGCAGAGAGGTCTTTCCAGGCAACAGCAAAGACAGCGCGGAAATAGGCAACGGAGGATGGAACGGATGGCGAAGCGGAATAACGGATGTTGGGATCGGAGGAATCGAGGGAAGAGAGGTCTGTCGACATATCAGCCTGCCAGCGCCTGCTTGTAAAAGGTCAACAAATTGGACTGTTCGAGACTGGCGCGGGAGGCCGAGGCGGCAATGACGCCCCGCGAGAGGACATCGAAGCGGGTGGCAAGGTCTTCGGCGCGGGCCAGGTCGTGAGAGGTCATTACAACCGTTCGCCCGGCAGCAGCCACATTTTTCAACACATCATCCAGCATTTCAGATGCATCCTGGTCGAGACCAGTATAGGGTTCATCGAACAACATCACGTCTGGGTCATGCAGAACGGCACGTCCAATCGCCAGGCGTTGCTGCATTCCACGCGAGAAGGTGCGGACTAAATCGCGACGGCGAGCCAGGAGGCCTACCATATTCAACACGTCGAAAATGCGGGCTTCGAGATTTTGCAAGTCATACATGCGCCCGTAGAACTGGAGATTCTCCTCCGCGGTCAGGTCGCCATACAGGAGGGGCAGGTGCGAGACGACCCCCAGCCTGCGTCGAACGGCAGCGGCATGGGTTGGGAGTGAATACCCGGCCACGCTGACCTGCCCCAGAGTAGGACGCGAGAGCGAGGCCAGAATGCGTAGAAAGGTGGTTTTTCCTGCGCCGTTTGGCCCCAGCAGGGCTACGAATTCGCCGGGTTGCACATTGAAATCCAGCCCACGCAAAACGGTTTTCAACCCGAAGCGTTTGACAAGTTTCCTGACTTCTATCATTGCTGATGCCTGGTGCTCGCTATTAAATTATGCGCAAATATCGAACTAGAAATTACGCAGCATTGCTTTGAGCTGGGCGCGGCGTTCGTGATAGGCATCTTCGGCGAGATTCCCAGCGCGGAACTGGTCATCGAGGGCGATGATGGCATCGAGGATATCATCTTCGCTCATTTCTTCTTCGTTATCTTCTTCAGCCAAATCGCCGTCGTTTTGTTCTCTCTGACGGTCGCGCCAGTAGAAAAAGACCCCGGCCAAAATCAGGACAATGCCAAACCCGCCAATGCCGATGATGAGATTGCGGGTCGAGTCGACGGATTGAGAAGTCGTGGAGGTGGTCGTGGCAGGCGTGCCAGAGATGGTCGCGGTAAAAGTCTGCCCGGCTTCCAGGCTGCCTGCCCGATATAATTGGAAGGTAAATCCGCTACCCATGCTCTGCGTGCCGCCATCGGTGAAATTTGGGCCTTCGGCCTTCACGCCTTGGGGAACCAGAAGGTTGAGCGCGCCTGTTTTGAAGTTGAAGGTTTGGGTCAGTTCAAACTTTGGCCCGCCAAACAGCCCAGCCAGCGGTGAAGTGTTGGCCTCGTAAGGCATATCGAACGCAAATACAATGGAGTACTGACTCTGGCTATCGGTGGGAGGGATGGAAAAGGTGTCGCCAAAACCGGTGGCCGTTTGAAGAAAACGCTCGCCCAAAACGCCATTTTCGAATTGTAAATTCTGGTACCCCTCTGGCAAAGGAATTTCTATCACCGGTTGGCCTGCTTCCGCAGCGACAATCGTTTTATCGCCCATGTTCGCAAAGACAAAAAACTCTACGACCTGAATGATACCCGGCTGAGAATAATCAAGCAAAATGTGGGCCGTGGAAATCACCAGATTGGATGTGTCAGTGGTGGTCTCATAAATGGTGATGGGCAGGTCGTACTCCTGTAAACCGTCATTGGCAGGGATAGCAGGAGCAGATTCGTATACTACGCCACCGTATTCCACCGAAACATAGTAGGCATCGCTTGGCGAAAGAGGCAGGTCACTGAATGTATATCCTCCCTGGGAGGAAATGGTTGTCTCGTAGGATTCGCCCTCGGTAAATTGTTGGGTAGCAACATCATGGATAAATGTGTGCAGGGTGACTTTTAGGCCAGCTGGAACCTGCCCCCCAGACCCGTTGACAATCGTCCCACGGATAGTTCCACGCTGTTCGGCGGGGGTTGCCTCAATCACAGATTCGGCAGAGGGGGATTCAGAAGCAGGCTGCGGCGTAGAAACGGGAGCAGCAATGGCCGCCTGGGAAGGAGCAAAGGTAAAGGTTCGTGCGTATGCCGCGAGATCTGCCGCATCTGCATCAGGAAGATTAATCGCAGGCATTGCAGGCGGAATTCCTTTCAGAATCAGGTTGGTAATATCCTGATTGGAGAGCGCAGCCATGCGTTGTTGATTAGCCAGGTTGGCATTGGGCAATTTTCGCCCATCCAAACCATGACACTCTGCGCAGTTAAGCTCGTAAAGCGCTTTGCCTGTCTGAACCTGCTCGGCGCTTGCGCTTAACGAGAGGGCATAAGCGACCACGTTCCAGCGTTCCTGGTCACTCAGGCTGGAGAAACCCGGCATGAAATTTTGAAGATTGCCCTGAGTGACGATTTGATACCAGCGAGCAGGAGATTTATCAAAGGCAAACTCGCTCTGGCCTAAAGCGGGAACTGCCACAGGTAGAGCAGCAGCCTGTGAGCCATCTCCCTGACCAGTTTGTCCGTGACAAGGGGCGCATTTTTCAGCATAAATGGCAGCTCCGCTATTCACATCCGGCGCGGAAGCCGGAAAAATATCAGCCCCCAGCGTCGGCGCGGGCGTGGGCGCAACATAACCGGGAGGTGGGGTGATGTCCTCGGCAAGCGAAATACAGCCGGTAAGAAGAAGAGACAAGAAAATGAGAGGGAGAAAGCGCATGAGGGGTTTTTAGAAATTAGTAAATCAGGAAATTATGAATTACCTCACCGACTTGCCGCAAGAGGGGCAGAATCGGTCAGAGCGCAGCACGGGCTTGCCACAATTGGGGCAGAACCCGCCAGATTTTTCTTTGCGAAGCGCACGGCGAGCGGCAATGCGGTCTTCCAGGTCATCGTCTGACTCGCGCATTGGCATGGCGTTGGGGGCGGCGCCGGGGGCGGATGCGTCGGCGCGGCGAACGGCGATGGCGGCCTCCACGCGACTTTCAACATCGAGGGCAGCCGTTTTTTGTGGTTGAAGTTCATCGATTTGGCGGAATACATTTGCCGCCTGACCAAGCAGGGCCGCGCGCATGTTGGGGTAATCTTCCACAGGGATTTTTCCCAGGACATGGTCGAAGTCGAGTTCCTGCAGGGCAGTAATCAAGCGGTCACGTTCGGCCAGCAGATGCGAGAGTTCATGTTCCTCCGTCGAAATTGCATATACACGGCGGTCTTCCATAAAAGGGCGGCTGACGAACAATCCAACCAGAACCAGAACCGCCAGGATGAGAAAAATTGCGCCAAGTTCCATGAAGCCTCTATTTATTCAGCAAAGGGGTAAGAATGGCATGAATTTGGGACTCGGAGGTGAAAGGCCCAACCTGCACGTAAGCCAGTTTCCCTTCGCGGTCGATGAAATATGTCTCAGGCACGCCCTTGATGCGAAAGAATTGCGAAATTCGGGTTCCCATGTCGGGGCCATTGGGGTAAGTGATGTCGAATTTGGTCAGGTAACTGCGCGCTTCGGGTTCAGTATCGACATAATCAATACCCAGAAATATGACTTCGCCGCCTTCGCGATAAGAGCGCCAGGCCGATTCCAATTCGGCGGCTTCTTGTTCGCAAGGTTTACACCATGACGCCCAAAAGTTAACCACGACCACCTTGCCGCGAAAATCGGAAAATTTGACCTCTCCCCGACCTTCATACTCGTAACCACTGAACAAGGTAAGCGCGAAATCGGGTACGGCATCGCCCGGTTGGATGGTTCCTTGCTGGGCGCGGCGCAAACCGAGTGCCACAACCGCCAATAGCCCAATTAACCCAACCCATACAATGACCTGCGCCCAAAGCGGCACCCCGCTTCGCGCGGGCTTTGAAGCAACAGGCACACTATTCGTCTCAGACATAACTCTTAACTCCGTTTTTTCAGTTCTTCTTCGACCCGGCGCAGGTACTCATTATCTGGACCTGTGGAAGCCTGTTTTGCTTCTTCAATGGACACTCTCTCCGCTGTAACCGTCGCGCGCATGGATTGGTACGCACGAGCCAGGATGTAAACGCCAGCCAGGAGCAATGCAACCGGTATTAGATAAATCAGCCAATACCAGCCCTGGCGGGGCGGCTCTGAAAGCACGCGCGCGCCGTATTGGTCGACAAAATATTGTTTAATCTGAGATTCCGTCCATCCTTCGGCAAGTTTCAAGCGAATTAAGTCGCGCCATTGTTTGCAGGCTTCGGTTGGGCAAACATCGAGCGGAGTATTTTCACAAACCGGGCAGAACAATTCTTTGGCAATCGCGTTGACCTCGTCATCCGTCGGCGGGTTCGTGTCTTGAGCGGCAACGCTGCCCACCTGAGCCAGGGTGACAAGAAGCGAGAAAATCAGAACAATCGTGTTTTTTTTCATAAAAACTCTTTAAGCAAAGATATGCTCAGGAATCCACCGCTAATCGCCTGGTTGATAGACTGCTTTCGTTTTGCGCGTCTGCGCCGGGACAACCTCGCGTTCTGGTTCTGGCCAGGCGGCAATCAACGTACCAAAGATGAATACAAACGACCCCAGCCACAGCCAGTTAACCAACGGGTTGTGATAGACCTTGAACGGCGCAATTTGCGAGGTCACTCCTTCCCAGTTGACCAGCAAAACGTACAGGTCATCCGCCAGGGTTGAGCGCACGCCTGGAATGGTCATCGGCTGACCATCAGAGTAGACATCGTAGCGCGGATGCAATTCTGTGATGAATTTTCCATCCTTGAATATGCTGACAGATGCTCGCGTGACCAGGCGACCATCGCTGGCAGGGAATTGCGCCAGAGAATCGTAACGAACCGTGTAACCGGCCAACTGAATGCTTTCGCCAACCGCCAGGCTTTTTTGGGTCTCTGTCTGGAACATTTCGATGCCAATAATGCCTATGGCCATTAAAATCACGCCCAGGTGAATGGTATACCCCCCATAGCGGCGGCGGTTGCGCCCGGCCAATCGCCACAGGGCAAGGAACAGGTTCTCGCCCTGGGCACGGCTTCGGGCGCGGGCAGCGCGCCAGAATTCATAAAAAGTAATAGAGGCCGTCAATGCAACGAAGGTCAGACCAATCAGAGCATAAATGTTCGTGATGCCCGCTGCAAGCAAGCCAACCAGTACCAAAACAGCAGGGATGGCCGGCTTCCACATCAATCTGGCAATGGCAAGTATGTAGCGTTTTTCGAGTTCCATGCCACTTTGGGTGGTGATGTTTTTGACAGCGGTATGCCCCCAGGCGGAAAGTGGAGCGATTCCCATCAAAAAGACCAGCAGAGCAAACAGCGGCCCAGCGGCGCGTTCATAATAAGGCGGGCCAACCGTTACTTTTTGTCCAGTCAACAGTTCAGTAATCAGCGGCGAAATTACGCCCCAGAAACAAATGACGAGAATGCCCATAAACAGGAGGTTATTGAGCAGGAACAAGGCCTCGCGCGAAAACATGGAGTGCATCTGGCCTTCGGCTTTAAGCGAATCCCAGCGATAGATGAGCAAGGCAATCGAGGCGACAAAGGTCGCGCCGATAAAAATAAAGAAAGAAGGCCCAATTTCACTCTGCGCAAAAGCATGGACAGAGGACAAAACGCCGGAACGGGTCAGGAAAGTTCCAAACAGGACCAGGGCATAGGTCAGGATGACGAGAATCATGTTCCAGTGTTTGAGCATTCCGCGCTTTTCCTGAATCATGACCGAGTGAAGGAAAGCCGTACCCGTCAACCAGGGCATGAAAGCAGCAATTTCGACCGGGTCCCAGCCCCAGTAACCGCCCCACCCTAACACGTCATACGCCCAGCGCCCGCCCAACACCAGCCCGAGGGAAAGGAACAGCCAGGCAACCAGTGACCAGCGGCGGGTCAGGCGAATCCAACGGTCATCGGTGCGGCCAGTGATGAGCGCAGCAATCGCAAACGCAAAGGGAATGACGTAAGACACAAATCCCAGGTAGAGCATGGGCGGGTGAATAATCATGCCCGGATGCCGCAGAAGGGGGTTCAGGCCGCGTCCATCCTGCGCCGTGAACGGTACAGCATTGGCAGGGCGGAAGGTATAGGCTTCGATGTCGTTGAAGGTCTGCCAGAGCCGCGCAAAGGGGTTCTCAAAGAAAATGTTCAGACCAAGAAAAAAGGCAATGGTCAGGCTGGCAACCACAATCACCCAGGGCAAAAATTCTCGGTCGCGCTCCCATTTGCGAAGGGTAACAGCGGTGGCAAAAGCCGCCATCAACCAGGACCAGAAAAGGAGCGAGCCAGACTGGCCACCCCACAACGCTGTGACCTTCAAGTAAGTTGGCATGTCGCGGCTGGTGACTTCGTAAACGAACTTGATGTTGAAATCGCCGGTGACAAGCAGGTAGATAAGGGTCAGCGAGGCCAGGGTCAGCAGTGGGAAGGTGAGCAACATCGCCAGGCGAGCGCTCTCAACCCACTTCTGCCGTTTCATAAAATGACCATAAAGGGCTGCGCCAATGCTATACAGCGCAGCCAGGAAGGTGATGACCAGGACGCCAAAACCGAAATCAGCAATCATGAGCGTTTCCTATCCTTCGGCTTGTGCCGGGACGGCTTCTTCGTAACGGGTGGGGCATTTCAGGAGCAGTTCATCGGCATAAAAAATGCCATCTTCGCCCATTTTGCCAGTCATGATGGCCTGTGCTTCGTTACGCAACAAGTCGGGCTTGGGTCCGTGATATACGACCTGAATGCGCGGGCGGTTGGGGTCAATCGTGGCCTGGTATAAGACCTCCGCAAGCCCCCCCTGCGCCTCGATTTCCTGGTTATCGCCAGTGACATGCGCCACGGTGAACTTGAGCGTCAGCGATTGCGGGTCATATTCAATCGTCTCGCCAAGGACTGCGCCAGAAACGCGCACATTCTTTCCAATCATGTTTTCACCTTTCGCATTGAGTTCCTCAATGGTCAGGAAGTATTGGGCGCTGGCCTGGGTTGATGAAACAATCAAATAAACGACCGCCGCCAGGATAAGAACGCCCCCCAGGATGAATTTGATGCGCGGGGATTGGGCCATATTTCACTCCTTGTATCGTTATAAGTATTACGAATAATTAATATTCTACACAATTAGATTAAGGATTGCTGAAAAGAACCGCCTGGCTTGTAATGATAAATGTCATATAAATTCATCATCATTATCCCCTTTTGGGCAATCTGCGCTCATATGCGAAACGAAAATGACCCACAGGCTTACTAGTGGGTCATTTTGCCACAAGCTGATATGAACTATGGAAAACTAATGCGCATGATGCGCATCACCTTGGGGCCGTTGGAAAGGCAAATAACGCGCCGCCAGGGTGAATAAGAGCAGCCAGTAAGAAATCACCATGCCGCCCACAGCAAACTCTACCCAGGTGGGGGTGTAAGAGTTCAAAATAACGGTGGGGGTAAACGGGTCGTAGGAAATCGACGCAATCAAGCCGGAGAAGTTGTAGTTCCAGCGCATCAAGATGGCATTGAAAATTGGGATGGCCGCCACAGCCAGCAAGATGCGGAAACTGCGAATCCGCTTTGCGGCCAGGAGCAACGCGCCCGCAAGGGCCGGTAGAAGCGCCTGGCCCAACCAAAAGGTTAACGTGTAGGGCGCAATGGTATCGAGCAGTTGAGTTTGTAGAGCGATTTCGCGGTCGAAACTGTAATAGTTGGTCACCGCCCAATCCCAAACCCGCAGGTAGGTCAAAAGCAAGGTCGCCGCGCCGGAGATACGCGCCAGGTCATAAAACACATCATCCTTTACCTGTCCAGGACGCATAATGCGGAAAACGACGATGCTCAGGAAGAAGAGCAAGGCCACGCCACCGGCCACCGCTGACAAAACGAACTGTACCGGGGCTGACTGATTGAACCACAACCCGCGCCCGGAAAGCACCGAATATGTCGCGCCCAGCGAGGCTTGATGCAACAGAGAAAGTGAAAGACCAATTACCGCTAATGCGGGACTGACAGCATGCAACTTTTCGGCAAGCCAGGTAACGGCTGTGCGGACTTTACATAATATCGCAAATCGCTTGGTCAAAAAGTTGTCGCAAATGCCGGGATGTTCTAATACAATTGGCAACAGTTCTGCCATCAAGACCGTCAGGTACAGCACTACGCACATCGTAATTTCCCACAACAAAGAGTGCGGCTGCCAGTAAACGACGGGATGCCAGAATCGAAACGGCTTGCCCAGGTCAAACAATAAAACCATTCCAGCAGTAGAGTATCCTAAAAAGCCAAGCAGAATTGCCAGTTTGCCAACCACTTCAAAGCGTTTGATGCGCAGAAGATGCACAATCACGCCAAAGACAAAAGCACTGCCGCCAAGCGCAATGGACGAAAGGTCTATCGTAATCCACAAAGCCCAGGGGACTTTGTTCGACAAGCCGGTGACATACAAGCCTTCGGTCAAGACAACATACGCGCCTACCAGCCCAAAAGCAATCAAGGCAAGCAGGAGCCCAACCCAGTATGGGAAAATATCAATCGAAAACTTTCCGATTCGAATCTTCGGGTAGTGAATGATGGCTTGCATAGGTTAATCTCCCTGCTTAAAAGGTGGCTTATAGGCCGAATCGGGCGGGATATAGTAAACGCGCGGTTCAGTACTGAGTTCCTCGCGCAGGCGCAAGGTAACGCGGGCTTCCTCGCGTGCTTTTGAAATGGGACTTTGGGGGTCATTCAAGTCGCCGAAGACCCGCGCTCCTGTCGGGCAGGCGACCACGCAGGCGGGGGTTGCCTGCTGGTCCACACCAGGGGTCAGATTGCGCGCCAATCCATCATCGATACGATGCGAACAAAAGTGACACTTCTCCACCACACCGCGCTGGCGATTAGGTACCTCCTGCACCCCAAAAGTAGGAGACAGTTCGCTTTTTTGAATGGGTTCACGCCAGTTGAAAACGCGCGCATCATACGGACAAGCCACCTGGCAATATCGGCAACCAATACAACGGTTGTAATCCATGGCCACAATGCCATCTTCCCGATAATAGGTCGCTTCCACTGGACATACATGTACGCAAGGCGCTTCCGCGCATTGCATACAGGGTCGCGAAAGGAAATATTCGGTACCGTTTTGAGTCGTTTCTGTCGAAACCACGTTATAGAGCATATCATCGGCCAGGTTATTGACCGCCTGACAGGCATAGGTGCAATAGTTGCAACCAATGCACTTGTTGATATCAATCAACATGCCCCACTTCACGCCGCCTTCTGCGCCACCATCTGTTTTAAGTGGACGGGCCAGCGAGTTGACACTGATAAACTGGGTTAAACCGATGGTCGCGGCCAGACCACCGGCAATCTTGAGTAAATCCCGTCGCGATACAGAAGATTCACCTGAAGCCAGGGATGTTTCATCTTGGTTTTGCATCATTGACCTCCAAATAAAACAGAGAAAACGAGCGAGCGCATTGCTGCAAGAAATCAGAAAATCCAATCACGCATTGAATATCCATTTTCTCAGAAACTAGCCTTTACTTTTCGCCAGGTTCTTCTGAATTTTCTTTTTCCTTCTTGGCTGCGTTGCCGTTGCCGTTATTGACATCCAACTCACGCTCAATTAACACCCAGACCGCGCCCCCTCCTATGCCTATGCCCAAAACGAAGAACACCCAGGTGGGCAGGTTAATACCGCCTCGCTCAGGCTGAGCAGGTTCAACCACGCGCGGCTTGATTTCTGAAGCGACTGGCGTCACAGACGCGCCACGCACCAGGCTGTTGGCCTCATGGATGTTTGAGTGGCAAGACTGGCAGGTTGAGATTTCAGAAACGAAAGTATGCCCTACATTTGGACCCAAATGGCAATCAGCGCAGGTCAAACCAGCGGCTCCATGCGTCGAACCATGCGCCGCTTCAACCTGGGCGCGATGGCAATTCTCGCAGGTGCTTTTGTTTTCGCCCAACAACTTTTGTTGTTGTGAATGCGGCTCATGGCAGGTGATACATCCCATGCCACGCTCACCATGCTTACTGGTCATCCATTCATTTTTAATATCCACATGGCAGACATCACAGGTTTCTGCCTCAGGCAAGTTCAGGTAATTGACTTGAGGGTGCGCTCCTTCACCCTGGTCTAACTTATGACAGGCAAAACAATTAGTGGCTTCCGCGCCATGTTTGCTCTGACTCCAGCGGGTATACAGGTCCGCATGACAGTTCACGCAAGCATCCGCAGGGCCGCCTTGCTGCGCATCTGCTGCCCGAACCTGACCGCTGGGGGCCGCCAGCAGAATGCCAAGTCCGGCCACAAAGAACAACGCCAATCCCAAAAAAGCGACCGATTTCCACAATTCTGGTTTCTTCATTTCGCATTCTCCCATGTAAATTGAGATTTGGGTATCAGAATAGATGGTAATGACAAACAACCATCATCACAAGTGTTACCTGTCATAATCCAAACAGACTAAAGTAATCCGAAAGTATTAGCCAGACTTATCGATTTCCATATCCCCTGTTTATTCGAGTCAGGCCATCCAAATCAAAAACGTCCCCGACGGGGACGTTTTTGCAACGCGGAATACCTTCCGCCATAAACCGTGCCAAAGTTACTGTCTTATTTTTGTGCCGCATGCCCGGCAAAACCGGTCATTCGGCTGGGCGCGCTTGCCACATTGTGAGCAGTACGCCGAATCGCTGAGGACATCTTCCACCGGCGCAATGTGCCGTTTTCGCGCGCGGCTTGTTCCACCACCAGAACGGCCCGAAAGCCAGTACCAGGCCCCGCCACCCACGATAAGCGCCACCCCCAAGCCGCCTAAAATCCAGGGCAGAAGAGACATAAAAGGGGGAGAAGACTCCAAAGAAGCGCTCGGTTGGGGTCGGGCCGCAGAGAGTTCCGCGCGCGGGTTATCGTAGGTGACTTTGAGCGCAATCCGTTCGCCAAATTTGACGTTTTGAGTCGCGAGTGAGCGATATGCCAAACCATCTTCTCTGGACTCTCTGCCGGTCATTTCTGGTTCGGTTAAGATATTTGTTGCAGCAAGTGGCTCCTGCAAGACCATTTTGAACGAACTAACGGGGTAATCTCCCGGCCAGGTGTAGATGAACGTGCGCTTTTGCTCCTGTTGAACATACGGGATGTAAAACTCCACCCGGTAGGTCAGTCGGTCGTTGACCACAAATGTAACGACACTATAATTTCCCTCCTGAACAGGTGGCGCATGTTCTACATTCATCAATTCTCCGCCTTCAGTTCTCGCTACGGCAAATAGTTGCGCCCCCGCGGGCATTCGAATGTTGACCTGGGCCGGAAGAGGTGTTTCGGCAGAGACGACGAAATCATATAACACCAACACCGAAGGCTGGTCGAAATCCGGCCACAATTCAATCGTCAGACGCTCAAAAACAACAGCCGATTGAGCCCAAACCGGAGCAGGGATGGTCAACAGCAACGCCAGCGCCAACAAAAACACGATGCGACGCATTCAGAACCTCCGCAAAGGAAATGATGGGGATATTACCATGAATTGCGCCACTTTTATGAACCATACAGGGCGTTCACCAATTGCCACATCGTCCAATTGACGGGCGCAGGCACGCCGCGCTCCTGGGCCGCACGAGTGACCGCCCCGCAAATCGAGTCGATTTCAGTGGGCGCGCCGCGCTTTACATCCTGGAACATTGACGAACAATTGGCCGCCGTCCGCCGCGCCACCTCCTCCACGGCCATAACCGGGTCGGCAAAAGGCAGGTTCACCCCGCCCGCCGCCGCAACTGCCGCGGCTTCCCTTGCCAATGCCGACATCACCCGCCGCGCCGCCGGGCGATTAAGCAGCTCGCCATTTGACACGCGCAACAGGGCCGTCAACGGATTAATCGCTGCATTGATGACCAGTTTCCCCCAAACCAGGGCATTCGCATCGGGGACGATATCCACCCGAAACCCGGCCCCGCGCAACAGGCATTCCACCTCCCCAACCAGGGGGTGCGCTTCGAGCGACAGGACGCCTTCCCCACCGGAGCGTGCCAGCCCTGGCCCAAGCAAAGTCGCCCCATAAGTGCAGACGCCCAACAGCACCCGCGCCTCGCCCAGCGCCCGGGCAAGAATTTCTCGGTTGCCCAGTCCGTTTTGGAGCGTAACCGCCAGCGCCGAAGCAGGCAGACCGACCGATAGTTTTTGAGCGGCCTGTTCAGTTTGCCACGATTTGACGAGCACCAGCGCCAGGTCTATCTCAGTACAACTTGCCGGGTCGTCCGTCGCCCGAACCGGCAAGCGCATCTCGACTCCATCAGCAGTGACCAGCCTGGCGCCATCCCGGTTCAGGGCTTCGAGGGCGTTTTTCCACGTTCCCAGCATCATTACCTGGCTGCCAGCCGCCGCCAGCCGCGCCGCGAACAACGTTGCCAGCGCGCCCGTGCCAACTACCAAAACTTTCTTCATCTCACACCGCCCTGAGAGGCTCCATCTCGCCCAAAAAAGCCTGCCACTCCTCCTCGGCCATATCCACGGCATGTATTTCCAACGGAAATTGCTTTTTCTGCACATCGGCAATATAGGCAGTGAAAGCCTTCTGCATTTCGGCATGCAGGCTGGCATATTTCTTCACAAATTTGGGCGTAAATCGGTCAAACAGGCCAAGCAGGTCATGCGTCACCAATACCTGACCGTCGGTGCCGGCCCCTGCGCCAATGCCAATGGTCGGAATCGAAATCCGCCGCGAGATAAACTCTGCCAGCCGGGCCGGAACCGATTCCAGCACCAGACTGAAACACCCGGCTTCTTCCAGCAGGAGCGCGTCCTCGAGCAGTTGCCGCGCCGCCGAGGCGGTTTTGCCCTGAGCGCGGAATCCGCCCAATTGGTGAATCGACTGCGGGGTCAGGCCCAGGTGTCCCATCACCGGAATTCCGGCCCCTACAATCGCGCGAATGGCTTCCACGCGCTCACGGCCGCCTTCCAGCTTGACGGCGTCCATGCCGCCCTGCTGAAGGAATCGGCCTGCGTTGCGCACTGCTTCTGCCACTGAAACCTGATACGACATGAAGGGCATATCACCAACCAGCAGGGCAGTCTTCGCGCCGCGCGCGACTGCTCGCGCATGATGGAGCATATCCTCCATCGTCACAGGCAGGGTATTTTCATAACCCAGCACCACCATGCCCAGCGAATCGCCGACCAGGATGGAATCAACCCCGGCCTGGTCCATCGCCAGCGCAGTAGGATAATCATAGGCGGTGAGCATCGTAATCGGCTCGCCGCGCTCTTTTTTCTGGCGGAAGGTCAACGTAGTGACCTTCTTTCGCGCGGAAAGAATGGGAACGATATTTGGAGTAGACATGGGTACCCTCCGGTAAAATGGTAGAGTCCGTCCGGCAACATCCCCTGCGCCGGTGGCTAAATCAAAGTTGTTGCGCGCCGTCACGTTCTTGCGATACATGCGGCTGGACGTAAATTATACGACAGTTATAAAAATCCATCGGCAACCCGATGGATTTTTATAACGCTTCTCACCCAAACCGTTCTTCCTTCCAAACATCCGCCCGGTTGTGATAGCCAGCCTGCTCCCAAAAACCGCGCCGGTCGGCGGGCATAAACTCTAAGCCCCGCAGCCACTTGGCGCCCTTCCAAAAATACGGTGATTCCAAATCTGGCCTGGCGGGAATGTATCCTATCACCCCGCGCAGAGGATATCCATGGTCGGGCGTGAGCGGCTCACCATTGAAATGGGTCGCTAGCAGAAAATTCTCCTGCAAAACCACCTCCAGCGGCAGGTTCACTGTAAATCCATACTCGGCGTGCTGCATCACATACTTTGCCGTCGGCTTGAGATGGATGAGACCTTGTTCTACCAACGCACGCACCGAAACCCCCTCCCAGACGGTATCGAACTTACTCCAGCGCGTTACGCAATGAATATCCATCACCAGTTTAGTGCGCGGCAACTGATTGAACTCATTCCAGTTCCAGCGCGCTTCTGATTCCACCTCACCCCAAACACGGAAATCCCAGGTTGCAGGGTTGAAAGGCGGCACCGGGCCATAATGCAAAACAGGAAATTTGACTGTCAGCGACTGCCCGGGCGGCAATCGCCCTTCGCTGCGAATACGTTGTTCTTCTTTCCTTCGGTCAGGACCTTCAAACAGGAACATATCAGACTCCTTTAGTCTGATTTTAATTATACCGACATTCCCCCAATCACGGGATAAAACTTTTGTTAAAACGCGCGCAAAATTTTCTTTTGCTCTACGAGCATTTCTCCCGCGCGACTGTGTCAGGCTGAGTCTGGCTACCGTTTTTCGTCATTTCCTCGCCGAAGCCTTGAAACCCCAACCGATAGATTTTCCAATCCATTTTCCCTTCGCGCGCATCGACAATTTGCGCCCCCACCTTATGCAAAACCCGGTTCGAGGCAGGATTCGCAACCGTTGTCGCCGTAATGGCGCGGCAAGCCGGGTCTCTGAACGCCCAGGTACACAGGGCGCGCAGCGCTTCGGTCGTGTATCCCTGGCCCTGAAACTGAGGCGCAATACGGTAACCTACATCCACCTCGCCCCTGGCGTTCAGGTAGCCTTTAAAACCAATCAGTCCGGCCCCAATTTTTTCTGGCTTTAAAAGCACAATCAGCCAGTAGGTTTGCCAGGGATGCAATTCAAGGGGCAGGGTCTCCATTTTGGCGAGTTTCATGCCAATCGCGCGGGTCACATCCTCGGTAAAAATTTCTCGGGCAACCAAGAAGTGCAATTCCGCTTCTAAGCCCGGCAGGTCAGAGAGGCAATGTTCAAGATGGGTGAAACTCAAGGGCAACAAAAAAAAGCGCGGGGTCCAAATCATAGCAGCAGCTTCAACGCTTCTACCAACACTTGCGCCAGCAAAATTTTGAATATCAACGCCACCGGATAGGCGCTGGCATAAGCAATAGACGGCAAGTCCGTTTCGGTCTGGTTGTTGGCAGCAGCCAGGGCAGGCGGATTGGTCATTGAGGCAGTCAGCGCGCCCATTGCCGAGAGCAGGTTCAAGTTATACACTTTCACCATAACGACCAGCCCCGCAACCGCTGAGAAAGTGGTAATCACCGCGCCCGTCAGGAGCAAAACCCAGCCCTGGTCGGCCAGCACATCCAGCAGATGCGCGCCCGCATTTGTCCCCGCCCCCGCCAGGAAGAGCATCAAACCCAATTCGCGGGTCAGGTTTTTAGCAGCAGGCGGTACATAGAGCCGGAACGGGCCAATTTTGCCAAAATGACCGATAAGCAGGCTGGTCATAAACACTCCACCCGCCATGCCCAATTTGAGGCTCACGCCCTGTCCGAGCGGGACGGGAACCAGGCCAACCAACACGCCAACCAACAGACCAATGAGATACGGAACCATGCTGGTTTCCATTGCCTTACGCGGCGAGCCTTGCACCAGACGCGCAAAGGCTTCCACAGCGCTCTTTTCGCCCACTACGCGAATCCCATCTCCCCGCTCAAGGGTCACGTTGCCATGCGGCACAATTTCCAAACCCTGGCGGCGGATGCGGGTAATAACAACCGTGAACTGCTCCCAAACTCTCATTTGGGCCAGGGTCGCGCCAGTCAGGGATTCTTCCATCACTTCTACGTCCACGCTAACCACGCTGGCATTAAAATCCATGCGCTCATCGGTTTCTTCGCCCACCAATAAACGCATTTTTTCGAGCGACTCTGGGGTTCCAACGGCCATGACCACATCACCCAACCGCAAGACGGTTTCGGGCATGGCGGCATGGACTTCCTCGCCTTTTTTGATGCGCGAGATGTTGACCTGCGCCAGTTTGCGCGGGTTGAGTTGCGCAACCGTCATCCCATCGATGTTGGGATTAATAACGCGGAACTGACGGGCTTGCAAGGCAGGGGTCTCGATGGATTTTTCGGCCAGGTAATTCGCCTCTTCGGTTTTGAGGCTGCGTTTGAGCAGTTTGGGCAGGAATTGAATGAGCAGCACGATGCCAATCATGCTGTAAGGGTAGGCAATCCCATATCCGACGGAGGCCAGCGCGGCAGAATCGGGCAGGACGCGCCCCAGGGCATCGAGCGCAGCGGCCAGGGCCGGGGTGCAGGTGAGGGCCCCGGTGTACAGGCCAACGGCCAGAGCTGGCGGCAATTTAAGCAACCAGGCCAGTAAACCTGTGACGAGCGCTCCCGTGCCAACGATGACCAGGGCAATCGCAACGAATTGCATGCCACGCTTGCGAAAGGTGCGGAAAAAACTCGGTCCAGCGCTCAGGCCAACCGAGTAAACGAACAGAAGCAGGCCAAAATCCATGACCTCTTTTGGCACGCTCTTGCCATAATGCCCAAAAAACAGAGCCGCAAATAAAACTCCTGCCGTGCCAAGCGATATGCCGCGCCACGAAAGATGTCCCAACCATGCGCCCAGGGTCAAGATAGCGAATAAAACGAACATTTCTTCTGTGAAAGGATGCATACGCGGCCCATCTTACCGCAGAATTGAACGGTTGGATACGCTCGATAAGCGTTGCTTTTTAAAATCATCCAGTCGTTGTGAGTTGTGGTCGAAACGAGAGGCGCTACGGATTGAGCGTTGGCGTTGAGGTTGGCGTTAATTGGAGCATGTCGTTATCTCCTGGCTGCGGCGTCTCATTTTCAGGGGTCACCGTGGGAGTGCGCAAAGCCAGGATACCGCCCCGATCGACAATCTGACAGATATTTTCGTTTTCGGCCAAGATTTGCTGTACCACCGGGTCTGTGCCATAGCCGGCATCAATGATAAGTTTCATCACCCGGCGGGCATCAGGACATTTATTGTCTTGTGGACGACTGAGCGCAGCCAGGTTGGATGCGTAGGAATAATAATAGACCAGCGTATTCGGGCTAAGCGGTAACGGCTCAACCTGCACGCCTTGCTCGTTGTATTTAGCAATGCATTCACGCCCATAACGGCCCAGACAACTCTCTTCGGGATTACAACCTTCAATGGCGCACTTGAAAGCCATATTGGAACCCTCAAAATTGCGCGATTTACGAAAAACAATCCCCAACTGCCCATAAATATCCGGGTCATCGGGTCGATAATCCAGCGCCTTTTGGATGTTGAGGGCCGCCGCAAAGTAGTCGCCGGTCTGCGAATATGTCCTGGAAATTGACAGATATGGAAAAGGAATTTGCAGGCCCAGTTGTTCGTTAATGGCAGCAGCACGCGCAAAGTATTCAAGCGAGCGCTCATATAATTGCTCCTGCTGTGTTTTGATGGGACTGGAAAAAGCCAGCTGGCGATAGTTTGCGCCTGCATAAATATATAAAAAAGTCATATTGGGGGCCAGTTCAATCGCGCGGTCATACGCCTCAATGGCCCCGCTATAAGCCCCCAGGGTTTCAAGATAGTTGGCATACACGCGGTGCCAGTCCCATAAATCCTCGCCACTCTCACGCGCCAGGGTGAGGTATTGCTCCCCCTGACTCCATTTTTGCTGGTCAATAAGCACTTCAGCGTAGAACACCAGCGCCAGGGTATTGGTGGGGTCTAACTGCAAGGCGCGAGCAGCTTCCTTTTCGGCTTCGAACAATAATGACTGCTTTTCATCTGCAGAAAAGGTGGCGGATGCTTTCCAATCTAACACAAAAGCCCGGATGGCGGCCACCGTGCTGCTGTCGGGGTCGAGCTCTTTGGCGCGATTAACCGCGGATAACGCATTATCCAGCGCAGACATGCGTTCCGCATCCGTGGTGGTCAAGGCCGACGAATAGGTCTGAATGCGTGCCAGCCTGGCCCAATGCTCGGCATTGTTCGGTTCGACTTCGGTTGCGCGCTGATAAGCTTCGATGGCTTTTGGAATATTACCAGCGGCGAAATGTGCCTCTGCCTCGCTGGCGTATGAGGCAGAGGCACGCGTTGGGGTCAGCGTAGGCAACCCCATTGGCTGAACAGTCCCCCGGTCTACACCGTAGACAATCCATAATCCGGCAATCATCAGGATGGTGTAGAAAAAAATACGATAAATATTGTTCTGATTTTGGCGATGAAATAAACGCCGTCGCGGGTAAAGTTCCATATCACTCAAGGCGTGGGACTGGCCTCAGGAGTCACCTCTGGAGTAGATTCAGATTCAGGGGTACCAGCAGCCTGAGTACAGCGGTTGTAAATCTCATTTGCGTTAAAAACTGCAACTTCATTGCCCGGTATTCGGGTAAGGATTTGTTGGGCAATGGGCAGCGCCTCGGCGCACTGCGGCGGAATGAGTTTGGTCAGCGCCAGGCCATAAGTAAAATAGTATTCTATCACGCGCAGCGAATCAGGCGCCAGTTCTGTAGCAGGAATGACCAGACCCTCTTCCGTCGTTCCGCCATTGACAAACAATCCCAACTCTCGCACCGCTTCAGGATACTTAAAATTTTTGTAGTACATCAGCCCCAGGTTGCCGCGCAGGTTAGGGTCGCCCGGCGAATCACGCAGCGCCTGCTGGGCATATTGCTCAGCCTTCGTAAATTCACCGGTGGTGTAATGAATGCGGGAAATGATTAAATCGGGCGTTGGGTCTGACGGATTAAGGGTATCCGCGCGAGAAAGAGCGTCAACAGCCAGGTCATAGACTCCTGCCAGGCGATAGGAACGACCCAGCGCCAGATAAATCTTGGCAATATTTCCATTAATTGCAACGGCGGCCTGGTATTCATCAATTGCCTCGGGATAGTTCCCGGTTGCCTCAAGCACATAACCGCGCGCATAATGCGCTTCTACGGTGCCGCCACCCAGGCTAAGAGCCACCCGTGATTCCTCGCTCATGCGCTCAACAATATTAGGACCACCCTGGTTATTAAAATACTGGTCAACCAGCAACTCTGCGTAATAAGCGTGCGCCAGAGCATTGTTGGGGTCCAATTCAAGAGCGCGCTTAATAGCGGCCTCGGCATTCAAAAAATCCTGCTGATTCGCCAACGCCCAGCCCCGCACAGCATGCGCCATCGAACTGTTTTGGTTGAGCAGTAACGCATTCTCGGCATTGATTTGGGCATCTTTGTATTGCCCCGCCCAAACCTGGGCCCGCGCCATATTAATATAAATGACCACATTGCCAGGGTTGCTGGGGGCCGCCGCAATTGCCTGTTGATACGACTGAATGGCCTGGTTCACTTTCCCCTGGGCAAAAAGCTGCTCCGCCTCAGTCACATACGATTCCGGGGGGCGGGTAGGGGTAGGGGTGGGATTCCAGGGTGTTTCTACGGTTGCTACAAAAGGCGCAAGATACAGACTAATGCCAACCAGGACAGTCAAAACCAACAAATTAAAGTAATTAATCGGCCTGCGCCGCTTCGTCATCGTCCATTTACTTCCACGAAGGTACATAAATTCATCTTACCATTCCCGATGAAGCAGCGTCAAGCCGATTAGGATGGAGTTAACACTTCTCTTAAAGTTTTCCTCACAACTTCATTCTTTTTCTCTCCAGCGCGTTTATTGCGTAATCTGCACGTTGCCCGCGCCCATCTCAATCACAATCGTTAAAGACGGGCCTTCGCCTGTTTGAGTATATAAATCACCGCTTTGCGACCAGCCCGCAGGAAATTGAACATTCGACAGGCCGCCATTCACCTTAACGGTTGCCGCCACGCCTTCCGGGATGACCAGCGTCAGATTGCTCATGCCCGATTGGATAGAAACGCTGGCATCGCGCTGTAATTCGCCGCCAAAATCGAGTTTGTAATTGCCTGCTCCGCTATCGAACACCATCGAAACAAAATTGGCATTCGCCAGATTCTTGAGGGTGACATTCGACGCGCCCGTTTTATACGTCAGCAGACTCATTTTTGCAGGGTTGAGCGTCGAGAAATCGACCGTAACCTCCGCCGCGCCATCGCTGACCGAAAAGCTGGTCAGCCCCAAACCACCCAGGTCAAATTCTCCCTGGTAAGCGCCAGCCTTAATTTCCAGCGACATCGGTTGAGTGCCGAGTTGCAAATTCCATTCGTTCTTTAGCCCTTCAAAGTTGGGAATTCCGCTCACCTGATATTCACCCTGCTTAATCACCACATCCCCGCCATCCGTTAGGATTTCAGGCTTGAAGTCGGGGACGTTATATGTGGCTGTGCCGCTCACCAGGCTGTCTTGCGCGCCGGGAGAAAGGTACAGTTCTCCCGCCCCAAATTCCAGTGTCAGACGGACCGGCTCCGCATCGGACAAGGGGATGCTGATTTCGTCCGTCACTTCAGGCCCGGGGGCTTTGGCCTCGGGTAGATTGAGATTGATACCACACGCGCTCGCCGCCAGGGCCAGCGCCAGGATGGCAAAAAGGACAGGTTTGGACATATTGGACCTCCAGGATTTACCCCAATGGATGGGATTTGTTTTTAACTTTACGCACCCCTGCTCAAAAAGTTGCGGCATCCCACGCACCAACCGCCTGCCGTTACCGATACCCCCACGCACCCCGGGCATTCACTTGCGCCGGTACACTTCCATTCCATCTCCCAAATCCTTTACCCAAACATCTTCCGCTTCGCGGGCAATGCGCAGGCAAATGTAAATATCGCCAATGGCGCCTCCGGCATTCAGCACCATGCCCCAAAAGAACGGGGGTAACAGCCAATTTGGCAGGAAGGGAACGAACAGCAACCCCAAAACCGTTAACCCCACCAGCGGAGCCAGGCCAATCACGAGATACTGACGCCTGGGAAAGTACCAATCGGGCATGGCGGCGTAAGCATAGCCAGGGCCAAGGCCAAATTTGGGGGGATGTCTGGTAAACCACCAGAAAAACGCACCATGCGTCAGTTCATGCAGGCCGATGGAAATCACCATCACCAGCAGGAAGCCGCCAAGCAGATTGAAAATATCATCCGAGAAAAACCACTCCATGCCAGATGGACGCAGGAGCGAAAAGATATGCCATAAACCCAGGATGACCAGCCCCACCCAGAATATCCCAATGACCTGCAACAGGATATTCAGACGTATATCGTTCTTCAGGTCAACCTTCCAGGCCAGGGAATGGGTTGTGGGCAGGGTTGGGGTAGGGTTCATTTCGCCAACATTTGACGCGCTTGTTCGCTATCGGCCCGAATTTGGGCAATCAAGGCTTCGACCGAGGGAAATTTTTGCTCTCCGCGCAGCCGCTCGACGAATTCGAGTTTGAGAGTCTTGCCATATAAATTGCCGGAGTAATCTAACAGATGCGCTTCCACGCGTGGGGTGGCTTCGCCACCGGTGAAGGTAGGACGCAGACCAATGTTGGTCACGGATGGATGGTTTTGACCTTCGACCCAGGCCCAGGTGGCATAAACGCCATTGGCTGGCAGGGCTTTTTCGGTGGGGGTTTCGACATTCGCCGTGTGAATGCCAATAGTGCGCCCACGCCCATCGCCAGGGATGACGGGACCCTGCACGGAGTAGTATCGCCCCAATTTAGCGGCAGCCAGGCGTACCGCCCCATCCGCAATGGTCTGACGGATGAATGTCGAAGAGATGACTTCGTCGCTAAAACGGACGGCTTCAATCGCCTCAACATCATAATCCAACTCCCGGCCAATTTGACTCAATCGGTGGTAATCTCCCGCGCGGCCCCGGCCGAGGGCAAAATCGTAACCGATGAGCAGTTTTCGCAGGCCCAGGCGAGTTTTGAGTTCAGCCATAAAATCTTCCGCGGTGCGCTCGGCCAATTGACGGGTGAATTGCATGGTGATGACAGCATCCACGCCCAGCGAAAAGAGGATTTCAGCGCGTTCTTCGGGCGTAGTCAGGCAAGGGATTTCGCGCCCGGCAAGGACTTTGGCCGGGTGCGGGCTAAAGGTAAGCAAAACGGCAGGCGCGCCGCTCTGGTGGGCGCCTGCCGTCAGTTGGCGGATGATTTCCTGATGGCCGCGATGCACGCCATCGAAGACGCCAATCGTCAGCCAGGAACCGGTCAGCGAGACGGCTTCCAAAGAGTGGTAGTGGGGCATACTAAGAGAAGAAGACCTTTTTGGGCTGCCACTCACAGGTCGTGGAGTCTAGTTCCATCAGCGAGACCAGTTCTCCTGCCATGCTGACGCCACGCACCAGGTTGTTGATGCCGGGCCGGTCGGCGGGGTTGGCGGGAATGCGATGGCCGTGTTTGACGGCTTCTACTTCATCGGGGTTGAGTTCCACGGCGGGCCAGTCGCCGAGGGCTTCGGCGGCGGGGATAAGGTATTGGTACCAGTTTCCGGCGCGGAAGGCCTCTTGCAGTTTGCGAAGGGGGGTCGCGTCGCGCAGGCTGAAGCGTCCGCTTTTGGTGCGGCGCAGGCCAACCAGGTAGGCCCCCGTACCGAGGGCTTCGCCCAAGTCGTTGGCAAGCGAACGAACGTAAGTCCCGGAGGAGCAATGTACATCTACCACCACTTCGGGAGGCGCCCATTCCAGGACTTCGAGATGGTAAACGTTGATTTTGCGCGGCGGCAAAGCAACCGGTTCGCCGCGCCGGGCCATGTCGTAGGCGCGCCGTCCGCGCACTTTGACGGCGGAGTAGGGCGGCGGGGTTTGCTCAATTTCGCCGACGAAGTTTTTGAGCGTTTCCTCGAATTGCTGCTCGGTGACGTTGATGGATGGCTGCAACTGACGGGTGAAGCGTCCATCGGCGTCAAAGGTGTCGGTGGATGCGCCCATGCGGATGATGGCCTGATAGCGCTTATCCGAGGCCGAGACGTATTCGCTCAAACGCACCGCCGGGCCAACCAGGATGACCAGCACGCCCGAGGCGCGCGGGTCAAGCGTGCCGGTATGGCCGGCGCGGCGGATGCCTGTTCCAAAGCGAATCGCGTTGACCACATCATGCGAGGTCATGCCAATTGGTTTATCCACGACCAGCACGCCAGAAATCGCATTTTTAATATCTTGTTGGTCCATGTGAGCCTCCTGTGCCCCCTATAACTTGAGTTTTTCGCGCGTGGCGGCAAGAACGCGCAGTTGAATTTCTTCGAGCTTACCGGGAATATCGGCCCCGGCGGCGGCCTGATGCCCGCCCCCACCAAAAAATTGAGCGACTTTAGAAACGTCGATTCCGGGCTGGAGCGCGCGCCACGAGATTTTTACGCTGTCGCCCTGTTCAACGAAAACCATGCCGACGGCGTGGTCTTCGATGGCGGAGATGACGTTAATCAGGTCGGCGTCGTCGTTGCCGCCGTAGCCGGCATTTTTGCGGTCTGCAATGCGCAGCGTGCCATAGACAATGCCGTCCAGCGTGGTCAGGCTGGAAAGCCCCGCGCCCCAATATTTGGCGGCGGCGTAAGAGCGGCGCACCAATGAGCGATTATAGAGGTCGGGCATATCGATGCCGGTTTCCATCAGCATGGCCATCTGACGCAGGGAAGCAGGGGTGGTGTTGGAAGTGCGAAATCCGAGCGTATCAGTGACAATGCCGGTGGCCAGGTTGGCGGCTACGTCGCGGCTGATTTCCAGTCCCCATTTCGAAAGATGGTCGGTTAAAACGGCAGCGGTGGCTACGGCTTGCGGTTCAACCAGGTTCAACTGGCCGAAGCGCTCGTTCGTGACGTGATGGTCAATATTGATGTCAGGATGGCGGACAGTCTCAAATTGCTTGCCTACGCGTCGAAAATCGGCGCAATCAACGGTCACAAACAGGTCAAATCCGTCTTTTGGTTCTTTTTTGACCTGGTCACTGCCCGGAAGGTGACGGAAAGAGGCAGGAATCCCATCGCTCAAGACCATCTGAACAGTTTTTCCTGCCGCCTGAAGCGCCAAACCCAGCCCTAAAAGAGAGCCAATCGCGTCTCCATCCGGTCGGACGTGCGAGGCGATAAGGATGTTTTGGGCTGCCTCAAGTTTGGCTTTGATGGCGATGTCAATGTCAACAGTCATTCACGGTCCTCTATTCTTCCTTTACGTTCCTGATGCAATTGTTTGAACAACTTTTCGATATGGTCGGCGTTTTCGGGGGTTGGGTCCCAGTGAAAGCGCAGGCGCGGAAAAACACGCAATTCTATGCGCGCGGCCAGGGCGCGGCGCAGAAATCCGCTGGCCGATTCAAGCCCTGCCAGCACCTCCGCAGAACGGCTTTTGCCTTCTACGGCAGAAACGTAAATATCTGCATAGGCCAGTTCCCGGTCGACACGCGCGTCGGTCACAAAAATTTGGTGCAGGCGCGGGTCATTCATCTCCCGAATGAGCAGGTCAGACAGTTCTTCGCGAATGCGGTCCGCAATTTTTTGTAAGCGTACACCAGAGGGCATAATGATTGTAGATTGTGGATTGTAGATTTCGATTTTGGATGAAGTTGGAGCCCAGCGCAGTGCCAGACTCCAACCATAAATCTATGTTGAATAATCGTACCCGCTTTGATGGGTTTCGTCAATCAGGTATTTTTCTCAAGAACGTAACATTCAAGGATGTCGCCTACGAGGATGTCGTGGAAATTTTTGAGTCCTACGCCACACTCCAGGCCATTGCGAACTTCACGGACGTCTTCTTTTTCGTGCTTGAGCGAGGCCACCTCGCCCTCGAAAACAATGTCGCCGCCGCGCAGCAGGCGGACTTTACTGTTGCGGCGCAGTTCACCTTCCACCACGCGGCAACCGGCAACCTTTCCCACTTTAGAGATGGGGAACACCGCCAGGACATGTGCCTTGCCAACGTGCTTCTCAATGAATTCCGGCTGGAGCATGCCCTTGAGGGCTTTTTCAATATCTTCGGTGAGGCGGTAGATAATGTCATAAAGCCGAATGGAGACGCCCTCGGCTTCGGCCAGGCGACGAGCAGCCACTTCGGCCTGAACGTTGAAGCCAATCAGAATGGCTTTGGAGGCAGCGGCCAGCATGACGTCGTTCTCACCGATATTGCCAGTTTCGGCATACAGAATTTTGATGGCAATTTCAGTGCTGGTTTTGCCCAGTTCGTTGATTTCTTTGACAATCGGCTCCAGCGACCCCTGCACATCAGCCTTGAGAATCAGACGCAGTTCTTTGACTTCACCGGCCTTGAAGCGCGCAAACAGGTCTTCGAGTGACATCTTGGCCGCGGCGGCCTGGTTCTTAATGGCTTCCTGGCGCTTCAGCACAATTTCGCGCGCAGTACGTTCGTTTTCAACCACTTCAAAAATGTCGCCCGCCGAGGGGACATCTCCCAAACCTAATACCGAGACCGGCATGGATGGGCCGGCTTTTTGAACCGGCTTGCCGCGATAATCGAACATTGCTTTTAAGCGCCCTTGCGATGTTCCGGCTACGACCACATTGCCGTTTTTCAAGGTTCCATTTTGCACCAGCAGGGTGGCAACCACGCCTTTGGCCTTGTCCAGTTCTGCTTCAATGACCGTCCCAATGACTTTGCCCTGCGGATTGGCGCGAATATCGGAGCTATCAGCCACCAACAGGATGGAAGCCAACAAGTCATCGATACCGACTTTTTGCTTGGCCGAAACCGGCACGACAATGGTACTGCCGCCCCAATCATCGGGAACAAGTTCCAGTTCGGCCAGCTGGTTCTTGACCCGGTCTGGGTTGGCATTGGGCTTGTCAATTTTATTGAGCGCCACAATGATTGGCACGCGAGCAGCTTTAGCGTGGGCAATTGCCTCGCGGGTTTGGGGCATTACGCCATCATCGGCGGCCACCACCAAAACAACAATATCGGCGCCCTGCGCGCCGCGCGCGCGCATAGCCGTAAAGGCGGCGTGTCCGGGTGTGTCCAGAAAAGTAATCAGGCGGCCTTCGCGCTCTACCTGGTATGCGCCAATATGCTGGGTAATGCCGCCTGCCTCGCCGGCAGCCACATTGGTCTGCCGAATGGCATCGAGCAGAGAGGTCTTGCCATGGTCCACATGCCCCAGGATGGTAACTACCGGAGGCCGCGCTACCAGGTCAGAGTCTTTTTCATTCAAAATTTTTTGCCGCCAAAGCGGCACTTCCCCAACTTCTTTTTTCTCTTCGGATTCTAACTGTTCGGGAACGGCATCGAACCCAAATTCTGCGGCAACAATCGCCGCAGTATCAAAATCGATGGTCTGGTTGATGGAGGCCATCACCCCGTTGACCATCAGTTTTTTGATTGCATCAATGGGGCTGATGCCCATTCTCTGTGCCAGGTCGCGGACACCAATGGCTGCCGGAATTTCGATTTTTTTTGCACTCATGAGGATACCTCCTGCAATGAAACTTGCCCACCCAGGCGGGATGGGAGCCTGGAGGTATCCCATGCGCAAAAAATTACATGGCTTTACTCTCAGGCACCGTTCCCGCAGCGGGTTCGGCGGAGTCGTCCGGCAGGCTGGCCATATAGTCTTCCAGCCTCTGCCGATCTTCGGCTGTCAAGGAAACGCGCAGGGCATTTGCCAGCGCTCCTTTCAGCCCGCGTTCCCAACAGGTCTTGTGGTCGTGCAAATAGGCGCCCCGCCCGTTCATCTTGCCCGAAAGGTCAATGAAGACCCCATCGGGCCGCCGCACAATGCGGGTCAGTGAACGCTTGGAGAACACCGTGCGGCATCCGACACAAGTTCGTTGGGGAATATGCTTGACAGGTTTGACAGGTTTTTTCTTCACGTCAACACCAGATTGACGATGGTACCTTCCTTACCAATCTGAAAAATCACCAATCTTCAAACAAATCACCGCCGCGTTTATGCTTTTTGCGGCCAATCACTTCACCGCGGTCTTCATCGTACTCATATTCAAACGCTTTTTTGCCCTTTTTGCCCTTCTTGTCTTTCTTATCGACTTCATCTTCGGCGGCAGGAGTGAAGGATTCGGGTCGCAACTTGAACAACTCCTCAAAGCTGGTTTCTTCCATCCCTGTTTCTTCGTCAGCAACGACAACAGGTTCGGGGGAAACTTCGGCCTGCGCCTCAACAACTCCCTCGGAGACAGATTCCGCCAGCGCTTCCGAAGCCGGGGCTTCTTCCACTGACACAGGCGATTCGGCCCCGGTCTGAGCCAGGGCAGGTTCTGCAATCTGGAAGGATGCTTCTGCCACAGCAGTATGAATGGCCTGCATCGCTTTGGGACCAATGCCTGGTAGACCAAGTACCTTATCCGGAGACGTCTTCATCGCCAGCAAGAGGTCTCCGGCAGTGCGGTAATCAGCCTCGGTGAGGATGTTGTAAACATGTTCGGGCAGCCCTAAAACATCCAATGGCTGCTCAAAGGCAGCATCAGGGATTCCAGCGCGGGCTTCGGCCAGTTTTTCAGCGGATTCTTGTTCCATCACGCGCTGCCGCTCAATTACGCGACGTTCCACACGGTCAACAAACTGTGCCAGCGTTTGGTATTCTTCGGGGGTCAGCGGTCGGCTTTCGGCTTTCTTTGCCAGGATTTCGCTGATAAGCGGCAGGTTGTCTTTCTCGGCCTCTGCCGTCGCCGCCATCGAAGGTTCCGATTGCAGACGCGCAAGCGCATCTGCGGCAGCCTCGCTCACGCTCTTGATGTCAATGCGCCAGCCAGTCAGTTTGGCGGCCAGACGAGCATTCTGACCGTCACGGCCAATTGCCAGCGAAAGCTGGTCTTCCATTACAACAACCGTTGCAGTCTTTTCGCCTTCCGTGAGGTACACGCCGCTTACGCGCGCCGGGCTGATGGCTTTGGAGATATACACTACCGGGTCGGGATTCCACTCAATGATGTCGATTTTTTCATCGTGCAACTCTTTGACAATCGCTTGAATACGCACGCCCTTAACGCCTACGCACGCGCCAACCGGGTCAACCCCGGCCTGGGTGGCTGAAACCGCCACTTTGGCGCGCTGGCCTGGCTCGCGCGCAATTGCGCGGATTTCGACAATGCCATGATAAATTTCAGGGACTTCGTTTTCGAGCAAGCGGCGCAGAAAGTTGCGGTGCGCGCGGGAGAGAATGATTTGCGGGCCGCGCGAACCATCCTTAATCTCCATGATGATAGAGCGCACTCTGTCATGCACGCGGAATCGCTCGCCGGGGATTTTCTGGTTGGCAGGCATGATGCCTTCCGCCTTCATATCCAGCCCAATGGTGGTGCTTTGCGGGTTAGTGGCCTGCACCACGCCACTGACGATTTCACCCAACTGACGCTCAAAGTATTGCATCTGCGCGCCACGCTCCGCCTCGCGGATGCGCTGTTGGATGACCTGGCGGGCGGTTTGGGCCGCAACACGACCAAAATCACGCGGCGTAGTCTCGACAATCACCATATCACCCACCTGGCAAAGCGGGTTGACCTTACGCGCATCAGCAAGCCGCACCTCGGTGCGCTCATCCATCACGCTTTCCACAACTTCTTTTTCAGCGTAGACGGTCACTTTGCCCGTGTCGGGGTCTACTTTTGCTTCCACATGCTGAGCGCTGGAAGCATTGACCGCACGGCGATAAGCCGAGACCATCGCCGATTCCAACGCACCCAAAATGACTTCCTTGGGAAGTTGTTTTTCTTCCAGCACTTCATTGAAAGCCAGACTAAACTCGTTTTTCATACCTGCACGAACTCCCGCGTGAACGAACTCGGATAATTGTACCTTTTCAAGCAAAAAAGTGGGGGGCGCCCACTTTTCGGTGCTTGCGGTATTGGTCGAACGAGTGAGATTTTAGCACAAAGCCCAAAAACGTGCAAGATTGAGCAAGTTTGGATACAATCGGGCGCATGACGAACCTGACTGGCTCTGAAAAAGCCCATTATGTCCAGAACCTGTTTACCCGCATCGCTCGTCGTTACGATTTGATGAATCGGCTGATGACGGGCGGGCAGGATATCCGCTGGCGGAAGGAAGTCATCCGCCGCGCCGCTCTGCGCCCGCACGCATCGCTGCTAGACCTGGGAGCCGGAACAGGCGACCTGGCCCGCGAAGCCCTGGCCCAACAGCCCACCGCGCGCGTGACCGCAGCAGATTTCACTCTTGAGATGATGCGCGTTGGGAGGCAGGCTACCGATACCTTTACCTGGTCGGCAGCAGACGCATTGCACCTGCCTTTTCCTTCGGAACGCTTCGATGCGGTGGTCTCCGGCTTCTTGATGCGCAACGTGGTGGACAATATGGCCGCCCTGCGTGAACAATACCGGGTGCTGAAACCAAAAGGGCGCATCGTCATCCTCGATACGACGCGCCCCAAAAAGAATTTGCTCTCGCCTTTCATCTGGCTACACTTGCATGTGATTATCCCGGTGCTGGGAACATTAATCTCCGGTCAGCGTGATGCCTACACCTACCTGCCCGATTCGACCGAGGCCTTCCTGACCGCCGAAGACCTGGCTGCACGCATGGCTGCCGCCGGATTCAAACGCATCGGCTATAAGCGCGTCATGTTCGGAACGATTGCAATTCACTGGGGGGAGAAGTGATTACCAACTCACGACCAGGGAAATTCCAAACGCAAACACCCCAAACAGGAGCTGTATCCCAAACAGGACCGCAAAGACATAAGCGACAACCTGAATTGTAGAGGTTCCCGCTGAAACGCGAACTTCTTGACCTTCGGAGAGTTGCCGCACCATTTGCGCCGCTGCTGCGACGCCGTTACGCGGAAAACCGCCTGGCCAGTACCAGCGCGGTGTCTCAACCGGGACGATGATTTTATGCCCGCCGTACTCTTTCAGCCACAGACGCAAGGCTTCGGGCGGGTTGAAGGCCAGCGTGCTGGGCAGGACCACCGCCTGGGCCTCTTCAGCCCCATCGGGCAGGCCATCTTCCAAAGGTAAGGCTGCCAGTGGGACATGAGGCGCAACCTGTTTGATAGATGCCTGCATCAGCGAGGCAAACCCGCTGCCAGCCTGCTCGAAAATCAACACCGGGAACTGCTGCTGAAGAGCAGCCAACGCCTCGGCTTTATGTCCACTATCACGCCGCAGGACAAACCAATGGTAGGCAAGGAAAACCGTAAACAAAACCACCAGTTGTAACGCATTCAGTACGTCACGGGTAAAATTTTCTCCTGCCTCGCCAAACAGAGCATACAAAAGGTTGTAAAACAGCCCAATTGCCGAGGCCATTCCGCCAAGGACCGTGGCAAAAATCACCAGGTAGAGATACGCGCGGCGCACCAGTGAGCGGCGAGCATGCTCGCTGCTTTCGTCTTTGGAGAGCGATTCGGCCTGCATGGGCCGCCAGGCCAAAACCCAGAGCGGCAGGCCAATCAAAAGAGTGGCAAGCGCGGCGCTCAAGCGTTCGCGCAGGGTCTCCCCCCACAAGGTGGAGGAGCTAACGAGTGCGTCGACGATGAGCGATAATAACAGCGCCAGCCCGGTAAAGGAAGCCACCAGACCGATAAGTGAGAGAGTATAAAAGTAGAAACGCTTCAATCCAGCGCGGCGACCCGGCGATTCCTGCCGGTTGATATCATGCCGTAGCCAGGTTCCGTAATAGGCCCAAACCACTCCCAAAGGCGCGCCAATCGACACCGGGCCACCCAACTGCGAGAGCAGTTCGGCGAACGACCAGCCCTGTCCTAAAGCCAGAAGCAGCAAGACATCCATCACTGCTCCGGCTGAGGACAGCACGGTGACGACGCCCACCAGCGATAAGATGTACAAAACGCCCATCCGCAACAGCGAACCGGTTTCGCGCGGCTCTTCGAGCGCGCGCTGGCAAACTTGCCAGACCCAAAACCAGATGGGCGCGCCGACCAGGATAAGCGCCAGACCATTCAGGAAGGTTTCGCGCCCCGATGCGCCCAAAATGGCAGTGGGAACATAAAACAGAAAGCGAATGACCTGTTGGGCGCCGATGACCAGCATCAGCAGACCGTATAGCACCCAGAGATAGCGATACAGACGGCGCGCATCGCGGTAATTTTCCACGTCCAACAGGGTCAGCCAGTCAAACTGCGTTACGCGGTAAAAGTAGGCCGCCGCCGCCAGGTTGAAGAACAGGGCTATCAAATTATCTAACCAGGATTGAGAACCGCCAAACAAGGCGCGGTAACTCTCTAATCCGGCCAGCGTGATGAAAGAACGGTTGATGAGCGCCAGCAGATTTTGGACGACCGGAATCAGGGTGGCGAGCAAGATTCCATAGAGGAAAACCGCCCGCAGCATGGCGGCATGTTCTTCGCCATCCGACCGGGCGGCGCGCTGCGCCCATCCCCAATGCAGCAAGAAAATTGGGACGCCGACCAATATCAACGCCAGTGATTGGGCCAGGGTCTCAGCGCCAGGCAAAATTAAATTAGCCGCCAGGGTGGTACGCAACAGGCTGATGATGCCCCACAAAATGACTTCGGCGCTGATGAAAGTTACTGCAAAAAAGTACAAACGGCGAATGGCGCGCATCGAATCCTCCTATTTGCCCGGCTCAGGCGTGGGCAGATACCAGTCATAAGCCCAGAAATTGCCGCCGGGCAACTGTTTGATTTTCCACGCTCCATTCTGACGTACCAGACGCGCATAATCGAGATAACGGGAACTTCCCCCAAACGGGTCACGCTGATTATAGATGATACTCAAGCCAACCGTCGCCAGGTCGTCGCTCATTTCGGTCTCTAAAATCTCCACGCCAACGCCTGCGGGAGAAACCATGCCATTGAAGAATGTGTCACGAAATTGCTGGTAACCGGGCTTGTATTCCAGGTCAGCCAGGTAAGAATAGGCTTTCTCATAATCCCGCTTCTGAACGGCCACGATATAGTTTTGAATCACCCCCTGCGGAGTCGATTCGTCAACATAAACCAGTTCATCCTTGCGGATGAAAAATACTGCCAGGGCAAGCAAGACGAGGACGGCAATCCCAATCAGGATTCCGGTCAGGAAACGGTCCTGTTTCATAGACTGTTTTGTCCTTTCCAGGGAGGAGGGGCGGGCTATTTGCTGCTGTTGCGAAGCCGCAAAGAGCGTTTGCGCGGCCCAGGGCGGGCCGCAATGACAAAAAACGGGCCAAAAACTGGCACAAGCAAGGCCAACATCCCCCAAAGAGCAAACTCGGCGCGAGTCAAGCGACGGTAGCGCATATAGAACAGCGCAAGCACAAACGCCGAGACGGCATAAATTGCCAGCAGAGCCAACATGATGATTTGTATCATAGTGAAATTGTAAAGATGGACGAAAAAAAAGGCAATACCTGGAACACTTATTCGAAAATAAACAGAACTCCACTCGCTTCCAGCCAGGGAGGCACGAAGAGCCGTGGGGACTCGACATTATTCCAGTTCCACAGGCCAAGCCGGTCACATTCAGACAAGTAGATACCAAAGGGCAATTTAGATGAGCGGCATATCAGCGGGAGTTCTTCCTGACCAAGGAGACCGGTAGAGGCAAGTTGATTAGGCAGGCTGGGCGAGGGCTGGCAGCCAAAGGTCCAATTCGATTGCCCAGCGGCGATAAATTTTCCATCGGGATAACGGCACCAGGAGCGGTTCAGTTCTTTTAGCACGCCATAGGTAAAGGCATCGGCAATTTGCCCGTTGGACTTGAACAGGCGAACGCTATCGCCACCGTTGCTGAGTAAGATGCCCGTTTGGGATGAGAAAAAAGCGATGCGCGTGCCAGGCTGGAGAGTGATGCCGGAGATGGTATATGGAGAGGAGTCGCCTTGCTGGTCGTCGAGGCTGTAGTTATTTAGCGTGACAGCAACGCTGCCCAGGTTGATGATTTCGATGAATTCATCGCGATTGTTTATCTCGCCATCGCCGTTCCAATCAAAACTGGCATGCGGCAGGACTTCGTTAATCACAACCGGTTCGGGCGTGGCGCGGTTAGAAGCAGGGGTGCGGGTGCGGGTAGCAGTGCGGACAGGAGTGGCAGTGCGAGCAGGGGTGGGGGTGGGAGTTACATAAAAAGCCCAGTTAATATTCTTGGGCGTGCCACAAATGTCGTTGCCATTGGCGTCCTTGCCGTTTTTCAGTACCCCGCCATTTGTTATCCAGGCTGAGTCGCTGTCTTGCACGGGAAGGCCACCGACGGCTCGTCTTTCCATGGAACAATAGGAAGGCGAGGCCACGCCCGCCGGCCAGACGCCACCGTTTGCATTGGCAACATCGACAATTTGGTTGGAGGGCGAATACAACCGCAGCACACGCCCATCGTTTGACAAGGTTATCTGGCTGCCAGTGTAAATCTGGTCAGCAACAATGTCCGCAACTACGCTATCAGTACTGCGTTCGAGCAGGAAATAGCCCCCGGCAGGAACCGTGCCGTTCAGTGTGAAGGACAGGGAATTATCCGTGGTGGCCAGCCGCCAGCCAGTGATGTTAATATCGAGAGTTCCAGGGTTGTATAACTCAATCCACTCATGATTGGAATTGGCCATCGTACCAGCCCAGGCCACTTCGTTGATGACGATTGCCATGCTTGTTCCAGGCGTGGGGGTGATGGTGCGGGTAGTGGTAACAGTAGCCGTAACAGTGATGGTGGGGGTAGCGGTTGCCGTAGCCGTTGGCGATGGAGTTGGAACCAGGCCTGCGCCCCAATTTTGTTCGCCCGGCGTGCCATAGACAAAATAGATGCCGCTGCTATCGCGCACGGTTGGCGTGCCTGCAAATGTGACCCAGGTCTGGTCGGTTTCAGGGAGTGACCCAGTGCGTTCCATGCTGGCGTAAGGCAAAAAGCCCCCGCCTGACGGCCAGGGGCCGCCGTTGCCATTAGCAGTATCTACCAGGTCGCCAAAGGGAGATTCGAGGCGCAAGGTTTCGCCCGATATATCGAATGGCGCGGTAAACACCTGTTGGATGGACGGGGTAGAGCCCTGAAAGACATCGGCGCGGCGAGCCAACAAGAAATAACCAGAGGCAGGAATAACCCCGGTCAGCGTAATGGTTGGAGAACCGTCTGCAGCCACCAGCCTCCAGCCGGTCAAATCTTCGCCGGGGGGACCGTACAATTCAACCCACTGCCCGGCGGGGTCAGCCTGCGTGCCGCCCCAGGCGACTTCGTTAATGAGGACGCGCCGCAACCATTGCTGTGTCGCCGTGGGCGTAGCGGTTTGGGTTGGGGTTGGGGTTTCTGTTGGGAGAATAAACTGTGAATTTTGAGCCCTGGGAGAGCCGCAAATTGTATTAGGAGTGGGCGTTCCACCATCCAATCCAATGGTAGTAATCGTTGAAGTAATCCAGGATGCGGGCTGGTCCAACAATGGCCCCACGCGCTCCATGCTGCAACGAGTGGCGATAACACCCTCGGGCCAACCCGCCCCGCCATTATTGGCAGTATCGATGAGCGTTCCTCCGTCATCTCGAAGTTCCAGTGTTTCCCCTGCATCATTTAGCGCCCCCGTATAAATATAATCTGCCGGAATATTGCTTACCGTAGTATCCGATGTTCGTTCTAATAAAAAATATCCATTTGCAGGAATACTGCTACCGGTGGGAAAGGTAATGTCAGGGGAAGCGTCACCAGAGCGTAAAGTCCAATTGGTCAAGTCAATGGAAACAGTCCCCGGATTGTAGAGTTCAATCCATTCCGCGTTCACATTGGCAAGGGTTCCCATCCAGGCCACTTCGTTGATAATCACCGACTGCGTTCCTAATGCCGCCGGTCTCGCCCTCGCTGGTAGCACTACCAGCGAAACCAGCCCGCACAGTGCCAGGCACGAAAACGCGAGTCCGGTCAATAAACGCCGCAACCTGCGCATGGGGCCTGGGCGCGGCTGGAGGGAAAGGTTACAGGGCGACATCATCGGGACGTTTCCATGAAGAAAAACCGGGAGTGGCGTCCCGGCTCAAGCAAGGGAGGCAAGGGGGGGTTAACGCGGCTCGACGACCAGTTTAATGGCGGTGCGCACTTTTCCATCGATATCTACATCAACAAATTCGGGGACGCAGATAACATGGATGCCATCGCCTTCCAGGTATCCCTTGGCAAGTACAAGTGCTTTGACGGCCTGGTTGACCGCGCCTGCGCCAATTGCCTGTACTTCGGCGCGTTTATGCTCTCGGACCACACCAGCAATCGCACCGGCCACAGCAGACGTACGGGAGTTGGCTGAGACTTTAATCATATCCATAGTGATGCTCCCTTCTAGGTTGGAAGAGGGGCCAGCCTTGCTTCTAAAAAGATTGTACAGGATTCCTGGAATCAATACAAGCGTTCTCGATAATCATTAAGTTTATCCATTGGATAAAGATATGCTGAATCAGAAGTCGTAGTAGTACCTGTGGATATGTGGAAAAAAATTGGGAAGCAGCCATCATTGCCTTTTGTAAAGAGGATTTCCCCTAGATGTGGCGGTTGCCTGACCAAAAATCAGTCACTCATCTTGTGGATAACTTCAGCAGAGCGATTGCAGGTATTTTGGGTTGTTTGTTGGCTTTTCCAGGTCTGGGTGTGTGTAAAAAATACCCCCCATATCTGGGGGGCGCGGTTTTTGTTTTTTTTGGAACAAGTAAGCAGGTTCTCCACAGGCTGAGTCAGTTATCCACAGTTTTTGGGCAGTTATCCACAGTTTTGTGGAATTTCAGGGGCTTGTTATGGTTTTGATATGATTTTGCAATGCCTAGATGTGGCCGCTAGGGCTTGACAATTATCCAAGCCCGCTTTCTATCGATATACGCTCAAAGGTTTCTTCGATGGCATCGAGGAAGGAGTCCAGTGCTTCCAACCGGTCACCTGCTCCCGACGAATCCAGCCCTGTTTGGGCAAGAATTTCCTGCCAGGCGGATTGGCCTTCGGGCGGAATGAGTCCGCTCTGCGCGGAGAGCGCCCAGGTGTAGAGCAGCGGCCAAAACGCGGCGGCGGGCAGCCTGCCTGCCAGTTGAGTTTCGATGGCGGCTTTGTAGTAGCCAAGCCGGACAGGCTGGATGCGCAAATCGAGCGGCGCGCGCGCGGCGGCCAGAAAGCAGGCTTCCCACTGTGGCATGGATTGGCGGATGAGATTCACGTCTGGGTTGGTGGTGATGACGCGCAACAGTTGCGCAGTTAATTCGGGCTTTCCTATTGCTTCGGCGCGGGCCGGAAAGCCGGAGAAGAGACTCCGCTCGGGTAACGGCGGGCCGGACAGGGTGGCGAGGGCGTTGGCGGCGTTTTCGGCAGCGGTCAGAATCTTGAGCGGCGAAATGGCTTGTGGGTCGAATATCATCTCATTCCAGGCTGCGCGTGCCGCGGAGGAAAAGGCGCGGCAACGTTTGAGGATGTTTTCGGGGTCATCAAATTGCGCCCGGACGATGGATTGGGTGTACTCGAAGAAGCGGCCTTTCTGATGCAGCAGGAGCGGGTCCCACATGGCCCAGCCGCGCCAGGGGTCGCCGCGCAGTTCGCGGGGCTGGGCGTAGTCTCTGGCGTTTTCGTAGGTTACGTCGATGTGGATTTCGTTGGAGAGTTTGACAATTTCGCGGGTGCGCGGCGGCTCGCCGTTGTAGATGACCAGCAGGTCAATATCGAGGACGGAGGGCAGGGAGGCGTCTTCGGGACGGATAGAGCCAACGAGGAAAACGGCAGTCACGTTACGGTCGGAAGCCAGGCGTTTTTCGGTAAAGTCATGTGCTAGATTGAGTAGGGTATCGCGGGTGATGCGCATGTCAATCTCCATCGAGCAGGGTGGGCTGGTAGGGCGAAATCCCCAGCGCCTCGCGAATTTTGTTTTCAATCAGGTTCAGGTGTTCGGGGTGGCGCACAAAGTCGAGCAGGTTCGAGTCGATGACCAGTTTGGGGGTTTTGGTTTCGGCGAAGAAGTCATCGTAGGCGGCGGCCAGTTCGGCGATGTAGGCGCGTTCCATGCTGCGTTCGTAGGGCCGGTCGCGCAGGGCAATGCGCGCCATGAGGGTATCTACGCTGGCAGAAAGGTAAACAGTCAGGTCGGGCAGGGGGATTTTTTCGGCCAGGGCTTCGTGGACGCGGTGGTACATGGTCAACTCGTCGCCGCGCAGGTTGATGCGGGCAAAGAGCGCGTCTTTGGCGAAGGTGTAATCGGCCAGCAGGCTTTTTCCGCTGTTCAAAATGGCCGGGACGGTGCTATTTTGCTGGCGGTAGCGGCTGAGCAGGAAGAAAATTTGGGTTTGGAAGGCGTAGCGGGCGCGGTCGCTGTAAAAATCGGAGAGAAAGGGGTTTTCCTCGAATACTTCGAGCAGCAGGTCTGAATTATCGAAACGCGGCTGGAGCAGGCGCGCCAGGGTGGTCTTGCCAACCCCAATGACTCCTTCGATGGCAATGTACATGCGGTCGTTCTCCGGCAAAAGATAGTTAAGGATACCATAATTCGAGAAGTGGATGGAAAAACGGATGAGGCGGATATAATAGCCGCATGTCGTTCTATGAGCGTCTTGTGTATGCCCGCAAAAGCCGGTGGTTTGGCAAACTGGCGTATTTTTTGTTGAAGCTGCTGGGCGTGGAGATTCCGCGCTCGGTGGAAATTGGCCCAGGCTTTTTGCTGCATCATGGCGGGATAGGGGTGGTGATTCACCCGAAGACGGCCATTGGCGCGAACGTGGGCATTTATCCTGGGGTGACGCTGGGCCGGGCGGATGTGTACCGGGCCGCCGCCGAATCCCGCTTTGAGGGGATTATCGTTGAAGATGGCGCAATTCTCGGCGCGGGGGCGAAAATCCTGTGCGACAATGGCATTCTGCGCGTTGGGCGGGGGACGGTCATTGGCGCCAATGCCGTGCTGACGCAATCCACCGGCGAGAATGAGATTTGGGCGGGAATTCCGGCAAAGAAGGTGGGAGAACGGATGTGGACAACGGATGAAGCGGAGAAACGGATGTAGACAACGGATGAAGCGGAGAAACGGATGTAGATAACGGATGAAGCGGAGAAACGGATGTAGACAACGGATGAAGCGGAGAAACGGATGTAGATAACGGATGAAGCGGAGAAACGGATGTAGACAACGGATGAAGCAGAGAAACGGATAACGAAACGGAAATCATGACGAATTGCCAATCACCAATTCCTGATTACCAACCACGTATTTGCATCGTCCCCAAAGTTCGCGGCGTGGGGGGGATGGTGTCGTTTTTCCACAAGTTTTCGGCGGCTGTGGAAAAGCGCGGTGTGCAGGTGACGAATGACCTGAACGATACGCCCTATGACGCGGTGCTGGTGATTGGCGGAACGCGCGAGTTGGCGGCGCTCTATCGCGCCCGGCAGCGCGGCGTAAGAATCGTTCAGCGGCTGGATGGCATCAACTGGATTCACCGCCGCAAGCCGGTTTCGCTGAAACATTCCCTGCGCGCCGAGTATGGCAACTTCATCCTGAGCCTGATTCGGCGCTTTCTGGCCGAGCGGATTGTGTATCAGAGTGAGTTTTCGCGGGTTTGGTGGAATGATTGGTTTGGACGGCTGGAGAAGCCGTTCTCTGTTGTGCATAACGGCGTGGATTTGGATTTGTATCGTCCTGTTGCAGGACAAATTTCCGATTTGTCCTACCGTTTGCTGGTGGTGGAAGGTTCGCTGGGCGGCGGCTACGAGGGCGGGCTGGAGAATGCCGTGCGGCTGGCCGAGGCGGCCTCCTGGTGGGTTTCAAAACCGCTGGAGTTGGTGGTGGTGGGCGAGGTCAGCGAGGCGCTGAAGGCGGAATGGACGGCGAAAAGTGGCGTGCCGATTACTTGGGTTGGCCTTGTAGCGCGGAATGATATTCCGCGTTTGATGAACGAGGCGCACGCCCTGTTTTCGGCGGATGTTCACCCGGCTTGCCCCAATTCGGTCATCGAGGCGCTGGCCTGCGGCTTGCCGGTGGTGGCTTACGATACCGGTTCGCTGGCTGAGCTGGTGACGCCCGAAGCCGGGGTGGTTGCGCCCTATGGGGCTAATCCCTGGCGGCTGGAGCCGCCGCAAGTTGAGCCGCTGGCGCATGGGCTGGCGCATGTGCTGGAGAATCAGCAAGGGTTCCGGGCTGGCGCGCGCGCCAGGGCCGAAGCGGCCTTCGATGTGCGGGTGATGATGGAGAAGTATCTGGATGCGTTGACAGGTAATTCGTAATTGGTAAATCGTTATTCGATATTTTCTTGAAGGATGTTTTATGGAAACGGAAGTGACCGAATTCTTGTTGCGCCATCTGAAGGCGATTAATGAAAACGATGTGAAGGTCTATGACGAGACAACCCACCCCGATTTGACGCTCTACGAGTGGTGGGTCACGCCGCACCGAATTGACGGGCTGCCTTTTCATCGGTTTATGATGGAGTCCAATGCCAAACGCGGGGCAGTCTTTGGCGCGGAAGGCGAACCCGCGCCAACCCGCTTTGACCTGGCGAACCTGAAAATTCAGCAGTACGGCAATACGGCGATTGCCAGTTACACCCTGCTGGTCAGCACCGCCACGCCGCAGGGGGTGAAGGTCGCCGCCCATAACGAAAGCCGCGTGATGGTCAAGTTCGATGGCAAGTGGCAGGTGGTGCATGTTCACAAATCCCCGGCATATCCTGCGCCGCATGTGGCTGAAGAACGTTCATGAAAAAATTCTTGCTCTCGCTCTTTTCTTTTTTCGCCCGCATCCTGCCCCTGCCGGTCAAGCAGGCCGTTTATCGCTTCCCGCCGCTGGCGCGGCTGATTCGCCGCTCGATGAACTCGGCAGTAGAATCTGGTTTGAGCGAGGTTGAAATCGCCGCCGGGGACTTGAAGGGCTACAAAATCCTGCTCAATCTCAAAGCCGAAAAAAGCCGCTGGCTGGGGACGTATGAACCCGAACTGGCCGAAGCCGCGCGCGCCTTCCTGAAACCGGGCATGACGGTCTATGACGTGGGCGCGAACATCGGTTACGTTTCCCTGCTGCTGGCGCATCATGTCCGTTCCTCTGGCAGGTTGTTTGCCTTCGAGGCCCTGCCCGCCAATGCGGAGCGGATTCGCCGCAACGTGGCGCTCAATGCCCTCGAAAGCCGCATCACGCTGGTCGAGGCGGCGGTGGCCGACCGGGGCGGGGAAATCACCTTCCTCGTCCACGAATCGGTCGGGATGGGCAAGGCCGTCGGGTCCGCCGGGCGGCGCGAGGAGCGCTATCAGGCTGAAATCCGCGTTCCGGCGCTCTCGCTGGATGAATTCGTCTATCAGCAGGGCAATCCCCCGCCCGATTTGGTCAAGGTGGACATCGAAGGCGGCGAAGTGCTGGCCCTGCCCGGCATGAAGCGGATTCTCAACGAGCATCATCCAATTTTGTTCCTGGAACTGCACGGCCCGGAATCTGAACAGGCCGCCTGGCAGATTCTGACCGATGCCGGCTACACCCTGCGTGAAATGTCCTCCGGCTATCCGGTCATCCGCTCGCCCGAAGGACTGGGCTGGAAAGCCTATGTGATTGCGAGGCTGGAAAGTGGAAAGTAGCTTCCCTGGCCGCCTTGCTCTGCTTCAGCGCGTTCTCCCCTCCTACCGCGCCCCGTTCTTCGATGCGCTGGCTTCCGCCTGTTCCGGCGGGCTGACGCTCTTTGCTGGTCAGCCCCTGCCAACCGAAGGGATTGCCACGACCTCCCAATTACGAGTTGCCAGTTACCAGCCTGCCCGCAACCTGCACTTCTCCAATCCCCAATCTCCCTTCTATTTTTGCTACCAGCGCGGAGTTACTGCCTGGCTGGAACGCGAAAACCCCGCCGCGTTGATTGTGGAGGCCAATTTTCGCTATCTCTCTTCGCCCGCCGCCATCCGCTGGATGAAACGGCGCGGCAGGCCGGTCATTGGATGGGGGTTAGGCGCGCCCGCCTCGCGCGGATTCCTTTCCGAGTTGCGTAACCGTTTCCTTCGCGGTTTCGATGCGCTCATCGCGTATTCGGCGCGTGGGGCCGCGCAATATGCCGCTTGTGGATTTCCTGCCGAACGGATTTTCGTTGCCCCCAATGCGGTTGCCCCCGCCCCCAACCATCCCCTGCCCCGGCGGGATTCTTCCCCGCTGAAGCCGTGCGTCCTGTTCGTGGGGCGGATTCAGGCGAGGAAGCGGGTTCCCGCTCTGCTCAAAGCCTGCGCCGAACTCCCCGCGCCTCTCCAGCCCCGATTGGTGATTGTCGGCGAGGGGCCAGACCTTGAACCCGCGCTGACTCTGGCCCGCAGCATTTATCCCTCTGCCGAATTTGTGGGCGCGAAGCACGGCGCAGAACTTGTCCCTTACTTTCTCGCCGCCGACCTGTTCGTCCTGCCCGGCACGGGCGGCCTGGCCGTGCAGGAGGCCATGTCCTATGGCCTGCCGGTCATCGTTGCCAGAGGAGATGGCACGCAAGATGACCTGGTGCGCCCCGAAAACGGCTGGCAAATCCCGCCGGAGGACGATTTTGCGTTATTCTTTGCCTTACAAGAAGCCTTGAGCGACCTGCCCCGCCTGCGCCGTATGGGCGCGGAATCGTACCGGATTGTGGCCGAGGAAATCAATTTAGAGCGGATGATTCAGGTGTTTGTGGATGTACTGAACCGCTTCGAGAGGAGTCAGCGATGAACTTTTTGCAAAAATTCTTTGCCCGGCTCAACCCCAAGCCGGAAAAACGGTATTACGTCTTTCAAGTGCAATGCAAACGCTGCGGCGAATTCATCGAAGGCCGCGTGGATTTGGACAACGATTTGAGCGTGGAATACGAAGACGGGGGCGATGTGTACTATGCCCGCAAAGTGTTGATTGGCGATGGCAGCCGCTATTGCTACCAGCAAATCGAAGTCGGGCTGAAGTTCGATAAAAACCGCTCCTTGCTGGAGCGGCGGGTCGAATCGGGCGGGGAGTTTGTGTAACGCGAAATTAATTTCGCGTTACCTGGTCAACTCTACAATAAACGTATCCAGCGCCAAATCGAGCGGCATCACGCCGGTTTTGGCGGCTTCGTCCATGGCCAGCAAGCGGCGGTAGATGGATGTGAGCGTCTCCATATTGAACTTGCGGGCCTGATTCCAGGCTTTTTCAGCCACGAAAGGGTGAGTTCCCAGCGCGGCGGCGGCTTCTTCCAGCGTGCCGCTTTCATCCATCACTTCGCGCGCAATCGTCAGCAGGCGGAATTGTCGAATTACCATCCCAAACAACTCAAACGCGTCTTTGTCTTCCAGCAGGCGGTGCAGCAACTTTTGTGATTTCCTGCCATCGCGCGCGCCGAGCGCCTCCACCAGTTCGAACACATCCACGCTGACAGTGACAATGCTGACCGCCTCCACGTCCTCCAACCCGATGGGGTGGGCGTAGTTGACGTAGGTCAGCAGTTTGGTGATTTCCTGCGCCGCCTGGCGGGTATTTTCGCCGGTCATTTCGGCCAGGCGCGCCGCCGCTGCCGGTTCGATACTCCCGCCCTGGCGTTTGGTCTCAGCCGCAATCCAGCCGGGCATTTCGCGTTGCCTGGGCAGCAGGAAGGCTCTCGCTTCGGCGCTCTCGGCGTGTTTGGCCGACCATTTCACCATCCAGTGATTGGGAATGTCGCGTTCTTTGACTTCTTCCGGGTCAATGATGACCAGTTTGGTCGAAGGGGGAATGGTTTCGAGAAAGGCCGTGAATTTTTTGTGACCCTCCTGTCCGGTATATCGCTTCGAGACGTTTTCCAGAACTACCAGGCGCTGCGCGGCCAGGAACGGCATTGCGCTGACCGCGTTGTTGAGGTCATTTTCACTGACCGAGCGCGCATCGAGGCGCGAGGTGTTCATATCCGCCGTGGTGGGGTCACTGAACATCTTGCCGAATTTGCCTGCCTGTTGGCGGATGGCGTATTCGTCGTTGCCGAAGTAGTAGTGGATGTGCATCAGGAGCGCGTCACAACCCGGTGAATGTTCTTTGCAACCCGATAAATATCCAGGATGGCGAGTTCGCCGGGGTCGGGTTCGGTGGTAATTCCATTTTGCAGGGCCGGGCCAAGTCGCTGACCAAGGATAAACGCCAGCGCCGAAAGAACGACCAGCATGGGCAGGCGTTCCCAGCGCTGATGGTTGTTCTTCGTTCCGCTCATTCCAAAAAATGCAAACAGGGCTGCCAGCCCGCCGCTGACGACGTAATTCGTTCCACAGCCGGGATGAATTGCCAGGCCGCTTTCTCCGTTTTGCAGGCGCATCAGTGCCTCGTTCGCGGCATCGCGGACGTGTTCGGTTGGCACATTGCCCAGCAGAAAAAAGCCAGTTGGGTTAGAGTGACCAGCCAGCGGACGGTCAGGAAAACGCGCCGAAAGAATGTGGATGGTGGCATGTTCCAGCGCATGATTGCGCCGGGTTTCGCTAATGTAAGGAGCTTCCAAAAAGTTGTTCATATCTCTATTGTACCCAAAAACAAAAACGGACGGCAAACCAGCCGTCCCTTTTTGTGCGAGAGAGATTAATCGCCTGCCTGTTGTTGTACCGGGTGAATGGAGGGCGTGGTAGCGGCCAGCATGGCCCGATACCCGCCCCATATCAACAAAATGCCGAAAAATTCGGTGATGAACAGGGCTTCCACAAAACCAAAACGGGTAAATGCCCCGCCGATGCCGGGTAGCAACCCGCCGAGGGCAATCAGCCAGTTGCCAAGCACGCGGTTACCCACATCCTGCTTGCGCGCGTACTGGATGGCCGACCAGATTGCGCCGCCTACCAGGAAAATCAGCCCATAAGTGTTGGGGATGGGCGAGAAGGCGCGCACCCAACTCCAGGCCAGTACCTTGCCAGTCAATGCACCGGTCACGGCCTGCATGTCAATCGGCGAAAGCAGAATCAACACCGAGGCTATGACACAGTAGGCTGTCATCAGTATCGCCATGATGTCAGCCGTCTTTTTCTTAAACAGCAGATAGACCGTGCCTTGGGCTAGTGGAAAAGCCCCAAACAGCGCGCCAGAGATGTACCAGGCCTTTAAATTCGCTGCGCTCCAGCCGAAAAGGGCGTTGATTGCCTCGGTGCTGGTGCCAATCCCAAACGTCAGGACTCCAATCGCCCACCAAACCAGGTAGGTGGCTGTGCGCTTGCGATTCCAGTGTTGGAACAAGACATACGCAAAGGCAAGTGAAATAACGGTGGTAACAATCGGGATATAGTGTGTCGCTTGAAGCATCGAGGTTCTCCTGGTGGATATGTTTTGCGCTTGCTCGGCGAGAAAATTAGCGACTACGCTCCTCGAAAGCCTGATACGATTCGAGCAGATTGAGCAATACCTGGTCGGTAAAATAATGCAGGCGGATTAACAAACGTCCCCAGGCCAGGCCGGGCGGTACGCGTGCGTCCTCGTAAGCATTGACCAGTGCTTCCAGCAATCCATTCCGAAAGAACAGGAAGGCTTGCGTTGCGTCCACACTATTCAGTCCATAGCGGCGGGCGCGTGAAGCATATTCGTAGCCCAGGGCTTTGGCTTCTGTGTTTTCATCGTTCTCTGGGTTGCAAAGATGCGCAACCAGCCCTCGTACCAGTGCTCCACCGCTCATGCGATATTGCGTGCGCGCATCGGCATCCAGTTTTTGATACCAGGCTTCAGCCTCTAGTTGTCCCTCGCTCACCCGCATTCGAATTTTGCCGATGGCGTTTTGCAGGGCGTCGGTTGGCTCCACCACTTGCTTCTCGCGGGCAGCATTCATCCATAGTTCAACTTCGTGCAGCAGGTAGCGGCGATGTCCGCCCGAGGTGCGATGGGTGGGGAGGACGCCTTTATCAGACCACAACCGCACGGTGGATGGATGCACCCCCAGTTTTTCTGCCACGTCTGAAAGAGAGAGCCAATCGGCCTGAGGCTGGTTTGCCATGATTTTGACCTTTTCTCGGCTGTGAATTAATCCGCCAGCGCGGCGCGTTCCGCGATGGAGGGCGTTTCCACCTGTTGGTGGAATTTTCGCGCGTTGATGCCCAACAATAAAACAGAGGCGGCTGCCAGCATGGCCGCTTCAATGCCAAACACCATCAGGTATCCAAGAAGAGCATCTCCCGTCAGAAACGTCACTCCGTCTCGGACGATGCCTGCCATCAACGTGCCGGTCAGGCGCGAAAGCGCGTTTGAGACGCCCCACGCGCCGATGAACAACCCAACATAGCCGGGGATGGTCAGGTCAAACATCAGGGCCAGGTTCGCCACCGTCGAAAGGCCGGTTCCTGCGCCGAGCAACACAACTCCAATGTAGAAAATGCCCGTCGAGCCGGCCATTCCACTGATAAGGATGAACAGGAATCCGCCCAGGGCGGTGAGATTGCCAGTTTGCGCCACCAGTTTGCGGGGTAAACGCCGTTCCAGCGCTCCGGCCAGCAGGATGGTCAGCAACACCGCTACACCCCAAATGGACGTAATGCGTGTTGTCTGTTGTACGCTCATGTCAAAGGCTTCGGCGGCGAAGGGTTCGAGCAACACATCTTGCCCCAAAATGGCAGCCAGTAACAGGGTGAGATACCAGAAAAAGGTCGTTGCCTGGCGGCTTTTCAAGATGACGCCCGCCATTTCTCTTAACGAGTAATTCTCTGCTTCTGAAATTGCGGTCTGATGGCGGCTTTCCAGGCGAATCAGTCCCAGCAGACCAAGTCCCAGCGCAATCAGCCCCACTTCCCAAAAGGCAGTTTGTACTGCTTCAGGGGAGTACGGTTCTACCAGGCGGCTGATGGCAATGGCGGCGAAAATGATGCTGACAATCATCATAAACCACATGGTTGCAATGGTCTTGCCGCGTCCATCCTGACCGGAAAGTTCGGTTGCCAGCGACAGGTACGAAACAGAAGACAGATTATAGCCCATGCCCCATGCTCCGAAGGCCAGCGCAGCGACGAGATAACCCCAAACGGGTTGTTCGGCGAGCAGGAAGGCAACCTGCGGCGAGACGATAACCCCGGCGACGCATAATACCAGCCCGAGCAGGATGTACGGGCTGCGCCGAAATCCCAGGATGGGATGGCGGTCAGAGAACGAACCAATTGCTACTTGCAATGGGGCGAACAAGTAAGGCAGGATGGCGAGGAGAGCGACCGCAGTGGCGGCAATGCCCAGTTCTTTAATCATCACGCGGTTGAGGGTGCTGTTGATGGGGACGAGGGTCATGGCAACGGCCACGTGAATCAGGCCAAGTTGCAGGCGTTTTCTTAACATGCGCGTATCTTATCCTTTGGCTGGAATTTCTCCAAATTCTATAAGAGTTGGCCGAAAAGTCAATGTAATTTTGCATAGAATTTTTGGGTTGTTTTTATAGAAAATCATTAAAAACTACATGGCGCTGCCTGAGTTTTTCGTAGACAGCGCCATGTATACTTAAAGAATAGACGCCGGTAACGGAAGACCCCCTTCCTTTTGCCCGGCATCTATAACGTGGGCCCCAGTTCCACGTTTCAGTTTGTTATTGATATCATACTCAAAAGGCGTAGACAAAATGTAGACACTCTTTGCAAATTTGTCAGGTTGTCTGGCTCTGCTGTAAGGTTTTGTGTCATTTTTGTTAAAAACAAACACCGGTCGCGGAAGTCCCCCTTCCTGTGTGCCGGTGTTTGCAACGTGGGCCCCACCACGTTCTGATTTATTGCTTTTATCATACCGAACTGGCGTAGACAAATCGTAGACACACCTTGCAAATTTGTCAGGGATTTTTGCCCTCGTTAACCGTTTGTTGAAAGGTTGGCAACTCTTTGAGCGTAACCAGGGCGAGAATAATCAAGCCCATTGGAATCCAACCTGCAACTCCCAACGGATTACCAGCCAGGGCTGTATCCAGGCCTTCGGGGTTCAGGAAAAAGAGCGCTGCCGGGCCAATGGCGTTGAACGCGCCGTGCGCCAGCGCGGGAGCCCAGGGGCTTTTGGTCTTGAGATACAGCCAGCCGAAAATGACTCCTAGCAGCGTACATCCGACGGTCATCACCAGTATGCCCAGGTAGGGGTGCGCCGGGAAGTTGTGTCCGTGCAGGACGATAGCGGGCGCATGCCATATGCCCCAGATGACCCCGCTCAGCAGCAGTGCTTTCCACTCGCCGAGCGGCAGCAGTTTGGGCAGCAGAAATCCGCGCCAGCCGAGTTCCTCGCCCAGTGCAAACAGGACGTTGATAAAGGGCGCGAGAGTGAGTGCAAAGGCGAGTTGCATCGCGACCAAAATCTCCACAGAGGGAAGTACCTGTGTTTGTGGAGACTGCGCCAGCGCCTCGCGCATCATCGGAAACGATGAGTCGAAAGTCCCCGTGCCCAGCAGCACGGTTGTGACCAGGGTCAGCGCCGCCACCAGTGGGGCCAGCAGCCAGGCCCAGAAGTAGTAGCGCTTGGGGCCGAGCGTGTTCAGCCGCAAGGTCGAAAACGGTTGGCGGGCAATGAGCAGGGTGGCAGCAATCGCCGCAATCCCTGGCCCCCACATGGCAAGAGCCAACAGGCTGGTTGTCATCAGCGGATAGAGCGTTGGGGTGTCTTTGACCGCCAGCGGCGCGGCAAAGAGAATCCACGAAATAGCGAAGGTGATGACGATGAACCAGAAGAGTGATTTTTTGTCCAGCATGATGTTTTCCTAAAAAAGAGTATTTCAAATTATTTGCGCCCTGAGTATGAGGGCATTGAACGCGCCCGTTTGACCCGCTCGGTCAGCGGGCGTTTGGCGATGACATTGATTTTGTTCTCGTTTTCCTTGATGTGCGTGGAGACGACTTCCCAGCCATCCTCGCCCCATTCGTTGAGCAGGGCTTCTAACTCTTCGGCCTTCACGCCGCCGAAAAACGAACCGACGGTTTGCACGCGGTATTCCCATTGTTTAATCTCGTCAGGCATAATCATTCCTTTCGTAAGAGCGCAAGATTATTATCTTGCGCCGCCGCTTGCCCTATAACTTTGCCACCAGGCTGCTACGCTTGAAATTGCTCACGCTCAGGTAAATTAGAAGCGCATCCACCAGCCAGACCAACGTCCCAATCACCAATACCGTCCCGACGCCCAGGAACAGGACCCCGCTGACCTGTCCAAAAACCAGCGCCAGCACCAGCACCACCAGCGAAGCGCTCATCTGGTAAGCCTCCATAAAGGTCTTAACCCGGCTCGAAATCAGCACCGTCGCCGAAATTCCCAGCACCGCCAGGGCAGGCGTCAGCCAGAACATCATCGGCCACCACGAAGCCAACGGGAACCAGATTGCGCCAAAGAGCGGGAAACTGGCCACATTGACCACCAGCGCGTAAACCAGATACGTCAGCCACGAAATTCCGATGGCGGGCAGCACCGCCGCCAGCACCTTGCCCAGGAACAGTTCCAGGTCGCTGGTCGGCGCGTAGAGCAGAGCTTCCATCGTCTTGCGCTCGCGCTCGCCGACGAACGAATCGGACCCAACCACCGAGGAAAACATGAGCGGCATAATCAGGAACATCGGCGCCAGCATAAAACCGGCCATATATAAAACGAACATTTGTTCTAATGATTTGCCGTCGAAAATCGCCTTCAGCGCAGGCGGCATATTCCTGAGCAGCGTATCCATATCGCCCAGTTCGCGCTGCACATCCTCTGCCGGAATCACCTGCGGCAGGATGATGAACATCAGCGGCATGATAACGGCGAACACCAGCGGCACAATAACTGCTGGCGCCCAGGCCGCCTTGTTTTGCCGTACTTCTTTCAAATCTTTGCGGGCAATCGCCCAAATACTGCGCCAGTTCATGCTTCACCTGCCTGCAATGCAAAATAAATATCTTCCAACGTGTAAGCGCGCGGGCTCACTTTGAGAATTGGGAATTGATTCGTGGCGAGGGCCGAGACCACCTGTGGGATGACTTCCTCAGCCTCGACCTGAATCGCCAGCGACTCCTTCCCCACTGACACCTGCCTCACGCCACGAAGGGCCTGGATACTGGCTGAAGCAGATTCCGCTGACGCGCCGTTGAACAGGGTCACATCGACCCACGTCACGGGCCACAACTTGCGGGCCAGTTCCTTGAGCGACCCCAACGCCAGGATGCGCCCCTGGTTCAGGATGGCGACCCGGTCACAGAGTCTTTGGGCGTCGAGCAGGTTATGGGTTGCCAGGACAACCGTCTGCCCGTTGCGGCGGCCCAGGCTGGCAATCAGGTCGTTGACCTGCTGGGCGGCTTCGGGGTCGAGTCCGCTGGTTGGCTCGTCGAGGAACAAGAGCGGCGGCTTGTGAATGAGCGCGCGGGCCAGAGCCAGGCGCTGCTTCATCCCTTTGCTGAAAGTCTCGACCTTGTCGTTGGCCCGGTGAGCAAGTTCGAAAAACGAGAGCATTTCATCCACCCGGCGGGGCAGGTCGGCGGAGGAAATCCCGGTCAGCGTGCCAAAGAACTCCAGGTTTTCACGCGCCGAAAGCCGCTCATAGTGCGAGGGAGTCTCGGTCAGTACGCCGGTCTGCTGGCGGATGCGCTCGCCATCTGTTTCGGGGTTCAGCCCAAAAACGCGCGCGCTCCCGCCAGAAGGCGGCAAGATGCCGTTGAGCAGGCGCACGCTGGTCGTTTTGCCTGCGCCGTTTGGGCCGAGCAATCCAAATACCTCGCCCGGTTCAACGTGAAAGGTCATCCCATCCACCGCGCGGTTTGCGCCAAAGGTGCGTTGCAGATTGGTTACTTCAATGATTGGTTGGGTCATTCTCAATGCCATTTTTGCTTACTATACAACCGGTTGAAAGGTCGTGTCTCCATCACAAAGCGGGCAATTGACCTTTCTAACGGGCCAGTGTTTCACGTGAAACGTCAGGAGTTCTCCTGCCGCCACAGGATGTACGAATACACAATCGGAACGAAGGCGGCGACCAGAAGGGCGGCCATCATCAGCCAGATGCCGTTCTCGCCCAGAAAAGCACTGACCAAAACAACCACGCCGCTGCCCAGGAACATTTTTGCGCCCAGTCGGTGCGTTTTCTCCCAGACTGAATCGCTCGAAAGCGTCCAGGGGGTGCGAATGCCGATAAAAAAGTTACGTTTGGCGTTCTTTATCAGGAAACTGATGCCAATGAACAGAAGACCCATCGCCGGGAGCATCATCATCGTCATGTTGAACTGGTAGCCTAAAGAGGCCGCTAACGTCAGGCCATACACATAGAGCATGTAAGCCACAAAGCCAACGATGAAGGTATTGTACAGGTTCCGAAATTGGGCAATGTTGCTCCGCAGAGGGTCTATGAAGGGGATGAAGGCCAACAGCAGGGTAATTCCAGCCGTCATCAGGGGCAGCAGCCAGATGCCCCAGAATCTGGGCATATACCCATCCACTTCACCTGCCGCATTCCAGTGCGAGGGCATGGGGTCGGGAAGTTGGGATGCGAGCAGCAGCCCGGCAATAACGGCCAGGACAATCAGGATAAAAGAGATGGTGAGAGAAGTTTTGGTAGACATTTTTTTGCCTTTCTGGTGTAGCGCAAGATATTATTTACGCTGCGTTTCACGTGAAACAGTTTCCTTACGCCTGTCCTTCGACTGTGGGCGGCGCTCTCCGTTCAGAACTGTTCACTGATGACTGATGATTGGATACGGAGTGCTATTCTTTCGGCAGGTTCTGCTGCGCCATCGAGACCATCCCGCTGATTCCGCCCAGATTCATGGTATCTACCGCGGAACTGGGGACGATGACCATCGCGCCTTTTTCTTTCAGGCCTTCAAAGAGCATATTCATGGCGCGCAGGTGCAGGGCGGTGGGGTTGTTGATGTAGGCCTGAGAAGCTTCGGCAAATGACTCGGCAATTTGCTTTTCCGATTCGCCCAGGATGACGCGCGCCTGGCGTTCACGCTCGGCCTGCGCCTGGCGGCTCATCGCGTCTTCCAAATCCTGCGGGATGACAATATCGCGGATTTCGACCGATTGCACGGTCACGCCCCAGGGAGTGGTGCGCTCATCGATAATCTGCTGTAGTTCCTGGTCAATCACACTGCGTCCGACCAGAATATCTGCCAGCATCATGCGGCCGGTGATGTCGCGCAGGGCAGTTTGGGCAGCCCAATCCACTGCGGCGCGGTAGTCTTCCACTTCGAGGGCAGCTTTCTCGGCATCCCACACAACCCAAAATAGCACTGCGTCCACGTCCACAGGAACGGTGTCTTTGGTGAGCGTTTTTTGGGCCGAAAAGGGTGTCACCATCACACGATGGTCAATCCAGGCTGGAATCGTATCCACAATCGGCATAATCCAAAACATGCCGGGGCCGCGCAGTCCCTGGAATTTTCCCAGCCGCAGCACAATGGCTTTTTCCCACTGGTTGGCCACCTTGAGCGCGAACAGGACGTAGATGCCAATGAGCATAAGCGTTCCCACATACGCGCCAATCCATCCGTCTGATATCTTGCCGTCCATCAGGATTGCGCCAACCACTGCGACAACCAGGATGACAGCGAAGATAGCCCCGGCAATGGGCGGAATACGCTGGTCAAGTTTGGCTGCCGTCATGGCGTTTTTCGCGATAAATTTGGTGTTCATTTACATTCTCCTATTCTTTTTTCGCTGGGCTGTCTGTTTCCTGCCAGGTTTCAGCCGTTTCTTGAAAAATTTGCAGGGATTGTTGGCGGTCGAATCCGAGCCGCCGGGCCTCGTTCAGATAGCGCCGCGCCAGGTTTTCGAGCGACTCGCGGCGCAATCGCTCGCTTGGGATGGGTGGCGGCTGTTCCAGGATGTATGTGCCGCGACCTTGCTGGGTGGAAATAATCCCGGCTTCGTCCAAAATGCGATAGGCGCGCGCGACTGTATTAAAGTTGATGCGAAGTTCCTGAGCCAGTGCGCGCACGGTGGGCAGCTGGTCGCCGGGTTTCAATACACCGCTCGCCAGTTTTTGCTGGATTTGAGCAACAATCTGGCTGGTGAGTGGAATATCGGAACGGAAGTCGAGGTTGAGTTTGAGCATAGTTAGAATTGTATAATTGTATCTTTGTATCATTGTATATCAAATTTATGAGATGTCAAGAGGCAAACAAAAAGACCGGGCGAACCGGTCTTTTTGTTATGGATAGTCTCCCAATTTCAAATATAAATCTAAATCGCGTAATCCACTTCCTCCCAGGCCTCGCCGACCGGGGTGAAAAGCGCGGTATGCGGATGGGAATGACCATCCACCCGGTTTTCGAGTTCATCGACCCGCGCCAGTAAATCGCGGATAGCATTCGCAAACACATCCGGCAGGGCGGTGTGATTCAAGTCGGGAGCATCGTTGGCCTTGTGCGGCTGGGCGCGTTTGACAATCTGCCCCGGCACGCCGACCACCACCGAATTCTCAGGAACCGATTTGACCACCACGGCATTCGCCCCAATCCGGCTGTCGGCCCCAATGGTGATATTGCCCAACACTTTAGCGCCTGCCCCAATCGTCACCCGGTCGCCGATGGTGGGATGGCGCTTGCCCTTGTTGAGCGAAGTCCCGCCCAGGGTGACGCCGTGATACAGGGTTACATCATCCCCCACTTCGGCGGTTTCCCCAATGACGACGCCAATGCCATGGTCAATGAACACCCGCTGGCCAATGGTTGCGCCGGGGTGGATTTCGATGCCAGTGAGCCCGCGCGCCAGCTGCGAGAGCCAGCGCGCCGGGAGTTTTGCCCCGCGATTCCACAACCAATGGCTGATGCGGTGAATCCAAATCGCGTGCAGGCCAGGGTAGAGCAGAGCAATCTCCAGCCGTGAACGCGCCGCTGGGTCGCGTTGCAAGGCCGAGTTCAGGTCATCGCGCGCCGAAGAAAAAAAATTGAGTGATTTTGTGATTTTATGATTTTTTGATTGGGTCAGTTCGGCTTGCATAAATTCTCCGTATGAGAGTATCGGGTGTCAGGCGTCAGGCTTGGGTTTCGCCTGACACCTGATACGTTTCGACCTGAAACCTTAATCCGCCAAATGCGCGTACAGCGCCGACGACAGGTAGCGCTCACCAAACGATGGGATAATGACCACAATCAGTTTTCCGGCGTTTTCGGGGCGATGCGCCACCTGCAAAGCCGCCCAGGTCGCCGCGCCGGAGGAAATTCCGACCAAAATCCCCTCCTCCTTTGCCATGCGGCGGGCGGTCTCCATCGCGTTATCATCGGTCACGCGGATAATTTCATCGTAAATTTTGGTATTCAGCACCTCTGGCACGAAGCCCGCGCCAATGCCCTGAATTTTGTGCGGCCCCTTCACGCCGCCAGAAAGCACCGGCGAAGCATCTGGCTCAACCGCTACCATACGCACGGAAGGCTTGCGCTCTTTCAACACCTCGCCCACGCCGGTAATCGTTCCGCCTGTGCCGATTCCCGAAACGACAATATCCACTTTGCCATCCGTATCGCGCCAGATTTCCTCAGCAGTCGTCTTACGGTGAATTTCAGGATTGGCCGGGTTCTTGAATTGCATCGGGATGAAATATTTATCAGGGTCTGCCGCCGCGATTTCCTCAGCCTTGCGAATAGCCCCACCCATCCCCTCTGGGCCGGGCGTCAATACCAGTTCCGCGCCGTAAGCGCGTAATAACATTCGGCGCTCTTTGCTCATCGTCTCTGGCATGGTTAGAATGCACTTATAGCCCTTGGCGGCGGCTACCATCGCCAGCGCAATGCCAGTGTTGCCGCTGGTTGGCTCGACGATAGTCTTATCCTTCGTCAGTACGCCCGCTTTTTCGGCAGCGTCAATCATCGAAAAGCCAATGCGGTCCTTGACGCTCTTGGCCGGATTGTAAAATTCCAGTTTGGCGACCACTTCTGCCGCCGCGCCGTTGGTCACGCGGTTCAGGCGCACCAGCGGGGTATTTCCAATCAATTCTGTCACGTTGGCTGCAATTTTCATATCGAAAAATCCTCCAGTTCAAGTTGTTGAATGAGTTTTTCAGCCGTGGCAATGCCCTGGTTCACATAACGCGCCTTGCCGCTGGCATCCATCACAAATGTAGTTGGGACGGTCATTACGCCCCATTCTTGTGCAATCTCCGGCTGTTGGCTGGCATCCACCTCAATCACCTGGAACCACTTCCCGTAACTGGCCTTCATCCGCTCGATGGCCGGGCGCTGGACGGTTTTGCATGGCGTGCAGGTTGGGGTGGTGAAATACACTATCGCTGGCAAGCCGGATTGGTAGGATGCGAACTTGCTGACTTTGGTGGACACCCGCCCCAGCGTGTACCGGTTAAAGAACAGATACGCCGCCACCGCCAGACCGGAAATTGCTGCCGCTATGAAAAGCCGCTCCAACACTTCAGCGCTCATCGTTCACCGCTCCCTTGGGACGCATACCGGGGAAGGTTCCAGCCGGGGGCGTTTTCGAGAATCCTGGAAGCCCGAAGCGGGTCAGCCAGTAATAGACGAAACACCCCACGCAAAATCCGCCAAAGGCGTTCAGCGCGGCCAGGGCGGCTACCATCCATACCAATCCCCAGCCCAAAGCGCCCAGCCCGCCGAACAGCGCCAGCGCCCCGCCCAGCATGAACGCGCCGCCCAACCCTTGCGCAAAGCGATGCGGTTCCGGGTTATCAAGCAGAATGTGCGGCTTTACCCATCCTGCCGGTTTGAGCGCGAACTGATAGATGAAACCGAAGCCAGGCTTGCCCAACAGCGTTCCGAGCAGCATTCCGGCGGCCACCAGCGCAGCCAGCCAGGGCAGGTTCAGCACAAACGCAGTGATGTTGAGCGCAATGATGATGACCTGGTTGACGGTCATCGCGCTGTGGTCAATTTTCTTCAGGTTTTCCATATCAATTTTTCTCCAGGACAAATAAAATCACCTGACCCGTTTTGCCATTAGCGGACAAAACAAAAGAACGGCGGAATGTTCGCCATGTGAAAGGGGTTCACATGCGGGATTCGCGCGCCGTTCCTTCGGTCAGGTGAAGTGTTGCGTTTCTACGAAGGCGCGGCGGTTACGAACCCCGCGCCATACAGGAGCAAAGCAAGTTAAATTTCTTCATACGCGTAATTGTACGCATCTGCTTCATAAAGTCAAGCAATCTGGATAGTTTTTATCAAAATATTAACAAAAATTCTGCCAAAAATAAAGAGACAGCCACTTTGAAAAAGTGACTGTCTCCACCAATTTCTGCCGGTGTCTTACTCTTCCTTCTTGGCTTCCATTTCCTTTTTGTGCGCTTCCACAATTGGCTGGGCCAGGTGTTGCGGTACGATGTCGTAGTGGTCGAACTCCATCGTGAAGTGGCCGCGTCCGCCGGTCAGGGAGCGCAGTTGGGTGGTATAGCGCAACATTTCAGCCAGCGGGACATGCGCGATGATGGTCGTGTTGCCGCGTTCGGCTTCGGTACCCTGCACGCGCCCGCGCCGCGTGTTCAGGTCGCCCATGATATCGCCCATGCTGGCATCGGGGACGGTGACACGCACGGCCATAATCGGCTCAAACAAGACCGGCCCGGCATCCTGCACGGCCAGTTTGAAGGCCTCGCGCCCGGCGGTTTCAAAGGCCACCGGTTTCGAGTCTACCGGGTGTTCCTTGCCGTCATAAACGATGACTTTGACATTGCTCATCGGGTAGCCCGCAAAGACGCCTTGCTCCATCGCGGCGCGGATGCCTTTTTCAATCGGCGGCAGGTAAGAGCGGGACAGATTCATGCCCACCAATTCATCGGTGAACTCAAAGTCGCCGTCAGGATACGGCTCAATGCGCAGGTGAACTTCGCCAAACTGACCAGAACCGCCAGTCTGTTTTTTGTGGCGGTACTGCGCGGAAGCCTTGCGAGTAATGCCCTCGCGATATGGCACTTTAGGTTCCGCCGTTGTCAGCCCAACCTGAAATTTCGTCTGGGCGCGGTTTATGACCACGTCAATGTGCTGGTCGCCCATGCCTTGCAGGATGGTCTGACCGGTCGATTGTTCGTTGTACCAGGAAAGCGTCATGTCTTCTTCGCACAATCGGGTCAGGGTTGGCGAAATCTTGGCCGCGTCAGCCTGGGTCTTTGGCTGGATGGCAACGCGGTAAAGCGCGCGCGGGTAATTGGGAACGGGAATTGTGAGCGGGTGATTTTTATCGCACAGGGTATCGCCAGTGGCGGTGACGCTCAATTTTGTCACAACGGCAATATCACCGGCATTCACTACCTTGACTGGAATGGCTTCCTTTCCGCGCTGAATGTGCAACCCGGCCATGCGTTCGTCGGCGCTTTTGGTCTGATTCCACAGATGAACATCAGCGGCCACGCTGCCCGAAAGGACCTTGAAGTAGGTCATTTTGCCCACAAACGGGTCGGCAGTGGTTTTCCAGACGTACAAGGCCACCGGCCCGGTGTTGGCGGGTGATAATTTTTCCTCGCCGCTCTTGCCTTCAACAACCACTGCGGGGCGCTGAGCCGGGTTGGGCATCAGGTCCACCAGCGCGTTCAAGAGCGGGCCAACGCCTTTGGCGTGTCCGGCGGCAGAGACGAAAACGGGGATGAATGCGCCGCTCTGCACGATGGCTTTCAGCCCTTGCAAAATTTCCTCCTGGCTGAGTTCGCCATTTTCAAAGTATTTCTCCATCAGAGCATCATCGCCTTCGGCGGCGGCTTCCATCAGGGCGGTGCGGGCTTCCTCGGCGGCAGATTTGAATTCCGCCGGGATGTCTTTGGCGGTTTTGCCATCGCCTTCATACGCCTTCATCGTCACCAGGTCAATCACGCCGTGGAAATCCAGTTTCTCGCCGAGCGGCAACTGCGCTTTAATCAGACGCGCCCCGGCTGCCTGGGCATATCCTTCCACTGATTGATAGGCTTTCTCAAAGTTGGCGTTTTCGCGGTCCATCTTGTTGATGACCACGAAGCGAGGCAGTTTGAACTGGTCACAGTAATTCCAGGCCAGTTCCGTGCCTACTTCCATGCCCGCCACCGAATCGACCAGGATGACCGCGCCATCGGCCACGCTCAAAGCGGAAATCATTTCGCCGATGAAGTCGGTAAAGCCGGGCGCATCCAGCACGTTAATTTTGTGGTCACGATATTCGACAGGAATCACGCTGGTGTAGAGCGAAATCTTGCGGCGAATTTCTTCTTCATCATAGTCGGAGACGGTCGTGCCATCATCCGTCCTTCCCAGGCGAGTGGTGGCCCCTGTAAAATGAAGAAAAGCCTCCGCCATCATCGTCTTCCCGGCGCCGCCGTGCGCGACCAGGGCAATGTTGCGGAGGTACTCGGTAGTGTACTCTTTCATGGAGACTTACTCCTCGTATTAAAGATTGGAAAAAATAGCAGCGGGCTGAATTTTAAGAGAAGTCACCGCAATTGTCAAAGCGAAATGAATGTAATTGTACCTGCTTTCTTGCGCTTTAAGTCACAAATTTGGACGTATCAGGCCTTTAATCTATTCCTCACGATAACTCATGCTAAAATGAACTTACTATTTACATTCCCCATTTTTTCATCATAAAGCTACTCGCATGGATATTTTTCGCCGCCTGTCGTTTTTTTCTCCTACTTTCGCCGCCCGCCCTGGGACAGCGGCGTGACACCGCCCGAACTATTGTCTTTCCTTGAAGGCAGGTCGCCAGGCCGTGCCATTGACCTGGGCTGCGGTACCGGCACAAATGTTATTACCCTGGCATCCTATGGCTGGCAGGTGACGGGCATTGATTTCATTCCGGCGGCGATAAAACAGGCGCGCCAGAAAGCCAGACAGGCCGGGGTGACTGCCGATTTCATCCTGGGGGATGTAACCCGGCTCGACCGCTTGAGCGCGTCATTTGAATTGGTGGTTGACATTGGTTGTTTTCATAGTCTCTCTGAACAGGGGAAAAAGGAATACATCCGTCAGGTGGACCGGTTGCTTGTGCCGGGCGGCATCTGGTTCCTTTACGGATTCCTGACCGAATTTGCCTCGCCGGGCATCTTCCCCTCAGATTTGGATGCCATTCGCGGCCTGTTCCGGCTGGTTTCTTACCAGGAAGGCTTCGACCGCGGCGGGCGCGCCTCAGCCTATTTCACCCTTCAGAAAACCTGACAAAATGCGAGTCCTTTTCCTGTTCCTGGATGGCGTCGGGCTGGGAACCGATGACCCATTTCGGAATCCTTTTGCGCGCGCCGACCTGCCAAACCTGGCAGGGCTGCTGGAGGGGCGCAGGCTGTTGGCCGATTTGGCCCCCTTTCAAAACGAGCGCGCCACCCTGCTGGCGCTGGATGCCTGCCTGAACGTGCCAGGCCTGCCCCAATCGGCCACCGGACAGGCCGTTTTGCTCACCGGGCGCAACATCCCTGCCGAAATTGGCTACCACTATGGCCCCAAGCCCGATAAGGCCACTGCCGCAGCGCTCGAGGATGGCGGCCTGTTTGGCGCTTTGACCCGCGCCGGAAAGCGCACCGCGCTTCTCAACGCCTATCCGGCGGGTTATTTCCAGGCAATCCGCTCAGGTAAGCGGCTTTATTCATCCATCCCGCTGGCGGTTACAAAGGCTGGTCTCACCCTGCGCGGCACCGATGATTTGATGACCGGGAATGCCATTAGCGCCGACCTGACCGGGCAGGGCTGGCAAGAGCGGCTGGGGCATCCCGAAGTTCCGCGGCTTTCTCCTCAGCAGGCTGGCCGCCGCCTGGCCGATTTGTCGGCTGGGCTGGATTTTGCCTTCTTTGAGTATTGGCTGACCGACTATGCCGGTCATAGGCAGGAAATGGATGTCGCGGCGCGTTTGCTGGAACAGTTCGACGCTGTGCTGGGCGGATTGCTGGACGCCTGGGACGATGAAAATGGCCTGATTCTGCTCACCTCCGACCATGGCAACCTGGAAGACCTGTCCACCCGGCGGCACACAGACAGCCCGGTTCCGTTGCTGCTGGTGGGGAATGCCGGGGCGCGGGAGATGTTTTCAGGGATGAAAGATTTGACCGGCGTCGCTCCGGCCATTCTGGATGTTTTGCTGCGCAAATGATTGCGACATTAACAGAATGTATGAATAAACTAGAAAAATATCATAAATATTGACTTTTTTAGTCCGATTTGCTATAATGCGGGCGAAATAAAAAGCATTCCACCCCAGGCGCAACGCCGAAAAAGTAATAATCTCAGGAGCAGTTATGTCACAACTGGAAATTAAAAACCTTCACGTCAGCATTGACGGCAAGGAAATCGTCAAAGGACTTAGCCTGACCATCCATCCAGGCGAAATCCACGCCATCATGGGGCCGAACGGTACAGGAAAATCCACCCTTTCTTATGCGTTAATGGGACACCCGGCTTATGAAGTGACCGAGGGCGAAGTCTGGTTCAAAGGGCAGAACATCCTTGAGCTGGAGCCAGATGAACGTTCGCGGCTGGGAATTTTCCTGGCTTTTCAGTACCCGGTTGCCATTCCGGGCGTAACGGTGGCAAACTTCCTGCGCTCGGCCATCAATGCTCGCCGGCGCGCCGAAAACCCGGAAGATAAGGGCATTCCGATTCCTGAGTTCCGTAAACTGCTCAAGAGCAAGATGGAAATGCTCAAAATGGACCAGGCCTTTGCCGGGCGCTACCTGAATGATGGTTTTTCGGGCGGCGAGAAGAAGCGCGCCGAAATTTTGCAAATGGCTACCCTGCAGCCAAGCATCGCCATCCTCGATGAAACCGACTCCGGCCTCGATATTGACGCGCTGCGGATTGTCTCCGAAGGCGTCAATGCGTTGATGAGCGAAAACATGGGCGTGCTGGTGATTACGCACTACCAGCGTCTGCTCAACTACATCAAACCGCACTTCGTCCACGTCATGATGGATGGCCGCATTGTCGAGAGCGGTGGCCCTGACCTGGCTCTGCACCTGGAAGAACACGGCTACGATTGGATTCGTGAAAAAGTTGTTGAAGAAACCGCCTGATGTTTATTGGTAACGGAGTTAATTATGAGCGAAGATGCCCAGATTCTTGCTGAAATTGGCGAGTACAAGTATGGTTTTCGTGACCGTGATGACTATTACACTTTTAAATCTCGCAAAGGTCTAGACCGGGAAATCGTTGAGCAGATTTCTTACATGAAAGGCGAACCGCAGTGGATGCTGGATTTTCGCCTGAAGGCGCTCGACCACTTCCTGAAACGCCCCATGCCCAATTGGGGCCCGCAACTCAAAGAACTCGACCTCGATGATATTTATTACTACGTCAAACCGACCGAAAAGCAGGAAAAGTCGTGGGATGACGTGCCGGATGACATCAAGCGCACCTTCGACCGGCTCGGCATTCCCGAAGCGGAACGCAAGTTCCTGGCCGGCGTGGGCGCGCAGTATGAATCTGAGATGGTGTACCACTCCATCCAGGAACATCTTGAAAAGCAGGGCGTCATCTTCCTGTCCATTGAAGACGGCCTGAGACAGCACCCCGACCTGTTCCGCGAATACTTCGGGACGGTTGTCCCCATCGAAGACAACAAATTCGCGGCCCTCAATAGCGCGGTTTGGTCGGGCGGGTCGTTTGTCTATGTGCCGAAGGGTGTGAAAGTGGATTTGCCCCTGCAAGCCTACTTCCGCCTCAACACGGCCAATGTGGGTCAGTTCGAGCGCACGTTGATTATTGTGGACGAAGGCGCGCAGGTTCACTATGTAGAGGGCTGCACTGCGCCCCAGTACACCACCGACTCATTCCACAGCGGCGTGATTGAGATTATTGTCAAGAAGGGCGCGCGCTCGCGTTATTCCACCATCCAGAACTGGAGTACCAACGTCTATAACCTGGTCACTCAGCGCGCCAAAGTCTTTGCCGATGCCACGCATGAATGGGTGGACGCCAATCTTGGCTCGAAGGTCACCATGAAATACCCCTCCTGCTACCTGATGGAGCCGGGCGCGCACGGCGAAATGCTCTCCATGGCCTTTGCCGGGCCGGGACAGATTCAGGATGCCGGTTCCAAGATGGTTCATTTCGCGCCGGGAACCACCAGCAAAATCACCTCCAAGTCCATTTCCAAGAGCGGCGGACGCGCCTCGTATCGCGGCCTGCTCAAGGTGTATAAAGGCGCCAAGGGCGTCAAATCCAATGTGGTTTGCGACGCTCTGCTGCTTGACCCGCAGAGCCGTTCAGACACCTACCCCTACATTGAAATTGACGAAGACGATGTGACGATTGGTCACGAAGCTTCAGTCTCAAAAGTGGGCGAGGAACAACTCTTTTATCTGATGAGTCGCGGTCTGAGCGAAGAAGAAGCCACCACCATGGTCGTCTCTGGCTTCATCGAGCCGCTCGTCAAGGAACTGCCAATGGAATATGCCGTCGAAATGAACCGCCTCATCCAGTTGCAAATGGAAGGGAGCATCGGCTGACATGGAAGAGAAACCAAAGGTCGTTGTCGCCTCCCGCTCTCGCCGGGCCGAAGCGGTTGCCAGAGAATTCACTTTTGCGCAGGCCGATGTTCGTGCTGAAGGCGCCTTGAGCGCATATCGCTTGCGTGCCTGGAATCAATTCCAGAAATTGCCGCTCCCCGATACCTCGCTGGAAGCATGGCGGCGCACCGATATTCACCAGCTCCCGGCAGATAAATTCGCTTTCCCCAAGCCGGGCGCGCATGAAGACTTGCCTGCCGTGCGCGAGGACCTCTTGCGCCCTCTGGCGGATGGACAGCACGGCGGACAGATTCTCCTGCTGCCCGGCGGCGCAACCGTTGATTTGGATGAAAAACTTGCGGCGCAGGGCGTTATTTTCACCGACCTGCGGACTGCCGAGCGCGAACATCCAGAACTGGTTGCCCGCATGATTGGGCGGGTGGTTAACCCGGAAGAGGGTAAATTCGCTGCCCTGGCAGGAGCGTTTGCCCAAAATGGCGTTGTGCTATACATCCCGAAAGGACTCCAGGTCGAAGCCCCGCTTCACAGCATTTTGTGGGGTCCCGGCGGGTTTGCCCACATTTCGCATCTGCTGGTGCTGGTAGATGAAGGCGCGTCTGTCACCTACATTCACGAAGCCGCCTCGCCCGATGAACCCGGCTCCGACACCCTGCACGCCGGGCTGGTTGAAATCCAGGTTCTGCAGGGCGCCAGCCTGCGTTTTGTGGAACTGCAATCGTGGGGCCGCCACGTCTGGAACTTCAGCCACGAGCGCGCTCGCGTGGAACGCGATGCCCAACTGGACTGGATTTTTGGCGCCATCGGCTCGCGCCTGACCAAGAACTTCTCCGAACTGGACCTGGCCGGTCAGGGCGCGCAGGGACGCATGTCGGGCTTCTACTTTACCGATGGCAATCAGCACCTCGACCATGACACCCAGCAAAACCACCTGGCGCCCAACACCACCAGCGACCTGCTCTTCAAAGGCGCGCTCAAGGGTAAGAGCCGCTCGGTCTGGCAGGGCATGATTTATGTGGCCCCTGGCGCACAGAAAACGGATGGCTACCAGGCCAACCGTAACCTGGTGCTGGATGAGCGCGCCCGCGCCGACAGCATCCCCGGCCTGGAAATTTGCGCCGATGACGTGCGTTGTACGCACGGCGCAACGGTCGGAAAGCTGGAACAAGAACCGCTTTTCTATCTCAAATCGCGCGGCATTCCGCAGGCCGAAGCCGAAAAACTGGTTGTCGAGGGCTTCTTCGACCCGATTTTCCAGCGCATCCCTTTCGAGGGCGTGCGCGAACGCTTTCAGGAATACATTGCAGACAAGATGTCTGAGTAAACGCTGCTCTGTAAGCGCGCCGCGCAATCGGTTCTGGCATGGTTTCAACGACCTTTGCGCTCGTTGAAGATTGCCTGAAGGAAGGGCGCGGCGCGCTTTTTCTTGCGCTGCATTTGCATTTGCCTGCCAACCTGATGTACAATAATATGATTTTCGTCTTGCACTGAAAATCAGACCATCTTTTCAGAGGCAAATTTATGAAACAACCCACTCGTCCACCCGTTCTCCCTAAAACTGGCGAACTCAAGCGGCCTGTGCGCGGCGCTTCCTCGGCGTTTTCTTTTATGCGCTCTCCCGCAGCTCAATATGCTTTTGAAGTCGGCGATGTCGTCGAAGCTCTGTGCGACCATGAAAAGGGCAGCGACCGTGTGCGCGGCTGGCTGAAAGGGATTGTCGTCCAAATCGACAACAAAATGGTCGCCGTTCAGTTTCGCTCAAACGTTTTCCTGACAGACGGCTGGATGGTTCCCGACCGCATCCTGTGGTATCCCACCAATTCTGACCAGATTCGCCCGGCAGGCACCGGCAAAAAGACTCCCCCAATCATCAAAAAGAGCATTCCCAAAGACGACATTCCTGATTACTGAAATTGTAGACAGAGAAACAGGTATACAAGTAGACAGGGCAGCCCCATGACCTTTGATATTGCCAAGATTCGCGCCGATTTTCCCACCCTCCAGCGGGAGGTGCGCCCCGGCGTGCCGCTGGTTTATCTGGATTCAACGGCCACCTCCCAAAAACCGCTCCTGGTCATCCAGGCGATGGATGATTACTACCGCCGCTCCAATGCCAACATTCATCGCGGAGTCCATACCCTGGCCGAAGAAGCAACCGCCCTTTACGAACAGGCGCGCGAGAAAATTGCCCGGTTTATCAACGCTCCGGCCTCCAAACAGGTCATATACACCCGCAACACCACCGAATCCATCAACCTGGTGGCTTACAGTTGGGCGCGCGCCAACCTGAAAGCCGGTGATTTGGTCATTCTGACCGAGATGGAACATCACAGCAACCTGGTTCCCTGGCACATGCTGGAGATGGAGCGCGGCATCCGGCTGGAATTCATTCCCGTGACCGAAAACGGCCTGCTCGACCTGGACGAATACAAAAAACTGCTCGAACAAGGCCCCAAACTGGTCTCGTTTACGCACATGTCCAACGTCCTCGGCACCATTAACCCGGCGGCTGAAATCATCCGGCTGGCGCATCAGGCCGGGGCGATAACGCTGCTCGATGGGGCGCAGTCGGTTCCTCATTTTGTGGTGGATGTGCAGGCGCTAGAGGTTGATTTTCTGGCTTTTTCTGCGCACAAGATGTGCGGCCCGACCGGGATTGGCGCCCTGTATGGAAAGGCCAGCCTGCTGGAAGCCATGCCGCCCTTCCTCGGCGGCGGGGATATGATTCGGGAAGTCAAACTGCGCTCGTTTAAGCCCAATGCTCTACCGCACAAATTCGAGGCCGGCACGCCCGCCATTGCCGAAGCGGTTGGGTTTGGCGCAGCCTGTGACTACCTGTCCTCGGTCGGCATGGACGCCATCGCCGCGCACGAACACGAGATAACGGAATACGCCCTGGAGCGGCTGGAAGAAATCCCAGGCGTGAAACTGTTCGGCCCCGGCATACAGGATAAAGGCGGGGTGGCTGCGTTCACGCTTGAAGGGGTGCATCCTCATGATGTCGCCCAAATCCTCGACCAGGACGGCGTGGCCGTTCGCGCTGGTCATCACTGCGCTCAACCCCTGCACGAGAAATTCCACATCCCCGCCACCTCGCGCGCCAGTTTTTATCTTTACTCCACCAAAGAAGAAGTGGATAAACTGGTGGATGGGATTTATAAAGTCAAGAAATACTTTGGCTAAATCTACTGAATACTGGTTACTGACATGGACGACCTCTACCGCGAAGTCATCATCGAACACTACAAAAACCCCGGCTACCGGGGCTACCTCGACCCGCATGATTACGCTTTTGCCGACAGCAACCCCCTATGCGGCGACCACATTGAGATTACCCTGCGGGTGGATGGCGAGAACAAAATTAGCGAAGCCGCCTTTCAGGGGCATGGCTGCGCTATTTCGCAGGCCTCGGCGGATTTGCTGCTTGAATCCATCATCGGCAAGCCGCTCGAGGAAGTCAGGCATCTCGACAAACAATACGTTCTCGACCTGCTCGGTCTCGACCTGGGCCCGGTGCGGCTGAAATGCGCCCTGCTCTCGCTCAAAGTGCTGAAGGCAGGGGTTTACGGCCTGGGCGAGGCCCCCGATTCGCTTGTGGAGTAAGGCCTGTGTTCAATTACACCCCTTTGGATGAATCACGCGCCGAATTTTACGAAATTGGCCCGGCGGACCTGCCGAATGGCGAGCGCCTGTTCGTTGAAATCGGCGATAAGCCGATTGTCGTTTTCAACATCGCCGGGCAGTATTTTGCGATTGGCGATGTCTGTACCCATGATGACGGCCCGCTCGGCGATGGCGACCTGGAATGCTACCACATCGTCTGCCCCCGGCACGGCGCGGAGTTTGACGTGCGGACCGGAAAGGTGATGAGCATGCCCGCCGTGGTTGATATCCCCGCTTACCCGGTGCGAATTCAGGATGGGAACTTGCTCGTCGGAATTCCAAAAGAGTGAAAAAGCGCGCGAAAAACGAGGAATGAGCCTGACAGGTTCATTCCTCGTTTTTTTGTTCTTCGCAAGGATTCTTACCAGTCTCCAGCGTAGCCGATAACGTATGGGCTGGTGAGATTTTCAGTCCGCGCCCGGCGCAGTTCGACCAACTGGCGGATGTGCAGACCATCGTGCGCCACCCATGAAGCAAACATATCTCCCGCTTTCATGGTTGCGCCCCAGGGCGTGATGGCGGACTGTTCCCAGGCCGGATTCTCCAGCCCGCGCAGCCAGGCCAGCGATTTCTGGCGTTCCTCCAGCCACTTGCGGCGCATTTCATCAAAATTGCGGTGGTTGTAGCCGCGTTCCGCCACCCATTCCGCCGGGCGGATGAGCGGCCAGGGGTCGGCGGGGCGGTGCAGGAGAATGTCGAGACGCTGGCGGAAGTCCTCGCGCTCTTCGTCGTACAGGTGGCAAAGTACCTCCAGCATGGACCAGGCCTCTGGCGTTGGCTTGAAGCGCGCCTCTTCATCAGAAACACCCTCCAGCAGGGCTGTGACCATCCCCATGCCCAGTTCCAGTTCGCGGAGGAAAGATTCAGCGTCCATGTTGCCTACTTCCCAAACGTTCCGACAATGCGCAGAATATCAAAGCCTTCGGCAAACGGCACTTCGCCCAGCGCGCCATGCCGCACCATGATGGAACGGGTCAGTTCGCTGTTGAAATAGTATTTATCGCGGTAGGTTTCGTATTGCGAGAGGGCCTCGATTTTTTTATGAACGCTCTCCTCGCTGACTTCGACGATAAAGTGCGGGAAAAAACCATACGAAGAGCGCACCACGTCGAAGCCCAGCACGGTAATGCCGCGAAAGGCGCGCAGAGATTCTTCGGTGATGGTGTTGTGGTCCTGGTGAACATCGGCGCGGGAGTGGACGAAAATCAAATCGGGGTTGAAGTCGCGGCGCAGTTTCAGGAAGTATTCCAAAATTTCCTGGCGCGAATCGGGAAAAATGCGCGTGGTGAAGGGTCCCAGGATGACATTTTCGCGCTTTACTCCCAGCACATCCATGCTGCGATAATGCTCCTGCACCAGATTTTTCAGCAAAGGATTCTTCTGGTTGTCCGAAAGCGTAACGCACAGAACCTCGGTGTGGGGCGCAATCTGATGAATCAGCGCGCCGCAGCCCAGTTCGATGTCATCGGGGTGCGCGCCAATGAAGAGAACGCGTTTGCCGTAAAAGTTCATGATGAAATCCACAGATTTCACAGATTACGCAGATTGGACGAGAGAAGAAAATCCGTGAAATCTGCGTAATCTGTGGATAGTTCTGGTGTTACTTGGTGGCCAAAATCCCGCCCACCACTTTGGTCATCACCAGTTTGCCATCGCGTTCGAACCAGCGGGTTGCGACGGCTTCGATATTGCGCAGGATTTCGGCGTACTCTTCTCTGGTATTGAACATGCTCGTCCACAGTTTACGGTCTTCGCTCAGCGAGGCGCGGACGTAATCCATGAACGGGCTGACTTCGGGAAAAGTAAGCGGGTTTTCAAAGACCAGCAATTCGGTTTTGGCAAAAATACCGCTAATCGTGTTGAAAATTTCGCCCTTGAAGCGGCTGGAACCGGGCATGGGTGGAATGGGCTTGCCAGTGGCTTCTTTGATGATGTCGTAGAACATCTTCTTATTTTCCGGCAGCGGGCCGGTGACAAACAGCCGTCCGCCGGGCTTGATGACGCGGCGCGCCTCGCTGAAAGTGAATTTCAAATCGGCGGCGTAGTAAATGGCAAAGGCGCTGGAGACAAAATCGAAAGTGTTATCGGGGAAGGCGAAGGGTTTGTTGAAATCGAGAAACTGGAAAGTGATGTTTTTGTCGCCGCGCTCAGCCTGTTTGGCGCGGGCTTTTTCGAGCAGTTCCTCCGAAAAATCGCCGCCCGTAATTTCGGCCTGGCCCTGGGTGTGGTCACTGTATAAAAAGCATTGCTTGCCCGCGCCACAGCCTACATCCAAAATCTTATCGCCCGGTTGGGGGTTGAGAACCTCAATATTCCATGCGTCAATGTTGCGCGCGCCATATTTTTCATGAATATCAATACGAACAAGCAGGTCTTTACTGGTTTCCTGATAGTTAATTTCCATCTTTCTCTCCTTTAATGTGGCGCGAAACGGTCTTTCGCGTGACAAGTTTTGCGATTATACCCAATCCTATTCCAAAATTCAACTGCTGAATTTTGAATCTACCTTGTTGGATAGGCGTGTAAAATGTAGAATAGACGCGCGCAGTACCGACATCCACAAAAATCTCAGGAAACTTCCGCGCTTTTGGCGCGAGTCCGCATTCTCAAAAAAGCGGCGAGGGGTGAGATTTTTTGAGCAAGCAGAAATCTTAACTTTTTCCCGGAGCAGCAGCATGGCATCCAAACCCATCATCCAACCCGTCAAAGGCACGCGCGAATTCTATCCCGAAGAAATGGCGCAGCGCAACTTCATCTACGAAAAAGCGCGCCAGGCCTCCCAAACTTTCGGCTACCAGGAGTGGGACGCGCCCTTCCTCGAAACCATCGAACTCTACGCCGCCAAATCGGGCGAGGAACTTGTCAAAGAACAGTCTTTTGTCTTCCCCGACCGGGGCGGCGACCTGATAACCCTGCGCCCCGAACTGACCCCCTCGCTGGCGCGCATGATTGCCCAAAAACAGAGCGAACTGGCCTTTCCCGTCCGCTGGTGGTCGTTTGGCCCCTTTTGGCGCTACGAACGCCCCCAGCGCGGGCGCTCGCGCGAGTTTTTTCAGTGGAATGTGGATATGCTGGGAGTCAACTCGCCCGAGGCCGATGCCGAACTGATTGCCGTTGCCGCCACCTTCCTGAAACTGGTCGGGCTTACGCCGCAGCAGGCCGCCATTTTCGTTAACAACCGCCGCCTGATGGATGCCCAATTCGACGCACTCGGAATCCCGCTCGAAAAGCGCCTCGAGGTCTCAAATGCCGTTGACCGCCGCTCCAAAATGGACCCCGCCAAATGGGACGAATACGTGCTGGAACTTGGTCTCAGCCAGGAGCAGCTGGCTGGCCTGAAGCAGATTCTCAGCGACTATAAACTCTGGCAGAAATCAGACGAATTGGCGCGGCTGTTCAAAGCGCTGGAGGCGCTGGGGGTGAGGGAATACGTCCAATTCGACCCGAACATCATGCGCGGCCTGCTCTACTACACCGGCACGGTCTTCGAGGCTTTCGATGTTTCTGGCTCGGTGCGGCGCGCCATTTTGGGCGGAGGCCGCTACGATAATCTGCTGCGCGACGTGGGCGGCGACCCGCTTTCGGGCGTTGGCTTTGCGATGGGGGATGTCGTCATTGGCATCATTCTCAAAGAAAAGGGGCTGATTCCCCCCTTCGTGCCAACTCCGGCCCCGGTGCTGGTGACTATTTTCGACGAATCCCTCTGGATGGAAAGTTTCGCCCTGGCCGCCGAACTGCGCGCTGCCGGAATCAACGTCACCAGTTACCCCGAACCGGCCAAACTGCCCAAACAATTCAAATTCGCCGACCGCATGGGCGTCCGGGTGACCCTTGTCATTGGCCCCGATGAGGCTGCCGCGGGCAAAGTAACCGTTAAAAACCTGGCCACTTCAACGCAAGAGACGGTTGCTCGCGCCGAAGTCGTCCAGACCATTCGCAAAATTCTTGCCGCCTGAGAATAGAAAGCCCGATATCATGGGCGGTTGGATTGCCGCCATAATCGAATTTCGGAGTAAAAGGTCATAATATATCGGTGACGATGGTCACTTGTGAAAAACATCATCTTCTCTGAAAATATGGTATATCCAGGTGAAAATTACCTTTTTTGGAGAAGACGCTATGCAGATTACCCGCCAGGCCGACTACGCCATCCGCGCCGTTTTGTACATTGCAAAGCTGGGGCCAAATCAGCGCGCCGCCACCAGCCAGATTGCGCAAGAGCAGCACATTCCGCCTTCCTTTCTGGCAAAGATTATTTCGCAATTATCCATTGCGGGCCTGCTCCAAACCTCGCGCGGCGCGCGTGGCGGTGTCACGCTGGCCCGCTCTCCCGAAGAAATTACCCTGCTGGAAGTCGTCGAAGCCATTGACGGGCCGATTGCGCTGAACGAATGCGTTAATGACCAGGGGGCCTGCACTTTCGGTGAGGAATGCCCCTTGCGCCCTATCTGGTGCGATGCGCAAGAAGACCTGGTGAAGCGGCTGAAGGCGACGAATTTCGCCCAGTTCGCTTCGATGAATTAAAAAACACTTATCCGGTCAGGATAGACCGGTTGTCTTGAGGGAGACACCACTGATATTCCCCTGTCTCGCCTGACAGGGGATTTTTTTTCAAGGAGATTTGTATGAAAAAGAAGAATTTGAAAATCCTGGTGGGGGTCGAAGTCGCCGTGCTGGCGTTCTTATGTTTGTGCGGCATTGCGGGCATTGTCTATTACGCTGGCAGATTACCCGCAACAACAGAAATCAGTCAACCGACTATCCAGCCAGTCGCAGAAGCGACAGCTACTCCGCCGCCTACCGAAACTCCTGTCCCGGTTTTGCTCGGCACGCAACTGGAGCGGCAGCCGAATGGCGCAAGCACATTTACCGACCTGGATGGCGGCTTTGAAATCGACATCCCTGTCGGTTGGCTGGCGGCGCGCCCTGATAATAACGATGAAATCAACGCTGTGCTGGCAGGCGAAGGCGCGAAAAATCAGATGTTGTTCGACCAATTGACGGCTGACCAGGCTGCTTACGAGGCGGGAAAAGACCGGCTGCTCATTTATCCTCTCCGGCCAGATATCCAGAAAGATGTATTGTTCGGGTTTTCAAAACTGGTCTGGCAAAGCCCTGATACCCAGCCGATAGACAACGCAACGATGGGACAATTGGTGCGCGAATTAGAGTCTTCTGGCGTACTGCCGGGGCTTCGGGTCAGGACTTCCAGTATTGAGGAGAACCAGAACGGAGTTCCAGTGATGGTTATCAAGGGCCGCTTTGGCCTCCCCGATGGGCAGGGTGGTTCCATCCCTTTTACTGCAATCCTGGTATTTTTCAAACCAACTCCTACGAGCGTCACGCGCATTACCTTTACCTATATGCAAGATTTTGAAGCCCAGATTGAGCCAGATGTCAACGCGATGATAGCGTCTATCCGGTTGAGTAAATAGGAAATGCCAGCATTTCGAGTAAAGGTGACAGTCACTTTTGAAGCGACCGTCACCTTTTTGGTTATGCTCCTGGCGTATAATTGCTTTATCGGTAAGTGATTCCCCAAAGCAATTTCAATCAAGGAGAAGCCCATGTCTGGCCCTCGTGTTGTCCGCGCGCCGCGCGGAACAGAACTGACCTGCAAGAATTGGCTCATTGAAGCCGCCTACCGCATGATTCAAAATAACCTCGACCCTGAAGTGGCCGAGAAGCCCGAAAACCTGGTCGTGTATGGCGGGCGTGGGCAGGCGGCGCGCTCGTGGGAAGCCTTCGACGCGATTCTCGACAGCCTGAAGAACCTGGAAGAAGATGAAACCCTGCTGGTTCAATCGGGCAAACCGGTTGCCGTGTTCAAAACGCACCAGGATGCGCCGCGCGTATTGATTGCCAACTCCAATCTGGTGCCGCATTGGGCTACCTGGGAGCATTTCGACGAACTGGCCAAGAAAGGCCTCATCATGTACGGTCAAATGACCGCCGGGAGTTGGATTTACATCGGAACGCAGGGGATTTTGCAAGGGACGTATGAGACTTTTGGGGCGCTGGCAAAACGCAAAGGCTGGGGGTCGCTCAAGGGCAAATTCTGTCTCACCGCTGGGCTGGGCGGCATGGGTGGGGCGCAGCCGCTTGCCATCACCATGAATGAGGGCGTGGGATTAATCGTCGAAGTGGACCGCGAACGAGCCGAGCGCCGCCGCGCCATCGGTTACGTGGACAAGGTGGTGGATGACCTCGAAGAAGCGATGACGCTGGTGGAGGAGAATCAGGCCAAAGGGCGCCCAATTTCCATCGGGCTGATTGGAAATGCCGCGGATGTTTATAGCGAACTGGCTGCGAAAGGCGTCATCCCCGATGTCGTCACCGACCAGACCTCGGCGCACGAGGCGCTGATGTACGTTCCCTCCGGGCTGACGGTGGAAGCCGCCAACCAGCTGCGCGTTTCAGACCCCCAACAATACAAGAAAATGGCAATGGCCTCCATGGCAAAACACGTTCAGGCCATGCTGGCCTTCCAGCGCGCGGGCGCGGAAGTGTTCGATTACGGTAATAATCTGCGCCAGCAGGCCTACAACTACGGCGTGACGGACGCCTTCGAGTTTCCGGGCTTCGTCCCGGCCTATATCCGCCCGCTGTTTTGCGAGGGCAAAGGCCCCTTCCGCTGGGTGGCGCTCTCCGGCGACCCGCAGGATATTTACACCACCGACCAGGCCATTATGGAGTTATTCCCGGAAGATGACCACCTGCGTCGCTGGCTGGTGATGGCGCGCGAGAAAGTGCCGTTCCAGGGTTTGCCCGCGCGCATCTGCTGGCTGGGGTATGGCGAGCGCGTCAGGGCGGGGCTGAAGTTCAACGAACTGGTGGCAAGCGGCAGGGTCAAAGCCCCCATTGTGATTGGGCGTGACCATCTCGATAGCGGGTCGGTGGCTTCGCCCAACCGGGAAACCGAAGCGATGAAAGATGGGTCGGACGCCATTTCAGACTGGGCGATTCTCAACGCGCTGATTAACGCCGTCGGCGGGGCAACATGGGTCTCCTTCCATCATGGCGGCGGCGTGGGAATGGGATATTCCCAGCACGCCGGGCAGGTTATCGTGGCCGATGGCACGCCCGAAGCCGCCAAACGGCTGGAGCGGGTGCTGACTACCGACCCTGGCATGGGCGTTGTGCGGCACGCCGACGCCGGTTATGAAATTGCCATCGAAGCCGCCAGACGGCATGGTATCAAAATGCCCATGTTGAAATGACCCCACGTTCGCCCGCAGTTACGCTGCGGGCGTAACTTCAGGATACAATCAGGCTATGACGACCAACCCCAAACCACACATCCTGTTCCTGTTTTCCGATACCGGCGGGGGGCACCGCTCGGCAGCCGAGGCCATCATCGAGGCCATTCAACTCGAATTTGGCGATGCAGTGACGACCGAAATGGTAGATTTTCTGAAAGAACACACGCCGCTGCCCATCAACCGTCTGCCGCAATGGTATCCGTATATGGTCAAACTGCCGCAACTGTGGGGCGCCAGTTTTCGGATAAGCGATGGGCGCGCCCGCGCCCGGGCCATCACCGGCACTTTATGGCCGGCGGTCAGCCGCTTTGCGCGTGGCATTGTCAACGCTCATCCGAGCGATATGATTGTCTCGGTTCATCCGCTGGCAACTTCGTTCATTCTGCGCGCTTTAGGAAAAAACCGCCCGCCTTTCATTACTGTTGTGACCGACATGGTGACGACTCATGCCCTGTGGTTTGACCAGCGCGCCGACCTGATTTGCGTCCCGACGGACATTGCCCGTTTCCGCGCCATCGAATATGGCATGGAGCCAGACCAGGTGGTGACGGTTGGACAGCCCATTGCGGCGCGCTACTGCGTGCCGGTGGGCGATAAAGCCGAATTGCGCAAAAAATTGGGCTGGCCGGTGGATAAATTCACCGCCGTGCTGGTGGGCGGCGGCGAGGGCATGGGGCCGCTGGCCCAAACTGCGCGCGCCATCAACGAATCTGGACTGGATTTATCGCTGGCGGTGGTGGCCGGGCGCAACGAGCGGCTCAAACACAGCCTGGAAGAATACGATTGGAACATTCCTGCAAAAATCTACGGCTTTACGCGCGAACTGCCCGATTTCATGCGCGCCGCCGATGTCTTGATTACCAAAGCCGGGCCGGGGACGATTGCCGAAGCGTTGAATGCTCACCTGCCGATAATTCTGTATGCCAAACTGCCCGGGCAGGAGGATGGCAACGTCACCTATGTGCGCGAAACGGGAACAGGCGTTTGGGCGCCTACCCCGCAGCGCGTGGTCGGCACCCTGCGCGAATGGGTTGAACAGCCCGCCAGGCGCCAGAGATTCGTAGAAGCCTGCAAAAAAGCCGCCCGCCCCGATTCCTCGCGCGCCATTGCCCGCTTAATTGGAGAGAAGTTGGGGCTGGAGACCAAACAGAAAGCGTAAACCCGGGCCGCCAGCCTGATTTATTTCTCCCGTTTGGGCTCTATCCGGCTGATGCGCGAGGCAGGCATGACCGTTGCGCGCTGCGTTGCCCGGGCGATTTGTTCATCCTTGATGACGCGCGCCAGGTGTTTAACCATTACAGCCTGGCGCTGGCTGGCTGTCGCGCCCAGGTCGGCGAGGGCAGGCTCCAGCCAGGCCTGGTAAGAGCGGACGCACAGGTACACGGGCCGGTTGCGCCGGTGGGGGAGGTGATTGAGCAGTCCGGCGATTTTCTGCGGAACATCTGTCGCTTCGGGGTGGATGAGCGGCGTCAGCAGGATGCCGGCCATGCCTGATGATAGGCTGATGTAACAGCGCGCGCCTTCCGGGCAAATCAAACCGCTGGCGCGGCGTGGCGCGGGTTCGATGGGTTGCAAGAGCGGCGGGACGATTTGATGATGTAGAGATTGGATGGAAGGCAGGTTTACCGATGATATTTTGCGCCAGCGCTCAGCAGGTTCTGGGGTTTTAACTGTGCTCAAATCCCAGATGCGTTGCCAGGCATAGACCGAAAATCCCGCCCTGCGCAGGGCCGGGAAGGCTTCACTGGTTTCGTCTACCTCGGCCAGAATGTGGAAACTGCCCCACTCTCCGGCTTCGGCAGCAAGGTGTTCCACCAGCGCGGTCAGGCCAGGATGCGCCAGTTGCGTTGCGGGGGTCAGGTAGAGCAGTTTGGCAAACAAATCGCCGTTGGTTTGGCTGATTCCGCCCAGCAGGATTTCCCCGTTTTCGCTGGCGATGGCGGAATAAATGTGCCGGTCAGGATTGAGATAAGCCATCAGCCCGATTGCGCCTAAGGGGTTGCCGCGCGTCAATTGCCGGGCGGTATCCAGGCTGATGACTTCGCTGCGATAACGGTAGAGCGTCGGAAGGTCAAGCAGGTCGAGGGGGCGGATGTTCATAAGACCAATTTCCCGGTTATCCAGTCAGCCGGTCACTAATCGTACCACAACTGGATAACCGGTCAACTGGTTAACGTGCCAGGGAGATGAAGTATTCGTGAAACCGGTCATCCGCGGTCAGTTCGGGATGAAATGAGGTAGCGAGCAGTTTACCCTGAATGGCGGCCACGATGCGTCCATCCGGCAGTCGGGAGAGAATCTGTGCCTTGCCGGAGACTGATTCGATTAACGGGGCGCGAATAAAGACAGCGTGATAGGGGGCTTCGCTCTGGGTGGCGGCTTTGAGTTCAGGAATGTCGAGGTCAACCTCGAAGGAATCGACCTGGCGCCCAAAGGCGTTCCGTTCGACAGTAATGTCCATCAGGCCGAGCAGAGGCTGGTCACGCTTGGCGTCTTTTGAGAGAAAAATGGCCCCGGCGCAGGTTCCCCAGATGGCCTTCTCGCGTCCAAAGTCGCGCAGCGGCTCCATCAGCCCAAAGGCAAGGGCAAGTTTGGCAATGGTGGTCGATTCGCCGCCAGGGATGATGATGCCATCGAGGTTATCGAGATGTCCGGGCAGGCGCACTTCAGCAGTTTCGACGCCCAGCCGTTTGAGAACCGCAATGTGTTCGGCGAAATCGCCCTGGAGAGCTAGGACACCGATTTTCATAGTCAGTTACCAGTTATCAGTTATCAGTGGTCAGCAAGACGGATGACTGCTCACTGATAACTATTCATTAAATCACCAACCCCGCCCGGCGATTTTTTCCACCTCGGGCATGGTTGAGACGTTGCGGCCTACCATTGGCTCGCCCAGGTTTCGGCTGACTTCGGCCAGGATGACCGGGTCGTTGAAGTGCGTCACCGCCTTGACGATGGCGGCGGCGCGTTTGGCCGGATCGCCGCTCTTGAAAATGCCAGAGCCAACAAACACGCCATCCACGCCGAGTTGCATCATCAGCGCGGCATCGGCTGGGGTTGCCACTCCGCCAGCGGCAAAATTGACCACAGGCAGGCGCCCCAGTTCCTTCACTTCTTTGACCAGTTCCACCGGCGCGCCGATTTCTTTGGCATAGGTGAACAGTTCTTCTTCGGCCATGCTGGTTAGTTTGCGGATTTCGCCCATTACCGCGCGTGCGTGCTTCACGGCTTCTACCACATCACCTGTTCCGGCCTCGCCTTTGGTGCGAATCATGGCCGCGCCTTCGGCAATCCGCCGCAGGGCCTCGCCCAGGTTGCGCGCTCCGCAAACGAAAGGCACTTTGAACTTGTGCTTATCCACATGATGCGCGTCATCGGCGGGGGTCAACACTTCCGATTCGTCAATGTAGTCCACGCCAATCGCTTCCAGAATTTGCGCTTCGACAAAATGTCCAATGCGGCACTTGGCCATGACCGGAATGCTGACTGCCTTCATGATTTCTTCGATAAGGCCGGGGTCGCTCATGCGCGCCACGCCGCCATGGGCGCGGATGTCGGCGGGGACGCGCTCCAGGGCCATGACCGCGCACGCGCCCGCATCCTCGGCGATTTTGGCATGTTCGGGTGTGACCACGTCCATGATGACGCCGCCTTTCAGCATCTGCGCCAGTCCTTTTTTGACAGCAAAACTACCAGTGATTGATTCCATAAAACTCTCCTTAAAGATAGGGCAGAATTGAGGTTGCCCCGAATTGGTTGGAATAAACTCCAGCCTGCATGATTTTAGGCAAAAATTGGAGTATGTTAAGAGCCAATAAAGACGAATAAAAACCAGTCCAATTTGGTGAATTTGGCGATTTTTGCGCTGATTGGCTCTATTGTTTTTGGTGAAAAAATGATATATTGACTATGCCGCTTAATGTGTATTCTTTATGCTTTTACGTTCCTCTTCATGCGTATTCCTCTTGACCGCAACTCCCCTGTTCCGCTCTATGCGCAAATCGAACAACATTTGCGCCAGGGCATTCTGAGCGGCAGCCTCGCGCCGGAAACCCGATTGCCCGCCAGCCGTCAACTGGCGCGGGATTTGGGAGTTAACCGCATCACGGTGGAAAACGCCTATGCCCGGCTGGAGACGGATGGTCTGGTCTATTCGCGGGTCGGAAGTGGCACTTATGTCTTGCCGCCTCCGCCGCTTCCTCAGCGCTTGCCAAAAAGCGCCGAAATCACCTGGCCGTTTTGGCAACAAACCCTGCCCGAACGCAGCCTGGGCGCGCGGGCCATCGTCGAGCAGATGCGCCTGTCCGTTGGGCGGGCGGACCACATTAGTTTTGCGGGCGGCATTAGCGATTCGCATTTGTTTCCCGTTGAGGACTTTCGCAAAGTCTTGCAATCTGTTATGAGGCGTGATGGCATGGACGCGCTTGATTATGGGGACCGGCGCGGCTACGCCCCTTTGCGCGAAACCATCACCCACATTCTTGCCAGCCAGGGACTGCAAACCAGCCCCGACCACATTCTCATCACCGCCGGGTCACAACAGGCGTTGGCGCTGGCCGCACAACTCTTGCTCGAACCAGGCGACACCATTCTGGTCGAAAGCCCCACCTATTCCGGCGCGCTCGACTTGTTTCGCGCTCTGAACTTCAGGATTATCAGCGTCCCGGTTGACAGCCAGGGAATGCAGGTTGATTTGCTCGAAAAGCAATTACAGCAACACCACCCGAAACTGATTTACACCATCCCAAACTTTCACAACCCAACCGGAACTTGCCTGTCTGGAACGCGCCGCCATGAACTTATCATCCTGGCGGACCGTTATAACGTTCCCATTTTGGAAGATGATTTCGTCGGTGATTTGCGTTACGAGGGCCGCGCCCTGCCTGCGCTCAAGGCGCTTGACCCTGGCGGGCGGGTTATTCATATTAGTACTTTCTCCAAAATGCTTATGCCTGGCTTGCGGGTCGGGTTTTTGGTGGCCGATGGCCCGGTTTATGATGGACTGGTCAAGTTTAAGCGGGTGAATGACCTGGCAACCTCCAGTCTCATCCAGCGTGCTCTGCATGATTACGTCACTGTGGGTCGCTATCAGGCCCACCTACGCCGCTCTAGCCAAATTTTCCGCAAACGGCGTGATGCGATGTTTTCCGCCATGCAACGCAACCTGCTCTCCGGCATCCAACTCGAAATACCACAGGGCGGCCTGTTCTTTTGGATGAAATTGCCCGAGGGGCTTTCGGCGGATGAACTGTTGCCCGTAGCCATCCGTGAAGGGGTTGATTTCATGCCCGGAAGCGGGTTTTTCTTGAACCCGGCGGAAGGCGCGGGTTGGCTGCGATTGAATTTTGTCGTCCAGGATGAAAGAAAGATTGAGATGGGGATGGAGCGCCTGGGACGGGCAATGAGAACCTGCGCCTGAATGTATTCACCCCTCTTGTGGTAAATCACCTGTTCGCTCTTGCCATGTCCAGGGTCTTTCATGGCGCGTTCGGAGCAGGCGCTGTCGAAAACCTGTCTTGGTGATAACGAAACTTTTTTCATCATTTCGCCGTTTATAATAAGAAAACGAGGAGAAATCGCATGTCCACTTTATCTCTGAATACCGGTTTGTTTTTTGAGGATTTCCAGCCCGGTCAAAGATTAACTTCCGCCGGGCGCACCGTTACCGAGCATGATGTGGCCGCTTTTGCCGGTCTTTCTGGCGATTTCAACCAGATTCACACCGACGCTGAATTTGCCAAAACAACTCCTTTCGGACAGCGCATCGCGCACGGCATTCTTGGCTTGTCCATTGCTTCTGGCCTGGCTGTACAGACCGGCATTCTGGGCGCGAATGTGCTGGCCTTTCGCGAAATCAACGAGTGGAAATTCGTCAAACCCGTTTTCCTCGGTGATACCATCCATGTCGAGATGGAAGTGACCGAGGTTAAAGCCCTTCCGCGCATCGGCGGGGGCAGCGTCACTCTTTTCGTCAAGGTAAACAACCAGACCAACGAAACCGCAATGAAAGGAACCTGGACGGTGTTGGTCAAGTCAAAACCAGCCTAAAACCATGCCTGAATCCAAATATCAGCCTGACGACTATTTTCCTGAAGGAAAGTCTTCTAAAAAACATCCTGAGGACGAGCCAAAGCCTTCTGCTTTTGCGCCCAGGCAGACTGTTCCCGAAGAATCGCCTGCCTGGAACGACTTTACCGGCCCGGTTTTGCCCGATTCGGATGCCCATCCGCTTCCTCCGGCGCCGCTTCGTTCTTCCGAAGAGCCGCCCGTCTGGAACGATTTCACCGATTCGCTGATGCCTGACCGGCCCGAAAGTGAGCCCGCCTACCCTAATTGGCGAGAAGAAAACCCACTCGCTGGCGCCGCGTCCGTTAACTCTGACTATTATGACGATTATTTCACGGGGCGCATTCAGCCCCAGGAACGGTCGGTTCCTGATAAGACGAGCGTCTCGCCGGTTCAATCGCAGACCATGCTGCCGAACGGTGGAATGTCGCAGCGGCCCAGTCCGCCACCGCTTTACCCGGAACCGAACTTCCCTGGAATGGAACCGGTCGAAGCCGTCGACCTGAACGCCACCCGCGTTACTCCGGCGGCGCTGCAATCGACTACCGGGCGCAGGCGCGTCGGGAGCGTTGCCAGACGCATGCCCACGCAACCCAGCCGCAAGAGTGGTTGGGGTTGCCTGGCGCGTGGATTAGTTATCAGCCTGTTCACGCTGGTCGTTCTTGGAATTTTGGGGGCAATTGCCGCGGTTGCTGCCTATTTTTCCATTGCCGCAGACTTGCCGACGGTGGATGATTTGCGGGCGCGTTCCTCGCAATTTGAAACCACCCGCATCCTGGACCGCAATGGCAACAGTCTGTATGAAATTCTCGACCCCAATGCCGGGCGACGCACGACTGTTAATCTGAGTCAAATCTCACCGTATGTCGTTGCCGCCACCATTGCTACCGAAGACAAAGAGTTCTACAATCATCCTGGTTTCGACCTGCTTGCCATTCTGCGCGCCCTATGGGCCAACACCGAAACAGGTGGGCAGGGCGGTGGCGCATCGACCATTACCCAGCAATTGGCGCGCGCCCTGTTGCTCTCGCCCGAAGAGCGCGCCCAGCGCACCTACATGCGCAAAGTCCGCGAAATCATCCTGGCGGCAGAAATCACCCGCCGTTATAGCAAGGATGAAATCCTGGAACTGTATCTGAACGAAATTTACTACGGCAACCTGGCCTACGGAATCGAGGCTGCCGCCGAGACGTATTTTGGACCGGCCATTGATGGTCAGTTGACCGGGACCCCCAACGGCATTCTGGCTGATGACCTCAACCTGGCTCAGGCATCCTTTCTGGCTGGTCTTCCGCAATCTCCGGCGGTCTATGACATTCACACCAACCGCATTGCCACTCTCAATCGTCACCGCGATGTTATTGTGCTGATGTATACCCTCAGCGCCGATAAAAACTGCATCGAGGTCAGTAACAGCTCGCAACGGGTCTGTGTTGGCGTGGATGAGTCCCTTGCCGCTGCGCAGGAGATTGAAAATTACATTTTCCCCGCTCCCAACATCCAGATGCGTTACCCGCATTGGGTTCAGTATATCCGCTCGCAGTTGGAAGCAAAGTACGATGCCCAGACAATTTATCGCTCAGGCTTTACCGTCTACACCACGCTTGACCCCGCCCTGCAGGATATTGCCCAGCAACTGGTCACAAACCAGGTGAGCGCGCTCTTTGCTGAGGGCAAAAACGTTAAAAACGGCGCGTTGGTTGCCATCCAACCGCAGACGGGTCAAATTTTGGTAATGGTTGGCTCGCCCGATTTTTACAATGAAGAGATTGATGGTCAGGTCAACATGGCGATTAGCCCCACCCGACAGCCAGGTTCCTCCATCAAGCCATTGACCTATGTTGCCGCCTTCGAGAAAGGCTGGACAGCCTCCACGCTCATTTGGGATGTCCCGACCGGCTTCCCACCATCTGGCGACCCCAATGACCCCCGTGAACCTTATGTCCCCGAGAACTACGACCGGCGCTATCATGGCCCGGTGACGGTACGCAGTGCGCTGGCGAACTCTTACAATATCCCAGCGGTAAAGGCTCTCTATCATGTGGGGATTTATGATGACCCAAATACGCCATCGAAAGAAGGCCTGATTGGGATGGCCGAAAAATTGGGCATCACCAGCCTGACCAGGAAGGATTACGGCCTGGCTTTGACCCTGGGCGGTGGCGAAGTGAGCGTGTTGGAAATGACCGGCGCGTTTGCTGTGTTTGCCAATCGTGGCGTGCGTGTTCCGCCGGTTGCCATTTTGAAAGTGGTGGACAGTGATGGGAAGGTCGTCGAAGAATATAACCCGCCGCCGGGTGAACAGGTCATCCGACCCGAACATGCTTTTATCATTTCTTCCATCCTGTCTGATAATAACGCTCGCCGGCCAATGTTCGGCTCAAACTCGGTGCTGAACCTGCCTTTTCCTGCGGCTGCCAAGACCGGCACGACCAACGACTTTCGCGATAACTGGACCATAGGTTACACGCCTGACCTGGCGGTAGGTGTATGGGTAGGCAACGCCGATTACACCCCCATGCAAAATACCACCGGCCTGTCTGGCGCGGCGCCCATTTGGTCGCAATTCATGCAGCAAGCCATCCCACGCATAACCAACAACCCGACTCCGTTCAACCGCCCACCCGGAATTGTGGATAAGGTTATCTGCGCTGTCTCTGGAACCGAGCCTTCGCAATGGTGTCCGCAACAAAGCAGCGAAATCTTTGCAGCCGACCAGCCTCCTCTGCCCGCCACCGAAGACCTGTGGAAAGAAGTTATTCTCGATACCTGGAGCGGCCTGATTGCCAATGACTCGTGCAAAGACTTTGTTGAGAAGAAGATGACCATGAACGTGGCAGACCGCGAAGGGCGTTTCTGGCTGCGAAAAGTGGATGAAGGCCGCGCCTGGGCCGAGCAAATGGGATTTGATAGCCCGGTCTTCTTTACTCCCGACGAAGAGTGCAAAGCCGACTCCCCGCGCGCCACGCTCTCCATCGAAAATATCAGAGACGGGGACGTATTGACCGAGGAAAAGATAGATGTTGAAATCATTGCAGATGCCACTGATGGGTTTACGGTTTGGAGGTTGGAATATGCCGAAGGCGACGACCCTGCCGATACAGACTGGAAACTGCTCATGGAGAGCGACCAGCGCGTGCCCAGCCGGATGAAAGTGGTCAACTGGAACCTCGAAAAAGTTGGCAATGCTCGCTTCATTCTGCGCCTGCGCATGGAAAATCGTGATGGCGGCTACGCCGAGAAAATGATTCATATCAAAATTGATTACCAGCCGCCCACGCCTGAGCCGACTCTCGTCCCGCCTACCGAAACGCCCACGCCTGTTCCGCCGACGGAGACGCCCGTTCCCCTTCCGCCCACCGAAACGCCCACTTCGCCCGCGCCCGAATCACCGACCCCGGAACCGACTGCCACGCCATAGCAATCAATGCGCCGCTGCCCGGGTTTTCGTGGGGCAGCGGCGCGTTGCTCGTTCAGAAAATTTAGCGATTCGTGCCAGATATTATGACGATTCTTCGGATACTCTAAAAAATTCCACCAGCCGGGCCGAGACTTCTTCGGCTTCGTCATGCTGTACCCAGTGAGTGGCCTTCTCAAAATAAACCAGTTGACCGTTCTCGCAATATTTCAGGCTCTCGGCGGCCATTTCGGCGCTGAGGCCACATCGTTTTTACCCCACAGGATGAGAACCGGCATCTTCAGGCGCGGGTTGCCCGGCAGGGCAGGCCGTTTTTGCGTCAGGGCGCGATACCAGTTAATCATGCTGGTCAGCCCGCCAGAGGCGCGCCAGGCTTTTTTGTATTCTTCCAGTTCCGGGCGGCTAAACGTGCCTTTTTTGCCGCTGGAAATCAGCAAACGCGCGGCCAGAGCAAAGTCCTCGCGCGCCAGCAGCCAGTCGGCCAGGCCGGGAATCTGGAAAAAGGCAATATACCAGGATTTAAGCATTTGGCGGGGCGATTTTTTCAGGAAATCGAACATCACTGCCGGATGGGGAACGTTCAAAATCGCCAGTTTTTTGACGCGCTTCGGCCAGGTCATCCCCAGTGACCAGGCGACCACCGCGCCCCAGTCATGACCGGCCAGGTAGACGTTTTCATAGCCAAGCGCATCCATCAGCCCAACGATGTCGTTGGTCAGTTCGGACAAGGCGTATGCCGCCACGCCGCGCGGCGCGTCAGATTGTCCGTAGCCGCGCTGGTCGGGGACAATGACGCGATACCCGGCCTGCGCCAGGGCCGGGATTTGTCGTTTCCAGCCGCCCCAATACTCTGGAAAGCCGTGCAGGAGAATGACCGGCTCGCCATCCGCAGGCCCGCAAAGGACGATGTGCAATTGAATGCCATTGGTTTTCAACAAAGCGTGTTCAAGGGTGGTCATGACCGGGTTCTCCGCTTTTGACAGGGCGAAATAAATTCCGCGTTACGGGGCTGTTGAAAAATATTTCGTCACGAGGTCGGAATAATCAACCGTAGCGTGGGCTTGCAGGATGCTGAAGAAGTCGGCAGGCTGGGCGATTTTGCCGCTCATTTGAGAGTAGTAGTCTTTCAGAAAGGCAAAAAAGGCTTCATCGCCAATGCGTCCGCGCAATTCGTGAAGAAAGCGCGCGCCCTGGCGGTAGGTGGCGTTGGTGTAGGGGGTGAATCCGCCGTAACTGGGGACTGTGCCATCAATTTTGCCTTCCGGTTGGAAGAAGTCAATCCGCGCCGACTGCCACCAGGCAAGAGATTCGGGGTGGTTTTTCTCGTAGAACAACCGCTCGCAATAGGTGGTGAGGGCTTCATCCAGCCAGGGATGGTTGGCCTGGTCGTTGGCAACCGACCCAAACCACCATTGGTGACAGGTTTCGTGGGCGGCGACCATGACCAGGTAGTTATTGGGCGTGCCATCATACAGGTTGTAAAAAGCATTGCTCAGGTAGTAAAGACTATCGAACTCCATGCCATCGTTGAAATCGCCCTGCACGGCGGCCAGCGTTTTATGGCGCGGCGGCCCAAGGAGTTCACTGTAGGTTTGGATGGCGCGCAGGGTGGTTTCCAGCACGGCCTGACCAGGAACCTCAAAGCCAGGGTAAAAGTAGGAGGTTACGGTAACGCCGTTCGTTTCGCCGGAGAGGGAGGTCATGGTTTGTCCCATCGCAAAAGCGAAGGTGCGGCCTTCCTCAAGGGTATAGTGAGTGAAGTTCTCCCCTGGTTGCGCAGACCCGCCGGCGGCAACGGTTGGAGCCGAAAGGGGGTTGGCAAATTGCAGGCGGATGTCAAAATCGGCCAGGGGATAGGTGAGGTGTTCGCCATAGTACCAGGGGTCGGCCAGAAGCCAGCCGTTTTGCGGGTCGAAGGGAACAAGCATGGGGTACCAATCGGTGAGATTGACCTGTCGGGTGGTGTAGCCAAAGATTTGTGGTCGCACCTGGTTGGGGTCGCCCTGTTCGATGAGCGGTAAAGCCAAAAGATAGTTGAGTTCAATTTGCGCCGATGCGCCGTGCGCAATGGGAACGGGCGGGCGGAACGTGAGACGATGGCTTTCGAGGGTGTAGTCGTTGAGGGTTACGCCATCTACGCTCAGCCGTTCGATGCGAAAAATGCCGCCGCGCCGGTTGGGTTCAACCGCCAGGGTGATGGTTTCGAGTGGCTGTCCACTGAAATTAGCGAAGGTGATTTTTTGTCCGGCCAGGAGGGTTTTGTTCTCGTAGTCGAAGAGAACTTCAATGTCGTAAGTAATTTCTTGCAGCGCGATGGAAAGGTCTGGCGCGGGAAGCGGGGGGATGGTGCTGGTGGGAGAGGGGGGAGGTTCGGGGGGCAGGAGAGGGGTAGAAAGCACCGGAAGAGCAGTCTGTTGCGAGAACGGCCCTTCGCCTGCGCTCAGGACAGGCAGCGGGGTGAAGGTGGGCGGGGCGGATGGAGCGGCTGGGGTGACGGTGACAACGCCAGGCAGGCCGGGGCCGCATGAGCTCAGAATCCAGAGCAGAAAGAAGAAAAAGGGGAGATGTTTTTTCATCATCGGTAGGTGAAATAGGCGTGAACCAGGTCGGAATAATCAGCGGAGGCGTGTTCAGCGAGGATGGCGAAGAAGTCGGCGGAGGTGACGATGCGTCCGCGATTGCGGGCATAGTAATCTTGCAGGAAGGCCAGAAAAGCGGCGTCGCCCATGCGGGAGCGCAAGTCTTCGAGAAATTTCGCTCCCTGGAAATAGACGGCGTTGACGTAGGTTCGGAACGAGCCAGTGTCATAGATGCGCCAATCCACATAGCCGGTGGGGTTGTAGTAGTAAATACGAAAGTTCCACCACCAGTTGAGCGAACCGGGGTAATTGTACTCGTAAAAGATGCGCTCGCTGTAGGCGCACAAGGCTTCATCCAGCCAGGGTTCCAGGGCCTGGTCATTGGCGACGCCGCCATACCACCACTGGTGGGCAGTTTCGTGAACGGCAATCACCGTCAGGTTGTTGCGCGCCGTGCCATCAAAAGCGTTGTAGAAGTTGGCCGCCAGAAAGTATAGCCCATCGGATTCCAGGCCATCATTCAGGTCGGTTTCGACCACGGAGAGCGCGTTATGCGGGTAAGGGCCATAGACGCCGCGGTAGGTCAGCACAGCCTGACGGGTCATTTCCAACACGTGCGCGGCGGCAACAGCATGTTCGGCAAAGTAGTAGTTATAGAGGGTGATGCCATCCGCGTCGGCGGTTTGCACCAGGAAGTGCGGGCTGGCGCTGATGGTGAAGTTACGGGCATTGGGAAACTCGTACAGGAAAGCGCCGTTTTCGTAACGCGCCGGGGCTGAGGCAGCTACGACTGGCGGCGCGGAATCGACAAAGGTCAGGCTGACGCGGAAATCGGCCAGTGGATAGACGAGATTTTCGCCGTAGGGATGCGGGTCGCGCAAAATCCACGCGCCATTGCCTGCGTAGGGGACAACGAAGGGATACCAGTCAATGAGATTGGTTTGCCGCCAGGTGTAACCGAAATTCTCGTGACGGGTCGAACTGTAGGGCAGGTTCAAGCGGTAGGCGATTCCGAGTTTGACGACCTGCCCTGGCGGGAGGGCCGGGTTGAGGGTGACAGTCAGCCACTGACCATTGAGGCTGTAGTCGCCGGGGGTATCGTTGACGGTTAGGTTATCGAGGAGGAAAACGCCTGTCCACAAATTGGGGTTGACTCCCAGTACCAGGCTGGAGAGCGTTTCGCCGGTCTGGTTGGGGTAGAGAATCACCTGGCTGACGGTGACGGCGTGATTGGCGTAGTCCATCAGCGCGGATAGGGTGTACTGGGGCTTGTCACCGCTGATGGGCGGCGGCGCGTCGGTTGGATGGGGAGTGGGTGAAGGCGGACTGGTTGGAATGGGGGTGAAGGTTGACGTGGGCGAGGGTTCGATGGTTGGCGAGGAAATGGGTGTTTCGGTATTTGGAGAGGGCTGGAAAGGAGTGGCGGTGGGCTTCGGGTTGGCGGTGACGAAGACGTAGGCTTCCAGTGGGCGCGGGTCGGTGGAGGTGGAGAGCGGGGCAGCCAGGCAGGAGGCAAGAATCAAGGAAAGAAGAAAGATGGCGGCACGGAAAGGGCTTGGATGGGCGGGCATTGCAGGGAATTATACCTTTGTCTTAAAACGAAGCCGGGCCGGATTGGTTCCCGGCCCGGTTGCCCTACTCCTGGCTGATTTCCAGCAACGCCTGGCGCAATCGCTCCACTTCTTCCAGCGTGTTGTAATGCACCGCGCCAACGCGTACCATGCCGCCTTTGTCTTCCAGGCCGAGCCGTTCGGTAACGTTGATGGCGTAGTAGTTGCCGTCCCAAACGTAAATGCCGCGTTCGGCCAGTTTTTGGGCCACGCGGCGCGGATGGATGTCTTTCAGCCGGAAGGAGAAGGTTGCCACGCGCTGTTCGAGTTTGCGGGGGTCGGTGATACCGTAGAGTTCGAGTCCCGGAACCGATTGCAGGGCGGAGAGCAGCGCGCGGCTCAGTTCGAATTCATAGGCGCTGACCGCCGTCAGACCTTTTTTGAGTTCCAGCCGCCGCCCTCTGTACCCTTCTTCGGCGAGACCCTCGACATGTTCGCCGCCGAACTCTTTTCCCAGCCACTCATAATATTCGACCGCGCCCAGAACCCCGGCAATCCCTTCGTGGTTTTGGGTGCCGGTCTCGAATTTGTAGGGTAGGGCGTTGGAGGCCGGGCGCACTTTGTAGGCGAACAATTCTTCCAACAGGTGCTGTTTGCCGTAGAGAATGCCGCAATGCGGGCCGAAGAACTTGTAAGATGATGAAACCAGAAAGTCGCAATCCAGTGTTTGCGCGTCAATGGGGCCGTGCGCGGCGTATTGGACGGCGTCCACATAGACCATGGTCCCGGCGGCGTGAGCCATTTCGATAATTTTGTGGAGCGGGTTAATGGTTCCGAGGGCGTTCGAGGCATATCCCACTGCCAGTAAACGGGGTTTCTGCGCGAGAGCGCGTTCCAGGTCATCGAGTTTGAGCGTGCCATCTTCAACATCGAAATCTACCCATAAGACGTTGACGCCCCTGTCCTGCGCGGCCAGCACCCAGGGCGTGACGTTGGCGTCGTGGTCGAGGCGAGTGACGACAATCGAATCGCCTTCACGCCAGTTGCGCGAAATGGAGCGGCTGATGTGCAGGGTGAGAGTGGTCATGTTGTTGCCGAAGATGATTTCATTGGCGCTGGATGCGTTGTAGAAATCGGCCATCGCCTGATGGGCTTCTTCCAGAATGGCGTCTGAAGCGATGCTGGTGGCAAACGCGCCCTCGTGGTTGGCGTTGCATTCCAGCAGGTAGCGGTTGATGCGGTCGAGCGATTGGCGGGCAATTTGCGTTCCGCCGGGGTTATCGAAAAAGACGACGGGACGATTGAGAGAAGGGAACTGACCGCGAACGAGCGCAAGGTCGAGTGACATGGGAAGCCTCCGGGGTAAATGTTGACGATGAATCAATCATACTGCTTTTGTATTGACTTCTAATCCAACAATTCTCAATGCGCAAGCGTTTATCCACAGATTTCACAGATTGCACAGATTGCACAGATAAAACCGTTGAAATCTGCGTAACCTGTGGATGTTTCCGCCAAGTTTAATATAGGCGGCATTGACTTCAAAAAGTTGGATTTTTCACAAAATCGTGCTATTCTGAAAATACAACAACAAGGAGGTGTCGTATGTTTCAAAACATCCTGCTCGCTGTTGACGGGTCAGAGCGCGCCTGGAAAGCTGCGCAACTGGCCGCAGAAATAACCCACTGCGCCCCCGCGCCTGTTACATTACGAATTGTGGTTGCGTATGACCCAATTCCGGCTTATTTGGGCGAACCGAACCTGCAAAAAGCCATTGATGCGCGCATGACAGATGCAGAATCTGTGCTAATGCAAGCACTCAAGGTCATTGGCGAAGTTCCGGCTGATGTTCACACCGAAATTCTGGAAGGCCCGGCGGCGGATGCCATCTTGCGCGTGGCCGAAACGCGCGGAAGCGACCTGATTGTGATGGGGTCGCGCGGCCTGGGGCAGATGGCCGGACTGCTGCTGGGCAGTCAGTCGCAGAAAGTGGTCAACAACGCTCGTTGCCCGGTGTTGATTGTGCGATAGAACGGATTTTGGCACGGATAAACGGAGAAACGGATTAGGATGCGCCGTATCTCCCCGATTCATTCACTGTCTGCCGCTGCGATTGCTTCGGCGCGATGGAATTCTTCGGGGGTGTTCAGATTCCAGAACACCAGGCCAGCCGGGTCGTAAGGGCGAATCTCATCCGGCTGAAGCATTCTCACCCTAACTTGCGGAAACCACGAGATGAGTTTCCATTGGTCGGCCAGAATCGCGCTTTCGCAGGCTGGCAGGCAGGTTTCGCGCCGGTACAGGCTGTGGAGCGGCTCCAGACCCTCTGCTCCGCTGGAGATGACGACATCCACGTTTTCCGCGAGCAGGATTTGCTTTTGTAAATTAATCAGTTTGGGGCTGACGAAGGGCATATCGCAGGCCAGCACGGCCACCAGCGGATGCGAGGCGCAGGCCAGGGCGGCATGCAATCCGCCCAGCGCGCCGCGCTGCGGGTAAATATCCGTAAAAAGCGGCAGGCCGAGAAAACGATACGATGGCGGGTCATTGGTGGTGATGATAATTTCATCGGCAACTGTCGCAATTCGCGCAATGATGCGCTCGATGAGCGTCTGGCCCAAAAACGGCATGAGCGCTTTGTCTTGCCCCATGCGCGAGGATTTGCCGCCTGCCTGAATCGAAATGGTTAACATTGTTGTATTATATAGGTGTATTGACCCGTTTTCCAGTTTTCTGAACGAGGCGTTGCCATGCAAAACCTGGGAACTTTTCTTGATTCGCTGACTTCTCCGGGAGAACTTTATCAAAAATTAGAAAACGACAACCTGCGTTGCACAGCCTGCGCGCACCGCTGTCTCATCCGCCCCGGCAAGCGCGGAATTTGCCAGGTTCGGTTCAATCAGGAGGGGGAACTGCGCGTCCCCTGGGGCTATGTGGCGGCTTTGCAGGCCGACCCCATCGAAAAGAAACCGTTTTCGCATGTGTTGCCCGGCGCCACCGCGCTGACGTTTGGGATGTTGGGATGCGATTTGCACTGCGATTACTGTCAGAACTGGCTCACCTCCCAGGCCATGCGCGACCCGGCTGCGGCGGTGGCCGGGAATCTCGTCCGGCGGGTGAATCCTGACGAAATCGTTAAACTTGCCAGACGGTATGATGCCGATGTGGTGGTTTCCTCTTACAACGAACCACTGATTACCAGCGAATGGAGCGTCTCTATCTTCAAAAAAGCCAAATCTGCCGGGCTGATGTGTGCTTTTGTCTCCAACGGCAACGCTACGCCCGAAGCGCTGGAATACCTGCGTCCCTGGCTCGATGCATACAAAGTGGATTTGAAATCGATGCAGGAGAAAAATTATCGCCGCCTGGGGGCCGTGCTCAAGAACGTGCTGGAGACCATCGAGCGCGCGCGCGCGCTTGGCCTGTGGGTGGAGGTAGTGACGCTGATTGTGCCGGGCTTCAACGATAGTAATGAAGAACTCTACGAAGCGGCGCGCTTCCTGCGTTCGGTCTCGGCAGATATTCCCTGGCATGTGACAGCCTTCCATCCGGATTACAAAATGACCGACCGCGACCACACCTTGCCCAAAACGCTTATCCGCGCCGCCGAGATTGGGCGCGAAGCCGGGCTGAATTATGTCTACGCTGGCAACCTTCCAGGGCAGGTGGAAGATTACGAATCGACACACTGCCCCAACTGCAACCGGCTTCTAGTCAAACGGCAGGGATATGTGGTAATGGCCTATCACATCACCGGGGAAGGTCGTTGTCAGTATTGTGGTACACGGATTGCCGGTTTGTGGCCAGGCAATCTGAACCAGGTACGCTTGCATGGGGCAGGAGTTCCATTTTCTGTTAAGTAGCTGTTAACCTGTTGTATAATACAAAAGCATGGTATTCGCCATGTCAGAGGGAGTGAAAAGCATCCTCTTTCTGTAATTCCAATTCTCTAGGAGGAGAATATGAAACGCTCGTTGTACGTCTTGCTGTCTCTATTTGTGCTGGCAAGCATGGTTCTGGCGGCTTGCGGCGGTGGCGCGACGGCTACCGAAGCACCTGCTGAACCGGCTCAGCCAACCGAAGCCCCGGCGCCGACCGAGGTTCCTCCCACGGAGGCCCCCCCTGCCTCGTCCTTTGTGGGTGATATGCTGGCCGCCCCCGATTGCGAATATGGCGGCATTATCAAGTCCATTGAGGCGGTCGATGAGTTTACCGTGAAATTCACGCTCTGCGTTCCCGACCCGGCCTTCCCCTCGAAAATTGCTTTTTCGTCCTTTGCCATTCAACCCAAAGAACACCTCGAAGCCACCGGCGGTTCACCGCTCGAAAACCCGGTGGGGACGGGCGCATATAAGGTTTCCGAGTGGAAACGCGGCGAAGAATTGGTCTTTACTCGATTCGACGACTACTGGGGCGAAAAAGCCCTTGTGCCTACTCTGGTCTTCCGCTGGCAATCGGAAGCCGCCGCCCGCCTGCTTGAACTTCAGGCTGGCACGGTCGATGGCATTGACAATCCTGGTCCCGATGACTTCGCAGTCATTGAAGGCGACTCGAATTTGAAACTGGTTAAGCGCCCTGCCTTGAACATTTTCTACATCGGTTTTAACAACACCTACGCCCCGTTTGACAACGAACTGGTGCGACAGGCGATTGCCATGTCGATTGACCGCCAACGGATTGTAGATAACTTCTACCCGGCTGGTTCTGAAGTCGCCTCTCATTTCACCCCCTGCTCTATCCCTGGTGGCTGTGAGGGCGAGCCGTGGTACGAGTTTGACCCTGCCAAAGGCAAGGAATTGTTGGCCCAGGCTGGCTTCCCCGATGGCTTTGCAACCAAATTGTACTATCGTGATGTGGTGCGCGGCTACCTGCCTCAACCGGGTGTCGTCGCTCAGGATATCCAGGCTCAACTGAAAGAAAATCTGAACATCGATGTTACCATCGAAGTTCAGGAAAGCGGTACCTTCCTGGATAACGCCGATTCGGGCTTGCTCGACGGTATGCATTTGCTTGGTTGGGGCGCAGACTATCCCGACCAGACGAACTTCCTGGACTATCACTTTGGCGCTGGCGCTTCCAAGCAGTTCGGCAACAAGTTTGATGACCTGACCGCCGTTTTGAAAGAAGCTGCTTCGCTGGCAAAGGACTCTGAACGCGCTCCACTGTACGCCAAAGCCAACAACCTGATTAAGCAGCATGTCCCGATGATTCCGGTTGCCCACGGCGGTTCAGCAGTCGCCTATAAAGCCTCGGTGGAAGGCGCGCACGCCAGTCCGCTGGGCAATGAATACTTCGCCGTAATGAACAACGGCGCTGACACCTTCGTCTGGATGCAGAATGCCGAACCTATCTCGCTCTATTGCGCCGATGAAACCGATGGCGAATCGCTGCGCGCTTGCGAGCAAGTTACCGAATCGCTCCTGCGGTATGCAGTGGGAGGCACTGCGGTAGAACCAGCCCTGGCCGAGTCCTACGAGGCAAATGCCGACCTGACCGAATGGACCTTCAGCCTGCGCAAGGGCGTTAAGTTCCACGATGGTTCCACCCTGGATGCCAACGATGTCGTTGCCTCTCTTGTTCTGCAATGGGATGCGGCTCACCCCCTGCATAAGGGTAACACAGGCGCTTTCTCCTATTGGAGTGGCTTGTTTGGTCCGTTCCTGAACGCTCCTCCGCAGTAAATCTCCTGATTTGACCAGCCCCCGGGTTTTCATCCTTCTGTGGAGGAAAACCCGGGGGCCTATTTCGTGAAAAGATGACCACTTACATTTTACGCCGAATATTGTCCAGCTTGCCCGTCTTGGTTGGCATCCTTTTTGCGACCTTCGCTCTTGGACGTCTGATTCCGGGCGACCCCTGCCGGGCCATTCTGGGTGAAAAAGCCACCGATGCGGTCTGCGATGAATTTATCGCTCGCCATGGTCTCAATGAACCTATTCCCACCCAGTTTGTAATCTACGTCAACGAGATTCTGAGAGGTGATTTCGGAGTTTCTTTTCGTTTCGGCAAACCTGTAACCGATTTGCTGATTGAACGTTTACCCACCACCCTGGAATTGAGTCTGGCGGCTTTGCTGGTCAGCGTTGTGATTGGTATTCCCCTTGGCGTATTGTCGGCCGTCAAACACAACTCCTGGATTGATGTGGTTACTATGATATGGGCCAACATCGGCGTTTCTATGCCGGTTTTTTGGCTTGGATTGATGCTGGCCTATGTCTTCTCACTCACCTTGCGAGATACTTTTCTATGGTTGCCTCCCTCGGGGCGATTGACATCCGGGGTGATTTCTACTTCGTTTGCCGACGTGTGGGGGTTGGAATTGACCAAAGGAACTTTTACCTGGACGTTGGTAAACTTTCTCAGTCGCCTGAACATCCTTAACGCCATTCTTAGCCGCAACCCTGAACTTTTTGTAGATGCCATTCGCCATCTGATTCTGCCTGCATTTGCGCTTGGCACCATTCCCATGGCTCTGATTGCGCGCATGACCCGTTCCTCCATGCTTGATGTACTGGGCCAGGATTACATCCGTACTGCCCGCGCTAAAGGTCTGCGTCACAATGTCGTCATTTTCAAGCACGCCTTTCGGAATGCATTGCTGCCACTCATTACCGTGATTGGCTTGCAACTTGGGACCTTGCTTGGCGGAGCGGTTTTAACAGAGACGATTTTTGGCCTGTCGGGCGTCGGCCGCATCCTGTATGATGCCATTACCGCTCGTGATTATTCGATTGTCCAAGCCTTTACAGTGGTTATTGCTATTTTCTTCGTTTTCTTAAACCTGTTGGTAGACATCTCCTATGCCTACGTTGACCCTCGCATTCGTCTGGACTGAATTATGACTGCCGAAACGAAAAACACCATTGCCCAACTTGACGCAGAACAAATCAGTTTCAAATCGGTCAGCCTGTGGCATACAACCTGGCGGCGACTGTTCCGCCGCCGTTCAGCGCTGGTTGGCTTATGGATGATTGTCATTTTAGTCCTCATTGCCATCCTGGCCCCGTGGATTGCGCCTTACGACCCCTTACAGCAATTGGTAGGGCTGGAGCCGATTAAGTCCCGAGAAGCGCCTTGCATTCATTTGCTAGGCTGTCCTGCAGACAAGCCGCAACACCTGATGGGCATCGACGCGAACTTCCGCGACCAATTTAGCCGGGTGCTATATGGAACGCGTCTGAGTCTCTCTATTGGTTTTTCAACCGTAGTTTTTGCAATTATCATTGGAACTGTGTTGGGCGCTCTGAGTGGCTACTTTGGCGGCTGGTTGGATATGAGCATCATGCGCCTGATGGATGTTCTGTTGGCTTTTCCATCCCTCCTTCTGGCAATTGCAATTGTGACTGTACTGGGCCCAGGGCTGGTGAACGCACTGCTTGCGATTGGCATCGTCTCTATTCCAGCCTATGCGCGTGTTGTGCGCGCCAGTGTACTATCGGTGCGCGAAATGGATTTCGTCTCCGCTACCCGCGCTCTGGGCGCCAGCACCACCCGAATCTTGTTTGGACGGATTTTGCCCAATGCCCTCACGCCACTGATTGTGCAAGGGACGCTTGGCATCGCTACCGCGATTCTGGATGCCGCTGCGCTTTCCTTTCTTGGATTGGGAGCCCAACCGCCAACGCCTGAGTGGGGCGCGATGCTTGGCTCGGAGCGTAACCAGGTTTTCACCGCGCCACACCTGGTTTTTTATCCTGGCCTGGCGATAATGTTAACCGTCTTGGCCTTCAACCTCATTGGCGATGGCTTGCGTGATGCACTTGACCCGCGCCTGGTGAATAAAGTGTAATTTTAGAGTATAATTCAACCACCCGGGAGGAGTAGGCGACCGGAACGCTGATAGAGAAGGCCGGCCACAGGCTGGAAGCCGCCGCAGCAAACCCCTCGCCGAATGTCGCCCGGAGTAAATGCCGAAGAAAGTCAGCGTTCGGTTATCCATGAACAATGACCAGTAGAACGGCACGGAAGTCTCCGTTAGCAGACAACCTGATGATAGTCAGGGAAGCGCGTTATCCTGAGCAACGTCGAAGGATAGCGAATTGAGGTGGTACCGCGGAAGGAATGCGCCTTTCGTCCTCGCAATGGACGAGGCGTGTTTTTTTTTGCGCCAATGCCCTCAACTGAAAAGCGAATTATCAACCCTCATCTGGAGCAAGAATGACCTACGAACTTCCTAAAACCTACGACTTCAAATCCACCGAAGAGCGCATCTATGCAATGTGGGAATCGGGCGGTTACTTTCAGCCACATAACGACCCGAACCGGCCCGATTTCGACCCAACCGTCAAGCCGTTTGTCATCTCCATCCCCCCGCCCAACGTGACCGGCGAACTGCACCTGGGCCATGCCATGTTCGTCAGCATGGAAGACCTGATGATTCGCTATCACCGCATGAAAGGCTGTTCCACGCTGTGGGTGCCAGGCACCGACCACGCGGGCATTGCCACCCAACTGATGGTAGAGCGCGCGCTCGAAAGAGAAGGTCTCTCCCGCGAACAGCTGGGCCGCGAAAAATTCCTCGAACGTACCTGGGCCTGGAAGGAAAAATACGGCGGGCTGATTACCCGTCAGATTCGCCGCCTGGGGGCTTCCTGCGACTGGACGCGCGAACGCTTCACGATGGATGCTGGCCTCTCCAGGGCCGTGCGCGAGGCTTTCGTACGCCTCTACGAAAAAGGTCTCATCTATCGCGGGCCGCGCCTCATCAACTGGAGTCCCGGTCTCAAAACCGCTGTTAGCGACCTGGAAGTGGAATACTCCGAAGAACCCGGCACGCTGTATTATTTCAAATACATGCTCACCAATTCGGAGGAGTTCATTCCGGTCGCAACCACTCGGCCAGAGACGATTCTGGGCGATACCGCCGTGGCTGTTCACCCCGAAGATGACCGCTACCAGAAATACATCGGCAAAAAAGTGATTGTGCCAATGCTCGGGCGTGAAATTCCGGTAATTGCGGATGAATATGTGGCGCGCGAGTTTGGTACAGGTGCGCTCAAAATCACCCCTGGGCATGACCCCAATGACTACGAAATCGGCCACCGGCACGGCCTGGCGGTCATCTCCATGCTCGATAAACAGGCCCGCGTCAACGAAAACGGCGGCCCCTATGCCGGGCTGGACCGCTTTGAAGCGCGCAAAAAACTATGGGCCGACATGAAAGCCGCCGGGTTGGTCTTGCGGGAAGAACCCTATACTCTTAACGTGCCGCGTTCGCAGCGTGGCGGCGAAATTGTCGAGCCGATGATTTCTGAGCAATGGTTCGTCAAAATTGGCCCGCTGGCCGAAAAAGCCCTGACCGCCGTCCGCAATGGCGATATCAAAATCGTGCCAGAGCACTTCGAGAAGGTCTATTACAACTGGCTCGAAAACATCGAAGATTGGTGCATCAGCCGCCAGCTGTGGTGGGGACACCGCATCCCAGTCTGGTATTGCGCCGATTGCGGCAAGGAAACCTGCGCTCGCGAAGACCCCTCCGCTTGCGCACACTGCGGTTCGACCCGTATCGAGCAGGACTCGGATGTGCTGGACACCTGGTTCTCTAGCGGTCTGTGGCCTTTCAGCACGCTCGGCTGGCCGGAAGAAACCCCCGACCTGAAATATTTCTACCCGACATCCTACATGGAGACCGGCTACGACATCCTGTTCTTCTGGGTGGCGCGGATGATTATGAGCGGGCTGGAGTTCACCGGCAAAGCGCCCTTCCATACCGTCTATCTGCATGGTCTGGTGCGTGACGAACACGGGCAGAAGATGTCCAAAACCAAAGGCAACGTGATTGACCCGCTGATTGTGATGGACGATTTCGGCACAGATGCGCTGCGCTTTGCCCTGCTGGTTGGTTCAACCCCCGGCAAAGACACCAACCTGAGCCTGAAGAAGGTGGAAGCCAACCGAAACTTTGCCAACAAACTGTGGAACGCCGCCCGCCTGGTGATTGCTCTGCTTCAGAAAGCCCCCACCACGCCGGTTTCACCAGAAGCGAAGTGGACTTTGGCAGATGCCTTCATCTTTGCGCGCTTGAAAGTCCTCACCCGTGATGTGGAACGCCTGTTCCAGACGTTCCAATACGGCCAGGCCGGGCAAATGCTCTACGATTTCTTCTGGAGCGACTTCGCCGATTGGTATCTCGAAATTGCCAAACTGCAAATTAGCGAAGGCGGTGACCGCGCCTTCTACACTGCCGACCTGCTTGTGCGCGTTTTCGAGACGACCCTGCGCCTGCTCCATCCGTTTGTTCCCTTCGTCACCGAAGAAATCTACGGTCATCTCAAAAAGGCTTGCAACGAATATTCAGCGTATTTCAAGCCGCAAGATGGCCGCTGGCGCGAAGTGCTGATGATTGCCCGCTGGCCTGAGCCGCTGCGCGATGAAGGTTGGGAAGAAGAAAATCTGCGTGAATTTGCCCTCTTTCAAGAGGTGGTGCGCGCCATTCGCAACCTGCGGGCCGAAAAGAACGTCAAACCGGGTCTGAAATTGGGCGCGGTGGTGGTGGAAGGAGAGGAACGCAAAGGTCTATATGACAGCCTGAAGCGCGACCTGGCCGCCCTGGCCGGGTTGGATGAAAACCGTATCGTCGTCCATGCCCGACTGACCGAAAAACCTGCTGGTCACGTTACGCTGGTGGCAGGTTCGATTGAAATTTTCCTGCCACTGGCAGAGATGGTAGACCCGCAAGAAGAGCGCGCCCGGCTGATGAAAGAATTGACCGAAACCGAATCGCAGATTGCCCGTCTGGAAAAACTGCTTGCTTCTGATTTCGCCAGCAAAGCCCCTCCTGCGGTGGTGCAAAAAGAGAAAGAGAAACTTGCTCTCTATAAAGAGACCGCCGAGAAAATCAGGGCGCAGTTGTAAAACAGCGTCCCGAAGGGTTCAAACCTTCGGGACGCTGTTATTTGACCACCATCGGTATTCCGGCCACCATGAACAGGACGCGGGCGGCCTCGCGCGCCAGGCGTTGATTGGCCCAGCCGAGCGCGTCGCGGTAGATGCGCCCCAACGGATAGGCCGGGACGATGCCCAACCCGACTTCGTTGGAGACCATCAGCCATTGCCCGCCAATTTGGGTTTGCGCAGCCAGGAGCGATTCAATTTCGACTTCTACTTGCCGCATGACCTTCTCGAAGGGAGTATCTTCAGGCAGGGAGAGCAGGACGTTGCTGATGAGCAGGGTGATGCAGTCGAGCAGAATGGTCGCCCTCCCCCCTACCCCCTCTCCCGATGGGAGAGGGGAACGCAGGATGTTTAGCACGGCTTGCCCAACTCCCTGCTGGACTTCGAGCGTCTGCCAGGCGGCGGGGCGGGCAGCGCGATGGTTGGCAATGCGTGAACGCATTTCAGCGTCAAAGGCGGTGGCGGTGGCGATGTAGAGAACCGGGCGGCCCGTTTCGCGGGCTATTTTTTCGGCGTAAGAGCTTTTTCCGCTGCGCGCGCCGCCCAAAATCAGGGTCATGCCAGTGGCCGGAATGTCAGGAGTCATGCGTAGCGGCCTCCAGGGCTTGAAGCGAGGAGAGAAAATCTTCTTCGGAGAAAACTTCTATTGTAAACACGCCATCATACCGGGCGTGGATGAGTGCCTCCAAAACGGCGCGCAACTGACCGGGCGCGGCAAAGGCCAGCGAACGGTGGTCTCGTTCGGCCAATCCGTGAATGTGGATGACCCGGGCGCGCGGCAGGGCGCGGCGCAGGTAGGGCAGGGGGGCGTGGCCGTCCAGCCACAGGTGGCCGACATCTACGCAGCGGCTGACAGGGACGCGCTCAAAAACCGGTTCGTAAAAATCGAGCGGGTAGCCTTCCAGGTTTTCGACGGCCAGTCGTTCCAGCCCGCCCGCCCATTCGCCAACCTGCCGCAGCGAGGTTTCGGCCTGTTCTAGCCAGCGTTGGTACGCTTCGGGCGAGGGATGGTTACGGACGGCTTTACCATCCAGGTGCAGGACGTAGGCCCAGGGGTTGAGCGGACGGGCGCATTCGATGACGCGGCGGGCTTTTTCGAGCGAAACATGGCGCAGCGAGCCGTCCTCGGCCAGGCGCAGGTCGAGCGGCAGGTGGACGGTGTAGGTCAGGCTGTGTTCCAGCGCCATGCGGTTCATCTCGTCCACCTGAGCAGGGGTAGGCAGGTTATTGGGGCCGTCATCCACTTCAAACAGGACGAGTTCCACGTCTTGTATTTTTCCCGCCAGGTAACGCAGGTTGGGGATGATATCGGCGGGGATGATGTAGGAGGTTGTGCCGAGGCGGAAGGGAAGGTTCATTCTTGGGGAGAGAGGATGTGAATGGGTACAGGGGGAAGCATTTTTTTCCGCCAGCCGGAATAGATGCTGGTCTTTAGAAGCGCCTCGCCCGGTTGAACCCCGCTGAACCACAGTTTCACCCGGAAGGTGTCGCCGGGCAAGAGTGTCATGTTCTGATATTCGAGAGTCGTTTGCGGCCCGTAGGTGTGACTGCTTGATGCGGGCGGTACGGCAAGGGCAAACAACAGTTTTTCCGAGACGACCGTTTCGTTTGGTTCCCAGGCGGTCGTCTGAATGCTGGTCACAAACGCTTTTCTCGCGCCAATGTTTTCGATAATTAGCGTGACGGGAAACGGTTGGTTGAGTAGCGCGGTTTCTGGCGCGTATTCCAGGCGGGTTGCCAGATATTCCGGTTCGCGCGTCAGCCACAGATACCCTGCGCCCGAAAGGCAGGTCAGGGCGCAGGTGGCAATGAAGAGCAGCGAGAGACGGAGGATGGCTTGTTTCAGGTTGGCCCGGTGGGCGCGGCGCGTCAATTCAGGGTCGCTGCGTAACCCGGCGCGGTTTTGGAAGTAAATGTAGAGCAACCAACTGATGAGCAGAACGAAACTCAACCCCGTTTGTAAAAAAGTGACCAGGGGCGTAAGGAAAGAACCCGCCGGAAGTACCTTCATCCATTCCAGCGCCAAAAAGAAGCGGTCGAATGGCATGATGAGCGGCAAAACCAGCCACCATACGAAACGGTAGGAACGTGAAATTTTGAGATGTTCCGTTTTTGAGAAGTATGTCCGCCCTCCGAGCGAGGCCCAAAGGAATTCGAGGAGTGACTGCGGACGCATGGCGAGCAGGGCGGCCTGGTAGAGCGGCAGATGACGCGCAAACGCGGCCCACAGAGCGCAGGAAATGACGGTCAACAGGAACTGCGCCACAAAACCCACAAGGTACTGAATCCAGAGCGCAAAGCCATTCTCACGCAAGAAAATGATGATGGCATTGCCTTCGCGGGTCATATCGGGCGTGTTGAATACCGTTGCCAGCACATCGCTCCAGATTGCGGCGACAATCACCAGCACGCCTGCCCAAACCAGCGGCATCAGGCTGGTTTTCGGCCCGTTTCGCAGGAGCAGAAGCGCGGAAACTGCCAGCGCCATTTCTAACAGGAGCGCAAACCCCACCCATGTCAGCACAATTCGGGCGTCATTTTTGTCCATCCCGCGTTGCAGGATGGGCAGGGACAGGAAATACAGCAAGGTCCCCAGAACAAGCAGGCGTGTGAACGGGCGGCTCTTGCGCAGAATTTCTAATGCTTCGGCTGAAGAAAACATGGTAGTTCGATTTTATCCCACAGGGTTGGGAATCTGACTCCAAAGGCAGGTTATCAGCGTGACGACTTCCACGCTCTCCACGACCAGACCGAACACATCGCCAGTAACGCCGCCGATACGTTTTTTTGCCAGGGCCAGCACGCCGAAGGCGGCCAGCAAGCCGAGTGCGGCAGCCAGCAGGCCGCTCCAGCCGAGCAAGAGCGTCAGCCCAAGCGGAAGGAACGCGCCCCACAGCAGGGAGATTTTCCGCAATCCGGCGGCAAAATCCGCGCCCATGCCGCCGGGCTTTGCCAGCGGCAGCAACCCGGCGGGCAAAATGCACCACCGCGCCAGCGAAGCCGCGAGCGGCAGGGCAGGCAGCGCGGCTGGCGTAAGCGAGGCCAGGGCAGAGAATTTGAGCAAGAGCGCCAGGCCAAGTCCGATTCCGCCAAAGGCGCCCAGGCGCGGGTCGCGCATAATTTCCAGGCGTTTTTCGGGGCTGCCGGGGTAGAGCAGTCCGTCGGCGCAGTCGGCCATGCCATCCAGGTGCAGGCCGCCGGTGAGGGCCACCCAGGCGGTGAGCGCAATCGCGCCGGTGATGAGCGGCGGAAAGACCAGGCCAGCCAGCCAGTGAATGCCCGCCACGAGCAGGCCAATCACCAGCCCAACCAGTGAAAACCAGCCTGCCGCCCGACCGCTGTCGCCCGGCTTCCAGCAGGCAGGGGCAGGGAAGGGCAGAGTCGTGAGGAGCGAGAAGGCCAGGCGGAGCATGGGGAAAAGAATCAGCCTTTTTCGCTTACGCCTGCCTCGCCAAAGGTGGCCATTTCGCGCAGGATGGCGAGCGAGGCTTCCAGAATCGGAAGCGCCAGCGCGGCCCCGCTGCCTTCGCCCAGGCGCAGGTCGAAATCGAGCAGGGGATTCAGGCCCAGCCAGTCGAGCATCAGGCCGTGTCCATTTTCCTGCGAGCGGTGCGCGGCAATCAGGTACGGTTTCACATCCGGGCAAAGCGAGACGGCAATCATTGCGGCGGCGGTGGAGATGAACCCGTCCACCAGGACCGGCCTGCGGTGGGCTGCCGCGCCAATCATCACCCCGGCCAGGCCGCCAATCTCGAACCCGCCGACTTTTGCCAGCACATCCAGCCCGTCTTGCGGATTGGGCTGGTTGATGGCCAGGGCGCGCTCGATGACCGCGACTTTGCGCCGCAGACCGGCGTCATCCAGCCCGGTGCCGCGCCCGGCAATTTGAGCGGGGGGATGCCCGGTGAGCGCGGCGGCGATGGCGGCGGAGGGGGTGGTGTTGCCGATTCCCATATCGCCGGTGGCAACCACGTCCAGCCCGCGTTCGATTTCCGCTTCGACCACTTCGATGCCTGCCTGAATCACCTGCTCGGCCTGGATGCGGGTCATGGCCGGGCCAGTTGCCATGTTCCTGGTGCCGGGCGCGACTTTTCGGATAAACAAGCCCGGCAGGCAGGGCATTTCAACGGCAACTCCCATATCCACGACCACCACGCGCGCCCCAGCCCTGCGCGCCAGCACGTTGATGGCCGCGCCGCCATTGAGGAAGTTCAGCACCATCTGCGGCGTTACTTCCTGTGGAAAGGCGCTGACGCCCTCGGCAACCACTCCATGGTCGCCGGCCATGACGATGACGACTTTCTCTTTGATGGATGGAATGGGTTGGGCGTAGATGCCCGCCAGTTGGATGGAGAGTTTCTCCAGCCGCCCCAGGCTGCCCTGGGGTTTGGTGAGGGTATCCTGCCGCGCGCGGGCGGCTTGCATGGCGTTCGTATCGAGGGGTGAGATGGTGGGGATGTTCATGGATGCTCCGGGAGAATGATTGCGAAGTGAATTTCATGCAGCTGTTTGACTAGAATTCGATTCCGGGCTGGGCTTTGATGCCTTGCTGAAAAGGATGTTTGATTTCGCGGCTTTCACTGACCAGGTCGGCATACTCCAGCAATGCGGGCGGGGCATTGCGCCCGGTGATAACCAGGTGCAGGCTGGCGGGTTTGTTTTGTTTCAGCCAGGCCAGCGTTTCGGCAGGGTCGAGCCAGCCGTAGGCCAGTGGGTAGGTAAATTCATCCAGAACCATCAGGTCGTAGTCGCCGCTGGCGATTTTTTCCTGGGCCAGTTCCCAACCCAGTTGGGCGCGGGCAATGGTGGCGTCCATGTCTTTTGATGTCCAGGTGAAGCCATCGCCGCTGATGTGCCATTCGATGCCGAGTTTTTGGGCGGCCAGCACTTCGCCCCATTTGCCGCTCTCGTTTTTCAGGAATTGGATGACGCAAATGCGAAAACCGCGCCCCCAGGCGCGCAAGACCATGCCAAAGGCCGCCGTGGATTTGCCCTTGCCATTGCCCGTGTGAACGATGGTGAGACCATGTTTGACGATGCGAGTCATGTCGAAGGCTCCTCAAGGGGAAGAACGTCCGTAAAATAAAAATCATCCCGCTGAACGCTTTTGCCCATTCTGAAAAGGATGGGATGCTGAAACATTGGCCCATCGAAACAAAAGGTGTGAAACTCGCCGCGCTCACCACATGGGTCAACCGTTTCGGGAAGGTCGTCCAGCAATTGCTGGTCATAGAGCCGACCGGCGAAAGCGGGGTCGAGCTGTTTGGGGTCAATGGTGACGAGAACGGCGCGTAATCCGCTCTGAAGCATGGCGCGCGCCAGGGAGGGCGTTTCGGCTGCGGAACACCAGAGCGGGAAAAGGGGCTGAATTCCGCTGCCGCTCATCATTTTTTCCCGATAGGCGCGGATGTCCTCCAGGAACAGGTCGCCAAAGGCAACGTGCGTGATGTTTTCGTGGCGGGCGCGTTCCAGCGCGGCGTTCATGCGGGCTTCATATTCATCGTTTGGGCAGGGAAAGGGCAGGGGAATTGGCCATAGCGGCAGGCCAACAGAGGCGGCTTGAGCCTGTACCAGTTGGCGCCGAATGGCGTGCATGGCGGCGCGGTTGTTGCTCGCGTTGAAGGTGGTGAGCAATCCCACCACTTCGATATCTGCCTGTTGTCTGAGGAGATGCAATGCCCAGGCGCTGTCTTTGCCCGAAGACCAGGAGAGTAAAACGCGCTTCATGAGTTCTCCTGAAGCGCCCGTCTAATTTCGCCATGCAGCCAGCGGGCGGCGGTCATCATGGATGGGCCATCGTGGATGATGTTGTGGGCGGGGGAAATATTGGCCTGGATGGTGGGGATGTTCCAGCCGCGTTCGCGCGCCAAATCGGCGGCCTGAACAGGGAGTTCCGGTTCGGAATAAACGAGGAACAGGTCGGGCTGGCGGCGCTGCGCTTCGGCCAGGTCGAGTTCCAGGTAGCCCTTGCGGACATCGCCAAAGATGTTTTCGCCCCCGGCGGCCTCAATGAGGTCGTGAATGAATGTCAGCCCGCCCGTCATGCGGACATGCCGCCCAAACCAGATTTCGGCATAGACGCGCGGGCGGGGCTGAGGGGCCTGAGCGCGCAGGGCGGCGAAGGTCTCCTGCCAGCGGGCAATCAGCGCGCGGGCGGCGGGCAGGGCGTCGAGCAGGGCGCCTAAAATCAAGATGTTCTCAAAGATGCCGTGCAGGCTGTTTTGCAGGGGCAGGACGTAGATGGGCAGCCCGGCCTTGTGCAGTTTGCGCGCCAGCCCGCGCTGAACGCCGGTGGTGATGAGCAGCAAATCGGGTTGAACAGCGGAGAGTTTTTCCTCGTCCACGCTCAAGTAGTCGCCCACGATGGGGGCATTCAGTTCGGGCGTGAAGTTGGGACACCAGACTGAAACGCCCGCTATCAGATTGCTGAAGCCCATCTGGACGAGCGCTTCGGTGAGACCGGAGGCCAGCGAGACAATGCGGCGCGGTTTTTCGGGGATTTCTATAAACGCGGCGAGGGGGTCACAGTAGATTCTCATGGCGGTCGTTGTTCAGTATTCGATATTCAACGTGCGGGGCTTGCAGTTGTTGGAGGAGCGTTTCGAGAGAGTGGTGTTCGCTTTGACCGGAGGGCGTCACCAGCCGCCAGCGGGATTCAGCGAGAACTTCGACCCGCACGGGATGACGGCTATTTCCGTTATGGACTTTGTAGCCCAGCCGTTCCAAAGCGCGCCAGGTCCAGGCGTTGGTTACGCCGTATCCGTTTCCCTCCAGGCTGACGGGGCCATGAACGGGCTGATGCACGCGGAACGCGCCAATGGCGTGGTCGAAATGCGCGCCCTCGCTCTGGAAAACGCGCGCAACGGCGCCATTGAGAGCCAGTTCTTCGGGCAGGCCAATTTCCATGCTTCCCGCCGAGGAGAGCAGCCACAGCCGGTCGGAGAGGCGCAGGGCCAGGTCGAGGTCGTGGATGGAGAGCAGGATGGCCGCTGCGGTTTCGCGCGCCAGGCGGCGCAGGAGTTGTAGCAGTTCGACGCGGCGGGGCAGGTCAAGGAAGGCGGTTGGCTCATCCAGAATCAGTACCTTCGGTTCCTGCGCCAGGGCGCGGGCAATCATCACCTTTTGGCGTTCGCCATCACTCAACTGCGCCAGCGGGCGAGAGGCAAAACGCAGGGTATCGGTCAACTGCATGGCGCGCTGAATGGTCTGTTCATCGCGGGGGGTCAGGCGTCCCAGCCAGTCGGTATAGGGATGCCGTCCCAGACTAACCAGTTCACGGGCGGAGAGCAGGGGGCTTTCTACCCGGCCGGTGAGGACGATAGCGAGGCGTTTTGCCAGTTCGAGCGGCGGCAGGCGATGGAGGTTTTCCCCTTCCAGCCAGACCGTTCCCGCCAGGGGTTTTTCCATGCCTGCCAGCGTGCGGAGCAGGGTAGATTTGCCCGCGCCGTTGGGGCCAATCAGGCAGACCAGTTCCGCCGGGCGCAGTTCCAGATTGAGGCCGGATGCCAGCGGGTGGTGGTAGCCGATGGAAAGGGATGCGGTGGTGAGCATTTCAGTTATCAGTTATCAGTTATCGGTTATCAGTGAATAGTAAATGGGGAATGGAAAGTGGTGAATGGTGAGTTTCTCATCTTCCAACTCGCAATTCGCTACAACTGCCGCAGTTGTTTCTGGCGCAGAATGATAGAGAGAATGACCGGGACGCCAAAGAGCGACATGACGACGTTGAGCGGCAGGACGCGCTGGCTGCCGGGCAGTTGGGCAATCAGGTCGGCCAGCAGGGCAAAGGTCGCGCCCATCAGTAAGGATGCGGGCAAAAGGACGCGATGGTTGGCGGTTTTGAGCAGAGAACGCGCCACATGCGGCACGGCCACGCCCACGAACCAGATTGGGCCGCAAAAGGCGGTGGAAACGCCCGCCAGGAGCGAAGCGCTGACGATAATCCAGGCGCGGGCACGGCGCACGTTCAGCCCCAGCGAGCGGGCGTAGTCATCGCCCAGCAGGAGGACGTTGAGCGGTTTGACCATCGCCAGGGCAATTCCCAGCCCAAGCAGGGCGGCAGGCGCAAAGACGGTCATCTGTGGCCAGGTGACGCCGCTGAAACTGCCTGTTGTCCACAGGCTGAAGACCTGCACCCGCTCCGGCTGGCTGAAGTAGATGAGCAAACTGACCACCGCGCTGGCAAGGTAGCCGAACATTAGACCGGTGACGAGCAGGGTGAGAGTGTTCTGTACGCGCCGCGCCAGCAGCAACACCACCCCCAGCACCGATGCCGCGCCCAGGCTGGCCGCCAGTGCCAGGGTGAAGTTGCCAAATGTTCCAAAGCCGGAAACGAAGGTCAGGGCTGTCTCCCCGCTGCCCAGTCCTAGAATGACCAGCGCCACGCCCAGGCTGGCCCCCGAACTGACGCCCAGAATGTACGGGTCGGCCAGCGGGTTGCGGAAGAGGGTTTGCATTTGCAGGCCAGATGCCGAGAGCGCCGCGCCCACCAGGACGGCGGTCAGCGCTTTGGGCAGGCGGAATTTGAAGAGGATATCGGCCCAGGCGGCTTTTTCGGGCGTCCCGCCTAGCAGGATGCGCATCACCTGCTCGAAGGGAATCGAAACTGAGCCAAAGGCCAGGCTGAAGCCAAAAGCCAGCAGGAGGAGCAGGGCGAGGAGCGGAAAAAGCCAGCGGGACATAGATGAAATGATGAATGATGAATGCAGAATGCAGAAGCCCGACTTCTGCATTCTGCAGTTCAAGTTCAGGCTTCTATTTTACCTGCCGATAGTACACCGGTTGATGGTCCGGGAGCAAATCGGGGTGGAAGATGAAAACGAGGTCGGCCAGGATGCGCTCTGGGTGCAGGACGGCGCTTTCGTAATAGTCGTTGCCGCCGCTGGGGCTGGTTTTGGCGTCGTTGTTCCAGATGTTGCCTTTCTGGAAGGCGGCAAAGTCGGCGTAGCGGGCGTCCATAGATTTCAGGTCGTCGAGTGAGCCGACGAATCCCACGTTGAGCCAGTAATCGGCATCTTTTGCTTTCTCGAAGACCGCCTCAATGGAAAGCGGCAGGCTGCCAGTGGAAGTGTCATCGCTCCAGAGATATTCCGCGCCGGCATCACGCAGGAAAGCAGCGGCGAAACTCTGTCCTCCGGGCATGTACCACGTTCCCTGGTAAGCCGAGCCGGTGAAGACGGTGGGCTTTTGGCTGACGGAGGCTGTGAGGGTGGTCAATTTCTGGTAATCCTGTTCGATTTGGGCGAAGATTGCTTCGGCTTCGGCTTCTTTATTGAAGAAGACGGCGATGAACTTGAGCCATTCGGCGCGGCCCAGGGGGGTGGTGTCCATCCATTCGGCGTTGACGACCACTTTCTGCCCCACCTGGAGCAGGACGGGATGGGCGTCATATTCGGGCGCGCCGGAGCCGTAGGTCATCACCAGGCTGGGGGCAAGTTCTAAGACTTTTTCCACGTTTACGCCCGAACCGTAGCCGATGGAGGCCAGTTTGCCCTCTTCGGCCATTTTTAAGACGGTGGGGTTGTTGACGTAAGTGATGTCATCTACGCCAACCAGCCGGTCGAGCAGGCCCAGTTCATCCAGCGCGGGCAGGTAGGTGGTGGACATGGTGATGATAGTTTTGGCGGGGACTTCGATAATCTGCTCTTCCAGAAAGCCTTCTGGTTTGGGCGCGCCGCACTGTACCAGGGCATACTCCATTGACTCGTTTGCGCCGGGCCAGGGGGTTTTGACGGTGACGACTTTGTAGGAGTTGTGGTACTCAATGCTCAACCCGGCGGCGTATTCGATTTGCGCTTTTTGGGGGAAGTAGTCCATGCCAGGGTCGAACTGCCCTTCAGCAATACAGCCATCGGTCAGGTTTTGGGTGGGGGCTTCAATGACCGGCGCGGGCTGGGTGGGAGCAACGGTGGGCGCCTGGGTGGGGGCTGGGGTCGCCGTAGCAGGGAGGGTGGTCGGTGCGGGGGAAGGCGCTGCCGCCGGGGCGCAGGCGGCCAGCAACAGGGCAAAGGTCAAAAAGATAAAAGGAATTTTTCGATACATGGTTATCTCCGTTATTGGTTATTCGTTATTCGAGTATTCGTTATTCGAGTATCTAACATCGATTATCGAATACCGAATCAAAATCCCCTGCCTTTTCAGGTCAGGGGAGGAGGGAGGGCCAATCCGATGGTAGATGCGCCGTTCCCACCTCCTTTCAGCGAGAGAGTGGAGAACCAACGACCAGGGCGGGCGACCTGACTTGTTCGGACGATATTCGAATACTCGATTATCGAAGGGCGAACTTACAGTTGCGCGACAGCGCCGGACTTGCACCGGCTTCGCCTTTCAGCCTTCCCATCCGGGGGGTGAGGCACCCTGGGCGGTGAAATTGTGGGTTGATTTTATGACACGCACACTGCGCTGTCAATTGACAAATGTCATCAAAAAGCCGCTCAGTCGAGCGGCTCTCGAAAATCATAGATGCCATTTCGAACTGCCCACTTGCGCCTGCAAGTGGGACAGAGCAGATGGCTGCCCCGGTCATCGAGCGGATGCGCGCCGCATTCGGGGCATTGGAACCAGCGCAGGGTGTCAGCTGGCGTGTGGCGCGGGATGGAATCCTGCGTTGCCGATGCTTTGACAAAAACGCTTGGCGTGAGTTGAAAGAGTTCCCCGGTCGGCTGGAAGATGCCATCGAGCGCGGCCAGCAAATCAGCAGGCAGGACGCGCTTGAGCAGGCCAAGCCGGAAGTGCGAGACGGTCAGTGTTTTCTCGATTTTGAACCCCAATTCTCCCAGCCATTGGCGAATGGCCTTTGGATGAAAGTCGAAGTTGAGTTTGACAAATTCAACCGGTTCAAGGCTGAACGGGCTCCAGGATTGCCGCTTGAGCCAGTAGCGCAGGATGGCTTTCAGGTTGCGTTTGTTGGCAAATTCCAGGATGAAGACCGCGCCGGGAGCCAATATGCGCCGCGTTTGCGCCAGGGCTTTGGGGGCGTCAGCCATGTGGTGCAGGGCGCGAATCATGGTCGCGCCATCAAACAGGCCATTGACGAAGGGCAGTTTGTAGATGTCTGCGGCGACGTAGATGTAGCGGGGCGAATCGCCCAATCGGGCGCGGGCTTGTTGCAGTTGGGTGCGCGAATAGTCGAGCAGGACGATTCGGTCGTAGCCGGTATAGCGAGGCGTATTTCGCCCGGCGCCAGCGCCCAATTCAAGCAGGAGATTGCCTTTAACGGGTAACATCCGGCGCAGGGCAATTTCCTCTGCTTTATCTTCGTATTCGCGTCCGCCCTGTTCCCAGAAGGAGGTCTGGTAATCGGAGCCTTCGTAGTCGCAAACGGGGGTTTCAGTCATCGTCCAATCGCCCGATAGGTGAAGCCCATTTCCTTCATACGGGCCGGGTCGTAGAGGTTGCGGGCGTCCATGATGATGGGGGTTTTGAGCAGGCTTTTAAGCTTTTCGAGGTCAATTTGTTTGAATTCGTTCCATTCAGTGACGATGATGACGGCATCGCAACCAGAGGCGGCTTCGTAGGGGTCGTGGCACATCTGAACGGCAGGCAAAATGCCGCGCGCGACATCCATTGCGACCGGGTCGTAGGCGCGGACGGTGGCCCCGGCAGCGGTCAGTTCGTGAATGATGTCAATGGAGGGGGCATCGCGCATATCGTCGGTGTTGGGTTTGAAAGCCAGCCCGAACAGCCCGATGGTTTTGCCATTCAAAGAGCCAACCATCTTTTCAGTCCAGCGCACCACCTGCTTGCGGCGGTCGTAGTTGACATTCATGACGTTGTTGAGAATGCGCGGTTCGATGCCTTTTTCCTCGGCCATGTAAGCCAGAGCTTTGACATCCTTGGGGAAGCACGAGCCGCCCCAACCCAGGCCGGCATCCAGAAAGTGACGGCCAATGCGGGCATCGTAGCCCATGCCAGCGGCCACTTCTTTTACGTCCGCGCCGTAGGCCTCGCAGATTTCGGCGATTTCATTGATGAAGGAGATTTTGGTCGCCAGGAAGGCATTGGAGGCGTATTTAATCATCTCGGCGGTGCGAAGGTCGGTGATGACGATGGGCGCGCGCAAGGGCAGGTGCAGTTGGGCCACTTTGTTGGCGGCTTCGCGGTCAAACGAGCCGATGACGGTTCGGTGCGGATTCATGAAGTCACCAATGGCCGAGCCTTCGCGCAAAAATTCGGGGCAGGAGACCACCGAAAAATCAATCGGCTGCGGCTGAGCGCGTTTGACGATGTCGGCTACCCAGTCGCCGGTGCCAATTGGCACGGTGGATTTGTTGATGATGATGAGCGGGGCGGTCATGCTGTGGGCAATCGATTCCGCTGCGGAGGCAACATACTGCAAATCGGCCTCGCCGTTTACGCCGGAGGGCGTGCCAACCGCGATGAAGGCAAATTCGGTGCCGTTGAGCGCCTCGGCATAGTTCGTAGTGAAAGAGAGCCGCCCGGCTTTGACGTTACGGCGTACCAGTTCTTCCAGCCCTGGCTCGTAGATGGGCATAATCCCCTTGTTGAGATTCTCAATGCGTTGTTGATTGACATCCAGCGCAATGACCCGGTTGCCCAGGTCGGCAAAGCAGGCGCCTGTTACCAGCCCAACATAACCGACGCCAACGACGCAAATTTGTTTCATAAAGTATCCTCGTGAGTTTTTACAGATTTGTGGTTCTTCCGCGTCAGGCGGAAATCATCCACCGATTTCACAGATGATGCAGATGAGGCTTTGAAAATCAGTAACTGCCTGCCCATCCTGCCCAAAGGTGTTCTCGAAACACGAGCGGTTTGACAGGATAAAAGGAGGTAAGGATGTTTTGGAGCGTCAATTTCGACTTTTTATCCTTGTATCGTGTTTGGTACTCTCCGGGGCAGGCTGTTACGAAAATCCGCAAATTTTGCGGATTCGTGGATAGTTTCAGTCCAGCACTTCCATCAGACAACGCTGGATTTCATCGTAAGTGGGAATGCCCGCCGTTCCACGACGTTGCACGGAAATGGCCGCAATCTGATTGGCAAAACGCGCGGATTCCCAGGGGTCGCGGGTGTTGAGCAGACGAACGAAGAAGGCTGCTGCAAAGACATCACCCGCGCCGGTGGCGTCTACTTCTTCTACTTTGGGAGCCCGAAAGCGGCGGCTATCACCATGCCAGAAGACCCTGGCTCCGGCAATTCCTTCGGTGACGGCCAGCAACCGCCCGGAATGCGCGTATTGTTCAATGGTTTCTTCATTGCTGCCCACGTCTTCCACGCTGAAGACAACCGCCCCGGCTCCTTGCAGCGCGGATTCAGCCCCTTCCCATGCGCAGGGATGGACAAGACCGCTTTCGTCCCAGGCGCGCATCCAACCCTGAGGGGTAAGGCCCAGCAGGGAAGGGCGAAATTCGGCAGGCAGAACAGGCTCAACTTCCTGCGCCACCGGGGCAATATGAATGATTTTGGCGCGTTTCCAGGCTTCGGGGACGATGGCGAAGTTGATTTTGGGCGCAACCCGGCGGATATATTGAATCCGCCCGGAGGGGGTGTAGATGTTCTCGAAGGTGGTGCTGGCTTCCGCCTCGCCCGACACGACCGGGATGCCTTCCAGCCCATCGAGCGGAATCTCATCCCCGCGCATGGTCACTATCCCCACGCGCAAACCGAGCGCGCGCGCGGTGAGGGCGGAATACACCGCCGAGCCGCCTAACGCAGGGCCAGAGGGGGTTAAATCAGTCGTAATGTGGCCGATGACAAGGTAATCTACCGGCTCTAAAGAAACCATGTGCAGCATTATGGCCGAATTATACTGCCAGTTTCCCCGCTGCGCGCGCCCGGGCCAGCACCTTTTGGGCGTTCTTCAGAAGCGGAAGGTCAATCATTTTGCCGTCCAATTCATACGCGCCTTTTCCCTCGCCCTGATGCGCCTCAAAGGTTTCGACTACCCGCCGGGCGTAGGCAATGGCTTCGTCGGACGGGGTAAAGGCCGTTTGCACCGGTTCAACCTGCGCCGGGTGGATGATTTGCTTGCCCGAAAAGCCCAGTTTGGCCCCAAATTCCGCTTCAGCGCGGACAATTTCAGGATTGCGGAAGTCAATCGTCACGATGTCAATGGCTTGCAAGTCAAAGGCGGCGCAGGCCGTCACGACCGCCAGCCGGGCATAGAGTAGTTCGGTGGCTTCGGGGGTGCGGACTGCGCCCACGCTGGCGGCAAAATCTTCGCCGCCGAAGATGATGGCCTCCAGGCGCTTATCGGCCCCGGCAATTTCTTTGAGATTGAGAATGCCTCGCGCGGTTTCGACCCCCACCAGCAGGTGGATTCCTCCCAGCGGCAGGCCGCGCGCCAGCTCGTAGGATTCGATTTCTCCGCTCACCCACCGAACCTGTTCGGCCGATTCCACTTTGGGGACGACAATTGTATCAGGATGGGCTTCCAGCGCGGCAGTCAGGTCATCCCGCTCGAAGCCAGAACCGATTCCGTTGATGCGGATGCAGCGCTCGGAACGTCCGAAGTCCAGTTCGCGCATGGCCTGCAGGATGACGCGGCGCGCTTCGGCTTTCTTGCTCAAGGCCGTGCCGTCTTCCAAATCCATGCAGATACAATCCACGCCGAGCGTGGTGGCTTTTTCGATTTTGCGCCGGTCATCGCCGGGCATATAGAGGAGAGCGCGTCGAGAATGCATAGGGAAGGGAGAATGCAGAGTGATGAATGAGGAGCGAAAAACCGCCAACGGATAACGGCTTACTGATGATTGAGAGCGGGTCGTTTGAGAAACAAGACGGTCCGCTCGAATTCTATCACGACCGTGCCATCCGGTTTCTTGCCCTGGTGTTTGAGCCGGACAACGCCCACATCAGGCCGTGATTTCGATTCGCGCTTTTCCAGCACTTCGGTTTCGGCGTAAATCGTATCGCCGTGAAAGGTGGGGTTGGGACTGACGACTTTATCGTAGCCAACGGTGGCGAGAATCGTACCTTCGGTCAGGTCGGGGACGCTCATGCCCGTCACCAGGCCGAGGATGAAAATGCCGTTGACAATCCGCTGGCCGAATTGGGTTTTGGCGGCGAAATCCTCGTTGCAGTGCAGGGGTTGGGTGTTCATCGTCAGCATGGAAAACAGCACATTGTCCATTTCGGTCACGGTGCGGCCATTGGCGTGCTTGATTTTCTGGCCGATTTCAAGGTCTTCGTAGAATTTTCCGGGCATAAACGCTCCTTGTTCAAAAATCTGCGCTCATCACTTCAACCAGCAATTCGTCTTTTTCAACGGTCTGACCGGGCTGGACTTTGACTGTTTTCACCACGCCCTCGAACGGCGCGGTGACTTTGATTTCCATTTTCATCGCTTCAAGGATGACCAGCGTTTGGCCTTTCTGCACCGCTTCGCCTTCCGCCACCTGCACGGCACGCACCAGCCCCGGCATGGGGGCGGTCAACTCGCCCGCCGCGTGGTGCGCATGACCGCCGCGTTTGGCTGGGCCGGTTGTTTTGGTCAGAATGAAGGTCTGACCGTTGATAGTGACCCAACGCTTGGGGCCGTCAACGGAGATGACAACGGATGAATCGGAGTTGACAACGGATGAATCGGAGAAGCGGAGGTTGGAAGCGGAGTTGACAACGGATGAAGCGGAGTTGACAACGGATGAAGCGGAGAAACGGAGGTCGAGCCAGCCATCCCCGGCGCGCAGGATTTCAACCGTATAGGTCTGGCCGTTGAGCGTGACGATATTCGTTTTGCCGGTCTGCGCCAGGTCGAGGGTGTAGGTTCGGGAGTTATGGTCGAGTTGGATTTTCATGGTCAATTCCTGAACCCGTTCCCACTTTTCCAGGGGCTGAAGGGGTCAGGCTCATATCGATTTTCGATGTTTGATTTTGGATTTTGGATAGCTGTCTCCGCCAGCGCCGCCGCCATCAGGGCTTCGAGCGGGGGTTCAGGCGGCTGCCATGCGAATTCTGTTTCCACCCAGCGGGTGTGGATTTTGCCTTCGGCAAACTCCGGGCGCGCCAGGATGGCCTGCAAAAAGTCCAGGTTGCTGCTCACGCCGTGTAAAACGGTCTCTCGCAGGGCCGCGCGCATGCGGCGGATGGCCGCCGGGCGGTCTTCGGCATGGACGATAATTTTCGCCAGCAGCGGGTCGTAGAAGCGGGTCACGTCCGAGCCGGTTTCAATCCCGGAGTCCACGCGAATGCCGGGGCCGCGCGGTTCGATGAACCGCAAAATGGGCCCGGTGGAAGGCAAAAAGCCGCCCGCCGGGTCTTCGGCGTACAGACGGCACTCAATGGCGTGTCCGCGCTGGGTCAGGTCGGCCTGCTGGTAGGGGAACGGCTCGCCCGCCGCCACGCGAATCTGCCACTGGGCCAAATCCAGCCCGGTGATGGCTTCGGTGACGGGATGTTCCACCTGCAAACGGGTGTTCATTTCGAGGAAATAGAAACTCGCCAGTCGAGGGTCGAAAATAAATTCGACCGTCCCGGCATTGAAATAGCCAACAGCGCGGGCGGCGGCAACGGCGGCCTCCCCCATCTGTTCACGGATTTCCGGCGTCAGCAGCGGCGAGGGGCTTTCTTCGATAATTTTCTGGTGGCGGCGCTGGACGGAGCATTCTCGCTCGAACAGGTGAACCAGGTGGCCGTGCCTATCGCCAAAGACCTGAATTTCGATGTGGTGGGCGTTTTCGATGTATTTTTCGAGGAGCAAACGGTCATCGCCAAAGGCGTTTTGGGATTCGCGCCGGGCGGCTTGCAACGCTTCGGGCATTTCCCGCGCGGAACGGACGACCCGCATCCCTTTTCCGCCGCCCCCGGCAGCCGCCTTCACGAGAACAGGATACCCGATTCGTTCCGCCGCCTCGAGGAACTCTGCTTCACCCGCTAAATTCTCCGCGCCGGGAACGGTTGGCACGCCCGCCGCTTTCATCGTGATTTTAGATTCGGCTTTGTCACCCATGGCCCGGATGGCCGAAGCGGGCGGGCCGATGAACGTTAATCCAGCGGCGGCAACGGACTCAGCGAAGGCGGCGTTCTCGGACAGGAACCCGTAGCCAGGGTGGATGGCTTCCGCGCCGGTGATTTTCGCAGCCTGGAGCACCTTTGGGATGTTGAGATACGACTCTCGCGGCGCAGAATCCCCAATTTCCACCGTTTCATCGGCAAAACGGACGTGCGGCGCGTCTCTATCCGCCGCTGAATAGACCGCCACCGTGCGCAGGCCCAGTTCGCGGCAGGCGCGCAGGATGCGGATGGCGATTTCGCCGCGGTTGGCAACCAAAATCTTATGGAACATGGTTGAGCAAATTGAGCAATTGTTTTTCGCGCGCTTCGGTTAGCCCTGCCCGCCAGGGGTGGTCCGCCGGGCGGGTGGCGGCCCAGGCCAGCGTGTCACGAACGGTTTCGGCCAGCGGGCGGAAGGTCAGCCCAGCGGCGATGGCTTTGGAAACATCTACTTTGGAAAAACCGGCGTTTTCAGGGCTGTCGGGTACCCAGACGGGCAGGTCGCTCCAGGGGTTCACCTGGTTTTGGAGGAGAAATTCAACCGATGCCCAGCGGAACACTGCGTTGGAGTTGCTGACCTGCTTGCAGGTTTCAAGCATCAGCCCCAGGGTCAGGTCATAATCGGGGCCGGTGGCGTTGTACACGCCGGTTGCCTTTTGTTCGATGAGTTTGAGGGTAAATTCGGCCAGGTCGCGCCCGTCAATGATTTGCACCGGCACTTCTGGTTTTTCAGGGGCCAGCACTTCCCCGCCGCCCGCAATGCGGAAGGGCCAGTAGGTGAAGCGGTCGGTGGGGTCGTGCGGCCCGACAATCAGGCCGGGGCGGATGACGAGCGCCCGACCGGGGAATTCGGCTTCGACGGCTTTCTCGCACAGCACCTTGAGCGGGCCATAGGTTTCACCGGTGATTTCCTCCACGGTTTCATCGGGCATGGCTGCCAGCGGGGAGTTTTCGGTGATGCCAATCTGCGCGAAATCGGCATAGGCCGAAATGCTGGAGATGAAAACGTAAGAGTCGACAGCCTCCCTGAGCGCCTGCGCCGACAGATGAACGATGCGCGGCAGATAGCCGCAGGTGTCAATGACGGCGTCCCAGCGGCGGCCAGCGAGTTTATTCAAGTCCGTTTCACGGTCGCCGGTGATTGTTTCGATTTGTGGGTAGAGCCCTGGATTGGATTTGCCACGATTGAAAAGGGTGATTTGATGTCCGCGTGAGAGAGCGGCATCAACGAGGTGTCTGCCAAGAAAACGGGTGCCGCCGAGGATAAGAAGTCTCATTGTATGTATGCTCCAGTTTGGCTTCGGTCGCTTTGGCCTGGCTGCTATCACGAATTCATGGGAGTGGCCCACCATCATCGGCCAGATTTCTGTTTTATAGTTCCAGTACCAGCAAGGGAATTTCCATCTCTTGCGGGGTTAAGCCGCCATGATGACCGTAGAATTTTTGCTCGAATTTGTCTTTTTCGTACCACCAGACCGATTCGTAGCGATAGGGCAGGATGACCAGGTTGCCAATTCGGTCGCGCAACTGCTCCGAAACGGATGGGCCGAAATATCCGGCGGTGACCAGGTCTTCGGTCTTGACTACCTCCGCTTTGCCTTCCAGCCCTTTCGAGAGCATTTCCTGCGCTTCATCGAGCAGCTCGTCTTTGACGTATAGGAACATATCGCGGCACGAGCCGCCAGGGATGAGGTATTCGCCTTTTCGGTTGGTCTTCAGGAATTTTCCGATGCGCGGAAAAGCCAGGTTCAGGTACACGGTGGTGGCGGGATCGACTTCGGACTGGCCGTGGTCGGCAGTCAGCAGAAGCAGGGTGCGGCCTTTGGCGGGCGATGCGGAGAAGAAGAACCGCTCCAGAGTGTAGAGAAACAGTTCGATTTCGGCTTCCACCTGGCGCGAGGCCGGGCCGTAATCGTGGCTGACGGAGTCGATTTTGTCGTAGTAAAAAAAGAAATAATTCTTGCCGCGCGTTTCCTGGAGCGCAAGCGAGAGATTGACGAACATCTCCGCTGGAGATTTGAACCCGCGCGCCTGCGCGCCATCGAAGACGATGTTTGAATAGGTGGAAGGGGTGTATTCGCGGTGTTGGAAGACCGTGGAGCGCACCCCCTGCGTTTGGAGTAGCCGGTAGAGCGTTTGGGTGGGGTAGAGCCGTTTGGGGTCTATGCCGGTGGCTTTGAGCTGGTCTCGTTCTGCTGAGCCGGAGAACGAAAATAGGAGTGGCACAATCATCGTATCGAGCAGGGGTTCATAGTAATTCCACTCGAACACGCCGCTTTGCCCCACATTCAGGCCGGTGTGAATGCAGGTGACATGCCCGGCAGTGGTGGATGGGAACTGCGAAGTCCATCTGGCGGCCAGCCCGTGCCGTGTAAAGCGGTCGAGCGTTGGGTGGGTGGCAAACTTCTCAAAATGCCGCCAGCCGAAACCGTCAATGAAGCCCAGAATGACAGTATCGTAGCCGCTCTGAAATGATTCGAGCGGCTGGCGATTCTCGAACAAGCCGGTGATGACTTCGGGCAGGCCGGCAAATCCGCCGGGGCCGTAGATGGGTTGGGTGAAGTTGGGGTTCATGGCAGGGATTATATCAACAACAAGGCGGGCAAACGCCCGCCTGTTTCTGGCTATTGTCCGAACCACATTCGACCGAGCAGCCCATCTTTGCGAACCAGCTGATGGTAGAACGCGGCGCCAATATGCAAGGCAATCAGCCCGAGCAGCAGGCGTGCCACCCATCCATGCCCAATGCGCGGCGGGTAGACCATGAAATCCGCCGGGAGCGGAATTTCACCACCCCCTAATAACGGCAAAATGCCCGATTGCACCGCAATTCCCAACCCACTGAGGCCCATTCCCAGCGCGCCGAGATAGAGCAGCCAGTGGGTTGCCCTGCCGATTTTATCGAGCAGGGGATGTCCTGCGGTTGCTGGGGCTGGTTTCTTCGAGATAAAACGCACCACCAGCCGGATGACTGTCAGGGTGAGAATGGTCAACCCCATCGTCATGTGGGTTGCCAGCATGGGCGCTTTTTGGGGTGTGTTGGGCATATCGCCCAACATGCCCAGTCCGGCGAACAGAGTCAGGAGAATCAAAAAGGCCGAAAGCCAGTGCAAAATGACCAGCGCAGGGTGATACCGTTTGGGTGTTGCCATCATGCTCTCCTTATCAGATTGAATTTTATCTTAATTCGGATAAAACAAATGAAAAAGCGCAAATTTTCAGGGTTGCCTGCCGCTGAGTTCGCGAGTGACCTGGCTGGTTATGATGTTGAAAGGGTAAAGTAAAATGTTGCGCCCTGGTTGGGCCGGGCTTCTGCCCAAATGTGTCCGCCGTGTCGCAGGATAATGCGTTTCACAAGGGCCAATCCAACGCCAGTGCCTTCAAATTCGCTGTCTGCATGCAGGCGTTGGAAGACGCCGAAGAGTTTGTCAGCGTAAGCCATATCAAATCCGACGCCATTATCTCTGACATAGTAGATAACTTCCCCGACATCGCTGCGCTGGCTGCCAAGTTCGATAATTGCCAACTCGCGCGGGCGGGTGTATTTGAGTGCGTTGGCGATGAGGTTCACCCAGACCTGTTGCAACAAAACGGGGTCGCCCTGACAGGCAGGTAATTCCCCTATCCTGATTTCCAGGTTGCGCGCGTCTCGTTCGGATGCGAAGGTTTTCAGTACATCGGTGACCAGCGCCGCTGGTTGGACGGTTTGTTTGTTCAGGGGTTGGCGGATAAGCCGCGAGAAGTTGAGCAAATCTTCTATCAACCGGTCCATGTGTTGGGTGCTGGCGCGGACATAGCCGAGCAGGCGGGCGGCTTCTTGGGGCAAATCCTGGGAAAAATCGCTCTGGATGATGCGCGAAAATCCATCAATGGCGCGCAGCGGGGCGCGCAGGTCGTGCGAGACTGAATAACTAAAGGATTCCAGTTCCCGGTTGGCGGCTTCAAGTTGAGCGGTGCGCTCGATAACACGCTGTTCCAGTTCCTCGTTGAGCAAGCGAATGGCTTCCTCTGCGCGTTTCCGTTCAGTGATGTCGTGGAAGAACGCCACCATCTGGTTGGGGCCGAATTGAATTGCATGGACTTCAAATGCCCCTCGGATTTTCCCGTCTTCGTAATCAATCTGGCTGGTTTGATAATTTTCTCCCTGGGCAGCCACCCGCCGGTATGCTGATGGGATTTCGGTTGTGGCCAGGGGTGGAAATGCTTCTTCGATAGATTTGCCGATAAATTGACGATGGTCGACGCCCAGTATCTGGTCTGCTGACCGGTTTGCGCCTGTAAAAACCAGCCGTCCATCGGGTTTGAGTTCGTAGAGGTGCGCGCCAAACGGGGCCGAATCAATCACTGCGCGCAGACGATGTTCGTTTTCTTCTAAAGCAAGTTCTGTCAATTTGCGACTGTGGATATCGCGCGAAGAAGCCTGCAACTCAATCACATCTCCGGTGGCTGTATTACACACGGCATAACTGGTGGTTTCCAGCCAAACATATTCACCATTTTTGCGCCGCGCGCGGAATTGCACGGTTGTTGCGGTCAGGTTTTGCAGGATGAAATGGTGAGATTGGCTGATTTCTGGCAGGTCATCCGGGTGGATAAAGTCAAATGCGCTGCGGCCTATCATCTCGTGTGGCTCATAGCCCAGCAGGGTTCGGCAAGCCGGAGAGACATAAACGTAAATTCCTTCGGGCGTATGACGTGAAATCATATCGGTCAAATTCTCGGCCAGCAGCCGGAAGTGTTCTTCGCTTTCACGCAGGGCAATTTCCATTTGTTTTCGCTCAGTGATGTCTTGGATGACGCCTAATATTTTTGTGGGTTTTCCCTGGTCGTCCAGCACCAACTCTGCTATTGAATGGATGTACCGAATTTTGCCGTCATCTTGCCTTCGTATCTGAAATTCCTCATCGTACTTTCCCTGGCCGCTGATAAGCTGCTGTAATGCCTCGTTCAGTTGCGGGCGAAATTGGGGCAAAACAACTGCCTGAACCATTGCCAGCGGCAGATTGGGAGAGGTACGCGCAAGGCCATAAATCCGAAAGGCCTCTTCGGAGCCCCAGATTTGACCGCTAACCAGGTCAATTTCCCAATTTCCGACATGAGCCATTGCCTGCGCTTTGCGAAGGCGGTCTTCGCTTTTGCGCAAGCATTCCTCGGCGCGTTTGCGTTCGATGGCCATGGCTACCTGGCTTGATACAAACACAAGCAACGCCTGGTCTGCTTCCGTCAATCTTTGAGCCGGGTCGTAGGTTTGCACCGTCATGACGCCGATGATGTCGCCCGTTTGTGTCTTGAGTGGTACGCCGAGCCAATCAACGGAGGGTGTGCCTGTGCTTTCTACCTGCCCGGATTGTTTCAGGCGTTCAAATATTTCCGGCGTGGCGAGCAGCGGCTTGCCAGTCCGCAACACATATTCTGTTAGCTTCTTGCCTGGTGTCTGTGGAGAGGAAGCGGTATCAAATTCATCGACGTAGTAGGGAAAATGAATCAGATTGCTGGCCGCATCGAGCAGCGCCAGGTAAAAATTCCGGGTAGGCAGAAAATCTTGTATCACTGCATGGATGATGGCGTAGAGTTCTTCCAGGTTATTGGCGGTCTGGGTGGCTTCGGAAATACGATAGAGCGCGGTCTGTATCATTTCGGCTGGTTTTCGTTGCGCCAGTTCGGGTGGTAGATTTTGCAATAACGGCTTGCGTTGGCCTGGTTGGGCCGCCGGCTTTGTCTTAAAGGGTTTCTGTGCGGTCATAATACTACCTTTTTTTTAGCCTCATGAATGGCATAAATAAAATCATTATACGTTATGCTGAAATAGAAAATGGTCGTTCCCTTTTTGAAATCACCCCAGATTTGGGCTTAACCACACCAGATTGGTATAATTCCAGTTTGCCTTTTTGAGTTTGTAAATAAAACATTTGTGCTATAATTGATGGTTGACTTTTCTTTTACAAAGAATCGAGGCAAAATGTCTCAAAACGTTATTCGCGTGGTGGGCGCCCGCCAGCATAACCTGAAAAATATCACGGTCGAAATTCCCCGCGATAAATTTGTCGTCATTACCGGGCTTTCTGGCTCCGGAAAATCTTCCCTGGCTTTCGATACCATCTTTGCAGAGGGTCAGCGCCGTTATGTCGAATCGCTTTCGGCCTATGCGCGCCAGTTCATTGGGCAGATGGACAAGCCGGATGTAGATTACATCGAGGGGCTTTCTCCTGCAGTTTCGATTGACCAGAAATCAACCAGCCACAACCCGCGCTCGACCGTGGGTACTGTAACAGAAATTTACGACTATCTCCGGCTTTTGTACGCCCGGGTTGGCACGCCGCATTGCCCGGTCTGCGGGCGGGAGGTGGTCAAGCAATCGGCGCAGGAAATTGTGGACGCGATTGAACGGCTCGACGAAGGCACGCGCATCCTGGTTCTGGCGCCGGTCGTGCGCGGGCGCAAAGGCACCTACCAGGCCGTGTTTGAGGAAATCCGCAAGGCTGGATTTGTACGCGCCCGGGTAGATGGGAAAGTTGTCAACCTGGATGATGAAATTGAACTCGACCGCTACAAGCAGCACAACATCGACGCCGTCGTTGACCGGCTGGTTATCCAACGCCCTGCCAACGAAGAAGATGAAAAACAATTTCGCACCCGGCTCACAGATTCCGTTGAGACGGCGCTCAAGTTTGGGGAGGGATACGTCACAGTTTCAGTCATCAGTAACCAGTCATCAGTGGATAGTGGTCAGACGGTGGGAGATATGTTTTTTTCAGAGAATCTCTCCTGCCCCGAACATGGTGTATCGCTGACCGAAATTGAGCCGCGCACCTTTTCGTTCAACACTCCCCAGGGAGCCTGTCCCGAATGCCAGGGGCTTGGCTCCAAATTAGAAATTGACCCGGAGCGGGTCATTGACCCGGAAAAATCCCTCAATGATGGCGCGTTGGTGGCGATGGAGTGGAGCAATGTCCGCGAGGATGGCAATTCTGGCTATTACTGGCAAATGCTGGAGGCCATGGCGCATCACTATCACATTGACCTGAACAAGCCCTTCAAAGATTTGACGCCTCAACAGCAGGAACTCATCCTGCGCGGCACGAAAGGCGAGCGTGTGCGCGTCCATTATCGCAATCGGGATGGGCGCACTGCCAGTTTTGATGCTGCCTTTGAGGGCATCATTGGCAACCTGGAGCGGCGCTATCGCGAAACCAACTCCGAGTATATTCGGACGAAAATCAGCGAATACATGAGCGACCGTCCCTGCCCGTCCTGTGGGGGCAAGCGTTTGCGCCCCGAAGCCCTGGCAGTGACGGTGGCTGATGTGAACATCCTGGAAGTGACCGACTGGCCGATTAACAAGTCGTTGGAATGGGCACAGAAACTGGCCGGGGCTGAAACCCCCCTCAGCCCGCGCCAGCAGGCCATCTCCGAGCGGATTTTGAAGGAAATCGTCGCCCGACTGGGCTTTTTGGTGAACGTGGGGTTAGATTATCTGACCTTGCGCCGCTCGGCGGCCACCTTGAGCGGCGGCGAGGCGCAACGCATTCGCCTGGCCACTCAGGTTGGTTCGCGGCTGGTGGGTGTTCTATATGTGCTGGATGAACCATCCATTGGCTTACACCCGCGTGATAACGACCGGCTCCTGACCACTCTCAAAGGATTGCGCGATTTAGGCAATACGGTTCTGGTTGTGGAACATGACGATGAAACCATCCGCGCGGCCGATTGGGTGATTGACCTTGGCCCGGCGGCGGGCGCGCACGGCGGCGAAATCATCGCCGAAGGCACTCCGCAGGATATTCTGGCGCATTCCCAATCGTTGACGGGCGCGTATTTATCGGGACGCAAATCAGTCCCAGTTCCGAAACAGCGGCGCAATGGTAACGGGAAGTGTTTGAAAATCATTGGCGCGCGCGCCAATAACCTGAAAAATATTACGGTCGAGATTCCGCTCGGTAAATTGGTCTGCATTACCGGCGTGAGTGGCTCTGGCAAATCAACCTTAATGACTGAGATTCTCTATCACGCTCTCGCAGCCCAGTTGAACGGAGCGCGCGTTCAGCCTGCCGAGCATGACCGCATCGAGGGCATCGAACATCTCGACAAAATCATCGAAATTGACCAGTCGCCCATTGGCCGGACGCCGCGCTCGAACCCGGCTACTTATACCGGCATGTGGGACGAAGTCCGCAAGCTGTTTGCTGAACTGCCCGAAAGCAAAATTCGCGGCTACAAACCGGGCCGATTCTCGTTTAACGTGCATGGCGGACGCTGCGAAGCCTGTCAGGGCCAGGGGATGTTGCGCATCGAAATGCAATTTCTGCCCGATATTTACGTCCCGTGCGATGTCTGCCATGGCACCCGCTTCAATCGCGAGACGCTGCAAGTGCATTTCAAGGGCAAATCCATTGCTCAGGTGCTGGATATGACGGTGGACGAAGGCATGGAGCTATTTAGCGCCTTCCCGGCCATGATGAACAAACTTAAGTTATTGCAGGAAGTGGGGCTGGGATATGTCAAAATCGGACAGCCTGCCACTACCCTGAGCGGCGGCGAGGCTCAACGCGTCAAACTCTCAAAAGAGCTTTCGCGCCGGGCTACTGGGCGGACGCTCTATGTGCTGGATGAGCCCTCGGTGGGTCTGCACGCTGCCGATGTGCATAAACTCATCGAGGTATTGCAACGCCTGGTGGATGCCGGGAACTCGGTGCTGATTATCGAGCACAACCTCGACATTATCAAAGTCGCCGACTGGATTATCGACCTGGGGCCAGAGGGCGGCGACCGGGGCGGAGAATTGATTGCGCAAGGCACGCCCGAACAGGTGATGCAAACGCCCCACAGTTACACCGGGCAATTTCTGGCGCAGCACATGGCAAATTACCAACTAAATGGCTCGTAGCCTTCTGCCTGGGTGTTTCGCCAAACGGTATGGTGGGTTGATGCGCTGTGTCTAAATTGACACAGCGTTTTCTATCCAAAAAACGTCTATTTTTCAGGTAGAATAAACATGTTTACGGGTGATGGTTTCCATCATCCGCACTACTGAAAGGGAAAAACCTTATGTCGCAGAATACTCCTCCTTCAGATGACAATGCGGAAACCGGTTCTGCCGAACCCAAGCGTTCTCCAAAAACCACGCCGCCGCCTGTGGTCAATCAGCGTCCCCCAACTCAGATGATGACCAACTACCGCAAGAAACAACAGGTTGGGCCGTTTATCGTTTGGGGGCTGGTTGTTCTCTTGATTGTGGGTGGGCTGATTATTCTGGGAACCTGGTTATTTGGCACGGGCGGCCCAGTGCAAACCATGCTGGCCACCGAAACCCCTACCGTTACGCCCACCTCCACCCCGACCAGCACCGCCACCCTGACCAGTACCCCGACCGAAACAACCACCCCAACTGAAACGTTGACCCCCACGCCTTCGATGCCATTCAATTATGAAATTCAGAGCGGCGATACCTTATATGGGTTGAAAGAAAAATTTGGCCTGGGCGACGACTTTCTCTGTACGATTCAAATCCTGAATCCAGGGATTGATATTAATAACATCAGCCTTGGCCAGTCCATCGTTCTGCCAAACCCCGACTTGCGCTGCCCGACCCCCACGCCTATTGATTTCACCACCCTGCGAAGGGGCACCGAAGTGGAATATACCATCCAGGCTGGCGATACCATTGCCGCAATTGCTGCGCGCTTCAATAGCACGATTGAAGATATTCTTGCCACCAATAATATCACCGACCCGAATACCATTTTCGTTGGGCAGGTGATTAAGGTGCGCGTCAATCTGGTGACGCCAACGGTCACGCCTAATCCGACCATTACGCCCGGGCCAACGGTCACTCCCGGCTTGCCGTCCATCCTGCAATCACCCACGCCAGGGGCCGCTGCCACGCCAACACCCTGAATTCAGTCTGGACAAAACGCAGCCCATCGAGTACAATCTTGCCCCGCTGTACAAGGATAGTTTTTTTGGAGGAAGTACTTTGGCTAATATCAAGTCCCAAATCAAGCGTAATCGCCAGAACGAAGCCCGCCGCCTGCGCAATCGCGCATTTCGTGGTTCGGCCCGTGCCGCCGTACGTGCCGCCCGCGCCGCCATTGAATCGGGCGCTCCTGACAAGGCCGCCGTGCTCGAGGCCATCAGCCGCCTGGATAAGGCCGCTGAAAAGGGCGTCATTCACAAGAATAACGCTGCCCGCCGCAAAAGCCGCCTGATGAAGGCACTTGCGGCTGCTGAAGCCAAGTAAGCCCTGGCTTGTGACATTGTGCATCAAGCGGGAGCGCCACACGGTTGCTCCCGCTTTTGTGCTTGTAGCAGGAGGCTTGGGGAAAATCGAGAAGCGCCGCCAGCGATTGTGCGACTGGCCACTAATTATGTGCGGGGATAGGGAAGTTGTGCCATAATGACCTGAAGTTTGATTTTATAAAGTAGTGTGAGATAGCCTCTCGCATCACGACAGGCCAAAAGCGTTGGAATGGTATAATCCCGCAAAGTTCGCGGGCTTTTCCGCCAACGCTATTTTTTCTTAAGGTGAAACCATGTTTGAACGCGAACAACAAGCCATCGAAGGCCAAATCAAAGCCTATTGCACGGCCAACGACATTCCGCTGGTGGAATTGAAGTGGATGCCCATTCCGTTTAGCGGAGAGTGGGGCATTTCAACCTCGTTTTTTGCCACCGCCGCAGCCGAGGCAAAAGCAGGAAAAGGCAAAGGGGCGCCCGTTCCGGTCCGGGCGCAGGAAATTGCCGAAGCGGTGCGTAACAGCCTGGGACAAATTCCGGGCATCTCGCGCGGCGAGGCGGTCAGAGGGTATCTCAATCTCTACTTCTCCGCCGCGGAGGTAGCGCAACGGGTCGTGGAAGCGGTTTTGGCGGACGGAAGCCGGTTTGGAGCCGGGAGTCCCAAACATGAGCGGGTGATGGTAGAGTATGCTCAGCCCAATACGCATCACTCGTTTCACATCGGGCATTATCGCAACACCATTTTGGGCGAATCCTTGGCCCGAATTGTGGAATTCGCCGGGTTCGAGACGATTCGCGCTTCGTATCCTGGCGACCTGGGCCTGGGTGTGATTACAGTAATGTGGGCCTACGAGAAATTTTACAAAGGCCAGGAGCCAACCGATATTCACGAGCGCGGGCAATGGCTTTTGAAGATTTACGCCGAAGCGACCAACCTGCTGACCGAAAAAGAGAACGAAACGCCCGAAGAGAAAGCCCGCCGCGAACAGTACGAAGCCGAGCGGCGCGAAATGTATCGCAAGTGGGATGCGGGCGACCCAGCCGTGCGCCAACTGTGGCTGGAAACCCGCGAGTGGAGTCTCATCGAACTGCGCGACATTCTCGAGATGATGGATGTCACAATTGACGTGTGGTTTTTCGAGAGCGAGGTGGATGAACCCTCGAAAAAGATTGTCGACGAATTGATTGCAAAGGGAATTGCCGAAGACGAACGACCAACCGGCCCGGTGATTGTTAAAATCGACGAAAAACTCGGCCTCACCAAAGAAAAATACCGCGTAGCGGTGATTTTGCGCTCGGACGGCACAACCCTTTACCTGACCAAAGACCTGGCGCTGGCAGAAGTGAAATTTGACCAATATCATGTTGACCGCTCGATTTATGTGGTGGACAACCGCCAGAGTCTGCACTTCCAGCAGGCCTTCAAAATTCTGGAACTGTGGGGCTTCAAACAGGCGGAAAAATGCTATCACCTGGGGTACGGCTTCGTCAGTCTCCCGGAAGGAGCCATGTCGGCCCGGCGCGGGCGGGTTGTTTTATTCAAAGACGTCTATGACGAGGCCATCCAGCGCGTGCTGGCCACGATTGCCGAGAAAAACCCGACCATGCCCGAGAACGAACGGTTGGGAGTTGCTAAAAAAGTGGGGATGGGAGCATTGGCGTATTCGATGCTCTCGGTGGATAACAATAAGGACATGGTGTTCGACATCAACGATGCTCTCAGTTTCGACGGGCGCACCGGGCCATATATTCAAAATGCCTATGTTCGCGCTAACTCGATTTTGCGCAAAGCCGCAAGCGAACCTGGCGCAACCGGCACTCGAATATTCGACTACCCCTTAGCCAGCCACGAAATTGAATTGATTGAGCAGATGTCGCGTTTTCCAAATGTTGTCCAACAGGCGGCCAATGAATATCGCCCGCTATTGGTCGCCGCTTACGTTTATGACCTGGCGACGGCCTTTCACAGTTTCTATCACGCCGTGCCAGTGCTGCAATCGGAAAGCGAAGCCATCAAAATGGCGCGTCTGCAACTGGTGGCGGCGGCCAAACAAGTGCTGGCAAATGGCCTGCGCCTGTTAGGAATCACTGCCCCGGAAATGATGTAGCCTGTGCTGCCAGGGAGATAGCGCATGAAGCTGACCGGCATCTACGCCCCCATCGTCACCCCCTTTGACGCCGAAGAAAACATCAACTACGCCGTTCTCGAACAACTGATAGACTTCCTGCTTACCAGCGGAATCAGCGGCCTGGTTCCCGGTGGTACCACCGGCGAAGTCTACGCCCTGAGCAATTCTGAGCGGCTGGAACTCTTCCAGTTCGTCCGCCGTCAGGCCGGAGATAAAACGACCCTCATCGCCGGAGTCAACGCCGGGGCCACGCGCGAGGTCATCCGCTACGCCCAGGCCGCCGAGCAGATGGGCTACCATGCCCTGATGGTGGCTGTGCCACCCTACTCGCGCCCCAGCCAGCGCGAACTGCTGGCCCACTACCGCGCTGTCGCCGCCAGCACCAGCCTCCCCATCATCCTTTACAACTTCCCCTGGCGAGCCGGAACGGAAGTCGGCTACGAAGTCATGGACGGCCTGCTCGACCTGCCACAAGTGGTCGGCATCAAAGAAGCCTCCAGCGACATGAGCCGCGTCTATGAGTTCCGCCTGCGTTATGGAGCGCGTTACCAGATGATTTGCGGCTCCGATGACCAGGCGCTCGATTACTTCCTGTGGGGCAGCACCGCCTGGATTGGCGGCGGAGCCTCCTGCGCCCCGCGCCAGCATGCCGCCGTCCTGGAAGCCGCTCTCCGAAACGACTTCATCGCCGCCCGCTCTGCCATGGACAAACTCATGCCCTTCTTGCGCGCCCTCGAAAGCGGCCAATATACCCAAAAGGTCAAGCGCGGCTGTGAACTGCTTGGCATTCCGGTCGGCCATCCGCGCCGCCCGCTCCTGCCACTGGATGACGATGAGCGCGCTGCCTTCGACCAGATTTTCCAGGCCCTTTAAGACCTTTTTGGGAAAAAAGCGATGAAGCGCATCCCGTTTCTCGACTCTCACACTGGCGGAGAGCCGACCCGTTTCATCGAGTCTCTGCCTTTTCCGCTGAAACCTGCTCCCGTTTCGCAACAATTAACCCAACTAAAGCGCGAGTTTGACCACTTCCGCCGGGCAATCCTTAACGAGCCGCGCGGCTCCGATGTGCTGGTTGGCGCCTACCTCGTCCCGCCCGCCGACCCAACCTGCCAGTTGGGAGTCATCTTCTTCAACAACGTCGGCTACCTCGGCATGTGTGGACACGGCACCATCGGACTGATGGCCTCGCTCTCTTACCTCGACAAAATCACGCCAGGGACGTACCGCATCGAAACCCCGGTAGGAATTGTCGAAGCAACGCTGCATTCCCTCGCCCCTAACCCCTCTCCCAAAGGGAGAGGGGAACTCTACCCAAACCGCGTCTCCGTCCGCAACGTGCCGGCCTACCGGCTCCTGAAGCATGTCGCGGTTGAAGTGGACGGGCGCGTCATTCATGGCGATGTGGCCTGGGGCGGCAACTGGTTCTTCCTGTGTCACGACCATGACCTGGAAATCTCGCCCCACAACCTGGAGCAATTGACCGATTTCGCCTGGCGCGTGAGAGAAGCCTATACCCGCATGGGCCTGACCGCTCCCGATGGTCACGAGATTGACCATGTGGAATTGTTCGCATCTCCCGACCCTTCGTCTTCGTTCGTGGCTGACAGCCGTAGTTTTGTCCTTTGCCCTGGTCGGGCTTATGACCGTTCTCCCTGCGGCACCGGCACCAGCGCCAAACTGGCCTGCCTGGCGGCGGATGGAAAACTGACGGAAGGCCAGGTCTGGCGGCAGCAATCTGTCGTTGGCAGCGTCTTCGAGGGTTCAATACACTTCGAGGGCGAGAACATCATCCCCACCATCACCGGCGAAGCCTGGGTGATGGCCGAAGGCAGCCTGCTGATAGACGAGCGCGACCCGTTTGGAACGGGGATTGGCAATAAACCATCCACAGATTACGCAGATTTCATAGAAAAATCTGCGTAATCTGTGGACAAAAGAGTTTCCCATGACCCAAAAAACCGACATTCTCATCATCGGCGGCGGGCCAATTGGCCTGCACTGCGCTTACTACTTGCTCAAATCAGGCCGGAGCGTGACCCTGCTCGACCAGGCCCAGGCGGGAATCGGGAATGCTTCGGGGAACGCCGGTCATATTGTGCCAAGTCACATCGTCCCGCTGGCCGCGCCGGGTGTCATTTCGACTGCGCTCAGGTGGATGCTCGACCCGCCGCGCAGTCCGTTTGGCTTAAAAATCAGCCTCCATCCGGCCTATCTCGTCTGGCTGATTCGGTTTGCCGCCGCCTGCGCCGAAGCCAATGTGACTCGCGCCATCCCGCCGCTTAAAGCATTGGGGCTGTTGAGCGCGCGGTTGTTCAGCGAAATTATCGCCGCGGAAAATTTCGATTGCAGTTACCGCCAAAACGGCCTGCTTTTTCTCTACAACACCCAGGCGGCCTTTGAGGCGGGCAAGCACGAAGCAGACCTCCTGCATCGGCACGGCCTGCCCGCCGAGGTGCTGGAGAGGGCTGCCGTTCACGCGCGCGAACCCGCCGCGCGGGAAAGCGTGCTGGGCGGGGTGGATTTTACCAGCGATGCCTCGCTCAACCCGGCGGAATACCTGCGGCAATTGAAAGAGCGCGTGCTTCAGATGGGCGCGGAAGTGAGAGAGCATACCCCCGTGAGCGGTTTCGAGACCCAAAACGGGAAACTCACCCGCGTCATCACCTCTGCCGGGGCGTTCCAGCCCTCCCAGGTCGTTCTGGCTGCCGGGGCCTGGTCGCCGCGCCTGGCGCGTGGGCTGGGGCTAAACCTGCCCATTCAACCGGCGCGCGGCTACAGCCTGACCGCGCGCGCCGCCAAAAACCCGCCGCGCGGGGCCTTGCTGCTGGGCGAGCGCAAAGTAGCCGTCACGCCTTTCGAGGACAAACTGCGCATCACCGGGCGGCTGGAAATTGGCGAAATGTCCACCACGCCCCACCCGCTCTGGATTCGGCGCATCGAATTGGCGGCGCGGGAATATATTCATTGGGACGAACCGCTGGAAATCGAGGAAACCTGGGCCGGGCTGCGCCCCACTACGCCCGATGGTTTGCCGGTCATTGGCGTTTCGCCCCGCCATGAAAACCTGATACTTGCCACCGGTCACGCTATGCTCGGTCTCTCGCTTGCGCCGGGAACGGGGCAGGTGGTGACAGGGCTGGCAAGTGGCCTGGAGCCGGAATTCGACCTGCGACCGTTTGGGCTGCGCTGGTAAAGAATACAGCCTGCCCAATCTGTTCAATTTGCGTAAGGAGATTGAAGTGCCAAAACCCAAAGTATTTGTCACCCGCGTCATCCGCGAAAAGGGATTGGATTTAATCAGAGAATTTTGCGAGGCCGAAATTTGGCCGGGAGAATTGCCGCCAGGCCGTGAAACCCTGCTCGAAAAGGTACGCGGCGTCGAGGGGATTTTGTGCCTGCTGACCGACCGCATTGATGGCGAAGTGTTGGACGCTGCCGGGCCAGGTCTTAAGGTGGTGAGCAATCACGCGGTTGGGTTTGATAACATCATCGTTTCTGATGCCACCGCGCGTGGGATTCCGGTCGGCAATACGCCAGGGATTCTGACCGATGCCACCGCCGATTTTGCCTTTGCGCTGCTGTTGACCGCCGCGCGGCGCGTGACCGAGGCCGAACGCTACCTGCGGGCCGGGAAGTGGGTGACATGGGGGCCTTCAATTTTGCTGGGGCTGGATTTGGCGGGCAAAACGCTGGGTTTGGTGGGGTTCGGGCGCATTGGGCAGGCGGTTGCCAAACGCGCGAGCGGGTTCGACATGCGCGTTTTGTACTATGACCCCGCTGCCGCCCCGGCCTGGAATGCCTCGCCGGTCGGCGCGCTCGATGACCTGTTGCGGGAGTCCGACTTCGTCTCGATTCACGTCCCGCTGACGGAGCAGACTCGCCGGATGGTGAACGCCAATTTTCTTTCGAAGATGAAGCCAACTGCCGTGTTGGTGAACACGGCGCGGGGCGGGATACTTGACCAGGATGCGCTTTATGAGGCGCTCAAAGCGAATCGCATCTTTGCCGCCGCGCTGGATGTGACCGACCCGGAGCCGCTGCCGCTCGATTGCCCGCTGTTGACGCTGGAAAACTGTCTCATCACTCCGCACATCGCCAGCGCTTCGACCTATTCCCGCGATAGGATGGCCTACCTTGCGGCCCAAAACCTGATTGCCGGGCTGAAGGGCGAGCGTCTGCCGCACTGTGTCAACCCGGAAGTGTACGAGCGGTAGTTATTCAGTTTTTTCGACCACAATGGTCGCTTCGCTAACCAGTGCGGCCACCGCGCCGACCGCCGCCAGGGTGGGCGCCAATGCGACTCCAATTACGCCAATCGTCAGCGGAAATTCCATCAACACCTTGCCAGATTTGTCCTTGATAATGACCCGGCGAATGTTACCCTGCCGTAACAATTCTTTGATTTTGGCAAGCAACTGCTCGCCGTTGACCGAAAATTCTTCTGTGCGAAATGCTTCAGACATCTCATCTCCGTTTTTTCATTTGACCCGTTCTCGAATGTATCGTACAACTTCCCCGGCGACATCGAAACCGGTGGCGCGCTCAAAGCCCTCGAAATCGGGCTGGCGGTTGACCTCCAATATCATTGGCGCCTGGCCCTTCATGCGAATATCAACGGCGGTGATTTCACGCCGCAGGGCGCGGGCGGCTTGTTCGGAAAGCAACTGAAAGCCGGGAAATTCATCCAATCGATGGGGCGCGAACTTTCCCCCCAGTGAATGGTTGGTACGAAAGTCGCCATTGGGCGGCCTGCGGCTGACCATGACCGGCAGGGCGCGGTAGCCAATCACCAGCACGCGGTAATCTTCTTCGGCGGGCAGGTATTCTTGCAGCATCAATTCGCCATAGGTGTAGTGCCACAGGCGGCGATGCAACTGTTCGGTGTTGTGAATGAGATAGGTGTGTTCGCCGCGCGCGCCATGCACGCCTTTCAGCACGCACGGATACCGCAATTGCTCGGCGAGCGTCTCCACCTGTCTGGGGTTGAACAATTGCCAGGTGCGCGGGCAGGGCAGGCCATGCTCAACCAGTACCAGGTAGTCGTGCATTTTGCTGACGGCGTAGCCTTCGTCGGTCAGGCTTTCGTCAATCACCACTTTGCCCGCGTCGTGGAACAGGCGGGCAACGGTCAGAGCTTCTGAAATGTAGGGGTAAAAGGTTCGCACGACCAGCCCATTGCAGGTCTCTAACAGGTTCATGCCCAACCCAAACAGGCCGGCCTTTTGGCCTTCGATATCGAAACTGATATCGTGAATATTGCAAACGATTAAGTCCAGTCCCTGTTGCCGGGCGGCTTCCTGTACCCGGCGGGTGGTGTACACTTCTTCCCATCCCAGCCAGACGACTTTCATCCATATCTCCTGGAAACTTGGAGTGCAGGAGCAACCTCCTGCACTCTAATCTTAACGGTATGCCGTTTGACTCCATTGTTACATTGGGAAGCGGCTGATGACGACCGCCGGGGTGGGCAGGTTGACCTTATCGCCGCTCTTCAGGTCGGCGGGGGCTTTGCCGGTTTCTTTGGGGGCCGATTGGTAAATGTAAATCGGCGTGCCTTCCGCGGCAGATTTAATCTCAACATACGCCTGGCCGGTGAGATACCCTTCGGAATCCACCGCGCAGGAAGTCACCCAGCCAATCACCTTGCCGCGTTTATCCAGCACCGGGTCGCCGTTGTGAGCCATGCGTACGCCTTTTTCGGCAAAGCGGAAGCGTACCACCACGCCTTTGCGGGTCGGCTCGCTGGCGAGCAACGCCTCGCGCCCGATGAACCAGGGTTTGTAAAATTTAACGTAGCCGATGAAGCCGCTTTCGCCAATGCCCAAATCAGGGTGTCCGAGTTTTCCAGAGCCTTCGCCCATTTCGTGACCGTAGAGTGGAAGACCGGCTTCGGTGCGGAGCGAATCGCGCGCGCCCAGGCCGACTGGCTTCAGGCCAAACTTTTCGCCCACTCGAATCAGCGCCTGCCAGAACTCTACCGCTCGTTCCGGGTGAACAAAGAGTTCGTAAGCCACCTTCTCACCCGTGTAACCGGTGCGCGAGACAATCAGGTCAAATGGCTCGTTGACTCCGTTTTCCCTGGTGCCCAGCCGTGCGTCGCACAGGTGGGTGCGTTTAAGAGCGCGGACGCGCGCCAATTCTGCGGGTTCGCCACCCAACGCCAGCAGGATATCGGTGCTGCGCGGGCCTTGCAGAGCGATATCAATGCGCATATCGTTGCCAGCCTGCGGGTCGCGCAGGTTGCGGATGAGGGCGTTATAGCCGAAGGCGCGCGCCCAGGGTCGGGCGGCATCTACTTTCACCGTGCCATCTCGCACGGCTTCGAGCCAGGCGCGGTCTTTATCATCGTTGGAGGCGTTCACGACCATCAGATATTTATCGCGCGCGCGACGATACACCAGCGTATCGTCAATTACCTTTGCGTCGGGAGTCATGAAATGAGTATAAACCGAAGCGCCGGGGTTGAGTTTGCCGATGTCATTGGCGCAAACGCTGTCCAGGAACGCGGCAGCATCTTCCCCTTCGATATGATAAACGCCCATGTGCGAGACATCGAACAAACCCGCCGCCTGGCGCGTGGCGAGATGCTCCTCAAGCACCGAACTGTACCAGACCGGCATTTCCCAACCCGCAAAGGGGATGAGTTTTGCGCCAGATTGTTTATGGATTTCGTACAAGGGGGTGCGGCGCAAGGCCGATTCTTTTACCTGCCATTGGAAATCGGGCAGGGGAGTCCCGTGGCCACCATTGATGCCGATATAGAAGGGTTTGTTGTCTGCAATAGGATTGCCCTCGGCGCTGACCGCTTTTTCGGTTGAATCGGCCACAATGACCAGCCCAGGGATGTGGCGGGGTGTGTAATCGGGCGTGCCATCCAGGTTCAGGGAGGTATAGCCGTCCGAGTGTCCGCGCAGCCAGGCGGCGGTTAGCCCGGCCTGTTCGGGCGGCACGCTGAGACGGAAGTGCGTCAAATCGACGCAGGTCAAGGTGCCTTTTACCACTCCGCGCGGGGTGAAGAGTTGTGTTGGTTGGCTTTGGCCCGGTTGCAGGGCCGAAATATCGCTGGCGAGGACATAGTTCAAAAATTGGCGAACGCGGAATCCATAAATCTCGAACACGCCGCTCGATTTATCATCAATGTAGAAGAAGTGGGGATAGCCATGCTTGGTTGGCTCGAAGTCGACTCCGGCGGATTCTGCGAGAGCGCGTACTTTCAGGCGGGATTCTTCCAGCACGTTGAAATCCACTTTGGCGCGGCGCTTGACCCGCTTCGGGTTCGGGGTATCGATGCGATGCGGAGCCGCGGCCAGCAACACGTCGGCGATGATGTCTGCCAATTGGCAGCTTTTCTCTTCGTCGAAACCGCGTTGGGTAATCCAGGGCGTGCCAATTCGCACGCCGGAGGGGTCGTTGGCCACCAGGTCGCCGGGCATGGTGTTACGATTGGCAACAATGCCTACCAGGTCTAAGATGCGCACAGCCCGGTCGCCGGAAAGGGTTGTGCCATCGGGGGCTTGGATGGGACGACAGTCGATGTTGAGCAGGTGCGAGTTTGTGCCTCCATAGGCGATTCGCAGGCCGCGCTCGGTCAGGCGGTCGGCCATGGCTTTGGCATTTTTAATGGTCTGCTCTTGCAAGATTTTGAACTGAGGCGTTTGCGCCAGTTTAAACGTGAGCGCCAGGGCGGCGAAGATGTTAACGTGCGGCCCGCCCTGCTCACCAGGGAAGACGGCGCGGTCTATTTGCTTTGCCAGGTCTCGGTCGGTGGTCAGGATGATTGCGCCGCGTGGCCCGTGCAGGGTCTTGTGCGTGGTTGATGTGATGACATCCGCATAGCCTACCGGCGAGGGGACAACTCCTGCGGCCACCAGGCCGCCGATGTGGGCAATATCGGCCAGTAAATAGGCACCTGCAGCATCAGCTATTTCCCGGTATTTTTTCCAGTCGGGAATCCAGGGATAGGAGGAATACCCGGCAATCAGCATTTTTGGCTTATGTTCTTTCGCCAGCGCCATCATCGCATCGTAATCAATTTGCTCAGTGGCAGGGTCGATGGTGTAAGAGACAATATTGAAGTATTTACCGGAGCGGTTGACCGGCGAGCCGTGCGAAAGATGCCCGCCGTGGAACAGACTCATGCCCATGACCGTATCGCCCGGTTTAACCAGGGCATGATAGACCGCATTGTTCGCCGGACCGCCTGAAAGCGCCTGCACGTTGACGAAAATTTCATCGGGGCCAATGCCGTTGGCGGCAAAGGCTTCGGCGCAGCGGCGGCGCGCCAGGGCCTCCACAATATCGGCATATTCAACACCTTTGTAGTAGCGCGGGTCGGCATAGCGGCGGTAATGCGCGAGTTGGTTGACATAATCTAAGATTTCGGATTCGCTTTGGGTGCGGGTCGATTCGTTGGGGTATCCTTCCGCATAGATATTTTGAAACGATGAACCCATTGCTTCACGAACGGCAAGTGGAGCCTGGCTTTCGGATGGGATTAAAATCAACTTACGAGCCTGGCGTTCTGACTCTAACAGAGTCAGTTCATATACTTCCGGGTCGAGGTCGGCCAGGGAGCCGCGGAACAAATAATCGGACATGCGAGTCTCCTTGTGGGGATGGTAGGTTTTATCGCGAATCGTCCCAAAAGGTTTTGTGGGCGGCGTGCGGGACTTTCCGGAGGATGACAAACTGTGAACAGATGAATTGTAGAACCGTTTGACAGGGACGGCAAGAGCCAAACGTCATGCCGTCTGCTTGAATTTAGAGGGGTTTTGTTCTATAATGAGACTATAAAACCTTACAAAAATGTAAGGAGCGTGCAAAGCCTGAGGGGGCGGCTTTGTGGATTTTAATCTGCATCCTGAGGGAGGGAAACATGAGAAGGCAACAAATTTTTTTGAATCACCAAAGATTTTTATTCTCCTTGCTATTTATCCTGTCTTTGTTGAGCTTGCCTGTCTTGGGGGTCAACGCGCAGCCTGCCAGCAGGAATGTCACCGCTTCGGGGAGTGGCCTGTATGCTGAATATTTTGACCTGAATGGGAATCCATATCTATTCGAAGGTCAGCCGCTGGTGGTCAATGGTGAAGGCCCGCTCGACCATGGCTGGTATATTCCTTGTGGGATGGACAATCTGGAGTCGTACTATCAGGGTGTTTGCGCCCGCTGGGCCGGGGCTTTTGGCGCCAACGGAACCCAATTTCAAGAAATCCTGACTGGTTATCTCGAAGCGCCGCAAACAGGCAGTTATGTATTTTATGGAGATATTGATGATGTCATTGAAGTCACCTTGCTTGGGCAAACCTATGCGTTTGACCTGCCAGCAGGCGGCCCTTACGCGCTTCCACCCCTTAACCTGACTGCCGGGGAATTGTATCCCATCAGCATCAAGTTCTTAAATCGCGCTGGCGTTGCCAGGTTTAACCTGTTCTGGACATTGCCCGATGGAACCAAAGAGGTGATACCCCGTAAATATCTCTACACCCGTTTGCCTAACTTGCCCCCCAGCGCGAATGCGGGCGGTCCGTATGCTGGTCAGGAGGGCGGGTCAGTCGTCCTCGATTCTTCCGGCTCATCGGACCCTGATAACAACATTGTCGAGTATGCCTGGGACCTGGATAACAATGGCAGTTACGAAACCATCGACGTCAGCCCACAAGTCACTTTCGACGACAACGGCACATTCCAGGTCGGGCTGCGCGTGACCGATGCTTATGGCGAGAGCAGCACCGATACCGCCGAGATTGTGGTTGCCAACGTTGCGCCAATCATAACGACCCTCAATATCCCCTCAACCGTGCAGGCCGGTTCGCTCTTTGCGGTTGAGGCCAATTTAAGTGACCCTGGCTTGCAAGATACATTCACCGCTACCTGGGATTGGGGAAACGGTCAGACATCGCCAGGAACAATCTCGAACCGCAACGTGACGGGTTCTTATGCCTACCCTGCGGCTGGAACGTTTACCATTAGGCTCATCGTCACCGATAAAGATGGCGGGCAGGGCAGCGGCGCAACTGCTATCGAAGTCACCTTGCCGGTGGTGGTTGCCAATGCTGGCCCTGACCGTTCTGTCAATGAGGGTGAAGTGATTACCCTGGACGCCTCTGGCTCTTCGGACGCAGGCGGTGGCGCGTTGACTTTTATGTGGGATTTTGATACTGATGGCCTTTACGACGATGCCAGCGGCGTGGCGCCCTCGGTGAGTTTTTCCGATGATGGGGTTTATGAGGTCGGGTTGCTCGTCACCAGTTCAACAGGCGCCTCCGCCACCGATACCGCGCTACTGACGGTCAGCAACGTGGCTCCGGTTGTGCTGTTGGGCGGGGCAAAGGTCAATTCTGATGGAATGCTTTCCGCTTCGGGCAGTTTGATTGACCCTGGCGCAGATACCTGGACTGGAACGGTGAACTATGGGGATGGAAGCGCCATTCAGCCTCTCACGTTGCAGGCTGACAAAACCTTCGCCCTGCAGCACGTCTATTCTTCTTATGGGACTTTTCTGGTACGAGTTTGTATTAAGGACGATGATGGCGGGCGGGGATGCGCTCAAGTGTCCATTGAATATCTTTCCAATCGACCTCCCGTTGCCAATGCAGGCGGCCCCTACCGGGTACGCGAGGGCCGGACGATTCGCCTCGACGCCTCCAATTCCTATGACCCCGACGGCGACCCTCATCTGGTGTATGAATGGGACCTGAATGGAGATGGCGACTTCAGCGATGGTTCTGGAAAGAAGGTGGCTTTTTATGGCGAGGACGATGCGGTTCAGACCATTTGGCTGAAAGTCACCGATAGCCAGGGCGCAAGCAGCATTAGCAGCACGACCGTAACCACCGCCAACACGCCTCCTTTTCTGTTCAATCACTATATCAACCGGGTTGCCCGCGTGGACGTGCCTATCTATCCCTGGGTCGAATTTCGCGACGGGGGATTGTTCGACACGTTCAGTGCAGTGTGGGACTGGGGGGATGGCACGCAAACCGAAGCAGAAATGATTGATTATTCTGCTTTTGGTGAGCATAGCTACACCCGGCCAGGCCGTTACAAGGTAACTGTTACTATCCATGACGATGACGGTGGAAGGGTTTCCTTGACCCGTTGGATATTCATCTATGGAGGCTGGAGGCGATAACCAGCGAAATGGCCTCTTCATTTATTCAAATTGTAAAGTTGACGCGCTTTTTCGGATGTGGTATTATCGCGCCACAACTTAATAGCCCCTAAACGGCACTCTTATCCAGAGAGGCGGAGGGAACGGCCCTGTGAAGCCTCGACAACCGGTCGGCGTTTGCCGAACACGGTGCCAATTCCGACAGACGGATGTTCTGGGAGATGAGAGGGCAGCCGCGCTTCTTGCAAATTGCCCTTTCAGTATGTCCGAAGGGGCAAATTTTTATTCAAGGAGAAAACTTGCAATGAGCAATACTTTTATGAACTCGCCCAAACTCTTGTTCACGTCCGAATCCGTGACGGAGGGGCACCCTGATAAAATGTGCGACCAGATTTCGGATGCCGTGTTGGATGCCTGTCTGGAGCAAGACCCTTACTCACGCGTGGCTTGCGAAACTGCCACCAAGACTGGCTATGTGATGCTGTTGGGGGAAATTACCACCCATGCATTTGTCAATTTTGATGAACTGGTTCGCAAGGTTGTAACCGAAATCGGTTACGACCGCGCCAAAAAAGGCTTCGATGGTAATACCTGTGGCGTGCTTTCGGCCATTGCCAGCCAAAGCCCTGATATCGCAATGGGCGTTGACCATGCTCTTGAAGACAAAACTGGCGAGATGAAAGACAAGGACATCGAACATGTTGGAGCAGGTGACCAGGGCATGATGTTTGGCTTTGCCTGTAACGAAACCCCCACCCTGTTGCCTATGCCCATTTACCTGGCTCATAAACTCAGTCGTCGCCTGAGCGAAGTACGCAAAGATGGTACGCTTGAGTGGCTGCGCCCGGATGGCAAGAGCCAGGTGACGGTAGAATATTCCTACGGCAAACCCAAGCGAATTGATACTGTGCTGATTTCTACGCAACATGCTCCCGAAATCTCTCAAGAAGAAATTCGCCGGGCGGTTATCGAACACGTTATAAAGCCTGTTTTGCCCGCCGAAATGGTCGATGCTGACCTGAAGGTTTACGTCAATCCGACCGGACGATTCGTCATTGGCGGCCCAATGGGTGATGCCGGCCTGACTGGGCGTAAAATCATCGTTGATACCTACGGCGGCATGGGGCGCCATGGTGGCGGCGCATTTTCAGGGAAAGACCCCACGAAAGTCGACCGTTCCGCTGCGTATGCTGCGCGTTGGGCCGCCAAGAACGTCGTGGCAGCCGGGTTGGCCGACCGTTGCGAAATTCAGGTCGCTTATGCGATTGGCGTAGCACACCCGCTCTCGGTGAATGTCGAAACTTTTGGCACGGGCAAAATCGGCGACGAAAAAATTGCTGAGCTTATCACCGAACACTTTGACCTGCGCCCTGGCGCCATCATCCGTGACCTGAACCTGCGTCGTCCCATCTATCGCAAGACCGCCGCTTACGGCCACTTTGGTCGCGACGATGTGCAGTTCCCCTGGGAATCGACGGACAAGGCCGAATCTTTGCGCAAGGCGGCAGGGCTTTAGACACTCCATTTTCATCACTTTGCTGTCACTGGCTCGCCGCGCAACCATTCGTTCTCTCAAGCAAACAGCGACCGCCCCGTTTGGCGGTCGCTGTTTGCTTGAGAGAATGGATTGGCGAGACAAACTCTCGCCCGACTCATTTTACTGCCCGGCAGATGCCAGCGCAGTGTCAATTTCTTGCTGGAAGGTCGAGAATGGCATGTTGCCGGGAATTAACCGCCCATTGATGACGAACGATGGGGTCGAAAGCCCACCGGAAGAATATTGCCCGGCGGCGACCAGTTCAGCATAATTGGAAGTCGATGTAATATCAGCCGCAGCATTTTGCTGGTCTTCGAGCAGCCGGTTCTTATATTTTCCATTATTGAAGCAGTCTTTGAACGTGTTCATGTCAATATCTAGTTTTTCCGCGAAGGCAATCAGGCGGGCATCACCGAACTGGCCTCGGTTTTGGCCTTCCAGCAAATTTGCAAAGATGATGTCGTGCATTTCCCAGAATTTGCCCTGGTCTCCGGCGCAATACGCGGCTTCCGCTGCCCGGCCTGATTCAGGACTGAGGAACTGTCCCACTGAGCGATATTCAAAATAGACCTTACCGGTGGCAATATACGCTTCAACCAGCTGATGTTCCGTTGTAGTAGCGAAACGTCCACAATGGGAACATTTGAAATCAGAATATGCAATGATTTTTACGGGAGCATTGGGGTCGCCCATTGCATTGAAGTTTGCCTGGGGTCGGGGTTTTAGTTCAGGCATCACAATCTCACCCACTGGCTGATTGGCCGAGACGATGAAAAACAAGGCAATTGCAATCACCACCAGCAAGCCGCCCCCTATTAACATTGTTCTCTGCATTTTTTTCTGTCGCGCGCGCCGGTCGCGCAATTCTTGGCGTTTGCTCATCTCTTCTCTTTCCTTTCGGTTTCAAACAAATTAACTGAAATTTTCCCATGCCCAGGGCGTTTTGTCCAGTAACCGCAGATGAGAGTTGTATTAAAGGTCGTTGGGGCAGCCGGATGATTGCTGCCCCAACGACGTGCCGGTGGATTGCTGCCTCAGGCAGGCAGAGAAACTTGCGGCAGGTGTTGCATGGCTTCTGCGACAGCCTCGGCGGGATATTCGTAATCTTCCAGGCCATTGTGCAGATATTTTTCGTAGGCTGTCATATCAAAATGCCCATGACCTGATAGATTGAACAGGATGGTGCGCTTTTCACTCCTGGCTTTGGCATCTAACGCTTCATCTATGGCGGCGCGGACAGCGTGCGCGCTCTCAGGCGCCGGGATGATGCCTTCCGCTTTGGTGAATTGCACCGCCGCTTCAAAGGTCGCGCGCTGCTTGACTGCCACCGCCTCCACCAAACCGGCATCGTACAATGCCGATAAGGTAGGCGCCATGCCGTGATAGCGCAACCCGCCTGCATGGATGCCAGGCGGCATAAAAGTGTGGCCGAGAGTGTGCATTTTGACGATTGGCGCCATTTGAGCGGTGTCGCCGTAGTCGAAGGTGTAAACGCCCTTGGTCAGCGAGGGGGTTGCGGTTGGTTCAACGGCAAGCAAGCGGGTGCGTTGTCCGTTTTTGAGATTCTCTCGCAAGAAGGGGAAGGCGATGCCCGCAAAGTTTGAGCCGCCGCCCACGCAGCCAATGACCACATCGGGATATTCCCCGGCCATGTCCATTTGCTTGAGAGCTTCCTCGCCAATAACGGTCTGGTGCAGCAGGACATGGTTAAGCACCGAGCCCAGCCCGTACTTTTTCTTGCCGCCAGAGGTGGCGGCCGCTTCGACTGCCTCCGAAATGGCAATGCCCAGCGAGCCAGAATTTTCGGGGTCTTGTTCGAGTAGGGAGCGCCCGTAATTCGTCTGATTCGTGGGGCTGGCATATACTTTTGCGCCAAAAGTCTCCATAAAGATGCGGCGGTAAGGTTTTTGGTTGTAGGAGACTTTGACCATGTACACTTCCAGGTCAAGGCCAAAATAGTTGCAGGCCATTGCCAGCGAAGTCCCCCATTGCCCGGCGCCGGTTTCGGTGGTCATGGCGTGCGTGCCGCTAATTTTGTTGTAAAAGGCTTGCGCAACAGCGGTATTAGGTTTGTGGCTGCCCACCGGCGAGGAGCCTTCATACTTGTAGTAGATATGGGCAGGCGTGCCAAGCACCTTCTCCAGCCGCGCGGCGCGAATGAGTGGAGTAGGCCGCCATAGTTTATAAATCTCGCGCACTTCCTCAGGGATTTCAATGTAACGCTCGGTGCTGATTTCCTGCAAAATCAAATCCATTGGAAACAGGACCGAAAGAAAATCGGGCGTGACGGGTTCGAGCGTGCCAGGGTGCAGCACCGGCGCGGGTGGCACAGGATTATCGGCATTCACGTTGTACCAGAACTTGGGCAGGTCGGCTTGCGAGAGCGTGAAGCGGGTTTGTTCAGACATGACGAATTCTCCTTCGACAATCGGTGAGGCAAATGGACAGTTTGACTTACGGGACAAAGATTGGGCCGGGAACCTGCCCATTGGACAGGTTTTCAGCAAGGCGTTGGGTATAAACCTGCTCTGCTGATAGCACGGCGAGAACCTCCCCGGCTACGACTCCTTGCTCCTGGGCGGGAATCTCCCTCGTGCGTTCTTCCTCAAAAGAAGATGGAGTTTTTGGGTTCATTCATTCCTCCTTATGAAAATAAAAAAACGCGCTCATCCCATTACCGGGACGAACGCGAAGTCCGTGGTGCCACCCGAATTAGACTGTTGCTTATCCCGCTGTGCGGGACTTACAAAAAATCCCCGCGGTGTTGCGGAGATAGAAAGCCAGCCTCACTCGTTCCGGGTACGCTCTCAACAAGAGTTATACCCTGGCCCTGTAACGGAGGCCTTCCGGCGCAGGCTACTTCTACCTATCCGTTTACCATCCGGTGATACGTTTGGTATCCGTTATCAGGTTCGCCCTGCAACTCCGAGGTCCATTCCGCGCTGTCGTTTCGGGCAGGACTCTCACCACATGCTGCCTGCTCTCTGAACCGTCGTGCTGCGCGTACTCGTCCTCATCACAGTTTTTACTATAAATATTGGGCGTGATTATATGCCCCTGGCGCGATTTGTCAAGGAAATGTTTGGCAGACGTTACAAAAAGATGCCAATTCCAGGTCGCTCGTTTCTATCCGCTGTTATAATTACTTTTATGATTGAGTTAACCATTCCTGGGCGCGGCAGCCTGCATATTGAATATTTGGTGATGGACGTGAACGGCACGCTGGCAGTAGATGGGATGCTTATGGATGGCGTCTCCAAACGGATTGGCGCGCTGCGTGACCGGCTGGAAATTCACCTGTTAACGGCGGATACGCACGGGCGCCAGGCCATCATCGACCAACAGCTTAACCTCGATGCAGTTCGCATTCGAGGGGGGCGCGAGGCCGAGCAAAAAGCCGAATATGTTCGCCGTTTGGGCGCGGACAGAGTGGCGGCCATTGGGCAAGGGGCGAACGACGCCCTGATGTTGCGCGAGTCTGTTTTAGGAATTTGCATCATGTCTGTCGAAGGGCTGGCAACCGAAACCCTGTCCGCAGCCACCTTGTTGATGCCTGATATTTTGAGCGCCCTCGACCTGTTCGAAAAACCTCTGCGATTAATTGCGAGCCTGCGCAAATGAGCCTTCCAGAAAGTAACCGCATTTCCAACGGTCAAGAACCGTCCGGCGAAATTACGCCGCAACCTGAATTGCCAGCCGAATCTTCGGAACAGAACTCAACCCATCAGGCAAAGATGGACGAGAGGCGCGTTCCATCTTTGCCTGCGCCAGATTCGCTGCCTGACTTTGATTTCGCGCGCATGGAAAACGATGTAGATGCCTTTCGCCAGCAGTTGCCTGAGTTTGACTTCAAGCCTGCCGCCATGCGCCTGCCAGAGGAACGCCCGACGCGCCCCGAACCTCCACGCCGTCGCCGGCGCAGCAATCGCCTTCTCCAACGGCCAGAAGCTGGTGAGTTGGGAGACCGGCTGGAATCGATTGCCCATCGTTCTGCCCCCACCATCGACTTTTTCATCTTTGCTTTTTTGTCGGGCTGTATTCTGGCTGTTGGTTACATTCTAAATGCCCCGGCCATTTTGCTGTTAGGGGTCATTGTGGCTCCGCTGATGTCCCCCTGGGTTGGGGCGATGCTGGCGGCCTCCACAGGGGAAACGCGCTTTCTCAGGCAAACCCTCGGCGCCTTGTTGACCGTGATTCTGATGGTTTTTCTGATTGGCACATTGGGCGGCTTTGCCTCGCGCCTGTTCCAGCCCATGGATTCGACACAGGCCTTGCTCCATGCACGCCTGTGGTGGCATGACCTGTTGTTGGTTATTCTCGGAACAACCCTCCTGGTGATTTCCTTCATACAAAACGAGGACAAACCTGTTTTAGCCAGCCTGATGGTGGCTTACGAGTTTTTCCTGCCGGTGAGCGCGGCGGGATATGGTCTTGGTTCTGGGGTAGATGGATTGTGGCCGCAAGCCGGGCTGGTGTTTCTCATCCACCTGGCCATCTCACTCATCATCAGTCTGATGGTTTTCTTCTACATGGGCTTCCGCCCGTTTGAACCAGCGGGGTATATCGTCACAACCGTGGTGGTGGTGCTCAGCCTGTCTTTTGTAGGTGGCTTTTTTGGATTGGGGACGCTGTTGAACGCGCGCGGCGAAGAAGAGGGGGCAATCTCTACGCCTTCTCTCACCCCCACACAGACTTTTCTGCCCAGCCCTAGCCTGCCGCCCACCAAATTAGCGACCATTACCCCCTTGCCTCCCACCGAGCCGCCCACGGTTACGCCACAGGCGACCGAAACGCCTGCGCCGGGCACCAACCCCACCCCGCTTCCCACCCCGATTTATGGACGCGTGCAGGCCAATGCAAACGGGGATGGGGCCGTCATCCGCACTGAACCAGGAGGCTCGGCCATCACCACCGTCCAAAACGGTTACCTGGTAGAGTTCTTGCCGGTCGACCCGGTGGTTTTACAGGGAGAAACCTGGGTCAACGTCCTGATACGCACCCCCTCGCGCGACATCGAGGGCTGGGTGCTGTTGCGGCTTATTGTGACCGCCACGCCCTCCGGGTCACCGTAGAGACGGATAGCAGATTCCAAATTTTGCAGGGAGTTGAAGAATATGCCTATTCATTTTGGCACTGACGGCTGGCGCGCCGTCATTTCAGATAGTTTTACTTTTGGAAATTTGCGCATGGTGGCCCAAGCCATTGCCGATGCTGCCGCTTCGGAGCATTGGGACACCAAATCGACGCCGAATGTCAACCCGAATAAGTTTGTGGTTGGGTACGATACCCGCTTCCTCTCTGACCGTTACGCGGCGGAGGTGGCGCGCGTATTGGCTGCCAACGGTTTTACCGTGATGTTGGCCCAGTCCGATGCGCCCACGCCGGCCATCTCGTATGCTGTTAAGTATAATAACGCGGCCGGGGGGGTGATGATTACCGCCTCGCACAATGCTCCGCGCTATAACGGCGTCAAACTCAAGGCGGCGTATGGCGGCTCGTCCCTGCCAGAAGACTGCCGCAAAGTTGAAATCTACATCAATGATAACGAGGAACGGGCGCGCGGCCCTAATCTGATGGACTTCGACAAGGCCCGAGAGATGGGCCTCATTCAAAAATTTAATCCACTCCCGGCTTATTTCAACCACCTGCGCCGACTCATTAATACTGACATTATTGCAGAGAACCCGCAGCGTTTTGTCGTTGATTCGATGTATGGCTCGGGGCGTGGAACAATTCGGGCCTTTTTGCAGGGAACCGGCTGTGAAATTACCGAAATTCGCGGCGAGATGAATCCTGGATTTGGCGGAGTGCACCCGGAACCAATTGCCAGGTACCTTGCCCCACTGGCAGGCGCAATTGGGATTGGTCAGGGCAATTTTGGCCTGGCAACCGATGGGGATGCCGACCGTATTGGCGCGATGGACGAGCGCGGGAATTTTGTAGACCCGCATAAAATTATGGCGCTTTCACTCAAATATCTGGTCGAACAACGAGGTTGGACGGGTTCCGTGGTGCGTACCGTTTCCACCACTCGCATGATTGACCGGCTGGCGAAACGCTATGGCCTGACCGTGCATGAAACGCCGGTGGGATTCAATCACATTGCCGATTATATGATGAACGAAGATGTACTAATTGGCGGCGAAGAGTCAGGCGGCATTTCGTTCAAAGGCCATATTCCCGAAGGCGATGGCCCTATCATGGGCTTGCTGCTGGTCGAAATCATCGCCAAATCGGGCAAAACGCTTGGCCAACTGGTTGAAGATTTGCTCAATGACGTTGGCCCGGCTTTCTACGAACGCGCTGACCTGCGCCTTTCGCGCCCGGTTGCTAAAAAGGAAATGACCGATATGCTCGTCAACCAGGCTCCGGCAGAGATTGGCGGGTTGAAAGTGGCCGAAATCAGCAGTCGAGATGGCGTTAAATATGTGCTGGCTGATGATTCGTGGCTGCTCATTCGACCCTCTGGTACCGAGCCAGTGTTGCGCGTCTATGCCGAAGGGCGCAGCCAGCCTATTGTCAAGGAATTGCTTGGGTACGGTCAGAAAGTGGCCGAGAGTGTAGTGTAAATTGGGTGATAATAAAAAGAGCTGTCCAAAAAGTGGGTGAAGTGGTATTTCGGCTGTGCAGCGCGTGGTAATCAAACAGCGACTACCTTATCTGGCGGTCGCTGTCTTGCTTTAATGGTTTTTTTCATTCCTGGCAGACCCGATTGCCTCCCGCCGCTTTGGCCTTCTGGAGCAAACGCTCGGCTTCTTTGAGTAATTTGTCAGCAGTAGTAGATTGCTCTCCTGCGATGTGAAGGAGAGCGATTGAGACGGTGATATGGAAAGTACGTCCGTCGATTTCGATGGCGACATCGGTGAGTTTCTTTTGCAGCCGCTGGGCAGCTAGCAGGCTGCTTTTGGGCGTGGTTTCGAGCAAGAGAACGCCAAATTCATCACCGCCCAGGCGTCCAACAATATCGACTTTGCGCAGCACGCCCTGAATGACTTCTGCCGCCGAACGCAGAATGACATCTCCGGCGTGCAGGCCGTGATTTTCGTTGACCATTTTGAATTTATCAATATCAACCAGCAAGAAAGCCGGAGAACGTCGATAACGTTCTGCTTCGCGCAGTTCCTCTTTTAATCGTTTGATGAAATGCCGCCGGTTGTAGAGGCCGGTCAATGAATCAACCAGGGCCAGTTCATAGAAATCCTGACGGGCGCGTTCCAGTTCCTGGCGGGCGGCTTCCAATTCTGTTGGCGGGCTTTCAGGTTTTGGAAAGGGAGTCAGTGTTTGGGCGGTTTCAGGTTTGACGACTTCCAGACGCGATTTCAACTGTCGGGTGACGACGCGATGTTTTTTTTCTTCGGCGGCTTGCTCGGGCCGCTGCCCGGCTTTGGTAAGCGCAAAGGCAAACAGTTTTTCGCGAATTTCGGCGGTTTTGGCCGCGACAATGACAAATTGATTGCCGGTTTTTAACCCGGCGAACACAATATTAAGAGGGCCCCCTTGGGTTTGGACGGTCAATTCCCGGTCCGAGACTTTGCGGTTGATGCGCAGGTCGGTCAGGAAGGCCCGCGCCTGGTCCAGGCTGTCTCGCTCGACCAATCGTAAGAAAACCGTCTTACCCTGCCTGTTCGTATCGGTGGGGAACAACCCCAGGCTATCCAGTGGAACCTGTTCGACTTCACCCAGGTCATTACAAATCAGGATAAGTCCGGCAGGGGTTTCGTTCATATCGTTATTTTATCCCATAAAGAACGACAATGCACCCAGGTCTTTTGCATCAGCAGCCCCGTCCGCCAGAAGGCGACGGCGGCCATGCCATGCGCGAAGATGGCGAACAGGGGCGGCGTTTCGGCCGTGTAGTAGGTCCAACATTCGCGGGTGGTTCCCCACAGTTCGAGGAAATATCCTAACGCTGACCCGGCAGCAAAAGTGAGAACGGCCAGGCGGTGGTTGGTGGGAGTCACAATCATCAGCGCGCAGATGAGCAGGGCCAGGACGGTGTAGGATTTGTCGAAGGTGGGGGCAACGTACCAGGCCATGAGCGCATAAAATCCGCCGAAGACGAGCCAGTACAGCGCCCGGAATGGGGATTCTGACCATTGGGCGGTGAAATGGCGGAAGGCGCGGGTGATGCGGTCAATGCTCAGGCTTGCAATTGGCCAGGCGGGGATAATCCATAAGGGCGGACGTTCCGCGGTGTAATAGCGCCAGAGTTCGGTTTGCGTTCCCCAGCTTTCAATGACCAGCCCGCCGAAAACCCCCACAAAGATAACCAGACTGTCGGTTTGCAAATTTGCGCGCGCCATGATGGTGATGGACATAAAGGCAAAGATACCAAGCAGCAGCCAATCCACCAGCGCGTGCCAGGGATACCCGGCCTGGGCATAGACCTGGATGATGTGCCAGTATTCCACTGCCAGCGGCCACCAGATGTAGATGATGAGCAAGCAGGTCAGCAGGAAGGCGCTGAACAGGTAGGAGGAATGACGGGTGAGGCCCAGCGCGGCGCGGACTTTGCTCATCATGGTTCGATAATCTCTCCCCGCAGGCCATCGGGGGTGAGGGCGGTGAGTTTGACCTGGTTGACCACGTTCCAGCGTGGCGAGGATGCATGGGCGCTGACGCGGATGTAATTGCCGGTCAGTCCTTCCATTTGCCAGCCCCACTCATCCAGTTCGCTGGTTGATTCCCACAGCACGGGCAGGGTTTGGCCGAGGAATTGTTGGCGGTAAGTCTGGTTCAGTTCGCTGAAGAGCGCGCGCAATTCGGCGCTGCGGTTTTTTTTGACCTCGCCCGGCAGGTGGTTTTTCATGCGCGCCGCGGGCGTGCCAGGGCGCGAGGAGTAGGAGAAGACATGCCCGCCTGCAAATTCTAGTTCACGAACAAAATCGAGCGTTTCGCCGAATTCGGCTTCCGTTTCGCCAGGGAAGCCAACGATAACATCGGTGGTGATAGCAACCTGAGCGATGGCCGCGCGCGCGGCCATCGCCAGTTGACGAAAGGACTGCGGGGTGGTTTTGCGCCGCATTCGTTTGAGCACGGCGGCGCTGCCCGATTGCAATGGCAGGTGCAGATGTGGCAGCAGGCGGGGATTTTCCCACAGCGAGAAGAATCCTGCGTCTAAATCCCAGGGTTCGAGCGAAGAAAGCCGCAGGCGGGGGGCATCGGTATCGGCCAGGATGGCGCGGATGAGGGTGGTCAGGCTTTCGCCAAAATCGTGCCCCCAGGAGCCGAGATGGACGCCAGTCAGGACGACTTCTTGCGCGCCGCCGGTGAGGGCGGCGCGGATGTCAGTCAGCACCTCCGCAATGGGGCGCGAGCGGCCAGCGCCGCGCGCAATGGTGGTGACGCAGAAGGTGCAGGCGTTATCGCAGCCATCTTGAACCTTGATGAAGGCGCGGGTACGCTGGCGCAGGCCGGGCAAAATCTCGCGGGCGAGCGGTTCCAGGTCGAAGCGTTCTGCTGGAAGTCCCAACACTTCTGTTACCAGGTGGTCTTTGCGCTCATTGGGGATGATGCGCCGCACGCCCGGCAATTCGGCGGCCTGGGTGGGCTGCAAACTGGACCAGCAGCCGGTGACGATGATTTCCCTGGCGCCAGCGCGGGCGGCCTGGCGGATTTTCTGGCGCGAATCGGCGGCGGCTTCGGTGGTGACGGCGCAGGTGTTGACGACCACCAGGTCTGCCCCGGCGGGTTCGGCGACGAGTGTATGTCCTTCCGCGCGAAACTGGCGCGCCATTTGTTCAATTTCTGCCTGGTTTAAGCGGCAACCAATGGTGTCGAGGTGGATTTTCATGCGTTTACCTGTAAAAATTTATCCTGCGTTAGGGTTTGATGACGAAAAAGTTGTCGAAATAAACATCCGCGCCGGGTTGGGCAAACGTTCCGGCAAATAATCCCACGTCTCCCACGGAAAAATCGCTGTCTTCGGCAGAATCGACTCTCTGGTTATTAACATATAAGGTGAGCGTTTTGCCTGCGCAGTCGCCGCGCACCTGGTTGGGAACGGCGCCGGTGTGGATAGTTTCGGTCGGGAGCATTACTCCGTTGCCGGTCAGGATGGTCACCTGGCTATCTTTCATTTTGCCAATGCCGTAGAACCCGTCGGCGCTGATGGCGAAGAAGTAGAAGTTCCGGTCATCCGCCAGGCGGCAGATGACTCCCATGCGGCTGTCCGCTGGCCCGGCGGCGGGGAAGACCGCAGCTTCGACGCGGACATTTTCAAAGGAGAGACCAGGACGCGACCACACATGCGAATTGGGCAGGTTGACCAGGATGCGGTAGGCGCCATTGGTGTAACCGGCGGCCCCGGCCTCTATGGCTTTTTCTCCCCATTCGCCGCCAGGTTCGGAGAATGTTGCCTGGTATAGGAAGCCTCCGGAGGGAGTGAATGTCTCGGTGATGGAGGATGCTTTGCAGGCCAGCGCGGTGACGAGCAGGAGCAAGGGCAGGAGGGATGAGATTCGTTTCACGTTTTGATTTTACCTGATAATAATGGAAGTAAACGCCGAGAGCCGGGGAAGGGGTGGAGCCTGGACATGGATTTCAATGGACCTTATGACTCAACCTGAATCGCTCATTGCTATCATATCCTCGGTTTAACTTTGGGCAGGCAACGACTATGGAAAATACCGCGCCAGAATTTCATGAGCCTGTTGCCCATAAAGACCGCCAGGGTCGAGGCGAAGAATGTCCTCCAGGGCCTGCCGGGCAGGGGCGCGTTGACCGGTTTGCAGATAAAGCAAGGCCAGATGAAAATGCGGGGCGGGGTCCTTGGGGGCCAGCGCAATCGCTCTTTCATACATCGTCTGCGCTATTTCTGGTTCGCCGGTGAGGGTCAGGGCGCGCCCCAACAAGTCCAGTATTTGTGGGTTTTCTGGTTCGAGCGCGTAGGCGCGCAGGGCCGCTTCGAGACCAGCCTCTTCCAGGAAGGCATCGTGTTCGACGCTGAAAGCCGCCAGGGCCAGCCAGGCCGATGCATCATGGGGGGCCAATTGGGTGGCGGCCTGGTAGTGTTCGAGCGCGGCGGGCAGGTCGCGTCGGGCGAGGAGCCTCCCCAGCGCCAATTGCCAGGCCGGGTTTTGGGGTTCGAGTTGGGCGGCGCGCAAGTAATGGGCCTCGGCCAGCGAATCATCCCGGATTCGTTCGCGGTATAGCCCTGCCATGGCCTGAATTCCGGCGGAATTGGGGTTCAATGCCAGGGCTTTTTCGTAAGTTTCTTCGATTTCGCGGCTCTCTGCTCCTGTTTGGTAGAGGGCCTCGGCTTGCCAGGCCCAGGCCTCGGCGTAGGCAGGGTTTTCGGTTGCAGCCGCGCGAAAGGCTTCCAGCGCGAACTGCCATTCGCCCAGGCTTGCCAGCGCGCGGCCCACCAATATGTTTCGATAAGCGGGGTCATTTTGGGCGAGCGCGTCGTGCAGCGCAGCGCGCAGGAGTTCCGATTTGGAATCTGTCGATGTTGCCAGAATGTCGATGGCGGTTTGTGGGTCGTCGTCGGCGAGCAGGAGCGCCAGGCGATAACGCGCTGGGGCGTTTTGGGGTTCGGCTTCAAGCAGTCGGGTGAGGTACAGAATTTCTAAGGGGGCATCTTGCTGGCTGGCAGCGTACTGCGCCAGGCGGGCAAGCAACGTTGGAGATGCAAAACCGGTTTGATATAATGGCAGCCAGACTTGTGCGTAGGCTGAATCGCAATCTCCGTTTTGGCAGTAAATTTCGCCCAGCGTCAGCAATCCCTCATGCGAGAGAGTCTCCCGCTTTTGAGCCTCCAATAAGAGCGAGGAAGCCCGCTTCATCTCTCCGGCCTGGAAGGCGGTCAGCCCGGCTTGTTCGCGCAGGCCGCGCTCCCAAAAGAGGAGGCGGGCGGCGGTTTCGAAATGGATGGAAGCTTGCGCTGGAGCGTTTTGCTGCAGGGTTCTGGCCTGCAATCGGTTAAAATATCCAAAACCAATCGGTGGGAGACCAACCATCAATAGCAAGGTGAATAAAATCGTGATATTTCGTTTCATGATGGTTACTATTATACGTCCCTCACTTAGGTTTCTTGTAAGCCGTGCTATAATCTCAAAAAAGCCATGGAACTCATTCATCAACTTATCACATTCCTTGCCAACCCGCCGGGGAATTTCATCTACAATCTTGCCGTTCCGGCCATCCTGGTTGGCGCGCTTCAGGGGGCAATCAGCCAGTGGCGAGCGACGGGGTATCCACAGTCGCGGCGCATGGTGCTGGGCCTGGGGCTGGCGCTGGCTGCGCAGGTTTTGTTGCTCTTGCTCGGCATTTTGATGTATCAGAAAATCTTGCCGGGGATGGGTATCTTGCCGGTGATTGACCGGGCCGTCCTGCTGTTTAGCATGGCCTGGATTTTGTGGGTATGGGCCTTCCCGGAACCTTCACGACCGGCTGATGCCACCGTAACCATTTTGAGTTTGCTGTTATTGGTGGCGCTATTGTTGGGGGCGGTCGAACGTTCGATGACCCCTCTGGCTGCGAATACGTTCAACGCATCCACTCAATCCATTTTGTGGAGTGTTGGCGGGTTGGCCATGATGATTTTGGGCGGGTTGGCGCTTGCCTTTCGCAAGCCGCAGAGTTGGGGAACTGGCCTGACGGTGGTGGTACTGGGAGCATTGGGGTTTGCGCTCGACCTGTTCTTGACGCCGGCCCAGGGCGATTTTTCGGGAATTGTGCGCTTTTTGTGTTTGGCAGGGTATCCGCTGTTGCTGACGTTGCCAATGCGTTTTCCGATGCCGGTTAACCTGCCTCGGACGCGCACCGTGGCAACCTATCAGGAAAAGGTAGCCGAAGCGCGCAAGCAACAGGCCGCCAGCGGGGAACAATCTAGCCAGCCTATTCGTGAACGCCGCCGTTACAGTACCGACCCTAAGACGTTGCAATCGCTCCTCACCCTGGCTGCCGAGACCGACCCGGCGAGCATCAATCAGTACATTGCCCGTTCGGTCGCCCAGGCTATGCTGGCAGATTTATGCTTCCTCCTCTATTTGGGTGAAGACAAAAATTCGATATATATTGCCACCGGATATGACCTGATACGCGAAGAAAACCTGGATGGCGGGATTATGAAAAAAGACGATGTGCCGATGCTGGCAAATGCCGTCTTGCGTGGCAAGCCGCTGCGGCTGCCGGCCAGCACCACCTCGTCCGATTTAAAAGGCCTGGGAGATATGCTGGGGCTTTCTAATGCCGGAAACCTGCTGAATGTACCAATTAATTCTGAAAAGGGCGTTGTAGGCAGTATCCTTTTGCTTTCCCCGTATTCCAACCGCGTGTGGAGCGCTGACGACCAGACCTTTTTGGCAAATATTGCTTCTTCCTTCGTTTCAATTGTTGAGCGCGGAAAGCGTATTGACGAAATCCAGATGGAACGAGAGCGCGCCCGCCACTCTGCTGAAGATGCCCAGGCACAGTTGGCGCGTTTGCAGGCCACCAACGCCGACCTGAACAACCAGATTGAAACGATGAAGAGTCAGGCTGAGCAGGCCGTTCGGCTGGCGGCTGAACGCAACGAGGCTTCTGCGAAACTGGAAGAGTTGAAACTTGAAAACCAGAGGCTGCAGGAGCAAATTGCCGCGTTTTCAGGCGGTGCGGCCCCGGCTGCGGTTGCCAATGCGCAGTTGGAGAATGAACTTCGCATGACTCTGCGCGAGATGGCTCGTTTACAAAACGCCCTGGCAGAATCTAACATGAAAATCCTGGAATTGGAGAACCGCCCGTCTGGCAGCGCCAACCTTACCAATGACCAGGCCGAGGTCATTGCCTCCATTTCGCAGGAATTACGCCAACCGATGTCATCAATTATTGGCTATGCCGACCTGTTGCTGGGAGAATCGGTCGGTATTTTGGGCGCCTTGCAGCGCAAGTTCATTGAGCGCATCCGCGCTTCCACCGAACGGATTGGCAGTCTGATTGATGACCTGATTCAGATTACCACATTAGAAACCGGTCTGATGTCGCTTAAGCCAGAAGCGGTAGACTTGAACCTGATTATCGACAATGCCATGGCGTATACATCCAGCCAATTGCGCGAGAAGAATATCACCTTGCGGATTGATATCCCTGAAAACATGCAGCCGATACATACCGACCGTGAGGCGCTTCAGCAAATCCTGATTCATTTGTTGCAAAATGCCGGAGCAGCCTCCTCGGTGGAAGGGGCTGTTACCCTGCGGGTACGAACTCAAAAGGAAAATGGGAACGAGTACGCCCTTCTGCAGGTGACCGACACCGGCGGCGGTATCCCCTCCGAAGACTTGCCGCGGGTTTTTTCGCGCTTGTACCGCGCCGATAACGTTTTAATCCAGGGCGTAGGCGATACAGGCGTTGGCCTGTCGATTGCCAAAGCTTTGACCGAAGCGCAGGGGGGGCGCATTTGGGTAGATACAGAAATGGGGTCGGGTTCGACCTTCAGTGTCTTGTTGCCGCTTAAACATTCGGAAGGCTGACAATGGAATCGCTGCGGCAAGTAGGTTCGGGGTTGTTGTTCGGACTGGTATGCCTCGCCATTGTGCTGGGAGGCTTTGCGCTTTCTATGGCCGAGGGCGGGATGGGCGCAGTGGTGGCTCCCTCTGCAACGTTTCCCCAATCTACCCCTGCAACGCGCGTTCCGGCCATTTCTCCTGCTTTGCCGCTTGAAACTTCTACTCAGGCACTCAACGCGGTCACCGATACCCCCGCTCCTACCACAACGGCAACCTTTACCCCTCCGCCGCCGCCCACCAACTGTCCGCCACCTGCTGGTTGGGTGGCGACGGTTGTCCAGGTTTACGATACTCTGCCCGGTCTGGCTCAAACCTACTTTACCAGCGTTGATGCCATTCGTCAGGCGAATTGCCTGGTGAGCGACCAACTGGTTCCGGGGTCATTCATCTACGTTCCGCCTTTGCCGACTGCTACGCCTATCTCATGTGGCGCGCCTGCAGGTTGGGTGAATTACATCGTCCAGCCGGGCGATACCCTGTTCTCGCTCAGCCAGAAGTTCCGGGTGAGCGTGGCAGAACTTCAGCGTGCCAACTGCCTGGGGCGCTCAACCTTCATCCAATCGGGGAAGGTTCTAAAAGTTCCCAACGTGCCGACCAGCACGCCGTTGAATTCAGCCACCCCCTCGGCGACCTTCATTGTCATCAAAGAAGAAACGCCTACGCCCACCCTGACGCTGTTCGCGCCGACGACGGAAGCACCGTCCACGACAGAAACTCCATCGCAAACCGCTGTACCGCCGTCCGATACGCCGCTCCCGCCGAGCAACACGCCAGCCTCCACCGCCACACCCTCGTCAACCGCGACACCCTAGCGTGAAAATGACCCAAAAAGCCTGGCAAATGCCCGGCGTACGAAGTTTCCTGTTGTTTGTTTTGTGTTTGTTCCTGTTGGCGGCCTGTGGGGTTACGCAGTCGGTGCCAGAGGTTTCTCTTCCATATTACTTTGTCAGTGTTCCAGCGAACGCCACTCCCACACCTACCCCATTTCAGCCTTTTGTTCCAATTCATTCCAATCAGCCATTGGCAGGGCTTCCTGGTCAGCCCCCAACTGAGATTTTGCCTGCCCTGCCCCCGCAATTGGTGACAGCCACGCCGTTCCCAACGGCCACGCTTGCACAAGCGCCGGCCCAGACATTCGTGACCACGCCTCCACCTTTGCTCGACGCACCCAATACCATTACATTTTTGTTGCTTGGCTCCGATTTACGCCCTGGCTCATCATACCGCACGGATACGCTGGTGATTGTGATTGTCCGTCCGCACGATGGACAGGTTGCGCTGGTTTCCATCCCGCGCGATTTATGGGTGAATATTCCCGGCATCGGAATGAACCGCATCAACACCGCTTATCAGAGCGGGGAGATTTACCATTATCCCGGCGGCGGCCCTGGCTTGCTCAAAGACACCATTCTCACGAACCTGGGATTGCAAATTGACCACACCGCGATGGTTGATTTCGACGGTTTTCGCCGAATTATAGATACCCTGGGCGGTATTGACGTGCCAGTTGCCTGTTCGTACACTGACTGGCGGCTGATTGACCCATCTTATGACCCCTACGACGAAAACAATTGGATGCTGTTTACCACCGGGCAGGGATTGATACACATGGACGGCGATTATGCCTTGTGGTATGCCCGCTCGCGTTCTAAATCGAACGATTTTGACCGTGGCCGCCGTCAGCAGGAAGTTTTACGCGCTATCTACAGCCAGGCCCTGCGCACCGATACCCTCTCGCGCATTCCACAATTGTATGCCGACTTCAGTTCCAGTATCAGAACTGACCTGGGCCTGGGCGAACTCCTCCAACTCTCCCCGCTGGCCCTGCATCTGACCAATGCAGACATCCGCAGTTACTACATTGCTGGTGATTTGGTCACCGCCTGGATGACTCCCGGTGGAGCCTACGTTTTACTCCCCAACACAACGCTGATACAAGATATGTTTCAGCAGGCCATGTCCCCCTCTCCGCGCCAGCAAGAGCGCCAGGCACTACGGGTGGAAGTCCGCAATGGAAGCCCTTTCGACGGCTGGGATGCCCTGGCCGCAGAACGCCTCAACTATGCCGGTTATGAGACTGCCATTCAGGCTTCGGACCATCGCGCTTACTCTCAAACCTTGCTCTACGACCTGACTTCCGACCAGGACCGGACGCGCTCTGCCAGCCTGCTTGCCGTGCTGGGATTACCCGATTCGGCTCTGGTTGCGGTGCCATCTCCCGGCGCCACAACCGCCTATGTCCTGGTGATTGGCAGCGATTATGACCCGTGTTTTCGGCCGCAAGAATTGACCCCCTGAGTTAAAATGGTTGTAAATTCATTTCAACATGGTCTTAATATAGGGTTTTGCAAAGAAATATGCTACACTATGCGCATAGCGAATTATTGCAAAGGAGAGTAGCATGGCGACCACTACATCTGTTAGCGCGCACATTACTGCCAATACCACGATTCTTCCCGCTATTAGCGCATATGAAATTTTTCTCACCGACCAGGCGCGTTCCCCTTACACCATCAAAGCCTTTTTATCTGATTTGCGGCTGATGGCTTCTTATTTCCCCTCTGACCGGACACTGGGCGCGCTCACGACAACGGACCTGAATAACTACTTTGAGTGGATGCAAAACGAGCGCGGCGTGCCGTGCAGCCCAAAGACCCTGGCCCGGCGCATTACCACCACCAAATCCTTCTTTCGCTGGCTGAATAAAAATGGCGTGCTGATGTTAGACCCGGCAGAAAAGGTCGTTCAGCGCTCGGTCATGTCACCATTGCCTGTCATCTTGACCGATGACGAAGTTCAGTCCGTCATGTTAGCCGCTGACCGTTACCGTCGCAAATCCAAGCCGGATGCACGCCCCTATGCCCTGCTCTACCTGTTGCTTTCGACCGGAATTAAGAAGAGCGAGTGCCTGGGGATTCACCTGAACCACATCGACCTGGCTGCGCCAGATGGCCCTCTCTTGTTCGTCAAGTATGCCAGCCCGGTCAACCGCTATAAGGAACGCAAACTTTCCCTGCCCGATGACTGGGTTCCCGTTTACGAGGAATATGTTGCCCAATATAGGCCGGTTGACCGGCTCTTCCCCTGGTCGCCGCGTCGCCTCGAGTACCTGCTCGAAGACATCGGCAATGATGCCGGGTTGGAAAAACATCTATCCTTCGATATGTGCCGCTGGACTTATGCCCTCAATGAATATCAACGCGGCATGGATGGCGATAAAATCCGTCAGAGTCTGGGTGTCTCTAAAATCCAATGGCGCGAGTTGAACATGAAACTTAAACAACTGGCTGAACATGCCTAGTACATCGAGCGAGACATCCTCGCGCCAGTGGATGAAACCAAAACTGATTCAATCCTGCAAGGCCAGAGACCTTGCAGGATTTTTTTGCCAAACGTAAGAAGTTGATAAAACTGTTTCCCCGTGGTGTATTCCTGACAGGCGTGATGTACTATAATGCAATTACCAACTCAAACAAGGAGCAGACTATGATTAGCAAAGCAATGCAAGACGCCATTAACGACCAAATCAACAAAGAAATGTCCTCTTCTTATCTGTATCTCTCAATGGCCGCTTACTTCGAAGACATCAACCTGCCCGGCGCAGCCAACTGGATGTACATTCAGGCTGAAGAAGAGAATGAACATGCCATGAAACTCTTTCAGCACCTGGTCGACCGAGGTGGACGGGTTCACCTGAAGGCAATCCCCGCACCCCAAACTGAGTGGGATGGGCCGCTGGCAGCATTCAAAGCGGTCTATGAGCATGAGCAGAAGGTGACGAAATCTATTCACGACTTGTACGAAACCGCTCTTCAGGAAAAGGACTATCCGGCACAGGTTATGTTGCAATGGTTCATCGATGAGCAGGTCGAAGAAGAGAAGAATGCTTCGGCGATTGTAGCGAGCATGGAACGCATCGAAGCGCATGAAACCGCCGTTCTGCAGCTGGACCACCAGCTCGCCAAACGCAAGAAGGAAGAAGACTAATTTTCGCCCATGGAGACCCTGAAGGCTTTTGCCTTTGGGGTCTCTTCTTATTTTCAGAAAGGAGTAACGTATGGAATATGCCCAATTGGGACGCACGGGCCTGAAAGTTTCGCGCCTGTGCCTGGGGACAATGAACTTTGGCCCCTACGCGACGGAAGCCGAATCCTTCGAAATCATGGACAAAGCCCTCGAACTGGGCATCAACTTCTTCGATACTGCCGATGTCTATGGCTGGAAACTTGGCGAAGGCGTGACCGAACAAATCATCGGGCGCTGGTTTGCCCAGGGTGGCGGGCGCCGCGAGAAAACGGTTCTCGCCACCAAAGTTTACGGGCGGATGGGCGACTGGCCTAACCAAAGCCGCCTTTCGGCCCGCCATATCCGTGAAGCGGTAGAAGGTTCGCTCAAACGGATGCAGACGGATTACATCGACTTGTACCAGTTTCACCATATTGACCGCCAGACGCCCTGGGAGGAAATCTGGCAGGCTTGCGAAACGCTGGTGGCGCAAGGCAAGGTATTGTATGTTGGTTCCTCAAATTTTGCGGGCTGGCATATTGCCAGGGCGAATGAAACTGCCAGAGCCCGCCATTTTATGGGATTGGTCAGCGAACAAAGTCTGTACAACCTGAAAGACCGCATGATTGAACTGGAAGTCATCCCGGCCTGCAAAGAGTACGGCCTGGGGCTGATTCCCTGGTCGCCGCTGGCAGGTGGACTGCTGGGTGGTGTGCTGGAAAAACTCGAAAAAGGCCGCCGCGCCTCGGAGGATAAGCAAAAACAAATTGAGCAGCATCGCCCACAATTGGAAAAATGGGAAGCCTTCTGCCGCGAACTGGGCGAACAGCCCGCCAACGTGGCTCTGGCCTGGTTGTTGAGCAATTCAGCCGTTACTGCCCCCATCATTGGCCCTCGCACGCTGGGGCAGTTGACCAGCGTGCTGCGCGCGCTCGAACTGAAACTCGACGAGGCTGCCCTGAACAATCTCGATGAAATCTGGCCTGGCCCTGGAGGCGAAGCGCCCGAGGCGTATGCCTGGTAAATCTGACAGAAACCCATGAAACGGCCACTTTTACTGATACCCTGGCTCTTCAGCCTTATTCTGGCGTATTCCTCCAGCGTAAGCGCAATGGCCGCGCTGGAAACGCGCGCCAATCAGGCGGTGCTCGACTTCCCCAACACAATTACTTTCCAGGCGCAACTTTCTGCCCAGGTCAACATCCAGTCGGTGGTCTTGGAATACGGCACCACCCAACTGACCTGTGGCGAGGTGATTGCCAAGTCTTTCCCACAGTTTACCCCTGGCAGGAGCGTCTCTGTTGAATGGACCTGGGATATGCGTCAGTCTGGCTCCGTTCCGCCCGGCGCAAACATCTGGTGGCGCTGGCGGGTGATAGATGCCAACGGGCAGGAAAGCGTCACAGAAGTGAAAAACATCACCTGGCTCGATGCTGTCTACCCGTGGCAGACCCTGGCTGAGGGTGATTTGCAGGTTCATTGGTATCGCGGCGACCAGGCCTTTGCCCGCCAGGTTCTCGCCGCCGCGCAGCATGGGCTGGCCCTCAACCAGCAAAGTGCTGGCCTGAAGCCGGATGGCATTATCGATATTTACATCTACGGAGATTACGACGCCTTGCGCAGCGCCGTTCTTTATTCTCCCTCCTGGACCGGCGGACAGGCCTTCCCCGAATTTAACATCGTTATCATTGGCATTGCGCCAGACAATCTCGAATGGGGACAAAACGCCGTTGTTCACGAACTGACTCATGTCCTGGTAGGACATCTGACTTTTTCCTGCCTGGGCGATGTGCCGACCTGGCTGAACGAGGGTCTGGCTGTCTATAGCGAAGGCGGGCTGGATTCGACCTCCCAGCGCCAACTTGACCAGGCCATCCGACAGGATACCCTGCTGACAGTACGCTCCATCAGCGGTGGTTTTTCTGAAGTGGCCGATAAGGCCAACCTCTCTTACAGCCAGTCGTACAGTATCGTCAAATTCCTGGTTGAGACCTATGGTCAGCCTAAGATGAACGAGTTGTTGCTCTCTCTGCGCGATGGCACGCCTATCGACTCTGCGCTCGTCAAGGTCTACGGTTTTGATGTAGATGGATTGGAGGCTGCCTGGCGGGCGGGAATCGGTGCTAAAGCGCGCGCAACTGCTTCAAGGCCGACTGCCATGCCCCAGCCGACCTCCGTCCCAACGATTGTTCCAGTGAGCGGGCTGCCGCTGGCCGTGACCCCCACGCCATTCGTCATACCGACTTCCTCTACTGCGGGAGGGAACGCTTCTGAGCCTGACCTTACCCCGCCAGATGTGCCGCAAATGCAGGTCGAGATGTATGCCTGGGTGTTTATTGGGCTGGCATGTCTCTGCTTGCTGTTGGTATTGGCGGTGATTGCAGTGATTGTTTACTTTATCCGACGCAGACCGAAGGAAGGCGCGCATGCGTAAAGGAGTGTTCATTTTCCTTGTTCTGGCGTGCATGCTGGCCTTGCTCGGCATGGCTGGGGGTGGGCCGGTCTACCAGTACGGTATTCCGCTTAACCAGGCGCTGGTATTGGAGGGTGGTGAATCCACCAACCCCCGCAATTATGACCCGGCCACCACTGGCTCATCGGGCGACAAGCGCATTTTTAGCGGACTGGTTTCCTTCGACCCACGCCTGAACCTCGTCCCCGACCTGGCCGAAACCTGGGATATCAGCCCAGATGGTACCGTCTACACCTTTCACCTGCGGAAAAATGCCAGATTCCACAATGGCCGCCCCGTGACTGCGCAAGATGTGGTTTACTCCTGGACACGCGCCGCCAACCCAAAACTGCAGTCTGCAACCGTGATGACCTATCTAGGCGATATCGTCGGCGTCCGCGATGTGGTGGAAGGGCGGGCCAACGCCATCAGTGGTTTGAAAGTGATTGACGACTACACCCTTCAGGTCGCGATTGACGCACCCAAGCCCTATTTCCTGATGAAGCTGACTTACCCAACGGCCTTTATCGTCGATAAAGCCAACGTTGAATCCGGCCCAGATTGGTACCGCAAACCCAATGCGACCGGCCCTTACCGGTTGAAAGAGTGGCGGCCTAACGAGGTGATGATTTACGAGGCTTTTCCCGATTTCTACCTGGGCGCGCCCTCCATTCGCTATGTGGTTGTAACGCTTTACACTGGCGACAGCGTGCGACTATACGAGGCAGGTGAAGTGGATATGACTGGTCTCTACACTTATTATGTGGACCGCTTTACCGACCCAACCGAGCCTCTGCACCGTGAAGTGGTGACGGGTGTTGACCTTTGTACCAGTTATGTCGTTTTCGATGTTGCCCGCCCGCCCTTCGACGATGTTAAAGTCCGAAAGGCCTTCAGTCTGGCTTTCAATCGACGCCAGTATATTGACGTAGTTCTGCGCGGACGCGCCTTGCCCGCTCTTGGCATCTTTCCGCCCGGCCTGCCTGGATTCAACATCGAACTCAATGGGTTGACCTACGACCCAGATGCCGCCCGCCAGATGCTTGCGCAATCAAAATATAAAACAGCCCAGAGTCTGCCGCCAATTGTCTTCACCAGCGCGGGGTTTGGCAGTGACATTAATCCAGGCGTGGCTGCCCTGGCCCAAATGTGGAAGCAGGTCTTAGGGGTCACGATTACGGTCGAAAACATTGAACCGAATTTTTATTATGACGCTTTGTATGCTGGCAAGCACGGCCAGTTATTCAACTATGGGTGGTGTGCCGATTACCCCGACCCTGAGAATTTTGCCGATGTCCTGTTCCACTCCGGTTCGACCCAGAACAGCGGATATTATAGGAACGCGGCCCTGGATGCTTTGCTCGAAGCAGCGCGTGTCGAGCGCGATGTGTCTAAACGGATTGCGATGTACCAGCAGGCCGAGCAGATGATTGTGGATGATGCCCCTGTCCTGTTCCTGACGCACAGCCTGTCGTATGAACTGGTCAAGCCGTATGTGAAAGGCTACGTTTACACCCCCATCTCCATCCCCATTGAGCGATATATGTGGTTGGAAGGAAAATAGTTCAAGCAAACCAGACCTTCGCTTCTCAAAGAGTGCGGAGGCCTGGTTATACCCCCCTCGACTTTGGCTTTTTGGGGTGGAGTGACTTGAACAGTAAACCCCTTCTGACAACGCGCGCAATGGATAAAGAACCGGGGTTCACTTTTGGGGTAAACCGTATCCAAATCAACATTTTCATTAATTAAGGAAGGTGGAGCCAATTCAAAAACATGTCGCAAGTCGAGCATACGCGCCATCGCAGTCCAATCAACTGTTTGATAAACATGCTGACTGGTTTGATTGCTGATGTATGGCAGCCTGAAAAAACAGATTTGAACTTCGTTTTCACATTCTTCCACCTGCTACATGACTAACGATGATTTCAGATTATCATAATGAGCGAAAAAGATTATCCCCGCGCTGAGAAGCGCGGGGATAACCAAAACCAGGAAGAGGAGAAACAAACCCTGTAAATTTTTGACAAATTAACAGGCTATGGCATCAGTTTGATTTCGTCAATGTAGAATACTGGCTGGGTGCCGCCTGTGTTTTCCTGGAAGTTGATGCGGGCAATGGTCGAGGGGTTGCCAACCTGGCTCAAGTTAATCGTGACTAAAGTCCACTGACCGGCGGGCGCGCTGACACTGACCGAAGCGCTTTGTCCGCCCGAATCGCTGGTATTGATGTAGAAATTGAACGTGCGCGTGCCGCTGCTGCCGCCGTGAACATAGAAAGTGATTTTGTTGTAGCCTGCCGTGCTTTGACCGCCTGCCTTGCGCAGCGAGAGACCGGCCCAACCCGATGTATAAGTAACCGCAATGGATTTGCTGCCCGCTTGCACCGGAGAGGAATTGTTCAGGTTGACAGTTGTATTCCACGACCAGTTTTCCCAACTTGTCGAATCGCCGTAAATGGTCAGCCCACCAGCGGGTGTGTTTGTAGGTGCTGAAGGCGTATTGGTACGAGTAGGAGTGGGGGTTGCAGGAACCGGCGTATTGGTGGGAGAAGAAGAAGCCGATGTAAATTTTACCCAATTGACATTGAAACCATCCTGCTCCATGACCAGCCGCATCACCTTTTGACCAGCGGTCAGGTTGACATTGTTGATGGTGACGGTTATCCAATTTTGCCATCCGCCTGTGCCAGAAAAGCTTTGCGAGCTAACCACCGTTGCGCCATCCATCTCAATGCGGAATTTTCCGCCCGATTGCGCGGAAGCAACCCGCACTTCGACTTTATACGCACCGCCGGATGCAATATTGACGGTATATTCCAGCCATTCGCCATTGGCAATCCAGCCCACATTTTTGCCGCCGCCGCTATCGGTGGTGTTTTCGATGTCTACGTCATCAGAGCGGTATTGTCCGCCGCTATTGCCAGACGAAGTGTCGTAGTACGCAACATTCTGCCCACCGGTGTCGTAATCCTCCGCCTGAATGGTTCCCGGAATTGCCCAGGCCGAGCCGCCATACGGGTTTTGTGCCGCTCCGGTGGCAGTCGGAGCCGGGGTATTCGTGGGACTGCTTCCGCCGGAGGGGAAAACCAGGTTGTAGTGGTTATCGCGGAAAGCGCGCGTGGCAGGCGTCAGTTGGTCAAAACCGCCGTTTGAATCCACGCCGTTCGAGGTCCAGGGCATCACGCCTTGCCAGCCGTTATTGTAAGCATTCTCATAATCTTCGGTCAGCGAGTGATTGGTGGAGCCATTCGCCGGCCCTTCTCCCACCAAAACAGGTTTGCCAGCACTTTCGCCGTAATATTGTAGGGGCGTTTTGTAGTAAGGGATTCCCCAATATGGGTCTTGCCAGCCGTAGTAATGGGAAGAGTAGAAGTCAATGTAAACATCCGAATCGTTAACTTTGGCTTTCAGGGCGCTGTCGGCAATTTTGTTACCTGCGCACCCACTACAACTGCCACTGTTGTATTTGGGCATTGCCAGGCCAACCGTGACGAGAATGGGGCTATTCTCGTGAATAGCGCGTGAGGCGCGCGCAAAGTACGACTGCAAGCGGTCCCAGCTGATGTTGGAATTTTCGTAAATCCAATCTGGCTCGTTTACCAGGTCAATCGACCACAGGTAGGGATTGTTCTTGTAGCGGTTGACAAAAGGAATCAGATAATTATTGATGTATGAATCGATATTACTATCACTGTTAATCCAGTTCTGCCAGCGCTGATAGGTAGTATAGTTGCTGCTAAAGTGGTCAAACGAAATCAGCGTAGCCATGATGTAAATCTGCTTTTGTTGGGCAATCTGGAAGAAGCTATCCAGGTCTTGCCAATGTTTGTCGGTTGCGCCAGAAACGTAGCCATTTTCGTCAATCAGGATTCCGACTTCACCGCTGCATGTAATCCAGACCCGCGCAGCGTTCACGCCGTTATCATGTAAGGCTTGAAAGTGATTGCTCCACCAACTGGCGTTGTAACTGCCCCCAAAGTCGTTCCAGTTGTTCCAGGGGGTATTTGCGCCATTTATCCAGATTCGCGTATTGCCGGCAAAAAACTGACCGTTCGAAATACTAATTCTATCCCCAAAAGCGGCTTGCGCCTGATAGGGCGGCTGGCTGGTAACTAACACGGCGCTTATTACCAGCGAAACCATAAACAGATAAAAAAATTTGGTTAGGGTGTGAGAAAACATGCGGAACTCCTTTTAGAAACGAAAAGTGTTAATTCATTGTAAAAACAAATTGAATCAATAAAGCCCCAACACTGTCCCATCTTCGTCCCATGTCGCCGATATGTTATACTTGTCGTACTCAAGCAACCTGTTCACGCCCGGCCGGTCGGGGGCATCGAGACGCGCTTGCTCAGCGAGCGCGTTTTGATTATCCAGGACGCGCCTGATTCTCCCGCAAAAGAAGCCCTGCAATGTCACAATCTTTTGTTTGGACCGAACCCCTCCTGAAAGCGCTGTTGCAACTGCCGCGCGCGCCGCTCAATTGGTTGAGCGAAAGCCCGGCTCAGGCCTGGTTTCATGAGCGCGGGGGCATGGGCCTGGTGCTGGACTATCTGCAACAATGCGATTCGCTAACAGAGCGCGAACGCGCCCTGCTTAATGAGGTTCTCAAACACCCCAACCAAACGGCAGAATACTATGCCAGGCAACTTTCCATTGGACGCAACACCTACTTTCGCGCGCTCGAACAGCTTCTACCCAAACTGGCGGCATATCTGAATGCATGGAAGGTGCGCCCTCTCGAATCTGACTTTACCAGCCATCTTCCTTTGCCAATTACATCGTTCATTGACGCGCATGGAAGCCTGCAAGCCGTGATTGAATTGTTAACGGTTCGTCAAGCGCGCCTGCTCACTCTCCTGGGGCCAGGGGGGGTCGGCAAAACTCGATTGGCGATACAAACTGCCAGCCTGCTTGGTGATTTCTTCGAGCGTATCACCTTCGTTTCGCTCTCGTCTATCAATGAGCCAGAACAACTACTCAACCAGATAGCATACGCGCTCAAAATCGGCCAAATCTCCGAACGCGCGGTAACGGACATCGTTGCAGCCAACTTACAGGCTGTTCGCACTCTGCTCATTCTGGATAATTTTGAGCATCTCATGGGAGCGGCGATACAAGTCAGCGACCTGTTACGGGCTGTCCCCCATCTAACTGTGCTTGTGACCAGCCGTCAGCGATTGAATCTCTATGGCGAGCATGAATACTCTGTACCATTGCTTGGCCTGCCCCCAACCAATGCCGTTTCTCCTGAAGAGTTGCTCAACTCCCCCGCCGCGCGCCTCTTCGTAGAACGCGCCCAGGCTGTTCGCTACGACTTTGCGCTTACGCTGGAAAATAGCGCTGAGGTCGCTCAAATCTGCGCCTGGCTCGATGGCTTGCCGCTGGCCATTGAATTGGCAGCCTCCCAGGTCAGGCGAAATTCTCCTCGTCAGATTTTGCAACAATTGTCGCGCAACCCCACTGCCTTAAGCAGCGGCGCGCGCGATGTTCCCACGCGCCACCGTACCTTGCGCAACGCTATAGAATGGAGCGTGCAGCAACTTGACCCGGCAGAAGCAGCAACTTTCTTTCGGCTTGGATTGTTTGCCGACACATTTTCTATTGAAGCGGCCCAGGCCGTCTGTGAGCAGGACGACATTGAATCAGTTTTACAATCACTAACCGAAAAAAACCTGTTGCGATTAGCGCCATGCCAGGAAGAGAACGCCGCGCCCCGATATGAAATGCTTCATATTCTTCGTGAATATGCCATCGAGCAAATGCGCTCTAACCCGGTGAACGAGTCCGCTCATCATATTTACGCAACCTATTATTTGCGCAAAATTGCCTATTTGGAAACGGAATATTATCGCTCCGGCTCAAATGCTTTTGAGCGGCATCGCGCTTGTCTCCATTGGATTCAAAGAGAACATGCAAATATCCAGGCGGTTCTTCAATGGGCGCTGGAGGGCCATCAGAGCCGCCTGGGGGCGCAAATATTGGGTAGTTTATGGCGCTTTTGGCAGACCCTCGGCTATTTGAGCGAAGCCCGCTACTGGCTGGAACGCGCGCTGACCCAGGCGCATCCCTCATCTGATGAAGTATATCTGCGTTTATTGTGGGCTGCGGGCTGGGTACATCGTCTGACCGAAAATGAAGATTTCTCGCAGGCGCAGAGTTGTTTTGAGCAGGGACTTGCCCTGGCAGAGAAAGCCGCCAACCCCTTCTACATCTGCCTGATGAACCAGGGCTTGGGCGATGTTGCCAGTCGAAACCGCCGCTACGAACAGGCGCAAACCTTCTTCCGCCGCAGCCTGGCCCTGGCGGAAGAAATACCCAACGAAGAAGAAACCGCCTGGACGCTTGTTGGCCTGGGGCGCGTCCTCAGACACCTCCGCCATGCGGAAGAAGCACAGGCCTGTCTTACCCGCGCGCTGGTCATCTTCGAGCGAATTTCACATCACACCGGTTTGTTAAACGCCTATGGACATCTCAGCCGGGTGTTGCTCTTGCAGGGTGATTATCTGAATGCCCGCCGCTATATCCAAAATGCTTACGAAACGGCCTGCGCTCTGGTCGGAGAAACTGCCATCATGCCAGCGCAGTTTTTGGACGGGCTGATTTACACCTCCCTGCACTTAAATGACCTGAATTATGCCACCGTCATTCTCAAGAAACAACTGCGCCTGTCTAAAACCATTCGCGTGACAGGCACGGTCTATGCCCTGGAATGTTGCGGCTGGCTCGCTCTTCGATATGAACAGCCTAAACTAGCGGTTCGCTTTTATGCTGCCGCCAATGCCTTTTACACCCGCCCACACAGTGGTTTTTTGCACGGCTCGATGTTTTGGGAACTCCAGGCACAATATCAAAATATGCGCGAGTCGGCGTTAGACGAATTGCGTCAGCAACTCTCTATCGCCGATTTCGAAGAGTGGTGGCGGCAAGGCTACAACAGTTCCCATCATGATATGCTCCAACAGGCTGTGGAATGGCTCGAAACCAACTTCGGATAAACGGAACGCTCTTCTGTGCAAATCATTCCCTGCTGTTTAATCAGCGCGTTTTGTGCCAGCGGCAGGTTTAGCGCTCTCAATTCCACGCCTGGCTCGCCTTGAACGTCTCAATGACTCGCCGGTCATGCGTAGTCGCTGTACCAGACAAGAAAATGCGTTTTGTGCCATGCGGATGGCGCCGCGGTGCTTCCGGCCTGCTTTTCCACCTGCGCATCTGGCCTGCGAGAGATTCCCCTGCCCGGCTCATTGACCATACCGCGCCGCGTTCTGAGGCGCCCCTCAATTTCGGGCATGTTAACACGAACTCTCTGCAACTGCATCAAAAGCAGGCTTTCCTCTCCGGTCTGGCCAATTCCGCTACTCTCAATGCCAGAATCTAAACAAAAAAGGGCGCTGCAAGCGCCCTTTTTTATGGATTTACTTTGCTCAACTTTGCTCAAGGAGTCAAAGTTGAGGTCTCCGCGTTACCGTAGAAATTACAGGCTGGCGTTGATGGTGGAGAAGACGTTGCGGACCAGCGGGCCCATGATGGTGAGGGCGGCGATGACGACAACGGCGACCAGAACGAGGATGAGGGCGTATTCGACCATGCCCTGAGCTTTTTCTTTGAGTGAGAACAACATGGTGGTTTTCCTTTCTGAATGAATGAGAAGAGATGTCTTACAAAAAAATATTTGAAAGTAACAAGCAGATTACAGGCTGGCGTTGATGGTGGAGAAGACGTTGCGGACCAGCGGGCCCATGATGGTGAGGGCGGCGATAACGACAACGGCGACCAAGACGAGAATGAGCGCGTACTCAACCATACCCTGGCCCTTTTCTTTGAGTGAGAACAACATGGCTTTTTCTCCTTTCTTTAGAATTTTTCTTTGGAAGTCCCAAAGAATTGGAACTTACAATCTCTATTCTAACCATTTTTTTTAAAATTCCAAGTGATTTTAATTACAGACAACTATCAATAGACCTATTGGGGGACATAGAAACTAACAAAACGGCAAACCTGTGACGAATATCACTTTCTTAGCCACTCAAATTCCCAGCCAAGCCCAATTGTGGCGCAATACGGCGCATGGCCTGAATAACGTTTCCCACATGCTCGTTCCACAGGTCAACGCCAAATTCTTCAGCGGCTTTTTCCATTGCTGCCCGGTCGGTGCCAGCCGCAAAGGCTTTATCTTTCCATTTCTTTTTAACAGAAGATGGTTCCAGGTCGTAGAGTGACCTGGAGGGCCGCACCAGCGCGACTGCGGTAATCAGCCCGGTGATTTCATCACAGGCATTGAGTGCTTTCTCCAGACGGGATTCGCGTGGGATTCCGGTGTTATCCCCGTGGCTGAGAATCGCGCGTACAATTACTTCATCCACGCCGCGCTGACGAAGAATTGGAGCGCCTTCGGCGGGATGTTGCTCGGCGGTGGGGTGAATCTCCCAGTCAAAGTCATGCAACAGGCCAGTCATGCCCCACAGTTCAACATCCTCACCGAACTTCTCAGCATAAAATCGCATGGCTGCCTCGACGCACAGCATGTGCTTGACCAAACTTTCGCTTTTAACATATTCCCGCACCAGCGAGAGTGCTTCTTCTCGATTCAGCATAAGTTATGTTCCCACCAGGGGTTGCTGGTGTTTTCTAAATTATTACCCTGCCAGGCAGACTTTGTCAACCCATTTGAATAAAACCACCCAGCAGGGCGAATTGGGTGATTTACGGTAGTCTTTGGGTCGGTTTTGAACCAGGTGGTGCTACAATTGAACTGCCTGGATTTGACAGGATTCCACTGCTCTACGCGCTCGTCGTGTATTTGTTACGACCGTCAAAAAACACGGAATCAAGGAGACACCCTATGCAAATCAAATGCCAATTCTGTTCCACGCCTTTTGCTCTGACCAACGAACAAATCGCCGAGGCGGTTGAAATCCTCAAAAAGGATGCCCAGGCACACTATGATGCGCATTGCCCAAAGTGCCGCCGCTCGACCAAGCTGGCGAAAAAGGTGTTCGAGTTGAACCCGGTTGCCAGGAAAATGCTGGAGCAGTCATCCGTAGCCAGTCATTCGTAAATCTTCATTGCGAAATGACCCAATCGCCCAACCACTCAATGACCCCATGATTAAAGCCATCTACTTCGACCTCGGCGGGGTGATTGTCCGCACCGAGGATAAAACTCCGCGCACCCACCTGGCCTGCGAGTTCGGCCTGACTTATGACGAAATCGACAAAATCGTATTTGGCGGCGGCTTGAGCGGCACCGCCGCTCGCTCATCGATTGGCGCTCTAACGGAGGAAGCCCACTGGGTCAGTATCACCCGCCGCCTGGGCCTGCCGTTAAATGAGCGTCCACGCATTCAGGAGCAGTTTTTTGCCGGGGACAAAATCGACTGGAAGATTATTGCTTTTCTGCGTGAAATGCGAAACACCCATAAAGTCGGTCTCATCTCCAATGCCTGGGACGGCCTTCGCCCCTGGATTCGCAAGGAAAAATTCGATGACGCCTTTGATGTTCTGGTTATCTCCGCCGAGGTAGGGATTGCCAAGCCCATGCCGGGAATTTACCATCATGCCCTTGATGCGCTCGGCGTTCGACCTGAAGAAGCTGTTTTTGTCGATGATTTTAGCGAAAACATCGAAGCCTGCCGCAAATTGGGTATGAAAGGTGTTCTTTTCCGTTCTGCTGAACAAGCCCTGGCAGATTTGAAAAACATACTGAACGCTTAACGTTATATCCCGGCCCTCCTCATAAAGGGGCACCGTTGATGCTGGGCCAAAAAGAGGCTATGTGCGGGAGGCCGGTGACGATGCCCGGAGTGCTTGATATGAGCAATCTACTTTCATTGACATCATTCCGTCGCTGATATTCCTCACGCTTCCTCTTCATTCCGACATTGGGCGATGATGAACCGGGAGAAATTCTTTTTGTTGGCATGATTGCCACCCCTTAGCGCAAGCACTAATTCTTGCGGCGATTTCCGCGCCCTTTACGGTTAAAATCCTCTGCGCAAATTCATCTTTCCGCTTTCATCATCCTACCTTCCAGGAGACCTCCCTTGCTCACCCAAACCTCCCTCGCCAACGAATTCCGCGCCCTGGGCATGACCAGCGGCGACACAATTTTCGTCCATTCGGCCTACTCCACCCTTTCGCGCGCGCCCGGTGGCGTGGAAGGCGGCCCACAGACCGTCATCGAAGCCATCCTCGATGTTCTTGGCCCCGAAGGTACGCTCATCATGCCCACCTTCAACTACGATTTCCTGCGCGGCACGCCCTGGGATATGCGCACCACGCCCTCGCAGATGGGCGTCCTGACCGAAATCGTCCGCACCGACCCCAGGGCAAAGCGCATGTTTCACCCAATCTACTCGATGGCCGCCATCGGTAAACGCGCCGAGGAGGTAGCCGCGCACCGTTCCAACGACTGCTTCGGCGAAACCACCATCTTCAACAAATTCCGCGAGTGGGACGCCAAAATCCTGATTCTTGGTCTGCCCTACAGCAAATCCATCACCTTTTTGCACCACTGCGAGCAAATGGCGGGTGTCGATTACCGCTTCCTGAAAGAATTCAAAGGCACAGCCATTGACCTGCAAGGCAAACCGCACGAGGTGGCCGTTACCATGTTCGTGCGCGACGTGGAGCGCGGTGTCGTGCTGGATTTTGAACCGATTGGTGCGCTGCTCGACAGCCAGGTCGTCAACAAACGCACCATCGGCCTGGGTGAATGCCGCCTGATGAAGTGCAACGATGTCTTCCGCGTGGCCGTGCAGGCCATGAAAGACCATCCCGGTCCCGGCCTGACCTACATCCTCGAGACTCCCGAACGCGCCAAAGACTGGATTCCGCCCATGAAGCCGATTTCTTCGCTGCGGGATGTATTGGGCGAGATTCTGCCCCTGCACCGCACACTCGCTTCGGATGGAATGGATACCGCCCTGGAGATTATCGGCTCGTACCTGCCGGAAACTGCTCATTACAAAATCGAAACCTACGCCCCCCTCACGCCGGTCTGGACCTGGTACGTGCCGGAGCGCTACGTTGTCCACGAAGCCTACCTCGAAACCGAAGACGGCCAGCGGATTGTGGATTTCAAGGACAACCCCCTGCACCTGGTTTCCTACTCTCTGCCGATGGACGCGCTTCTGCCCTGGAGCGAACTGGAGCCACATCTGTACTACAACGAAAAACGCCCGCACGCCATTCCCTGGAAGTTCAAATATTATGACCGCTCGTGGGGCTTCTGCCTGAGCAAAAACCAGTTCGACTCGCTGCCGCGCGATAAAAAGTATCGGGTGGTCATCCGCTCCGAGTTCCAAACTGACCCGGCCCAGGGCGGGTTCAAGGTCGCCGAGGCGGTCATCCACCCCCGGGGAGGGAAATCCGAATCGGCGGGTGAAATGTTCATCATGGCGCACGTCTGCCACCCCAACCAGGCCAACGATGACGCGGCGGGCGTGGTGACGGCCATCGAAGTGGCCCGGCGGCTGGCGGCCAATCCACTTCCGGCGGGTTCGATGAGCGTCCGATTCTGGTTCGGCGCGGAGACGATTGGCACAATTGCCTACCTGGCCCATCACGAGGACTTGATTCCCGGCTTTAAGGGCGGCATTTTTATTGAAATGACCGGCAACGACAACACCATCGCCCTCCAGCACACCCGCCAGCACAACTCGGCGCTCGATAAAGTTGGGCAGTATGTTCTCAAAAAACGAGGAATAGAGTTCCGCGAGGGGACGTTTGCCGACATCATCGCCAACGACGAGCGCGTCTTAAATGGGCCAGGAATCAACGTGCCGTGTCTTTCCATCAGCCGCTACCCGTACCCGGAATACCACACCACCGATGACAACCTGGACATTATGCGCGAGGACAAATTGCAGGAAGCAGCGGATGTCATCGAGGAGATTATCCGCGTCTATGCCACCGACTACCTGCCCAAGCGCAAATTCCGGGGGCCGGTTTTCCTTTCGGGGCATGGCCTGTTTGTGGATTGGCAGGTCAACTGGAAACTGAACCGCGCCATCGAAAAGATGATGATGCGCTTCGAGGGCAAGCAATCGGTCTTTGAGATTGCGGATGAGCTGGATTTGGACTACTGGGAAACGCGCGAATACATTGAAAAATTCCGCGTGCGTGGATTGATTGACGCACTTCCGTTGCCGGAGGTGGCGGAAAAGGCGTAGTTGACGATGCTCCTAATTTTTAGATGTGGAGGCGCGTTTAATATCCGCATGCCTTTTCTGAAATCTGGTTAGATGTTCCCGCTGACGGTCACGCGCGCATTGAGAGATTGCGTATCTTCACTGTCTTCACTCAGTTTGGACCTTCATATATTTCTACTTATCTAGTAAAATAACAGTTCGGGCAATCCAGACCTGCGGGGGCGTCCTTTCGCGCACCCCTCACCCGCCGGACTGACTGGGCCTGCCGAAACCATCGGAGGGCATGCACCTCGGACGGAGTCACCCGTCCTCAGTCATGCTCATCAAATTTCATTCAGTTCAAATTAAAAGGAGCAAGTCAATTCCATGGTTCGCATTCGTCTTCGCCGTGTCGGTCTTAAGAACCAGCCGTCGTACCGCATTGTCGTTCAGGATAAAGAAAGCCCTCGCGATGGGCGCTTTATCGAAATTGTTGGCTTTTATAACCCGCGCACGGAACCTGCCACTATCACCATTGACGAGGCCAAGGCTTTCGATTGGATGATGAAGGGCGCCCAGCCCACCGACTCAGTAGCCGCTCTGTTCAAAACCTCCGGCACACTCGACCGCTTTGCCCGCTTCAAAAAGGGTGAGGCACTCGAAACTCTTGTCGCCGAGGCCCAGGCTGCGGAAGCCAAGCGCAACGCCCCCAATAAAACCCGTAAGGATTAAGTTCAACCCCGCCAGCCTGACAGGCTTAAGATGCCTGCCAGGCTGGTTTTCCGAGAGGAGCCAATGAAAGCCCTCACCGAGTATATTGCCAAATCGCTTGTGGAACACCCAGAATCAGTAGAAATCACCCAATCCCGTCAGGGCAACCGCGTGCGGCTGGAAATGAGAGTCGCAAAAGACGATATGGGACGGGTCATTGGGCGTAACGGGCGTGTCGCCAACGCCATTCGCGTTTTGTTGCGGGTGGCCGCCGAACGCGATGGACAGCAAGTCACGCTCGATGTGGTGGAGCCTTAATGCCCACTGAACAAGCGCCAGCCCAGGCTGGACACCCAGGCTCGCCCACCGCTGGCGAGCCTGTCTATTTAGCGGTTGGTTTGCTGCGTCGTCCACATGGCGTGCGCGGCGATATCCTGTTTACCATCACAACCGATTTCCCAGAGCGGCTACGTCCCGGCACGCTGGTTTACGTTGGGGATGAAAAGCGGAAGGTGAAAATTACACGCCGCCGACCGCACAATGATGGGATTCTCTTTGGCTTCGAGGGCATTTCTACCCCCGAACAGGCCGCCAAATATACCGGCAAGATTGTTTTTGTCCTGGCACAAGACCGCCCTCCTTTGCCGGAAGGCGAATACTATCATCATCAAATTATCGGTCTGGACGTGTTTGACGAAGCCGATACACACCTCGGCGTGGTCAGCGAAATCCTGGAGACAGGCGCAAATGATGTCTATGTGGTCCAAACTTCGGGGGGGCGCGAACTTTTGCTCCCGGCGCTCAAACAGGTCGTATTGAAAATTGACCTGGAGCGGAAGACGATGAAGGTTCATCTTTTGCCGGGGTTGGATGAGAAAGGTGATTCGTAACTCGATATTCGATATTCGATATTCGATGTTGGATATTTGATGAGTGAATATTCGGATAACGAACAATAAGCAACGCATGGACGACAAGCGTTTCTGGGTTGGATTTACCCTGGTCAAAGGCATTGGAGCGGTGCGATTGCGCGCTCTGCTTGATTATTTTGGCGATGCTGAAACGGCCTGGAATGCATCTTTGTTTGACCTGGTCGGCGCTGGGTTAAGCCCCAAACTGGCTGAACGTATTCTTCAGGTTCGCAGCGTGGTCAATCTTGATGAATATATTGCTCAGACAGCCAAGCAGGGTATCCGCATTCTGACCTGGAATGACCCCGAATACCCCTCTCATCTCTATGAAATTGACCAGCCTCCACCTGTGTTGTATTTGCGCGGTGAAGTGACCCCCGAGGATGCATGGGCGGTGGCCATTGTTGGCACGCGCAGCGTAACCCCTTATGGCCGCCAGGTCACTGAGGAACTGGCAACTGTGTTGGCGCAGAACGGCGTAACAATTGTCAGCGGGCTGGCGCGTGGGGTGGATGGGATAGCCCATCGCGCAGCTCTTAAGGCTGGTGGACGCACCCTGGCAGTCCTTGGCTCTGGCCTCGATAAAATCTACCCCCCTGAACACCGCGCTCTGGCTGAACAGATTGCCGCGCAGGGAGCGATTCTGAGCGATTACGCACCTGGCACTCCGCCCGATAGCGCCAACTTCCCGCCACGCAACCGAATTATCAGCGGTTTGTCGATGGCGGTGATTGTAGTAGAAGCGGGGGATACCAGTGGGGCGCTGATTACGGCAGAATTTGCCATAGAACAGGGCCGCGAGGTTTTCGCCGTACCAGGCAGCATTTTTGCCCCGCAATCCCGAGGCCCCAACCATCTCATTTCCAACGGCGCAAAAATATTGCTCTCCCCTCAGACCGTGCTGGAAGCCCTCGACCTGACTCGCAATGTAGAGCGGCGTGCCATTCGCAAGGCCGTCCCCGCCGACCCAACCGAAGCCATATTACTTGAGGCTCTCGGCGCAGAACCAATCCATGTGGACGATATTCGCGCACGGGTTGCGCTGCCCATCGAAACGGTCTCCGCAGCTCTGGCCATGATGGAGTTGAAAGGCATGGTGCGGCAGGTGGGCGGCATGAACTATGTGGCAGTACGAGAAGTACAGGCAGAATATCGCCTGAATCATCCATAAAGAGGTGGACATTTATGAACAGCACCTATGCAGTTATTATGGCGGGTGGGGGCGGGACGCGGCTCTGGCCGCTCTCGCGCAAGAACCGCCCCAAACAGCTTCTGCCGCTTATTGGCGAGCAAACCCTTTTCCAAAGCACGGTGGCGCGTCTCGAAGGCTACCTGCCGCCCGAGCGCATCCTGGTTGTGACTGTGGCTGAACAGGCGACCGAGATGCGCATTCAAGTTCCTGAAATTCCCGAAGCAAACTACATCATAGAACCGACTCCACGTGGCACCGCGTCTGTGGTAGGACTGGCCGCAGCCATTTTGCACCAACGCGACCCGCAGGCTGTCATGGCGGTTCTGCCTTCTGACCATTTCATTCGTAACCGAGACCTGTTCCACTATCTTCTCAAGGCTGCAGTTGAGGTGGCGCGTCACGATTATCTCGTCACGCTCGGGATTACGCCGACTTTCCCCTCCACTGCCTACGGTTACATTCAGCAGGGCGCGCCCTTGCCAGGAGATTACAAATATCCCACTTACGCGGTGGCGCGTTTTATTGAAAAACCCGATGAACAAACCGCTCAAAAGTTGTTACGCGCTGGCGACCATTCCTGGAACAGCGGCATGTTCATTTGGACAACGGAGCGAATTCTGGCCGAGATGCGTCTTCAGATGCCCGAACTCAACGTTGCGCTGGAGAAGATTTTGGCGGCGGATTCTCATCAGCAGGCTGCTGTTATCAAATCCGTATGGCCCGACCTGAAAGTGGAAACTATCGATTATGGCATCATGGAAAAAGCCGAGCGGGTGGCTGTATTGCCCGCCGGTGGTTTAGGCTGGAGCGATGTTGGCTCCTGGGATTCTCTCTTCGAAGTGCTTTTACCCGATATGAGTGGTAACATTGTCACCAATGGACATCATTTGGCGTTAGAAACTCATAATACCCTGGTTTATAGCCTGCCCGGCACAGAGCGGCTCGTCGTGACCATCGGCGTAGATGATATGGTGCTGGTGGATGCGGATGACGTCTTGCTGGTTTGCAAGTCAGACCAGTCTCAAAAAGTCAAACACGTGGTTGAACACTTGCGAAAACACCGTCAGGAAAGATATTTATAAATTTCCCATTAAACCTTTGCCCCAGGAGGTTCCATGGAAGCCTATTGCATGAAATGTAAGGCCAAGCGAGAAATCCTCGAACCCGTTGCCGCTTTTAATGTGGCGGGTTCGCCAGTCACGCGCGGTAAATGTCCGGAGTGTGGTACCGTGCTATACCGGACCGGGCGTACCGAAGCCCACCAGGGCCTTACCCCGCCATCCTCTGAAGAAAAGCGCTCTGGAAAGTTGGTGATTGTTGAATCCCCGGCCAAAGCCAAAACGGTTGGGCGATTCCTGGGCAAAGGCTACACGGTGCGCGCCTCGGTCGGTCATATTCGTGATTTGTTGCGTTCTCAAATGTCAGTGGATATTGAGAACCATTTCGCCCCCAAGTACCGTGTACCGAACGAAAAGAAAGAAGTGGTCAAAGAACTCAAGAAACTTGCCAGAGAACATGCCGAAATTTACCTGGCAACCGACCCCGACCGCGAGGGCGAGGCCATTTCGTGGCATTTGATGGAAGCCGCCGCCATCGAGCCGAAGCGCGCCAAACGGGTGGTTTTTCACGAAATTACCGAACCAGCGATTAACGAAGCCTTCAGTCACCCGCGCGAAATCAACATGGATTTGGTGAATGCTCAGCAGGCGCGCCGCGTGCTGGACCGGCTGGTGGGTTACTCCATCAGCCCCATCCTGTGGGAAAAAGTGCGCGGAAGGCTCTCCGCCGGGCGCGTGCAATCGGTAGCCATGCGACTGATTGTGGAACGCGAGCGCGAAATTGAAGCCTTCGTCCCCGAAGAATACTGGTCTATCGAAGCCGAGTTCAAGCCGGATGGCGGCAAGGTCAAATCGGCTTTTACCGCCAAACTCTCCAAAATCGATGACCAGGATTTTGAACTCAAATCGGAAGCCGAAGTCAGGCCGCTCCTGCTCGACATGGAAAAAGCCGCTTATACAGTGACGCGCATCAAGCGCGGGGAACGCCGCCGCAAGCCGTCGGCGCCTTTCATCACCTCCACTCTCCAGCAGGAGGCCTCCCGCAAGTTGGGATTCACCGCCAAGCGCACCATGGGTCTGGCGCAGGGCTTGTACGAAGGTCAGGATGTAGGCGAAGGCGGAACGACCGGCCTGATTACCTACATGCGCACCGATTCCACCAATATCTCGGAAATTGCTCGCAACGAGGCGCGTGGTTACATTGCCAATCGCTACGGCAACGACTTTTTGCCTGCCGCCCCGCCCGAATACAAAACCCGCGCAGTAGGGGCGCAAGAGGCGCACGAGGCCATCCGTCCCACTTCGGTGCTGCGCGACCCCGAAAAGGTAAAGCCCTACCTTGAACCGGCCATGTTCAAACTCTATCAGTTGATTTGGCAGCGATTCGTGGCCTCGCAAATGGAAGCGGCGGTCTATGACACGCTCTCGGTGGAAGTGACCGGTGCGGGCGAAAAGAACTACCTGTTCCGCGCGGCGGGGTCATCGGTCAAATTCCCCGGATTTTTAATTGTCTACGAGGAAGCCAGAGACGAAGACGCCAACCCGGGCGGCGAAGAGGACGAGATGAACGTTCGCATCCCAGCGGAACTGGTTGAAGGGCAGAAACAGGAACTTCTTCGGCTCATTCCAGCCCAACATTTTACCCAGCCGCCGCCGCGCTATTCCGAAGCGACGCTGGTGCAAACCCTTGAAGCGCACGGCATTGGGCGGCCTTCCACCTATGCTCCCACCCTCTCCACCATTCAGGAACGTGGGTACGTCACCCGTGTGGATAAACGCCTCGAACCAACCGAAACCGGCATCCTGGTCAACGACCTGATGATGCAGTGGTTTCCCGAAATTATGGACCTGAACTTCACCGCCGAAATGGAGGCCAACCTCGATAAAATCGCCGCTGGAGAAGCCAACTGGGTCAGGGTGATGGATGCCTTCTATAGGCCGTTTTCGGTTAAAGTGCAGAAGGCCCAGGCCGAAATGCCTGTCACCAAGACCGGGCCGGAGCCGATTGGACGCGCCTGCCCCAAGTGCGGCAAGGAACTGGTCATTCGCTTTGGGCGCTATGGCAAATTTATCTCCTGCTCCGGCTTCCCCGACTGCCGCCACACCGAACCCTGGTTGGAGAAAATCGGCGTGACCTGCCCTAAGTGCAGCGGCGATATTGTGGAGCGTAAGACCCGCAAAGGGCGCATTTTCTACGGCTGCAACCAGTACCCCGCCTGCGATTTCACTTCCTGGAAGCGCCCCATTCCTGCACCCTGCCCTCATTGCAAAGGCATGCTGGTGATTGCCAATAAGCGCGAAGCATCCTGCATGAACTGTCAGGAAACTTTCCTGCTCGAGGATGTGCTGATAGAAGTTGCAACATAAAAAGCGTGATGGGAGTCGATATTGACCGACTGCGGTTGTTTCTCCAGGTTGCGGAATAAATTCCGCGATATGTTGCATTTTCTTGTATAATAGATTAAATGTTCGTTGACGCCGAAAGGAGCATCTATGGGCATCGTCACAGACTTATTCAAACGGCCATTGGTGGCAGGCATCGTGGGAATGATTGCGGGCTTGATTCTTGGTCTCATTTTTGCCTGGGTTATCTGGCCTGTCCAATGGACCGACTTGCCGATTTCATCCACCCGAGCCGATTTACAGGATGATTTCCTGAGAATGGCCATCGATTCCTACAGCGTCAACCGGGATGAACCACTGGCGGTCCAACGCTATAACGAGACCGGGCCAAATGCCTACAATCTCTTCCAGCAAATCAAAGCAGCGCCTGGCAAACTGTCCCAGGAATCTATCCTGGCTTATGAACAGGTTTTGCAAAAAAATGGCGTGTACGTTCCGGGCGGCACGCCGCCTGAGGTACCTTCAGGCGCAGGCGGGCTGGGTGCGATTGCGGCGGTTTTTGGCGGGTTGTTTGCCATCGGCGTGGTTGCTGCAGTTGCCTTTTGGCTGTTCCGTCGCCCACGACAAACCGGCGAGCTGACCCCTGCTCAACAAGCGCGCGAGTATGCTCGCGCTGTGGAAAAAACAGATTATGCTGCCGCCGGGCAAGAGCCACCCATTGCCCAATACGTCACCAGTTACGTGCTTGGTGATGACCTGTTTGATGACTCATTCAGCATAGATGCTCCCTCCGGCGAATTTCTGGGCGAGTGTGGCGTTGGTATTTCTGAAACCATTGGCGTGGGAGACCCCAAGAAAGTGACCGCTTTTGAGGTCTGGATGTTTGACAAAAACGACATCCAGACGGTGACGAAAGTGCTCATGACCCCACACGCCTTCCGCGACCCAACCTACCGCGCCAAGCTGGAAGCCAAAGGCGAACTCTTCGAACTCGGCCCGCAGCGCCAGGTGGTGCTGGAAACCCAAACTTTGCAAATGGTCGCTACCGTGGCGGATATGCAATATGGCGATGGCCCGCTGCCCCCTCAAAGCTACTGCGACCGCCTGACGCTTGAACTGGCGATTTGGAAGAAGTAGTTCGTAATGCGCAAATTATTCTGCGGCCTGACCACAACAAAGGTTTTCGTATTCAGATTGTCATAAATCTATCAACAAAAGCCCGCCTTAAGCGGGCTTTTGTTTTAAACCAGGAAGCAATTGCGCCACGATGCGTAACGACTGGATACTGATGATTGCTGACTGTTGCTCATTGCTCTTTAGTCACATCTGAAGGCAGGTGAACAATATCAATTACCGGGTCATCGCAGAACAGCATGGCGCGTTCGATGGCGTTGCGCAGTTCGCGGATGTTGCCTGGCCAATCGTAGGCGCGTAATGCGTCCACTGCGCGGGGGGTGATGTCGGTGATGTTCAATCCCATGCGCATATTATTGTGGCGCACGAAGTATCCGGCCAGTTCGAGCAGGTCGCCTTTGTGTTCACGTAAGGGCGGAATATGTAAATCGACCACTTTCAGTCGGTAATACAAATCCTCGCGGAATAATCCATCGGCCAGTAGTTTGGGCAGCGGACGATTGGAAGCCGCCAGTACCTGCACATCCACGCGAATCAGGTTGGTGCCTCCTACCCGGCGGAAAGCGCGTTCCTCCAGCACGCGCAGCAACTTGGCCTGGATATCGAGCGGCATGGAGGCGATTTCGTCGAGGAAGAGTATGCCGCCGTCAGCCACTTCCAGCAGGCCGGGTTTGCGCTTGTCGGCCCCGGTGAAAGCTCCAGCCTCATAGCCGAATAATTCCGACTCTATCATGGTGCTTTGAATGGCCGCGCAATTGACAGCAATGAACGGCTTTTCGGCGCGTGGCCCGCTGGCGTGGATGAAATGCGCCAGCACCTCTTTGCCCGTCCCCGTTTCTCCGGTAATTAATACCGAAACTGAGGCTTGCGCCGCGCGGCGTGCCTGACTGAAGAGGGCATTCATTTCCGGGCTGGAGCCGGTCACAAAGTCGCTCCCGGCGCGGCGTTGGGTGCTGCGCAGGTGGGTCAATTCGCGCCGCATGGCAACCACTTCCTGCGCGCGCAGGATGGATTGCTCCAGCCGCGCCAATTGGATGGGTTTTTGTAGAAAATCGTGCGCCCCATTTTTCATCGCGTCGACGGCCATGTCGATATCGCCGTAAGCGGTAATTAGAATGATAGGTGGACGCAGCGCCAGGCGTGCGGTTTCCTCCAGAAGGGAGGGCCCGTAGCCATCAGGCAATTGCACATCAAGCAAGATGATGTCGGCGCGTCCGCGCGCAATTTGTTGGCGGGCCTCGCCTAGCGTGGCCGCGCCAATCACTTCGTAGCCTTTGGGGGCCAGGAAGGAGGTGATGATATGTCGGGCGTTCTCTTCGTCATCGACGACTAAAATAGTGGCGCTCATGCTGTCTCGCTTTCGATGGCGGGCAGAAGCACAGTGAAAATGGTCCCGCCGGGGAAACTGTTGACTTCGATTTTTCCTTTGTGGGCAATCACAATCCGTTTGGTAATAGCCAGTCCCAGCCCTGTGCCTTGCGGGTTGGTGGTGTAGAATGGCTCGAAAACTTTTTCATGGGCCTCCGGTGGAATGCCGGGGCCAGTATCTGAAACGCTGACGCTGACCCATGTTTTATGTCCTGCTCCTTCAACTTTCTCCACTTTGACCGCCAGCGTGCCGCCTTGTTCTTGCATGGCAGTGAGAGCGTTGCTGACCAGGTTGGTAAATACCTGGTCGAGCGCGCGTCCATCGGCCAAGACCAGTGGGGTTGACTCCCCGGTATGAAAATGCAAGGAGACGTTCAGGCGCGACATGCGCGGATGCCAGCGTTCCATCAGTTTTTTCAGCAGGTCGCCCAGGTCGATGGGGATGAGTTTGTATTCCATCGGCTTGGCGAAAGTCAATACCGATTCCATCAAGTGCGTCAGACGGTTGCAGTCGTTTTGCAGACGTTCCACCAGGTCGCGGTTGGGGTCATCGGGGGTCAGATTCATTTCCATCAACTGCAGGCCGGTACTGATGTTGTTGATGGGGTTGCGTACCTCGTGGGCAAAAATGGCAGTCACTTCTCCAAGCAGAGCGCGCTGTTCCAACTGCTGAGTGCGGGCGCGAATTTCTTCGCGTTCGCTGATGTCGCGGATGAGCAGAACGATGCTGCTGCGCTCCCCGCCAACCTGTACTGGAAAGACCTGCAAATGAGCAGGGAAGGCCTGTCCGGAGCGGCGGTGCAATTTGACATTACCCAGGTCGGGCGAGACCACGCCCTGGTGTGCCAAACGCAGCGCAGCGGGCAGGTTATCCACCCCCACCAGAATGTTCTCGATGCGCTGCCCAACCACTTCACGGGTAGCATAGCCAAGCATCAGTTCTGCTGCAGGGTTCAGGTCTACCACGCGCGAGGCCGGGTTGAGCACGATGATGCCTTCAAGGGAGTTGGCCGCAATTGCATCGCGCATCGCCAGCGCCCGGCTGTGTTCCCAGATGGTGCGGCGCAGGCTGGTGAGGGTAATATAGTGATGGAGTGCTGAGGCGATGTACGCCGCCAGCAATTCCAGGTTTTCAATCATCTGGCGGGAGTTTTGCGGGGGCAGATTGGCTGCTGCCAGCAACCCTAAGCGATTGCCGCTCATCTCAATGGGCACTGAGACGAGCGAATCCAGCCCCAATCCTCGCGCAGCCTGTTGGATGTTTGTTAAGGGTCGCTGGTTTTTGAGCCAGAGCGCAGGCGCGTATACCGATGCTGGCTCATCGAGCGGCAGAAGTTCTGGTAGCGCAACCACCAGTTCGCCGCGCGTTTTAACCAGAGCCAGATTACGCTCTGGTACATTGGTGCGGTAGACGCACAACCCTTGCGCGGCCAGCATCCGCGCGCCAACCCGTAGCACCAGTTCCAGGGCGGCATCCAGGTCGGGTTGGACGTTAATTTGCGCCAGTTCTTCCATGTAATCCAGCAAGTCCTGCTCACGGCGGCTCTGCATTCCACGCCACTGATACACATTGAGTGGCACGATACGGAGTAACAGCCAGTGACCAGGTTTATCGAGCCAGGTTACGCTCACCCAGACGGCCATTTTTCGCCCTGCCGGAAAATTGATTTCTGTCTCGTTTTCTTCGCCTGAAGACCAGCCTGTACCGAAGTCAGGCAGGAGCGTATCGATGGAGAGTGGTTCGGGGTTGAGTGGGTCCAGTCCTGCCAACTCAAAAAAGCCCTGATTTCCCAAAACTACCTGACGGCTGGAACGGTTCAATACAATCGCCGCATCGGTGATGGTGTTCAACAGGGTAGTAAATTCGCCAATGCCGGGCAGTGGCCCTTGCCAGGCAGGCAAATAAGTTACAGATTGGGGGGTGAGCGGCTGCGTTCCCATAAAACAATATTATCGCCGGCGCAGATGCGCAGGCAAAATCCCTTCCATCGCGCGATATTTGGAGACCGTGCGCCGCGCAACGACGAAACCGGCCTGGCGTAGTGATTCGGCCAGTTCATCATCGGTCAGAGGATAGCTTTCGCGCCGCACCAGTTCGCGCAGGATGGTGCGGACATGGAGGTGTTTCTCAAAAAACATTGCCATTGGTACGATGCGTCCGTTGGGTAGTTGAACGCTTTTTTCAGAAACGGCGCGCGAAATGGTTGATTCGTGCAGTCCCATGTCTTGCGCCAGAGCGGCGCGAGTGAGCGGATGTAGTTTCGTTTCACCATGCAAGATGAACTCGCGCTGATATCGCGCCAGCCTGGTCATTATCCCCTCCAGTGCCCCAGCGCGTTGGGCGGCGCATTTAACCAGTAAGCGGGCGCGCTCCAGGTCGTTTTGCCAGGATTCCAATTTTTCAGGGTTGGCCTCGCGTAGCGCCTGCCGGAAGAGCGGGTTGACGCGTAGACTGCCTGCAAAAGGTTGGGCGATTTCCACCACCAGCGTTTCTCCGCTCAGGCGTATAACCACATCGGGGGTACGGTAGAGGGGTGGCGGGGTTGCTGCGCCCCAGTGGGCTCGCGCCGGGTATGGGTTCAGGTTTGCGCCAATAAAATGGGCGGCTTCTTTTATTGCGTCTTCCTCAAAACCGGTTTGTTCGGCCAGGGTTTGGAACTGCCGGTGGGCCAGCAAGTCGAAATGCCACAGGCAAGCCTCCGCTGCGGGAGGGATGGCACGACTTTCCTGGATAATTTGGAGTTGGATGAGCAAGGATTCTTTTGGGGAGGTAGATGCGCATCCGAACGGTTCTGCGCGCTGAATCAACTCCCGCACACGTTCAACCTGTGCTCGAGGAACATGAAAATAAGCAGCCACCTCGCCTGGGTCGCTGGTGAGCAAGCCGTCATCGTCAAGTGCGGTCAGCAAGTGCGCAGCAATCGGGCGCTCAGCGGGGTCGAGTTCCGCTCCGATTTGTTGTAGCAGGTGCGCCGCCAGCGAGAGCGATTCTGGCACATCTTCGTTTTCGGCTGGCAGGTAGGGGTCGCGCGCAGCGGTAGTTTTCCAGCTCTCAAAAGTTTCGGGCGGCGCAGTGAAGACGACTACATCGTCGTTTTTTGATGCGCAGATGGGACAAGTTCCAGGCCGGGCCAGGCTGCGCCCGCAAACGGAGCAGCCTGGCGGTTCCGTCTGTTCTAATGCTGGATTGACCGAGAGTTCATGCTCAACCGACTCGCGTAGTTCGTCTGCGCTCAGGTGGAGCAGAGACATGGTTTGGGTCAGATGTGCGCTGGTGAGCGGGCGCTGCGTGTGACGGTGGATTTGTCGTAGCATGGCGCATAACCGTTTCGGATAGTTTATTATACATCTAAACTGGTTGCAAGATTCATGCCAAAAAAGCGCAAAGATTTCAACCGAACGAGGTCCTGCCCAAAAGACACACAACCAAAATTTTCATTTTTGTAGTGCTGTGTTGATTATCACAATGCTATCTAAATGTTTGGTCGAACCTGGCTGGCTATAATCATTGGAGTTCGTTTCAGGTGTCCCGGAATTTGGACTTTTTTGCCAGAGGGTTTGCTGGATGTACAAACGATTGGCATTGCTCTTCTTCCTTGCATCCTTTCTTGTCGGGTGTACGAATCCAACGCTCTCCCCCACTGTTTTAATCCCTGAAAATGGGCTGATTGTCTTGGGGGTGATTGCTGGAAGTGACGTTGATGATGCGGACAGTATTCAGCCGTTGGCAGATGTTCTGGCGAGTCAATTAGGTGACTACGGAATCACCAGTGGACAGGTGCGTGTGGCTGGTTCAACGGAAGAAATGGCTGCCTGGCTGAAATCTGGTGAGGTGGACCTGTATTTTGATAGCCTCTACCCGGCTTTGCTGGTTAGCGAACAGAGCGGGGCCAGGTTGATTTTGCGAGGCTGGCAGTTTGGCAGGCCCGATATTCAGGCCGTCATCTTTGCCAGTCAAAGCAGCGGCCTGACAAGCCTGGATGATTTGGTTGGTAAGATGGTTGCCATGCGCACTCCTGATTCTACTGCCGGTTTTTTCCTGCCATCGGTTCATCTGGTGGAGCGCGGATTAGTTCTGACCGGAAAAACCAGTTTTTTCGACCCTGTTTCTCCATCCGAAATCGGCTTTGTGTTTAGCGGTAGTGACCAGGAGACACTCCGGGCGGTTCTCAGTGGCTCTGCGGCGGCTGGTGTTGTTGATGATTATCACTTTGATATTGTATTTTTGCCGGAGACGACCCAGCAGTTGGTTGAACTTGCCCGCACCGAAAAAATTCCCCGCCAGTTGGTTTTAGCTCGCCCAGGCCTGGATGCGCAGGTTCTTTCAGCGCTCACCCAAACCTTAACCCGTCTGCACACCACCGAGGCCGGAAAAGCCGCCCTGGATTTGTTCAAGACCAGTCAGTTCGAAAATGCCCTGTCTGAAGGAGATGTTGCAACCAGACGCTTATCTGAAATGTTGTCAACGGTAAAAAAGATACCTTTGCCTTAGTTCAGTGAGCCCGATTTTTCCTGAACAGCGTGAGTGCTGACTTGCGCTGTTTTTGTATACTGAAAAAATAGTTGCTGATTGACAATATACTGAAAATTTGCTGCTATAATAGTGAAATATTTCATCGAAAAAAAAAGACAGGAAGGCCAACATGTCCATGCTAGGCGCGCGTTTACGAGAACTCCGGCAAAGCCGTAACCTGACCCTTGAGCAGGTGGCCGAGGAGACGGAACTCTCCGTCTCTTTCCTGAGCATGTTGGAGCGCGATAAAGTCTCCATCAGCGTTGATAACCTGGAAAAACTGGCGCGCTATTACCAGGTTCACATGGTTCATTTTTTCCAGGGGCCTGAAACCAGCCCGGTGTATGTGACCCGCCGCGAGAATATTTTGCAAGGAATCGCCGAGAATACGCCCGCCCCGGCCCGTGTCACCCTGCTGGTGAATACCCCCAACGCCCGCATGGAGCCTCTGCTGGTGAGCATTGCGCCCGGGCAGGAAGAACCGCACTTTCGCAAGCACGAGGCTGACACCCTGCTCTATGTCCTTGAAGGCCAGGCCCGCCTGATTTCAGAAAATGGTGACGCGGATGTCATCCTGAACCAGGGCGACCTGGCCTATTACGTTAATTTTCCGCACCGCCGCATTGCCAACGCCAGTTCAGAACACCACCTGTTACTCGTCTCCGTCACGGCCCCCCCGACCAGTTCGCTCGATGATTTGCTGCGCGCCCGGCAAGGGGCGTGGATGATGAAGCCGGAAGCATAGTCTCGCAGGAGGACAATCCATGCACTACGACGAATTCCACAATCACAAATGGGCTAAAAACCTGAAACACGCCCGCCGCCTGCTGGCTGACAACCGGCTGGCCGAGTTTTATCATGGCCAAGACCTGCCCGATGGCGATGTGTACCCCGGCATGCGCGTCATGGCCGCCTACTGGGTTTCGGTGGAACATGAGATGAAACTGCGCCGCAAAACCCTGCTGGAAGGCGCAAATCATCTCGATTGGGAGGGCGACCCCGAAATTCTGGCCCAGGTGGATGACTTTTTCGGACGTTACCTGGCCGACATGAAAGAATTGGTCGCCCGCGATGGCATTGTCCCGGTGGAACGGCTGGATGAACTGGCCGCCCGGGGCTGGGAAACGCCCGCTGATTGGGCTGATACGATGCGGGAATGGCAATCCGCCTCCCTTTCTGCGCTGGAAACGGGTTCTTTTTCCCCGCAACTGGTCGAAGCCTGGTTCAACTCCTGCCTGCGTTCCGTCGCCAACTACAATCGTTATCTCATTTGGGGCGGGGTCAACGCTGCGGCGCTGTTCAAACGCGAGGGACACGAGGCGTTTGCGCGCGCTGTGGAACACACCGCCGAATCCTTTATGTGGGATGTGAGCAAAGAATTTTTCGCCACCGTGCTGCCCGCCGCCGGTTTCGAAGACATTGGCGACCTGATGGAATTGGGCATGCGCGGCATGTATGCCGACCAGTGGTTCATGCGCGGCGAGGAACGCGAAGAACCCGGCGAGAAAGTCATCCGCCCGAGCATTCTCAAAAACTGCGAACTGGCTGGCATCTACTATCGCGTGGCGGAATGGAACGGCCTGCCCAAGACTGCTCTTGGGTTGGGAATTTGCCGCTACTGCGAGACGCACGGCCTGGCGACGATGATGATTACCATGCCGCCGATGGTCTCGCCCTCTTACCAGCGGATTCAATCCCTCGGCATGGACGACAAGGAATGTATTTTCGAACTGACCACCGTTCCCGCCGATGACATGGAGCGCATCCTGATGGTTCAGGAGAAGGTTTTTGGCGCTGTTGAATAGTTTTGAGGGTCCAACGTCAGGAGACGTTGGACTTTATTTTTATCAAACCAGTCCAGAGTTTGGAGACTTTGGACTTCAAAAAGGAGAGAAACCCATGCCCACTATTAAGGAAGTTATTTTCAACCTGCCCAATCTGTTTAAGCCTGAAAAGGCCAAAGGCTGGAATCGCGTCATCCTGTTCGACCTGCAAGGCCAGGAACCGAGCAAATGGACGCTGACCATCCAGGACGGCACCGCGACCGTCGAGGAGGGACAGACCAAAACGCCAAAACTGACCATCACTGGCAACAGCGAACACATCGTCCAGATGTTCACCGGGGAAGTCCCGCCGATGAAACTGGTCAATGCCAAATTGCTCAAGATGCAAGGCCCGATGATGGACGCGATTGCGTTTTCCGGGCTGTGGAACCTGCCCAAGAAAGGATGAGTGATGAAGTCAGAAGTATGAATTAAGAAGGAGCCCCTTTTCATACTTCATAATTCAGAATTCATACTTTTCAGGAGGTTTCCTTGAAGACAGGAATCATTTCGTACGGTGTGGCCCTGCCAAAGTACCGCATCGAAGCCCAGGAAATCTGGCGGGTCTGGAAGAATATAGCCACCAGTTTCTTTGACGTGCTCAGCATCGGCGAACGCGGCGTGCTTGGCCCGGAGGAGGATACCCTCACCCTGGCTGTGGCCGCCGCCAAACAAGCCCTGGAGCGCGCCGACATGCCGCTTGAAAAAATTGGCGCGCTCTTTTTAGGGACGGGTACCAGCCCCTACGCCACCAAAGCCGCCGCAACGGTGATGGTGGATGCCCTTGGGCTGCCAAACACCGTCCTGGCGACTGACATTCAGTGCGCCGATAAATCGGGCAGCACCGCCCTGTGGCTGGCCGCTGCCATGATTGAAGCCGGACAAATCGAGTATGCCCTGGTTGTCGGCGCAGACACCATGAACCGCCACACCCAGCCTGGAATGGTGCTGGAATACGTCGCTTCGGCGGGAGCGGTAGCCTTTGTATTGGGCAAGGAAAAGCCGCTTGCCCTGCTCGAAGCCATGGCGACTCATTCGCACGACCAGAACGACTACTTCCGCGTCGAAGGCGAGCGCTTCATCCAGCCGGGCGCGGGATTTTACGGCTGGGTCTCGAACTGGGGCTTGCTCGACCATGTCGTCCCAGCCGGAAAAGCCCTGTTCGAGAAAACTGGCCTGACCCCGGCAGATTTTGCCAAGTTCGCTGTGCCGCAAAAGACGGGCTTCCGCCCGCTGCTGACGATGGGCAAACTTGAACTCGATATGATGCAGGTGCTGCCTTATGTGCTGACCGCCCAAATCGGCGATTGCGGCGCGGCGGGCGTGCTGCTCTCGCTGGCGCACATTCTCGACTTTGCCGAGGCCGGGGAGCGGATTGGGGTGATTGACTACGGCGCGGGCGCGGGCTGCGATGCCTGGTCGCTGGTTTGTACCGAGGAAATCGAGGCGCGGCGCCCCCAAAGCGGGCTGGTCATCCAGCATCTCGAGGACAAAATCATGGTCGATTACGCTACGATGAGCAAGTACGAGCAAAAACTCATCCAGTCGCCGCATCGCCTGAGCAATTTCTATTAAGCCGGAGGCCAATGTGGGAAAAATTTTACGCAGAGTGATGATGGTCGGCGGCGCAATCACCCCGCCCAACATCCCCATGGATTGGACCTGGCGGCAAATGGCAACCGAAGCCTTTTGGAATGCGCTCAAAAGCGCCGACATTCCGGTCAAGGATGTTGACCTGGTGGCCTGCAACTACAACGACCGCGCGATTGTCGATTCGTCGCCCGGCCCGCAGATTGCTGACGCGCTCGGGATTTTGCCCAAGCCGGTCGTGCCGGTCGCCAACGCCTGCGCCGGAAACGGCATTGCCTCGTATGTGGCCTGGAACGCAATTGCCTCCGGGCGCTGTGATGTGGTTGTCTCGCTCGGTTTCGCCCGTTCCGATAACTACGACGCGATGGAAGCGATGAACTCGCAGGGCAATTACGTCGATTACGACTACATGATGGGCCTGACCCATATCAACTATGGCGCGATGCGCGATTCTTATTACCGCCGCAAATATGATGTGCCGCTGGAGGCTGCCGGGCATTGGGCGTATCAGTGCAACTGGTACGCGCGCCGCAACCCGCTGGCCGCCAACTACAGCAAGCCGATGCCAGTGCTGGAAGAACTGTGCGCCGACACGCCCGAAGCCGACCGCGACCGCCAGGCGACCAACCGCGGCGGCGTAGCCAGCGCCATGATTTTCGTCGGCGAGGAGCTGGCGCGTAAATACACCGACAAACCGGTCTTTTTCGATGTGGCCTATGCCTTCCGCCCGCCCTACATCGGCAACTTTTTCCACTACCCGGTCGATTCGATGCGCGACTACGACCTGGCCGAATTCCCTGGCCTGATGGTAGCCGCCAGGGAAGCCTACGAAATTGCCGGGATTGAGAAAAGAGACGTCAACGTGGTGCAAGTCCACGACCTGACTGCCTACGAGGGCATGATGGCGATTGAAGCCATCGGCGTTTGCGAAATTGGCAAGGGCAAGGATTACGTTCTTTCGGGAGGCATGACCCTCGAAAGTAAATGCCCGGTCAACACCTACGGCGGCGGCCCGGCCTTTGGGCATGGTTCGGCGGGTTCCGATTTTCAGGCCGGGGTACTGGAGAATTTCTGGCAAATTCGCGGCGAGTGCGGCGAACGCCAGGTCGAGCAGCCCAAAGTCGGCGTGAACACCTCCTATGGCACGCATCACTCGCTGGATGTGGTGGGTGTTGTTCAGAAAGGCTGGAAGTAAGGAAATTATGAATTATGAAGGATGAATTCTGAATTATGAAAAGTTCGATGGTTTGGGTTTTCCTTCATACTTCATCCTTCTGATTTCATAATTCTCACGGAGCTGCCTATGAATTCACAATTTACCGACCCCTTTGTGCGACTGGATACTTTCTCCTCCGCTTACTGGTACCGCTCCCGCGCCGGGCGCTACCGCCTGGAAGGGACGCGCTGTACTCACTGCGGCGAGAAGTTTTTCCCGCCCCGCACCGGGCTTATCTGCCCCGCCTGCCACGAGCGCGCCATGGAACCCTATCAATGCGCCCAAACCGGGCAAGTTGTTTCAGTGGCGCTGGATGATGTCGGCTTCCCGGCCGTTGGCTACGGAGATAACCTGCCCCGCGTACAGGCCATCGTCCGGCTCGATGACGGCATCCACCTGATGGTGGACATCCTGCAGGTCACTGACCCGTCCGAAGTCCAGCCCGGCGCGCGCGTCAAAATGGTGCTGCGCAAGCATCGCCGCGAAGACACCGGCGCATGGGTCTATGGCTACGGGTTTATCTTGGATAAAGGATGAATTATGAAGTATGAAGGCTGAAGAAAACCATTATCTTTAGCCTTCTTTTTTTCTGCAGGACTTTCATCCTCCATCCTTCTGATTTCATCTTTTGGAGACCGCATGGAAACCTATTCAATTCCTCTTGCCCTGGTTGATTTCCTGCCGAACATCGCTTTTTTCATTGGCGCGTTTTTCCTGGTCAAAACCGCCTACATTTGCCGGGGAACTGGCTGCGCCCGGATGCTGATGGCCGGAACCTTGCTGGTCTTCCTGGGAGGCTTCCTGAAAGCCTCCTGGAAACTGCTGTATGCCGCCCACATCGCCGACATCCAGTGGATGAGCCAGGCGCAGTTCGTCCTGCTCGGCATCGGCTTCCTGGGTATGTGCGTTGCGGTCATCCAGATGGCGCGCAAACGCAAAGCCAGTGCCGCCGTCCTGTTGGGGATGGCGCCCTGGAAAATTCCCTTCCTATTTGTCATGACCCTCACCAGCCTGGGCGCGGAGGGCATTCTGGCTTACATTGCCTACCGGCGAAATGCGCGCCCGGCGGCGGTCGGATTCGTCATCGGCGTGATGGGCATTTTGGCCATGAGCGCGCTCGCCAGCGCCGAACAAACCATCACCATGCAGTGGATTGAGGAAAGCATCAACACCCTTGGGCAGAGCGGATTCATGCTTGGCAGCATTCTGCTCTACCGGGACTTTAAAACCCGCGGCTGTGACCTGCTCCCCGGAGAAAAAGCATGAACGCTCCTCGGCCTGCTCTCTGGAAAAAAGCGCTGGGCTTTTGGGCGATTTTCATGATTTTTTATTTCGCCTATAAGTTTTTCCCAAACCCGGTTTTTGCCATTTTTTGTGGCATCACCGAATCGAACTTTCAGCACTTCAAAGCTACTTTTTTCGCGTGGATTTTCGTAAACGTGCTTGAATTCGGCCTCTACCGCGCCCAAATCGGCGACCGTGAAACCTGGTTCTACTCGCGGCTGGGGACGGCCATTTTCCTGCCCTGGTTTGTGTTCCTGCTCTGGTATTTGTGCGCCGCCTTCTACGGCCAGATGCCCAGCATCCCGCTCGAAATCATCTACGCCAACCTGATGACGGTCATCGTAGGCGCATTTGGCGTCATCTTCGAGCGCGGATTGGCGCAAATCAAGTATGCGGGAGAGTTAAAGTTTGTGCTGTGGGCGCTGTTCCTGGCCTCGCTGGCGCTTTATCTGATTTTTACGTTCGTCAAACTCCCCTGGGCCGATGTTTTTATCGAACCAGATTGGAAATAACCATCTTCTGGAGGAATTGCTATGTGTAAACGCTTTGAAAACAAAGTTGCCATTATCACCGGGGCGGCCTCGGGCATTGGGCAGGCGGCGGCGGTCCAGTTCGCCCGCGAAGGCGCAAAGGTGACGATTTGCGATGTCAACACCGAGGGGTTGGAAAAAACCCACGAAATGGTGGCCGGAGTCGGCGGGGAATGCCTGGCGGTGAAGGTCAATGTCCGGTCGCAGGAGGATGTCGAGGCCTGCGTCCAGGCCACTCTCGAAAAATTCGGTACGATTGATATCCTCGTCAATAACGCCGGAACCGGGCAGTTCGTGCCGTTTGCCATGATGGACAACGAGGAATATGACCGGGTGATGGACATCAACGTGCGTGGGATGTTCTTTTTCAGCCGCGCCGTGCTGCCGACCATGATGGACAAGGACTACGGCAAAATCGTCAACATTACCTCGATTATGGGCGAGGTGGCCGGGCAGGGGCAGAGCATTTACAACGCCAGTAAAGGCGCGGCCAAGATGATGACCCAGGGCATTGCGGTGGATTGCTCCGGCTATCACATCAACGTCAACGCGGTGGCGCCCGGCATGGTGCTGACCGGCCTGACCCACAACATGCTCGGCGACGAAGACCAGGTGACGTACTTTCTGGAGAAAATCCCCCAGCGGCGCATCGGCGCGCCCGATGACATTGCCCACGCCATCCTGTTCCTGGCGAGCGACGAGGCCTCCTACATTCACGGCGCGACGCTGCATGTGGATGGCGGGATGATGTGCACGCGGATGTAATTTTGAGCTCCTCAAAGCGCCTTGCCGGGAATTTTCCTTGCAAGGCGCTTTTTGTTTTCGGAGGACAACGCCAAATAGTGGGCTGCAAAATCCAATTTTTGACAGTACAATATTCTTGTAGCTTTCTCTGTTTTCTTTCCACTTTCCATTCTTCAAACCACTATGACCCCTCAAACCATCATCACCTCCGGCTTTTGGCATGACCGCCTTGAAATGAACGCCCGCCAGGCCATCTTCTATCAGTGGGAACAGTTGGAAGCCAGTGGCTGTATTGATAACTTCCGTATTGCCTGCGGGCAGAAAGAAGGCTTTCGCGAAGGCTACTTCTTCGCCGATTCAGACGCCTACAAATGGCTCGATGCCGCCTCGCGCATCCTGGCTTTTTACCCAACCCCCCAACTAAAAAACCTGGTCGATGACCTGATTAGCCTGCTCGAAGCCGTTCAGCAGCCAGATGGCTACCTCTACACCTACAACCAGATTCACTTCCCCGGCCAGCGCTGGGTGGTTTTGCAAATCGAACATGAATTTTACTGTCTCGGCCACCTGATTGAAGCCGGGATAGCCCATCACATCGCCACCGGCGAAACCCGCCTGCTGACCCTCGTCCGCCGCGCCGCCGATTTGCTGGTGCGTGACTTTATGATAGCCACCGCCGCCCAAACCGACGGCCACGAGGAAATCGAACTGGCCCTCATCCGCCTCTACCGCCACACCGGCGAAAAAAGCTACCTCGAGCTGGCCCGCCGCTTTCTCGAGCGGCGCGGGCGCATCCCTTTCTTCCCGCTTCACATCCTGAAAGTGAACCAGCTTTACGAAAAACGCCGCCAGCGCGTGCGCGAGATGCGCGCCGCTTATATCGAAAAGCACCCCGAGCACGCCGCCTTCCAACTCCCCGGCGATAACCCTTCCAAAAAACCGCCCTTCGCAGACTCGCGCCGCAAACTGGACCAGTTGAGCGGCAAATACTTTCAACAGCACGCCCCCATCCGCCAGATGACCGTCCCGGTGGGGCATAGCGTCCGCTGGGGCTACCTCGAAACCGCCGTTGCCATGCTGATGCGCGAAACCGGCGACGCCGAACTGCAAAAAACGCTCGAAACCGCCTGGGAGCACATGGTCACGCGCCGCATGTACGTCACTGGCGGCCTGGGCGCGCTGCCTTTCACCGAAGGCTTTGGCCGCGACTACGAACTCGACCCCGAATACGCCTACGCCGAAACCTGCGCCGCCCTGGCCAGCCTGTTCTGGAACCGCGAAATGGCCCTTCACACTGGCAACCCGCGCTACGATGACCTGTTCGAGTGGCAGCTCTACAACGCCGCCTCGGTCGGCATCGGGCTGGATGGCTGCTCCTACTTCTACAACAACCCGCTCACCTGCCGCGGCGGCATTCACCGCCAGGGCTGGTTCCTCGTCCCCTGCTGCCCAAGCAACCTCTCGCGCACCTGGGCCTGGCTCGGCGAGGACATCTTCGACCGCGAGGCCGGCAGCCTGTGGGTGCGGCAATACATTTCCAGCCGCCTGAAGGTGAAAAATGGAGAGATTCAACTCACCTCCGGCCTCCCCTGGGATGGAAACGTCACCCTGCGCTTCGAGATTTCCGCGCCGCTCCATACCACCCTGCATCTGCGGATTCCATCCTGGGCCGATTCCTTCACCCTGGCGCTTAACGGCACTCCGCTCGAGCCGGGCACCGTCAAACCGGCCGGTTCCCCCTCCCAAACGGCCTGCGGCTACAACCCGGCTGCCGCCCGCACCACCGCCCTGACCCGCGACTGGAATCCTGGCGACCGGCTCGATGTCGCCTTTCAGATGCCGATTCGCCTGCTCAGGCAGGACAAGCGTCTGCCGCGCTGTGGCGGGCAGGTGGCGGTTTCACGCGGCCCGCTGGTCTACTGCCTCGAAAGCCTGGATAACCCCTCCCTCGATATTTTCAACGTTGACCTCGACCCGGCTTCGCTGCAACCGATTCACGATGCCACCCTGCCCGGCGGGCTGACCAAACTCACCGGGCAAACCAAAACCGGCCAGCCGCTGGTGTTCATTCCCTACCTGGCCTGGGGCAACCGGCGCGAGTCGCAAATGACGGTTTTCGTGCGCGCCTGACCGATTTGTTTACAAAAATGACCCATTTGGATAACCTCCCGATAACAGGGTTGACGTTTTTTTCGAGTAAAATCACAAGCCTTGCTTGGAAGTTTACCCATTGCGCAGAGTTTTATCGCTATTCATTGACTACTCTTAAACATTTGTGCGGAATTCGTTCCGCGTTGATGCACCCGAAAAAATATGGAATCTCGAACCGATAATTTTCGCCAGGCTGTTCATGACTTTCACCAGGCTCGCCAGCGTGCCGCTGTAGAAGAAATTCTCTCGCGCATGACAGGAAAGTCGAATGAATTGCTTTCCTACGAAGAAGTTGCCAAAAAACTCAAACTTCAGGCGCGCACCGAACGCGGCATTCAGAGCATTCCCCTGAGTGCAATTGTTGGCAGCGTTGGCCGATATACCGATTTCACGCGCACCTTTCTGCCGCGTAATCCTGTTGACGAAGACCGCTGGGCGCGCGTTAAGGCTTCTTTGAGCGATAACATGATTGGCTGGCCGCCCATAGAAGTCTATCAGGTGGGCGAAGTTTATTTCGTGCTGGATGGCAATCACCGCGTGTCTATTGCTCGTCAAGAAGGTTGGGAAACCATCGAAGCGCGCGTCATCGAGGTCAAAACGAATGTTCCGCTTACGCCGGATGTCAGCCCGGATGACTTAATCATCAAATCTGAATATGCCGAATTTTTAGAGGAAACCGACCTGTTGCGCCTGCGCCCCGAGGCTGATTTGAGCGTTTCTGTTCCTGGTCAATATGAGAAACTGCGCGAGTATATTCAGGTACATCGTTATTACATGGGGCTGGACTTCCAGCGTGATATTTCTTACGAAGAAGCCCTGACGCACTGGTACGATACTGAATATCTGCCCCTGGTGAACATCATCCGCGAGCGCGGCCTGTTGCGGTGGTTTCCAGAGCGAACCGAAACAGATTTATACCTGTGGTTGTCCGAGCATCGCGCGGCGTTGCAGGAAGAACTGGGTTGGGAATTGCGCCCCGATGCGGTGGCGGATGCAATCGTTCAGGCCCAGGTTGGAGCCGCGCCTGACCAGACGGGCGCCTGGCGCAAATCTCGTCTGATAGACCGCTATACCGAGCATCTCTTTCAGGATATCCTGGTCCCCGTCAGCGGAGAGGTGGAGGGCTGGAGGGCTTTGCAGCAAGCCATTCTGGTGGCCCAACGCGAGGGCGCCAAATTAAATGGCCTTCATATTGTCCCGACCGAAAAACACATTGCTGGAAATAAAGCGCAACAAGTCAAGGAAAAGTTTCAAGCGATGTGCCATGAAGCGGGAGTGAATGGCAGCCTGGCGATTGAAGCGGGTGAACCGGCCAGGAAAATTCTTGAGCGCGCTGCCCTGACTGATTTGGTGATGCTGAAAATTGTTTACCCGCCCGGCTCGGGCCTTTCGGGCCTGGCCTCGCCATTGCGTGCCATCATCTCGCGCTCCCCGCGCCCGGTACTGGCCCTGCCAACCGGCGCCACCAGCCTGGACCGGGCGGTGCTGGCTTTTGATGGAAGTCCAAAATCGAAGGAGGCCCTGTTTGTGGCGGCCTACCTGGCTGAAAAATGGAAGACAGCGCTGATGGTTTACACCGGCGAAGGGGCCAATGCCGCCGCCACCCAAGAGATTGCTCGACAATATTTGGAATTGCATGAAATCCAGGCGGAATATGTTCTTGCAAAATCGTCGGTGGCAACACTTAAGCGGCTGGCTGAAGAATATCAGGCCAACCTGATTTTGATGGGTGGATACAGCGGCGCTATTTTGAAGGAAGTGACCCTGGGCAGCTGGGTCAACTACATGTTGCGTGAACAAAGCGCGCCAGTCCTGGTTTGCCGTTGATGGCGCAACTTTCCTGCTCCTGTTTCATCAAAACAACTGGAAACCATCAAATATTTCAAACAGGAGAACCTTTATGAAACCGAACATGGGAACTGCCGACCGCATCATCCGCGTCATCATCGCCGCTGTGTTTGCTTACCTTTACTTTGGCGGAATCGTCACCGGCGCGCTGGGCATCCTTCTGCTTGCGCTTGCGGTCATTTTCCTGGCGACCAGCGTTATTGCTTTTTGCCCGCTCTACCTGCCGTTCAAACTCAGCACCCGCAAGTAGCATACCGTTTTTACAGTGCGCCTGCCTCTTTCGCCGTCTTGATGAAAGAGGCAGGCACATTTGCGCGCATTTCACGGCGCAAAGCGCGTCACGCCGCCGTTAGTGGCGAACCAGATGGAACCATTGGGGTCAATGTAAATATCGTACACCTTCAAACCACTCATCCCGTTTTGGATGGTGAATCCTTGCCAGGTTTGCCCGTCGAAGCGCACGGCGCGGTCATCCAGCCCTAACCACAGGCTGCCATCTGCCCCGGCGGCAACGGAATAGATGAAATTGATGGGCTGCGTGACGCCCTCGCTTCCAGCGTGGATGTGCTTCCATTCGCCTGCTGGGGTTCGCAGGAGCAACCCGCCGCCGTAGGTGGCGACCAGCAGGTCGCCTGTGGGCGATTCGGCAAAGTCGGTGATGAATTGCAGATTGTCACCCGCCGCCTGGGATGCAGACTCGAGCGTCCACTCGCCGCCGGAGGGCAGATAGGCCATGTTCCCGCCCGCTTCTCCCGATGCCCAGATTCCACCGCGTGAATCGACAAATACGTGATGCACTGCATCCCCTTCCAGCCCCAACTCGCTGCCGGGGGTGGCGCTGACGAGCGTGCTGCCGTTAAGCATGACCAGCCCGCCGCCCGTGCCAACCCAGGCATTGCCCTGGGTATCAAAAGCGACCGCATAGATTTCATTAGAGAGCATGCCGTTTTCCGTTCCCAACCTCTGGCTGGTGCCGTCGGGAGAAATCACCCACAGGCCATCCCATGCTCCACCATAAATATTCCCGCTCTGGTCAATGGCGCGTGGGATGGAAATGTCCTGCGCCAGGGCAGTTTTCCAGGTATCGCTGGAGGGGATAAACTGGTCTACCTGGTTCCAGAATTCCTCGATAAAATACAAACTACCGTCCACCGTCGGGACAATCTGGCTGTAGCCACCCTCGCCCGGCACGTTTGGGATTTGCCATTGCTGGGCGCTGTTCCCTTTTTCAAAGCGCACCAGTCCTTCGCCTATGGTGCCAATGAAAATGACATTGCCTGGGCCGCGCGCCAGCGTTATTGGCTGACTGACCGGGAAGTTGTTCTCGTAAGGTGAGTAGCGCGTCAGTTCCTGGGTTTGTGGGTCAAATTCCACCAGACTGTAACCGGCGAACCAGTAGTTGCCGTCTGTGCTTTGTAACATGCTGGTTACATCGTAAATGCCTTGTTCGCGCAAGTCGAACTGTTGGGTGAAGGTCTCGTTTGCGCTATCAAACTTTGCTACTCCACCCTCGTTCGTGCCGACCCAAATGGTTCCGGTGCTATCTTCCAGAATAGAGAAGACTTGCTCGCCTGGCAAACCGCTGGAGGCGTGAAATACCCGCCAGCGTTCGCGGCGGTCGAACAGCGCCAGGCCGTTATCGGTGCCGACCCATGCCTGTTCCTGTTTATCCACATAGACAAATCGGATGTTGTGGCTGACATGCGCCGAATCCGGCTCTTCTTGCGAGGGGAAGCCTTTGACCGGTTCAAATGTCCCATTTTTCAGAATTTGCAGGCCGCAGCCGGGTTGGCCGCAGTATTGCGTGCCAACCAGCAGAGCGCCTTTGCGCCAGGCCAGACCGGTGATGTAGTCGCTGTCTAATCCGTTGTATGAAGTGAACAACTCGCGCAAGGTTGTGGTGAGATGAACCAGGCCGCCAGTAGTGCCAATCCAAATCCCGTTTGGCCCCTGGAACAGGGTAGAGACATAAGAAGAAGGCAGACCATCGCGCATCGTCCACTGGGTGGCTGCGCCTGTCACCGGATTCCACTCGGTAATGCCGCCTGGCCCGCCAGTATAGATAGTGTTGTTCAGGGAGAGCATGGTGACGATGGTATTGCCGCCTGTCCACGAAGTTACGTTGCCATTGCCTGAAGCAACCGGTTGGGGAGGCGCAGTTTCAACGATGGGCGTGGCCTCGGGTGGCGCGGTGGTTTCTGCTGGCTGGCTGATGCCTGACGCAGTCGCTTGCGCTGCCTGGCGCGCCTGATTTTGACGAAGATTGCCCAGCCGCAGAAAGACCAGAATAGTGGCGATAACACATACTCCCAACAGTCCGGCGGCCAGTCCCAGCCAGAGAAAGCGCTTGCGGGTTGGTGGCGCTGCCTGGGGCGCGCGATGCCGAAGCGCAGGTTCTGCAGGGGGCGTCTGGAGAATGACTTTTTTGCCGTTCTCTTGGGATAGGGTCGGCGCTTCCTGCGTTATGGAAGAAAGGGCCTTGCGCCAGGCCTCGTGAAATTCCTCGATGCTTGCAAAGCGGTCGGCGGGGTTTTTGGTCAGGGCTTTCAGCAGCACGGGTTCTAACTGGTAAGGCAAATCGGGGCGGATGACCGAAAGCGGCGGCGGAGGCTCTTGAATTTGCTTGAATAAGACCGCCAGCGGGGTTTCAGCTTCAAATGGCACGTGCCCGGTCAGCATTTCGAACAGGACAATTCCGAGAGAATAGACATCGCTGCGCTGGTCTGCTTTGAGACCCTGAGCCTGCTCCGGGCTCATGTAATCGGGCGTGCCGGTGACGGTTCCCGTTGCAGTCAAACTGCTGGAGCCTTCAAGCATTCTGGCAATGCCGAAATCGGTCAGGAAGACCGAGCCGCGCTTATCGAGCATCACATTCGATGGTTTGATGTCGCGGTGGATGACGCCGTTTTCATGGGCGTATTGCAGGGCATCGGCCAACTGGCTAAAGATGCGGTCGGCTTCGGGGAGTGTCAGAGGGCTGGCATTCAGGCGTTCTTTGAGCGTCCCGGCTTCGAGGTAGCGCATCACCATGTAAGGCACGCCGTCGGCTTCGCCAAAGTCATGGATGGGCAGGATGTGGGGATGTTCCAGCCTGGCAATCAGGCGCGCTTCTTGTTGGAAGCGTTTCAGAAATTCGGCATTTTCGACCAACTGGTTGGAGATGATTTTGATGGCGACATAACGGTCAACGGCGGCGTGATAGGCCTTGTAGACGGCGGCCATGCCGCCTTTGCCAATCTGATTGATAATTTGATAAGGGCCAAGTTGTTGCCCGGGTTGGAGAGTGGTCATAAGTGCTGATTTTCCTGATTGTTAATCCCAAACGATGAATGATAGAGTTATTATACAGCGAGATGGAGCCAGCGAAACATTTCAACTGACCAGCGTAGCATCATTTTGGCGTATTGTTTTCATTGTACAATTGGCATGATTTGCTATGTCTGCGCGCTATCGTTTAAGACCTCGTCTTCGCAACGTTCTTCCTTTCCTGGCGGCGCTCGTCACCTGGCTGTATGTGGCCGCGGCGCTGTGGTTTGCTTTTGAGCAGATAACGCAACTGACTCGAGATGGTCAGGAGCGCGAGGCGCAGACCTGGGCGCGGTTGACTCCTCTCCGGCTGGAGAACCTGTCTTTGCTCCAACTGGTTCGGCAAAGCCGTCTGCTGGCGCGGGTCACTTCGCTCTCTTTTTCGCTCTCCGGTCGTTACCTGGCGGCGGGGTCTGACGCAACTGATGTAACCGTTTTCGATGTGATTTCTAACCGGCGGGTGGCCTGGTTTCCTGGCGCTGGCTTTTACGTTCTCGATGTAGCCTTCGCTCCCGATGAACAGACCATCGCTTCCGCGGAAGCGGGTGGCGCAATTCGCGTGTGGGGTTTGACCGAAGGCGGCCTTTTGCGCACTTTGCATGGACACGCCGCCGACGTGAACGCGCTGGCATTCAGCCCGGATGGCGGCTGGCTGGCGAGCGCGTCGAGTGATGCAACCGTGCTGGTTTGGGAATGGCGCGCCGGGCGCGCAGTGCGTTCCTACCCGCTCAATGGCGTGGCCGCCGCGTTGGCTTTCAGCGCGGATGGCCGTTTTCTGGCGGCAGGTGACCTGAGCGGGCAGGTCTGGCTGTGGCGCGTTTTGGAAGACGAGCCGCTTTGTCGCTGGCAGCATCCAGGCGGGGTAACGGATATCCGCTTTCAGCCTGATTCTGGGTGGGTGTATGCCGCAGGCGGCAATTTGATTTCATCCTGGAACGCCGAAAACTGCGCAGCGGGGCTTTCGTTCAACACTCCCGACCGCGAACCGGTAGGGAAACTTGCCTTTTCTCCCGATGGCCGCTTGCTGGTGGGCGCGGGCGGCAAGTGGCGCCAGCCCCGCCTGTGGACATGGAGCCTGCCCGATAGACTGATGATTCTCTCCGGCAGTCTGCCTCCAACCGCCGAAGCCGTGCGCGCTCTGGCTTTTACCCCGGATGGACGGGCGTTCGTCACTGGCTCGCACGATGCGCTCATCCGCTGGTGGGGCGTGAAGTGAGTTACCACCTTTGGAGATGCAGAAAGAACCGACCACAATGACCAACGAACACCCAGAAACATCCCCACTCAATGACGCTAAAATGCAGCGTTTGAACCTGTTTGCCACCATCACCGGCATGACTGCGGTCTCGTTTTTTGTACTTACGCTGATTGTAGCGGTATTCTTCCCGCCTCTGCCGCCTGCTTCTTCCACGCCCACCCCGACCTCTACCGTTACCGCTACTCTGACTCCCACGCTAACCCCCTCCCCGACACCCACGCCTGCGCCGCGCATCGCGCTGATTTCGGTCGAATACCTTCGGCCCGGCGCGGGATGCCAGGTGGATGTAACCGTCCGTGTCAACGGAGAGATGCTGAGGGGCGTTTTCCACGTCTGGAACGCCTCTTACAATGACCCCGCTGGCATCGTTTCCGAGGCCCAAAGCCTGCCTTCCGGCTCCAGCAGCGGTCATCTGCTCACACTGGGTGGAGACCAACCCTCATTTTACGTCCACGAAATCTGGTTTGAATACGATGGCGGAGTTTCCAATCGCCTGACCGGAGTGATTTGCCCGGAACTGACCCCTGCGCCTTGAGAGTTTATTCAGGTCGGGCAAAGGCTGCCAGCCCAACAAAAAGTGGAATTTTGCGCGCAGATTGGTTACAAGCATTCGATTGTCATATCCTTACTGTATAATCAAGAAACAAGCAAACACCGCCCAATTCTGACAGGTTGGATAGACATGGCGCTGAAAATACTATCTATAGACGACGACCCCTCAATTACAAAACTCATCAAAATCCTGCTTGGAATTTACGGCATGAATGTAATTACTGCGAACGGCGGCAGAGAGGGTTTAGCCTTGGCGCGTTCCGAAGCGCCAGACCTGATTTTGCTTGATATTATGATGCCCGATATGAACGGATGGGAAGTCTGTCAGGCTGTTCGCGCGTTCAGCAATGTTCCGATTATTGCTTTTTCGGCTCTGGGCAGTCCGCAAGAGGTTGAAAAAGCCTTACGCATGGGATTCAACGATTTCCTGGAAAAGCCGTCTTCGGCGGAAATCCTGGTTGAGCGCATTCAGAAATATACAGCAGGAAAAACCTGACCTGCGACGGAAAAAAGAGTAGCCTATGGCCAAACTCATCCCCGCCGCCGGGCGTATCGTCCGCGCCAAGGCCCTGATTCAAAAAGCCCGCGACCTGTCCGTGCCTGCGGAGGGCGGCAAATATAACTTTTCCTATGTGGCGCAAGTCAAGGATTATCTGCGCCAGGCGCGCGACATGGTTAAATTCATTCCGATGACGCCCACTGCCACAGCCGAAATGAAGGCTGAAGTCAAAACTATCTACACTGAAGCCGAGCAGGCCGAGCGGGATTTGTTGCATTGAGCCGAACGTGACCAAAGTCATATTATCTACCGGGCCAATCGGTATGATGGGGATATGGATATCCTGGCAATTGTTTCTGGCGAGTATGGCGTTCGGCATGTGGAAAATTTGCGGACGCACTCCCCGCCGGGCTGGAAGATTGAAACCTGGAGAGCGCCCGCCGTTTTTCCTTTGATTATCGATTACCCTGAAGATTTCTTGCCTGCAAGTTTCCCGTCCGCCGACCTGATTCTCTCGCTTGCCGAACACAAGTCGGTCGCTGAGTTATTGCCCGATATTGCCCACATGACCGGAGCGTGCGGCGTGGTGGTGGCGGTGGATAACGAATCCTGGTTGCCGCGCGGGCTTGCCCGCCAACTGCGTGGCTGGCTGGACCGGATGAACGTGGTTCTCGCCACGCCCAAACCGCTCTGTTCTCTGACTGAAACCGATTACAAAGTCACACGCCGCGAGCGGGAACGTTATGATAGCCCCATTATTGCTGAATTTGCGCGCTACTTTGGCCAGCCCGATATCCACTTGACTGTAGACGAGGCTACCCGCGCAATTGCATCCGCCGAGGTGCGGCGCGACGCCGTTTGTGGCTGCGCGCGTTTTGTGGCCCAAAAAATCATCGGATTGAAGGTTGAGGAAGTCGGTGAAAAAGCCGGTCTGGCGCATCATCACTTCCCTTGTCTGGCGAGCATGGCCAAATTGAACGATTACAACCATGATACGCTCATGCACGAATCGGGACACTTACTGCAGGAAAATCTTGACGAACAGTTGAAGCCCTTTCAAAAAAAACGCTACATTGCGCCGGGGATATTAAGTGAATAAAGTTGTTTCATATGCTGAAATAAGGCAACGACCACCGTCTGTTTGGTGGTCGTTGCGCATTTTCGTAGAATCTTGCTCCTGACAGGATCGTTTATTATCGGTCGGAGCCTCGTCTTGAGTTGAACGATGTTCCTTCGTATTCGACTTTCAGCAGAACGGCGCGCACGGCGTAGCGGTAGTTGTAGGTATCGAGCCAGGGAACATAGCTCTTACAGGTGAGCAGCGTCAGCCAGGTGTATCCATCTTCCTTCAAAACGGAGAAATCGCGTGGCAGGACGGTGCGCGTTTCGCGCACTTCGTAAGTGTAGCGGTAGCCATCAGCGTGCAGGATGATGACGCTGCCCCAGTAGAGTTTATCCAGATTGCGGAAGGGGCCGGGAGTGCCGTCGGCCAGGGTAACGTGCGCCGTGAGAGCGGTCGTGCCAATTTCGCCGGGGAAGGCGGTGCCGGTGAGGTAGCCGGCCTGGTTGGAGAGCCAGGTCAGGTCCCAGCCGTCTTCTGTAACAGGTACACCGGTGATAGGCAGATTCAGTCCCAGCATGGGGATTTCCAGCCACATATTGCCCAGATTGGTGTAGGCTTTTTCGGCAGGCTGCTCCGGCAGGCGGGTGACGCGGCCAGGGGCAAAGCCGGTTTCTGGCAGTTCATCGGGTGCATCAATGGTAACGGTATCGCTTGCGCCATAGTTATTCACGCCCGCCGCATCTGCCGGGTCGTACCAGCGTTCATTGGCAAAGTCGTTGTAATCAGAGAGCGAGACGGGGGCGCCGTTCGGCTGTGGGTCAATCGGCAGGCTGGTCCAGGCCACGCTGGCGGAGTTTGTGGCCGGAGATGGCCCGACGAAGGATGCCTGGAAAGTGAGCGTGGAGGTTTGCCCTAACGGGAAAACATCCCAAACGAACGTGAGCGTGCGCGTGGCGGAATTGTAATTGGTAGAGGTGGGCGCCAGCCCGGTAGACTGGATGGTGCCGGGGATGAGTTCGAAGTTGACGGGCAGAACATCCGTGACGACGACATCATAAGCATCGGCGGCGCTTTCGGCAGTGTGGGCAATGCTGAGCGAGAAAGTGACCGGCGCGCCAAAGGGCAGGGTGGTTGGCTCGGCGCTTTTATCAATGCTCAGTTCGGGTTCGATGATTTCGAGCGGGGGCGCGGAGGCCGTCAGCGAGCCGCCATCCCAGGTCCACAAGACGTTATTGTTCAGGCCGCTCACGCCGTTGACGTTGGCGGCAATATCGAGAACCACCACTTCATAGGTAACCAGGAGTGTTTCGGTTGCGGTAGCCGAGGAATTGGTCACGTCCCCAAAATCGAAAGTGATGCGGCGGCCCTGGTCGGTGGTGTTGGGACTGCCCGCCGGTTCGGCTTGAACGATGGGGTTGACCGGGTCATTGCAGGCATCGGCAAAACCGCCGGGCAAGGTGGTTGTCAATGTTCCGCCATCCACGCTGACGCAGGAGACGAAGGCCAGGCCGGAATCCAGGATATCCAGCGCTTGCAGGTTGGTCAGAGTAGCCCCAGCGGGAATGTCCAGGCTAATCTGGTAGGTGATTACTTCGCCAATCAGCGTATCGGGCAGGGGCGGCGGCGTGGGGTGCGAGGGGTCATCGGGGTCAATGTCTATGTCGGTGCCGAGAATGGCTTTGACGTTGGAAGATGCCAGGATGTCAATGTCGTCATCGCTATCGCCCAGGCCAGGGATGGCATCATCCGCGACTGTGACGCTGTTGAGGAGCGTTGGCCCAACCGCATTGCTGTTCACCTGCACGGTAACGGTGATGGTGGTGGATGCGCCCGCAGCCAGGCTGATGCCGGTCCATTCGAGCGTGCTGCCAGAGATGGTGGATGGCGCAGGTACGGCGCTTTGGAAGGTCACTTCAGTGGGCAGGGTATCGGTCACGCGCACGGCGGTCAGGTCTTGCGTGCCAGCGTTCTGGATGTCGATGGTGTAAGTGATGAGCGAGCCAGGGGCAACGGTGGTCAGGCCATCGTCTTTATCAATCGAAAGGATGGCATCCCGGTCGCTGTCGGTATCCGCGTTATCGGATGGGTCGGTTTCGACCACGCCGGTCGGGGACGTGATGGTGACGGTGTTGTTGAGCGTGCCGGTGGCCGCTGCGGCGATGTTTGCATTGACCGTGTAAGTGATGGTAGAGCCAACTGGCATGTCTACTGTATCGGTGAAGTTGGCGGCAATGAAACCGCCCGAACCAGCGCAGGTGGCGCCGCCGGTAGGCGCGCATGTCCACTGCCAGCTGGCAATCTGGGCTGGGAGGTTGTCGGTTACGGTTGCGCCCGTCACATCGGCGGGGCCATCGTTGCGAACCACAATGGTGTAAGTCAGCGTACCACCGGGCAGGTAGTATTCGATGCCATCATCTTTGGTGACAGAGAGGTCGGCGCGTTCCTGGTTGTAGACTCCAAAGTCCACGCGGAATTCGGTGGTGGAGCCATCGGCATGGTTGGCGGTCTGTTCGGCGGCCGGGGTGAGGGCAAAGACGCTGCTCTGGATGTAGCCGCCGGGGTAGCCAAGAGCGCCAATTTCCGTGCCGTTGTCATCGGAATCAGTCAGGTCGGCATCGGGATTGGGGGCGGGTTCGTAGGGATTGCCCGCGCCGCCGGTGCTGGAGTAGTAATCGCGCAGGATGCCCGCGCCCTGGAAGTTGCCTTCCGGCAAACGGACGATGTACGAGCCTTGCGGCAGGTCGCTGAAGGTGTAAATGCCGCCGCCCGCAGTGGTGACGGTATCGAGCAGGGTGGAGCCATCGGCAGACCATAGTTGCACGGTCACGCCATTGATGCCGGTTTCGCCGCCATCCAGCAGGCCGTTGTTGTTCGCATCGTTCCAGACCTGGTCGCCGAGACGGATGGTGTAGAAGCCGAAGTCCACGGTCATGTTGGCGCGGGCATCGGGCTGCGCGCCCTGACCTATGCCGGTTTCCAGGTCGGTTTCGCCAGTGGGTTCGACTGGCCCCAGGCCGAGCGTGACCGCCGGAGAGGCCACTGCGCCGGGCAAACTGCCAAACAGGTTGCGTTGACCGTTGTCTTCGGAATCCACGTCATTGTCGGGGTCGGGGGCGGCGAGTTCGGTCAGTGAGCCGTCGTTGTTGCGGGTGGCGCCGGAGGACCAGTAGCCGTTGAGAACGCCGGTGAAGTTGGAGGCCGGGATGACCACCACGTAACTGCCGGAGGGGAGATTGTCAAAAAGATAGTAGCCGCCGTTGGCAGTGGTGTCGGTCGCCAGCGCCGCGCCGGTGGGGTTGCCGGAGGCATCGGCGGCATAGAGTTCAACGAGAACGCCGTTGATGCCAGTTTCGCCCGCGTCTATCTGACGGTTGTTGTTTGTATCGTACCAGACGCGGTTACCGAGCGCGTATTGCGGGATGAAGCCGAAGTCAACGGTCGGGTCATGCGTGGAGCCGCTGGCATGCGTGACGGTGTTGTTGTTGAGCGCGCCGCTGGCGCCGGGCGTGAGCGCAAAGACGGCGGAAGAGACGGTTCCGGCGCCGGTGCCGAGGCCATTGTCGTTGTTGTCGGCGTTGGTGTTGGGGTTGGCGCTATCGGCGGCATTGTAGGTGTCAATGGTGCTGGTAGTGGAGGCTGGCGCCACAACGCGGACGATGTAACTGCCCTGCGGCAAACCGTCGAAGCGGTATTCGCCGCTGGCATTCGTCACCATGCCGCCGGCGGCGTCATCGGCTGTGCCGAGAATGCCATCGGGGCCGACCAGGATTTCGGTCGTTCCATCGGAAGCATACAGACGGACAGTGATGTTGGCAAGCGGCGCATCGAGCGGCGCGCCATCGTAGTTGCCGTTTTCATCGCCATCGGTATAGACCAGGTTACCCACCGAGACACGGTAGAAACCAAAGTCAACGGTCATGTTGGCTCGGCCATCGGGCTGTGTACCCTGACCGACGCCGCCTTCCAGGTCGGTTTCGCCGGTGGGTTCGGTCAGGCCGGTGGGGCCGAGCGTGACTGGCAGGGAAACCACCTGTCCGTTGAAGGCGCCGGAGGTCTGGAGCGTGCCGTTGTCGTCCGAATCCACATCGTTATCGGGGTCGGGGGCGGCGGCTTCGGTGATGGCGCCGACGCCGGTCAGCGTGGTGCCAGAAGACCAGGCGCCAACCAGCGCGCCCGCGCCGGTGAAGTTGGAGGCAGGCAGAGCGACGATGTATTCGCCGGGCAGGAGGTTGTCGAACAGGTAGTAGCCGCCGTTCGCGGTGGTATCGGTGGCAACGAAGACGTAGGTGCCGCTGCCATCGTTGCGGTACAGGTTGACGACCACGTTATCCACGCCGACTTCCGTGCCAAAGTCAATCTGGCTGTTGTTGTTGGTATCGAACCAGACGCGGTTGCCGAGCGCATAGGGGTAAACAAAGCCAAAGTCAACCGTTGGGTCGGTGGTGGTGGCGGTGGCGTTGTTGATGGTGATGTTGGCGGCCACTTCTCCGGCCTGCATGGTGAGGGGGTTGGCCGAGACCACCCCGCCCGCCGTGCCAACGCCGTTGTCGTTGTTGTCCGTGTTGGTATCGGGGTCGGTGGTATCGGCAAGGGCGTAAGCATCGGTGGTGCTAATCATGCCGCTGGGGGCGGTGACGCGCACGATGTAATCGCCATTGGGCAGGCCGCTGAAGATGTAGAAGCCGCCCGCGTTGGTCAGTACGCCGCCGGGTGCGTCGTCGTTATCGCCCAGAATGCCGTTCGGGCCGACGTTAATTTCCGTGCCATTGGAGGAGTACAGTTGGACCTGCGCGCCCGCAATGGGCGTATCGGTGCCGGAGTCGTAGTTGCCGTTGGCGTTGAGGTCTTCAAAGACCAGGTTGCCGATTTCGGTGCGGTAGAAGCCGAAGTCAACGGTCATATTGGCGCGGTTATCGGGCTGCGCGCCCTGGCCTACGCCCGCTTGCAGGTCAGTTTCGCCGGTGGGTTCGGCGGCCCCGCCCAGCGTGACCGCGCCGGAGATGACCGCGCCCTCGAAGCCCACCAGGCTGGTGTAACTGCCATTGTCGTCCTGGTCGGTATTGTTATCTGGGTCGGGGGCGGGAGTTTCGCCAATCGCGCCGTTGGCCTGCATGAAGGAGAGCGAAGATTTGTAGCCGTTCAGCACGCCCACCGAGAAGTTGCCGTAGGGGATGACGACTACATAATCGCCGGGCAGGAGGTAATCGAACAGGTAGTAGCCGCCGCCCGCCGTAAAAGTGGTCGCTAGCACACCGCCGGTGGGGTTGCCGGAAGCGTTCGCAGCGTAGAGGTTAATGGTTACGCCGTCAATGCCCACTTCACCCGCATCCTGCGCGCCGTTGTTGTTCGTATCAAGCCAGACTCGGTTGCCCAGCGCGTAGTATTGTTCCAGGCCGCCGGTTTCGGTGTCGCTATCGGCGTAGTCGTTCACGCCGCCGGAGCCGGTGCGCTCATCGGGATTGCTGCCGGACAGGGAAGTCCAGGTCAGGCTGGCGGTGTTGGTGACGATGGTATCGCCTGTCAAGAAGGGCGGTGGACCGGGCGGGTTGTTGACCGTGACCTGATAGGTGAGCGTGGCGGTGCTGGCGAGCGGCAGGGTGGCGCACGTCCAGGTCAGCGTGGGCGCGCCGCTGTCGTTGGCCGTACAGCCCGCCGAAGCCGTGATAGAGCCGGGGATATACGTCAGAACGTTCGGAATGGTATCGGTGATGGTCAGGTCGTAAGCGTCCGCCGTGCTGGCGCCGAGGTGGGAAACGGTGATAGTGTAGGTGACGGTCTGGCCGTAGAGCCAGGCAGTGTCGTCCGCGGCTTTCTGGATGTCCAGCTCCGGCTCACGGATGGTGATGGGGGTGGAGTCGCTGGCCGAGCCGCCTGTCCAGGAGACGGTGGCGGTGTTGGTGAGGGTGGTGCCGTTCTGGTTGCCAGCCACGTTGAGGACGCGCGCCACAACCTGGATGAGGAACGAGTTGTTGTTCGCCACATTGTCGGCGGCGGTGGTGGTATCGCCAAAGGCCAGAGTCAGGTCGCCGCCAGAGCCGCCGGGGGCAGTGACGGTGGGCGCAGGCAGTGTGCCGTTGTAATCGGCCGCCAGCAGGCCGCCGCTGACCGCCGCGGTGGTAATGACCTGGTGACTGATGTATTCAAGGCCGAGCGGCAGGTCGTCCACCACTTGCAGGTTGGGCGTCAGGCCTTCGGGCAGGGTGACGAGGATGTTGAAGGTGACCTGCTCCCCAATCACATAGGAGGCTGGGGTAGGCGCCAGTTTGTCAATCTGCGGGACGGAGAGCGGCGCATTGACGGTAGAGGTCGCGGCGTAATCATCCACCGCGCCGCCGACGCCGTCTGAGCCGTCTCGTTCGCCGGTATCCGAACCGGAAGCGCCGGGCGTGGTGGAGCCGGTGGGGTTGCTCGTGGTGCCGTTCGGGCCGGGCAGAGAAGTCCAGGTCAGGTTGGCAGTGTTGGGGATGATGTAACCAGCCGGGGCGTTATTGGCAACCGTTCCGGTGATGGTAAGCGTAATCGTCTGGCCGGGGTCGAGACAGGTGGCCGTGAAGGTAAGCGCGCTGCCGCTGAACGAGCCGCCGTTATGGCTGAAAGGCGTCGTCCCGCCGCCATTGCCGGTGCAGGTCGCGCCTTGCGTGGTGGTGATGCTGGAGACGGTCAGCCCTGTCAGGTTGGCATCGAAGGTATCGGTCAGAGTCAGGTCGAAGGCGGTGGAGCGGTTGGCGCCGGAGGCGGAGGTAATCGTCAGGGTGTAGGTGATGAGGTCGCCAGCGTCCACAGGCGCGGTGATGACGGCTTTGGCTACGGTGAGCAGCGGCTCGGCAATCTGGACGGTGACCGTGTTCGAGTTCGGGCCGTTTTGCGTGCCGTTGATGAACACGCTGAAAGTGTTGTTCCGGGTATCGCCGGTATCGTTGCTGCCGCCAGCGGTGTTATCCACCAGGGCGTTGAATTCGATGATGACGTATTCGGCGTCGGCGTCACTGTCGTTGTTGGTCAACGTGCCGAGTTTGAAGAATGGGTCGCTGCCGGTGTTGTAGGTGTCCGGGTCGGCGATGAGGGAGTTGGATGAACCCACGTTCTGGTCAGGCAGAGGGAAGGTAGGGGTGACCAGGGTCGGGTCGTTGCCGTTGACCCAGGGGCCGCTGCCGAAGGGACCACTGCCGAGCGCCAGGCCGAGCGTGCTGCCGGTCGGTTCGGTAGAAGCGATGGGGGAACCGTTCGAAAGAAGAGCCAGCCGGGCAGTGCCGTCATTCAGGTAGGTGAGACCGCCAGGCAGGTTGTCTCGAATCTGGAAATTCGCGCTTGCGCCTTCTGGCAGCTGCACAACTATGCGGTAGCGAACGATTTCACCCACCGCTACTCTTGGGATGGTTGTGCTGGGCGGAATGTTGGTATGAGATTCGGAGGTGGCGACCAGAGATTTTTGCGGCTGAACGCTGTTGATGGTGAGGTTGACCGCGCTCTGGCTGGCGTAATCGTTGAGCGCGCCGCCCACGCCATCGGCGCCGGTGCGTTCATCGGAATCAGCGTTGAAGGAGGAGCGGTCATTCACATCGCCGGAGAGGCTGGTCCAGCGGGAGATGGCGGTGTTGGTGATAATTTGCCCCGGCGCGGCAGAGTAATTGACCGTTGCCTGGAAGGTAACCGTACAGGATTGGCCGGGCTGCAACCGTCCGCCCGAACCGGTCAGGAGCGGCGCGCCGCTGTCGTTGAGCGTCAGCGAGACATCCGCGCTGCACGCGCCCAGCGTCAGCGTGCCGGGGGAGTAGGTTAACGCGGCGGGCAAGGTATCGCTGAAGGAAACATCGTGCGCGGTGGTGGAGCCGGATGCCGGGTTGGTCAGGGTGATAGTAAACGCAACCGTATCGCCCGCATCGGCAGTGGCGGGGGTAACGGTTTTGGCCGTGTTGACCACCGGCTCGATGATGGTGATATCCGGCGCGGAGACCGGCGCCAGACTGCCGCTCGTTCCCCAGGTCAGTTGGGCTTCGTTGTTGCGCAAGCCGCCGCCCTGGTTGCCAACCACATTCAGGACGACCGCGCGATAGGTGATGGTGATGGTTTCGGCGATAGTATTATTTCGATTCGTATTGACCAGCGTGCCGAAATCAAAGGTGAGGCGGCGGCCATTCTGCCCGCCAAAGGCCGCAATGAGCGGGTTGCTGCCCGCGCCCGTTCCGGCGGTACAGTTTGTGCAGTTGCCGCCTGCGTTGAAGGTCATCACGCTGCTGTAAATGCCGTCATCGCCCGCGCCCGCGCCATCGGTATCGGGGTTAGAGACAACCACCGATTGCAGGTCAACGAAGGCCAGACCGGCATCAAGGGTATCCACAATTTGGGCGTTGGGGAGCGTGCCTTCGGGAACGGTGAGAGTGAGGGTATAGGTTACGAACTCGCCAATCACCGCCTGGGTGTTGGAGTTTTGGGGCGTGTTCAACTCCGTGCCAACCAGCGTTTTGGCGAGCGCCGGTTCATCGGTGGTTACATCGGCATCCTCGGAAATCGGCTGAGGCAGGAAGTTTGGGCCGCCCTCCGAGCCGGAATAGTTGACCAGCGTAGCCGTATTGGGATATGTCCCCGGCGCTACATCACTGCGCATGCGCAGGTCGTAGGTGATGACGATGACGTTATTCCCAAGGTTGGGGTCGTGCGCCGAACCAACCCCCTGCCCCACCGGGTCCACCAGTTTAATGCCTGTGGTGAACAAGTTGCCGGGCGTGGCGGGCGTGTCAGTGGGCGTGGTGTAGGAGATTGGGCCTGTGCCGTTGCCATAATAGATTTGCAGGTTGATGCTGTTCGGGTCGCCAGCGGTGGGATATTCAAAACCGAGCGCATCGAAGGTATCCTGAATTACAATATCGAACGCGCCGTTAATGCCCGTACCTTCATTGACAAGGAAGATGGCAAAGGTCACCAGGTCGCCGGCATCCACGCCGCTCAGGTCGCTGTCAATCGGAGTCGTCGTAAGCAGGTTGGAATTAATGGTCCCGCTCCAGCGCACGGGGCCAGAACCAGGTGCGGTAAACGTTATCGGCAAAGGTGGAGTGAAAGTAGGAGAGGGGTTGTCGGTGGCAACCACGCTCTTGGTGGTGGTCATGACCGGCGATGTGTAGGTAATTTCGATAATCGAGGCGGCTTCACCGGGCGTGCCGTTGGTCGAGCCTTCGGTGACATACGCCTGGTTGGTCAGATGCAGGTTATCGGCAAAGGGGTCATCCTGCACGGTGACGGTGAAGACGATATCAATGACCGAGGGTGTGTTGTTCGGGCCGTCGTAGTTGCCATACGACCAGCGCGCCCAGTTGCTCGTGCCATTATTACTGACGGTTGGGGCGTTGGCAGCGGGCAGGGAATGGTATGTATCTCCTGGGCCAAGGCAGGAGGTTCCCGCCGCCGGAACGCCGCAAATCGTGTTGCTATGGGTTGTGACTTGCGTGGCATCGAAAATTGGCAGAGGCAGGTAGTCGGTGATGGCCAGGTTCTCGAAATCGCTGGTCACGAGGGTATAAGTCAGGCGGAAGGTGACGGTATCGCCCGCGCCCACGCGCACGGGGGTTGAATATGAGGTATCCCCGTTGACCGCGTAAACGGCTTTGGTCAGCGTGCCGCGCCCAATCGTGACGCTGGCGCTGGAATTGTCGGGCTCGGTGAAACCAGTGGGAGTGGAAACATCCGTCGTCGAGAGAATCCGCCCATTGACAAATTCGGTGTTGTTCAGCACATCGCCCTGGTCCACGCTGGAGTCGCCGGAGGGATAGGTGTCGCTGAAGTTTTCCTGAATGACGGTTCGGAAGACCAGGCGGGCAGTGGTCGGGCCGTCGTTGTAGCTACTGCATGATGGGTCGCCCGTCACGCCGCCGGAGGGCACGCAGCCGCCAATCAGCCGCCCGTTGGTGGCGGCGGAGCGGGTTACCATCTCATCGGAAATGCGGAAGGTGAGGGTGGTCGTGCCGTCGTTGGGCGCCGGGTCGGCAGGGGTGTAGTTGGGAGCAACCGTATAGTTGGCCGCAGCGAAAGCGCCGGAAGAGTTGTACGAAGCCGGGTTGCCAATAATTTGCAGGGTGGGGGTAAAGGTGGCATCGAAGCGCTGGCCGTCGGAAATGGTATCCGTCAGCACCACCTGGTCGAAAACGAAGAAATCGGAAATCTGGATGTCAATCGTGTATTCCAGCACCGCGCCGGGCGCAGGCTGACCGCCGCCCACCACGCTGACGCTCTTTTGGGTGGCGATGGATTTGGGCGTGAGGGTGTGTTCACAGCCGGCCGGGTTCTGGGTGAAGGTCCCGCCGGTGTCACGGGTATCTACTGGAGTCCATGCGCCGCCCCCGCTGGCGTTGTTGCAGGAGAAGGCATCATCCCCGGTAGATGGGTTGATGACCGAGCTGCCGCCGGCATCGCGCAGGGGGATGAAGTAGGTAAAGGTCATACTGACCGTGCCGCTGACGGCGCCGGGGAAGGTACAGGAGAGTGTGCCGCCGGGGGTGACCGTGGATGGAGTCGTACAAGACGCGCCGCCAGGCGTGGTGCTGACCAGGGAGACGAACTGCATGTTGGCGGGCAGCACGTCCGTCAGGTTGAAGGCGGTCATCGTCTGCCCAGGGGCAATTTGCGCGGTGACGGTGTACTGCCGGGGGAAGTTCGGCCCGGTGGCGGTTTCATCTTCGGGGCCGTTGTAGGTTTTGGTGAGCGTGAACAGGGTGGGCGTCACGCTGCCGCTGACCCAAGGGCTGAACGTCAGGCTGGGGTTATCCCCGCAGCACCAGTCATCGAGCGGGGTATAGCCGAACTGATAGCCGCCGCGCGCCTGAATGGTGAGCGGTGTGCCGAGGTCGGCCAGGTTGCTCATCGAAACGGTAATGTTGGCCGTCAACGGGGGCTGGTCGGGCGTGAAGGAGCCAAACGGCAGGCGCAGGGCGACCAGGGTATCCCCGGCGTTGCCGCAGACCTGCACAAACGCGCCGGTATTGTCGCGCATGTAGGGATGATTGACGCACGTCACGCCGCCCGAACCGGGGAAGGTCAGCACGGTGTTTTCGATGGGCGAACCCAGATACGTCGCGCTGACGAAGGTCAGGCCGTCCAACGGCGGGTTGGTATTCTGATTGCCATCCGCGCCGTTGCGCGGGATGATGAGGTCAATCAGCGGCCCATAGCCGGGGTCGTTTGCATCTGGATTATCGAACGTCACCGTAAAATTGACGGTGCTTCCGATGAAGGCCTCCGCCGGTACGTTCAGCGAGACGGCTGGCGGCTGGGCGCGCAAAGGCCGCTCTGGCGGCGCTGCAACTGCGTCTCCGGCAGGCTGCAACAAGACAACCTGCCCCAGAACCAGGAACAACACCAAGAAGAGCCGAAATGAAAAAAAAGAGGTACGTGAAATGAATTTCATGCAGAGCCTCCCGGCAAAATAAGTTTCCCGCTGGGCCGGTTTCGCTCTGACTCCCTGGCGGCTTAGCCTCCTCAAGGGGGCAGCGACCAATTTGGTCCGCCAGTTCACTGTCTCCCAGAACTGCATATCTGCAACGATGTTATTATGTTAAATTTTTGTTATTATAAGATATTTGCCAGAGGACGGTCTATTCCTTATCAAAATCGTATAGCAATTTGTACAACAATTTTGTAAGCCAACCTGCCCTGATTGGATAATCGCCATCTGGCTGCGGTTGACATTCAGCCATGCATCGGGTATGCTTGCATTTTGTCCGGGCAGGCCCGGCGCGGCAGGACTCCCCGAACCTTGTCAGGTCCGAGAGGAAGCAGCAATAAGGAGACGTTCCTGGGTGCCGCCGGTATCCTGCCCGGATATTGATTCGAGAGCGGTTCAATATCAAATACCGAACAGCGGTACAATTATCCCCATGATTGCCAGGCGTTGGCTTCTTTTCCTCTTATCCATCCTCGCGGGCGCGGGATTGGGGTTGTACTATGGCTGGGTCATCAGCCCGGTGGAGTATGTGGATACCGTCCCATCCACCTTGCGCGCCGACTATAAAGCCGATTACGCTTTGATGGTGGCTGAGGTGTTCGAGAGTGAGCAAGATGTGGAGGCCGCCGCTCGCCGCCTGGCCCTGCTTGGAAGCGAACCGCCCGCCGCGCTTGCCTCCGCCGCGCTTGAGTTTGCCCGCCAGGCCGGGTATGCCCCCGCCGACCTCCAACTCTTGCAAGACCTGACCCTCGCTCTCCAAGTATGGCAGCCATGAACGACCATCGCGGCCCCTGGTTCATTTTTACGGGTTTGTTAATTGGCATTGGCCTTGGAATTGGCATTGCCTGGGGAATTCCGCAAGCCCAGCCGGTGGATACCTCCCCCGCCTCGCTGCGTTTCGACTTCAAAGACGAATATCGATACATGATTGCCGCCGCCTACGCCGTTAGCGGCGACCTGGGGCGCGCCCGGGTGCGGCTGGCCGTTTTAGGAGACGACGACCCCCTCCTGGCGCTTGGCGGGCAGGCGCAACGGATGTTGGCGCAAAATTCATCCATTGAGCGGGTGAGAATCCTGGCGAATCTCTCCGAAGCGATTCAATCCCAGCCCGAAGCAGCTCCCGCGCCCGAAGGGGAAGCGGACTCCACTGAATCCGCCTTGCCGCTCGACCAACCGACTCTCTCCCCCGAACAATCCTTGACAACTCCTGCGTTGGAACCTACCCAAGACCCCTCTCTGCCGCGTCCTGCTTCTACGGCCACCGATACGCCGTTTCCAACTTTGCCGCCCCTTCCTACGGCCACCCTGCGCCCTACGCGGACGACCACCCCCATGCCCGGCGCGCCATTTACGCTGGTCAATCAGTCCACCGCCTGCGACCCTGCCCAGCCAGGATTGCTCCAGGTCAATCTGCAAAATGCTCTTGGCCAGCCTGTGCCTGGTCAGGAACTGGTCATCACCTGGTTTGGCGGCGAGGAGCATTTTTTTACGGGCTTCAAAAATGAAATCAGCCCAGGCTATGCCGATTTTGTTCTGACGGGCGAGGTGGAATACGCGCTGAGTCTTTCGGAAGGCCGAACGCGCATCACAGGCCTGATTGCGCCCGTCTGCGTGGGCGAGGACGGTAAGCCCTACCCCGGAACCATTCTGCTTGAATTTAAACAACCTTGATGTCCAGAACATTTTTGCGCTTGTTGTTCGTTTTCGCTGCTCTCAGCGCGCTGACTACCCTGTGTAACTTCCCCAGGGCTTTCCCGTCGCCTGAGCCGACCCCTTTCCCCCTGACCAAAATCCAAACCGATACGCCTGCCGCCCCGTGCAGTTTTGTTTGGGCCAGCCAGGATTTACCAGAACTTTCGGCGCAATTGCTCGAAATGTTGAAGGAGTCTGGTTTGCCAGTCACTGCCGCCCACGCGGAAGCCTATGGCGAGAACTGCGTAGATAGCAATGGCACGGTAGAGCGTTTCGCCGCCATGCAAACCGACTTTCACGTTGTTCTGGCGGTCGAGACTCTGACCAACTCGGAAATGCTGGGCAATTTGTTAACGCAAACTCTCGAAGTTCTTGATGAGTTCCCGCTTGAGAAGACGCCCGGCCCCAACCCCGGTTATATCGGCATCGTTTTTCAAGCGGGTGACATGGTCGAAACTGTGCAGTTTCCGCGAACCCAGGCCGATACTCTCCGCGCGCAGGGGTTGAGTGGGGCGCAATTCTATGAGGCTCTGAAGAGCCGGTAGAGCAGCGGCTCCATTCAATTCTTGTGTTCCTGGCCTTGCTTTTTCCATGAGATTCCCCGCAGACGAGAAAACTGCGGGGCTTTTTGTATCTTGACACGCAAACCCGACTATCGTATATTATGTTTAGTAAATACTAAACATAATATACGATGTGTGATATGACCCAGACCCTTGAATCTATCAAAAACGAGCTGGTGGAAGGCTTGAGCGGTATGAGCGCATTTTGGGGCTTTCCGAAAGGCATGGGGGCGATTTTTGCCGTGCTGTACTTTTCTCCTGGCCCGCTCTCGCTAGACGAGCTGGTCGAACAGACCGGGTTGACGAAAGGCGCCATCAGTACCAACACGCGCGCGCTCTCACGGATGGGGCTTATCCGCCCGGTGATGCGCCTGGGCGACCGTAAGGACTATTACGAAGCCGAAACGGATTTCTATCGCGCCATCCGCGCCCTCCTTAAAGAGCGTCAAAACAGCGAGTTCGACCGAGCAGTGGCCTCGGTGCGGGAAGCACTCTCGAAACTGGAGGCAGATTCAGTGGAGGCTGACGCGGAGCGCGCTTTTTTGACAGAGCGCGTGCGGGCGTTGAACGATTTCTTTAATGCTATCGATTCCCTCGCTTCCGCAGTCACCAGGCTGGAGAATCTGGGCCTGGGGACCGTCCAGGCCATTCTAAAAATTCTCAAGTAGCGCAAGATTATCCTTATTCCACGCCGGGGCCAGACGCCGCCGGTTGGACTAACGTTGCCAAAAGGAGACTGAAATGAAAATTGCTGTTACCGGTGCTTTTTCTTACTCTGGAAAGTACATTACCCGCCGCCTACTGGCGCAGGGACACGAGGTCATCACCCTGACCGGGCATCCCAACCGTCCCGACCCATTTGATGGGCGGGTGAAGGCGTATCCGCTCGATTTCGACGAGGCCGGGATGACTCGCAGCCTGAGCGGGGTAGAGGTGCTTTACAACACGTATTGGGTGCGTTTCGACAAGGGGGAAAACACTCAGCTGCGCGCAGTGGAGAATACTCGCGCATTGGTAAAGGCGGCGGTGGCAGCGGGCGTGCGGCGGATGGTGCATATCAGCATTGCTCATCCTTCGGCAGATTCGCATTTGCCGTATTATTGGGGCAAGGCGGCTAACGAGCAGACTGTGATGAAAAGCGGCATGAGTTACGCTATCTTGCGTCCGACGGTGTTGTTTGGCAGGGAAGATGTGTTGATTAATAACATTGCCTGGCTACTGCGGCGTTTTCCAATTTTTGGGCAGATTGGGGATGGGCAGTACGGTATTCAGCCGGTGTATGTGGATGACCTGGCTGCTCTGGGGGTGGAGGCCGGGCAAGGGGAGGTGAATCTCGTCTGTGATGCCGTTGGCCCGGATATTTTCACGTTCGATGAACTGGTGCGGTTGATTGGGGAGAAAATCGGCTGCCCGAGGCCAATCGTGCACCTGCCGCCAGGGCTGGCGCTGAAGGCGGCCCAGTTTATCAGCCTGTTCGTGGGCGATGTGGTGTTGACGGCTGAAGAGGTGGAGGGCCTGATGGCCGGGCTGCTGGTTTCCAGAGAACCGCCGCGCTGCTCCACTCACCTTGGCGATTGGCTGACCGCCAACCGTGAGACGGTGGGGGCCAGGTATGCTTCGGAGTTGGGCAGGCATTACCGATAGCAGCAAGATGATTTGTTATCTTGCGATGATTTCAAGCAATTTGTCTTTGATGGCTGCATTGCAGGCCAGGGCTTCGTTGTGGGTATGTCCCTCGCGCCCTTCCCAATTGCCAAAGTAGCCGCCCGCTTCTTGGAGGATGACCGGGAACGGGCCGCAATCCCAAATGTTCATTACGGGGTCGAGCATGGCTTCGGCGCGTCCGGTGGCAACCAGCAGGTAGCCGTAGGCATCGCTCCAGCCGCGCGCCTCGTACACTGCCTGGGTAATTCGCTGCCAGGCTGCTCCGCGTTTGTTCCGTTCCATACTGCGTTCGTTGGTGTAGCAGACGTAGGCGCGCGTCAGTTCGCTTGTTTCCGAAACACGCGTCCGGCGGCCATTCCACCACACGCCCAGGCCTTCGGCGGCACAGAGCATTTCATCGGTGGCGGGGAAGTAGGCCGCACCAACTTTGATAATGCCTTCGATTTCCAGACCAATTAAGACGCCGTAGAGCGGCACGCCGCGCAGGAAGGCTTTGGTTCCGTCAATCGGGTCGAGTATCCAGCGAAAGGGAGCAGATGAGGGAACGGATGAAGAAGCGGAGAAACGGATGGTTTCCCCAAACTCCTCGCCCAAAATGGCGTGGTGCGGGTAGCGCTTTTCGATTTCGGCGCGGATGAATTCTTCGGCGGCGCGGTCGGCGGCCGTGACGGGGGTGTCGTCGGCTTTGTAGTCGGGGCGTATGCCAGCATTGAAGTAGCCGAGGGTGATTCTTCCGGCGCGGTAAGCGGTTTCAGTGGCAAAGTCGAGCAGGGGTTGGAGATTCATTCTTCATCCTTTATAAACACGCGCGGCACGCGCGCGGCGATGTTGGTCATCACTTCGTAGGAATTCGTCCCGGCCCATGCGGCCAGGTCTTCGGCGGAGATTTGCTCACCGTTGGCGGCTTTTCCAAGCAAAATAACTTCGTCGCCTAATTCGGCGTTATCGGTTTCGAGGTTGACCATGAACTGGTCCATGCAAATTCGCCCAACCTGCTGGTATTTCTTGCCGTTGAGAATGACTTTTGGTTGATTGGTCATGCGGCGGAAGTAACCATCGGCATAGCCGCACGGAATGGTGACTGTTCGCACTGGATGGTCGGAAACCCAGAGTGAACTGTAACTGACCGGATGTCCCGGCTGCGAGAGTTTGCTGTAAACGACTTTCGATTTCCAGGTGGCGGCAGGGGCCACTTCGACCGAGCGCAGAACGTCCTTATCAGGGTAAATGCCGTAGAACAGAATGCCGGGGCGCACCATGTCAAAGAAACTCTCCGGCAGGTTCAGAATGGCGCCGGAATTGGCGGCGTGAACCAGGCGCGGACGCGGCAGACCGCGCTTTTCATAAAAGCGCAAGACGTCGTGAAAGCGCGTTAGCTGGTCGCTGGCGTAGGAAAAGCCCCATTTTTTTTCTGCGCCAGGTGTTTCGAGTGTTTCAGAATTGGCGAAGTGGGTATAAATGCCCTCGATGTCGAGATTTTGGCAGCGCAGGGATTTTTCGAGCAGTGATTCGGCTTCGTACCAGCGCACGCCCGAGCGTTCCATGCCGGTATCAATTTTCAGGTGGATGCGGAGCGGTTTTCCGGCAGACCTGGCGGCGGCTTCGGCGGCCTCCAGTACGGCAGGATGCGAGACGGTTAGAGTAAGGTCGTGCTTAAGGAAATAAGGGACGTGTTCGGGCAGGGTTCCGCCCGCCACAAGAATTGGCCTGGTGATGCCGATGTTTCGCAGGTGGATGCCTTCGTCAAGGACAGCGACGCCAATGTAATCAACATACGGTTCAATGTACGGGGCAACTCCATCAATGCCGTGACCGTAGGCATTGGCTTTGAGCATCACCAGCACCCTGGCGGGATGCACCCTGGCGCGAATCGCTTCCACGTTGCGGCGGAGTTGGGTCAGGTTGACAATGAGATGCGTGGGACGGAGAGGAAGGTCCATTTGGAGTGGATGGTTGTGGATGGTTGGTTGCGGGCACGCCAATTATACGCTTCCTGGCAGGAGCGCGCGCCAATCGGGAAACCGTTATCTTTGCAAAGCCGGGATGTAAAACTCATTCCAATCTAACTTTTTGCGTGTAAAATGAAGCGTGTGACCTTAAACCAAATATTTTCAAACCGAAAGCGAGATTTCATGAAAATTGTAACCGATTGCGCCGCAGACATGTCCGCCAGCGAACTGGAAGCGTTGGAGATTGCGCAGGCTCCGCTCTTTATCCAGTTTCCCGAGGGAGAAGTCAACTCTGCTGATATCAGCGCGGATGATTTCTATAACCGGCTGGAAGCCATGCGCCCGGCTGTTCCGACCACTGCCCAACCTTCGAGCGGTCTGTTTGAAGAGTTATACCGCAAACTGGCTGAGACCAGCAAGGAGATTTTTTCCATTCATATCTCTTCTGGTCTCAGTGGGACGCTCAATTCGGCGCAGGTAGGCGGTGAGCAAGCCAAAGATGCGGCAAATGTCCATTTTTGGGATACGCTGACTCTTTCTGGTGGTCAGCGTTTTCAGGTGCTGGCGGCTGCATTCGGTCAGAAGGCTGGCTGGACAATGGAAAAAATCCAGGAGCGTATGACGGCTATCCGTGAACAGACCGAGGTGATTTACACGCTTGAGACGCTGGAATACCTGGCGCGCGGTGGGCGTATTGGGCGGGTGCAAGCCCTGCTCGGTTCAATGCTAAAACTCAAGCCGGTCATCCATGTTTCACACGAAGATGGCAAATACAGCACGGTCAGCAAGGCGCGCACGATTCCGGCGGCGCTTGAATCGCTGACGGATTACCTGGTGGGTATTTACAAAAAGACCCCGTTATGGGTTAATGTGCTGCATGGACGATTCCAGCAAGGCGCGGAAATGCTTTCGGAGATGGTCGAAGAGCGGCTGAACGTTGCCAAACTGGAAGTCAATCGCATTTCTCCGGTGCTGGGCGTGCATACCGGGCCGGGCATTGTTGGCTGCGCGGTGGTTCCGATGAAGTTGATGGAAGACCTCATCTGAAATGTGGAATGATGAAAAACGAGCGGCGGGGTTTTCTCGCTGCTCGTTCGTTTTTGCTATCTCTTCACTGTTCACTGATTACTGAATCACGTTCCCCAATCTCGCAAATACAGAAAATCATATCCTACTGTGCGGGTGGTGATTTTGGCAACCGGCGGCATGACTCGTTTGAAATGATTCCGGCGTATGCGGCGGATGACGGTCTCGACAAACGCACGGCTGAATCCGGCCTCGATGCATTCTTCCGGGCTATAACGCTGGTCTACTAACAGGTAAAGTAGTTTATCGGCTTCCTCGTATGTGAAGCCGAGTTCCTGTTCGTCGGTTTGGCCGGCCCACAGGTCGGCGGAGGGGGCCTTGTCGAGAATGGGTTGCGGCACGCCAACTTCACGCGAGAGTTGCCGTACCTGGGCTTTGTACAGGTCGCCAATTGGATTGAGGGCATGTGCCGAGTCGCCGTACAGGGTGGAGTAGCCGAGTAGAATTTCGGTCTTGTTGCCCGTGCCGATGACCAGTCCTCGGAAGGCTTCGGATTGGTCATATAGTGTAATCATGCGGCAGCGTGCCATGATGTTGCCTTTGCGCATGTTGGACATGTCGGGGAATTTGGAAATCAGCCCGTCGGCCATGTCCGTGATTGGAATATCGAGATGCGGTACGCCCAAATCCTGGATGACCAGCATCGCATGGTCGAGCGAATCCTGCGAGGAGGTCTTGTAGGGCATGCGCACGCAAAGCAGGTTTTGGGGGCCGAGCGCTTCGGCGGCGAGATAGGCTACGAGGGCTGAGTCGATTCCGCCTGAAAGCCCCAGCACGCCGCGCGAGAGGCCGGTTCGGGTGATTTCGGTGCGGATAAAGCGCGTCAGCAATCCTTGAACGAGAGATGGGTTGATAGAGAGGTCAATATTCATTCTTGCCTTCATAAAAGAGCTTCGGCCTGAGCTGATTTTGCATTACTTTGTCTAAATAAGTGAATATGAATAACCATAAAGCAATCCAGATTTGTAAAATGGCAGAAAGCGCATGTCGAGAAATGCCCGACGCGTCGCCATGATAATTTAAGAAAAGCATTAGATAGCCTGTAATGAATAGCAATAATATCAGCCGATGAACAGCGTCCTGTGTTTGCGCAAGCAAAAAGCCGGTTATTATCAGTGTTGCCAATGTGACGAAAAGACCATATTCTTTAGGATAAAACAACTCTGATAAAGGATAAGGAATGATTTCTCGAAAGTTCTCCGGCGCATAATCCAGGTTGTCATTGTGTGTTTGTTGCGTAACAGGCAAAAACCCAAACAGCAAACGCCAATTTTCGATGGGCGTTTGAATCAGATAGGCAGGTCGCTGCAATAGGAACTTTATGTAACTGGTTTTCCCCTTCGCAAACATCCAGTTTCGGAAGGCTTCCAGTTGAGGGTTGGTGAGGTAATTTGGATTAAATATGAGCTCTTTCTGCGCAATCAATTCGGGTGTGACAGGCATTCCCCTGCGCTCAAATTCTTGGATAAAATCTTTTTCTGTCAAAATGCGCATGGACATGATATTCAAGAACGGAATTACCCAGCGATTTCCCACCGTTGCTGTATAGTTGCTTATTGTAAAAATCGCGATTAAGAAAGCAGGTTTCAGGTATTCCTTCCATGTTACTTTTTGAATAACCCCATAGCCTGTGAGGAGAATTGCAATAAATAACAATAACCAGGCATTGGTATCTCTCAACAACCCAAATATGGATAAGGCTCCTAAAAAGACCAGGGTTGATAGTTTAAAATGGAGTTTGATTTTTGCGATATAAGCGGTAAGTATTAAAATAAATATCGAAATGTTGATAGATTCGGTTTGTATCATTCTGTCCCAAAGAATAATATCTGTGGAAAGGCTGAAAACCAATACAAAGCCAAATACAAGAATTTGCAAGACGGGTGTTTTGAGTGTTTTTGCAAAAACGTATGCGAAGAGCAGCCAGGCAACAACGGAGAAGGTAAACTGGGCTGCAACCAGATAATCCCAATTGAATTGAAAAATTTTGATAAGAAGCGGGTATACAACCGGTCTGATGCCTGACCAGAATGCTTGACTCAGGATAGACTGATTGGCAATCGTTATGTATGTGTCCGTATCATAGGTCAGTGTTGTTGGAATAGGGGCAAAATGGGCAAGGCGGATAGAAATATAAATAAACATCAACCCCAAAAATAAATGGTGGAGAGTAAATTTTTTCATATTGATTTAAGGCAAGAATTTCGAAGCAGGTTTGCCCAGGACGAACGCCACTTCCGTTCGCAATCTTTACTCGATGAATTGGTCGATGCCCACGCATTTTTCTTTTTAAGTGTAAAAATGTGAGGGGAATTTATTCCTCCGTAATGTTTTGCAATGCTTTGAGCAAAATGTCCGGCCTTTCATCCCGCAGAAGAGGCAATCTTGTTCGCGTGCGGCGGAGTTGAGCCAGGTCTATTTCGCAAAGTGTCAGGGCTTCTTCATTGTAGGGTGATTGGGCAATCATGCGCCCATCGGGGTCGAAAACGGTTGAGCCGCCGAAGAAGTTCAGGCCGTCCTCAAACCCAACGCGGTTGGCGTGGGTAAAAAATGATGTGAACAGGCCGGAGTAGGCGCGATTGACATCCTGCACCCACTGTGCCGAGCCGAGAATTTCATCGGTCACGCCGCGACCAGGCGAAGCGGATGTCATGAGGAACAGGTCGGCGCCATCCAGCCAGAGCGTATACGGCGAGGAAACATGCCAGAAATCCTCGCAGATAAGTATCCCAGCCCGCCCAAAGCGCGTCTCGAAGGCGCGGAAGGAATCTCCAGCCGCAAAGTAGCGTTTTTCATCGAAAATGCCGTAGGTTGGCAAATACACTTTGCGGTGAACGTGAACCACTTGACCCGCTGAAAGATAAGCTGCCGCAATGTAATAGCGGTAGCGGCGGTCTTCTTCCACGAATCCGACTACCATGTCCAGCGTTTTGGAAGCCTGCAAGAGCGGGCGGAAGAGCGGGTCGTCGGCGGTGGGGTGGTGGGCAACGGTCGCGGCAATGTCTTGCAAGACGTAGCCGGTCAGCGAGAGTTCGGGGAAAATGAGCAGGTCCGCGCCCGCTTGGGCGGCTTCTTGGGCAAGGGCGAGGTGCTTTTCCAGGTTGGCGTCTACATCGCCGAGTCTGGTATTGATTTGGGCCAGAGCCAGGGTGAATTTCATGGCAGCGCTCAAAAAACAGGATGGATATTTTTTATATCTTACCATAAGCGCTATTTGCAGAATCGGCATTTCGCGTCATCGTTTTTTGCGCATTCGTCAGGCTGGCTTGCGGCGAATCAACCCAATCGGCAGGATTGTTGCGTTTAATGGATTTTTTTGAGCAATTAATGGCGTTTTTGCGTAGAATAAGCAAAGAAATTAACCAAAATTCATATCTTGTAAGGATTGACACAGGTGATTTCTGCGGGATAATGCGCATTCGTTATTTCGATTGAGAACGGAGTCAGAGTGAACACATCTCTCAAACTTGGCGAACATTACATTGTGGACCTCTCCAACTGCAACCGCGACCTGCTGTTCGACAGTGAACGCGCCTATCGGGTTTTTTCCCGCGCAATTCACGAAAGTGGCCTGACGGTGGTGGACGAGGGTTTCTACAAGTTCAGCCCGCATGGCTTTACCTGCTTCCTGTTACTGGCGGAGTCGCACGCCAGCCTGCACGCCTGGCCGGAATATGGCTACTGCGCTATTGACCTGTTTACCTGCGCCATCGACCGCGACCTGTTGCCACTTATCCAGCAGATTCGGGATGCGTTTGGGGCAACGCATTTTAGCTTCCGTAAACTGGACCGCGATGCGGAACTGATTGGACGCATGTCTATCACTTTTGCTGCTCCCCACCTGGCGGAGGCAGCATGAGCATCTGGTTTACTGAAGAACTGCATCCCTACTATCGCAAGTCGCTGCGCGTCAAGCGCGTTCTGGCCGACGAGCAGACCGAGTACCAGCATTTGCAGGTGGTCGAGACTGAGTTTTTCGGCAATGCGCTGATTTTGGACGGCATCATCCAACTGACCGAGCAGGACAACATGGGCTACCACGAAATGATTGTCCATGTGCCGATGCTGGCAGTCGGCGCGCCCAAACGGGTGCTGATTGTCGGCGGTGGAGATGGCGGTTCGCTGCGCCAGGCTTTGCGCTATCCCTCGGTGGAGCAGGTGGTGGTCTGCGAACTCGACCGACGGGTGGTGGAACTGAGCCGCCAGTATTTCCCAAAATTTGGCGACCCCTGGGCTGACCCGCGCGCCACCCTGCTGGTGCGCGATGCTTTTGGCTACCTGGAGGAAACCCCGGGTCAGTTTGATGTCATCATCTCGGATACGACCGACCCCATTGGGATGGCGGAGCGCCTTTTTTCCGATGAATTTTACCGGCTCATGGTGCGCGCTCTGGCGCCTGGAGGGGCGGCGGCCACCCAATGCGAACAGCCCTACTTCGATACCGCGCTCATCAAAAGCATTTACCAGTCGGCGCGCGCGCTCACCAAAAATCCGGCCTATTACTATGCTCAGATTCCCACCTACCCCGGTGGTGGAATTGGCTTTATGTACGTTTCCGATACTCCCTGGCAAAATGGCCTGAACACCCCCTACCCGCCTGGCGAAAACGAATATCTCAACCCCGATGTGCATCGCGCCGCCTTTGCCCTGCCGGAGTTTTTCCGCAAGGAATTGTACGGTTAGAAACGAAAGACCCGCCCAATGCGCGGGTCTTTTTCTTACGCTGAACGCCTTCCCCCGAAATCTGACAACTGATTACTGATTACTATCTTTTGGCGCTTCTCTCACCACATACAGCGGGCGGCCTTTGACTTCATCGTAAATCCGGCCAATGTACTCGCCCAGAATGCCGAGCGAAATCAATTGCACACCGCCCAGAAAGAGAACCGAAATCAGGGTGGTGGTCTGCCCCTCGAAGAAATGCGAGCCGGCCAGGCGCAGGGCCGCCACAATCGGAATGGCGAGGATGGCGATTCCCGCTGAAATAAAACCAAAGTAGGTGGCGACCTGCAAGGGGAAGTAAGAGAAGCCGGTGATGGCGTTAAGCGCCAGTTTGAGCATTTTGCGGAAGGGGTATTTCGTCACTCCGGCGTGGCGCGCCGCGCGTTTGTATTCCACGCCAATCTGTTTGAACCCAATCCACGAGGACATGCCGCGCAGGAAGCGGTGTTTCTCTCGCATGGAATTCATCACATCCACCACTTTGCGGTCAATCAGGCGAAAATCGCCCGTATCGAGTGGGATTTTGACATCGGTGATGCGATAAATCAGCCGGTAAAACACAGACGCAGTAAGCAGCTTGAACCAGGATTCGCCTTCGCGCTCGGCGCGCACGGCATAGACGACCTCATAGCCTTCTTTCCACTTCTTTGCCAGTTCCAGGATGGTTTCGGGTGGGTCTTGCAAATCGGCGTCAATCACCACCATCGCCTGGCCGCGCGCGTAATCCAGCCCGGCGGTGACGGCTATCTGGTGTCCGAAGTTGCGCGCAAAAATAATTGGGCGCACGCGGCTGTCGCGCTCCGCCAGTTCGCGGATGCGTTCGGTGGAGCCGTCAGTACAGCCATCGTCCACCAGAATCAATTCCCAGGTCTCCCCGGTCGAATCCATAACCTGGCTGATGCGGCGATACAGTTCGGGGATGTTCTCGAATTCATTGAAGATGGGCGCGATAATTGAATATGTGATGGTCATGGATTAATTCCTGTTATTTTTTTTGAGATGACGACGCGCAACCGACGCGCGCGCAGTGACCGGCAGAGTTTCCTCGAAAGGGGGCAGGTTCAGTATGCGCCGCAACAGATATTTGAACACGATGACTGCCGAAGCCAGCACCGGAACTACCAAGAGCGCGCCTAAGATTCCATTCAAAATGGTCGCAACCAGGATAACAACAAAAATCAGGCCTTCATTCATGTGAACCATGCGGCCCATAATGACTGGCCTGAGCCACATATTTTTAAGGTTAATCAGAACAAAATATACAACGAATACAATCACCGTCACCCATATGTTTGGGAGCGGAATCCAGTTTGACCCCTCGAGCAGCGCCACCCCCATTGCCAGTGCCACCGCCAGGATTGGTCCCAGGTCAGGCACGAGGGTGAACAGGCCAGCGATGACTCCCAGAACAAATGCGCCCGGAATGCCGAGAATATACCAGGCAATGGTGAACACGATGCCGACGATGAGCATGAGCAAAATTTGGCCGCGCAGGTACGCCATCCACACATCGCGCACCTGTTTGTAGAGCGTTTCTACTTCAGCCCGATAGGGCGCGGGTGTGAGGCCAAGCATCCAGTCGCGGATTATCTGCCATTCAGAAAGGAACAAATAGACCAGAACAATGATGACCAGGAACCAGACAGCCCCGCGCGAGGTCGATTCTATCAGCAGAAAGGCTTCTTCTGGCACGGGCCTGGTTATCATTGACATGAACTGGCCAGTGCTGTCTGCCAGTTGGGTCAGGTTGAATTCCAGCCCGGCCACTGTTACCGGCCTGGCGAGCGCGGCCTGAAATTGTTCCAGCAGGGACAGCAAGTCCTGTGCTACATCTGTCAATTCGTCAAAAAAAATTGGGGTGATGGTGGCCGGAAGGGCTATCAGAACTGCCAGAGTGGAGAAATAAACCAGGTTGACCGCCACGCGGCGCTTCATCCCTGCATTGCGCGCCAGGATGGTCACGGCAGGATTAATCAGATAGGCGATGAAGGCGGCTATCACGACCGGCTCAAACGCTTCGCGGGCATAATGAAGGAAAGCGACCAGCGCCGTTAAAAGCAAAATTCCTGCCAGGTATCGAAACGATAGGCTCCAGGCTGGCTTCATAGGAATTTTTTAACTGCTTGCAAGGTGGGTTCAATGATTGGGGCGGATGTGACGGATTGCATGGCTGCCCGGACATCTTTTAGACCGCTACCGGTATTCAACACCAGAACGGGCGCATCTGATTTTAGCCACCCGCTGGCTTTTGCCTCCGTTAAACCGGCCAGGGCGGTGGCCCCGGCTGGTTCTGCAAAAATCCCATGACGGCCTAACGTGGCGATTGCTTTGAGAATCTCGGCGTCGGAAACGGTGATATATGTCCCTGCGGTTTCACGAGCAGCGCGCACCGCCCGCACTCCATCGCGCGGCAAATCAACCGAGATGGAATCGGCCAGGGTGTTTGCCTTGACCGGGACGATGGTCTCTGTGCCGGCATGGAAGGCGTGAGCGATGGCTGCCGAGCCTTCGGCTTGCACGCCTACAATGCGCGGGATTTGTTCGAGCCAGCCCAGGGCGCGTAAATCTTTAAAGCCTTTGTGGAGGCCCGAAATGATGTTCCCATCACCTACGGAAACGAAGATGGTCAGACGCGGCGGATGCAGGGGGGAAGTGGCTTCTGTGGTCTTTTTGCCAAATCCCAGGCCAGCCTGTTGATGCAACCCTTCCCAAATTTCGTAGGCAGCGGTCTTTTTACCTTCAAGGGTGAAAGGGTTATAGCCAGTATTGCGACAGTACCAGCCAAATTCATCAGCGGCTTTGATGGATAAGTCAAAAGCATCGTCGTAAGTTCCATCTACGAGCAGAACTTTTGCGCCAAAGACCAGCAATTGCGCTACTTTGGCGGGCGGGGCCGTTTTAGGCGCGAAAATTATCGTTTTTTGCCCTACCGCCGCTGCCATGCCTGCCAGGGCTGCTCCGGCATTGCCGGTGGAGGCTGTGACCACAACTTTTGCCTTCGTCTCGATGGCGCGCGCAACGACAACGGCGCTGGCGCGGTCTTTGAAGGAAGCGGTTGGGTTGCGGCTTTCATCTTTGAGCCAGAACTGCTTCAGGCCAAGTTCAGCAGCCAACCGGGGCAGAGAAAGGATAGGGGTCCCGCCAGCCAGATTGAGCGGGGTCTGCTCTCCACCTGCGGGAAAGGAAACGGGCAAGAGCGGCAGATATTTCCACAACGAGGGGCCATCCCGGCACAGGAAGTCATCCGGTTGGTATTTTTTTCTGATGGAGTCAATGTCCAACGCGACATCCAGGTTTCCACCGCAGGAACAGGTGTATGTAACCTGGTCGGGCAGGTATTCTTGTTTACACAAGGAACAGCGATAGCCGAGGAAAGCGCTCATAGGGGGTTCTTTCTTGTCAATATTATACTATTCTCGTTGAGTGCCCACTGTAGCTGAAAGGCGGCAACAGGCGCGAGCGTGGCTTTGCGTTTTTTTACCCTTGCCGCCAGCATAGATTCCCCATACACTTGTCACGAAATTTCTGGTCGCTTACGCAGAAGGGAGACCAACATGTCACTCTCGCAGGTTCTCGAAGTTGCCTTAGGGCTGGCTCTTACTTACTACTTGATGAGTCTGGTGGTTTCCTGGATGAGCCAGTTTGTTCTGAATACGTTTGAAACGCGCGGACGGACGTTAGAGGGGATTCTAAAACGCATCGTGGGCGGCAAATTGCTGGGGCAGTTAATCAGTATGCCGCAGATTCGGTCTCTGGCGCCGGTGCGCTATCAGGATTGGCGGAGCGTGTTTTCCCGCAACGCCCAACTGGTCGAAAAGCGAGTGGAGAAAGTCCCGGTCTCCAACTTGCTGGATGCGTTCTTTGACCTGGCAAAACTTGATATTGCTGCCAGCAGCGAGGAACTTCTTGAGCTCATTCACCAATTGCCGCCTTCTGAAGGAAAAACGGAGTTGCTGCGCCTGGTCAATAGTGGCGTGAGCAGTGTGTTGGAACTGCGCGCCAAGATGGCTTTGTGGTTCGATGGCCTGATGAACCAGGCCTCTGAGACGTTTTCGGCGCTGGCTCGCCGCTATGTTTTGTTTTTTTCGCTGGCGCTGACCCTGCTGCTGGGGGTGGATAGCATTGACCTTTTCCGCCAGTTGTGGGCTACGCCTGATATGCGCGCAATTGCTTCGGTTAAAGCCCAGGCTTACATTGACCAATATGGTTATGATGCCCAAACCGACCAATTGCTGACCGAACTGGAAGAATTGACCATCCATATTGGCTGGAGTTCGCTGTTGAAAAACGCTCCGCCTTTTCATCCATTGGGCGATTTTGTGTGGTTCTGGACGGTGAAAATCATTGGCCTGTTGATGACGACGGTTGCCGTTGCTCAGGGAGCGCCCTTCTGGTATGACTTGCTGCGTAAGATGACAACTGTCAAGTCACCAGCCTCCAACCCGCCGCGTAGCGAGGAGCCTCCCGCTGGCATGACTTCTTCTCCCACCCCTGAAATGCCCCCGCGTGCCTACGGATAGGTAAAACAGTTTGAAAGCCGGTTCCAGTCCTGCAAACATACCGGAGACCAGCCCCAATCGAAGCTGGTCTCCGCTCCATTTACTCAGGGCAGACTGCCCTTATGCTTCAACGGGTTCGATGATGGTTGGGGCTGCTGCTTCGAGTGCCTTCAACTCGCGGTAGGTCAGCGTCCAAGCGCTGGAGTGGTAAATCAGCGCCCAGCCTCTGACTAGAAGAATGGGCGAGAAAGCCACCACCGCGAACAGCGGGAAGCCAATGATGGCGGCGAAAATCCAGGGCCAGTAATCAGGCGCGGAGAGCAGGCTCGCCACGCCAGCGGTCAGCAGGGTTGGCACAATTGCTACCAGCACGCCGCCCACTGCCGTCAGGATGGAGACTATCAATAGCGGGAATACCAGGATGAAAAACGCAATTCCCCAGGCAATTTTGAGGCCAAGCATCACCAGCCACATCAGACCAATGTTTTTCCACTGACGCTTCATCATCCCAAAGGCGTTGCGCAAAGATTGCAGCACGCCAGCATCTTCAAGGACGATGATTCGCCAGGCGAAGTCGCGCAACACGTACAGGATGGACATCAGGATGATGGTGAAGAAGATGAGCAGGAAAGCCAGGCCAATTCCGGCAACCAGGCTGGTAACGAGCCGCCATGCCACGCCGCTCAAGGCCGAAGCCACAATCCACCAGACTACCAATCCCAACAAGACGAACAAAACGAAGGCCGGGATATGAACCAGGAAGTTGACCAGGAACAGCCGCCATGAAGCACGCGACCAGCCATATTTCCAGCCTTGCCAGAAGCCAACCTTGACTCCGGTCTGCTCATACTCGTCTACCATGCGAATGGAGGCTGTTTCAGCCACATAGCCCAAAATGGTGATGATGAGACCCGCCAGGGTTGCAACGATGACAAACATGATGAACGCGGTCAGTCCCATCTTAAACTCAACCGGGTATTGTGCTTGCAACTTTTGCAGTTCTTCCCCGGCCTGCCGCAAGCCATCTTGCAATTTATCGGTAAGATTTTCGCCTCGCAGGGTTTCCCAATCGCTGCGCCATTCCGAATTGGGTTGGCGGCGGTCTCCATCGCTGGCAGAGTAGCCGCTGTTGCCGCCGCCGCTTGCGCCCATGGCCAGGGCCATCATGAAGCCAAACATCCATAATGTCCGGTAATTCCACAGGATATGCCAGGAACGCACGAGAATTTTTTTGATATCGAACATGGTAAAACACTCCTTTTTGAACGATTAACTGATTTTTTGAAGGATGACAGCAAGCAGGGAACCGCTTTCATCTTCAGGATTGGGAAAAACTCTCTGTTGGTTGAGATAATCGACTCAGCCACCAGACCGCCACCCAGCCGAAATAGATTACCGAGAAAAGAACTTGTGGCAGCAGACTGTCTGTTACCTGGGTGACGAACAAATGGGCATCATTCAAGGCTGATAGGGTTGTCTGTACTGTCGGTCTAATCTGATGCCCAAAGAGGTTCATTGCGGTGGTGAACCAATCCATTTGGAGTGGCACTCTCTGCATCCAGGCCATCTCTCTGCCCAGCAGACCGGCATTTGCCGCAAACAAGAGGGCTGAACGAATGGCAAACGTGACGTCGATGAAAAGACTCATCCCCAGCGCGCCGAACGGGACCAGCCACCAGCCAATTTCAAGAGCCTTGCTGCGGAAGCGGGGCGTTTCGGGTTGGCGAGGCAGGCACAGGGCCAGGTTGGCGGCGAACTGCTCGGAGGACAGGAAGTTTTCTTCGATGGCGGTTTCTTTCAACAGCGTGGAGAGTGAACGAATCTCGTCAAGTTCGGCCCGGCAAGCGGCGCATTCGGTCAGGTGGTTTTCTACCTGGCGCAGGCACGCGTTGCGCAGTTCGCCGTCGTGATACGCGCTCAGCCATTGGTGGATATGTTCAGGCATATTCCGTCTCCAGGTTTGCAAGTTGCGTTTCCAACAAGTGCTTGAGTTGCGCGCGGGCAGCGTGCAGCCGCGACATGACCGTGCCGAGAGGAATGTTCAACGCAGCGGAGAGTTCCTGATACGAGAACTCACCGTATTCGCGCAGCACCAGCACCGCGCGGCTGGTCTCGGGCAGGGCGAGAATGGCGTTTTGGACGGCGCGGGCGCGCTCGTTTTGTAAAAGAGCAGCCTCGAGGCCGGTCTGCGGGTCGGCCAGGGGCAGGTCCTCAAAGGCAGTTTCGACAGTCTTTGCATTGCGGCGCAGGACATCCAGCGCAGCGTTAACCGCAATGCGGTAGAGCCAGTTGCGCAGAGAAGTGCCAGGGCGAAAGGATGGAAAGTGCAGCCAGGCCTGAATAAAGGCCTCCTGGGCGGCGTCCTGCGCCAGTTCGGCATCGCCGCACATGCGGTAAACCACATTCACGACGCCGGCATGGTGCTGGCGGACGAGTTCTTCGTAGGCAGAGCGGTCGCCGTGTTGGGCTTGGGCAATCAGAGCCGCTTCGGTCTCCGCGCGAGGCAGGGTCACTGGCTGTTCCTTTTGCTTGGTCTCAAATACTTAACGCAGCGCGCGCCTTTTTTATTCGGGAATTTCCAAACAAAAACCTCCCTCTGCCGGGGAAAGCCCGCCTGGGGAGGCCGAATAGGACGAGGTTGGTGCACTGTATTTATTCTCTGCCAACTACGCCCACAACGACAATTGTACCGGCTCCGGTGTGAATCGAAAGACCTGGCAACACTTCTCCCCGCGTAATTTCCGATGGACAGGATAGCGCAGCGCAGAGCATGTTTTCCACTTCCTGCGCTCCGGCGGGGTTGTTCACATGCAGGATGGATAATTTTTCTAATCGTTGTTTGCCCATCTGTTCCAGGCACAGTTCCACCATGCGCGCCCACGACTTTTTCTGCGTGCGCACGCGCTCCAGCAGTTCCAGTTTGTCGTTACGCAGGGTGAGAATGGGCTTAATATCCAACAGCCCGGCCATTCCAGCCGCCAGAGAACTCACCCGCCCGCTCATGGCGATATACTTGAGCGTTGCCAGCGAACCGAACAAGAACGTGCGTCCACAAATTTCTTCGGCGGCGGTTCTGGCTTCGTCCAGATTCGCGCCGCCGGCAATGGCCTGCGCGGCGGCGAGGGCCATATAGCCTTGCCCCATGCTGAGCGTGCGCGTGTCTATTACCTCGATTCGCCTGCCGGGGAAGAGTTCCTTTGCCTGACAGGCCGCTGCGTAGGTGGCGCTCATTGCGCTGCTAATGTTCAGACACAGGATTTCTTCCGCGCCTTCATCGAATGCGCGCTGAAAGGCCTGCCCAAATAGACCTGGCGCGGGCGCAGCAGTTTTGGGCAGGCGTTTTTCGCGGTCAATGCGCTCAAAGACAGCGCGGCTGTCAATATCGTACCCATCGCGCAAAGATTCTTCGCCAAATTGAATCAGGATGGGAACTTGAACGATGTGATTTTGTTCGGCCAGGTCAAAAGGCAGGCTGGAATCGGTATCGGTGATGACGGCTATTTTGGGCATGATAATTTACCTCCAAAACAGAAATAAGGATTGTCCCAGAAGCGCCAGGTTCAGGGGAATGCCAATCAGTTGGGAGATGAGGCCCACCGCGCTCCAAAACCCCCTGCCGACGAAGGGCAGATACCAAAACGCCATCAATACGATGAAAAGCGAGACTTGCCCAAAGCGGTCCATTTTCTCGCGCAGTCCCCATTCCAAATGCGGGCGCAGCGCGCCGTAGCCGTCAAAGGGTGGGATGGGCAACAGGTTAAACAGGAAGGCCGTGACTTGCAAAAGCGCCAGAAAAGCCAACCCAGGCCAGATTCCACTGCCCGAAACCGGCAGGATGCGCAGAAGCAGGCCCAGCGCAATTGCCACTAATAAGTTTGAGAACGGCCCGGCTAATGAAACGGCTGTTTCCCAGCGTTTGGAGCGCAACAGGCTGGTTTGGATATACACCGCGCCGCCAGGGAGGCCAATGCCGCCCAGCACCAGGAAGAGCAGCGGCAGGGCAATTGAATAGACCGGGTGGGTATATTTGAGCGGGTTGAAGGTCAGGTAGCCTTTCTCGCGCACGGTCCAATCGCCGCCCTGGTAGGCGACCAGCGCATGAGCAAACTCATGCAGGGTGAGCGAGAAAACCCAACCCGCCAGAACAACCACGAATGTCAGAACGCCTTCCATGCTTTTGCTACTTTCGCAATTCGTTGCAGCGTTCGCAGGTGATATCGCTGCACAGCAAATCTTTGGGGTTGCGCGCCAGGCGGTTTTTTACGACTTCAATGATAGCGCTCATCGGCATGGCCCGCACGCGCGCCTCGCCTATCTGAATTTCGCGGGTAAACGGCGCCAGGTCGCGCTCCAGCGGCTTGAAACCTGCCGAACAGCCGGGAAAGTGAGGACAGTCAATGATTCCGTCTTCGGTCAGCGCCCAGCGGATGAACTGCCGCCGCCCGGCCAGTTTTTCGGCATAATGCACGGTGGTATTGACGGTATGGTCGACGCCCAACAGCAACACCCAGCCATCATTTTCCGCCAACATGCGAATCGGCGCGAAGGGTTCTTCGAGCGTTTGCGCTTTGAGGGCGCGGTCTACATTGAGGCCGGTAAACGACAGGATGGGATGCATCGAGCGCTTTGCGCCGGGGCGCTGGCGCAGCGTTTCAGGGATGATTCCCATCAGCCGGTCGGCGGGCATGTTGGGAGAGAACGGTTCGGCCATGCGGTTTTGGTCCTGCCGCCGCCCATAGACGATGCCGTTGTTGGCAGGCCCCGCCAGGGGCGTAATCATGGTGACGTAGGTATGCGCGGGCATCATCAGGGCGGCCACGTTGGGCAGGAGGGCCGAAATGATGGTATCGGCCCCGCCTTCCACATGCCCAAACGCGCGCAGCGAGGCATGCGCCAGAACGGGAACTTCCCGCAATTCGAGCCGCGCAAAGGCATCTACCAGGCTGTAATATCCCAGGACAGTTCGGTCGTAGTTCACAGCGCGTTTACTTTCCTTTCCATTCGGGTTTGCGTTTCTCCAGAAAAGCCTTCATGCCTTCCTTCTGGTCTTCGGTGGAAAAAAGATGATAGAACAGGTCACGCTCTTTGCTCAGCCCTTCGGAGAGTGACCCTTCAAAAGCCTGGTTGACGGCTTGTTTGGCGGAACGCGCCGCCAGCGGGGCGCGCGCGGCCAGGCTTTGGGCCAGAGCGATGCTTTCTTCCAGCAACCGTTCAACGGGCAGCACCCGGTTGACCAATCCAAATTGGGCTGCTTCTGCCGCGGTGAGGTGACGGTTGTTGAGAATCATCTCCATCGCCAGGTATTTGCCGACGATGTGGGTGAGCCGTTGCGTGCCGCCCGCGCCAGGAATGACGCCGATGGTCACTTCGGGCAGGCCAAAACGCGCCGTTTCGCTGGCAAGGATGATGTCGCAGGCCAGGGCCAGTTCGCAGCCGCCGCCCAGCGCAAAGCCGCTTACTGCCGCCACAAGTGGTTTTTTGATGCGCCGCAGGCGGTCGAATAACTCTACAAAGCCTTTCTGACGCATTTCGGTTTCGCTGGCTTCCGCCATTTCGCGGATATCGGCCCCGGCGGCAAAGGCGCGCTCGCCGCCAGTTAACACCATTGCCCCAACGCCCTCCTCAGCGTCGAAGGCCGTCAGCGCTTGCGCCAGCTCTGAAAGTAAAACCTGGTTGAGCGCGTTCAACGCCTGCGGACGGTTGAGTGTGACCAGCCCAACCTGTCCGCGTTGTTCGACCAAAATGGACGTATATTCCATGGCTGCCTCCTGTTCCCGATTATAATCCGCCCTGCGTCATCGGGACGCAGAATCATTTTGCGCCCCTCAGGAGACTGGTATGATTTTGCCTGAATGGAATATTCCAAACATTACGCTTTACCTGGCGCTCGCGCTGCTGTCGGCGGGCATGGGCGTGGGTGAATGGATGGGTTCAACCCTGCTCAAATATAGCAAATTTCGCCCGGAACGGGGAATAAACGCCCGGCTGGGGATGTTCGTCCTGTACTTTCTGCCTCTTCTAACCGCTTTTGGGTTTTCTCTGCCCTTGCTGGCCTCTGCCACCCTGGTACAGGCCCTGGTGCTGGCCGCCATTTTGGGGCATTTTGGCAAGCGCTGTCTCGAAGTCCTGTTCCTTCACAAGTATTCCGGGCCGATTGACCCGTTCACCACTCTGGCAATTGCCTCGTTTTATTCGCTGGTAGCCGGTTTTCTGAGCTTTCTCAACCGTTGGCCGCTCCCGGCTGCCGATAGCCTGTTCTGGCTGGGGCTGCTGCTGTTTGTGTTTGGGGAAACTGCTAATTTCAGTCACCATAAAATCCTGGCAGACCTGCGCCGCAACGGGCAAGGATATGTTCTTCCACGCGGCGGCTGGTTTGAGTATGTGGCCTGCCCGCACTATTTTTTTGAAATCGTTGCCTGGGTGGGGGTTGTGCTGATGTCAAGGCATCTCTTTGCATGGATAGCGCTGCTTGGCATGGCGGGTTATCTGTTGGCGCGCAGCCACAAAACCCTGGCCTGGTATCGGGAAAAGTTTCCCGATTTTCCCAAAAGTCGCAAAGCAATTATCCCCTTCCTGTTTTAGCCGAATTCACCCTTCCGCTGTCTGAATTGGACAGGTAGAATCTCATTATGTCGATTGAACGACGCCATACTCCCAACGCCAATCGCCTGAGCGTTTTGCTGGCGGCGGTATTGCTCTCTTATGCGCTGGCCCAGGTTATCGAGCGCGAGCAATACGCAGTTTCTTTCCAACTTTTGGGAGTGGGTTACTCTTTTAATTTCGAGCCGACTTCTCTTGCCATCTGGCTGGCTGCCGGGCTGACCGCTTCGGGCGTCGATTGGCTGTTGCGTGGGCATCCACAATATGATGGCCGGTCCACCCTGCCGCATTGGATTTTACCCGCCCTGACCGCTCTGGTATTGGGCGTATCGCTGTATAACATGCCGCTTGGCCCGCTCTGGTGGTTTGGCTTTGGTTTGGGTGGAATATTGCTCTTGCTGGTGTTGGTGGCCGAGTATATCGCCCTTGATTCATCGGATGTGCGGCATCCCGCTGCTTCTGCCGTGCTAACGGCTCTGTCCTTCGCTCTGTTCGTTATCCTGGCATCTACTCTGTCGTATTCTGCCGTGCGATTGACGGTCATGGTACTGGCAATCTTCCCTGCGGCTGGCATGGTGACGTTGCGCGCTATCCATTTACAAACCGGTGATTGGGATGTTTTATGGTCTTTGACAAGCGCGTTTGTCCTCACCCAATTTGCCGCGGCATTTCATTATTGGCCGTTGGAAGCGGTTCAGTATGGCCTGGTTTTGCTTGGCCCGCTGTACGCCCTGACCAGTCTCATCATCCATCTGCGTGAGCAGGTCTCTTTGTCTCGGGCGGGCGTGGATGCGCTGGTCAGCCTGAGCATTTTTTGGGTCGCCGCCTTGTTTTTAGGACGTGGATGAAACATGCCTCTCAACTTTCTCAACCACCAGGCCTGAGCCTCTCCCGCGCTCAATGGGAGCAGATGCGTGATTATGTAGAGGCGCGCGTTCCCCTGGAGGCGTGCGGTCTGCTTGGGGGGCGGGGTGGGGTCGTAGAGGTGGTGATACCGGTCAGAAATGCGGCGAACAGCCCCGTGCGGTTTCGGATGGAGCCGCTGGAGCAGTGGCAAGCCTTTCAGCAGATTGAATCGGCTGGGATGGAATTGCTGGCAATTTTCCACTCGCACCCGCAAGGCCCGGCAGTTCCCTCGCCGACCGATATTGCCGAATCCTTTTATGATGTGATTCAGGTTATTTGGTCGCCTGGAGAAGGAGAATGGTTAGCGCACGCTTTTTGGATTGAGGATGGGTGCGCTGCCGAGGTGCCTTTGACGGTGACAGGTATGTAACTTTCTCTGATTTCATGTGTTACCCTCAATAGACTAATTTGGAGGATGAACATGCAACTGCTGATTGACAGCGGACTGGTGTTACTTGGGTATCTGCTCGGTTCTATTCCCTTTGGATTGCTGGTGGTTAAACTGAAGACGGGCAAAGATATTCGCACAGTTGAAAGTGGACGTACTGGCGGGACAAACGCTTTTCGCGCGGCCGGGTTTGGCGCCGGGCTTTTGACGGCTCTCCTTGATATTTTCAAAGGCACAGTGGCAACCTGGATTGCCATCGCCGTTCACCCTGACGGACACTGGGTGCATATTCTTGCGCCGCTGGCGGCCATTTTGGGCCATAACTATTCCATTTATCTGCCAGAATTTGATGAAAAAAAACGTTTTGTGCGTTTGCGCGGTGGCGCGGGCGGCGCCCCGGCACTGGGTGGTGCAATTGGCCTGTGGTGGCCCTCCGTGCTGATTATCCTTCCGCTGGGGGCGCTGGTCTTTTTTACCCTGGGGTATGCATCAGTGACGACCTTAAGCGTGGCTTTATTTGCCATTCTCGTTTTTCTGATACGGTTTCTCACCGGCTCGCCAGGCGCATCCTGGACGGATGTAATATATGGTGTTATCACTTTGTTCCTTCTGGCGTGGGCGCTGCGTCCCAACATCAAAAAGTTATTGAACGGCTCTGAGCGGGTGGTGAGTATCAGCATTCATGGTAAATTGCGCGAACGTAAAGAAGACAGAGGTGGTGCATCTCTTCATAAGAGCTGAAATCAAAAACCGGGAGCTCCCGGTTTTTGATTTCAGCGTCAATGTACTTTTGAAATCATTCTTCATCCATATTACTATCTTTGTTTTCCAGCATATGACGATAGAGCGCTCGTAAATTGCGTTGATGTAGGGCTGGGGCCAGGCCTCCCAGGTGTACGCGGCTTTTGCCGCATTCTTCAATGGTGACTTCATCAAGATACTCGAAAGGAGTTTTGCGTTTGAGCGCGGTACGCGCTGCTTTGCGGATGGCGGAAAGATAGGCCAGATTTTCTTTCACTGCTGCGTCAATTTCACCGCGCAGGATGATATCCCCGTGTCCCTGCACAATGTTTTCCAACCCCATGCGTCCAATTTTTTTGATGGAGGATACCAGGTCGTTGATGTTTCCATCTACAACATATGGTAATGGCATGAAGGCATCGCCCGCAAACAGGATACGGTCTTCTTCTACAAATACAGAAATCCCATCGTGACTGTGGCCCATTGCCGAGGAGAGAATCAGATTTTTTTTGCCTACCCGCAAATTGAGGTCCCCATCATCAAAGGTCAGGTGTGGCAATACAATTTTGACCTGGCGCATGGCATTATTTTGTTTTTTGGCCGATTCCAGAGATGGAATCCCCTTTTCAGCCATCAGTTGACGGCATTTTGAGTGCGCAATGATGGTCGCTCCTGGAAAGAAACAGTTGCCCCAGGTATGGTCGGCGTGATAGTGGGTGTTGATGACGTAGCGAATTTGCAGCCCCAGTTCATGCTCGACATATTCGCGCATGCTCAGGGTTTCTTCGGGGGTGGCAAGCGTATCAATCACGACAGCCCACTGCGGGCCGGCAATAACGCCTGCCGTTACCTGGGCATACACTTCGCTTTGGAACCAATAGACGTTTTCAGAGACGCGTTCGCGATGCATAGAAATCCTTTAAGAAGAGTTGCCCTATAAATAGCACAAACGCGAGTCAAAATCAAGGATAAATTTGATTGTCAGACAAGTTCTTGTTAAATACATTCTCCCTCGGGTTTTCCAGAACCTTTGGAAGAATGTACTTCAGTCCTCGTCAGGATAATTCCCCAAAATTTGCTCAATGCGTTCCAGGACATCATCTTGCAGAACATCCACAGCATTGGCCGATTCGAGGTTGTTTTGCAATTGCTGAATATTGGTCGCTCCAGTGATTACGCTGCTGACTTCTTTACGGCGTAGTAGCCAGGCAATTGCCAGTTGTGCGGTATTGATGTGTAAATCGGCGGCTACTTCAGTTAATTGACGGACGATTGCTACACGTTCAGGCGTAATGCGGTCTCGAATCCATGCCATGCTTTCCATGGAAGCGCGGCTACCCATAGGGATTCCGTCATTATATTTGCCGGTCAGGATGCCGTAATAAAGCGGACTCCAGGTGGTCAGTCCCAGACCATATTCCTTGCAAAGCGGAGCGAGTTCAATCTCTACGCGGCGGCGGTGGAACATGTTGTATTGTGGCTGTTCCATGGTCGGCGGAACCAGGTTATATCGTTCCGCGGCGGCAATCGCTGCGGTCACTTGCCATGCCCGCCACTCGGAGGTGCCCCAATACAGGATTTTGCCCTGACGTACCAGCATATCCATCGTAAAGACGACCTCCTCGATGGGGGTATCGGGGTCGAAGCGATGACAAAAATACAGGTCCAGGTATTCGGTATCCAGCCGTTTGAGCGAAGCGTGAATGGATTCGGTAATATGCTTGCGCGAAAGTCCGCGTCCATTGGGGCCGGGCATGGTGGGCCAGAACACTTTTGAAGAAATGACCAGCGATTGGCGCGGAAAGTCCTTCAGTGCTTTGCCCATCACCGTTTCTGCCTGCCCGTTGGCGTAAATGTCGGCGGTATCGAAAAAATTGACGCCAGCGTCGTAAGCGGTCTGGATTAATTCGATGGACGCATCTTCATCGACCTGGTCGCCGAGCGTGACCCAAGACCCAAGCGAAATTTCACTGACTTTCAGGCCAGAGCGGCCCAGGCGGCGATAGTGCATAAGTCCTCCAATCCTGAAAAAGGGTTGTCCAGCAAAGTTGCAATCCCGGTATCGTTTTTGGTCTTCATTATCATCACTTTTTGACGATGATATTAATCGTGAAAAAGCAAAAATGTCGGTTGGAACGTGTATTTTTGAGTCCCCAGGTCATCAGGTAAGTTCCCTCTTGGACCGGGGTTATCATTTCAATCTTCAATCGCATGCTTTCACCAGGCCGGGGTTCGGAAGGCAGCGGCAGAAAACGGTCGGTTGACATGCGCATTCCTTCTACCAGGGAGGCAACGACCACGTCGTTGCCCCATTTTTTCTTTCCAACATTCCTGAGGTCCCACCAGGCGGTAAATTGATATTTTGGCTTGAGGATTGTGAAATCTGCTATGCGCTTGGCGGTGACGATGCAGGCAAATTCCGCGCCGATGGGGTCGCCTGATGAAAGCGGAGTCAGCGCAATTTGGGTGAGCGTTTCCTGAGGGATGCCCTCTCCCAGGGTGGCAATTTCTACCGGAATCGGTGAAAGTGTGATGCTAGGCGTTAATGTTGCGGTAGGGAAGGGGGTAATAGTGGGGAAAAAAGTCGGCGTAAAACTGGCTGTTGGCGTAGGCGCAAGCGTTTCGGTGAAGGCGAGCGTAAAGGTTGGAAGAATTTCTGGCAACGGTTCAGTGGGGGATACTTTAACAGTATTGACGGGGGGCGCCGTGGGCGCAAGGTCTGGCACTGGTATCGTCACCACGCAGGCTGACGATACCAGGATTGCCAAAAACGCGGCGGTAATGACAACTTTTTTGGGATTATCCATGAATCGGTTTGTTATCCATCCCTAGCGGTTGACGTTGATGGTCACAGACAGCTTACAAAAGGCTTTGCTGCCTCTGTAAAGACCCCAAACCGCAGTGTAATAGCCTTTGGTTTTCGGAGAAATCATATCTACGACAAGGGTGATGGTCTTGCCAGAGCCAACATCTTGAGATAGGTCGTAGGCATCATCGTAGGTGTGCATTTTCGTGCCGCTGATATATTTGAAATCAACGCCATTTTTTCCCCAGGTTTTGGTGCCGCTATTTTTCACGGTCCATGTCGCGTCGAAAATATTCCGGCGCTGCATCTTCGTCCAGTCTTTGGGTTTTTGAGAAACCAGCGTGCAGGCATAGTCTGCGCCAGTGGCCGCGCTTTCTACCGAGATGGTGATGGCTGGAAGAGAGACCATGCTCATGGCGGTCAGCGGGGGGAATTTCAGGACAGCATCTGCAAAAGATGGGAAGGTCAATTCTGTAGAGAAGCCTTGTGCAGCAAGCGGCTGCGCGGCAGGAGGCAGAACGGCGGTTGTGAACAAGGCCAGCGCCAGGAATAGAACAGCAAAACGAGTGGTTTTCATAAAAATATTCTCCTTTTCTACTACTTTCTCATATCTCATCATAACGCGGGCGGGCACAGTGGAACAATCCCGCCCGCGTTAGTATATGTCACCGAGAAACCCTAATCTGTCGATTCACCGATTCCAAGGGGTTTCCACTTGCTTTCATCTTTAAGGCGATGTTGGATGCCGCCCCGGTCATGCAGTTGGTCGAAGTTTTGAGGTTTAATGAACATTTCGTCGCCATCGAGCAGGCCAGTCAGTCCCGTCTGACCTGGTTCAGGCCGTTTGTTCTGGCAATATTTACAGGTTTTCGGGTTGTGCATCTTGTATTCGGTCGGTTCTTCATAGGTGGTGATGTAGCCTTCATAGTTGCGCACAATCGCTTTATGGTCCGACATGCTCAGCAAGTAATTTGGCATCACCGGAATTTTGCCTCCGCCGCCGGGGGCATCGATGATGTATTGTGGCACAGCATAGCCAGATGTATGCCCGCGCAGACCTTCGATAATCTCAATCCCTTTGGCAACAGGGGTGCGGAAGTGTCCGGCCCCCTCTACCAGGTCGCATTGGTAGAGATAATAGGGGCGTACGCGAATGCGGACAAGTTTGTGTACCAGGTCGCGCTGAATGTGAACGCAGTCGTTGACGCCGGCCAGCAAGACGGCCTGATTGCCCAGTTGAATGCCTGCTCTGGTAAGACGGTCTGTTGCCTGTTCTAGTTCCAGCGAAATTTCATTGGGATGATTGACGTGAATATTCATCCAAAGCGGGTGGAACTTTTGAAGCATGTCGCACAATTCTTGGGTGACGCGCATTGGCATGAAGACTGGCACGCGCGAACCAATGCGCACAATTTCAATGTGCGGAATTTCGCGCAAGCGGGTCAACAATTCTTCCAGGATTTTTGGCGCCAGAACCAGCGGGTCGCCGCCAGAGAGCAGCACGTCGCGCACTTGCGGGGTTCGCTTGAGGTACTCAATTTGCATCTCAAACTCTTCCCGCTTGAAAGTCTGCGCCGGGTCGCCAACAATGCGCGAGCGGGTGCAGTACCGGCAGTACGAAGCGCACTGCGTTGTTACCAGCATGAGCACCCGGTCGGGGTAACGATGTACCAGCCCCGGCACAGGCGAATGGCGGTCTTCGGCCAGAGAATCTTCCATCATGGCGGTGAAGGCTTGCATCTCCTCGGAGCGAGGAATAATCTGCTTGCGAATGGGGTCTTCCGGGTCTTGCGGGTCAATTAACGAGATAAAGTAAGGAGTAACATCTACTCGGAACAGTCCCTGGGTCTGCAGGGCTTTGCGCTCACTTTCAGAAAGCGGCAGGACTTTTTCAATATCTTCTACGCTATTCAGCCGGTTGCTTAACTGCCACCGCCAGTCATTCCATTTTTCGTCAGGCACATTCTGGTAAATAGGGGCGCGCTTAGAGACAAAAGGTGCGGGCATGAGAAACTCCTTTACAGGTTAAAAAGTGGATAGGTCTAAAGTAATGCAGAACTGGAGTTGGGGCGCCGCGGAGGGTCATGGTCGGGTCGGAAAAAACCGCCATGATACGGTGAAATTCCTGCCTGACATTGGAGCAAGTCCATCATAAAAGTATTGTAAGAGGAAACCGGACGAGGGTCAATAATCAAACTGTACAAAAGTGAGTACAATAATATCGCACCCATTTTCACATTCAGGAGCCTTTCATGTCAGCCCAAGTTGCAGTTGTTACGGATAGTTGCGCCAGCATCCCGGAATCGTTGATACGCCAGCTGAATATCCACACGGTGGCTTATTATATCCATCGTGGACAGGAAGTTTTGCGTGACCTGGTTACCATTCAGCGCGAAGAATTCTTGCGTTGGTTGCCCACTGCCACGCAACTGCCTACGACAGCCAGCCCTGGCCCTGGCGACTACCTGGAAATGTATCGCGGATTAATTGCGAACGGTTTCAAGCAAATCATCAGTATACACATGACCTCGCGCGGTTCTGGCGCGTATCAGGCGGCGACTGTCGCGCAGTCGATGATGGTTGAACAGCATCCAGATGTCAATATTGAAGTCATTGATACCAAAAATGTTTCGCTTTGTCAGGGTTGGATGGTCATTGAAGCCGCCCGCTTGGCCCTGGCAGGTGCCAGCCTGACCGAAATCACCACAAAGGTGCGGCGCATGATTCCCCTTACGCAGATGGTGCAGACTGCTGATACGCTCAAGTACCTGTATATGGGTGGGCGCATTGGCATGGCGCAAAACCTGGTCGGCACGCTGCTCAACATCAAACCGCTGATTGGAATGAAGGATGGGGTGATTGTTGCCCTGGGCAAAGCGCGTTCGCGGTTGCAGGCTTACTCCGACATGGTCGATTATGTGGCTGAAGCCGTAGGAGAAGGCAAAGCGCGGGTGGCCTACGTTCATGCGGGGGCGCTGAATGAAATTGATAAACTCAAAAAGATGCTCGAAGAACGGGTTAACGTGGTCGAATCGTTAATTGCGGAACTTTCCCCGGCTCTGGCCGTGCATACTGGCCCTGGTACCGCTGGTGTGTGTTTTTATCCAATCGAAAGTTAACCCGTTTGGGTCATGCAAGCCTTATCCTTTGGGTGTATAGTGATTTTCAGAGCGTCAGATGCATTGAGCAGAACTTGATTGCAGCCCCCCGTATCTTTTTTATTCTTTATGGGTTTTCTACCCAAACCCGATAGTTTTATTCGTTGGAGGTAGAATGATGATGACTCAAGAACTTACTGTTCAACATAACCCGAATCGTAATCGGTTTGAAATTCATCTCGGCGAATACCTGGCCGAACTGGATTACACTCTCAACGGCGGTGTCATCACTTTTACCCACACCGGCGTTCCAGCGGAACTGGAAGGGCGGGGGCTGGGCAGCAAACTGGCTCGCGCCGGATTAGAGTATGCCCGCGCCAATGGCCTGAAGGTGGTGTCTACTTGCTGGTTCATTAATGGCTACCTGGACCGCAACCTGGAATATCAGGACTTATTGAAATAACCTCCAGAATCCGCCAAAGAAAGCCGCTCTTCCCAACATGGAGAAGAGCGGCTTTCTTTTTGATAGAACATGGGTTTATTTTCGCAACACTACCGCTGCTCCATAGCCTACCACGCTGCGCATATCACCGGTCACGTTGCCGGAAGTGGCGTAATGCAACACCTTAACCATCTGGCCTCCCAGGGCTTTGGCTGCCCACAAGACCGCTGCCATGGCGCCCAAACCGCAGGCTTCCCCCTTGCCTTGCTCCTCAACCTCGAACAGCCCTTCAGGCGAGAAGGCCTCCACCTGTTCCAGCATGGCGTGGTCGAGCCGTTGGGCGGTTTCAGCATTATGAAAATGTGAAAGGTCGCTGGAGGCTACCAGCAAGGCGTTCTTACCGGTCAATGTCTCAGACAGGGCTTCACCCAGGGCGTGGCAAGTCTTGCGGTCTTGCGTACGCACCATAATCGGCAGCAGCCAGAAGTCGGATTTTATGGCGCGTTGAAGGAAAGGTAGTTCGATTTCAAGTGAATGTTCGGGGTCGTTGGCCACTGGGGTCAACCCAAAGCCCAGGCGCTGTTTTAATGTTCGATTGAGTTCATGCGCCAAATCATGATGGACAGGTAATGTACCAAGCGGCGTGCCATACGCTGCGTGTGCTGTTGTCATCAACGAATATGGATACGCATGGTGCATGGGTGAAACAACGGCTACTACCTCGGGCGCAAGGTTGCGAACTGCGGCAAAAGCAAACCCTGCCACTGGTCCCGAATAAATATGCCCGGCATGTGGAGCAATCACTGCCACCGGCTCCCCTTGTAGTTCGGGCAATGTGGCATGGTTGATAAAACCATCCACCATGCGCGAGAGAATCTCCGGGTTTGACTGATACCATGTCCCGGCTATGGGCGAGGGGCGAACTTCAGTAATTGAGGACATACATACCTCCGCTACTTATTTTAGCACCTGCCAAACGGTTAGTAACGCGCGAGAATATATTTTGTGGATTGGAATGCCAGCCTGGGCAGGTCTCCGCGCACGAACCACTCAGCAGCGTCGGCGTCATCGCCCGCCTGGAGAATTCCTCCTGTCACCTGCCCCCGGTAAAAAATGACGAAATCGGCCCCTCGGGCATGTTCTCTGCCGTGACGAATTTCGATAATGCCGCATAACGCCACTTCAAGACCAGTTTCTTCCAGGCATTCGCGCGCCGCGGCCTGGGCGGGGTCTTCATCGGCATTGACAAAACCTGCAGGAAGAGTCCACAGGCCGCGAAACGGTTCGTTAACGCGCCGCACGAGCAGCACGCGGTCATTGTTTTCTACCAGTACGGCGGCGGCCACTTTGGGGTCGGCGAAAAAAATCCAACCGCAAGATGGACAAACCGGTCGTTCGCGGCCAAATTTGACCTGAAGAACGACCGGCGTAGCGCAACGTGGACAGTATTTAATTTCTTCGGCTCTCATTTCCTGTTTTTCCGCGCAAACCGGGCATTGACCTGCCAGTTTACGAACCAGGCTGCGCTGCCTGCCAGCAAAGCCACCACCAATAAAGCAAGTTGCAGCCAGCCAGGAACCTGAAACGGTGTACGGGTTGGAGGAGTTTCAGGCATGGCTTGCGTTGAAAATTCTTGCTCGCCGGTTTTGGCGGCCGGCAGTTCCTCTACTGTTTGGGTTGCTTCGACAACCAGGCTGCGCGAGGCCTCTTCTGTAGGAGCGGCGGAATCTTCGGCGGTGATTGATGGCGCTGTCAGGGCGGGAATTGCGGTTTCTCCGCCTCCGCCAGATTGCGGGCGTGGCTCTGCGGGGGCGGGCTGTTCCATGTTCTCGGTCATCGCTCCACCGCCCATGCCATAGGCAAGTTCGGTGGCAGGAGGACGGGCCGCCAGCTGGCCAAGCCCGTTGGCGGCAAAAGTCAGTACCAGCAACAGGCTTGCAAAGCCCGAAGCCAGGCGAAAGAGTACGAAACTGCGCGGGGTGGGGGCTTTTACCCCGGCCATTCTGGGGGTCAGGGTAAAGTTGCGTGGCGCGCGCCGGGCGGGCAGTTTGCGCAGCAACGCGCGAGATTGGGATAATTGCTGATAAATGGAAGCCAGTTCTGGGTCGGCGGCGATGCGCAGATGCAGACGCGCAGTTTCTTGCTGAGAAAGTTGTCCATCCAGCAGAGCAGAAATCTGTTCGACGTCATGAAAGGAAGGAGAAGTCATAGCGCGGCCTCACTTTCCAGACGGAAGGCGGCAGGCAAAAGTTCCCAGAAGTCTTGTAAGCATTCGCGCAGTCTGAGGCGGGCGCGGGCGATGCGGCTTTTTACGGTGCCGAGCGGGCTATGCACGGCGGCAGCCACCTCGGCGTAATCCAGCCCTTGCACATCGGCCAGGACCACCACGGCGCGGAAGTCAGTTGGCAGGGCCTCGAGGCAATGTTGAAGAGCATGTTCCAACTCGGCCGCCTCAAACTTTTCTTCCGGGCTCATCGAACTATCAGCCAGCCAGCGCGGCGATTCTACTTCCTCATCGTCATCGTTTTCTGGTTCCAGGGGGGTGGTGGGGCGGCGTTTTTGGCGGCGGAGTTCGTCATAACAGGCGTTCGTAACGGTGCGCAGCAGCCAGGCTTTGAACGAGCCACCCCGGTAACTATTGATGGCGCGGAAGGCAGAGATAAACGCTTCCTGCGTGGCATCGGCGGCGCGTTCTTCGTCGCCCAAAATGCGCAGGGCAGTGTTATAGAGCGCGTCCTGGTAAGCCAGCACCAGGCGGTTAAAGGCATCCAGGTCGCCTTGTTGAGCATCGTGAATGAGAACGGATTCGTTCATAAGAGTTATTGTATCATTGGAGAGGTTGCCCGAAATCGTTTGGCTTCGGCCAGAATCGGGCAATTTTAGACTTTATCTCCTGCAAGCATTTTGTCGAAGGTGTGGCGGGCGTCAGACATGGCCTTCTTGAACCAGGCTGGTTCGGCGGGCAGGTATAGTTCTCGGTATTCCCGGTCTACCCACCGCGTGGCGGTCAGGTTCCCGCCGTGCTGGTTGACCTGGTTTCGGAAAATGGTAATTCGCAGGCTGCGCGCCCCAGCCAGGATGGATTCGCCAAAGGTGCCGAATTCACAGGCTGCGCCGAAGAACTGCGCGCCGGGGAATTCGCGTTGGACGAGCTGATACTCCCAATCGGTCATATCGCCTTTCATGGTGTAGAACTCATCTGGATTGGCGGCGGCGACGCGCGGCGCCCCATAGCGGGCGGTTATTTCGGCGGTGGTCATCGTCTCGTGCGGCGAAATGACCAGCGTCATCTGGTCACGCGGGCCGTAGCCGGTGTGCATATCAAGGTGGATGATTTGTCGATACCCGACGAACGCGGAGCGGTACAATGCCATCATTGCTTTTGTTTCGGGCTGGAGTGTCCTTCCGCCAAAGTAGATTCCCTCAGGAAGGCAATATTGTCCCATAAGCGCGGCTTCGCGGATGCGGCGTGGGCCAAACGTCAACAGTTTTTTGACGGTTTGCACCGCAAATGCGAGTTTTTCGCGCGAGAGATGTTCTAACGGGCGCGGTGGGTTGAAGAAGTGCGAGAGTGCCGGGTAATCGGTATTGAAATGCAGCAACGATGAAAAATCAGCCTCGATAAAGTTGCGGTTCAGGTCTACATTTTCGGGGTTGTTGCGTTGCAAGTGTTTCATGCCCCAGGGGTTGATGGCGTGAATGAGCAATAGACCGGTTCTCTGCGGGTCGAGTTGGTGCAAGTATTCTTCGAAAAATAATTCAAGCACGGCTGAGCCGAGGTAGCCCTCAATGCCGTGCAGGCCGGTGGAGAGGATGATTAACCTGTCCCGCGAGACCGAGGCATCTGCCGCCAGGATGTCCGTCGTCAGGCCGGGGTCTTCGGGCAGTGACATGCTCGTCAAGCGGGATGCAGGCCACCGTGAGAGCAGCATTTCGAGCCGGGAGCGGAATCGTTCGCGGGAATGTTCGTAAGAATCAGGCAGGGAAGGCATCTGTCAGAACGGTCCGTAATTCGTTGCAACGGCAATGGCGAGAAAGACGATGGTGGCGAGGATGACCCAAACCCACAATCCCAGCACCCAGCGCAGCCACTTGGGGTAGGGGATAACGGTCAGACTGAGCGTGATGAGCAGCGCCGCATTGGTGGGATAGGCCATGTTTGAGAAACCATCGCCAAATGTGTAGGCGCTGACGGCAATCTGGCGGTTGACGCCGACCAGGTCGGCCAGCGGCATGATGATGGGTATTAAGAGAAAGGCCTTGGCTGAGCCAGATGTGATGAAGAGCTCCAGGATCAGTGTCAGGGCGTAAATCATGAGCGTGGCAGCAAAGGGAGTGGTGCCTGCCAGGGCGTTGTTGGCCCAGTGCAGAACGGTATCGAGAATCCTGCCGGTGGCGATGATGTGCTTGACACTGGCGGCCATCATCAGCAGCGGGACGGCAGGCAAGATGCCGAGGAATCCATCCCAGGCGGCGCGCCAGGCGTTTTTTCCGGCTCCTGAAATGATTCCGGCGCCGATGCCGCCGATGACGAACAGCAAGCCGGTGAGCGGAAGGGCGATGTCGCGTAGAAGTGGGATGATGGGGAGGGCAATCAACACTGCCAGAATTAAGGCAAAGAAAATCCCCAGGAAAATTGCGCCGCGTTTCATGCGCGGGTTGCTGTCAAAAACGTCATCCACCTGGAAAATGCCGTACTTGGATTTTTCGGCCTGGTCCTCCTGATAGACGAGCGATGTTTCGGGACATCGCTCGATTTTACGAGCGTATTGGGTGATGAACATCGCCAGGATGAGATAGACGACCCCGAACAAGACCAGGCGCGGTCCCGCCCCAGAGTAGAGCGGCAGGCCCGATAGTTGATGGGCAATGCCAATGGTGAAGGGATTGAAGATGGCGGTTGAGAAGCCGACGTTGGTCGCCAGCACGGACATACCCAGCCCGGTCAGCGAGTCCCAGCCGAGGAAGTAGGCCAGCCCTATCATGAGCGGCACAAGCGGAATGACTTCCTCGAAAATGCCAAAGAATGCCCCCAGAGCCATGAAGAAGAAGGTGATAACCAGCAGAAGGAGATATTTGCGCCCGCCAAACGATTTGACGATGCGCGAGATGACTGCAATGAGGATGCCGCTGCGGTCCATGATGCCGAAGGCCGTGCCGACCAAAAGGATGAAGATGATGATGGGGACAACTTTGGTCAGGCCATCGGGCGTCAGGAGCACCTCGAAGGGGGCCGTGAACCAGCGCCAGATGGGATAGTTGGGGCGTTCGACCAGGCGGAAGGATGCCGGGTCAATCGCCTCTCGCCCTTCTACTTCGGCGCGGGTGTATTCTCCGGCGGGGATAACCCGGGTGAGGATGCCTGAAACCAGCATCAGGGCGAAAATGATGAGAACAGCCTGCAAGAAGGCTTGGGTGCTGATTTGCGCGCCGGATTTCTGTTCCGTCATGGGGCCTCCGTGTTGCGCAACGGATTGTCCTGAAGGTTTGCCGCGCGTGTCTTGCCCATCTCATTGAGTAACCTTCGGGATGTTATAAGTAAAAAGAGCGCCGTCAAAGCGCAGTTCCAAAAGATGGCAACCTGGGTTGATTATAGCGTCAAAATTCCTGTATTCGCGCGATTTATTCCCCAATAATTTTGACCAATACCCGCTTTTGACGGCGACCATCGAACTCGCCATAGAAAATCTGCTCCCAGGGGCCAAAGTCGAGCCTGCCGTTGGTGACGGCCACGACCACTTCGCGTCCCATAATCTGCCGTTTGAGGTGGGCATCGGCATTGTCTTCGCCGGTGCGGTTGTGCCAGTATTGGCCGAGCGGCTCGTGTGGGGCCAATCCCTCCAGCCAGACTTCGTAGTCATGGTGCAGGCCGCTTTCATCATCATTGATGAAGACCGAAGCGGTGATGTGCATGGCATTGACCAGGCACAAGCCCTCGCGAATGCCGCTTTCGCGCAGACAGGTTTCGACCTGTGAAGTGATGTTGATAAACCCGCGTCGGGCTGGAACGTTGAACCATAATTCTTTGCGGTATGATTTCATCGTCATTTGACCTGACTATGTTTTGCTGAATGTTTATCCATCTCCCATTTCTGGCAAGATGAATCCCTGCCTGGGCAAGCACTTAAGGTGGATTTTCTAATAAAAATCTATATGGATGGTTCCGTTTTTTCTGTTAAAAGCACGAGAGCACTTATTTTACCAGCACCTTCTCATCATCATAGCGATTGCCTGCTGAAAGAAAGAGCGAATATCCTCCGATGCCATTCACTCTCTCGTAATCAACCGTACTGCCCGGTCGTAGAAGAAATAGTCCCATGTCCAGTTAATCAACACAATCAAGCGGTTACGGAAGCCAATCAGCCCAATCAGGTGAACCATCAGCCAGACCATCCAGGCCGCAAAGCCGCGAAACCGCATCCCAAAAGTAGCCGCCACGGCGGCATTTCGTCCAATCGTTGCCATGCTGCCCAGGTCGGTATATCGAAACGATTTGAGGGGCTTTTTCTCCAGGTCGGCCAGAATATTTTGAGCGGCGTGACGCCCCTGCTGCATGGCAACCTGTGCCACCATGGGCAGCGGACGGCTGTTTTCTTCGAGATAGGCCGCATCGCCCACGACATACACCTCTGCGTAACCTGGCAATTGCAAAGTAGGCAGAACGCGAATCCGCCCCATGCTGGCCTGTTCTATCCCCAGTTTGCTCATCAAACTGGCCGCGCGTACCCCTGCCGACCATAAGACCGTGCGGGTTGGGATGACCTCGCCACTTTCAAGCGTCAGCCGCTCCCCATCATAGTTGCTTACTTTCGCCTCCACCCGCACCTCGACCTTTTTTTGCTCCAGCGAGCGCCGCGCGGCGGCCTGCAGCGCGGGCGGGAAGCCGTTTAGAATGGTGGGCGCGGCCTCCATCAAAATCACGCGCACGTTTTCCACATTGATTTGGCGGTAATCCTTGCGCAATACCAGCCGAATGAGTTCTGAGAGCGCCCCAGCGGTCTCCACGCCGGTTGGGCCGCCGCCGACTGCCACAAAGGTCAAGAGCGCCTGGCGTTTGCGTAAATCAGGTTCATGCGCCGCCTGCTCAAACATTCGCAAGACGTGGTTGCGCACCGTCACCGCATCGCTCACGTCCTTGAGCGGCAGGGCGTTCTGCTCCAGGGAGGGATTGCCGAAAAAATTGACCGAGGCTCCCGCCGCCAGGATGAGATAGTCGTAGCCAATCTCGCCGTTTTCGGTCAAAACCATCTTGCGTTGAAAATCCACCCCGTTCACGCGCGCCATCACGAACTCAAAATTTTTCTGCCGCTGAAAAATGGCTCGCACCGGGTAGGCAATCTCGTGCGGCGAAATGCCCGCCGTTGCCACCTGATAGAGCAGCGGTTGGAAGAGGTGATAATTGCGTTTGTCAATCATCGTCACGCGGACGGGTTTGCCCGCCAGCGCGCGCGCCGCGCGCAAGCCGCCAAACCCGGCGCCGACTATCACAATGTGGGGGAGCGTTTCAGTCATATTTACCTCGTTTACCGGGTCACAGGCTTTTGCAAATTGAAAAATTAAACTGACAGTATCTGCGCTTCGACTTCGCTCTCTTGCCAATAAAATCGGGCGTCCTGAGCGGTTTTTGCGAACTCCGAAGTCGGAGGACACTCCGCTCAGCGCAATCGTCATTGTCAGAATAATTTGTAAAAATCAAACCGCCTGCCCTGGTTGAATTTAGATATATCTTGTGATAATTATCGCAAATGATTATAAAATGAATATCAGAATTTGTGAAGATTTTCGCAATCAGGCCTGCAACGGTTCCCCTGCCGGTTTCGTAAGAAACTTGTACAATACTTCAGTCATCCCACCATCTTTGGAGACTCTCTCATGTTCCCCTGGATAACCGAAAGCCCCCTCTTCCACCTCGCCCGGCGCGGAGCACGCCTGACTCACTGGCTGGCCGTTTTGCCGCTTGGCCTGGCCTTCATCTTCGTTTCATCGTTTGGCGCAATTCCCGTTGTTCTTGCCATGCTGGCCGTCTATGGCTTTGAGAACGGCATGCCCTCCATGCAGGGTGAGCCGGCCCTCGTTTCCGGCTTTTGGATGTCGCTGCAACTCATCTCTTCCTTTGCCGGGATATTCCTGTTCCTGTGGCTTTGGCTCAAATTCTACGAAAAACGCCCCTTTTACACGCTTGGTTTTCAAAAGCCTGGCGCGTTCATGCAATACGGGCGCGGCCTGCTGATTGGCGCGGCGATGTTCGGCGGCGCGGTCGGCCTGATGGCGCTGTTTGGCTTCGTGGAACTGGCCGAAGGCAACCCGGCTCAAACCGGGCTGACCGCGCTGGGCGGCGTGCTGGTCGTCGCGCTGGGCTGGGTCGTTCAGGGCGCAGGCGAGGAAGTCCTGACTCGCGGCTGGATGTTGCCCGTCCTGGGCGCGCGCACCCGGCCCTGGATAGGAATCGTAGTCGTTTCGCTCTTTTTCGCCGTGCTGCACGGCCTCAACCCCAACCTGAGCGTGCTGGCGCTGGTAAACCTGGCGCTGTTTGGCCTGTTCGCGGCTTTTTACGCCCTGCGCGAAGGCTCGCTGTGGGGCATCTGCGCCCTGCACTCGGTCTGGAACTGGATTCAGGGCAACGTCTTTGGCTTCGAGGTCAGCGGCACCAACGCGGGCGGCGGCACACTGCTCAAATTCGTCGAAACCGGCCCCAATTGGTTTACCGGCGGCGCGTTTGGCCCCGAAGGCGGGCTGGCCGTTACCCTGATGCTGTTGCTGGGCATCGCTGTCCTGTTCGCCTGGCCGCGCCCGGAGATTGAACCCGTCCTATAACCCCTGCACCTTAATCCCCGCCGCCGCCAGGGCCTCCCGCGCCAGTCGGGCGTTCTCGGCGGCGGTTTCGTTATCCCCATGCAGGCAGAGCGTATCGGGAAAAATTACTTTTCCCCCGAACCGAATTCCCTCGCGCGCCAGGCGGACAGTGTTCGCGGCTACCGCTGCCGGGTCATGTAACACCGCGCCCGGCAGATTGCGCGGCATCAAGGTTCCATCGGGATTGTACGCGCGGTCAGGGAACGCTTCGCTTGCCGCGCTGAGGCCGATTGCCCGCGCGCGCTCGACCAGGCTGGAGCCTGCCAGCCCGACGAGAATCAGGTCCCGGCTAAAGCGTTTCACTGCTCTGGCAACCGATTCTGCCAAAGAATCGTTCACCGCCGCCTGGTTGTAGAGCGCCCCGTGGGGTTTGACGTGTCGAAGTTCCACATCCTCCGCCCGGGCAATGGCCGCCAACGCCCCAATCTGATACAGTACCAGCGCTTCGACTTCCTCCCCGCTGAAAGACATCTCGCGCCGCCCAAAGCCTTGCAAATCGGGCCAACCCGGGTGCGCGCCGATACTGACACCGTGCTGTTTTGCCAATCGGACGGTGGCCTGCATCATCGCCGGGCCGCCCGCGTGAAACCCGCAAGCAATGTTGGCCGAGGTGATGTAGGGCATGAGGGCTTCATCCCTGCCGGATGCTTCGCCCAGGTCGCAATTCAGGTCAATTTTCATAGGATAGTTACCAGGAAAATTCTTCGCGGTTGGGAGGAATGATACCCGTTTCCAGGCGGGTTGTCATTTCCCGAAGGGCGGCCTGGGCTTCTTCAATGGTGGTTTCCAAAAAGTGGATTTTGCCCGCGCCGATAGGCGTTTGCGCCAAAAGCGGCTGGTCGGCGGTGATGACGGAGGCAATTTTGGGGTAGCCGCCGGTGGGCGGGCAGTCGGCCTGCATGACGATGGGTTGTCCATCCGGCGGAATCTGGATGCAGCCGCGCGTCATGCCTTCGGAGAGTAGTTCGCCAGGGAGGAGACGTTCCATCGGAGGGCCGGTGAGACGGTAGCCGGTGCGGTCGGAGAGGGGAGAGAGAGCATATTCCGAAGCGTAGAAATCGGCGAGGGAAAAGAAATTGGACTGGGGGCCAGGGAGGACGCGCAGGGTGGAAGCGGGTGAGTAGGCAGGGGTGAATGCCAGGGCGCGCGCGGCGAGTTCTGGCAGGGGGGCGCGGGCGGCGCCGATGGGCAGCACATCGCCGGGGGCGAGGGGCGGCGGCCCCAGGCGGGCGGGGAGGTAGGAGGAACGGGAGCCAAGAGTCAGTGGAGTCTGAATTCCGCCATGAGCGGCGAGATAGGCCCAGTTGCCGGGCCCCTGTTTTTCGAGCCGAATCCGCCCATTCTTTCTCACAAAAATAGAAGCGCCCATCCGCATCGGGCGGTCGTTGACGAAGAGCGCAAAGCCGGGGCCGGTGGCGGCTATCAGGCAGTCATTCAGCGCCAGAAATTCCGCCGAAGTGAAGCCGATTTCGAGCGCGGCGGCATCGAGCGGGTTGGCGGCCAGCAGGTTGGCGGCGCGGTGGGCGAACCAGTCCATTGGCCCGCTGACTGGCACGCCAAAAGCCTGCCAGCCACGCCGGCCGCCGTCCTGGATGGTGGTGAGCGGGGATGCGGCGAGGACTTCAAGCACCGTATGCGCTCTTACTGGGGATGGGGTTCGTTTGTCATCGGAATTTTTGGGACCCGGATTACGCGGATGACACGGAAGCACACGGATTTTTCTTGAGAATTCGTGTCAATCCACCGCATCCTTGTACGGGTTTTTGATTTTTTACACCGGCTTTGCTCCGCAACCCGCCTGGCGGGGCTTCTCCCTGCCCCTCGCATTCGGCGCACTTCTCATTCCAAATGGGAGAGAGGAGAAAAGGGGAGAAACTGTTGTTTCAGGCCTGGTTCAACTTCGCAGGAAGAGCGGCAGGGTTTCGAGCGGGGCAGGGAAGTCGCGCAGGGTGGTTTTGCCCTGATACTCTGCGCCGGTCCAGTAGTCGCGCCATTGGCCAGGGGGCAGGGTGATGTCGCGCGCGCGCTGGCCGGGGCGCACAACCGGGGCAACGAGGATGTCTTCGCCGAGCAGGAACTGGTCATCGCAGGTCAGGGCGCGCTCATCTTGCGGGGCCAGCCACCAGAGCGGGCGGATGATAGGCGCGCCATTCTGCGCCGCTTCGCGGGCAAGTTGCAGGATGCGCGGGGCAAACTCCTGGTGCAGTTCGGCGTAGCGGCGGCAGAGGGCGTTGCATTCCGCGCCGTATTCCCAGGGGGCCAGGCTGAACTGCATGGCAGGCAGCAGGGCGTTCAGTTGCGTCCAGCGAATGAGCAGCTCGGCATCGGCTGGCTGGTCGTAGGCGTTGCCGCCAATCATATCGGGCAGGATGAAGGGGTAGCCGCATAGCCCGAGCGTGAGAATGCCGGTCAGAACCGAGTGCAGGCCGTTATCTAACCCCCAGGTTGACCATTTGTCCCATTGACGGAAGAAAATGGGGGCGCGCTGGTTGTTCCAGGCCGAGCGGACTTCGGTGAGGCGGAAGTTTTGGGCGACGAATTCGATGTAGCGGCGGGTGTATTCGTTGGGATGGATGAATTCCGCGCTGTGCGCGTCGGCGGGGAAGAAGGCGGCTTCGCCTGCGTCGAATTTGTAGCCATCAAGGCCGGTCTCTTGCTGGAGGTTGCGCAGGCGTTGCCCAAACCACTCCAACGCAGCAGGATTGCTGACATCGAGCAGGCCGCCCACGCCCTGCCACCAGCGCACGGGGTAGGGGTCTCCGTTTGGTTGTCGCACCAGGTATCCCTGTGCTTTGCCCTCGGCAAAGGCGTCTGATTCAGGGTCGAGGAAGGGAATGACCCAGGCGGTGACTTTGAAGCCCTTTTCATGCAACTGGTCAATCATCCCCTTGGGGTTGGGGAAGCGCGCCGGGTCGAAGGCGATGTCGCCATAATGGGTTTGCCAGCGGTCGTCAATTTCCATGACGCCGTAGGGGTAGCCATGCTGGAGGATTTCATCGGCAAAGTTCAGGACGGTTTCCTGGGTGATGAACATTTTGTAACGCGCCCAGGTCGTCCAGGTGGGCAGGGTGAACAGGCGTTCGGGCGGGGTTTGGGCCGGGTGGCCGAATTGTTCGGCGAGGTAGTGATAGGCGGCGCGGATGTTTTCGCTGATGTGGATGGACAGGTGAAGTCCTGTTCCGCTGAAGGTGAGCAGGCCGTCGCCCGTCCCGCCGGGGTCGGCAAAGGGACGGTGGGCAAAGGGGCCTTTTTCGGCGCCCAGGCTCCAATCGTAGCGGGGATAATCGGCAGGAGGCTGATTGATTCCCACCGAGACCGGGCTATGCGCGATGATGGAAATGCCATTCGACGAGAACCAGGCCGGGTGGGGCTTGCAGCTCTGCCCGGCGGGGCCGTTATCGAAGGACTGGAACGGGCTTTCGGGCAACATGATGCGGTTGAGCGGGTATTGCTGGTGAACCAGTTCGCCATGTCCGTACCAGTGACCGGTCATCTCGAATGAGAGGGTGAAGCGCGCCGTTTCGGGCCAGATGCGCAGGTCGCAGCCATGTCCTTTTGGGGTAATGGAGAGGGTGCAGGAGGAAAAATCTACATCCAGGCCGGTATCGGTCTGGCGGATGGCGAGAACCGGCTGAGGGTGTGGGGCCGAGCGCAGGCAGATGTTGCCGGCGCGGCAGCCCGTCAGCTGGAAGTGCGGCTCGCGTTCGATGGACAGGAGGCAGTTTTCGATTTCGAGTAACATGGCAGTTTAATAAAAATCGGGCGGTATACCACGTTGTGGCACTTAGCCGCCCGACGGTGGATATTAGCGGACGAATTTTTTGCCGGTGGCGAGTTCTACGCTTTTGTAGGCGCCGTCGTAAAGACCGATGCTCTTGTTTTTGATTATAAAGTCGCAGTACATTGAAAGCAAGTCATCTTCCGCGGTCAACAGGTCAATGGCCTGAAGTGTTTGCGGAATGGTGCGGGTTTCGACGGTGGAGTCGCCAATTTCCGCGCCGCGAATGGCGCCCCACATTTCGTGGCCGCCAACGCGGGCATTGAAGATTTTTGGCACCGGGTAGAAGGCCAGTTCGGATGGCTTGGTAATCATCACGTCCACTACGCGCATCAGGTAGTTGGTGGCGTAAACAGCATGGAAGGTGTTGTTGTGCAGGAAGACGTGCAGGCCGTGAGCAGGTTTCTCGCGGATGCTGTCGGCAAAGGTTCGGGTATCTTCCCAGGTAAAGTGGGTGTGAATCATATCCTTGTGCTGTGCCAGTTCGCCTTGCAGCCATTCCCAGTTGTTTTGGTGGTCACCCAGGTTGATGAACAGGGCTATTTTATCCTTTTGTACCATGGGGATGGCGTGTTCAATGATGGCCTTGAACAGTTCGCGCTGCGCCCCTGCCCCGCCCATCGTCACCAAAAAGCGGCGCGGTTCTTTGGATTTCATGCGGCGCAAGCGGGCGGCGCAATCGTTTTCGATGTTTTCGACCAACTCATGGTCGACATGATGGCCGACGTAGTAGAGGGCATCGGTTGGGACGGGTTTCATCACCTTGTTGGTTTCATCGAAGCCGCGCATCACGCGGAATCCGTAGTAGCCGGAGGGCGACTGAACGGCGTGTTTGGCGCCTTCGGTCAGTTGGAAGGCCATTGGCCAGTTGTCGAACATCATATCGACCACGTTGGTCATGCCGCCCGCTACTGCGCCCATGCAGTTCCACATGTGTGAGGTCAGGGTGGGCATGTCGGAAGGCAGCGCGGCATACAGCCGGTCGAAGAGTTCGCTCATCTTGTAGTCTTTGACTTCCGTTTTCAGGAAGCGCCAGGGCCAGGTGACAATCCACTGATTGAAGAGCCAGTTGAGGCCGGGCAGGGTTGGTTCGCCAGTGGTCAGGCTTTCCCAAACGTATTTGTCGAACCAGGGGTAGCGCTGGGAGATGCGCGAGTATTTGCTGTAGTTTGAATTGCACCAGTTGATGACATCGGTCGGCACGCCGGGGATGGAGAGCAGGTCGAGCCAGTAGGGGGTGAAACCCATTGCGCGCGCGGCCGAAACCCCCGCCATGGCGATGCGATAGTGCCCAAAGCCCATGCGGATGGTGCTGACGATGACGCCATTCTCTTTGTTGAGGGGTTCGCCCGGTTGGTCGCGGACAATTTCCTTCAACCCAAAAATTTCCCCGCCGTAGGGATGTTCGCGCACGCTCAGGTTGTACGTTTCTTGCGGGTCGTACTTGAACTGTTTGGCGAGTTTTAACTTCCACTTATCGGCGGCTCGCGTTTGGGCCGCGCTGATGGGGTTGCCGTAGACTTCATAACGGCCGTTCACTTTTTTCATAAGGAGATGAATTCCTTTCGGGGGAGGGAGTAATTCGTTATTCGCAGTTCGATATTCGATTATCGCTCATGCGTATCGCTCAAGGAAGGTAAGGGTTTTGGCAGTCACTTCATCCAACTCCACATCCAGGAGGATGGTGTGGTGAGATTTTTCCATCCAGTGATGTTCTTTGATGTTTGACGAAACGCCGTTCAGGATGATGTCGCCAGCTTCTGCCGCCACGGTTTGGTCGAGGCGGCCCTGAAAAATTTGTACTGGCTGATGAATTTTGGGCAACCATGGCAGCGTGGCAGCCTGAAATTGCAACAACTGGAGGACCCCTTTAAGCGGCAGAGTCGGATAGCCCTGCCAGGTATCGGGACAATCCAGCTTTTGTCGCTGCATCTGGCTGATAAACGGAGCAATGAGGCGCAATTTGAATCGGTCAAATGGGCTGATGGTTAGCGCAATGGCCGGGGCGTAGAGCAAAATTGCCTTCACCTGCGGATGGCTGGCGGCCAGGTAGAGCGCCAACACCCCGCCCATTGACTCGCCGCCAACGATAACTTGCGCGCAGGTTTGGAACAGCCGGTCGAGGGTTTTTTGCCCGGCGCGGACCCAGTCTTGCCAGCGAACCCGGTTAAGGTCGTTGGGGTGAGTTCCATGCCCGGGCAGGAGCGGCGCGGCGATGGTGTACCCTTTTTGATGCAATGATTCAGCCAACAGGCGGACTTCACCCGCTGTGGCGGTGTAGCCATGCGAGAGAAAGATACCTGTCGGTCCGTTTTGCCAGAAGAAGGCGTCGCCATCAAGATGGGGGTTGTGCAGATTCCGGTTGCCCAGAGTGGTCATAATTAGCCCTTCACGCCGCTGGAAGTCACGCTCTCCACAAAGAAGCGCTGGCCGAGGATGAAGACGATGAGCGGCGGCAGAATGGCAATGGCTGCGCCTGCCAGAATGAGATTGGGCGTGTCGGAGGCGCGTCCGCGCAAGACGTTGAGCGCCAGGGTCAGGACGTGGTTTTTCTCGTTGCCCACGTTAATCACCACCAGCGGCCACAAGAAGGAGTTCCAGGCGTAGAGAAAGGTAAAGGTGGCCTGGGTGGCCAGGGCCGGGACGCTGGCTGGGATGATGATGTCTTTCAGGATTTGCAAACGCGAGGCTCCGTCGAGCAGGGCGGCTTCTTCGATTTCTTTTGGAAAAGTGATGAAGTGCTGCCGCATGAGGAAAGTGCCATAGGCGGTGAAAATCCAGGGGACGATGAGCGCGGCCAGGCGGTCGGTCCAGCCAATTAAGACCATCAACTGGTAAAGTGGCACAATCAACATCACAAACGGAATCATGATAGTGCCAAGATAAAAAACGAAGATGGTGTCGCGTCCGGGAAATTTCAGGCGCGCGAAGGCGTAACCACCAATGACAGAGGTTGCCAGTTGCCCGAGGACGACCAGGATGGTGACCAGCGCGGTGTTGGTCAGGGCGCGGTCGAGGCCTTGTAATTCGACCACGGCCTTATAATTTTCTGGATGCCAGCTAATGGTCTCCACGGGTTCGCTCAAGCGCACATTCTGGTAGGCTTTAAGGTTGGGATTTTCAGGGTCGATGAACTCGCCAACGGTGGTCTGGCTGAGTTGAATCATGGGGATAGCCTGGCCCTCAACGATGACTTCAAAAAGTTGCTCGTCTTTGCCATTGACGGTGACGGTCTGCCCGGTCGGCGCAACCTCGCTCAGGAAGCGCTCAACGACCGCTGAAGGGTTATCGGCAGGGGCAAACCTGCCAATGCGGATGTTGCTGCGGACAAGGGCAAACTGGCGACGGTCGCCATCCATCTCCACATAGTAGAGCGGCAGCGGGTCGGGATACCCTTCCACTTTGGTGAAGGCTGGTTCGCGCGGCAGCAGGCGTGGTGGGTAGCGGAAGGTGTCGGCGGGCAGTTTCAACGAGGTGGCGAGCATGTAAAAGAAAGGGAACAGCATGACCAGCGCGAAGAAACTCAAGATGATGTAGACCGTCAGGTTTTTGAGGAAACTGATGAGACGATAAGATTTGAAATTCATGACCGGCCTTCCTTAGTTTTCGTAAATACTGCTGCGACGCTGCTGGCGGAATTGAATGAGCGTTAGCCCGAAGATGACGATGAACAGAACCCAGGCCAGGGCCGAGGCATAGCCTTGTTTGAAGTTCTGGAAGCCGCTGCGGTACAGGTACAAGACCAGCGTGATGGTGGAGTTGTTGGGGCCTTCGGGCGGGTTCATCAGGATGAAAACCTGCTCGAAAACCTGCATGGCCTGAATGGTGGTGGTTGAAATGACGTAAAAGGTGGATGGGGCCAGCATGGGGATGGTGATGCGCCAGAATTTGTCCCACGCGCCCGCGCCATCCACAGTGGCCGCTTCGTACAGTTCGCCAGGGATATTTTGCAGTCCTGCGAGAAAAAGGACGGTATTGAAGCCCATCGTCTGCCAGGCAGCGATGATGATGACGGCAAGCAGCGCAGTGCGCTCATCAGATACCCAGCGGATTTTGGGGTCGATGATTTCGGCACTGAACCAGTGGTTGAGAAATTCGACGCCCAGGGTGATGAAATAGTTGATATACCCAATTGTGGCGTTGTAGAGCCACTGCCAGACCAGGGCAATGCCGACGATGGCGGCGATGCTGGGAATGAAATAGACTGCCCGGAAGAACTTCATGCCTGGCAATTTGCTGTTGAGAATGTTTGCCAGAACCAGAGCCGGGATGACGCTGAGGGGAACGGCGAACAGGGCGTAGGTCAGGGTGTTGCGCAGCGCCAGCCAGAATAATTTATCCTCTGCGCCAAACAATATTCCACCGTTGCCAATTTTTAGTCGGCCAACTTCATCATAAACTTGAATGTCCAGCACCTCGCGCGCCAGCTGGTCGGGCGAGGTCAGCGGTTTGATGGTTACATTGAGGATTTTGGCGTAATTGCTCAGACCAACCCAGTTGGGGGTGTTGAAAGCATCGGAGTCGGTGAAAGAAAAATAAAATGAGAGCAGCAATGGCCCGGCAAAGAAAATCAGGAAGCCGAGCAGGTTGGGGGAGAGGAATAGCCAGCCGTTAAGCATTTGCTCATGCGTGGTTTTGGCATTCAGCGCGGCGGCTGAAGGAGCGCGCCACATTCCCCACAATGCAAACCCAAAGAGGCCCAGGCCGAGAACAGCCCCAATTCCTGTTGGGTTGGAAAGATTTTTAGCCAGCGCCAGCAAGCCCTGTGGCAGGTTGGCGGTGAATAGGAAGGCCAATCCACCGAGTATCATGACCCATTTCCCGGTTTGGCGCAGGATGCTTGTGGTTTTGGGGTCATGCTGGAAGTAATCGCTTGTGGCGTTGATGAGATAGCCGCCAAGAGCAATGAGCAAGAACAGAACGCTTCGTCCGAAGACTTCGCCCAGGGCATCGATGCCGATGAACACGCCACCGACATGCAGAACGATAATCAGACAGGTCACCAGGCTGAGATAATCGATAAAAAGGGAAATCGTCCTGCCCCGGTGGCGTCGCAGGCGAATATCCAATGATGCAACAAAACTAAAGACTGCTGCTATGCCTAGCGCGACGGAGAGCAGAATGCCTTGCCATAACCGCAGGCCTGGTAAGAGGTTGCCCCAGGGGGCAAGCGCACCGACGACTGCCAGCAGGCTGAAGACAATTCGCCAAATGCTGAGCAGGCGCAAGATGAGTTCAGTCTGTTGCCCGGGGTTGGCAGCAGGCGCTTTCGATAATTCAGTCATAGTCTGTTCTCCAAATCGGGAAAACTAAAGCATGATTGGATAAATACGGGCAGGCAATTTTCGCCTGCCCGTATGGTTTTTGCTTACTGTTTACTTGTTGAAGACTTTGTTGGCTTCGTCGCAAATAGTGGCACCGAATTCCTCAACGGTCTTCCCGCCGGTCAGCACAGCCTGGATGGCCGGGCCCATGATTTTGTCATATTCGGGCCACGAACCAGCCCACAGCGGGCCTTCGGTGGCGGGGTTGTCGGCCAGGCCGTTCAGGAAAGCCTGGTTGTTGGCGGGCGGGGTAAAGGTCAGGAAGGCGTCGAAGGCTTCCTGGCTGACGCGGCTGGGGATGTTCGCGCCGAGGGCGGCGACCTTGCCCTGGGTTTCAGCAGTCGTCAGAGCCTGAACGAGTTTCCAGGCTTCTTCGGGGTGCTGGGTCTTGGCGTTGATGACGTATGCGCCCCAGAACAGCCAGTTGCCTTGCGTGCCTTTCGGGCCTTTGGGCAGTTCAACAACGTCCCATTCAAATTCGACGGTGCGAACGCCAGGAGTAGCCCAGCGGCCATTCTGGAACATGGCGACCTTGCCAGCGCGGAAGGGTGGTTCGGGGTCTTCGCCGTAAGGCGTGGCGACATCATATTCCTGGTACAGCGCGCGTTGGAATTCCAGGCCAGCCAGCGATTCAGGGGTGTTGAGGGCGCAAGCGGTTCGGTCTTCGTTGAAGAAGCCACCACCAGCGGCGTTCAGCCATACGCCATATGGCCCCCACCAGGCGCTGGCGCCGTAACCGTAGATGTCAGGACCAAGAGCGCGGGTCTTCTGGGCGACATCGAGGAAGGCTTCCCAGTCCCATTTGCCCTGCTTTGCCAGTTCGCGCGGGTCAGGCGCGCCCGCTTCGTTGATGAGGTCCAGGTTCAGATAGAGCGCAAAGGTGGACACGTCGCGGGGCAGGCCCCACAAAGCGCCCGAATCAGCGCCGGACGCGCCCTTCTCAGGATTATAGGTCAGGTGGTACATCGGGCCGGGATAGAAGGCATTGACATCGAAGCCTTCGGTCTTGGCGGCCAGTTCGGCGACGTTCAGAATGAGGCCGCGCGTGGCAAAATCAGCCACATCCGTTCCGGGAATCCAGAACACATCGGGCGCGGTGCCAGCCGCAACTTCCGTGCGCAGCTGGTCCTGGTAGTTAGCGCCTTCGGTGCCGCCTGGTTCGTAGGTCAGGGTAATGCCTTCGAGCTGGGCATCCAATTCCTGGCTGATGTTGCTGTAGACGTTGATTTCTTCCTGGTTATCGGGGCGGGTGCGCCAACGAATGGTGATTTCTTCCGCAGGCTGAGCTGTGGGCTGTTCCTGTTGGGCAGGCTGGGCCGTGGGTTGTTCCTGTTGGGCAGGCTGAGCCGTGGGTTGTTCTTGCGGGGCTGGGGTGGCGCTTCCGCCACATGCCGCCAATACCAGGGCAGCCAAAACGAACAAATTAACGAGAATCCAAATCTTGCGGTTCATTCAACTTCTCCTGAAAATGTGTGATTTTGATTGGTGAACGATGTGTATGCTGACATCAAAACAAGTTTCTGCGCTGGAAATCACCTCCTTTTTTTCATGCTTTGCAGGTGGACTGCCTGATGACAAGTTCGCCAGGCAGTTTGATGTGCGAAAGGGTGACTTGCGGACGGCTGATATGTTCAATCAACAGGCGAGCGGCCTCGCGCCCGATGCGTGGCATATCCTGGCGCATGGTGGTCAGTGGCGGGTCAAAGTACGAAGCCAGAGGCATGTCGTCTACGCCAATGACGGCCAGTTGTTCAGGAACGCGCAAACCCAGTTCACGGGCGGCATGTAACACGCCCAGCGCCATGCGGTCGTTTTGGGCAAAGACTGCCTCGGGCAGGTTGTTCTGCTGTGACATCTTCAGCAAAGCATCCCGCCCCGAGCTGGCAGACCAGTCGCCCTCATAGACCAGTGATTCGTCAAATTGAACGCCCGCGGTTTCCAATGCCTGAATAAAGCCACTGCGCCGGTCGACCGAACAATCTTCGGCCATGGGGCCTGTAACCAGGGCGATGCGCCGGTGTCCAAGTTCCAGCAGATGGCGGGTGGCAGTGCGGGCGACATCTTCATCATCGAGGCATACGCTGGGGATGGGGCCGCCGCGCGAGTGCGCGCCTACAAATACCACCGGGAAATCGGAGGGGATAATCTGGTGGCGTTCATCGGCATACGGGTTGATGATGAGCAGCCCATCTACCCGGCGATGCCCAACCAGTTCCTCAACCAGCGCCGCAAATCCCTGCGCATCTCCGGTGGAGGATGACAGCAGGAAATACCCCTGACTGCGGGCCTCCTGCTCGGCGCCTTCGATGATGCTGGCAAAGGTGTAGTCGGTGAGGTTGGGGGAAATGCAGGCCAGGGTTCGGGTCTCGCCACGCGCCATGGAGCGGGCAATGGCGCTGGGCCGATAGCCCAGTTCAAGGATGGCGGCTTCCACACGGTCACGTGTTTCGAGGGTGACATCGTTGCTTCGGTTGATGACACGCGAAACTGTTTGGTGAGAAACACCAGCCAGGCGGGCAACATCACGAATCGTTGGGCGAGCAGAGGACATGAGAAGAGTATTGGGGCTTTTGGTGTATAATGTTACCGGTCATGTGACCGGTAACATTAGTGTACAAGATTGTCAGGCAAATTGTCAAGAGGCAATTTAAAGAACACGCCGCAAAATTCATCGTTTTCGCGTGGTTTTGCGTACAATAACCCTGGCGCTACAGTGATTTGCGCAGGCAACCCATGGCAGAAGACTCGCCCGGAAAATCCAGCCTGTCCTGCCGGAAAGCGGCAATACATATTCCACGAGGTTTTTTATGTTCAATTCTCCCCACCGACGTTTCAATCCATTGACTGGCGAATGGGTGCTGGTTTCACCCCATCGCGCCAAACGCCCCTGGCAGGGACAGGTCGAAAAGACCCCCGCCGAGAACCTGCCGCGCTACGACCCGACCTGTTACCTGTGTCCGCGCAATTCGCGGGCGGGCGGCGTGGTGAATCCTGACTATGCGGGAACATTTGTCTTCGATAACGATTTTGCTGCGCTTTTGCCGGATGACTCGGCCGAGGCCCACGAATCTGGCCCGCTGCTGGTTTCCGCGCCAGAGCGTGGAATTTGCCGGGTGGTGTGTTTCTCGCCTCGCCACGACCTGACCCTGCCTGAGCTGGAGATTCCCGTCATAGAAAACGTGCTGGCAACCTGGACGCGCGAATCGGCAGACCTGGCCGGGCGCGATTTCATTCGCTACGTGCAGGTTTTTGAAAACAAGGGCGCGGTGATGGGTTGTTCGAATCCCCACCCGCACAGCCAGTTGTGGTCGCAATCGCAGCTCCCCAACGAGGTTGCCAAAGAATTAGCAACACAGACCGCTTACTTTAACGAACATGGACGGCCGTTATTGGTCGATTACATCCGCGAAGAGCAAAAGCGCAAAGAGCGCATTCTGGCGGTGAATGACCATTTCACTGCCCTCGTCCCTTTTTGGGCGGTATGGCCCTTCGAGGTCCTGGTGGTTGGTCACCGCCCTGCCGCCGCGCTCGCCGACCTGACCCCGGCGGAAGTCACGGCCCTGGCCGAAGTCTTCAAGCAGGTCACAACCCGTTACGACAATCTGTTCGAGATTTCTTTTCCATATTCGATGGGATTCCACCAGGCCCCTGCGGATGGACAGCCGCACCCTGAATGGGTGTTGCACGCTCATTTCTATCCGCCGCTCTTGCGCTCGGCCACCGTGCGTAAGTTCATGGTTGGCTACGAGATGCTTGCCATGCCCCAACGCGACATTACCCCAGAAACAGCGGCTGAGCGGCTGCTGAGTTTACCATCTGTCCATTACAAACAGCGTGGATAAACTGGTTTCGATGGCTCTTGGGCAAACGATGATTACCTCCGAACGAGACTTCTTGCAATTTCTGGCTCAAAATGAATTCCGTTATGAGCGCATCGAACACCCGGCGGTCTTTACCTGCGCCGAGGCCGACTTATACCGCCCCCTTGTTCCCGCCGTAGCGACCAAAAACCTGTTTTTGTGCGACAAAAAGGCGCGCCGGTTCTTTCTGGCGGTTACCTCTTGTGAAAAAACGGTCCATTTCGCCCGCCTGGAGGAGCAGTTGGGCGTGCCGCATTTGCGCTTTGGTTCAGAGGAGAATTTGTTTCGTCGGTTGGGGGTGACACGCGGCGCGGTGACGATGATGGGGCTGGTAAACGACACTGCGCATTGCGTTGAATTGTGGATGGATGCCGAAATTTGGTCAGGGCAATCTTTCCTTAGCCATCCGCTCGTCAATACGGCCACGTTGGTTCTGGCAAAGAAGGAACTGTTGCGTTTTTTTGCGCTGACCGGGCATAAGATACATTTATTTAACTAGCACGAATTGCCAATGGTCGTCTGCCTGCCATGCTATAATCAATTCATTATGGCGTTAACATCGCCTTTATGATACAACCGGAACGCATGGCTGAATCCTCTCTTGTTCAGATTAAAGGTATTCGCGATGGATTGCTGGTCTCCCTGGGTGAGGCAGGCTGGCCAGTGGTGCAGCGCGCATTGCTGGAGCGTATTGAGGCTCAACCCGATTTTTTTAAAGGCGCCCGGTTATCCCTGGATGTGGGCGCGCAAGCCCTGAAGTCGGCAGAATTGACCGCCCTGCGTGACCAGCTTTCGGAGCGCGGTATTACGCTTTGGGCGGTGGTGAGCACCTCGCCAGTGACGGAAAATACTGCCCAATTGTTAGGACTGGCGACGCGCCTCTTTAAGCCAATGCCCCAGCGCGAATCAGCGTCCTCGCGCGTTTCTTCAGGCACATTTCCGGTTGCCAAAGGCATCGACGATGAGACTGCGCTGTGGGTGAACAAAACCTTGCGTTCTGGCATGCGTATTGAGTTTGCTGGGCACGTGGTTGTTTTCGGCGATGTCAACCCCGGCGCGGAAATTATTGCCGGGGGCAGCGTCATTGTTTGGGGCCGCCTGCGCGGCTTTGTCCATGCAGGAGCGCAGGGCAACCGCGAAGCTGTGGTTTGTGCGCTGGACCTTTCTCCAACTCAATTGCGCGTCGCCGATGAAATTGCTGTTGCCCCCAAGCGAAGCGGCAAACCCCAGCCTGAAGTGGTTCGTTTGAGAGATGGCCGTTTGCAGGCTGAACTCTGGACACCCGGTTAATGGAGTAGAGCATGACAGGAACTGTGATTACCGTGACCTCCGGCAAGGGCGGGGTGGGGAAAACCACTGCGGTCGCCAATATTGCCGTCGCGCTTGCCGCCGATGGCAAGAAAGTCGTCTGCATTGATGGCGATATCGGCTTGCGTAACCTGGATGTTATCATGGGCCTGGAAAATCGGATTGTCTACGATATTGTGGATGTGGTAGAAGGGCGCTGCCGTACCCGTCAGGCAATGATACGCGATAAACGCTTGCCAGAACTCTTTTTAATTCCGGCAGCGCAAACTCGCGACAAAAACGCCGTCTCGCCCAGCGATATGGTGCGGTTGTGCGATGAACTGCGCGGCGAAGTGGATTGGATTCTGATAGATTCTCCGGCGGGCATTGAGCGCGGATTCCGCAACTCGGTTGCCCCAGCCGATAAAGTGCTGATTGTAACCAACCCCGAGATGTCTGCCGTGCGCGACGCCGACCGGGTGATTGGGCTGCTCGAGGCGGAGGAAAAACCTGCCCCCTCGCTGATTATCAACCGCCTGAACCCCAACATGGTGCGGCGCGGCGATATGCTCTCGGTGGATGATGTATATGACTTGCTGCGCATCGATGTGATTGGGATTGTGCCGGAGGACGAAAACGTGATTGTGGCCTCCAACCGCGGCACGCCGCTTTCACTGGATGGGAAAGCAAAGGCCGGGCAGGCGTTCCGTAATATTGCCCGCCGTCTTAATGGGGAACAGGTACCTTTCATCGACCTGGAATCGAGCAGCCTGTGGGACCGGCTGACCAGACTGGCGGGGAGGAAGTGAAATGAGCTTCTTCGAACGATTGACCGGTAAAAAAAGCGCCAAAAGCGCCAAAGAACGCCTGCAACTGGTCCTCATCCACGACCGAACCGACCTGAGCCCGGCGGCCCTGGAAACACTCAAGGATGACCTGATATCGGTCATCTCGCGTCACATCGAAATTGACCCCGCCAGCGTACGGATTGACCTGACGCGCGAAGGCCGAGAACAACGTCTGGTGGCCGATATCCCCCTGCGCCCTACCGCTCGCCGCCGCGCTAATTAATCTATCATCAATTCCCAATCGTCAATCTTACAATCTTATGCGTGGAGGTTTCTGGCGACATTTTGATTTCTGGTTGTTAGGGGCGGTGACCATCCTGGTCATTATCGGCATCACCATGATTCGCTCTGCCGTAGCAGGCAACATTGAACTGACCACCACCACCAACCTGGTCAATCGCCAGATGATTTTTGCAGTGGCCGGGTTCATCGTAATGTTGTTGACGGCCTCCATCGATTACCGCATGTGGGCTTCCATCAGCCAAACTCTGTATGTCGGCACCGTCGTCGTTTTAGGCGCGCTCAATATTGCCGGGCAAGCCCTCTACGGTTCGGCGCGCTGGTTCGATACCGGCGTCATTCTCATCCAGCCGTCTGAAATTGCCAAAATCGTGATGATTCTGGTCATGTCGAACTATTTCGCCCTGCACTTAAACCAGATGCATGAGCCAATCTGGACGTTTCGCAGTTTTTTCTTGATGATGGGCATTACCGGCTGGGTACTGGCGCAGCCCAACCTGAGCACTTCCATCGTTTTATTCGTTTTATGGGGGGTGCTGCTTTGGATGGCTGGCCTGCCGGTTAAACTCGTACTGGGATACGGCCTGGCTGGACTGGCGATGATTGGCATTTCTTTTCCAGTGCTTGTAGAAGTCGGCGTCATTCAGGAATATCAGTTGCGGCGCATCATTAACTTTATTGCGCCTGACCCCAATGCCACTTATGGTGATTTGTACAACATCCAGCAGGCGCTCATCTCTATCGGCTCTGGTGGATTGTTTGGACAAGGCTACGGACATGGCACGCAAGTTCAATTGCGCTTTCTGAAAGTGCGCTGGTCCGATTTCATTTTTTCGACCATTTCGCATGAACTGGGTTTCGTGGGCGCGCTGTTGGTTATCTTACTGGTTGTTTTTGTGGTCTGGCGCTGTCTGCATGCAGCACGAATTGCGCGCGACCCTTACGGTTCACTCATCTCTTATGGCGTTGCCACGCTGATTGCCTTTCAGGCTCTGGTCAACATCGGCGTTAACCTGAACGTTATGCCCGCCACAGGGCTGACCCTGCCTTTCGTCAGTTACGGCGGCAGCTCACTGCTGGCAAACATGATTGCGATTGGCCTGGTGCAAAGCGTCATCATGCGCCACAAGGCGCTCGAACTCTAAATTTTGAACGCGGAATTACGATTCCGCGCATGGAGGCCACTTTGGATTCACCAACCCCCGTCCGCGTGCGTTTTGCGCCCTCCCCCACCGGGCGCATGCATCTGGGCAGCGCCCGCACGGCGCTCTATGATTATCTCCTCGCCCGCCGTACCGGAGGACAGTTCATCCTGCGCATCGAAGATACTGACCGCAAACGATTTGTGGAAGGCGCGGAGCAGGAACTTATCGAAGGCTTGCGCTGGCTGGGATTGGACTACGATGAAGGCCCCGACATTGGCGGCCCCTACGGCCCCTACCGTCAGACGGAGCGTCAGGACCTGTACCTGAAGTGGGCCAATGAACTGGTTGAGCGCGGACATGCCTTCTATTGCTTCTGCCCGCCCGACCGACTGGAAAAAGTCCGCCAGGAACAACTCAAGAATAAACAGCCCTTGCGCTACGATGGCGCCTGCCGCCGCCTTGACCCCGATGAAGCCCGCCGGCGCGCGCGCGCCGGAGAAAAGCATGTTATCCGCTTCAAAATGCCCTACGATGGCGAAACCCGCGCCATAGACGTGATGCGCGGCGAAATTGCCTGGCAGAACAAAGACCTGGATGACGCCATTCTGCTCAAATCGGACGGCCTGCCCACCTATCACCTGGCGGCCATGGCCGATGACTACGAAATGAAAATTTCGCACGTCATCCGCGGCTCAGAATGGCTCTCCACCTTCCCCCTGCATGTTAACCTGATTCGCGCCCTGGGCTGGCCCGAACCAGTCTGGATGCATCTTTCAGTCTTCCTCAAACCAAGCGGCAAGGGCAAAATGTCCAAGCGCGAGGCCGCCGCCGCGCTCAACGACGGCTACTCCATTTTCGTCAAAGACCTCAAAGACCTGGGCTACATCCCTGAAGGCGTGCTAAACTGGATTGTTCTAATGGGCTGGGGCGTGGCCGAAGATGATGTGATGACCCTTGAGCAGATGATTCGGCGTTTCGACATCAAAAATCTCAACCCCGCCCCTGCTGCCATCAACTTCAGCAAACTCGACCATTTCAATGGCACGCACATTCGCCTGCTCACCGCCCAAGACCTGGCCGGGCGCATCAAACCTTACTTTGAAAAAGCCGGTTACGCGGTGGATGACGACTTGTTGCTCAAAATCATCCCACTCATTCGAGAGCGGCTGGTTACGCTGGATGACTGCCTGCCGTTTGCAGAATGGTTCTTCAAAGAGAAAGTGATTCCTGCCTCCGAAGCGCTGATTGCTAAAGGCCTGACCGCCTCTGAATCGGCCTCCGTTGCCCGTAAAATTTACGACATCCTGTCCGCCTTGCCCGAAATTACCCACGCCACCGCCGAACCGCCCCTGCGCGCTCTGGTGGAGCAGCTCGGCCTCAGCCCCAATCAGGTCTTTGGCATCTTGCGCGTGGCTGTTACGGGCCAAACCGTCAGCCCACCACTCTTTGAGAGCATGGAACTCCTCCCGCGCGAGATTATCCTGGAGCGGGCGCGCAATGCGATTGCATTGCTCGAAGCCATCTAAAAAAGAGGCAGTCATCTTTGGCTTTACTGCAAAAACCACTTAACGCAGGCAGCGCGGAGCGCGCAGAGTTAAAAAAAAGCAAATTCAACAAAAAAAGACGCTTTTAGATGTGGAACAGGCAAAAAATCTCTGCGGTCTTTGCGCGCTCTGCGTGAAACGTCCTTGCGATAACCTTTTTTCAGTGAACTCATCTTTGAGATGACTGCCTCTTTTCAATTCACAACGGCTCAAAGCGAGCCGTAAAATGCCGCAAAAGTTCGGGGGCGTAGGTAAATTTATACCCTTTGAGCGAATTGGCGCGTTGGACGATGTTGCCGATGCACTTCACGAGGTAGTCGAAATGACTCTGGGTGTAAACCCGGCGCGGAATGGCAAGGCGCACCAGTTCCAGGCGAGGGTAAACCATCTCGCCGGTATCGGGGTCGGGATGAGCGAACATGACCGAGCCAATTTCGCAGGCGCGAATGCCGCCTTCCAGGTAAAGTTCCACCGTAAGCGATTGACCGGGGAACTCGCCATGCGGGATGTGCGGCAGAATCGCGCCTGCATCGAGGTAAATGGCGTGTCCTCCGGGTGGCTCAATCATCGGCACGCCGATTTCCTTCAGGCGGGCGGCCAGGTAGGAGGTCTGGCTTAAGCGATAAGCCAGATAACTCTCATCCAGGCCCTCGTACAGGCCGACGGCCATTGCATCCAGGTCGCGCCCGGCCAGGCCGCCATAAGAAACAAACCCCTCGCGCAGAATCAACTCATTTCGCAAGCGTTCAGCCACCGCATCATCATTGGTTGCCAGCAGGCCGCCAATGTTGACGATGGCATCTTTTTTGGCGCTCATGCAGAATCCATCGGCAAAGGAGAACATCTGGCGGGCAATTTCGAGCGTGGTTTTATCTTCGTAGCCGGGTTCGCGCAGTTTGATAAAGTAAGCGTTTTCCGCGTAGCGGGCTGCGTCAATGTAAAAGGGAATGCCGTAGGCGTGATAGACTTCCGAAACCTGGCGGAGGTTTTCCATCGAAACAGGTTGACCGCCCCCAGCGTTGTTGGTGACGGTAATCATGCCGAAGGGGATGTTTTCGGGGCCGGTTTTCTCGATGAAGGATTTCAACTTCTGAATATCGAGATTGCCCTTAAATGGGTGCTGGCTTTGCGGGTCGCTGGCCTCGTCAATTACCAGGTTGGCCGGGCGCCCGCCCCGGGCGCGGATGTTTGCATCGGTGGTGTCGAAGTGCATGTTCGAGGGGATGGAGTTTCCGGCCCGGACGAGCGCCGCCGCCAGGATGTTTTCGGCGGCCCGCCCCTGGTGGGTTGGGAAAAAGTGTTTGAATCCGAAGATGTCATCCACCGCTGCTTTGAGACGATGGTAGGAACGCGCCCCGGCATAGGATTCGTCGCCGAGCATCATCGCCGCCCATTGATTCTGGCTCATCGCGCCCGTGCCGGAGTCAGTGAGCAGGTCGATGAAAATGTCTTCGGCTTTGAGCGCGAAGACGTTGTAACCTGCCGCCTGTATGGCAGACCGGCGCTCAGCGGGCGTTGGCAGGCGGATGGGTTCGACGGTTTTGATGCGGAACGGTTCGGGGGGGTAGTTGGGGGTCATTTGGTCTCCTTGAAATTTGAGTGTGCGTCAAATTTTGGGTAGCGAGCCTGGCGTACACCCCTGTATCGCCATTCGGTCTCCAATGACATGATAATTCTACAACTGTTAAATTTGGTTGCCCTGTACTAAATGTCATGAATCTCGATAGCGCGAGGTCACGAATGTATTTGTTTGGCTGAGGCCTGAAAACACAACGGGGACGGCGAACCGTCCCCGTTGCGTTTTCGTCTTTTGGGTTAACCTTTTCAGATTTTGACGCGCCTGAATTACACCCATCCACGCAACTGCATGGCCTTGACCACACGGTCAATAGCAACCATGTAGGCTGCCTCGCGCATATAGACCTTTTCCTTCAGGCTCATGTTCAAAACGGCATGGAAGGCCTGGGTCATCTTGGTATCCAGTTTTTGCAAGACTTCTTCTTTCGTCCAGTAGAAGTTCATGTCGTTCTGGACGGATTCAAAGTAAGAAGTGGTTACGCCGCCTGCGTTGCACAGGAAGTCGGGGATGTTGAAAATGCCGTTCGCTTTGAAGAACTCATCCGCTTCGGGCGTGCAGGGGCCGTTGGCGCCTTCTGCGACAATTTTGATGCCCTTCGACATTTTCTTGACGGTATCGGCATTCACATGCCCTTCGATAGCCGCCGGGATAAGCACGTTCGCGTCTTTTTCAATCCACTTTTCGCCGTCTTCGATGACGTAACCGGCATCGAGGGCCTTCTTTTTGTCAATGGTTCCGTATTGGTCGACGATGGTCAGTAAAAAGCGTGGGTTTACGCCGTCTTTGTGGCTGTAGGTATAGGCGGTTTTGTCGTTGCGGTCCCAGCAGGAAACACAAGCCACTTTGCCGCCCAAAAATTCGGTAAATCCAATCGCCGCATATTGCGCGACGTTGCCAAAGCCCTCAATGGCCGCTACGGAATTTTTGGGGTCGATGTTCAGGTGCTTCATCGCTTCGCGCACGGTGTAGATGACGCCAAAGCCAGTTGCTTCGGTGCGCCCTTCCGAGCCGCCGCCGCCCAGTGGTTTACCCGTGAATACGCCGGGGGTATACTCACCGACCAGTTTCGAATACTCATCCATCATCCAGCCCATCATTTGAGGGGTTGTGCCAACATCAGGGGCCGGGACATCCTGGCGGGGGCCGATGTTCTTCCACATCACATCCACCCAGCCACGGCACAGGCGTTCCTTTTCTGTCGTCGAAAGCGTAGAGGGGTCTACCACCACGCCGCCCTTGCCGCCGCCCAGCGGAATATCGGCCACGGCGCATTTCCAGGTCATCCAGGTTGCCAGAGCGCGCACGGTATCGAAGGTCTCAGACGGGTGGAAACGGATGCCGCCCTTGTTGGGGCCGCGCGCGTCGTTATGCTGCACGCGATAGCCCTGGAAAACGCGCAGGGAGCCGTCGTCCATGCGCACCGGGATGCGGAAGCTATACTCGCGCATTGGCCAGCGCAGGACCTCGGCAATTTGGGGGTCCAGGTTAAGCAGTTTGGCAACGCCGTCGAACTGCTTCTGGGCCATCTCGAACGCATTAATTTGTCCAGCCATTATCGTCTCCTGTCAAAATTTGACTGAAATGATTAGAAAATATAAGCGGGCAACCGGAACGTTGCCCGCCTTTTCACGGAAGTATGTGCTGTACGCGACGCATAAGAGTGGTTTCGCCTTTTAATCGTACAGTACAAGGTTACATGAGATTTAAGTCCGAGTCAATATGAGACTTGTCACAAATACCGGCGTGCTTTGTCAGACAAGCCAGGTGATGTACAATTGGTGCAGCCTTGCGAGGAACTATGCTCATGCCGACCATCTTCATTGGGAATACTGGCGAAACGCCGCTCGGCGACGTTTGGGTTGCCGTTGAGGAACAGGGGTTGTTGGCCCTCAAATTTTCATCCACGCTTCAAGCGTTTGCGGCGGCGCTGAAAACCAATTATGCCGCGCAAGTGGTCTTTGATATCCATCAGGTGGCTGAAGCCGCCTGGCATCTTCGCGAATACGCCGCCGGAACGCGCAGGAAGTTTACCCTGCTCATCGACTGGTCTACGTTGAAGGAGTTTCAACGCAAAGTATTGCAATTGACCTGCGAGATTCCATACGGCGAAGTGCGTACCTGCAAGGTACTTGCCCTGCAATTGGGCAACCCGCGTGCCGCCCGCGCGGTAGGACGCGCCCAGGCTGCCAACCCTATGCCCATCGTCATCCCTTGCCATCGCGTGGTTGGCTCTGACCAGAAGTTGCACGGCTACGGCGCGGGAAGCGGCATCTCAACCAAGGAATGGTTGCTGCGCATGGAAGGGGCAATGATTCCATAAGTTCAGGCGTTGAACAGATTGCCGTTTGGTTGCGCGGTAACGCATCTTCCTGTCTTGCATCATGAGCAGGAGTATGCTCCTGTACTTTACAGAAAAGGAAACTCTATGACTCAAGCATCCGAATACATTCCCAAATGCGCCATGAGCATCCACGCTCACCCCGACGACCAGGAATTTACTGTGGGCGGAACGCTGGCAAAGTGGGCGCAGGCCGGCTGCCGGGTTATCTCCGTCACCATTACCAGTGGTGATGCGGGGAGCAATGACCCGTCTAAAGACGCCTCGTACAAACCTGAGTTGGCAAAAATCCGCGAGGACGAGCAAATGGCGGCCAATGCTGTGCTGGGCATTCAGGAGTCGATTTTCCTGCGCTATCCCGATGGCGAATTGGAACCTACCTTGCCTCTGCGCAAGGAACTGGCGCGCCTGATTCGTCGATATAAACCGGATGTGGTGATGACCGGCGACCCGCAGGGCGTCTTTTATGGCAATGGCTACATTAACCATCCCGACCATCGCGCCGCCGCCCAATCGGCGTTGTATGCCACCTTCCCCTCTGCCGGGACGCGGCTGATTTTCACCGACCTGCTGGATGCGGGTTACGAGCCGCACAACGTCAAGCGGGTCTATATTCACGGGTCTGAGAAGGCCGATACCTGGGTGGATATTTCGGATACCATTGCCCTGAAAATCGAAGCCCTCAAAAAACATGTCTCTCAATTGGGCGATTGGGACCCGGAAGAGATGATACGCAAATGGGCTCAGGAAGATGGCAAGGAACACAGCCTGGAATATGCCGAATCTTTCAAGGTGATGCTGTTGGCTGAAGACGAGGATAAAGGTTGATAGACAGGCTTGCGCTCCTTTTGACGTTTCTGTGCGCGGCGGTCGAATGGCTGGCGGTTGGTAAAGGCTGGCGCAAGGTGGAATATTTTGCCAAACCAGGCGTGATGGCATCCCTGTTTGGCTGGCTATGGCTGGCAGGCGGGTTGGATGGCCCGCTCCTTTGGTTTGGGTTGGCGATTCTGCTTTCTATGGCAGGCGATGTTTTCCTATTGTTCAAAAACGAACATCGCTGGTTTTTGTTTGGTTTGGGCGCGTTTCTGTTAGCACACATTGCCTACATTGCCGGGCTCAACCTGCCGCCTGCGCCGCTTAACACGCTGACGCTGGGAATTGCCCTGTTTGTGGGCATGACCGTTTTCCCACTCATTCGCCGCATTTTAAAAAGTTTGCCCCAAAAAGGACTGCGCCGTCTGGTGGAACCGGTTCGCTACTACGCGGCCACGATCTCGCTGATGCTGTTTTCGGCGCTGGTGACGCTCTTTCGCGCCGACTGGCTAAATACCCCCGCCTACCTGGTCAGCTTGGGGGCGGTTTTGTTCGTCACATCTGATGTGATTCTGGCCTGGAACAAGTTCGTGCGCCCCATCCGGCGCGGGCGGCTGGCGCTAATGGTGACGTATCACCTGGGGCAGATTTTGCTGGTAATGGGGGCGGTGGGGCAGTTTGGGATGTAAGAGAACGTCCCGAAGGTTCAAAACCTTCGGGACGATTTTTATGAGTAGCGCCAGGTGCTGCCTTCGCGGCTGTCTTCAGCGGTGACGCCGAGTTCCTTGAGCCGGTCAATGCATTCATCACGCGCTGTCTTTTACTTTTTGCGCGACCCTGCGCACCACTTCCGCAAATCCAGAAGTGGGGCTTATCAGGCTTGCCAGGAATACTGCCGCAATATCGGGGGCCATGGCTTGGATGTTGCGCAAACGTTTTTCCAGGAAGGATGGGTTGGCATCTTCCCCATCTTCCACTGCCACTTTTACAGCCCCGATTTGTTGTTTTATCTCTTCTTTGGCCTGCTCGGATGTATTTTCTCGTTTTTCAACGAGTTCAATAATTTCTTGGAATTTCTGCGATTGAATTTGGTTGTGGTCGCCAACGGAAATGGCCGTTTGGGAAATTTGCCCGCCGGTAATGATAATGCCACCATTGTTGTGAATGGTGGTTGGTTGGGGCGGTGTATTGGGTTTTGGCGGCGTTGAATTTTTATATTGCTCCAGTTTTTTCCGAACCCAGTCAAAGGCGGTGAGGTAAATTCGATATTCATCTTCGGGAATATCAAAAAACTCTTTTCCCGTGATGGTATCCTTCCTTTTGTATTCATCCGCGTTAAATTCACCAATCTTTATGAGATAAATTTGCAGGTTCAATTTATCGCTAAAAATAGGCTGCCATTGCGCCCAGTTCTCAAGGATGGCATCGATTTGTTCCGAATATCCCCCTGGTTTTTGGGTAAGGTTGGTTAAATCATCCAATGTTCCGTAGTATTTGGTTTGAAGCATTTCGATTTTTGTTTTTCCACCAGAAGCCTCCTTGCTAAAAATTCGAGATTTGGCAACAAGCCGCTCTTTCACTGCAGGAATGGTGATTTGATAGGATGATGGCCCGTTTTGCTTTGCCAGGCCATAGTCGAGCAGGTGGGCAATCATGACGGGGTCTGACGCTTCCTGGTTAAAACGTTCCAGGTTGCCATCCGCAAGCAATTCCAGCAGGTGATATTCTTCTGGGTAGTATTTTTCCAGCACATCGGTGATATCGTCAATATTTGTGCTTATATGTCTGGCAATCTCTTGTTTTCTGTTCTTTGCGTTCAAAAAACCCCGTCAATTTCAAAGACGTTTTCATTTCTTGCATCTTTGACCAATTTACTGCACACCTGACGAATTAGAAATGGGTGGCCGCCATATTCACTGTTCAAGACGCCATACATGTCTTCTACAAAGCTGACGCCCATCAACATTGCAATTCTTGATACCATCTCCTTGACTTTTGGCAGAGTAAACCGGGATAAATAAATCGCATTTAGCCCGCCTGTAAAGATGGGGTTATTGGCCTGTCGGTTGACAATCCGCATTTCAAGTATTCTGGGATTGATGCCTGCTACGATATAACCTAACAAATCTGGGTGATGTTGTGTTATTCCGCGCATGACTTGCCAGAATTTTAGGAAGTCATCATGGTTATTCTCGCCGCGCCAGTGCGGCGGCGCAAAAAGCAGCCCGTAGGTAATTGTGTCAATTTCATCGAGAATAATCAAAAACCGCTTTTCTTTTAGCGCCGTTGTGGCATCTTTTAATAAGCGCAAAAGCGTTTCAGAGCAATTGGCTTCGGTAAAGGTATACAGGGCCGGGTTTACTCTTTGCCCGCCGCTCATTTCTTGCTTTGCCTGCCACGTCCGTAAAATTTCCAGGCCGATATATTCAATTAACTCAAACCAGCGTTTGCCATAAATATGTGGCTGGCTACAATCCAGGTAAAAGGCATATTGACCTTTTACCTTCATCTGGCGCATTAATGCATATAGAACCGAGGTCTTCCCGATTTTCCTTAAGCCAAACAGCCCGCTATTTTGGCCTGCGTCATAGGCGTCGTACAGGTTTTGAACTTCATCATCCCTGCCGACAAAATCCCAGTCGTTTACCAGGGCGTCTTTGTAGCCAAATAAATCTACCCCTCTGAAGTGACGATGAAATTTCTGCCAGATGGTTTGTCGCTGGACTTCCTGTAAAAAGTCTTTGTAGGAAAAGGGGATAATCACCCTCATGCCTGGCCTTTGCTTGCGCAAGTCGGCAATGGTCTGAACGATATCTGGGTCCTGGCTGACCAGGATAAATTTGCGCGCCTGACCAATTCGGTTTGGGTATTGTGGGACGATGTGGTCAACGAAATCTAGACAGCGGTCGCTGAATGGATTGCTGCGCGAAAATAGCACCAGTGTTTCTTTCGGCTCGAATTCTAGCAATAACTTTCGACGGAGTTCTGTTGTGCCTTGAATAAATATGAAAGGATAGTCAACTCCTTTGAAAACATCCTCCCTGGCGAAGCCTACTAGAGATTCTTTTTCAAAAAACGTTTCGCAAATCTGTTTTTCTGCGGACGAGAATTCAACTTTGTTTCCTCTGGGCTTGATGTAAGCGTATTCAACAGAATCGAGACGCCCAACTTCTTCGCCCAGGTGATTGGTAGTTATCACGCATACCTCCATCTGGTGCCATCTTTGCCATCTTCGACGATGACCCCCAGTTCTTTAAGCCGGTCTCGAATCAGGTCGGAGAGCGCCCAGAGTTTTTGCTTGCGTACTTCGGCGCGGACTTCAAGAAGCAGGTCGATGAATTTATCGGCGTCGCCCGCGCCTTTCTTTTCGGCCAGGCGCAGGCCCAGTACACCGGTCAGTTCGCGCAGGGTATCCTGGGCGGGTTTGAGTTGAGCGTTGGTGGCTCCGGCATCGCGGGCGGAGTTGATGGCGCGCACGAAGTCGAAGATTGCGCCGAGCGCTCCGGCGGAGTTGAAATCGTCGTCCATTGCGGCGATGAAGGCGGTTTTGACGGTCTCGATGGCGGCGGGCAGGGCGGAAACTGCCTCGGCGGTGGAATCTGTTCCTTGAGCGGAAGCAGGACGCAGGGCAGATTTGATGCGTTCCAGTCCCTTTTCGGCAGCATCCAGGGTTTCCTCGTTGAAAATAAGCGGGGCGCGGTAACTCCCGTTCAAAACGAGCATCCGCATCACGTCCGCGTCGCGCCTGGAGAGGAATTCCTTGATGCTGACGATGTTGCCGAGGCTCTTGGACATCTTTTCGCCGCCGAGTTGCAACATGCCGTTGTGCATCCAATAGCGGGCGAAGGGTTTGCCAGTGTAACTTTCGGTCTGGGCGATTTCGTTTTCGTGATGCGGGAAAATCAGGTCGTTGCCGCCGCCATGAATGTCAATTTGCTCGCCGAGTTCGGCCAGATTCATGGCCGAGCATTCGATGTGCCAGCCAGGGCGGCCCTTGCCCCAGGGAGAATCCCAGGCGGGTTCGCCGGGTTTGGCGGCTTTCCAGAGGGCAAAGTCCATCGGGTGTTGTTTTTCTTCGCCGATTTCGATGCGTGCTCCGGCCTGCATCTCCTCTAATTTTCGTCCGGAGAGGCGGCCATAGTCTTCGTCGCGGGTCACGCGGAAATAGACATCGCCATTGGGGGCCGGGTAGGCATATCCTTTTTCAATCAGTCCCTGCACGAAGGCGATGATTTGCGGCATGGTTTTGCTGACTTGCGGCTTGGCGGTGGCTGGCAGAATGTTGAGGTCGGCCAGGTTTTGGTCAAAATCGTCGATGTATTTTTTCGAAAGCACGAAGGGGTCAATGCCCATTTGGTTGGCGCGATGGATGATTTTGTCATCGACATCCGTGTAGTTCATGACGTGCTTGACGTTAAAGCCGCGATATTCGAGGTAACGGCGGATGATGTCGAAGACCAGCGCGGACATGGCATGGCCAACGTGCGCATCGTTGTAAACGGTTGGGCCGCAGACGTACATTTTGACAACGCCTGGTTCGAGCGTTTGGAGTTCTTCTTTTTTCCGGCTGAGGGTATTGTAGAGACGAATCATGATGGCTTTCTCCTGATAAATGAATTATAAACGAGATGAAAAGAAAAGCGCGGTGTTGAGCAACCGCGCTACAGGTAGCCGCTTACGTTTTATTATTCAGGTGGGTCACTGCTCTTCTGGTTTGGCAAAAATCATCCGGCCCGCGGCGGTCTGAAGGACTTTGGTGACATTGACAATGCGCGTTTGACCAATATAGCGATTGCCATTCTCTACGACAACCATGGTGCCGTCATCCATGTATCCAACGCCCTGACTCATTTCTTTGCCCTCCTGGATGATGGCAATTTCCATGGCTTCGCCAGGCAGGACGACCGACTTGACGGCATTCGCCAATTCATTGATATTCAGGATAGTCACTCCTTGCAGTTCAGCAACGCGATTCAAATTGTAGTCATTGGTCAGGATGGGACATTTGAGTTGGCGGGCCAGGATGATGAGTTTGTCGTCTACCTCGCGCACGCCTTCTACGTCAATGTCGCTGATTCGTACCGTGACGGCCGAGACTTTTTGCAGTTCGGCCAACACTTCCATGCCCCGGCGGCCACGCTGACGGCGCAGAGCATCCGCAGAGTCGGCGATGTACTGAAGCTCATTGAGAACGAAACGGGGGATAAGCAATGTGCCAGGCAAGAAGCCGGTCCTGGCAATATCGGCCACACGCCCGTCAATGATGACGCTGGTATCGAGCAGGATGGTGCGAGAGCCTTGTCCCCAGGTCGCGTTTCCATTGGGTGGCGTTTCGCCACTGCGATTAAAAATGGATGCAATGACATTCATCATATCTGCCTGGCGCATGACAAATAAGGCTACCCCAAAGTACCCAAACAAGACCACCGCCACAAAGGGCATAATACTGCCAAATGGGTCCGGTAATTGAGAAAGCGGAAAAGTGAGCAGGGCAGCGACCAGTAAGCCAGAAACCAGGCCCATCAGCCCGGCCAGAAGGTTTTCCGCGGAAATGCGCACAATCAACCGTCGGATGAGCCTGACCGGGACTGTCGTAAAGTAGGGCGTGGCAATTAACCCAAACAACGCCCCCACTGTACCTATGCTGAGCGTGTAGGTCAAAATCCCATCCGGTACGTTGTGCGTTGAGAACCAGAACCCCCAGTAACTGCCCACCCCTGTAAATAGAATCATGCCAACAATTCGAACAATGAAATCAGGACTCATGAATAACTCCTTGAAAAATAAAAGCGAATAAATACAGAATAATGTTCTTCATCATAGCACGTTGGTCAAAAAGCGTCAATTACAGCATCATCTTCGTTTAGGTCTTTCTTATAGAGCGGTCTTTAATTTGCAGGTGTGTCCCCTTGGGGTGGCGAGACCGAATATCCGCAAAGGGAGGCCGTGATGGAGTTAGCCGAGACAAAAGATGTGTTTTTGGAGGATGCAGATGGTTTGCGTATTTTCAAATCTTAAAACCGCCCGCTCCAACCTGGAGGGGCGGTTCGCTTTCACGGAACAGTGAACACTGTTCGACGAACACCGATTACTGCTTTCTCAGCATCAGCCCTGCCGCCCTGCGTCCAATCTCCACCGCAAAGTTCGTTCCGCGATCCCAGGGGTAAACCTGACTCATTGAGGCAAAATACAGTCCCTCGATTGGCGTCTCGATGGCCGGGATGTTCTGCGAGTGGTTGACGAGCGGCACTGGTTGGGCGTAGGCCGTGCGGAACAGCCAGACTTTCTTGACCCAATCCTTTTCGAACTTCGGGTTGAACTTTTTCAGGCTGGGCGCGAACTTTTCGAGCAGTTCTTCCTGCGTCAGCCGGAAATGTTCGTGTTCTGGCTCCAGATAATCGCCGATGTAAACGATATGATTGCCGCCGAAATGCTTCGGCGAAACGAAGTTGGTATGCTCCACCACAGCCAGAAAGGGGAACCCGGCACTCTTGGGGATGTTGTACCAGTAGTAGCCTTCCTCCGAAAGCCGGTGTTTGAGCGCCAGCACCATCACCACCGCGCCCATGGATTTGAGCCTCAGCAGCCCTTCGAGATACTCTTTGGGAAGTGACGGGACCATTTTCGCGGTGGCTCCCGGCGAAAGCGTGATGAGGGCTTGATGGGCAGTTTTCATCCCGTCTGAGGTTGTCAGTTCTAGCAGGCTGTTTGCCGAATTGCGTTGAATGTGCGTGACCGGCGTTGAAAGTTCAATTTTGACCCCCGCCGTTCTGAGTTTTTCGGCAAACTGGTCGGCAAAGGCCTGAAAGCCGCCCTCGAACGTCCCCAGGCGGGTGGTGCGGGCGTGCAGTCTGGCCCACATCCAGGCCATGTTGACCTGTTTGTAGTATTTCTCGCCGAATTTGCCAATCACCAGCGGTTCCCACATCAATTGATAGACTTTTTTGCCTGTCCACTTGCGCATCCAGTCATCAACGGTGTATTTTTCGAGCGTTTTCCAGTCGGTGGTCAGGCGCAGGTATAACCCCACCAGCCCAAAACGGATTTTGTCCAATCCCCAGCCCAGGCCGGGGAACAAAATTGCCTGGATGATGGAGTCGAGCGGGTAGAATCTCCCTTCGTGATACATGACCGTGTAGGGGCGCGGGAAGCGCACCTTGTGGCTGAGACCAAGTTCTTTGATGAGACCGAGCATGTGCTTGTCACTGGCAAACCAGTGGTGGTAGAACTTCTCCACAGACCAGTCCCAGTCTGGCTCTTTAAACCCGCTCGCTAGCCCGCCGACATAATCTGCCGATTCGTAAATGGTCACCTCATGACCGGCTTTACGCAAATCCCAAGCCGCCGCCATGCCGCCATATCCCGCGCCGATGATTGCAATTTTTGACATAGTTCTCCAGGGTTCAGGTTTCCTTTCACCTAAAAATGGACTGTACTGGATATATTGATTGTCGAGATTTGTCTATCCGTTGCTACCTCATGTCATCCGCTTTTCCGGCTTATCATCCGTTTCCTCTTCCGTTTCAGTCCGCAAAGAGTCGCTCCATCGGATTCCTTCACGGGCCAGGAACCAGGCTCCGAGCGCAGTGATGGGCAGCCACAGGGCAACATGCAGCACCAGCGTATATCCGGCGGCCATGGCCTGCTCTACGCCGTAGGCGGTCAGAACAGCAATGCCGGGCGCGTCAAACGTGCCGATATAGCCCGGCGCGGACGGGATGGTGGTTGCCAGGTTAACAATGCCGTTCATCAGCATCAGCGCGAAGAACGAGACCTGGAAATCGAAGGCGTGCATAACGAACCAGTATTTGGCGGTTTCGAGCAGCCAGATGACCACCGAGGTCAGGAATACCATCAAAACGTTGAAGGGGGAGCGGAGCGAGGCCAACCCATCCAGGAATTTGTTCAAAATGCTGATGACTTTGATATGCAGCTTTTTGGGCAGCAGTCGTTCAATCAGCCACAAGCCGATCTGGGTCGTGATGTGTGGAAACATCGCCGCCAGCAAAAAAACGACCAGCGCGCCCAGGAAGGCTGTCGTGCCGTAAATCGCCACTTCCTGGATATTGCCCACAAAGCCCGAAGAGCCGGTTAACTTTGCCAGTTCGGGCAGGTTAACAAAGACAAAGGCCAGCATCACCACGCCATCAAAGATGCGCTCAACGATGATGGTTGCCAGCGATGCCGAAACCGGTACATCTTCCTTGCGTTTGAGAATGACCGACCGCAACACCTCTCCGGCGCGGGCGGGATAGATGTTGTTGCCCATATACCCAATCGTCGTAATGGGGAACATCTTTGCCGTTGGAATTTTTTTGATGGGGCCCAGCAGATAGTGCCAGCGCCAGGCGCGTGCCCAAACGCCCACAAAGTAAACAGCCACGCCGGGAAGAATCCACCAGTAGTTGGCCTGAGTCACTACGCCCCAAAAATCTCCCAGATGAAGTCCGCGCAGGGCCAACCATAAGAACAGGATGCTGATAAGCACCCCCAGCCAGAATTGCCATTTTTTCATAATGGGGTGATTTTACCATCTTCCCAATTCGACAACTATCGACTAAAATTCAGCCCGTTTCATAGCCAGTCACACAACCCGTGTGACTCCTTCCGCTCCTGGCGCTGCCTGCGGCAGTCTGACCGGGGGCAATCCCGAGGAAAGGAGGTTTTCCCATATGCACAATTATGAGTTGGTCTGCATTGTTCACCCAGACCTGGACGAAAACGCCTTCAAAAGCGTGTTAGAAAAGGTAAACACCTGGGTGACAGAGTTTGGCGGAACCGTCGATAAACTCGATGTGTGGGGCCGTCGTCGCATGGCCTACAGTATCCGCAAACAGCGCGAAGGACAGTACGCTGTCTTGTCTATCAGCATGCCCTCCGCCGCCGCCGCAGAACTGGAGCGCAACCTGCGCTTCCAGGAAAATATTCTGCGCTCTATGCTTACCGTGGCTGATTAGTGAGACTGAAACTTGTCGGTTGAGTTGTTGTCTGAGCAAGGAGAAAGAAGATGAGCCGAGGCTTGAATAAAGTAATGATTATAGGCCACCTGGGACGTGACCCTGAGATGCGCTATACCCCTTCTGGGCGCCCGGTGACGACCTTTAGCGTCGCTACCAGCCGCTCTTGGAATACAGTAGATGGGGAGCGACATCAGGAGACGGAGTGGTTTAATGTGGTTGCCTGGGGTAATCTGGCTGAAATTTGCAAGCAGTACCTCACCAAAGGCCAGCAGGTTTACATTGAAGGCCGCCTGCAAACCCGAAAATGGGAAGACAAGGAAGGCAGCAAGCATAGCAGCGTTGAAATCGTTGCCAGTGAAATGATGATGCTGGGTGACCGCCGCGATAACAGCGGAAATAATCACCAGGCCTCTGAAGAAAACGAGGCTCCAGAAGCGCAATCTTCCGACGAGGATGAATTTCCTTTCTAAAATTACCGATGCGCGGCTGTCGCCAGCCTGCATCATGGAGTAAAGTGAACTATGGAAGACTATCGTGACCGTGAGCGCGAAGAAAGTGGCCATCCCGGTGAACGCCGCTTTTATTCGCGTCCCAAAATTTGCCAGTTCTGTGCCGATAAAAATATCCGCATGGACTACAAAAATGTCGATTTACTGAAACGCTATGTAACCGAGGACGGCAAGATTCGCCCGCGCCGCCAGACAGGTACTTGTGCCAGGCACCAGCGTGCTTTGGCCGGGGTGATTAAGCGCGCCCGGTACATTGCCCTGTTGCCTTACGTGAGTAGCGGACGCGAAGACTAACGCAAAGCCGGGGCATGGAAATTGACTCCATGCCCCTGATTTTTGTGCGTCCAATAGCGAGTGCTTATGACCCCCCAAAAAACCAGCAAAAAACATACTGCCCATCTACAAGTGATTCGCCGCCAGGAACGCGCCATCTGGATTACTGCCATCATCGTAGCCGTCATCGTGATTGGTCTCGTTGCGTATGGTATCCTGGCCGATACCGTGTTTCTCCCTTATCGCGCTGTAGCAAAAGTGAATGGCGATTCGATTAATGCGGGCGACTTTCAGAAACAGGTCAAACTACAGCGACTGCAACTGGTTAACCAGTTCAGTCAGTATTACCAGTTCGCCCAAATGTTTGGAGCCTCTGACCCCTTGTCCGACCCCAACTTTGGCCAGACTTTGCAGCAGATTTACAACCAGCTCAATACTCCCACCAGCGTTGGCCAAATCGTCCTGGACAATATGATAAATGACAAACTTATCCGCCAGGAGGCGGCGCGGCGGGGAATTACGGTCAGTGCTGAAGAAGTTGATAAAGCCATGCAAGAAGGGCTGGGATATTTCGCCAATGGCACGCCTACCCCGGCTCCGACGGGGACGCCCTTTGCGACTTCGACTTTAAACCCCACTGCGCTGGCGATTGTAACCATCACCCCGACGCCGACCCCGGTGACGCCCACTGCCACTGCCACGCCTGACCCAAACATTACACCCACTCAAACGCCAACATCCTTCCCAACCGCCACTGCTGGCCCTACATCAACCCCACTGCCAACTGCCACTCCCTACACGCTGGAAGGCTACCAGGCTGCCTTTGATGAGCAAATTAATTTCATTAATGAGCAGACTGGCATGACCCGCGAAGATTACTACAAGTTTTACGAAGGCAACCTGCTGCGCGAGAAGTTGATGGCCGATGTGACCAAAGACCTGTCCTCTTCCCAGGAAAGAACCTGGGCGCGCCACATCCTGGTTTCAGATGTTGCCGTGGCCAAATCGCTCGTTGAAAAATTGCGCGCTGGTGAAGATTTTGCTAAACTGGCGGCGGAATTCTCGCTTGATACCAGTAACAAAGACCGGGGCGGCGACCTGGGCTGGTTTGGCAAAGGCGTGATGGTCGCTCCTTTCGAGGAGGCGGCCTTTAGCCTGCCTATTGGTCAAATCAGTGACCCGGTACAGACCGATTATGGTTGGCATATCATTCAGGTCATTGCTCGCGAAGTCGCGCCGTTGAGCGAGGGCGAATTCCAACAATACAAGCAAACCTTCTTCAACGACTTCTTAAAAGAACTGCGCGAAAAATCTGAAATTACCACCAATGATGAATTCTGGCAGAAAATTGTGCCGACCGAACCAGCATTGGAGTAAGCGCGGTCTCTGATACCCGGCAATGAACCATTCAACAAGTTCTTCGTGATTTTTCACGGAGAACTTGTTGTTTTATTCCTGGGGGACTAAAGCAGGCTTGCCAAAATCCTGCAGTTTGGTATCGGCGCGGCGCAGGTTGTTTCAGCGGGAAGGTGATGGGGCCAACCCTTGGGGCGCTCACAGAGCCTGTAAGTATACGAGTATAATTGTTGTGTTTTATTCGTATGCGCCTGTGTAGAAATGTCTAACCCGAAAAAACTTCTTACCGTCAGCAATTTGTCCAAATGGTTTGGCCCGGTTGAAGCCCTGAGCGGGGTGAACTTTGACCTGGAGCCAGGCGAGGTGTTGGGCGTGGTGGGACAGCGTGGGTCAGGCAAATCTACTCTGTTCCGGCTGTTGGGGGGCGCGTACGCGCCCAGCGGAGGGGAAATTTTGTTTGAGGGCCGGCGTCTTGGTTCGCGGGCAGCCTGGCAGGCGCGGCAATGGGGAATCGAAGCAGTGTATCAAAACCCGCCCCTGGCGAACAATTTTAACGTGTTGCACAACGTTTTCCTCGGACGGGAGTTGTGCCGGTTTGAGTCCTTAAAGTGGTGGCCGAAGGAAGGCGAAATGGCGCAAATCGCGCGCGCTTTTTTTGACGACTTTGACATGCCGCCTGACATTATCAGCGACTCTCCGGCGAATCTCTCCAATGAACAGCGGCAGTTAGTGGCGATTGCCCACGCACTGTGCCGCCCGTGTAAACTTTTGCTTCTCGATGACACGCTGGCGGCTTTGAGTTTTCGACGCCAGCAGAAATTACTCCATCGTGTACGCGAACTGGCGGCGCAGAATGTGGCGGTCATTATTAGTGGTGATGACCTGAAGCATATTTTTGCCGTCACCAATCGCATTCTGGTCTTGTATCAGGGGCGGCAGGCTGCCTTGCGCGAGACCGAACAGACTACCCCGCGCGAAGTGGTTGAGTGGATTGTTGGCTCGAACCGACAGGAGCAGGTTACGCCGGTTATTTGGGCGTTTGAGAACTACTATGCTGCCCAGCAGCAGGCCGAGGAATTGCGCCGCGCCCAGCAAGTATTACAGCAGAGTTTGAAGGAACAGGATTCCCTTAATCGACAGTTGATTGAGCGTCTGCGCAAGCAGTTGGAATCGCTTGACCGCCTCAATCTGGCTCTGCAGGAAGCCAATCGTCGTTTGATTACTGAGCGCGAGGCCGAGCGTAAAGCCCTGGCGCGCGAATTGCACGACCAGGTGATTCAGGATTTGCTCAGTTATACCTACCAGTTGGAAGATTTCGAGAACCAGGCCAGTGATGAATTGATGCGGGTCGAACTGACAGGCATCCGCAACGGGATTCGACAGGTGGTGAGTGGATTGCGTCAAATGTGCAGTGATTTGCGACCGCCTACGATTGATAGCCACGGTCTTTCGGCGGCCATCCGCTCGCTGACGCACCAGTGGTCCAAGCAAACCGGCATTAAAGTGGAATTGGAGATAGACCCCGAACTGGGACGCCTGCCAGAGACTATCGAGCTTTCGGTCTTTCGCATCATTCAGGAGGGCTTGAGCAATGTTCGCAAACATGCTCGCGGCGCGACGCTCGTTCAACTTTCCCTGCACCGTTCTCCAACTGCCAGCCTGGTGGTGCAAATGTCTGATAATGGACCTGGACTGGAGATACCCATCAACCTGGCGGAACTTTCAGAGAAGAAACACTTTGGCCTGGTGGGAATCAGCGAGCGGGTCAGCCTGTTAGGGGGGACTATACAGATAGAATCGCCACAGGGGGGTGGCCTAAAGGCGCGGATTGAAATTCCCAGTCCTTATCCAACCGTAGTGGTCTGACTTGTTGCCTGAACCAGTTATTCCAGCGCATCATTCACTAATTGCTGGACGGTGGCGGCGTCAATATCTTTCTTATCAAGGAAAGCGACCGCGCCTGCGTTCAGGCCAATCCGCCGGAATTCCCGGTCGGGATACGCGCTGATAAGGATGATGCGCGTGGAGGGCGAAACTGCCTTCACACGGCGGGCGCATTGAATCCCGTCTTCTTCCCGTAAGACGACATCAATAAATGCCAGTTTGGGTTTGACCTGCCCGGCCAGCCGCGCTGCCTCGGCGCCATCTTCGGCTTCGTAGAGAGTGGCTGACGGGCTGACGCGCCCCACCAATTTGCCCAACTGTGCCCGGTAACGAGCGTTGTCATCCACCAAAAGGACAGCCATCGTCTCGACATGTGCTTCCAGCCGTCCCTGTACTTTTTCGTGTCCTGGAATCAGCAAAAGTTCAGGATGTCGGCTGGCATAGTTGTTGGCCTCGAGGCGGCTTTCGACTCCGATGGCGCGGTAGAGTGCGGTGAGGTGGTTTTCGACCGTTTTGATGCTCAAATCCATCGCCAATGCAATTTTCTGGTTGTTGTAACCCTGAGTGAGGAGGTATAGCAGTTCGCGCTGGCGACGAGTGAGTGGAGAAGTCGCTTCTCCATGATGGTGGTCTACCAGCCGATTTACTAACGGGTCTGAAATCCAGCGTCCGCCATCCAGGATGCGGCGCACCGCCATCTCCAAATCAGAGAGCGATTGGTCTTTCAGGTGATAGCCGTTGACACCTGCCGAGAGGAGCCCGACGACATAGGCTTCGTCATCGTAAGCGGTCACGACCAGAATTTTAAGTTCTGGGTACGCGGCGCGGATTTTGTGGACAGCCGACACTGGCTCGAAGTCGGGCATGTTAACATCCATGACCAGCAGGTCTGGGCGCAATTGTTCCAGCGCAAGAAACAGGTCTCGCCCATTGCTTGCCTCGCCGACAATCTCAATTCCGGGGAGATTGGCCAGTGCATCGCGCAATCCGGCGCGTATCAGAGCATGGTCATCGGCTAACAGGGTGCGGGTAGAGGACATTTTGAACTGTCTCTTTGTAAATTAAGGGGAATCCCCTAAAAATTTAAGGGAAATTCCTGTCAAGAAATCAAGGGGATAAGGGTTGAAGCACAGATTAACAACTCGTTATCATTATATTGCACGCCTTTGTCGGCGTAAAGAACAGGAGGTTTTGCCCGATTATATCTAACCCCAGTCTATCAATTCACAATTCCACCCTTTCACCAAATTCTACAGGAGGAACGTCAATGTTCAAGAAGAGTTCGCTTTACGTACTGATGGCTGTCTTGTTTATCGCCGCCGCGATTCTTTCGGCGTGCGGTCAGCAGCCCACCCAGGCTCCGGAACAGCCTGTTGCCCCTGTGGCGACGGAAGCGCCCAAGAGCAAGCTGGCGGTCGGCATTGTGCTGCCCACCAAAGATGAACCGCGCTGGATTCAGGACGAAACCCGTTTTAAAGAAGCCCTGACTGCAGCGGGGTATGATGTCGAAATTCTGTTCAGCCAGGGTTCCTCGGCTACCGAAAAGGCCAACGTAGAATCGCTCATCACGAAGGGCGTGCAGGTGCTTATCATTTGCCCG